>Ga0326727_10000045_pt1 | contig 501103 bp, 448 predicted proteins | sample MB2enrmetagenome_FD_207643 | JGI IMG/M metagenome (GOLD analysis project Ga0326727, IMG submission 207643) | Lab enriched peat soil microbial communities from McLean, Ithaca, NY, United States - MB29MY | ecosystem: Environmental > Terrestrial > Soil > Wetlands > Peat | place: USA: New York... | reverse complement strand
AACAGGCGGGAGGGTTTCTTGCTAGGGACCCACTTGCCTCAAGCCCTTATCCGAAAGCCTTTCGCGTATCGACCTCCGAGGAATTCCAACCGAGACGATGTGGAGTCTCAAATCAAGCTCGGCTGAATCTAAAAGTCAACCGTGCCCCTATTACTTCGTCCACCTTCGTACTGGCAATCCGCAATATTACCGTAACATTTCCTCAATTGCAAGGGTTTTTTTTGCTAATTCGAACTGGTCTCTACGCCGCCCCCGGACGTCCCTTTTTTCCCGTGGGCCGCAGTTTTCGATGCGGTAATCCTGAGCAACGGCGTTATACAATCAAAGAAGATTCTCTTTGCGGGAAGGTGGAGAGCGGCACCAGCGCCTCGTCCGCTAAGGCATTTTAGGGTCGCCATGACCAACCAGCCACGGCTGAAGATACCAGGCTGCGACGGCAAAAGCAAAGTGAGGACGCAGTGCTCAAAAGACCTTTCGCGACAATCGCTTTGGCAACAATCCTCGTGATTCCAGTTTCCAACGCTTCGCCTGGCGCTCAGGTTCAGGCCACCATGACGAAGGGGGAGAAGGGACCGATCGTTTGTAGTGTTATGGAAGCCTTCGAGGAGGGAAGGCTGGGCGTGCGCGCCATCGTCTTCCATCAGCGGGACAAGGCCGACGGGCCCCGGCTGGGATCCCTCCTCTTAACGCACTCGGGTGAAGAGATGGAGTTGGAAACGGCCGGCGGCCGGCGTTATCGAGCCACCGTCTTCCGTGTAAAAAGCTGTTTCGGCCGCGGGTTGGTGCTGCTTCCGACGAGCAAGCTAAAACTTGGCGAGCAGGATGAATTCACCTTGCGCCTGCCGGGACAGAATTGACTGAGGACATCGGGCCGACCCTTTCGAGCAGTGCGCTCCGCATCAGGGCGCAGTGAGACCGGCGCCACGCAGCAAAAGCCTCTTGCACGCTTACGATCATTGGATTAAGAATCGATATGAAATGATTCGGCCAAGGCCGCAGAGAAAATTTCTAATCATCAAGTCGCGACTCGTCATCAAATAGAGAGGGGATTGCTCATGATCGTTGGTGTTCCCAAGGAAGGCTTTCCCGGCGAGCGTCGCGTTGCGCTGGTTCCGGCGGTTATACCCAATCTGCTGAAGGCGGGTTTCCAGGTGCTGGTGGAAGCCGGTGCGGGAGTGAGTGCTGGCTATCCCGATGCCGACTACGTGGAGAAGGGCGCCAAGCTCGCTGCCTCGCGCGCGGAAGCTTTCCAATCCGCTGATGTCATCGTCCAAGTTCTCAGCTATGGGTCGAACGATTTCACGGGCAAGGATGATCTCGCGCTGTTTCACCGCGACCAGACGGTCATTGGCTTTCATCGTCCATTTGGCTCGATTGAATCTGCGCAGCAGCTCGCCGCCACGGGAGTCACCTCCTTTTCCGTCGAATTGATGCCGCGCATTACCCGCGCGCAAAGCATGGACGCGCTCTCTTCCATGGCCACCATTTGCGGCTATAAGGCCGTGCTGCTGGCTGCGGACCGGATACCCCGCATGTTTCCGATGCTCACCACGGCGGCGGGGACTATAACGCCCGCGCGCGTCTTCATCATTGGCGCGGGGGTAGCAGGACTACAAGCCATCTCGACGGCGCGGCGGCTGGGCGCGGTGGCCTCCGCTTACGATCTGCGTCCGGCGGCAAAAGAACAGGTCCAAAGCCTGGGCGGGCGCTTCATCGAGCTGCCCATCGAAGCGAAGGACGCCGAGGACCAGCGCGGCTACGCGAAGCAGCAGGACGAATCCTTCTTCCAGCGGCAGCGCGAATTGCTGGGGCGCGTGGTGGCGGAAAGCGACGTGGTCATCGCCGCCGCGGTGGTTCCCGGCAAAAAGCCCCCCGTGCTCGTCACGCGCGAGATGGTTGAGCGCATGGCGCCCGGGTCAGTGATTGTGGACTTGGCCGCGGAGCGCGGCGGCAACTGCGAGTTGACGAAGCCCGGCCAGCGCATCATTGAACATGGCGTCACCATCATCGGCTACATCAACGTGGCGAGCACGGTGCCCTATCACGCCAGCCAGATGTACGCGCGCAACCTTACCGCTTTCCTGCTCCATTTGGGGAAGGAAGGCAAGCTGCAAGTGAATTTCGAAGACGAGATAACGCGCGATACTTTGCTGACGCGCGGCGGCGAGGTGGTGAACTCCCGCGTGAGGGAATTCTTCGCGCTGCCCGCACTTGCAGCGCAAAAAACTTGAGCGCCAAGTTTTAAGTGCTGGAAAATCTTAAAGGTAAGGGAAGTGCCGAAATCCATTGTGGATAAAGGGCAAATAACCGACAATCGGCGCAATAAACCGAAGCTTTTCATTTAAGTCTATGAATCTAAAGTACTTACATGACAGTATCAGCGCCTGGCGCCTGACACCCCGGAGGAACCTGTGACCTTTGATTTCATTAATTGTTTGTATGTCTTTGTGCTGGCAGGCTTTATCGGATTTGAAGTGATTCGCCGAGTCTCCCCGCTGCTGCACACCCCGCTGATGTCCCTCACCAACGCTCTGGACGCGATTGTGGTGGTGGCCGCCATCATCATTACCGGCCGGCATGAGAGCACGCTTTCCACCATTCTCGGAGCGGTGGCGGTGGCTGCGGCATTTAGCAACATGGTGGGCGGATTCCTGATCACCGACCGCATGTTGCGCATGTTCAAGCTCAGCAGGTCCAAAAAGCCATGAATCCCCCCATCCAACAGCCGCTCATCGACATTGCTTATCTTGTGGCGGTCACGCTGTTTATCCTGGCGCTCAAGTGGCTGAGCTCACCGGCAACGGCCCGGCATGGTGTGTTGGCGGGCGAGTTTGGCGCCGTTCTGGCTGTCGCCGCCACCCTCTGCAACTACCAGATCATCGAGTACAAATGGATCATCGTGGCGCTGGTGGTGGGGGCGATTGTGGGCATTCCCCTCGGCCTGGTGCCCATGACCGCGGTGCCGCAACGGACCGCCCTCAGCCACGCCTTTGGCGCACTGGCGGCAGCGATGATCGGCACCGCTGAATATTACGTGCGCATTCCCCACCTCACGAAGTTTGAGATGATGGAGATCGGGCTGGAAGTGATAATCGGCTCGCTCACCTTCACGGGAAGCCTGATTGCCGCGGGCAAGTTGCAGGAACTGCTGCCGCAGCGGCCCATTACTTACCGAGGGCAGAACTTTGTCAGCCTGTCGGTGCTGGGGGCAGCCATCCTGATCGCGCTCTGGCTGATGTTCCACCCGGAGTTCTCGCAGCTTTTCCCGGTGATGGTGGGCGTATCGCTGGTTTTCGGCGTGTTGCTGGTGACTCCCATCGGCGGCGCCGACATGCCCACCGTCATCTCGCTGTTGAACTCCTACGCCGGTCTTTCCGCGGCGCTCCTGGGCTTCGTGCTCAACAACAAGGTGTTGGTGGTGGCCGGAGCGCTCGATGGCTCTTCCGGTTTCATCCTTTCCGTGATCATGTGCAAAGCCATGAACCGGTCCTTTACCAACGTGATGTTCGGAGCCTTTGGCCAGGTGCAGGTTTCCACCGGCGCGGCAAAGGAAGAGCGCACGGTGCGCAGCGCCACCGCGGAGGAGGCCGCCGCCATCCTCGGCGCCGCCAGCAGCGTGGTGATCGTCCCCGGCTACGGCATGGCCGTGGCGCAGGCGCAGCACAAGGTGCGCGAGCTTTTCGATGCGCTGACCAAGCGGGGAGTGGATGTGAAATTCGGGATTCACCCCGTCGCCGGCCGCATGCCCGGCCACATGAACGTGCTCCTGGCGGAAGCCGATATTCCTTACGACCGCCTGTTCGATATGGACGCCATCAATCCCGAGTTCCCCCAGACCGACGTGGCGCTGGTCATCGGCGCCAACGATGTTACTAACCCCGCCGCCAAGACCGATCAGTCGAGCCCCATCTACGGCATGCCCATTTTGGAAGTCGATAAGGCGCGCACCGTCATGGTCATTAAGCGCAGTTTGAGCCCCGGCTTCGCCGGCATCGATAATCCGCTTTACTACGAAGATAAAACCCTCATGCTCTTCGGCGACGCCAAGGGATTTGTAGGCGACATCGTGAGAGAATTGAGCGGCGGCAGCGGACTCTGAGCCATTGGCGATTTGCGATTGGTGATTGCCAATTTTGGATTTTAGATTTTGGATTTGAAAAACGTCCCTTCGGGATCACAGACACCCAAAGCGGGGTGTCTGCGCCAGCCGCATCCCCGATTTTCCTCAGGTCGTACTAGGCAGGGGGCCATTATGACCGGAAGAGTTCGCAGAACGGTATTCTTCGCTGTTACATGCGCGACGTTCCTACAAGTTGCCCACAATTCACGGCCCTCTGGTCTCCCGGAGGGGCAACGTCCCACACTGGAATACCCCGACACGCTGCCGCCAGCAACAATTCCTAAGGAGATGATAACGACGCTGCGGGTAGCTAACGTGCAGATCGTTCTTGAGAAGACCGAATTGACAGAAGTGCAGAAACGCCTTGGTGGAACGATTGTGGGAAGCGGGGATGCAAGCGCTGCAAATGCTTCTCTCTGCTTTTATGGTACCGACGCGAACGGGGAATGGGCGCTGTCGCTTGACAGCGGCGAGATCGCGGGCCTCCGATGGATTGACGGCTTTAAATTGGAGCGCGTACCCGCGAACTCAAAGGCAGATCGGCGCTGCCGCATAATCCCAGAAAACGCGGGTGGGGTCGAACTGCCCATTGCGCTTCAGCTCGGACAAACTGAGATGCAAGTGCGAGAGATTTTGGGTAACCCAACTCTTAAATACCGAAGCACTCTGATCTTCTATCACCAACACGAGGAAAAAATTCGCACCTTGCCTTGCGCAGTGTTGAACACGGTAGACGTTGGTTTTCATAACGGTGTCGCATGGGCCATTGCGGTCTTTAAGAGTACTCAGTGCTGATCAGCGATGTGGCGCGAACCCGCCCATCAAGGTTCGCTGGCTGGCGCAGACTCCTGATTTTGGGATTCTGCGATCCCGAAGGGACATCTCATGATGTTGAACTCAACGCATCCGCTCCCTGGGGGGATTGACGCATCCTGCGAAAAGTAGAACCTCCAGCGGGTAGCCATCTCTGAAACCGCGATGCCGTGTCAAGCGGATTTTGGGTGCCGATTGACAAAAGTCTGCGCCTAGTTTCAGAATGGCATCCGGCCGGCGAAGCGGAAGCGGGCTCTGCTGGCGAGCAACCCGCCGAGGAATAACCGGTCGGAGGCTCATCGTAGCCACGAGCAGGGGGGCGATGCGATGATCGCTCCTCCTCCTGGTGGTTACGATAGCTTCCTCATGCCTCAGAAAACGCTACGCCACCCCCATGACGACCTCGTCGAGTTCGCCACTCCGAAAATTCAACGGCTAAGTTAAAACACCTCCCTTGGGTAGGGCCGGGTTCTCACCCGGGCCTGCCGGTGGTGCGGTGGCCAAGGAGAAATTCCCGGGCCACGGCACCTTCGACAGCGGCCGGGGAGAAGGATTCTCCACCGGCCTTTTTTGAAACTCGGAGCCCAGGACGTGGGCGCTGCTTGCTGGCAACGATGTCGCCGGCGGATGCGCCGATTCCAGTCATCTCTGCAGGATCACTCCGGGGGTTTCCCGAAGGCCTCAGTCTGTTGTTCGAGGGGCAGTTCCTCATCACGGTTCGGGTTTGGTTTCCCCATGGCTACCTCAGGCTTACTGCCCCAGCTTGCCGGCTCTCCGGCCCCAACGTTCAGCCTGGAAAGGTACTCCGTGTTTCAAAACTCCGTAAACGCAGCGAGCGACGGAACCCGCCACCGCCGTCTTGGCCACATTGGGGTGCTTGTGGCAGCGCCGCAGGTGCCAGTAGCGTTGTCCCAGCGGGCTCTTGCTGCGCGTCAAGGCGTTGGCGGCGGTGATCAAGGCCCAGCGCAGCCAGACCGGCCCCTGGCGGGTGATCGGGCCATGAATCGACACCTCACCGCTGTCGTAGGAACTCGGCACCAAGCCGGTATAGTTCGACAGGGCGTCGGCCGAGTCGAAACGCGTTAGGTCTCCGATCTCGCTCCAGACTACCGCCGCCAGCATGTGCCCGAGGCCGGGGATGGTCTGCAGGAGCGCCACTTTGGGAAAAGCCGCGGCGGCCGCCAGCAGTTCCGCCTCGCTGATTTCCCGCTCAGCGCTGAGAAAATCGTACAGGCGAAAGAGCCTCTGGAAGCACAGCTGCGCCGCCGACGAAAGCGCTTGCTGCTGGATCCAGGCTCGCCCCTTGGCCGTGAAGACGCACCGCTGCGGTCGCAGGCCGTGTATCTCCAGCAGGCTGTTCACGCGATTCTTCGTCTGGGCCCGCAGTCGCGCAATGCCGCACCGCTGCCGCGCCAGCAACCGCAACGCCCGGATGGGAGGGGGCGGAAACCAAGCCTCCGGGAGCGGCTCCACGTCGTGCACCGCCAGCTTCTTCACCAAGCGCCGGGTGTCCAGCCGGTCCGACTTCTGCTTGCGCAAACTGTCGATTCCCGCCGTGTGCACCCAGTGCGCGCGCTCCCGCCATCCCTCCTCCTCCAGCACGCTCATCACGAAATACCCGCTGGTGGAAACTTCCAGAGCGATCTCCGCTTCCGGCGGCAGCTCCGCCAAGCGCTGCCGCCACGCTTCCCGCGTGCATTCGATCGGCTCCAGCATTTTTACGTCTTCCCCGGGCGGAATTATCGCCATCCAACAACGTCCCTTGTGAACGTCTGACGCAACCGGTATCATCGTCTTGCCTCCTCGTTGAATTTCTTTCCCAGGTCCAGTTTACCTGGACCCGAGGAGGCATCGCTGTTTCATAACATCACGCTTAATGCAGTTTTGACCGTGGGTACTTAATTTGGTAAGGAACCTCGGCTCAAAGGTAGCTGGGGGAAGGCGCTACCCGGAGCCCTGTGAGTTCACCGCTGGGCACCGGACACTGGAAAAGCCCACGGTCAGGACGGCACTGACCGTGGCTACACCTCCCCGTTTTACCGGCTCGACGCCGCCTTGAAATAACGGCGAGGACGATGTCAAGGGCGGCGTCGAGCCGCCGCAGTCCAAGGTGTTTCGCGCATACATAAAAAGCAACGCATGCTACACCCGTGTTAAGTTGAGATTATTAAGCAACTCCCCGCGAGGAGGTGTGGAGTGACTTTGGTTCATGGCCCGCGATTCTGCCAGGCGATCATGCTGGTTCTCGTCTTTACGGGACTGGCTGTGGCGCAGGAGCATATTTCTTTTGCGACTCAGGACGGGGGACTGATCTACGCCGATGTGTACGGAAAAGGCGACCGCGGCGTCGTGCTGGCTCACGGCGGACGATTCAACAAAGAGAGCTGGGCGACGCAAGCGCGAGCCCTCGCGGCGGCAGGTTTTCGAGTCGTCGCCATTGACTTCCGCGGCTATGGCAAGTCCCGAGGCCCAGGAATGTCCGACCCTCTCAGTGCGCCGCTCTACCTGGACGTATTGGCGGCCGTTCACTATCTGCGCAACACGGGCGCGAAGACCGTGGCCGCGGTGGGGGGCAGTATGGGAGGCGCGGCCGTGGGAGACGCATCGATTGCGTCTAAACCGGGTGAGATCGATCGTTTAGTGATGCTGGGTGCCTCGCCCGACGGCCCGGCCGAAAAACTCAAGGCGCCCGCCCTGTTCATCGTGGCCCGCGACGACGCCAACGCCGATGGACCAAGGCTCCCCCGGATTCGTGCCCAGTATGAGAAAGCGCCCAAGCCGAAAGAACTCATCATCCTCGACGGCTCGGCGCACGCGCAGTACCTCTTCCAGACGAATCAGGGCGAGCGTGTCCTGCGTGAGATTCTTCGATTCCTTTCGGCGCAGTGACAGCAAGTAGAGCCCGGACCTAGCACGAACATTACGGGCCCTACATGACAGGCACTTATTTTCTATTTATTTTCGGGCATATTTATCCCTCCGCCTTCGTTTTGCTTGACTTGGCACATGGCCAGCGGTACTTCTCCCCTGTCGAAAATGCCAGGCCGGAGGACCGGTATCCCCAGCAGGAGCGTTTATGCAAATCAATCCCCCTATCCTTCAAATCGCCTTGGATTATGCTGATACCTCCGAGGCTCTCGAGATGGCGAAAATCGGTGTGGAAGCGGGTTTCGACTGGCTGGAGGTGGGCACTCCGTTGATCGTGGCGCGCGGCCTTGCCGCGATCGGCGCACTGGCGAAGGCGTTCCCGGACTATCCCGTGTTGGCCGATTACAAAACCATGGATTCGGGCGGCAAGAACGTCGAGCGCACGCTCCAACAGGGCGGCAAATGGATGACGGTTTGCGCGAATGCTCCCGATGAGACGGTCCAAGCCGCCGTGGCCATGGGCCGGAAAACGGGCATCGGCGTGGTGGTGGACACGATCGGGGTGAAGGACCAACCTGCCCGGGCTCGGCAGTGCGCCGAGTGGGGCGTCGATATGGTCTACTTACATTACGGCGCGGATCAGCGTCGCGCCGATGCCACGCAGGACGCGACCCAGTGGATCGAACAGGTCCAGGCCGTGGTCTCGATCCCGATCGGCTGTAGCTGCTTTGGGGTGGAAGACGCCGTCCGCGCCGTACGGCAGGGGCTCGAATATGTGGTGGTGGGCCATCCCTTGATCAGTGTTGACAATCCCCTGCGCGCGTTACGCGAGTTTGTGCAGCAAGTGCGCGCCAACTACAGGCCGCGACCGCCGAGGACGCGATCATGAATATCGCAGGGCTGGGCGCGCCCTGCGCCAGCCGGCCAGGAAGAACCGCAGACCTCAAAGGCGGAGGTCTGAGATGCGCTACGCTTGCTTGAGTGGGGACTCGCACAGCTCAGGATCTTACTTTCCCAGCGGGCTCTTGGCAGTCTGCGGCCACACCACGCCTTGGTCGAGAGTCGTGACCGGAGCCAGCCCCTTGAAAACAAACTTCTGCACGCGCTGCCCGCGGTAGGTCTCCGTGGTGAAGAGGTTGCCTTGGGAATCCGTGGGGATGCTGTGGACGGCGTAGAATTCCCCCGGCTGTCTGCCCCCGTCGCCGAAGCTGGTCAGCACCTGCATCGTCTGCCGGTCGAGAAGGGGAAATGGTGAGGGGAAGGGGGGAAATGGTGGGGAAATGGTGTCAGGGTGGGGAAATGGTGTCAGGAACCATTTTATTCAGGCCGTTGCGCAATTCGGACTGGAAAACACCATGCGCCGCAGCGGGCGCCCGAGAAATGGTTCCTGACACCATTCCTGCCCCGCCGACACCTCCGCAAGGAGGGGAAATGGTGTCCCCTGACACCATTTCCCCCACCTTTTCCCCTTTCCCCCCGAAATAATCTGCTGGCTGGCGCACCCGCCCAAACGCAGAACTGGGCTGCGCGCCAGCCGCCCGGCGAAGTTAGAGCCAGTCCGTATCGGATGGCATCATTTAGACTGGGAGTACCAGACCACCCATCCCCCAGACACGCCTTCCAGGTCACTATCAGAAAGCGGGGCCGCGGATGAAGAGTCTATGTTCAGTTCTGAAACGTTCTTGCCTGTCGCGCTCTTAATCTGGTTCTGTTGTTCTTCCGTCAACTTAATCGTGAGTTTGTTCCCTGCCATGGCTTTTCTCCTTTTTCGGTCGCTATTGTGTGGATATCAGATCTGCATCGTCGCCAGGAAATTGGGTGCCCGTCCCGCTTTCCCCACACCCCCGAGGAACCGCGGAGGAATCCGTCGGCCCACGGGTACCTCTGCGCTCCGCGCCGGGGTGAGAGCCATGACGAGCGCCGTGCCGGATCTGATGAAGTAGGTACTATCGTCCGGCTGCCGAATGCCATCACGGCGCAGACGCGCGAACGGCCCCCCGATGGTTTGCGCAGGGTTGCTGGGCGTGAAGGCCGGGACAGTGCCCGTGCGGTAATCACCCGCAGCACCGCCCCCTTGCTATTACCTAGTATCGCCGCCTTCCGTCACCGTAATGGTTATCCCTCCCGATGCCTGGTCCAGTGCCTTTTCGGAAAGCTCATCCTTGGATGCTGACGCGGGTTGAGCAGTTTTCGAATCTTTCTCGACTGCCTCTTCGTTAGACATAAATCTCTCCTTCGCTTTAAGGTTAACTCCGTAAAACGACTGGCGATTGAGGGAATGCCCAGAGCGAATATTAAACGCTTCGCCCCCGCGCGTCAATGCGTGCCTTAAGTGTGACGTGACACGGAAGTCGGGGTGTCGGGACACATGCTCGCATTGACCGTCGCAGACACCGGCCCACGAAGGGGAGGTCGATTTTTGCTCGGAATGGACATGTTCTTTGGGGCCGCCGATCAGGACGGGCTTACGCTGCAAGTTGTGCATGGGACCCCCGCAGTAAGCATAAAGCAGGGGGGCCCAAAGGCGGCCGCAGTTTGGCTTCCTTTGCGGCTTCTCGGGGAAACCGGGGCGACACTACATTTGCGGCAGGCTGGCGCAGAGCGAGCGCAGTTGTGTGCTTTCGGTAAGGATGCGCGCCGCAGTTTCGCTCGTAGCCCCCATTCGCTGCCGGTTAGGCTTCTGACTGTCCAGCGAACAGATTGAGCTGGTAGGCTTTCGTGAGCTTCGGAAACAATTTGGCAAAGACGCAAAAGGCGGCTCGCATGGGCAAGGAAAGGCGTGGCCGCAAAGAATCGGGGACGTCCACCGGGGTGCGGGATTCCACCAGGCGCAATCCGATGTTCCAACGCTCAATCTCCCTCGGGTCTTCGCATGCCCAGGTGAAACGGGCGCCCAGCTTCCGGCGCGCGTGGTCTTTGTTCTCATGGTTTATCGCTTGGAGGGTGACGGTGTCGAAGGTAATGCTCAGGCGCGGGAAGTTGGCGGCGATCTGTGCCAGCGCCGCCTTGACCTCCGGCTCCGTCAGGTAGATGAACACGGCCTCTGCGACAAAGCAATACGGTCCGGGGCTCTCGCGCACCGCGGCCATCCAACCCGGATCGACCACCGATGCGGCCAGAGTCACGCGCCGGGCGCTATCGGTGAAAAACTTCCGCCGCAGTTCCACGGTATCGGGAAGATCAAGGTCGAACCAGTGCACGGCGCCATTGTCGAGCCGTTCGAAGCGGGTGTTGAGTCCGGCGCCGATCTCCACCACGGTGCCTTCGGGATGGCGGCCAAGAAAATCCTTGACCCACTCGTCGAACATGGCGGTCCGCAAGGTACAACCCACGATCCGCCGCCATTGGTTGAATCTTTGGAAATCCCAATCAATGGATTGGACCATTTCGACGGCCTTTGGATCATTCAGGATCGGCCGCTTCTTGAGGGAGTCGAGCGCGCGGCCATAAAGCGGGACCAGCAGTGACTCTTGCACCTGGCCGAGTTGGATGGATTGTCTCGCTGCCATGTTCACTACGAAGCAACCGTAGCGCGGACCCCCGTTTTGGGGGTCCGCGGCTCTTCTTTCGCCAAAATCTGGAATCTCCAAAAAGTGCCCCTGCCCACAGGCAGGGGAGCGCGGGCCTCGGGAAGAAGCTCGGACCACAAAGGCGGAGGGCGCTACGCTTGCTCGTCCGCGCCCAGGGCTTCGAGGTCGGCCTTGTCTTTTGCCCGCCCGGTCATCCTTTTATTCAAAATCAACGCTTCGCGACCGATAAAGTTCACGCGGATTTTCTCGAGAACGGTCTCGACGCGGCCAGCCCACGCCTGGTCAAAGCTCACACCGGTGAGGGAGGTGAGCAGGTCGATCCGCCCGGGCGGAACACCGAGCTGAACCACGCGGTAGGAATCCAGAAAATCAGCGGCTTTTAACCCCAGTGCGGCGAATCCAAATTCTGCCAAAGCGGATTCCAAACGCTTGGCATTTTCAGGGGAGTTGCGGACTAGAACGTCAAGATCGCCAGTGTAGCGCGGCAATCCGTGGTGGGCCAGCGCCACTGCGCCTACCACCAGGTACTCAACCCCGTTGGAGTTGAGCGATTCGATAAACGCGCGCCAGTCCTCTGGAAGCGGCATCGCTCTCCTTATGCACCATAGCCCGAAGCTGGAACAAAATTTCCAACCGTTCCTCCGGCGAAAGTCGGCGGTAATACTCTCGCGTAGCGGCATCCGCCTCGCGGAAGGTCTGGAATTTGCTGAAGACCAGCTTCATCGCTTCATTATATGACAGTGTCGGTCCCTGCGAGTACAGATTGGAAGATGCAAGCGAGCGTGGCGCGGACCCCCGTTTTTGGGGTCCGCGGCTGTTCTCTCGGAATTACTGGAATCTCCAAAAAGCACGCCTGCCCTCAGTCAGGGGAGCGCCGGTCTCGGGAAGAATCGCCCCGATGCATCGGGGCGCTACGCTTGCTTGGGAAGGAAATGCATCGCCAAACCGAAGATCGTATCGTGCCAGGCATGCACCATGATTCCGGGGCGCAAGCTGCGACGTCGATAGGCGAGGATGCCGAGCAAGGCGCCGAAAACCCCGATGATGAGGCTTTGCTTAGCGCCCTGATAAGCGTGTACAAGGCCGAAAACTATTGCCGACAGCAGAATTCCCAAAGTTGGTTTGCCCGACCACGCAAGGAATTGACGCTGGAGGTAACCCCGAAAAATGGTCTCCTCGCAAAATCCGGCGGTCAAAGACACAAACATCCAGGAGATCATTTCCACTTTGCTTTGCGGCGCCACGAAGCGAACGGCATCTGCGCCGCGATTCACGCGTAAGGCGAATCGGAGTGCGCCCAGGCACCCCAAAGCTACGAGCCAAAAGACCAACGCCACCAGGACGTCACGCCAGAAATCCCTTCCTCGCTCCCAGCTTCCGCCGATCAACTCGCGCAGCGATCCGCCCTGGCGCCGGACGCCCACGACAACGTATGCCGCGATCAACCACTCAAAAATCGCCGCAGCCCAATAGAAAACAATGAGGGGAGGCCCCGTGTGGGCCCGCAGTTTTGCCGCAGTGATGACTCCAACCCAGGCCCAGGCGGCAATGATGATCAGTAGACCGATGGTGTGGCTCCGGCTCGCGACCGGCGGGCTGGGAATCGCCTGGGGTTCGCTCATACGATTCGGCCTGGAATGGGGGCATAAAGCCGCCGCACAAAGTAGGGGCACTCCTCGTGGGTGCCCGGAAGCCGGTCATGCCGACGGGGAGGGCAGGCACGAGGCCTGTGCCTACGGGCGTCCCTGGGCCTGATTAATCAGGCTGATCATCTGCTTCACGAATTGTGCCCCCAGGGCGTAGTGTCCCGCACCCTCAAACGTGATGAGTTCGTACCTCTTGCCGGACTTGAGCACGATGTGAAGATCGTGTCTGGTCCCTATATCGCCCATAGTCTCATACGCCCGATCAACTTCCGTGAGTAGAAACTCAAACGGGTGTTTCGCGTCGTCGGGTTTAAAGGACAATGTCCCATTGGCAAGAGCCAGAAGGCCCTTTTCATACGACATGGCGCCAACTTTGGAATAAACGCTCCACTGGGTGGGGGTAGGAGCGGGAGCAGCCGGTGCAGGGACGGAGGGACTCGCCGCCGGTTCGGCTTTTACCAGGCTGGCGCTGACTTGCGCGGTCTGCCCGGCCGCCAAATCGATCTGGCGTTCTTCTTCGCGGTAGCCTTCGTGGGTGAGCCGGACGCGGTGGCTGCCGGGCGCGAGGTTGGGCACTTTCAGTTGGCCTTGTTCGCTCGTTTCCCCGGAAAAGACGTCATCAACATAGACTTGTGCGTGGCCGGGGGTGGACTGAATCTCCAACACCGTCGGGGCATGGGCGATGAGTCTCGCCAGGACCGTCACCGATTTCCCTTCGGCGAGGGAGAAATTCGCCACGTAATCTTCATACCCCTCCAGGGAGAGACGCAGGCGGTGGTCGCCGGGTGGGAGGGTGGAGATTTTAAGATGGCCCTCGGCGCTTGTCCGGGCCACAAGCGAGTCATCGACGTAGACTTGTGCGCCGCCGGGAGAGGACTGGACCTCCAGCTCAGGCGCGGCGAGAGGTTTGAGCGCGAGTTCCCGGAGGGTATTGAGAAGCTCATCCGTCGCCCCGGCTTGCTTCAGGTCGCTCGCAATCTCCGGTGTAATCTGGAAATCAATCCCCCGCTCTCGCGCCAACTCCGCCACACGCGTGGGTGGCACATCCCCTCGAAGCAATTGAAGGGTGGCATCTTTGGTTAAGGGTTTATGGCTTGCCTGCGCGGCGCCGCGCAACGGCCATGCCACAATAGCAACCATAAGCCCCAGCATCAAAAAGCAGAGCTTTTTATTAAGCCAACCCAATGCCGCACCCTATGCACGCAGTTAGCGAGCTGCGGCCTAGTTTACCATAGCGATGCGCGCGGCAATCAACCCTCCACGAATGACTTGAGCCTGGCGAGCGCCTGATCCCACTGCTCGGAGACCAGATCGAGGTACCTCTTGATTTCTTCCATCGGCTCGGGATCGAGTTCGAACAGGCTCTCGCGGCCTGTGCGGACGCTGTGCACGATTTCCGCCCTCTCCAGTACTCGCAGATGCTTGGTAATCGCCTGCCGGGTAAGCCTGGAGCCCTTGGTCAACTGAGAGATCGACCGCGCCTGCCCGCGACAAAGCTTCGCCACCAGCGATAGCCGCGTCTTGTCCCCCAGCGCGGCAAAGACGGTTGCAGGAGCCTGCCGTTGAGCGGTCATGCGCCTAGGGCTTTTGGGCGACATAGCTCTCAATATTTTTCATTTGCGCTGTCCAGCCGCCATCATTCATGCGGAATGCTTCGAGGCGGCGCGCGCTTGGAATTTTGTCGAAACCGGACTCCGTGAGCAAAAGCAACGTGCCGGTCGTAGTCTTTTCCAGCCTGAATTCGACGAGCGTGGGCGTTTCCTGCGAGTAATCGATTTTGGGATCGACGCAATAGGGGTGCCAGGTGAAGGAAAAGAGCCGCTCAGGCTCCATCTTCTGCACCGTCGCCTCCCATATGACGTGCTCGTAGCCCGGGTGGGTAATATGGCCGCGCGAAATCTCGCCCGCGACGAAGGGGCCATCCAGTTTCACGCGAAACCACTCGCCGAACTCGCGGTGGTCCGTCAGCGCCCGCCAGACCCGCGAAACGGGCGCCTTGAGTTCAATTCGTTTCTCGATTCGATCCGCCATTTTTCAGCAACCTCCAGGCTGCATATTAGCGCCAGGCAGCGGAAAAGGCAACCTTTTTGTTGCGCTTTTTTCCCCACTGACCGTGACCCGTGAACGAGAATTGGGCAAACTGAGGCACGATCTCACGCCGCAGAAAATGCGTTTACAATGAATGGGTGAATTTAATTCGGATTTCCACTCCACGTCACTTTCTGCTGACCCCCGTTCTCGTTGGACTGCTGGCCGGCACTGCTACTGCCATCGACAATCCTCAAAATCCCGGTGCTGCGGATCGCAAGGATCTGGTCAGCGCCGTCAAGCGCTTGGAAAAGAAACTGGGTTTCCGCCGGACGAAGAACTTCCACAAAGAGTCGGCGGAAGCCGCCGTTGCTTATCGCTGCTACTACACCGGCAAGCTCGAACTGCCTGAGTCCTATGAGAAGCTGCAACTTCTCGAGGGAACAAAAGCCGGCTGCCCGCTCGACACCCGGAAATACGATGTCTTCTTCTACCCCTTGGAAGCGGCGGGCAGCGGCAAGTCGCCCGTCTCCGCTTCCCTGGCGCACGAGTCGGTGGAGCGATTTCTGGTGGTCGTCCCGCACGAGGACTTCCACGCGAATAAGGAGTTACGCAAACTGCCGGCGGCATGGGGCGAAGCGTCATCAACCCTGATCGGATTTCTCACCGCCGCCGAAGTGGCGCGGCAGCAATTTGGGGAGAAATCCGATGTCTATCAAAACCTTCAGCGCGAGCCGGAGCTTTTCGCGCGCAAGGCTGAAATCGTGAATCGCTATCACGCCCAGTTGAGCCGGTTGTACACCGCCGCGCGCGCCGGCCAGATTACCGAGCACGATGCGCTCGAGCAAAAGCAGCAGGCTTTCGAGGAAATTCAACAGGAGTGCGCGGCCATCAGCCCCGAGCCGAAATCGTTCAACCGGTGTCTGGCCGTCAACAACAACGCCGGGCTGGCTTTTGATGAGACATATGCCAAGTATTATCCCGTGATGTATCAGCTTTATTTGGCAGAGGGCCGCGAGCTCAAACCAACCGTCGAAGCGCTCGAAAAAGCACTGAAGGCCTCGACGGAGGCGGAGGCGTTACGCAATCTGCAAATGAAACGGGAATAGAGGGGAAACATTTCGCCTGTCCCCGGGTTTCCGGCTTAAGGGCGTTTCGCACAGAGGTCACGGAATTCTCACGGAGGACACGGAGAAAAGCGGGGTTTCTCCGCGACCTCTGTGAGCTACTCTCTGTGGCCTCTGTGAGAAACGCTTTGTAGGGCGAAAGCGAAAATCGTCAACCAGCTATCGACAATTCCAGTACCCCGGCCAACTCCTCCGGCGTAAGCGCCAGTGGATTCCCTTTCATGCTGCTGGCTTTGGCCGCTTCCGCGACGAGCGCCGGAACGTCCTGCTCCCCAATTCCATAAGCCTTGAGGGGTGGGATTTCAAGTTCGTGGCAAATCTCCCGTGTCCAGGCAATTGCCTCCTCGGCGGTGGCGTCACCCCGCCCCGTGAGCATGCGCGCCACCTCCTGGTAGCGGCGCAGGGCGGCGCTTTGGGGCGCGCGAGCACGCAGAGCGCGCAGGTTCATTTCGATTCCATAGGGCAGGATGGCCGCGCAAATGGCGCCATGCGGCGCGTGGAACCTGCCGCCCAGGGGAGCGGCGAATCCGTGGACGACGCCCAGGCCGGCGTTGGCGAGCGCCAGTCCGCTGAACAGCGCCGCGAGTAACATATCGCGCCGCGCTTCCGAGTCGTGCCCCTGGTGAAACGCCCGGCGCAGCGAACGCGCCGCGCGGGGGATTCCCTGCACGCAGAATCCGTCGGTGATGGGGTTGGCGCGGATCGAAACATAGGCCTCAATCAATTGCGTCAGCGCGTCGAGTCCCGTGCGCGCGGTAATCGCCGGCGGCAGGCCAAGAGTCAGCTCCGGGTCCACCACCGCGAGGCGCGGCAGAAGCCACGGGCTGCGCAGGCTGACTTTGACTTGCCGCTCGGGCAAGCCCAGCACCGCATTGCGCGTGACCTCGGACCCCGTCCCCGCCGTCGTGGGCACCGCGATGAACGGCGCAGCAGGATTTTGGAGGGCATTTCCCTTGCCCACCACCTCCAAATAATCCATCAACTCGCCGGGGTTGGTGAGCAGCGCGGCAATGGCTTTTCCCGCGTCGATGACGCTGCCTCCGCCCAAGGCGATGACCACATCGCACTTTTCCCCACGCGCCTGCTCGAGTCCCCGGGCGATCAAGTCGACCGTGGGTTCCCGCTCGACGGCGAAAATGAAACTCCGCGTGCCACCTGCCTCAAGATCTGCGCGCAGTTGGTCCGCTCGCTCGGGCGCCCGGCCCGTCACCACCAGCACCTGGCGGCCCCAAAGCTTTGCCGCCGGCGCCACTTGCCGGATGGTGCCTTCGCCGAAAATGATGCGTGTCGCGGTAGCGAATTCAAAAGACATAGGTGTCAGGTACCAGGTATCAGGTGTCAGTTACCAGATTCCAGAGTGGATCCAGCAATCATCGCTGCCCTGGAACCCGGCACCTGACACCTGATACCTACTTGCTTGACCAACCTTCCTCGGCGGGGAACACATTCGAGTATTTCACGCTCGAGCGAGGCTCCGACATCAAGAACTCCATCCGGTCGCGCCACGCGGCATAATGGGCGGTGGCCTTGTGCGCCGTCGTGGCCTCCACGCTCCGGTAGGCCTCAACCAGGACGAACCGCGTGGGATCGTCATTTTGCTGCACCACATCAAAGCGCGCGATGCCCGGTTCCTTGAGGCTCTGGCGCGCATTCTCGATCGTCGCATCTTTAAAGGCATCGATGCAATCGGGCTTAACTCTCACGTGCACGTGAACGATTAGCATGATTTTTCCCCTTCACTTCAATCCGAAACTCGCCATGCGCCGCCAATGGCGCGGCTCGCCGTGCGTCCGGTAAAGATGCAGGCTTCGCACCTTGAACTGAACGTCGAGCCGTGGCCCCATTTCCGCCATGATTCTTTCCTTTAAGCTCCGCGGAAAATTTCCATAAAGGAGGCTGAGGTGGGGCATAAAGGCCGGCTCGCGCTCATGGCCAAACGCCTGGCGAGCGGCTTGGTGTGCTTTCCGGAGCGGCTCCGTCAGCGCCGTGTGAACGAAAAGGCAGCGAAAGTATTCGTTAAGAAAGTCGATTTCTTCCAGCCGAATGGCAAAGGGCCGAAGTACGGCGGCAACGCGCGCGGCCTTGCAAATCAACTCACGGCGCGGACCCACGCAGCCCCCCAGCAGCGTTACGTGCGGAGGAAATTCCGGTGCGCCGTATCGGACACTCAATCGCTGGAGAATCCGCGCCAGTCGATCGCACACGTCTCCTGTGGGCATGAACCACAAGGAGTGTTTTTCCCCGGCAGGCGTACCCATGTGAAGTGTAAAGGGTAAAGGATAAAGGGTAAAAGCTCAATGGATGTAGCTGTACCCTTCACCCTTCTTCCTTTTCCTTCACCCTCCACCCTTTATTTAAGCTCCCGAATCCAGAGATTGCGATAGCGCACGGGGTGGTGATGATCCTGCAATCGGAGCGGAAGCTTATCCGGCTTGGGCGTATAAGGCGGACGCTCGTGGTGCGCCGTGGGCCCCATGATCTCGACGTGATCCTGCACCAATACGCCGTTATAGAAGACGGTGACATTCGCATGCCGCGTCAGATTCCCGTTGGCGTCAAACCGCGCTCCGTGAAAAACAATGTCGTACATTTGCCACACGCCGGGCTTGCGCGCCGCATTGACCAGGGGAGGATATTGCCCGTAAACGGCGGCGGCTTCGCCGTCGGCATAGGTCACATTATCGTAGGAATCGAGAACTTGAATTTCATAGAGCCCGTGCAGGAAAACTCCGCTGTTGCCGCGGTCCTGGTCAGTGCCGTGCGGCGGGTTGGGCGTGGCCCATTCCACGTGCAATTGGCAATCGCCATATTTGTCTTTGGTCTGGATGTCCCCGGTTCCGGGCATCACCGCGAATTCACCCTTTCCCACGGTCCACTTCGCCGGGCCCCCCTTGACCTCTTCCCAATTGTTAAGATCCTTGCCGTTGAAGAGCACGGTGGCATCCGAGGGTGGGCGCCCCGGTTGCGCCTGCGTGCTTTCCGTACCCGGAATGATGATAGGCGGCTCCGGCCGGTTGCGATCGTTTGGACCCCATTGTTGCTGGGTCTCTTGAGACCAGGCAAGCGGCTGAGTGGTTGCCATGACGGCGAATAGCATGGCGAGTGCCACACAGCTTCCCACTAACAAAAGTGCCTTACGCATAGTTTCTTCTCCCTTCACACAGATTCCATTCGCGCGAGCGGCGCTATTGTACCCTGCAATGCGGGGCGGGTGATGGCTGTTTTTTGGGGGATTATTTCGGTAGTGGTTCACTTTGGTGTAAAGGCGGCTTTATCCGTCAGCCGACGGACTATGTGGTCCGTCGGCTGACGGATAAACTCGCCGCTGCGAAATCAAATTGACCCGCTGCCGCCCGCGGCGCGCTACTGCCGCTGGGTGCATTATGGCCGCAACTTGTTCCAAAGGGCGGTGAGTCCCTCGACGGTAAATTCGGGCGACTTCGAATAGTTAATGATCTGGCGCTCCATCGTATCCACCACTTTTACACCCTCCGGAATCCTGGCGGCCAAGTCGAGGGGGATATTCGTCACGCCGTGGCGGTCACCGTGCAGCAGGTCGCCGGGCCGCACGGTCAGCCCGCCGACGCGCACGGGAGTTCCCACTTCCACCATGTGCACGTAAGCGTGCGAAACCGCAATGTGGCTCGCGAAGAAATGGAAACCCAGGGGCTCAACTTCGTCGAGATCGCGTACCGAACCGTTGGTGACGGCGCCCACGCATCCCATGGCCCGGTGCATGTTGGCGTTGACTTCTCCCCAAAGGGATCCCAAGCCGGGCGGATCGTCAAGATCTTCCACCACAATCACCCGCGGCGCGGGCGCCTTCATAATGTCCTGCCAATGCACACTGGGAGGAATAGCTGCGCCTTTTGCGCCAGGCGTCACCGACTGGATCTTAAGGGTCACGGCGTACCCCACCATGACGCCGAGTCGCGGGAATACGCAACGGATCTCCGGGCGCATGAATCCTTCGTTGCGCGGACGCACGTCAAAAACTTCGATGGCGTTTGCAACCGTGGGTGTGTTGAACGCCCGCAAACGATCGAGCACAGCAGGTTCTAAGGGTTCCATGATCTTCCTTCCTCCCTGATCGAGAACAATACGTTTAAGCGGGAAACATTATATTGACCTTGCGGCAAAAATAATATTAGTCCTTGACGGGAGGAAGCTCCGAAACGCGTCGCGCAATTTCCCGCTCGATGTCGGTTCCCTCATAAAACCAGAGGCGTCCCTGGGCGCGAACGGTTTTGCGGAAGGGGCAGTCCGGCAGTTTTGGATCCACGTGCATACAGGGAACAAGAGGGTTGCCCCAGGAACGGCCCGGATTCTGCCAGGCGGTTAAGATCCAGCGATGGCCATCGGTGGAGCGGACGGCGGCGACCGGCTTGCGAAGAATCTTGTTGTCATTCGTCTGGGCATTAAATTCCGGCGCGCCCTTCAGCATGACGCAGACCTGGTGGCGCAGGCCGGCCGAGCCGTTCAGGCCGGTCAAATCCGCACCACTGAAGTTGCGCAGCCACAGTTCCATTTCCACACTATTTTCCCCAGGCCGGATATGCGCTCCGAAGGTGACATAATTCGGGAGCGTCCACTGGGAACTCAAGCTCCCGTCCGCGCCCCGCTCCCAGTCTATGTTTTCCAGAACCACATTCTTGTCGTTCCACAGGGTGGGAATGTCGGTGTGCGCCAGAAATATCAGGCCCAAGTTCGAGAAGATCGCTTCCGGCAGATCCACCACCACGTAACTTGCCGGGTCCCAGGGCAGGAAGACACTCGCCTTGGTGCCGCGCATGGGATCGATAGCGCCATCCTCAAAGCCGATCCGCGGGTACCGTCCTCCCGGGTAGGGCAACACTCGAACCACTTTTCCTGGAGAGACCGGCGGCGGGAGGTGATCCAGGCCCAACTCCTTGGCCCCCTTTCGAACTTCCTCTTCGCTCGTGCCACACACGGTTGCGGCCTCCGCCCATAAGTACCGGTGGTAGCGGAGCATGTTCTCAAGCCAATAACGCAAGTTGGCACGCGTGGCGGCCACCTCGGTAGGAAGATCCGGACACCCGGACCTGACCTCGGGGTATCGCGCTTTCAACAGAGGGTCGCGAGGAGGTTGCGCGAAATTGAAGTACGGCTGCAAATCGCCCAGCGCCAGAACGCGGAAACCATTCTCTTTAAGGAATGCCATGTACTGGCGGAAATTTTCCGGCGGCGTATAAACCCAGGGGTGTGCCAGGTCGGGGACTCCGTGGAATTGCAGGACGACGGCCTGCCCACCTCGCGCGTTACTCACCACCTTTTGGAAGTAATCCAAGTTCCAGTCCGGATAGGCGTCACCGGCAGTGGGAATCAGCAAGGGATGGTGGCGGGCGGGGTCGAAGGCGGGACCTGGTTCCATGGCGCCGTACTTAACTTCCGGCTGCATCCCTCGTCGCCCCAAAAGGTAACCTTGCTTCATCAAAACATTCACCGCCTCGGGACCAAAATCATCCCCTGGGTAAGCGAAGGTCGAGGGGCGGGGAACTCCCACTTTCTTCAGCTCGCGTTCCACCAGGGTAAGCTCGCCGTGCAGATGCGCTGCGTTGCGGGGAGAAGAGAAATTGCCGTGTGTCCAGGTGTGATTGCCAATTTCAAAACCCATCTGGTAGAGCTCGGCAATCTCCTGCCAAGTCATAAAATTCCCTGGCTCGTCCATCCAGCGGTGGGTCACAAAAAAGGTGCCGCGAAATCCTGACTCCTTCAGCAGCGGAGCGACAAACGTTCGATGGGACTTGACGGCGTCGTCAAAAGTTAAGACCACGGTCTTATCGGGGATCGGAAGCTTCGGGGAGGTGGGCGGTGAAGTCTCGCTCTGGGCAAGGCCGCGGGCGAGACCCAGCGCCGCCATGGCGGTCACGTTGCGCCAAAGAAACTCTCTGCGGTTGAGGTTAGGTTTCCGGGGCACGGGGATTCTACCTACTTGATATGGCAACTCGCCAACCCGCGCTTTTCCAAATACTGCTGGTGATATTCCTCGGCCCGCCAGAACTCCGCAGCCGGAGTGATTTCCGTGACAATCGGTCTTTTGTACTTTCCGGACCGCTCAAGTTCTTCCTTCGACGCGCGGGCCGCGGCTTCCTGTTCGGGCGAGTGAAAGAATATCGCGGTGCGATATTGTTTGCCGTAGTCGGGCCCCTGCCGGTTGAATTGCGTGGGGTTGTGATTTTCCCAAAAGACCTTCAAGAGGTCCGCGTAGGAAACTTGGGAGGGGTCAAACGTAACCTCCACAACCTCCGCGTGCCCGGTCTGATCCGTGCAGACGTCTTGATAGGTGGGATTCTTCAAATGCCCGCCCATATAACCCACGGCGGTGGCGGTGACACCGGGAACCTGGCGGAACGCTGCCTCCACTCCCCAAAAACACCCTGCCCCGAAAGTCGCTTTTTCTGTTGCCACGGTCGTAGTCCTCCCCTTTAATGCGTTCGAAACGTGTATCAATAAGCCCTGCTGCCCTTATGGCAGGGATGTCATGGGGCTATGATACACCAAGCCGGATTTCTCACCAATCCGCCACTAGGATGCGGATGACTTGCGCCTCCTATCGTTTCGTTTGGTAGCTTGCTCACGACGACCATTACGATTGAGCTAATTCTGCTTTTCCAGCATAAATATTTAATAATTTTATCTTGACAACAGAATGATTCTGTATTACTGTTCAGTATGTTTAGTTGGGGGGACTCAGAGTGCTATTCAAGCCACCAAGCCTGGGGGATTCAGAGCTTGCAGTCATCGAGAAGATTGATGCGATGCGCAAATCTCTAAAGTACGCGATCAGTTCTCCTATGAGATGGTATGGGGTACTCCGTCAAGCCACATTCGCCCGCAACATCCGACATTCCACGGGAATTGAGGGAATTAATGTTACCAGAGACGACGCCATGGCCGCCGTAGAAAACCAGGAGCCCCTCGAAGCTGGAAAGGCAAGTTGGCTTGCCACAGTGGGCTACCGAAACGCCATGACATACGCTCGGGCACTCGCGGACGATCCTCATTTTTCCTACAGCGAAGGGTTAATCCGCAGCTTGCATTTCATGATGATGCAGCACGATTTGGGAAAAACCCCGGGCCGTTATAGGCCAGGCCTGATTTTTATCCAGGACGAAGGTAAGCAGCAAAGGGTATACGAGGGACCCGAAGCTGATTTGGTACCCTCGCTTATGGAGGAATTGGTTGATTCACTAAATGAATTGTCGACCGTCCCGGTCAAGGTGCGGGCTGCGATGGGGCATTTGAATCTAGTAATGATTCATCCGTTTTCTGATGGGAACGGCAGGATGGCGAGATGCCTTGAGACCCTCATTCTGGGAAGGGAACAGATTATCGAGCCTCCCTTTTGCAGTATTGAAGAGTATCTTGGCAGGTTCACTCGGGAATACTACGACGTGTTAGCTCAGGTTGGTGGAGGCTCATGGAATCCTGGAAACAACTGTTTAGCTTGGATTAGGTTCGACCTGGTGGCCCATTACCGCCAAGCTTCTTGGTTACTCCAACGCAATCGCATGACTCAGCGCGTATGGAATGAAATCGAGGAGATTGTGACTCGCCGCGGATTGCCTGAGAGGGCTACAACCGCGCTGGTTAATGCCGCGTCCGGATACCGCATCCGCAATTCGTCGTATAAGACCTACGCGGATGTGTCCGAACAGGTGTCCAGTCGAGATCTTAAACTTCTTGTGGACGAGAAGTTGCTCGTGGCGACGGGACATACGAGAGGAAGATTGTACTCAAGGTCGGCCTCTCTGGAAGAAATCTACCGCCGCAATTATGAGCAAAGAACCAACGTGGATCCATTCCTGGAAGGGTGACCCGGGCGGCGAATTGACCCCAAACCTCTCCGAAAGGGCTAAGACTATGAATTCCTCGCTGGACGAAGTACTTTCACTTCTTAATAAGTGGAAAGCGGACAAGAAGTTGATAGTCATTGCTGTCTCAGATGGTGATCCAGGTAATCCAGATTCATTCCTGTTCAAAATTACTGGAGCCGTCAAGGAAATCTCGAGTTCGTGGGTGGGGATCGCGGGCGGACCCAGTTACTGCTGCTTGAAGTTAGTCCGGCCGGGAGCAAATTACGACTACATAGAATTGCGTGATCCAAAGCTCCCCATAACCGATCAAGACCGAATTGATGCCGAGCAACTTTTCGAAGGTATTTTATCGGTAGATTTTGATGACGAGCTCTTTTACGTTTTCAACGTGCTGCGCGTAGACCTTGACGTAGAGCCTGATGAAGAGCCCGACGAGGACCCTGACATTGATGAGGAGTAACGCCAGGCTGCTTACGCCGGTCTTGTTCCGCGGCGGATTACCCCTGTGCGGGTAAGAGGGATGGGCAGGGGTTCGCTCCAGGCGAGAGCGCACTCGATGCTGGCGAGCGCGGCAGCTTGCTCCCTCGTCAGCCACAACAGAAGGCTTCCCTCCGGCTTAAGGCATTGCGCGGCCAGGGGGACGAGCACCTCCAGATTGCCGACGGCCCGCATGGTGGCAAAGTCGAACGCCGGGGCCGGGCTGGCGCGAACCAGATTTTCCAGTCGGTCGCCGCGCACCTCGACTTGGCCGAATCCACAGGCGCGGGCAGCTTCCTTGAGGAAAGCTCGCTTCTTAGCTACGGGCTCGAGCAGGGTGATGGCGAGTTGCGGGAAGGCAATCATCAAGGCCAGACCGGGGAAGCCCGCGCCACTGCCGATGTCGAGCAGGCCGCCGTGGAGTTCGATGTGCCGCGCGAGGAAAAGGCTCTCGCCGAAATGGCGCGTCACACACTCCTCCGGATCGCGGATGGCGGTGAGGTTGATTTTCTGGTTCCAGCGCAGAAGCAGGTGAAGGTAGGCGAGGATTTGGTCCGCCTGCGTGGTTGAGAGGTCCAGACCGAAGGGTTCGAGAAGTTGTCGGAGGCGCGTTTCATCGAGCACGGAGGGGATTGTAGATAGGTCCCCGCCGAGGTGCAAGCGCAGAACCCTTCCGGCGTTTCCCCCGCCCCCGAATCCCGTGTCCCGTATCCCGCATCCCGGTTTTCAGACCTTTTCCAGGGCCAATTCCAGGTCGCGGATGATGTCGTGCCAATCTTCCAGGCCGATGGAGAGGCGGACGCCTTCCGGATGCATTCCGAAGGCGCGCTTCTGCTCGTCGGGTAGCGCCGAGTGGGTCATGGAGAACGGGTGCTCGATGAGCGTCTTGATTTGCCCGAGGCTTACGGCCAGGGTGACGGAATAAGCATGCTCGGCGAGGTAATCCACCATCTTTTCCGCGCGTGTCTGCTTGGAGTCGGCTCCCTTGAGCACAAAGTACATCATGCTGCCGGGGGCGAATTTGCCGTCAGGATTGACCATCTGCCGCTTGGCCAGGGCTTTCTGCACAAAGCCCTCGGCGCCCGGGTAGCTGACGCTCGCTACCTTGGGATGCTTCGTGAGGAATTCGGCCACGCGTAGCGCGGTCTTCTGCATATTGATCATGCGCGTCGCCAGCGTCGGCAGGCCGTACACCAGCACTCCCCAGGCACTGCGCGGCGAAAGCACTCCCCCGAAATCCTTGCGAAACAACATGACCAGGTTGTACCACTCCTTGGCGGCGATCACCGCGCCCCCCATGTCGGTGCCGAATCCCCCCAGGCCTTTGGTAAGACTTTCCACCACCAAGTCGGCGCCCTGCCGCAACGGCCGCTGGCAAAAAGGCGTGGCAAAAGTGTTGTCAACAATTACCAGCACGCGATCTTTTTCCTCGCGGCGGGCATTGGCCTGGTCCGCCACGCGCCGGATGGCAGCGATGTCAATCAGTTCCAGGGTGGGATTGATGGGCGTCTCAAAATAAAGAACCCGCGTGGCAGGCGTGATCTCGGCCGCGAGCGACTCCGGCTTCAGGAAATCGGCAAAGCGCGCGCTCATGCCAAAGCGCGGCAGCCAGTTGGTCATCAGGCTGTACGTGCAGCCGTAGAGAATCCGGTGCGCCACAACTTCCTGCCCCTGACGCAGCGCCGCGCCTAGAGCCGCGCTGATGCTCGCCATTCCGGTTGCGAAGGTCACGCAAATCTCTCCGCCTTCCGCGTAAGCCAGGTTTTCTTCCAACATCGAGCGCGTGGGTTCATCCAGCCGGTCGTAAATATAAATCGGAATGTGGCCGCTCAAGTGTTCGTCCGCGGAGGCGAACTGCACAAAGCCCCGCGCGCCGCGCTCAAGCGAGCTCAGCCGAAACGCCGTCGTGTGCGAAACCGGCGGCACCACGTGATGGTTGTAGTCCCACTTCTTGCTGTCATAGTTCCCGTGAATCATGTGCGTGCGGAGCTTGTAGTCTTCCTTTCGCCGATGCGGTTTGCGGGTTTCCATGGACGCACCCCCTGTGCGACTTTTCACAACATGAGAAGGGATAGCACACTCCGAACCGCGGCGAAAGGGGTTTCCGCAATTCGGACTTTATGTCCCATTTTCTGCCTTCGACGTTCCGAATGGCTCGGCAGTGAACCCCGCGACGCCGCCTTCCCACCTCGGTCCTTGAGGTCTCAACTTTTTTTCACCATCCACGGCGAGCGGCTGTTTTCATGCTGCCACCACAGGACCCATCCTCGAAGCCCGGTATCGAAAGAACAACTCTGGGCTCTCATTACCCTCATGAAGTGCCAAGGTCCTGCCGATAGGTACGAATGGCGGCACAAGCGCGTCGTGTGCCCAGGGGGCGAGGAATCTCTGCTGAGACAGACGTGCACTATGGCTGCTGGCAAGTAGAAGCAAGTTGCTGCAAGAGCACAGGAGCATTCTGGAAAACGTTGTAGACCGACACTTGCATTAACCTCTGAACGGGGAGGAATGTTCCCAGGAGATGAAGCCACCATGAGACGTGTACTTTTTGTAGACGACGAGCCGCAGTTTTTGACGGGATTACAGCGCATGCTGCGCTCCCAAAGACATGAGTGGGAGATGGCCTTCGCGCCGGACGGCCATGCCGCACTAGCGCTCATGGAGGCTTCGCCCTTCGATGTCGTCGTCTCTGATCTGCGCATGCCGGGGATGGATGGGGCCGACTTGCTGGCCCGCGTGCGCGAGGGATATCCGCAGGTCGTGCGCATTATTCTCTCGGACCACACTGAGCTTTCCACCGCCTTGCGAGTGGTACCCGTCGCGCACCAATTTCTGGCGAAGCCCTGCGATGCAGAAATGCTGCGCGTCGCCATTGAGCGCGCCTGCCACCTTAAGGCCCTGCTTCACGATGACTCCATCCGCCGCACGGTGGGGGCACTGTCCGAGCTTCCCTCCCTCCCGCGCACTTATCATGCCTTGACGCTGGCTCTGGCAGACCCTAACACCTCCATCCAGAAAATCGCGGGCATTGTCGAGCTTGATGTCGGAATATCCACCAAGGTTCTCCAGTTGGTGAATTCCGCCTTCTTTGGCATTGCGCGCTCCATAACCAATATTCAGAATGCCGTCAGCTACCTCGGCATCAGTACGCTGAAGAGCCTGGTCCTTTCCGTGGAGGTCTTCAGCGTTTTCGCCCCCAAAAAGCCCCTGGAGGGATTCTCCTTGGAGGATCTCCAGCGCCATGCACGCCTCACCGCGTACATCGCTGCTCGCCTTCCTGTGCCCAAGCACCTCGCGGATATCGCCATGGTTGCCGGCATGCTCCACGACGTGGGAAAGCTCGTCATGGCCTGGAAGCTTCCCGGGCGTTTTGAAAAGCTGCTGGCGGAAGTGCGGGAGGAGCAATGCCCGCTTCACAAAGTGGAAGAGAGAGAATATGGGTTCAGCCACGCCGAGATTGGGGCCTATCTCCTGGGACTTTGGGGATTGCCGTACGCGGTCGTCGAGGCAATCGCCTTGCACCATGCCCCGAATCGCGTGCCACACCAGAACTTCGACGCGGCTTCGGCTGTCTACATCGCTAATCTTCTTGCCCAGGAACTGGATTCGCCCTCCCCATTGCCTTGGGAGAACGGATTGCAAAGCAACGAGGAGTATCTGATTTCTTTGGGAGTCGAAAAGGACATCCCCTATTGGCGCGCTATGGCAGCAGAGGTACCTCCCCTGCTGGTGGAGGCTTAAAGTGGCAGAACCATCCGCGCCGGATGGGTGACGACGTCCAAGTGCTTGACGTCCTGCCGCGCCCACTGCGGAGCCGCTTCGACGTGACGGCAAAGTACGACACCGCGTGCCCCTGGGCCATTTTTTCCGCGAATGATCCCACCCCAGGGCGCGCCGCGGGGAGGGCCGGCTGATGAAAACCTCCGTGCGGCGGGACTTCCACATTCTTCTAGCCTCTCTTGACAAGAGGGAGCTTTTTTCCTTACACTTAGGAACCAGTAGGGGTTAGCCCGTGGTTGGCGGCTTCACTGGGGGGTGATCCGCCTGCGCCAGTCGTTGGTATAAAAGGAGGAAACCTGTGCGTCGAATAGCCTTTACTTTAGCTGTAGTGTTTCTCGCCCTGTCCGCGGTAACCGTCCAAGCTCAAGAAACTGCACCCGTCTCACCATCCATCCCCGCAGCCTCCCGTACACAGGCGGATTGCACCGGGTTTATTGCCAGTCCTGCCCCGCCCCATGACGTTTTCGTCTTGGGAGGAGCGAATGACGACTTCCACTCCGTGGTCCGTCAGTTTGTGGATGGCGACTCGATTTTCATCTCCCAGCACAAAAATGAAGAGATTGCGGTGGGCACGGAGTACAGCGTGGTCCGTCCCGCCAAGGAACTTTTCATCACCATGCGTTACCAGGGAGAGCGATGGGAAATCGGCAAGTTGGGAATACCTTATGAGGATGTGGGTAAGGTCATTGTGACCCACGTGAGTCCGGCGGGAACGGTGGCAAGCGTCGCCTTTACTTGCGGGCCCATTGTCCCTGGCGACACCTTGGTGCCCTTCCAACCTCGTGCCATTCCCGAATATACGGTTTCCAAACCGCTTGATCACTTCGCGCCTCTGGATAGCAGCAAAAAGCATGGAAGGATAACCGCAAGCCGCAACAATTTTGGCAATCTTGGCCACGAAACGATTGTCTATTTGAACTTAGGTGAAGGTGAGGGAGCCAAGGCCGGCCAGCGGTACCGTATTTACAAGGTTCTTCCCCCGCACTCGACGGGGCCTCTGACCAGCCAACGGACGCCGCCCGAGATCCTCGGAGAAGCTGTGGTGCTTTCCGTGCAGCCGAAATCGTGTGTGGCGATGGTTGTTTCAAGCTACCGCGAGATCTCGGCCGGTGACTATGTCGAAGCGGAATAGTCCCGCCAAGGACGTAAAAGGATGGGGCGCACCATTTGCCCAGGCCAGGACCTGGAAGGGTTGAGGTCTCTGGCATGTGCAGGGAGAGTAGGTAGCGCCCCGCGCTCCTGATCTCACGAATCAGGGGACCCGGCGCTACCGCCGCTTTGCTCCCAAACCGGATCCGAGTAAGTTAGGAATGGTGCTTATGCATTTCGAACGGTAGCGAAGAACTCATTCGCTACGCAAAGCGGCGACCGGGTCCACCCGTGCCGCCCGGTAGGACGGAATCCACGCCGCGAGGGCGGCAGTTACGACCAGCACGGCGACAGCGGCGATGAGCGAAATCGGATCAGTCGGTGAAACCTCGAATAGCAATCCACGAATAGTACGAGCCAAGGCAAGAGACGCGGCAAGGCCTATGGCCACTCCAATTCCCGTCCAGATTCCAGCGTACTTTTGAACCTGTAAGGTAATGTCCCGCGGGCGAGCACCCAGGGCCATGCGCACGCCAATTTCCCGTGTCTTCCGGGCCACCAGGAAAGACAGCACCCCATAGAGGCCCACCGCAGCCAGCAACGACCCGAGCGCAGCAAAGACCCCCACGAGTATCGCCACAAAACGCGGGCGCTCCCGGAATCTTTGGACGCGTTCATCCATCGTCTCGACCGTTACCGGCAGGGTGGGGTCAAGCGCTGCAAACTCTCTTCGAATCCACCTCGTTAGCGTCGCCGGGGCGAGTGAGGTCCGAAATAGCGCAATCCCACTTCTGGGCATGTGATTGGAACTCTTCATGCGCAGGCGGTAATACTCGGGATCGGGAGGGTCAGCTAAGCCATTGTTTCTCGTGTCCGCTGCGACTCCCACGATGGGCGACCAATGGCCATCGCCGTCCAGTTCAATTTGTTGTCCCACAGGATTCTCGTTGCCAAACATACGACGGGCCAAACTGGCGCTCAAGATAACGGGCGATTCACCCGATGCTCGCTCCCCTTCTTCAAATGCGTGCCCGGATAGGATAGCAATGCCTAAGGTCTGGAAATACCCTGGGGTCACCCATCGAAACTCCACCATTCCACCATCGGGTGCAATAGGCGGGTGACCGGAAATACGCATGTTGGAGTAGGGGCGTCCCATCGAACCTCGGGGAGGAATGGAATCGCTGAGGGCAAAAGATCCGCCTCCCGGGATCCGTTTCAATCTTGCCTCCAACTCGTCAAGAAATGCGGCTTGCGCCGCCCCTGGCAGGTAACGATGCTGTCGTGGGGCGAACGATGCAGCGAGGACGTGTTCAGGTTGAAAACCCAGCGGCTGATTTTCCAACTTCCCCAGGCTCCGAATTAATAGTGAGGCTGCCGTCAGCAGAACCAGGGAAATTGCAACCTGTGCTGAGACCAGTGCCCTTCGGAACAGCGTTCGCGCCGTTCCTGCCACCTGCCATCCGACCAGCGTTTCTGCACGTGGTCGTTCCAGGGCGGGCATAATCCCAAACAGCACGGCTGCGCCGATAGATGCGGCCAAGGCGAACAACAGTGCACGTAAATCGATCCTGGCTTGATCCAGACGCGGCATCTCCTCGAACCCCAGGCTGACGAAAAGCCGCAGGAGCACCCAGGCGGTCCCGCAGCCCGCGGCGCCTCCCAATATCCCAAACATCAGCGATTCGGTCAGGGTCTGGCGGATCAGCCTCCCGCGCCCGGCGCCCAGGGCGGCTCGCATTGCCAGTTCCTGGCGGCGTGCTTCCGTCCGCGCCAGCATGAGGTTCGCGACATTTGTACAAGCTGCCAACAAGAGGGCGAGTACGGATCCGAGTAACAGCCAGGAGGCGAGTTTCACATCGTGAATCTGCCGATCTCGGAGAGAGCGAACGACCAAGCGGACTTCCGAACGCAACTCGGCCGGCACATCCTTTGCCGTGCTTTCTTCGAAAAGCGGGCGCATCCGGTCGCGCGCTTGCTCGATCGACACCCCCTCCTGAAGCCTTGCGAAAGTGCGCAAGAATGAGCTGGAATTTGCAGAACGGGGCAGACTGGCATCCAAGCGCGCCGGTAGCATCACGTCGATGTCACCAAGTTGCGGCATCTCGAACCCCTTGGGAAGGACGCCGACCACCTGCGCAGGCTCTTCGTTCAAGGTGATAGTTTTGCCCAGGACCTTCACGTCTCCGCCAAATGCCCTATGCCAGAATCCATAGGAAATGAGAACAACCGTCGGGGCCCGTGGCCGGTCATCGTCCGGACTGAAGTCCCGGCCGATGACGGGCGCAATTCTGAAGGTCTTCAAAAAGTCACCCGCCATAGCGTAGCAACTGACCTGTTGCGTTGTGTCGCCGACCAATACATCACATTCCCAACGGGGCCTCATCGCCGTGAGGGACTGGAACGGCGTCTGTCCCTGCCGCCAATCGAAATAACTGCTGACGACATTGAACTCGTTGTTGTCAACCGGCCCCAGATACCCAACGGAAACAAGCTGGTCATCCTTGGGATAAGGCAACCCGCGGAAAAGAAGAGGATCAACCACACTGAAAACTGCCGTTGATGCGCCGATGCCAAGAGCAATGGTCACCACCACGACGGCGGTGAAGCCTGGATTCTTGCGCAGCGTGCGAGCCGCGTAGCGAATGTCCTGCCAAAGGTTCTCACCCCAGGCGAAGCTCCAAGTCTCTCGACAGGCCTCCTGGACCGAAATCGGATTGCCGAATCGCCGGAGGCTTGCAGAGTGGGCGGCTTCTAAGCTTAGCCCCCCCGCTCGGAGTTTTTCCGCGCGCATCGCGAGATGGAAGTTCAGCTCGTCTTGTAAGTCGCGGTCAAGCTGCCGGCGCCCGATAAGAGCTTTAATGCGCAGCCAAGTTTTGGTCAGCCATTCGGACATGGTCACTACCTCATCGGACCATCGAGTCTTGGGTAGATTGCCTGATTAGCTCAGCGAACCCTGGAACGAGCGCGCATGTCTTTAATCGGCCCGCGCATGCGATCGCCCCAATTCTTCACGCCGTTCCCATGACGCGGGCGATCGCGCTTGCCATCCGGCGCCAGTGGGCGCTTTCCACCACCAACTGCTTTCGCCCGGCCGCGGTGAGCCGGTAATACTTGGCCCGCCGTTTGTTCCCCGATACGCCCCATTCCGATGCCAGCCACCCCCGCACCTCCAACCGGTGTAAAGCAGGGTAGAGGGCGCCTTCCTCGATGCGAAGATCCTCTTCCGAAAGCTCCTCGATGGACTCGGCAATGGCATAGCCGTGCATTGGGCCGCGCTTGAGGGTCTTCAGGATGAGCATGTCAAGGGTGTCGCGGAGGAGTTCGCCGGGGTTAGTTTGCTTCTCTCCCATAAGATTCTTAGGGTAGTTTACCTTGAATTCCTCTCGAGTGCAAGCACCTTTACACAACGGAGGCGACTATGCGGAGGGATATGCGTTCAGAACCTGGTGAGTGACGTCTCCCTGCTACTCTGCCGCGTGTTGCACGCCTGCCGAGCAGAGGAGAGTCCACGAGCCCGCTTACGCCGCAGGGTGAGAAGAATGAGCGGGGTGAGGTTCTTCGAATACTTGCGCGGTGAAAGCCTGGATTCTGGCCCCTTCCCGCCAGGCATCTGGTGGTAGTCCCGCCTTGTGGCACGTTTCCGCCAGGAATTGTTCGCGGTCCCACTTCCACTCCACGGCCACTTGCGGCAACAAGAGCCCGCGCAGGGCTCCGCGCGAGATGACGAGCCCGTGCCGCCCAACCTCGATGTTATCAGGGGCAATGTCCGCAAGAGGGGAAAGGACGGAGATTTCCAGAGTCAGCCCTTTCACTTCACGTTTCATGACGGGAGGAAATCGTGGATCGTGCAATGCCGCCCATACCGCGCATTCGCGAACCGTGATGTAGAGCGGCTTGTTCGCCTCAGTGACACCTATGCATCCCCGCAGATTTTTTCCTTTGCGTAAGGTCACGAAGGCGCCACAGTGCTGGCGCAAAGCTTCACCAGGTTCCGGAACTTTGGGAAGTTCTGCAAAGTTCAAATACCCCACCAGGGCTTCCCGCGCCATACGCAGCAGGGTTTGCTGATCGGTTTCAGTGAGCGGCAACATCCTTCTCTTCCGGCTCCTTCTCTTCCGGTTCCTTCTCGTCGGCCTCAATGACCGTCATGCGGCGGGAGGCCCGACGCTTTACTCGTTCATCCAAGCGCTTCCAGAAATTCCAGAAGTATTGCACGGCGGAAGCCACCGCAAACAGCACAACCATCCATAACAAAACTTCGCCGAGGGGGTGCAGAACCGGAAACCGGCGACCCTCCAAAATAATGACCGTGATAGCCACTACCTGGAACACCATCTTAGTTTTGCCCAGTTCTGAAGGCTCAAGTACATACCCTTCCGCGGAAGCAATGGAACGCAGGCCGGAAACGGCGAATTCCCTTCCCACGATGATCACCACCATCCACGCGGGTACGAGGTGGAGTTCCACCAAAGAGATAAAGGCGGCAGAGGTGAGAAGCTTGTCGGCAATGGGGTCGAGCAAGATTCCCAAGGTGGTGATTTGGCCGCGCTTGCGGGCCAGGAAACCATCCAGCAGGTCCGTGACGGCGGCGAGCAGGAAGACTCCCACCGCCCACAGGTCCATGTTCCCGCCCTTGGTAAGGAGCAAGACCACCACAATAGGCACAAAGAAGATTCGGAGAAGGGTTAGCGAGATAGGGAGATTCATGAGCTTTCGAACCCACCCTTCACCAGGCAGGAATTGCACAGGCCAGGCCATCCAAGAATGCAGGGAGCCAGAGGAAGGGGTGATCCAGCGCCCGAGTCTCACTATAACGGACGCGTCGGAGGGTGTCAACGATACTCCCAAGCATATGCTCCACGCGCATTCCCGCCGGCGGGGGATGACAAGGACAGGCACAGCGAAGGCCCTGGTGGAGGCACTGCATCGCGCCGCTAACTTGGGGAGCCGCCGCTGAGAAGGTCTTTGGTGGGCTTGTCGAGGACCAGGGTGCGGGTGGGGAAGGGCATGACGATTCCTGCTTCCTGAAACTTCTTGACGATACGCTTCCTCAACTCGCTCTGCACCGGGTATTGATCCGTAAACTGACGGACTTGCAGGTTCAGCGAGAAGTTCAGGGAGGACTCCCCGAAGCCGGGGATGAACGTCACGGAGGGATCGGGCTTCGCCAGCAAGCCTTCCAGACCCTCCCGGAGGGCCTCGCGGGCGGCTTCCAGCAACACCTTCTCAACCAGGTTGGGATCCGTTCCGTAGGCAACGCTCACCGGCAGGGTGTAAGACATTTGTGTCTCGGGCACGGAATAATTGGTGATGATGGCTTTGGCAAGGGTGGAGTTTGGAATTACCACATAGTTGTTGCCAAGCGTCCGCAGGATCGTGGAGCGCCAGCCGATCCGCAACACGTAACCTTCCTGGTTGGAATCAAGTTTGATGTAATCATTCGGATTTACCGGCCGGTCGGCCAATAGATAAAGGCCAGAAAAGAAATTACTTAAAGTCTCTTGCAAAGCCAAGGCAACGGCCACACTGCCCACGCCCAACGTCGTCCAGACCGCGGTCAGACTAATGCCCAGGTTTTCGAGGAAGATGATGGTCCCCAGCAAGGCGAAGAGCGTATGGACCACAAGCGCTGCGGGCTGGGTGACGCGCAGCAGGCTGGGATCCTTCTGGCCCACACGGCGCAAGGCGAGGACTATAACTTTGGCGGGAAAATACATCATCACCAGGAGCACCAGCGCCAGGACTAGCTTGGACCCCAGGTGTTCGAATCGTGGGGGTAGGGGAAGTGATTCCAACCCGAGATAAAGGCCCGCAATTAACAGCAACGGGACCGGCAGAGATTCGAGAAGAGAAAAGAACATTTGACCCCATCCATCGCGAAGCCTTTTCGCCCAATAATGGAGGATGCGGTTCAGGGCAAAACCCATCACCAAGGAAGTGATGATCAATGTTCCGAACAGGAGGATATAGAAAGTCGCATTACTCACGTGGAGTGTGCGCGCCAGATCCGCAATCATGCTGTTTTCTCCTGGGGGGAGGACAAAGGTTTAAGATACCCTGCCCAGCCCATGTGGGGCAACCGCCATTCGCGAGCGTCGCTTCAGGCCCAGTCCGCATCTAATAAATAAGCGGCAGGTAGGGCGCCGCGGATGAAGATGTTTCCCAGCCTGCGCCTTGCCCGGCCGTTTGCAAAAGCAAGGATGAGGCCTATCAAAAGGTTACAATGACGTGATAAAGTGCCAAATCTTAGCGGTCCGTCCGCGTCGGCTGTAAATAGTAAATATAGGAATGAGGTTCTCAAGCAATGGCTTCCAAGCAAAAAGCTCCCATTGATTACAACACACTACCGATACTTCCCGTCCGCGACACCGTTCTGTTCCCCAATGCCATCCTGCCGCTGACGGTGGGACGGGACAGCTCCCTCAAGCTGATCAACGACCTGAAAGAAGACGAGAAATATGTGGGGGTCATCTCTCAGCGCGATCCCCGGGTTGACAACCCCCAACCCGTCGATCTCTTTCAAATTGGAACGGTGGCTTTTATCCACAAGATCATCAAGCTGCCCAGCCAAAGTCTATTTATCTTTGTGGAGGGCCTTCAGCGGATCGCCATCGAGGAAGTCACGCAGGTGGAGCCTTTCCTGCGGGCCCGCGTAAAACCCTTGGCGGACATTGCCCCCAGCGGGAAGGAATCGGATTTCGACGCCCTCGTGCGCAGCGTGACGACCATGTTCCAACAAGTCGTACAACTCTCTCCCACGTTGTCGGATGATCTGCAAACCGTCGTCATGAACATCGACGACCCCAGCCGGCTTTCGGATTTCATTGCCGCCAATCTCCCCTCGCTTTCCAGCACCGAAAAGCAGGAACTCCTGGAAAGCCTCGAACTCAAGGTTCGTCTTGAGCGCTTGAACCGGCAGCTGGCGCGGGAAGTGGAGGTGCTGCAACTCCGATCCAAGATTCAATCGGACGTCCAGGACCAGGTCACGCAGAGCCAGCGTGAGTACTACTTGCGCGAGCAGATGAAAGCCATTCAAAAGGAACTGGGGGAGGCCGACGAGCAGCAGGAAATCGAAGAACTCCGCAAGAAGATCGAAGCCGCGAAAATGAGCGAAGAGGGCAAGAAGGAGGCGATGCGGGAGCTGGGGCGATTGGCGAAAATGTCGCCGGCGGCGGCGGACTACCACGTGACGCGCACCTACCTGGATTGGCTGGTGGCCCTGCCCTGGAACAAAGTCAGTGACACCCGGGTAGATATTACCAAGGCGAAGCAGGTCCTCGATGAAGACCATTGGGATCTGGAAAAAGTCAAAGAGCGCATCCTGGACTATCTCGCGGTTCTGCAGTTGAAGCCGCAGCTCAAGGGCCCCATTTTATGTTTTGTCGGGCCTCCCGGCGTGGGGAAAACTTCCTTGGGAAAATCCATTGCGCGCTCGCTCGATCGCAAATTCGTGCGCATGTCGCTGGGCGGAATTCACGACGAAGCGGAAATTCGCGGCCATCGACGGACTTATATTGGAGCGCTGCCCGGCCAGGTCATCCAAGGGATCCGGCGGGCCGAAACCCGCGACCCGGTCTTCATGCTCGATGAGGTGGACAAAATCGGACGCGATTTTCGCGGCGATCCCTCCTCCGCCTTGCTGGAGCTTCTTGATCCCGAGCAAAACGCGCATTTCCGTGACAACTACTTGGACGTCCAATTCGACCTTTCCAAGGTGCTGTTCATTTGCACGGCAAACGTCTTGGATACCGTCCCCCCTGCGCTCCTCGACCGCATGGAGGTCCTCGAACTCCAGGGATACAGTGAGGAAGAAAAAATCCAGATTGCCATCCGGCACCTGATCCCGAAGCAGACCGAAGAGCACGGGATCAAGGCTCCCGAGCAGATTGAATTTTCCACGAGTGCCCTGGCAAGCATAATCCGGCACTACACGCGAGAGGCCGGGGTGCGGAATCTGGAGAGAGAAATCGCCACGGCCTGCCGCAAGCAGGCGCGCCGAATCGCCGAGGGCAAGCCGGAAAAGCTTCTGCTGACGGCCGACAACCTGCGGGATTTTCTGGGAATCCCCCGCTACCGTCTGGAAACCGAAATCGTGGAGCGCACCCGTCAACCTGGGGTGATGGTGGGACTTGCCTGGACGCCCACGGGAGGCGACGTCCTCTATGTGGAGGCCAATGCCATGAAGGGCGGCAAGGGCTTCACTATGACCGGACATGTAGGCCAAGTCATGCAGGAGTCCATGCAGGCTGCGCTCGCCTGGGTCCGCTCCCACGCGGGGGATTACGACATCGATCCGGAATTCTTTCAGTCGAAGGATATTCACATCCACGTTCCGTCCGGGGCCATTCCTAAAGACGGGCCCTCGGCGGGGGTTACGATGGTTTCCGCCCTCGTCTCTGCCCTCACGCGGCGGCCTTCGCGGCAGCGGCTCGCCATGACCGGCGAAATTACTCTGAGCGGCCAAGTGCTGCCCGTGGGTGGGATCAAGGAGAAAGTTTTGGCCGCCAAACGGGCGGGCGTGGTGGAAGTAATTCTCCCCGCCGACAATGAGCCGAATGTCCACGAGGATCTGAACCCCGAAATGCTCGAGGGTTTGACGCTCCATTATGTCAAGACGATTCAGGAAGTCGTGGAGTTAGGTCTCGAAAAAGATCCCGTGCCCGTTGAGATGGACCGGCGGGCCCCCCATGTGGTCCTGACTCCCGCGGCGGCGGGGACCCCGAATTAGGGGCGGCACATCGAGCCAGCCGGGTTGACGGATCAAGAGGCCGGCCAGCGAGAGAACTTGGTCCTCAGAGTGTTGGCTTGGCGCCCGCGCCACAATTTCTGAGTATGGATCGAGAATCCTTCCAACGCTGGCTAGTCTCTTATGGACACGCTTGGATGGGCCGTGACCCCGAGGCCGCTGCCGCGCTGTACACCTACGACGCCACCTATCAAGTGACACCGTTTGACGAACCTTTACGAGGTCATGCTGCCATCTACGAGTATTGGGATGGTGTTGCAAGGACCCAGGAGAGAATTCAATTTGATTCGGAGATTGTCGCAGTCACTGCCGAGTATGGTATCGCCAGGTGGTGGGCGTCATTTGTCCGGATACCGCCCGGCCTTGAAACCAAACTGGACGGAATCTTTCTAATTGCGTTGGACTCAGACGGTCGCTGCCGGTCTCTTCGTGAGTGGTGGCATAAGCTACAGCAGTAGAGGTATTCGTGGTAGAATCTGCTCCTGACCTGGATAAATCCTCATCAGGAGACGCCCAATGAAAATCTGCTTCGCCCTGGGGACATTTGTATTCTTGTTGTTAGTTCCCGCGCACGCACAAAAGGCCAAACCAGCCCTCGTCGCCGAAGGCGGTCAGCTCGATGATCGTGCCTCCGCCCGGGTCCTCTATTGGAACACAGTGAAGAATGAGGCGGCGGGGCAGTTCGCCATCAATTACGGACGCCCTGTGTGGAAGAGCGTTTACGAAGACCCGGAGAAATTTGATCGCATGACGAAGGGGAAAATCTGGCGGATGGGGAGTAATTTCTGGACCGTCCTTGATACTTGCTTCCCCTTGAAGATCTCGGGCAAGGAAGTTCCTGCCGGTTACTACTATCTCGGTCTACGCCGCTCAGAAGATGGGTCGAAGTGGAACTTGGCTTTTATTGACCCTGAGAAGGCCCGCGCCGCTCACCTCGACGCCTTCGAGATTGAAAAAGCTCCAGTGGCGTTTGAGGTTCCCATGTCCATCTCCCAAGCTAAAACAAAACCTGAAAAGCTCACCATCGAGCTGTCTTATCCCAAGGAGAACATCCGCAAGGTCACCCTGAGCGTAGCATGGGGAACCTTGGCACTCACCGCGCCGATTGATGTCACGGTCGCGGAGTGATGGTAAGTTTCCTCCCCGCGCCTTTGCTCGCGCCCCGGTCCATATAGAACGCGCTCGCTTGCGATCCATGCGCACGCGGTCGATCGGGAAGACGTGGTTGTGAACCGCCAGGCCTACCCCCGGCGGCGGCAAGCATGCCGCCAGCAGGCTTTCCTATCAAACCCATTTACATTTGCCGTAGAAGACACTATAAGTACCGGAACAGTGTCCGATAGGTCTGTTCGCGAGGGTTCATCATGTATTGCCGGAATTGTGCACGACAGCTTGCCGATACCGCCGAGTTCTGCGTGGACTGCGGCCAGCGCCCTTTGGCGGGCACGCGCTTCTGCTCCAATTGCGGGAAGGAGAAGCCTTCCAATATGGAAATTTGCGCCCAATGCGGCGCTCGGGTTGTTGCCGGAGGTGGCAAAGACCTCACCACCGCTACCTTGCTTTCGATGTTCCTGGGAATCTTCGGCGTAGATCGCTTCTACCTCGGCTACACGGGATTGGGAATTCTAAAATTAGTTACCCTGGGTGGCTGTGGAATTTGGGCTTTTATCGATATGTTCCTCATCATCCTCAAGAAGCTTCCAGACGCGCAGGGCTGCCCCTTACAGTTTGTTTCTCCCAGCCAACCCAGTGATAAGGACTGGGGATCCGCGTTGCTCCTCTCAATTTTTCTGGGGTGGCTAGGCATCGATCGTTTCTACCTGGGTTATACCGGACTGGGAGTGCTGAAGCTCCTTACGGGCGGCGGTTGTGGGATCTGGTCCTTAGTGGACTCGATCTTGATTGCGATGAATAAATTGCCGGATTTCAACGGCAAACTTCTCCGAATGTAGGGGGCCATGGCGGGTTTTTCCCTGGGAGTGCCTCGATGGGTGGTACTGTCACTCGCCCTTGGGGTTTTCGTGGCGGTGCCCCCCGAGGTGTTGGCGCGGGGACCAGACATCTGCTTGTGGAAGCACTTATTCCGTCTCGCCGCCTGCCCCGCCTGTGGCAGCACTCGGGCCCTGGCCGCGTTCTTTCATGGACACCTCGCGCAGGCACTCACATACAACCGCAATGTGATGGTGACGGGGCCACTCTTGCTGGGGCTTTGGGCTCAGGATGCCGCGCGCCTGCTGAGGAAGCTGGCGGCACGCTGCTGAACTTCTTCCTTTAGGTCAGGTTGGAGTTGCAGCCGCGCTTTTGGGCAGGCTCACCTGGTGTAGCGTTTTCGGAGGAGAACCCCATCTCGCGATTGGCGCGTTCAGCCCCGGTCCAGGTTCTGGACTTGGCGGAGAGGGTGGGATTCGAACCCACGTGCCCGCTTTTGGCAGGCAAGACGCTTTCGAGGCGCCCCCGTTATGACCGCTTCGGTACCTCTCCGACAAAAACCGGGTTTCCGGGCACGGGAATCGAAGTCTCATCTGCCGTATCCAGTATCCCGTTTCCCCTATTATTCCTCCGTTTTCGGAAAAACTTCTGAATGACCAACGCGCAATCGGCAGCCAGGATACCGCCCACTACTTCGACTTGGTGGTTTAGCTTGGGGTGATTCAGCACCCGGAGCGCTGATCCGCTCGCCCCTGCCTTGGGGTCGCGTGCGCCGAACACCGTGCGCCGCAATCGCGCTTGCACGATGGCGCCGGCGCACATCGCACACGGTTCAATTGTAACATACAGGTCGCAACCCTCCAGCCGGTAGTTGGCCAACTTGCGCGCCCCCCCCCGCAACGCCAATATTTCCGCGTGCGCGGAGGGGTCGTGCAGATGGATAGGGCGATTGTGCGCGCGCGCCAACACCCGTCCTTTCCACACCAGGACCGCCCCCACGGGGACTTCTCCCTCACCGGCGCCGCGCTCTGCCTCGCGCAATGCGCTGCGCATGAAACGCTCATCCGAGGAAAGCAAGTGGTCTCTCGCCACACCCTTTTGCATACGCCTCTCGCAGCATGCCAGTAAGTACCGCGCCATCTCCGAGCCCGCGGCGCATCCGCGCGCGCCGAAATGTCCTCCGCGAAGATTTTCTGTTGCACCGCTGCGCTGAGTGGTGTAGTAATTGCATTCTCATTTTAGATAACAGGAGAGATGACTGCAATGATGAACCGACGAAAATTCTTGCGCGGCAGCGCTCTGGGACTAACGGCACTGGCCGCCACGCAGGCGCCTGGCGGGCTTTTCGCCAATCCTTTCCGCATGCCCATCGGGCTCCAGCTCTACACGCTCCGCGAAGAGCTTCAGAAAGATATGCTGGGCACTCTCAAGCAAGTCGCGGCGATCGGCATCAAGGAAGTGGAACTCTACGACCTATACGGGAAGACGGCCTCGGAATTTGCCCAGATCCTTAAGGATGACGATCTCACCGCTCCCAGCGGGCATTACATGACCAGGCATTTACGGGGGAACTGGGAAAAGGAAATCGAGAATGCCAAAACTATCGGGATGAAATACATGGTGAATGCCATCCTCGATCCCGAGGAACGGAAAAGCTTCGATGACTGGAAGCGCCTGGCCGAACTCTTCAATAAGGCCGGCGAGCAAACCCAGAAGGCCAGTATTCAATACTGCTATCACAATCACAACTTCGAATTTCAAAAATTCGGCAACACCACGGCGTATGATTACCTTCTCAAGGCGCTCGATCCGAAACTCGTCAAATTTGAAATGGATTGCTTTTGGGTGACCCACGCCGGTCAGGATCCGGTGGCTTACTTCAAGAAATACCCGGGCCGCTTCCCGCTCCTCCACATCAAGGACATGAGGGACCATCCCGCCCCCACGGTGGAGAAGGACGACAAGATGGGCATGTTCGCGCCCGTGGGCCACGGCACGATCGATTGGAAGCGCATCTTCGCGGCCGCGCCCACCGGGGGAATGAAGCACTTCTTCATCGAGCAGGACTGGTGCGAGCAGCCGCCGCTCGAAGCGGTGAAGATGAGTTACACGTACCTCCATAACTTGACGTAGGACGCCCCGCTACACCTCTCAACAGCCTGGCACGCGGGTGCTGAAAGGGCGGGGATTCAGCCCCGCCTTTGCAAACCCGCAATGAGGAATCCGGGCTAAATTGGAACATCAAAGAGGGATGGGCATTACTTAGTTGTGCCGGAAGGGAGGAGGCCAAGAAGCTGAGAGAGCTTGCCCCGGAAAGCCTCCACCGCATCGTTTACCGCACGATCCTGCATTTCTTGTAACTTCGGGCCCATCAGGCTCAGCGCTGTATTGATCTGCCCTTGAACTTGATCTGCCGAGCTCGCAGCGGCGCGGTCCGCAACCTCTTGAAGTCTTGCTTGCCACGCCTGGAGAGCTTCATCTGCCATGGCTCGGGCGGATTCTTCAACGCGCGCGCGTATTTGATCCGCGGATGCAGCGGCGGCCTTGTCGGCGATTTCTTGCAATTGCGTTTGCCATACTTGCAGACCTCTTTCTGCGGTGCCGCGAGCCGCTTCTTCAACCTGCGCCAGCATTTGGTTAGAAGATGAAGAGACGGTCTTGTCGACCATATCTTTCAGCCGAGTTTCCCAGCCCTGGAGACTCTTCTCTGCTGCCGCGTGGGCGGATTCTTCCACTTGCTTGCGGACTTGGACTGACGATGAGGCAACACTCTTGTCCGCAATTTCCTGCAAACGCGCTTGCAATTCTTGAGAACTCTTATCCGCCGCCGCACGAAGCTGGTTCTCAACGCTGTTTTGCAAGCTCTCACCCACCGACTGCGCATGTTGCTGAGCCTGGTGCAACCGGCTAACCAACAGGGCATCGAGCTGAGTTTGCAGGAGATTGGCCTGCCGTTCCCCCGTTTCGCGCGCGGTTTCATTCAGCCGGGCTATCAGGGATTCGCCGTGGCTCGCCGCGGTCTCATCCAATTTTGACTTCAACTGCAAAACCACTCTTTCCGTGTTTTCCTGGGTTCCCTCCTGGATGTGGCGCTTCATCTCCTCCAAGGCCGCGTCGCGTTTCTGGTTCAACCCTTCGAGGGCGGAAGTCAACGCCCCCCTGATCTGTTGGCGGGCCTCGTCCACCAGAGCATCCCTCTCGGCTTGAAGATTACTCTTCCAGGCCGGAAGTGCTTGGCCAGCGTCTGCCTGGATCTGCGCCTGAATACGCTCACGCGCGGCGGCGATTTCGCCCTCGGTTATCTGGTGGAGCACGGGCAGCGCGTCGGCCTCGATCTTTTCGTGGATCTGCTCCGCGGTCAGGGGCGGGGGAACATTTTCCAGAGCCGCGTTCATGCTGATCCGCGACTCTGCCAGTCTTGCCTTCAGATCTTCCAATTCCGCTTGCAACGCAGTCAAACGCTCCGTGGAGGCCTGCACCTGCTGCTCGATGGCCGCTAGCTCCTGTTTTCTTACGTCTCCGGCTCGCTCTCGCAGATCCATTTCCCATTGCAGGCCGATCTGTTGCACGATCTGGTCAAGCCGCTCGCTGAATTGCCGCGCATGTGCATCTGTGGTCTCATGGAGTTCCTGAAGGAATCGTGTGGCGATTTCTTCACTCGTCAAGGCGGGAGAAGGGGTTTGGGCAGGGGTGCTTTTCTTGGGGGTAGGGCGGGCGGGTGGAGCCGCCTTCGCCGCACGCACTGCCGGAGTCTTCCCTTGGTCGGTCCAGTCGTCAGGAGGAAATTCGATCCCCCAGATATTCTGCGCCTCCAAAAACTGGACTCCCGCTTCATTGAGCCCGTCCGCGTTGCGTTTGGGGCTAACCCATACCACGTTCGCCTTCGCCACGCTCCCCAGGCCCGGGTTTTCAACCAGAATCTCTGCGCCGACCACCAGTTGCTGGGCCGTCAAGAGCTTGGCCCCATGCTGGTTTACAATCAGCGTGTGGGTTTTTTCCCTGAACGCTTTTTGTCGGGCGTCCTTCCCATGGATCACGATGGGAAGCGAGATCGAGAGCCGCGTCCCTCGGCGGCTTTCTGCTACTGGGCTAGTGCTCATGAGGTATGTCCTGGAGCGTTGTAATTATATTGAAGCAGGGGCCGATCCTGCAACTCCTGCCATAGCTGAAGGGTAATCTCTTTTCCGCCCAGCGAAGATACGCGCGCCTCAGCGTCCATCGTATCGGCGCGCTCCTCGGCCGGCGAATCATCCCGCGCGGGCGGCGTCTAATCCTGAAGCTCGCTACTCCAGTCGTCCGGGGGAAAGGCGATCCCCCAGATATTCTGCGCTTCGACCAATTGAAGTGCCACGTGGTGGAGGTCTCCGGGGCCCGTCATCTCGCCTAACCAAACAACACTCGCTTTCGCCTTGACGCCCAGCGCAGGGTTTAGAATTGAAACCTCTGTGCCGAGGGCCAAACGATAAGTCGTCGCAATCTTCCCCCCGTGTTTGTTAACGACCAGCGTGCGCACACTTTCGCTGAAACTATTTCCATCGGCGTCCTTGCCCGAGATAACCACCGGGATGGAAATGGAGAGACGCGTGCTTCGACGGCCACTATTCAAATCTGCTTCACTCATTTTGCACACTACCCCATGCCCCTGATGGCCTGTTACCTTTGCGGTTTCAAATAGATTACTCCCAGGGGCGGCAGGGTCAGTTCCACGTGGCAGGGCTGGTTTTGCCATGCCAGCGGGATGGCTTGGCGGCCCGGCGCGTTGGTCACGCCGCTTCCCCCAGCCTGCGCATCGTCGGTATTCAAAATCTCGCGATAGAAGCACGCCTCCGGCACACCCACGCGATAGCCCGGCTGCACCACGGGCGTGAAGTTGCAAACCACCACCAGATGGTCACCTGGGGTTTGCCCTTTGCGCAGGAATGCGATGACCGAATGGTCGGCGTCGCGGAAATCAATCCATTCGAAGCCGGTGTACTCGAAATCGATTTGGTGGAGCGCCGGCTCCGCGCGGTACAGATGGTTGAGTTGCGCCACCAAACCCTGTAGCTTGCGGTGGGGTTCGTAATCGAGCAAATTCCAATCCAGGCTCTTGGCGGCGTCCCACTCATTCCACTGCCCCAATTCCCCGCCCATGAAGAGCATTTTCTTTCCGGGATGCGCGTAAAGAAAAGCGAAGAGCGCCCGCAGGTTGGCGAATTGCTGCCAATAGTCCCCCGGCATTTTCGCCAGCAGCGAGCGTTTGCCGTGCACCACCTCATCGTGCGAGAGCACCAGCACAAAGTTTTCATTAAAGGCGTAGAGCAACGAAAACGTCAGATCGGAGTGGTGGTAACGGCGGAAGATGGGGTCGATGGAAAAATATTGCAACATGTCGTGCATCCAGCCCATGTTCCATTTCAGGCTGAAGCCCAGGCCGCCAACGTAGGGAGGGCGCGAAACCATGGGCCAGGAGGTGGATTCCTCCGCGATCGTCAAGGTGCCGGGATGATGCTGGTGGGTGAGTTCGTTGAAGGTCTTGACGAAGGAGATGGCCTCCAGGTTTTCGTTGCCCCCGAAAGCGTTCGGCACCCATTCGCCGGCCTTCCGTGAGTAATCGAGATAGAGCATGGAGGCCACCGCGTCAACGCGCAGGCCGTCGATGTGATATTTTTCCAGCCAAAATAACGCGCTCGACCAGAGGAAGTTGCGCACCTCGGTGCGCCCGTAATTGAAGATGCGTGTGTGCCAGTCTGGATGCTCGCGCAGGCGGGGATCCTCGTGCTCGTAAAGGTGGGTGCCGTCGAAGAACGCCAGGCCGTGGGCGTCGGAGGGAAAATGCGCCGGCACCCAATCCAGGATCACCCCAATCCCGCGCTGGTGCAGGTAATCGACGAAGTACATGAAATCTTCCGGAGTGCCGTAGCGGCTGGTCGGCGCGAAATACCCGGTGGTCTGGTAGCCCCACGATTCATCCAGCGGATGCTCCATCACCGGCATCAATTCCACATGCGTAAAGCCCTGCTTCTCGACGTAGTCTGCCAATTGCTCGGCGAGTTCCCGATAGTTGAGGACGCGATGGTCTTCTTCCGGCGAGCGCCGCCACGAACCCAGGTGAACTTCGTAAATCCCCAGCGGGGCGCGGAACCCCTGGCGCGCCGTGCGCTCCCCCATCCACTTCTGATCGTTCCAGGTGTAGCGATTCAAGTCGTAGACGATCGAGGCGGTTTTGGGCCGCAGCTCGGTGAAGAAACCGTACGGATCGCTCTTCAACCCCAAGTAGTTTCGATACCGGCCCTTGATTTCAAATTTGTAAAGCTCCCCTTCGCGCAAGCCGGGAATGAAGATTTCCCACACGCCCGTAGCGCCGCGCACGCGCAGGGGATGGCGCCGGCCGTCCCAATAATTGAAATTGCCCACCACGCTCACGCGTTGGGCATTGGGCGCCCAGACTGCGAACGACACTCCCTGTACTCCGGCGATTTCCGTCACGTGCGCGCCCAGCTTTTCGTACGCCTTGTGGTGCGTGCCTTCCGCCAGAAGGTGAAGATCGAAGTCGGAAAGGACGGGCGGGAAGCGATAAGGATCGTCGAACTCGTGCTGCCCGGCATAATCCGTGCGCAAGCGATAGGGGAACATCGCCTGCTCGCCCGGGAAGACCGCTTCGAAGAATCCCTCCGCCTGGATGCGCCGGAGCGGCACGACGCCCGCTTCGCCCGGGCCGCGCACCACCCAAGCTTCATGCGTGCGCGGCAGGAAAGCGCGAATCGCCACCGCGGTTTTTCCCTGCACCTCCACCAAGTGCATCCCCAGGATGTGGAAGGGGTCGCCATGCTCGGCGCGCAAAATGAGCGCGATTTCCTCTACCGGCGCGGTGGTTTCCGCCAGAAGCTTAAGTCGGGTGGGCATCGCTTCTATTCTACTCTAGATGAGGAAACGCTACAGCGCAGAAGAAGGCGCGCTATCTGATTCGGTCATCAGGTCATCGGGCCATCGGTTCATCGATCCATCGGCGGATCAAGGGGTTGGTTTCAGGTGGCCCGATGAACCGATGAGCCGATTTAGCGTTTGCAGATTTCATAGTTCCCAACCCACGCGGTCCCTGACACCGGACACCTAATCTGCGCCTCAGCGCCTCGGCGGTAAAGCCAGCGTCCTATGTTCGCGGTCTTCCTTCTGCAAGGCGCGCTCGATTTCGCGAATGACGGGTTGACTTTGCAGCGAATGCTTGGAGCAGATCACCACCAGCTTGTCGGAGTGCCGGATGGCGGTTTATCGCTCATAAGCAAGTGACTCCGACTGCGAGGGCAGCGTTCCGCTGATTCTTATCCAGCGTCGCGAGGGGACTCCCCGACCGCATGGCAAGCTCTACATAAAGCGCATCGTATGAAGCTAAGCCATGTTGGCGGCAAAGCGCCTGAATGTCTTGGAACACTCGCTCCGGGGAAGCATGGTCGAGCGAGGGGCGCATGGCGCGAAGATCTTCGAGGAAAGCCCGCGTCTGGTCGGCCGAGATACGTCCTCTCTTCTCGCCGACGAGCAATGAATTGAGAACCTCGGAGCACCAGAAGGCAGGCACCAGGGCTTGGTCTCCCGCCTTCAGCAGGTCTAGCACGCCCAAAGCGGAGGGCGTTTGCTCATCGGGAAAGCACCAGGACAGGGTAACGGAAGCATCGAGGACAATCCAACTCACGGACGCGCCTCGTCGCGGAGTTGTTTGATGGTCATGCCGCCCAGGGAAAGCTGGTGCGTCTTGCCGAAGCTCTTGAGCCGCTCAATGGCCGCCTGCCGCTCCTTCTCGATGGGCCCCGCCGCCGTTTGCCGCTCCTGCCAGACGGCGATCGCTTCCGAGAGCACGTCTTCGGCCGAGCGATATTGGCCGGAGCGAAGGGCATCATTGACGATACGTTCGATCCCGGGGGGGAGATGGACAGTCACCAGCAACCTCCTTGCACCTAGCCCCACGGTAGCGAAGAGGGAGGCGCCTGTCAAGCATAGGTAACGGCTCTAACCTGACAACTGACACTTTCAAAAGGTCACGGGGCGAGGGGTTTCAGGACAGCGACGGAGCGCTCGTCGGTCCCGATCTGGCGGTAAAACTGCTTCAGTTCGCTCACCCGCGCCAAAGGCAAATGCACATCGTCGACTTGGTACAGCCGAACGTAGTGAATCCCCTGATCCGTTATCTGGGATTTACTCTTGTAGCTGGCGGGGCCGATGCTCAGTTGCACGGGTACAGGAAGTTCGTCGACCTTAAAACCCTTCGGCAGAGTGATATCGACGATATCACCTTGTGCGGTGGCGGATTCAAATTCCACCGGATATTTCCTCTCCCCATTAGTCTTGGTATCCTCAAGGTCTTCGCCTTTGTGTCCCAGCACGCGCAGCCGTAACAGGAGCAAATTGCCCGCCATCTTGCCGTAAGAGCTGGCGACGAAGCTGTATTGAACTACCAGGCTTGCATCAGACATGTCCAGGCCTTGCATCCCATAACCCTTCAAGGTAGAACCGGCAAGAAACCCCTCGAGGAAGCTCTCGAGCCACTTCACACGGTCGGCCTCTGATAGTTTCTGCAATTCCGCGCGGAGTTCCACCGCGGGAGATCCCCAACGAACTTCGTTCACGGTTCCATACAGCGTTCCCTCCGCGGTCAAATTTAGGGTCGCGGAACGCAACAAACGATTCGTGGCGGGGGGTAGTAAGGGGAGCTTGACCAATTCCCCGCTTTCTGAGGTGATCAACAGGCCGTAGTTGTCTTGTAGTTGATTCGGAAGATACCCCAGCGGAACAAGCGGATCCGTGGGATCAAAGAAAAGCAGACGGCCGTGCTGCGGGTCATCGTTTACCGCCCACAGCTTATTGGGCGTGAGATCCAGGTCTGCGGGCAATGCGATAGCCAGAATCATGTGATCGAAGGTGAGGGCCGTAGGGAAGTCTGGAGCTACCACTCCACGAGAGGAATTGATTGAAACATAATACGACTTCACCCCGGCCACGGCGAGCATAGTACTGAGGAGAGTGGCCTTGTCCTTGCAGTCACCGTAACGGTTCTTGAAGATATCTCCCGCCGGATGCGCTTGGTAACCTCCTATACCGATTTCTATCGCCACATAGCGAATTTCCTTTTGCACGAAGGCAGCGAGCACCCGGATCTTTTCCAGGGGACTCGAAGTCTGGGAGGTGAGTTCGGCCACCTTCTGGCGGATCTCCGGGGTGGGTTGGCGTCGATCCGCATTCAATTGGGAGTCCCAGCGCCCAATCGTCGCCCAGGACGCCGGGCTATTTCCACCAGCATTTCCTTCGCGGGGATAATAAGCCACACCCAAACGTCCGGCCACCGCACGAAAAGCAGGCATTGAAGGTTCCGGCTCCACGGGGGGCACATCCTTTACCTCCCATTCCCACTGGCTCTGCCCGGCCTCGCGAGGCTTGATCGCGTCGTGGTTAAGCCAAAACGCCCGGTATTCCCAGCCGGCGGGCAGTTGGAGTTGGAAACGCGCCCGCTTGACCGGGATTTCATCTTGAAACCACCAGGTGTCCTGAAGGATGGAGGGCCGGCGTCTCTGTTCGTATTCGTATCCGATGACATTGCCGGGATCGGCCGCAGGAATCTCCAGCAATTTGTGACGGGTGTCCGCATAGAGCGCTTCTTCGGAAATGCCGGTTTCGATTGCCTCCTTATCCTTAACTTCGTATTCCCCGCCCCCCGCTGGAAGGCTCCAGGCCTTGAGGTGATTGAGACTGGTTTCGTTGTCGAAATAAACAGTCACCGTCCCGTGCTTGCGGCCCTCCGGACGTAAGATTTTGTAAGCCCGGCGGTAAAGCGTGCGGATCTCGCCACTGTCGGAAACCGTCGTGACTTGCTCATCCAGTAGCACAACCGCGTTGGTATCGTCGGGGTATTTGCCGAGCTCGGTCCGCGCCGCATCGCGCAGCCAGTCTGGAACAGCGGCCAGGAGGTTGGACGGCCACCCGAGGAGAGCGGCGAGTAGCAAGAGCCCCAAGGGCAAGCTCCACCCCACCGAGATCCTAGTTGGACTTTGCAGCCTGCGTCGGGGAGACAACTTGAAGGACGATTTGATCTTCATCGCCAATCCTCCATTTGAAAGAAAAGGCTCTCACTTCCGAATAGTGATCTGTGCCGATCAAACGTTCTTTCATCAGTAAGTTACGTTGCATATGGACGACTCCCCTTTGCTCCTGACAAGAGGTTTCGTAACTTGCAAACCAATCTTTGAAAACCCGCGAGGCAGGCAGGGCTTCGATCTTCAGGTCGTTGGGCAACTGTATGGTGACATCGTCCGATATTTGGTAGGGATAGGTAAGCCATACGGGCAAACTTCTCTTCGGGTCATGGAAAGGATTCGCTTCGTTGGTTTCGAAAACAGACATGGGCATAATCATGCGGTGCGCCATAGGGATCCCGTAGTCGGGTATTTTGACGGTGAACTCGGCCTGCAATGGTCCCTCCGCTTGGTTCCACTTGCCCGCGCTCCGCATTTCCACCTTTGAACCGGTGGGGAGCCAACCTTTGACCTCATCCTCCAGGGCCTTGCGGCGGCCGGCCTCGTCGGCCTCGCGATTGTCCAGGCGGCGCTCCAGCGCCTCCTGTCCGCTGAAATTCACTTGCATCTTCCCCTCAAGATTTCCCCCGCGGTCCAATTGGAGCTGGGCCTTTCGCTCAATTGCTGCCGTGCTGCTCTGAGGCTCAGGAGTGCTGGCCATGAGCCAGTTCCCCTTGATACGATTACGGGAGAGCCACATCGCTTCGGGCCAGGGAAGACGGATCCCGTAGCTCCCCGTCTCTGCCCAGGGAAGAATGTCAAACGGGCAGTAGAGTGTTGCGGGGTCAAGATAGTATTCCTTGGAGCCGGCCTTCGCCCACACTACCATGGCGCCGAGTTGCTCACGGTCCGGTATTTCTTTATGAAAAACCGTGCGATCACGGTTCGCAACCATCACGGGGGCGGCTTCAAAACCGGCGGCGCGGGCAAACGCCACGAAGAGCAAGTTGATTTCATCGCCAGAAGCGTGCCCGTGCTTCAATACGTCCTCCGCGCTCGCGTTGGTCCGTAAGTCTTCCCGCCTCTCCTCCTTTTCGGTCCTGGAATGCTCAAAGTCCAGGTTGCGGATTTGCTGGGCGCGCGCGTAGAGCTTGCGGAGTTTGGTCTCATCGGAGTCGTTTGCCGCCACGAGCGCATTCACGACCTCCTTGATCTTCTTGCTCTTACCGATGAATTCATCGTAGTCAGCGGCGAGGTTCTTTGCTTGGTCCGTCCAATAGGTCTCCGCATCGTAAGCCCCGATCACATAGTAGAAATCCACGCGACTCTGGACGGTGTCTTCAGGGGGTGCGTATGCTTCCTTGATAACCGCGGGGACGTTATCCACGTCCAGTTGAACCGTCCCGTCCGGGTTAGCAACGGGCTTCTTGCCATCGGGGAGGCCTCTGTACGCCCATAAGACGCTTGCCTTCGGAAGGTGTCGGAGGGAGAAGTGCGCGTGCCGGGTGAAGAGTTCGTCCGAGATAACCCATCTTGCGGTCATCACCGCACCCGGCTCCGAGACGGAGTAGGACTCGGGGTTCTTTAGCACACCGGGAAAGGAACCACTAAAGCGCATCGTGTACTTGTACTCGATGATGCTTCCTGCGCGGACGGCCGGCAGGGTGAAGGTTTTGGCCTGGAAGCTCACCTTCGCCGACTTGACGATGAGCTTGTCATAGATTTGGCCGTCGAAATCCACGATGGCGCCATCCGGCTCTACCGTGCGCGCCACGATGCCTTCAATGCGATACGATTTCTGCCGGTAGGGTATCTGCACGTTGGCGTAGTCCCTGCCGGCATCGGTTAAGACCTTGATGCGATAATACTGGGTCTCGAGGAGCTTCACGTCGTCGCTGACCACGTCGCGGTAGAGGAGGATCGCACTGGCGCCGGGATTGGAGGGATCGTCCTTCAATGCCAGTTCATCCTTCGGGATGGTGGGCCATTGCGAGGGCGCCTCCTGGGGAAACACCGACGCACCGGTCAGTAGGAAGGTTGTGAGAAAGGCCAGGAAGCACGAGCGGAGTGGGGAGCGTATCATGGCATCTCCCATCTGATTTAGAAGTGACGAGGGCCCGAGAATTAATCAATCATTCCGGGTTTCAGCCTCAGTTGACCAGCCGAATGTCACCATCGAACCAAGTATCCAGGTGGCTTGGGCAAGACTACCGAATGCGTGATCCTAACATTTCAAATTGCATTCGTACAGTAGATTGGACGCGTTCCGCCCGCCTCGATGAAAACGTGCGTGAGGGATGGCCAGGGCGGTTCGCGAGCGGCCCCTGCCAATGCCATTGCTTTCCAGGCCTTTCACACAGGGTTTCCAAGAAAACAGTGCAGGTGAAGGGTGTCGCCGGTGAAGGGTGTCAGGTATCGCTTAGCGCTGTTGAATACTTCTGCCACCTTCCGCATTCATTGGCGTTATCGGCGGGGGATTAGAAGTTCATGAGTATATTTTAATGTCGGGAGGTGGATGTCTAGGAGATGTACGAAATGCTCCATTCGATCCGGCTAAGTGCTTGAAAACAATGCACGGTGGTTCAACCATGAGGACGCTTTCTGAGGCTATGTCTTTTAAAATCAATGTCTTACAAGCTACTCCTGCTACTATTTGTGGTTACTCTCGGCCATTTTCGGATTATCCACAATGAAGTTGCGGGAAGTGGCTAAATCCGCAAATTGAAAACCCAAAATCTAAATGGCTCGATGAGCCGGATCACCTAGTTCGGGTTGGGGGGATTCTGCCGGGGCGCCGGAGCGTTCGAGCCGCCGCTGCTGCCGGGTCCACCCTGTCCACCTTCGGACTCGCCACCGCCACGGCGCTCCGGGCGCATTTGCCGCCATTGCTTTTTCTGTTCCGGCGTAAGGATTTCGGCAATGTGCTGATTGGTGTTCTTGCGAACTGTTTGCATCCTGCGTCGTGCCTCAGCTTGTGTCAGGCTGGTGTTGTTTCGTATTTCTCTGATTCGTTCCATCTCATGTTTCAGGAGGGGACGGATTTTCTCTTTTTGCTCGTTGGTCAGGTTAAGTTGCTTGCTCAAATTTTCCAGGCGGTTTTCGACGTTGCCGCCACGCCCCGGTCGACCGTTGGGCGAGCCTCCCTCATTGGGGGCGTCGGAGGGGGCGGTGGGTTCCTGCGGCGACAAAACCCCCGCGAAGGCGAGTGTCGCCATGCTCATCAAGCCAACTGCTAAAGCCCTTGACCAAATTTTCCGCATGCTCTTTTTCTCCCCGTCACCTTCGCGCCACCGGGCACACTCACACCCCAGCCGGTGCCTTTGCGTGGCATTCGCACTCTGTGCTGTCCTGGCTGTTTCCTGCCTCGACAGTGGATTAACCCTGCCCCAAAGCGAAAGTTGCGTTTCGCCGGCGTTCTGGGTCGAGGCAGGCCATCGAGAATGCCTGCGGAGCGAGCCGCAGGCTCGCTAAATGCTCAGTTCTCTCGGCATCGCTCAGTTCTGCGGAGGAGGACCCCCATAACCGCCGCGCCCACCGCCACCGCCAGGGCGGCCCGACCGCACTTCCGTCGCCACGAATTGGCCGTTGGCTTCTTTCCCCGTGGCAAAGATGCGGTCGCCGACCTTGAGATCTTTCAAGGTGATGGACTGACCCTGTTTGGTGAAGGTGGTCTGGTCGTTGACCACGATGATTCTTTCACCTTGACGGCCCTGCACCTTGATCTGGTTCCCGTTAATGGACACAATTTCGCCGCCTGCACGGTTGCCCCCCATCCCGCCACCGCCGGGCCCCATCCCACCGCCGGGTCCCATGCCGCCAGCGCCTCCTTGACCACCGCCCGGTCCACCGCCACCGGGGCCGCCACCACTTTGGAACCTCTCGAATTGTTCCGCCGTGACGCGATTGACCCCCATGGCTACCACTTGATTGTTAGCGTTGGGAGTGCCGCGCACTATGACGTGGTCGCCAACTTTCAGATCCTCCAACGCGAGTTCCTTGGGCTGCTGTTGCCCCTCCACCCGTTGGCGGAAATGGGTTTGATCGTTCACCATTACGGTTTGCATGGTCCCATCGGGCTTCTTGACCTCGAAGCGATCGACCCCCACAGACGTGATGGTGCCCATTACCGGCGGCGGGCCACCCATCCCGCGCCCACCCGGTCCTTGTCCCGGGGATTGGGAATTTTGTTGTGCGGCCAGAGAACTAGCAAGACTTAATACCAGGAGAAACGGAATGCTAACTAAGAATTTCTTAGACATAGATCCCTCCGTGAGTTTTTGACGACCCAATAGCTTGTGGAGTTACCTGTAACCTTGCGTTGTTGATAATCGTACTCAATCCATGTAAGCTCTGACATACAGCGGGGTTACACAACGCGTGGTGTTTACAAATTTTACAAGATGCGCCAGGTCCTTTGGCACGCTTGTCGCCTTGGGACTCTTGGGCTCGAGCCTTTTGTTCGGCCAAGCGACCCCACCCTCTACCACGACAGGAATTACCCCACCAGTGGCCACGACGGGAACAGTGATCGGGCACGCACGTGGTCCCGGAGGCGTTTCTGTTCCCGGGGCGACAGTCCAGCTTACCAACCCGCAAACCGGCGAACGCAAAGAAACCTGGACCGACGAAGATGGCAATTATACCTTCACTGGACTCACCCCTGGAAACTATCGACTGGATATTTCGTTGGTCGGTTTCCGGGCTGATTCTCGCGAGCCGCTGCCGGTGACTTCCGGCGGGACTCTGAAGGTTAATGTGGCGCTGGTGGTCGCGACGCCTGAGGGTGCCGCTCCGCAGCAGGCGCAGGCTGTGGCGCGCCCCACGGGCAATCGCGCGGCCCTGCCGGGCGGAGGCCGCAACAGGACCCCCAGCCTCGCCGATTATCAAAATTCCACGGGCGAGGGTGCAGGCCCCGGCGGAGAAGCCGCATCACTGCGCATCTCCGAGGGCAATGGCGCCGAAGGCCCAGCTTCCGCGGAGGCGCCCCCTGAGGAGGCCGACAACTCCACGAGCGCCAACAACTCATTCCTGCTGGGAGGGGGCATGGGCGAAGCGGCCACCCCAGGCGAAGGAGGATTTGGCGGGCGAGGCGGGCGCGGCGGCAGAGGTGGGATGGACGGCTTTGGCGGAGGAGGTCCCGGAGGTGGCGCCGGGAGTCCGTTTGGCGGGGGAGGCGGACCCGGCGGCGGTGGAGGTGGTGGTTTCGGTGGAGGTGGTGGCGGCTTCGGCGGTGGTGGCGGCGGTGGCGGAGGTGGAGTTCGCGGCTGGTCACGCAATCGCGCTGCGGTGAACCGCATTCGCGGCAATTTTACGGAGCAGTACACCAACTCGGGGTTCGATGCTCACCCTTTTCCGTTGAATGTTGCAGAATCGCCACGGATTCCCTCTTATCGGGAAACCTTCGGATTCTCCTTGGGCGGCCCGCTGGTGATTCCCCATATTTATCATGGCGCCAACAAGACGAGTTGGTTTGCGAGCTACAATTTGCAGCGCGGGAGGAGCGGTCTCGACAGCTTTTCTACAGTTCCCACCGAGGCAGAGCGGTTGGGGAATTTTTCCGGCACGGTTATTGCCTCCGGGCCTTACGCAGGTACCGTTCCGACCATCTACGATCCTCTGTCAAGCGCCACCGGGGCGCGCACGCCATTTGCTGGAAATGCTATTCCCACCCTGCGGCTCGATTCCGCCGCCAACGGTTTGCTGACATATATCCCCCTGCCCAACCTTCCCGGCGAGGTGCAGAACTTTCATTTGCAGGTGCCCTTGCCCAGCTTGAATGACCGAGTGATGGGCCGCATCGGGCAGCAAATCAATTCCAAGAACAGCCTGAACGTCATGTACTATTTCAACCGGTTGCGCAGCCAATCGGTGGGCAATGTCCCTGAATTATCATCACACACGACCAGCCGCAGCCAGAACCTGAGCGTGGGCGAATCCCACACGTTTAATTCTCACCTCGTCAATACCTTCACTGTGAATTTCAATCGCCTGCGTACTTCCACGCTGAACGCCTTCGCGTATCAGAACGACATAGCCGCGGAGTTGGGGATTACCGGGATTTCCACCAACCCCTTTGATTGGGGAGTCCCTGGAATTGGGTTTACCAATTTCGCGGGTATCAGCGATACGCTCCCCTCGCTCACCCGCCCCCAGACGATCCGCGCCAGCGAGACTCTGATCTGGAGCCATGGAAAACATAATTTGCACATGGGAGGCGAATTGCGCCGCGTGCAGGTGAATACTGAGACCGACCCCAATGCTCGCGGCACCTTCAGCTTCACGGGCTACAACACCAGCAACTTCAGCAATGGGTTTCCCGTGGCAGGCACAGGTTATGACTTTGCAGATTTTCTGCTGGGTCTCCCGCAGACTACTTCCGTTCAATTCGGCGTCGCCAGCAATTATCTCCGCAACTGGGTTACCACGGGCTTCATTAATGATGACTGGCGCACGAACGCGCACCTGACGATTAACGCCGGCGTGCGGTACGAATACTTCCTGCCCCAATCGGAAAAATACGGGCATCTGTCAGACTTGTCGTTCGGGCCCGGGTTTACCTCGCCGGTGGTGGTCACAGGCCTCAACCCCCGGTCGCTGCCCCCGTCGCTCATTCACAGCGACACGCATAACTTTTCACCGCGCGTGGGAATTGCTTACCGGCCCTGGATTCAGCATCACCTTGTCATCCGCACGGGATACGGCATCTTTTACGACGGCAGCATCTACTCGCGCATGGTTACGCACATGCTGGACCAACCGCCTTTCGCCATGGCCTCCACGCTGACCACCAACCCGGAGCAGGTGTTGACACTGGAGGACGGCTTCCCCGTGCAATCCGCCAATACCATTTCCAACAACTATGCGGCCGACAGTAATTTCCGACGGCCTTATGCGCAGGCCTGGGGCTACAGCATGGAGGATGAAATATTTCGCAACGTCATCCTTTCGGTTGGCTATGTGGGCACCAAAGGAAGCAAACTTGATTTGCGGCTTGCGCCCGACCGTTTGAACCCCAGCGCTTCTGGTTCGCAGCAAACCTCCATCCCCGGCGTCCAACAATTTATCTATGAAACAGACGGAGCGGATTCGATTTATAACGGGCTTCAGGTCACCTTGCGGCGGCAGTTCCACAGCGGCTTTTCCATGAGCGGCAACTACACATGGGGTAAATCGATTGACGACGCGGCCAGCGTGGGGGGCCAGGGCCGCAACTTGCCACCCCAGAACAGCTTTGATTTGAAGGCCGAGCGCGCCCTTTCCACGTTCGATGTCCGCAACAAGTTGATTATCAATGACACTTATGAATTTCCTTTCGGGGAGCAGCGCCACTTCCTCAACCGCGGGGGCGTTGCGGCACGGATCATCGGCAATTGGCAAATCAGCGGCGTCACCACCCTGCAATCCGGTTCCCCGTCGACGGCGTCGGTGGGCGGGAACCAGTCGAATAACAACGGTTCGGGAGTGTTTGCTTCCGAGCGTGCCGATGCCACGGGCCTCCCCATCAGCCTGCCGCGCGCCGAGCGGGGCACGGAGGGATGGTTCAACACGGCAGCTTTTGCGCTTCCTCCCTCCGGCCAGCTTGGCACCGCGGGACGCGACACCATCATCGGCCCGGGCATGGTGAACTTCAACATGTCGCTCGGTCGCTTCTTTACTTTCTCGCGGGAAAAGAACTTGCGCGCGCGATTCAGCATTGACACCATCAACACGTGCAATCATCCGAATTACAGTGGCATAGCCACAACGATTAATTCCGAGAATTTTGGCTGGGTGACGGGTGTCGGGGGGATGCGGGCTGTAACCCTCAGTTTGCGGTTTAATTTCTGAAAATGCGAATTGCCTCACACAGCTTCGCCAGAGTGCGCCGGATTGCCGAGGTGGTCCTGGCGGTCAGCCTGGTCTGTCTTGCGGCGCGAACCTTTTCCCAGGTGAAGCCCTCCACGCCGGTTTCCAAGAGCCCGCAACAAGCCTTCATTCTGCGCTCCACGACCAACGAGGTGGATGTGGATGTGCGCATCTATGACAAGTCCGGGAAGCCCGTGACGGACTTGAAGCAATCGGATTTTCGCGTCACGGAGGATGGCGTTCAGCAAACCATCTCCGCTTTCAGCCTGGAAGACGTGGAGAAGCTGACGCAAGTCACGGGGGGTAGTGAGCACGCACAGGTCATCGACCTCGCCAAGCTCCCGCAGGAGGCCAATGTCGAGCAGGTACTCCAGGACCATCGTCTTCTGGTCTTCTTCTTTGACTTAAGCTCGATGCAACCCGACGAGCTGATGCGCGCGCTGAAGGCTTCCAGCGATTTCGTGACGAACCGCATGACACCCGCCGACCTGATAGCTGTGGTCACCTACTCGTCCAACTTGCGGGTGACTCAGGATTTCACGAACAACCGTGACTCCCTCAAGAAGTCTTTGCGTGCGATCCTGGTGGGGGAGGAGTCCTCCTCCTTGGCCACAACCGGAGCGATCGGGGAAGCAGGTGGGACGGATGCCAATGGCATGGAAATCGTCACCCAGGACGTCTCCGACGCCTTCACACCGGATGAGACCGAATTCAATATCTTCAACACGGACGTGAAACTTGAGGCGGTCGAATCGCTGGCGAACATGCTTCGCAGCGTGCCGGGACGGAAGAACGTAATTCACTTTTCCAGCGGCATTACCCGCACCGGCCAGGAAAACCAGGCGACCTTGCGTGCGACCACCGACGCGGCGAATCAGGCCGATGTTTCACTCTACACCATGGACGCGCGCGGGCTCGCCGCCCTGCCCCCCGGCGGCGACGCCAACTCTTCCAGCCCCTCTGGCACGGCGCTTTATTCCGGCTCCGCTGTCGCGTCGCAGGTTTCCTCCTTGCAGGGCAGCCGCGAAACACTTGCTGCGCTCTCCGCCGACACGGGCGGAAGGTTTTTTTATGATCTGAACGATTTCACCCCCGCTTTCGAAGAGGTGCAAAAAGAGAATTCCAGTTATTATTTGATCGGATATTCACCCACCAACACGCGCGCGGATGGCCGCTTCCGGCACATTCGCGTGGAAGTGTCCCGGCCGGGTTTGAAGGTCCAGGCGCGCCCCGGGTATTTTGCTCCCAAGAATTTCAGGCAGTTCACCCGCCAGGAAAAGGAAAATCAGCTCCAACAGGTGATGGATTTGGATGTGCCTTTTGTAGACCTGCCCTTTGTGGTGGAGACGGCGTACTTCCGCCGCCCGGATAAGAAATTCACCGTCATTCTGGCAGCTAAAATTCCCGGCTCGCAAGTGGCTTTCATGAAAAAATCCGGGAAGCATGACACCGAATTCGATTTTGCCTGGAAGTTTACAGACGAGAAGAACCATGTTGCCGGAGGACTGCGTGATACCTTGCCCGTGCACATGACCAACGATACCTATGAAGAGGTCATCGGCAGCAACCTTTTCTACGAGGGCGAAATCACTTTGCCTCCCGGAAAATATAATTTGAAGGCGGTGGTGCGTGAAAACGAAAGCGGCAAAATCGGGACCTTCGAGACGCCCATTGTAGTCCCCGACGTTTCCGATACAGGTCTGGGCTTGAGCTCCATCGTGCTGTCCAACGAAGTAAAGACCTCCGAGGAATTGGATCGTGCCCGGGTCAACCGCGACAAAAATTCACCGCTGCAAGTGGGGAACCGCTCGGTTCTGCCCAGTGTGACGCGCGTGTTCCGCACCAATCAGATGCTTACGGTCTATCTGGAATCTTATGCCGGGAAAAATGTTGCGGCCGCCGGCCCCGCCGCAACGCCCACCGTGGCGCTGGTCTTCTTCCACCAGGGAAGGAAATTCGCGGAAGCCGGGCCTTTCCCCGGAAAACTTGAGAAGTCGTCCGAACAAAAGGCTTCCTACTTTGCGCAGGTTCCTCTGGAAAAATTTCCCCGCGGGCGCTACACCCTGCAAGTAAACGTTCTTGACCCGGCGATCGAACGAGTGGCCTTCGCGCGCCTGCCCCTGGCCATCGTACCGCCGCCAGCGCGTAACCTGCCTCCGGGAGCCGGGAAATGAGATTGCCGGTCAAGCGCTTTTCAGTCCGTGAGAAAGTGTTTGCGGGGGTCTAAAAATCATTGACAGAAGCGGCGCGTTCTTTGTAGGATGACTTTTGACAATTGAATATCTGATTCAGTAACCCTGGATCTCATCTAGAGTGGCCGAGGGACGGGCCCGATGACGCCACGACAACCGCCCCGACTTAGTCGGGGGTCAGGTGCCAATTCCTACCCGGTGCGGGGGAGATGAGAGGGGGCCGTTAGGTTTGCAAAAAAGCCTCTTCTTACTCGGAAGGGGTTTTTTAGTTTCTGCCTCTTCCCGAAATTCTTGCAATTCCCCAAACAATAGGCTGGCCGCTCAGATGAAAAGGGGAGGACTTGTGAGTTACGCGATTCATCTGAAATGTCGGGACTGTGAGCGCACATATCCGCTGGAACCCCACGCTGCCTGTGACGAATGTTGGGCCCCGCTGGAAGTGGTGTACGACTACGGAAAGCTCTGGGCTGACTTGCGGCGCGAAGACCTTGCCTCGCGGCCTCCCAACATGTGGCGCTATCGGGAAATGCTGCCGCTTGCGCGCGACCCTTACGTGGGCCAGCAGACAGGATTCACGCCGCTGGTGGCAGCCCCCCGCCTGGCGGCGGCGCTGGGGGTTCGCGAACTTTATGTGAAAAATGATTCCGTTAACCATCCCACGCTCTCCTTCAAAGACCGCGTGGTGGCGGTGGCGCTCTCGAAGGCGCACGAGTTCGGATTCGACACGGTCGGTTGCTCGTCCACGGGAAATCTTGCTAACGCCGTGGCCGCGCAGGCGGCGGCCGGCGGCTTTAAGGCATTCATCTTTGTTCCCGCCGAACTCGAACCGGAGAAAATCATTGCCACCCAGGTATACGGCGCCACACTGGTGCGCGTGCAGGGCAATTATGATCAGGTGAACCGCCTTTGCTCGGAAGTTGCGCAGAAGCACTCCTGGGGCATCGTTAACGTGAACCTGCGCTCTTACTACTCCGAGGGATCGAAGACCGTCGGGTACGAAATCGCGGAGCAGCTCGGCTGGCGCCTGCCGCAGAACATGGTGATCCCTATGGCCGGCGGGTCACTGATCGCCAAAGTTCACAAGGCCTTTGAGGAATTGAGAAAACTCGCTTGGGTTGAGCCGGTTGCCACGCGCTTCTTCGGCGCGCAGGCGACGGGTTGCTCGCCCATCACCAGCGCCGCCAAGCGCGGAACTTCGGAAATTGATCCGCAGAAACCCCACACGATCGCCAAATCGCTTGCCATTGGCAACCCAGCCGACGGCATATATGCCGTCAAGACGATTCTGGGGAGCGGCGGCATGGGCGAGGATGTGAGCGATGAGGAAATTGTAGACGGCATCCGCCTGCTCGGGGAAACGGAAGGTATCTTTACCGAAACTGCCGGCGGCGTGACCGTCGCGGTGGCGCGCAAACTGGTTCGCCAGGGCCGCCTGAATCCTGAAGAATCCATCGTTCTGGCCATCACCGGCAATGGGCTGAAAACGATCGGGGCGTTGCAGGGGCGGATTGCGGAGAGCGCTTTGATCCGGCCCAAGCTGGATGATTTTGAGGAGCAGTTTATGAACGCGGCGGCTACCGCAGCCGTATAATTTCGCGCGAAACTACCACCATCTCAACTAGGAGGCGACTTTGGAAAGAAAACTCGGCTTTGATTCCCTTGCATTGCACGGCGGCCAGAAGCCGGACCCCACAACCGGCGCACGCGCCGTCCCCATCTATCAAACCACTTCTTTTGTCTTCAAGGACACCACGCACGCTGCCAATCTATTTGCGCTGAAGGAATTCGGCAATATCTATTCGCGCATTATGAATCCGACGTGGGACGTGCTGGAGCAGCGCGTCGCTGCCCTGGAGGGTGGAGTGGCGGCCCTCGCCACCTCCTCCGGCCAGGCGGCGGAGACTCTGGCAATTCTGAATATCGCCAGCTCCGGTGATCAAATCGTCTCGTCCGCGAGCCTCTATGGCGGCACCTATAACCTTTTCCACTACACGCTACCCAAACTCGGGATTGAGGCTGCCTTCGTCGATCCGAACGACCCCGAGAATTTCAAACGCGCCATCACCTCCAAGACGCGCCTGGTTTACGCAGAGACGCTGGGAAATCCCAAGAATGACATGCTCGACATCGAAGCCGTGGCCAAGATCGCGCACGATGCGGGCGTTCCCCTTATGATTGACAATACCGTGGCCACACCCTATCTGTGCCGCCCTTTTGAGTGGGGGGCGGACATTGTCGTTCATTCCATGACGAAGTTTCTCGGGGGCCACGGAAACTCCATCGGGGGGATGATCGTGGATTCGGGAAAGTTCAACTGGGCGAATGGGACATTTCCCGAGCTCGTCGAGCCGGACCCCAGTTACCACCATCTCAAGTTTGTGGAGACGTTTGGGCCACTCGCTTACATCATCAAGGTGCGCGTCCAACTCCTCCGCGACATCGGTCCGGCTCTGAGCCCCTTCAATGCTTTTCTGATTCTGCAAGGAGTTGAAACCCTCTCCTTGCGGGTTCAGCGGCACTGCGACAACGCCCTGAAGGTTGCCCAATTCCTGGAATCGCACCCGGCAGTGAATTGGGTGAACTATCCCGGCCTCTCGAGCCACCCCACCCACGCGTTGGCCAAGAAGTACCTGAAGCACGGGTTCGGGGCCATTCTCGGTTTTGGCATCAAAGGCGGATTGAAGTCGGGAATCAAGTTCATCAACGCCCTCACCCTGCTTTCGCACCTGGCCAATCTGGGAGACGCGAAATCATTGGTCATCCACCCGGCCAGCACGACTCACCAGCAACTGAGTCCTCAGGAACAGGAGGCCACCGGAGTGACCGAAGATTTTGTCCGGCTGTCGGTCGGCCTGGAGAGCATTGAGGACATCCTTGCTGACATTGATCAGGCGCTCGCCGCCTCGCAACGCTAAGACCGTCCGTTGTCAGTGGTCCGTAGTCCGCAGTTCTGCCCCGCTCGGACAACGGGCCACCGACAAGTGATTATGGACAACTAATAATGGACGATAAAAGTTCAGTAGGAATCGTCAAAACTCATTACTTCACGTTCGCCGAGCCGCCCCAGGAGATGCTCCTCGAGTGCGGACGGAGATTCGGGCCCATCACTCTGGCTTACGAAACTTATGGGGAATTGAGTCCGGCCAAAGACAACGCCATCCTCATTCTTCATGCCCTTTCTGGGGACGCCCACGCTGCCGGCTTCAATCATCCCCACGAACGCCAGCCCGGCTGGTGGGATATTATGATTGGCCCCGGCAGAGCCTTCGACACGCGAAAATACTTTGTGATTTGCTCCAACGTCATCGGGGGCTGCAGAGGCTCGACGGGCCCCAGTTCCGTCAACCCCCAGACGGGGCGGCCTTACGCCCTGAGCTTTCCCCTGGTAACTATTCATGATATGGTCAATACCCAGCGAGCGCTGATAGACCACCTGGGGATAGATCAGTTACTTTGCGCCGTGGGCGGGTCTATGGGAGGGATGCAAGTCCTCCAGTGGGTGGTCAGCTGCCCGGAGCGGGTCCGGTTGGCCATCCCCATCGCCACCACCAGCAAACTTTCCTCCCAAGGGATTGCTTTTAACGAGGTGGGCCGCCAGGCCATTCAGTCGGATCCCCATTGGAAGGAAGGCGACTATTATGGCAAGGCCATCCCGCGGCGGGGCTTGGCCATCGCGCGGATGATCGGGCACATCACCTATCTTTCCGAGAAGTCCATGCACCAGAAATTCGGCCGCAAGCTTCAGGACAAAACTGAGTACGGGTATGACTTTCGCACGGATTTTCAGGTGGAAAGCTATTTGCGTTACAAGGGCGACCACTTCGTGGACCGCTTCGACGCGAATTCCTATCTCTATATTTCGAAAGCCATGGATTACTTCGATCTCGCCCAACCTTACGGCCACCTCGAGCAGGCTTTTACGAATGTGAAGGCGAAGTTCCTGGTCATTTCATTTTCATCGGACTGGCTGTTTCCCTCGTACCAGTCGAAAGAAATCGTCAGCGCTTGCCGGCGCGTCGGCGCGGAGGCCATTTACACGGAAATTCAGACTGATTACGGGCACGACGCCTTTCTTTTGGAGTCGGAACAACTGACATCTCTCATTACCAATTTCCTTACCCACGGGAAGGGGGCTTCCTAGTACATGGGCGGTTTGGGCGAAGAATTTCAGCTCGATGACGCCGGCACAATCGTGCGGTTGCTGCCGGAGCACCGGGTGATTATGGACCTCATTGCGGAGGGTTCACGCGTTCTGGATCTCGGCTGCGGCGAGGGAGATTTGTTGCTGGCCTTGAAGGTCAAGAAGCAGGTTCGGCCCGAGGGCATTGAGCTATCCGAGGCTTGCATCCAGTCTTGTGTCGCCAAGGGTTTATTCAACGTTCACCACGGGGATTTGGACGAAGGGTTGGCGGATTATCCCGACAAGTCCATCGATGACGTCATCCTTACCAATACCATCCAGGTTCTGCATCGCCCTCTGCTTCTGATTCGCGAAATGGCCCGAGTGGGCAAACGCTGCATCGTGAGTTTTCCGAATTTTGCGCACTGGCCGGCGCGCTGGCAGCTTTTTTCCCGGGGCCGCATGCCGAAGACCGGAAAGCTGCCCCACGAATGGTACGAGACCCTAAACATTCACTTGACCACGATTATCGATTTCCGCGAGTTTTGCCGCAAAGCCGGATTGAATGTTCTTCAGGAAATTCCCCTTCGCACTTCGGGTCCCGGGTTGCGCAGCGTGGTGCGGTTTCTCCCCAACCTGCGCGCGGACTCGGCCATCTTTGTTTTGGAAGCAGGCCCCAGGATGACCGCTGATCCGGCCCCATCTCGCTGACGGCCTTCGCACCTTCATCCCATTCGCCCGTTGCCGACTGTCCCCCGCCTCGTCTATCATAGTCGATTCCTGCGAGGGCGGGTTTTTCAGATGAGTGAGCGTGTTTCAGTACGCGTGCCGGCCACCGGCGCCAACCTTGGATGTCTCTTTGATTGTGGCGCGATTGCTTTGAGCCTCTACCTGGATATCCGCGCCACGCCGCGCGCAGATGACGAAACCGTGGTGCATTATCATGGTGTCAATATCGATCGTATCCGCTTGGATGCGGATAATCTGATCGCGCGGACGATGCGCGAGACGCTTCGCCGTTGGGGAAAGACGCGCGGATTTGAACTGGAAATTGAAAATCAGATTCCGGTGGGCGCCGGAGCGGGTTCCAGCGCCGCCGCGATCGTGGGCGCTCTTGCCGCAAGTCATCGGCTCGCTGACCGCACTCTGTTCGACGAAGAAATCGTGTCGCTCGCCGCCCAGCGCGAAGGCCACCCGGATAACGTCGCCGCCGCATGGCACGGCGGTTTCACCGTGGCGGTGGAATCTGCTGGCCGCGTTCTGAGTTATTCCTGTCCGGTTCCTGAACCGCTGGGCCTGGTTCTGGTGGTGCCGGACTACGCCTTGCCCACCGAAGAAGCGCGCAAGGTCTTGCCTGAGAAGTATTCGCGGGCGGACGCTGTCCATAATTTGCAACGCGCTGCGGTCCTGACGGCTCAACTTTTTTCCGGCAAGGCGGAATTGCACCGTTGCTTTTTCGACGACCGCTGGCATCAGTCCTTCCGAACTCCCTTGGTACCGGGCCTGCCGGAAGTGCTTGCCTTAAAGCATCCTGACTTGCTGGGTGTCTGCTTGAGCGGCGCGGGGCCCTCCCTATTGGCTTTTGCTCGCGGCGACACGGCCGCCATCGGCGAGCTGATCCTAAACACTCTCGGCGAAAAGCAGGTCAACGCCCACGTCTACATAGTGGCTGCCGACAATCGCGGGGCCAAGGGTTGGATCCTTCCCGACTGAAGCGCTCCCCAATGCCCCAAAGACCGCAGTGGCCATCGCGCGTGATTCCGGCTAGAATAGCCCCGCCATGGACGAACGAGACTTTTTTGACGAGAGCCAAGCCCGGAAGCCTGCCAACCTTTCCTGCATGCACTGCCGCCAAGCGGACACGTATGAAGTCCGTTGGTTAGTGCGCAAAAAGAAAAAGGCGCTACGTGGAAATGCGGATGAACGCGACCGCGCAAAGTTTGCCAAGGCGCAATCGTACATGACGCGCCTCGACGACTTTATGCAGTGCAAGAATCCGCGATGCCGGAAGAAGTTTGAGATTACAGGCCTGCAATCGGTAGTGTTTGGTGAGTCTTCGCTTTCCGGGAACGTGTAGCCGCACGGTTGCCCAAAACGCCAGCTCATCGAGGAGAGGGGATACTTCCGTTTGGGCGGACCACATGGCGGCAGCAGGGAATCCGGTATCCTGGCGCAAGGAGTGATACTGTGACCACATCCAACCAAGCAAACCGCACCGGAAAAGCATCCCGCAAAGGGAACTTCGATCTGGGAAGGAGAAAGTTTGCCCAATGGGCCCTGGCGGGGACACTGGGCGGCGCAGCCCTCGCCTCGCGCTCGCTCCCCGGCGCACCGATGCTCCACGATCTTCCTCCCGGCATCAAGATTGCGGTGCAATTGGGAGCTGACCCCAGCGACGAGGACCTCCAGTTCGTGAATCAACTCGGCGTGGATTATGTAAGCATCTGGCTGCATGCCGATCTTGCCACCTACGAGAATTTCATGCGCTTGCGGCGGAAGGTTGAGGGGGCCGGCCTCAAGGTCTGGAATATTGGAAATATGAACGTGCATAATATGGGAGAGGTTGCGCTTAACCTTCCCGGGCGCGAGCAGAAGATCGAAGAGTACAAAGCCTACCTCCGCACTCTAGGCAAGGCGGGGATTTATTATTCCACCCTGGGTTACGTCCCCAATGGCATTTGGAGTTCCGCGCCCGAAACCACACGCGGTGGGGCGCGCGCCAGGGCTTTCGACCTGTCCAAGGACCCCGCCGGCCACTGGGATCAAAAGGTCTGGCATCTGCCTCTCAGCCACGGCCGCGTTTACACCGAGCAAGAAATGTGGGACAACTACACCTACTTCATCAAAGCGGTCGTCCCCGTGGCGGAAGAGGCGGGGGTCAGAATCGGCATTCATCCGGATGATCCGCCCATGCCGGTTCTGGCCGGGGTTCCCCGCTGCGTTTTTGGGAATTTCGATGGTTTCCAGCGCGCCTTCGAAATTGCCAACAGCCCCAACATTGGAATGTGCCTGTGTTGCGGCACCTGGCTGGAAGGCGGCAAGTACACGCGCAAAAGTTTGCTGGAGACCATCCAGTACTTCGGCTCGCGCGGTAAGATTTTCAAGATCCATTTCCGTAACGTCAATGCGCCCTTGCCGCATTTTGTGGAAACCTTCGTTGACGATGGTTACATGGATATGTACAAGGTGATGCGCGCGCTTCGGGAGGTGAACTTCAACGGGGCCATGATCCCGGATCACATTCCCGGAATGATTGGCGCCCGTGCCGGAACGGCTTACACCATCGCCTATATGAAGGCCTATCGGCAGAGGGCCAACGAGGAAGCCGCAAGTTAGCAATTAATTGCGCGGTCCATATTCGCGTTGAGGGATCGTCGGGCCCGCATCATACCGGGAGGGCGGCTCCACCTCTTCGCGATCGAAAGACACGGGCTGGCTGAGTTGCAGTTCCAGGCTGGTGCCGTGGGGCAGCACGATGTCCTTGCCCCGCGTCGCCAAGATCAAGGCCACTCCCGTGGCAGCGCCCACCGCGCTGCCGATGCCCAGCCCCTCCAAGGGATGGCCCTGACTCCATCCAATGAGGGTCCCCAGTTCGGTTCCGGTAATCGTGGTTTGTGCCACGGTTTGCGCGTCCTTGCCTTTGGATCCTCCCGCTTCAATCTGCCCTTCCTTCGGCTTGAACTTGTCGTTGCCGGGGCTTCCGAAGCCAGAAAGCGTGGCGCGCAGGTGCCGCGTGGTGCCATTGGGGAGAATCAGCTCATCAAATCGCAGGCCAATTTGGGCGCGGCCTTTGACGCGTCCTGGGCGAACCACTTCGGTCACCGTACCCCGAATGGAACTGCCCTTGGGAATGATGATGTGGTTCCCTACGGTGATGGGATAGATGGATTCACAATAAATGGACTGGCCCACGTATGCCGACTTGGTGTTAATGGTGTTCATGAGGATCATGGGGATCGTCGTATCTGCGGACACCACGATCTTCGAGTTGGCCACCGCTACAGGTGAGTCTGCCGGCGCCGCCGGGGCGTTGGCTGCAGGAGCGCTGGCCGCTGGAGCCGGCGTTTCCACCGGGGCTGCGGGTGGCGATTGAGCCGGTGGCCCCACGGGCCCTGCCGGGGTCTGGGCAAAAACAAAACTCGGCAAAGCGAGAGCCAGCATCAAGAGCGAAAGGGTGATTGCTTTCATGATGCGCCTTCCTTCTGCTGCTTGTTCGTTTCAAGTCGCTTGGATGAAATCCTTTACTTCAAGGTTGCTAAAGAGTCAAGAGCGAAATGCGCCAGTCATTGAGTTATTGAATCATCGGATCATTGATTCATTGAAAAGCTATCCGTTGCCGATTCAGTATGGACCTACTTTCCCCCACTTGCAAAATCACTTGCAACGGACGACGGACCACTGACCACGGACAGCTTTTCAATGACCCGATGTATCAATGACTCAATCTCTTCGCATCCCCAGCGCGGACTCAATGGCCTTGGCGATGCGCGTGGTGTGGTCTTCCACGGCTTCTGCTTCCGCGCCTTCCACCATGACGCGCGCCAGGGGTTCAGTGCCGGAGTAGCGCACCACCACGCGGCCGCGTTCGCCGAGCTCGGTGCAGCATTCGGTGATGGCGCGCGCGACGCTGGGTATCGATTCCAGGGGCGGCTTTTCCCGCACGCGCACGTTGCGAATCAACTGCGGAAAGGGATGGAAGCCGCGCAGCAACTCGCCAAAAGGCTGCGCGGTCTCGGCCAGCAGGCGCAGGACTTCGAGCAGTGTGATCATGCCGTCGCCCGCGAGCGAGAGGTCCGCGAAGATGAGGTGCCCGGAGGGCTCCCCCCCCAGTGAAATTCCCGAGCGCAGCATTTCTTCCAGGACGTACTTGTCGCCCACTGCGGTGCGCTTCAGCCCGATGCCCTGGCGAGCCAAGGCCAGTTCCAGAGCGAGGTTGGTCATCAATGTGCCTACGACGGCGCGGCCCTTCAGCTTGCCCTGACGTGCGAGGAAGGGGACGAGGGCATAGAGCACGTGGTCGCCGTCGGCCAGGCGGCCCTCGCGCGTGGCAAAGATGGCGCGGTCGGCATCCCCGTCGAACGCCACTCCCAGGTCAGCGCCCAAGGCGCGCGTGGCCTCTGCCATCACTTCCGGATGGAGTGAGCCGCTATGCAAGTTGATGTTCCGTCCGTTGGGTTCCGCATTCAGGGTGTGCGGCTTGATTCCCAGCCGCGCCAGCAGCAGCGGCGCCACGCGGCACGCCGCGCCATGGGCGCAGTCCACCACTAGGCGATAACGGGAGAAATCCAGCCCCGCCGGAATCAGACCCGCCAAGTGTTCGACGTACCCTTCCACCCAGCCGGGAACAGTTTGCGCAGCATTCTCCTCGGGGTCGGGCAATTTTGGCTGAGTCTTGAGCAGATTCTCAATCTCCAACTCCTTGGCCTCCGCGAGTTTGGTTCCGGCAGGCGAGAAGATCTTGATGCCATTGTCCTGGTAGGGATTGTGCGAGGCGGAAACCATCACGCCGGCGGAGAGTTCATGCTGACGGGTCAGGAAAGCTATGCCCGGCGTGGTGATGATCCCGGCGTCAACCACCTGCGCGCCCGTCGAGGCGAGACCGCTCGCGAGGGCGCGGGAAATCCACTCGTTGGATTCGCGCGTGTCTTTTCCCAACACCACCCGCGCGGGCGTGGAAGAATTCTTGAGGACGGTCCCCAAAGCGCTTCCAATCTTTTGCACCGTGGCTTGATCCAAAGGATATTGCCCGGCTACACCACGAATGCCGTCCGTGCCGAAGAGTTCAGGTTTAGTGGCCATGTTCGCAATCATTGTAACCCAATTCGGATGAGCGGGTCATCGAGCTGTCGGGTCATCGGGTGATCGAGTGATTTGCGATTGACCCATCGGATCGTCGGTTCAAGAAATCAGCGCATGATGTCCAATCTCGATTTTCGAATTGTGATCTTCAGTTTGCGATGTCAACGAATTGACCCATCCTTTTGACCTTTAGGGGGGCTGCGGCGCGTCGCTTTCATTCTCGGATAACCCCATTTATTTTCATGAACATCGCCAGAGAGCAATTTTAACTCATTTGGTTTCATCAACATCGCGAGAGACCGGTTTTCGGACATTTTTTCTACATGTGTTTTCAATAACATCGCCAGACTTACCTTCATTTTTCCCCCCCGCGTTTTTTCGCCGAAGCTCTCGCTGTTCAAGCTAACTCCTTTTACTTAAATGAGATAGAGATTTTGTGGATTTCGGCTTTCTAGCGTTAACCCCTTTCTTTTGCAGCAGATCGCGAGAGACGCGACCTCGTTTTTCATCAACTTTTAGAGCTTCAATCCTCCACTCCTGGCGTTTAATCTTTAGCGGCAGGTTGGTGACCCTCTGGACTTCTCGAAAGTTGGAATCTTGCATTCTCCGCATGAGCGGCTCACTGTCGTCCCTCGGAGCTTGACGCTCAAATTCTTCCCCGCGGACCTCGTAGGTTGGATGGTAGAGTTTGATGAAGGTGGGAGACTCGCGCGCCAACATTGCAGCACCCCGCAGTAACACCACTTTAGTGTATCAGTCTACGCTATGGATGTCAAGAAAAATCTACAAGTGTTAGAGGCTACAAAATGTCGCTGGCGGGGAAAGTCGAGGATCGCTTGTCGAGAGTCGAAAGTTGAAAGTCAAAAGTCCAAAGCGAGGATTGATTTCGTCAAACAGCGGAAGCGCTGCGGCCTGACCATCGACCGCGTGTGTTTGCCGATCGGCGAGGAGGCGAGCATTTGAATCTGAAAGCCGCGGACCTTAAAACCATGTCCACACTATGCGTGCTTTCATAGAGCGTCAGGCTTGCAGTTGCGGTATGCTCAGGACTGAAATGGCTATATCAAAACTCCTCGTCGTGCGTTCAGATGAGGTGATGAGCGGTGGCCCGATGAACAAAAGGAATAAGCAGGCAGGTTTTGCGCTTTGGGTATGCGCACCCCTGGCGGTGTTTATGGGTAGTGGCCTTGTACCAGCTTCTCTTGGCGCGCAGACGATAAAACTTGCCCCCGCGAATATGCCGCGCATGGGCAGAGTTGATGAGCGCTTTCAGTCATTTAATGTCGAAATGGTGGAAGTCACCGGAGGAACATTCTGGAAACCCTATAGCCAACTGGCCGACCCTAACCTCAAACCGCAGCCGGCTGCCCAGCAAGGTGGCTCGAATCACCCGGTGGGCATGAATCCTGCCCTGTTCCAATACCGCCAGCCCATCGACCTTACCAACCCTCGCTTGCGCAAGCTGGCAGCCGCCCTGGGGCCTGCTTATGTACGCGTCAGCGGGACCTGGGCAAACAGCACATACTTCCAGAATTCAGATGATACGGTACCGGGAGCCGCCCCCCCGGGCTTTAAAGGGATATTAACCCGCCGGCAGTGGAAGGGTGTGGTGGATTTTTCCCACGCGGTAAACGCGAAGATCGTTACATCCTTCGCCATAAGTGCGGGGACCCGGGATGCCGCTGGAGTCTGGGTTCCCGAGCAGGCGCGCGAGTTTCTTGCCTACACAAAATCTATCGGCGGCAGCATCGCGGCAGCCGAATACATGAACGAACCAACGCTCGCCGAGATCGGTGGTGCACCAAAGGGCTATGATGCGGCAGCCTACGCGCGCGATTTCGCTGTGTTCCGTCCGTTCATCAAGCAGGCGGCTCCCGACATGCTGATCCTTGGCCCTGGTTCGGTTGGCGAAGGAGGATCGCTTCCGCTGCCGGCGGCAGGCGTCCTCAAGTCCGAGGACCTCCTCAAGGCCACGGGCCCCGTCTTCGACGCCTTCTCCTACCATTTCTATGGAGCGGTTTCCAAGCGGTGTGCGAGCTTGAGCTCCGTGGGGGGAACAACCGCAGCAGCGGCGCTTTCGGAGGAGTGGCTCTCCCGCACGGGCCGCGTCGAGGTATTTTATGCGGGTCTCCGCGATAAGTTCGAACCGGGCAAACCTCTCTGGCTCACCGAAACGGCCGACGCCGCGTGCGGCGGCAACCCCTGGGCCTCGACCTTTCTGGATAGCTTCCGTTACCTCGATCAGCTTGGCCGCATGGCCCAGCGTGGCGTGCAGGTGGTTGCCCACAACACGCTTGCCGCCAGCGATTACGGCTTGCTCGACGAGACTACGTTCACTCCTCGGCCCAACTATTGGGCAGCTCTGTTATGGCGGAAATTTGCGGGCACCACGGTGCTCAATCCCGGTCCTTCGCCTGCTGAGAGCCTGCATCTCTACGCCCACTGCCTGCGGGATGTTCCTGGGGGTGTAGCGCTTCTGGTGATCAATGCAGACCGGGACGCATCGCGATCGCTTGAACTTCCAATGGAGGCAAACCGCTACACCCTGACGGCGCAGAATTTGGAGGAAAAGCGCGTCCAGCTCAACGGGAGCGAACTGAGATTGAGCGCCAACGACGACTTGCCACCGCTGGCAGGTTTGCCAACGCAGTCCGGACGCCTCACGTTCGCACCGGCAAGTATTACATTTCTTACCATGCCGGACGCGAAAAACCCAAGTTGCCGGTAGCGCATCTTCATCGACCGGTGCGTATAGCATGGTCCGTGCCTGGACGCATGAAGAAGAAGTCAAGGAGCAAAGCAATGAACACATATTTGACGAACCTCTGTCGGGGATTGTTCCTTTCCGCCCTTGGGGCGATTTGCGGCTGCAACCTGGGTGGCGATCGCGTGACCACCGGCGAGACGCGTAAGGAGTCGAAGACGGTGGCGCTCGGCACCGCCCAGTCCGTGCAGGTGCGCCTGACAATGAAGGCCGGCGAACTGAAAGTCGGGGGCGGAGCAACGCAACTGATGGACGCGGATTTCACTTACAACGTGCCGCAATGGGAGCCGGAAGTGAAATACGAGGTGACCGGCGGCGTGGGGAACCTGGAGGTCGAGCAGCCGGGGTCAGGCTCCTCAACGGGGAATACCCGAAACAATTGGGACGTGCACTTGAACAATAAGGCGCCGATGGAAATGACCGTGAACATGGGCGCCGGCCGCGCCACGCTGATGCTCTCCGGGCTGGCGCTGAGCAGGCTGGAATTGAACATGGGCGCCGGTGAGACTACGGTGGACCTGACGGGCGACTGGAAAAAGGATCTTTCCGCCCAAATCCACGGGGGTGTGGGCAGGGCGACGATCCGGCTGCCCAGGGAGGTGGGGGTCCATGTGGTCGCGCAGGGCGGAATAGGGGCGATCAACGCGAGCGGCTTCCAGAAGCGCGGCGATGCGTACGTCAATGAGGCGTACGGCAAGTCGCCGGTCACTCTCCAGGTCGAGGTCGAGGGGGGCGTGGGCGAGATCAACCTGGAATTGGGCGGCGAGCCGCCCGCGGCGAACTAATCAGTCAAGAAAAGGTCCGGCAGCGTATGGCGAAATGGCTCAAGTAAGGTAGACGCCGCAGGCAGCCGATGATCTCGATGTGATTTGCCTGTTCATTGCCCGGGATTCTCCGCACCTGACGCTTGCTGCCTACTGCCTTCTAGGTATCCAAACAATTTGCCGGACGTAACGCGTCCAATCGATACATTGACGAGCCGGTTGGGTGGAATCTCGCAGCGCGGCAGCGCGACTTTAAGGTAGTTCGAAGTCAGGGCCACGCGGGCGTCTTCTTCGGCTTCGTCCAGGGTCAGAGCGGGAAGGCATTGGCCCACTTGCGTGGCGAGAAAGGCCTGGCGTTTGGCGGTGATAACGGCGCGGATTTCCTGACTGCGCTCGCGCGCCACGCGGCCGTTCACTTGCGCCCCGGCACTGGCGGCCGGAGTGCCGGGCCGGGCCGAGAACGGAAAGATGTGCAGGTAGGTGTAGGGCAGAGACTCGATGAAGCGCAGGCTGGCGGCGTGGTCCTGAACGGTCTCGCCGGGGAAGCCCACCATTACATCGGCGCCCAGCGCGACGTTGGGAATCTGCTCGTGGATGGCCAGAAGGCGCTCGGCATACTGGCGAGTCCAATAGCGGCGGTTCATCAGCCGCAAGATGCGGTCGCAACCACTCTGGAGCGGAACGTGGAAATGCTGCGCCAGGCGCGGCTCTTCCGCCACCAGGCGGATCAACGCAGGGCCGACGTCCATGGGCTCAATCGAGCTGATGCGGATGCGCGGGATCGACGTCTCGCGCAGGATGCGCTCCACCATTCCCAGGAAATTGATACGCCGGTCCAGGTCGCGCCCATAGCCCCCCAGATTGATCCCCGAGAGCACCACTTCCTGATAGCCGGCCGCTTCCAGCTTGCGGACCTGCTCCAGGACTTTTTCCGGCACGAGGCTGCGGCTGGGCCCGCGCACTGAGGGGATCACGCAGAAGGAGCAGCGGGCGCCACAGCCATCCTGGATTTTCAGCGTGGGGCGCGTGCGATCGTCAGCGAAGACGGGCGCAAAATGGAATTCCTCCGTGATCTCGCCCACCAGGACCTGGGGGGAGTCGGGTGATCCGGTGGGGAGGATCGGGTCATCGGGCCATCGGGTCATCGGGCCATCGGGAGAATCGGGTGATCCGGTGATCGGGTGATCGGGTGATCGAACTGCTCGCTCGTCCTGTGTCTCTGGCCGAGGGGCACTGTTCCCAGGCGTTTGAATCCGCACAAGCGGCGTGGCTGGTTGCCGAGGAAATGTGGCGGTTGGGAGATCGTTATCTTGCTGCTCATCCGATCTCCCGATCACCCGATCACCCGATTCTTCCGGGCGACCCGGGGCCAGGATCGAGCTCACGAGGTGCTTGTGGGAATTCCCCACCACCCAGGCGACACCTTCCAAGCGGGCGATTTCTTCCGGCGCGCGCTGGGCATAACAGCCGGTGACCAGAATGCGGCACTGGGGGTTCCGCCGATGGATTCGGCGCACGAACTGGCGGACCTCCGCGTCCGCCGAGGCCGTGACCGTACACGTATTCAAGATCGCCACCGCGCTTTCTTCCACGCGCGCGACTTCCTGAAGCCCGGCCTGAACCAACTGCTGCTTCAACGCAGCGCCATCGGCTTGGCTGGCGCGACAGCCAAAATTGAGGATGTGAAACGTCGCCATGCTCAAAGGAGAATTGTAGCGGAGGTTTGGGTAGACCGCCACAGAGACACTTCACCGCTGAGGGGGGACCCATAGAGTGTGAGTAGGAAAAACTAAGCTGTGGAAGCAGCAGCCCTGCGCTGTTGGAAACACTCCCGACAATATACGGGCCGGCCTTGAGTGGGCTTGAAGGGCACCGTCGTCTCCTTACCACACTGCGAGCACATGGTGGTAGTTTCGACGCGTTGGTAGCCCTGCCCACTCATCATCTGACTCCGTTTTGACTTGCAGGGCTTGCACCGCTTGGGTTCATTCTTGAAACCCTTGTCGGCAAAGAACAGTTGTTCCCCTGCGGTGAAAACGAAATCTGCGCCGCAATCAATACACTTCAGGACCCTATCCCGGTATTCCATGCCTCACTCCCTTGTGTGAACAGGGCCTCACCCGCAACAATCTGCCGGCTGGTGAAGAAGGGCGCGGGTTCTCGCCCTTGCCACTCTTAAGTTCAGCACACTAACGATCAGTCCTGTTCGTGTCTGGCCTTTTTGCGAGCTCTTTTACGAGCCAGCGCCGCCTTGACTCTTCGCTTCTCTCCTGGTTTCAGATAGAAGGAATGCTTTTTAATTTCTTTAATGATGTCCTCTTGCTGAACCTTTCGCTTGAAGCGACGCAGCGCGTTCTCCAAAGACTCTCCGTCCTGAAGTCTGACTTCAGCCAATCGCTCAACACCCCCGTTTCAATGAGGAAAATGAGAACATAAACCTGAGGAGCAGGTAGCAGAATTGTTACCTACCGGATTGTATAAGTCAAGGGCATTTTGGCGTTTTCTTGGAACCTTATCCTTCAGTCCGGGATATGGGTCCAGTAGCCCGGAAGGGGTCGGGCCCCGGCGGGAATCAACTCTTGCGGCCCTACCGCCCGGCACAACGTGGCCGCCAGGGCTGGGAATGGCCCTCTGACCCCCGCCGTGGCGGGATGCCGTGACCTTTGCGCAGGCCGACGGGTTGGGTGGCAATTCCCTAAAGAGGCAGACCGCTGGGGAATGAACAGCCCACTGATTGGCTTCTTGACCCAAGGGAATGCTTGTGCTAGGGTCAGTTTCCGAGTTGGCACGGCGCCTCGTTCGGCGGTCCAATGGCCGAAATCCTAAAATTGGAGAACAGCTCCCTCGCATACGTTTTGGAATACACTGTCCGCCTCATTCTGCGTGGCAGGGTAGTGGCCTTCCCCACCGACACTTTCTATGGCCTCGGGGCTGATCCCTTTAATCTGGCGGCGGTCAGTGAGATCTTTCGCATCAAGCGCCGCACCGCGGATCGGCCGCTTCCTCTCCTGGTGGATTCCATCGATCAGGCTGTCGACCTCGCCCACAATCCCTCCAAATTGTTCTTCACGCTGGCGCAGAAATTCTGGCCGGGGGCTCTCACGCTGGTGCTCCCCGCTTCCCGCCAGATTCCCCTGAAGGTCACCGCGAACACTGGCAAGGTGGGATTGCGATGGCCGCAGGCCCCTTTCGTCGTCGCCCTGATCGCGGCGGCGGGGCGTCCGCTCACCGGCACCAGCGCCAACCTCTCGGATATGGAGTCATGCTCGACCGCGGACGAGGTGGACTGCCAGATCGGCGACGTGTTGCCGCTCATCCTGGATGGAGGCCTGACCCGAGGCGGATCAGCTTCAACCGTCGTCGAACTCACCGGCGAAACCGGCCGCATCGTGCGCCAGGGCGCTATCCCTGAGTCTGAGTTGAAGGAGTATCTCGGCTGATTTCTGCGCGCTTCCGTTACGGACTTCTGCTGGTGTTTTTCCTGGCGTTGCTGGCTGGCGCCCGGGCCGAGTGGTCTCTGTACGCAGCCATCCGCCGGCAGGCGGGACACGATGAGGCGCGCCCCGCCGACGCCATCGTAATCTTCGGCGCCGCGGAGTACAACGGTGCGCCGTCACCTGTGTTCAAAGCCCGGCTGGACCACGCGCTGGAACTCGACGACCGCGACTTGGCGCCCGCCGTCATTACCACGGGCGGCCCCGGTGGCGATCCGCATTTCACGGAAGGCGGCGTAGCGCGCGATTACCTGATTCAGCAGGGGGTGGCGGAAGAGAAAATCTTTTCTGAAACGCGCAGCGATACCACTTACGAGAGTGTGAGGGCCGTCGCGCAAATCCTCAAGGAGCGCCATGCCCGCACCTGCATCGCCGTCAGCGATGGCTTTCACCTCTACCGCATCAAGCTGATGTTCCGCGCCCTGGGGATAACCGCTTACGCCTCGCCCGCCCCCGATAGCCCCATCGAGGACGATGCCACCCTGCGCACGCTCTACTCCCTGCGCGAGATGGTGGACACCACACTTTGGCATTTGGGGTTGAAGCTGTAGCGGCGCTCGGGATACGGGATTCGGGTTTCGGGATCCCTAAATCGTCATCGCGATCTCTCAATCGTCAATCGAAAATTGGCAATCGTCAATCAAATCAGTCCCGCGCTTTGCGCTTGCGGCTCCAAAACCACCACTGGCGTTGCTCGGCGGGGAGCCGCGGATTCCGCGCCTGCGCCACGGCGGCGCTGAAAACATCGAGGCAGCAGATGTCCTGGCTCTTGCCGGTAACGCGACAGAGCTTTTCGTAAAGGCTCTCGGGCTTTTGCCGCGCCAGTTGCGCAACCGAGCGAATGCCCAAGAGCTCAAAATCCCGCAGCATCGCCGGTCCAATGGATACCAAGTCTTCCAAACTCCGCTCATCCGTTGCCATCGTGTCTCCTCCGGAAGTTCAAGCGTGATTATTATACCGATTCCTTCCGCGGGTTGCTCTGGTCTTGCTGCTCAACTCACTTTACGGCTGCGAGATTTTGCCCAGCACCACGGGGCGGCGGGCGCCGGTCACGCTGGGGAGATTACCAAACAAGCCGTGCATCGTACGGTCGGCAAGCACGGCGAAGGCGATGGCTTCTTTCGCGTCCACGTCAAGGCCGAACTCGTCGGAGCGATGAACGCACAGGTCGGGAAGAAGATCGGTGAGACGCGCCATGAGCAGCCGGTTGTGGGCTCCGCCGCCGGAGACGATGAGGCGATGGACGGCGATCTTGCCCAGCACGAAGCGTTCGAGCGCGTCGGCGATGGTGCGCGCGGTCAACTCGGTCGCGGTGCGGAGTAAATCATCGATGATTGACGATTGTTGATTGCCGATTTGCTTGGTCATCCTTCGTTTTCCTGTCGCAGAATCAGAAGATCTCCTGTTCAGAAAGAACTGGCCGATGAAGTTCTGGCCAAACTGCTCGCGTCCTGCGCTCTTGGGAGGCGCAAGAGCGAAAAATGGGTGACGCAGCATTTCCTCGAGCAGCGGTTCAAGCACGCGACCTTTGGCGGCCCAACGTCCCCCGGCATCGTAGGCCTTCTGCCCTTTCGTGAAATGTCGGACCAGCCCGTCAATGAGCATGTTCCCGGGGCCGGTGTCGAAGCCAAAAACTTGTTCGGGCTTCGCGTCGGCGGGAATTACGGTGAAGTTCGCAATGCCGCCGATGTTGAGCGCCACGGTTCCCTTGCGCGCGTCGCGGAGAAGCAGATAGTCCACCATCGGCACCAGCGGCGCTCCCTGGCCGCCTGCGGCCATGTCCGCCGGGCGAAAATCCGCAACCACGGGCGCGCCGGTGCGCTCGGCGATCACGGAAGGCTCGGCGATTTGCAGTGTGCTGGTGATGCTCCGGCGGCTTTCGCGAGTCGGGGCACCCTGATGATAAATCGTCTGGCCGTGTGAGCCGATCGCCGCGAGGCGCGAAGGTGAGACGCGCCCTGTCCCGCAAGCGCGCAGCGCCGCTTCCGCGAAAAGTTCTCCCAGAAGAAAATTGAGCTGGCTAATTTCGCCCGCCGTTGCCGATTCGCCGGTGGCGATGCGCAGGATCGTTTGGCGCACGGACACTGAGTAAGCGAGCGTCTCAAACGCCACTAGGCGCACACGGGGTTGGGTGGCAGGCCCGGAGATGCGCACCAACGCCGCGTCGATGCCGTCCATCGACGTGCCGGAAATCAGCCCCACGATCAGGCGTGACCGGCGTGACGATTGTTCAGGCACTCTTCAGCTCCCTACTGAATCTGCTTTTTCAGTTCCGCCAGCAAGTTAAGTGCATCGATGGGTTTCAAGTTGTCGAGATCAGCGTCTTCAATGGCTTTCACCACTTCGGCGTTGAGCGGCGTAAAAATGGTGAGCTGCACCGGCCCGGTTTCAAGCGCCTCCTTTTGGGCCGCCAGGCGCTCGCTTAGGCGGTGCTCGCTCTGCTCGTGGCGCGTCAGGATTTCGCGCGCCCGCTCGATGACCGTGTTGGGCAAACCCGCCAGGCGCGCGACTTCAATGCCGTAGCTCTTGTCCGCACTCCCGGGCTGGACCTTGCGCAGGAAGATAATGTTTGAGCCGGATTCCTTCACCGACACGTGGTAGTTCTTGACTCCCGGGAGCAGGTCCGCAAGCTCCGTCAATTCGTGGTAGTGGGTCGCGAAAAGGGTTTTGGCGCGGGTGCGCGTCAGCAGATATTCGACCACCGCCCAAGCGATGGCGAGGCCGTCAAAGGTGGCCGTCCCGCGGCCGACTTCGTCGAGCAGCACCAGGCTGCGGGGCGTGGCGGTATTCAGAATGGCCGCCGCCTCCGTCATTTCCACCATGAAAGTCGAGCGGCCGCGCGCCAGGTTGTCAGACGCGCCGATGCGCGTAAAGATGCGGTCGAAAATCGGAAGCTTGGCGCGAGCGGCGGGCACAAAGCTGCCCAACTGCGCCATCAGCGCGATTTGCGCGGCCTGCCGCAGATAAGTCGATTTCCCGCCCATATTCGGCCCGGTGACCAGTAAGAGCAGGTCCGTGCCGCCATTCATGTAGAGATCGTTGGGAATGAACTTGCCGGTTTGCCCTTCCTCCACGATGCGTTCGATGACCGGATGGCGCCCTCCCTGAATGAGCATTTCGGCGTCGTCAGAAAACTCCGGACGATGGTATTCGCGCTCGGCGGCAAGATGCGCAAAGCAAGCGAGCACGTCAAGTTCCGCCAGCACGGCGGCGGTCAGTCGAATACGCGAGGCTTCTCCGCCCACCCGGCGGCGAATGCCCATGAAGAGATCGCGCTCGAGGGTGTGACTGCGCTCTTCCGCATCCAGTATCTTCGCTTCCAATTCTTTGAGTTCCGGGGTCGTAAAGCGTTCGGCGTTGACCAGCGTCTGCTTGCGCTCATAATCCGGTGGCGCCAGGCGCAGGTTGGCCTTGGAGATCTCGATGTAGTAGCCGAAAACATTGTTGAAGCGCACTTTGAGTGACGCGATGCCAGTGCGGTCACGCTCGCGCAGTTCGATTTGGGCGAGGAGGCGTTTGGAATTCTGGCCGAGGTCGCGAAGCTCATCAAGCTCCGCGTGATAGCCGGGGCGAATCAATCCGCCCTCGTTCACGACCACCGGCGGCTCGGGATGAATCGACTTCTCCAGCAACTCGTGGATGTCCGCCAGTTCGTCAAGCTGGGCGTGGAGGGCGGCGAGGCGGCGGGCTTGGAAGCGGCTCAGGTAAGTTCGCAGGATCGGCAGCGGACGCACGGATTGCTTCAGCGCCAGCATCTCACGGGCGTTGGCAGTTTCCAGAGTAACCTTACTGAGCAGGCGTTCGAGGTCCTGGATACCTCCCAACACGCGGCGCAATTCTTCGCGAGCGATAGTGTCTCTCGCCAGCTCCTCGACGGCATCGAGCCGCGCATTCAGCTCCTCGCGGTTGAGCGATGGCCGCAGCATCCAGGCCTTGAGCTTGCGCGCCCCGAGCGAGGTGGCGCAATGGTCGAGCGCGCCGAGCAGCGTCGCCGCGCGCGATTCGCCGAAAGCCGGGTCGATCAGCTCCAGGTTGCGCAGGGTGGCGGGATCGAGCAGCAACGAATCCTGCTGTTGATAGAACCGGATGCCATCGAGATGCGTCAAAGAACCGCGTTGCGTTTCCCGCACATAATGAAGGATGGCGCCCGCCGCGGCCACGGCCAAGGGGTGGCCGTCCAGGCCGTAACCCGCCAAGGTCGCCACGCGGAAATGGTCGCGTAGCAGGCGCGCGCCGTACTCCTCGCCGAACACCCACTCGTCGAGCGGCGTTTGCGTGACGATTGCGCTGCCGCCCGCCCGGCCCTCGAGCGCACTGGCGGTGCCCGAAGCCAGTAACAGTTCGCTCGGCCGCATGCGATCAAGTTCATCTCGCAATCGCGCCGGTGCTTCGTCTCCGCAGAATTCTGTGGCGCGGAAATCGCCCGTGGAAAGGTCCACCAGGGCCAGGCCCGCCGCTCCGTGGCGCCACACCACCGACGCCAGGTAGTTGTTCTCCCTCGGCTCGAGGACTTGCGAATCAATGGCCGTGCCGGGCGTCACCACGCGTGTCACTTCGCGCTTGACGAGCTTCTTGGCCGCGCGGGGGTCCTCCATCTGGTCGCAAATCGCTACCCGAAAGCCCCGCCGGATGAGCTTGGCGATATAACCCTCCGCGGCGTGGTAAGGCACGCCGCACATCGGGATCGCTGTGCCCTTCTCCTTGTTGCGAGAAGTGAGGGTAATCTGGAGTTCTTTCGCGGCCACCACGGCGTCTTCAAAAAACAGTTCGTAGAAGTCGCCCAGGCGAAAAAGCAGCAGGGCGTTCGGGTGGCGCTGCTTGATGGCGCTGTACTGGCGCATGAGCGGTGTGGAAAATTCTTCCATGGGTGTGGCGGACTCGCTTGGTCATTATAGCTTGCCCGGCGCGGGAACTCACAAGGGCGTTTCTACGATCCGGAGGGGTCGGTGGGGGTCGGCGTGTCGAATGAAAACAATGTCTGAGGCGAAGGGATATAGCGCACGTCGGCAATGTTTCGATATTTCTGGTCATAATCCAATCCGTAGCCGACTACAAACACGTCGGGAATCTCAAAGCCCACGTAATCTGCTTCGACGGGAATGATGCGGCGCGAGTGCTTATCGAGCAAGGCGACGAGCTTAAGGCTGGCCGGGTCGTGCGCTCCCAGTACTTCCTGCAAGTAACTATAGGTGCGGCCCGTGTCGAGAATGTCTTCAATTACCAGCACATCGCGGCCTTCGATGCTGGTGTCGAGGTCCTTGGTAATCTTCACTTCACCCGAGGATACGGTGCCGGAGCCGTAGCTTTGGATGCTCAAGAAGTCCACCGTGCAGTGAATAGAAATATGCCGCACGAGATCCGCCATGAAGACCCAGGCGCCCTTCAAAACGCCCACCAGATGCGGAGTCCGGCCCTGGTAATCGCGGGAGATCTCGGCGGCGAGCTCCGTGATGCGTGCTTCAATCTGGGCCGCATCCAACAGAATGGGTAGGTCGGACGCGAGAGGTGGAACGCTCATATGTGTTCACCGTTGACGCTTCGGAGAACTATCTGCTAAATTGAAGAATTGCATTTTGCACGAAAGGAGTTTCCGTGGCAAGCCACAAATCTGCGCTCAAGAGCATCAAGCAAATCAAGAAACGCACCCAAGAGAACCAGGTGCACACTTCGCGGCTACGTCACCAGATTCGAAAGTTCCGGGCCGCGTTGAAAGCTCAGGACAAGGCCGCTGCGCTTCCGCTGCTGAAGCCCACCCTGTCGCTGATCGACCACTCTGTCCACAAAGGCATTCTGCATCCCAACACCGCCGCCCGTTACAAGTCGCGGCTGACGCTCGCCTTCAACGCGCTGGCGTGAGGCGGATTGGGTCATCGAGCCATCGGATCATCGAGCCATCGGATCATCGAGCCATTTTTCCCTCGGGCCATCAGGGCATCTGGTCATTCGGTCACGCGGCCAACGGGTGTTTGAGTCTTTGGTTTTCGAAATGGCTCGATGACCCGATGACTCAATGGCCCGATCACCTAGCTTTCCGTCGAGGGCAAGGGAACCTCGTCGCCGAGGGCCGCTTCGCCCGAGGATTCCTTGCCCACGACGATTTGCCACACCAGGAATTCCAACAGGATTTTGGAATCTTTCCACGAGGACTTGATTCCCAGGTCTGCGCGGCGCACGGCGCGCATGGCCTGCAATAACTCCTCGCGGGGATAATTCTTTTGGGTTAGCGGGGCAATCTCCGACGTCGCATAAGGGTTCGCGCCCCGCGACCAGCCGCCGCGGTTTCCATAGCTCGACACGCCGCGCAGGGCTTGGCGAAACAGGTCGCCGATACACCAAAGGATGAGAGTTTCCGCGACCTTGCTCGCCAGCAACTCCCGCAGGGTGGCCAGGGCCACGGCGCACTTGCGCTCGCCGATGGCACGCAGCAACTTTCCGATCTCGCGCTCCTCGCGAAAGGCGACCATCACCTCCAAATCCACAGGTTCCACCCGCTTCATGCCCGGGCGCGAGGTCAGCACTTTTTCCAACTCCGTACGCATCCAGAGCAGGTTGACGGCGGAGGGCCCGGCCGCCGAGCGCGAATCCGGACTGATTTCAAACTTCCCGGCGATTTCTTCCGCGAGGTCACCGGCGATTTCGATGCCTGCGTGTTGGAGGAATTGCTTCGCCCAATCCGCGGCCTCGCGGCGGTCCGGCGAGCGCAACTCCACGAGCTGCGCTTTTTTTTCGAGCAACTGGATGAAGCGCCGGCGCCGGTCCGGTTCCGTGGCCAGGAAAACCACCGTGGAGAATGGCGAGGGGCGCTCCAGGTATACGCGGAGCGCTTCCACATCCTCGTCGCCGGCTTGCTTGAAATCTTCCGGGTCGGAAATGAGTAGAAAATTGTGGCCCCCCAGCATGGGCATCTGCTCGGCGCCTTCGAGCGCGTGGGAAAGTTGCCCTGCGGCAAATTCCAGTTCCGCCAGACACCATTGTCGCGCATCCGCCGGAATGGAGTTCACCACCGCCTTGCGGCATTCTTCCTGAAGGAAGCGGTCAGGGCCGCGCAGGAAATACGCCGCTCCTGCCTGGCCTTTTCGCAACGCTGTGAAGAATTCGGTCGACCGCATGGGGAAGAGTTTACCGGCTAAGAGCGGAATGCGGAAGCCAAAAATGACCGCCTCCAAATCCTTCATTCACATGGATGGGCAGGATAGACAGGATAGAAAGTCGGAACAAAAAATCCTGAAGATCCTGTCCATCCTGTTTATCCATGTTCAGCCTACCGGTTCTTTTGTTGACGCCCTTGCGGGGCGCTGATAGCATCGAAAATCCCGCCGCGGGCGGGCAGCGGTCGAAGGATTCAGGGCATCTAATATATCATAATGCGATATTTGCAGCGGCAATAAGGGCGCTCGGGGGTCATCATGCAAGATGTGTCGAAGCAGCGCTTCGATGTGATTGTTGTGGGGTCGGGCGCTTCCGGAGGGTGGGCGGCCAAGCGCTTGGCCGAAGCCGGGGTGAAGGTGGCGCTGCTCGATTGCGGGCGGCCGCAATCGGACCAGAACTTCACCGAGCACATGCCCGCTTTCGAATTGAAATACCGCGATCGCATTCCCGAGGTGATTCGCCGGACGCGGCCAATTCAAAAAGATTGCTATGCTTGCAAGGAATTTAACTACCACTGGTTCTGCAATGATATCGATGAGCCTTACACCACCGCGCCGGGAACGCAGTTCAGTTGGCAAGGCAGGGTGCGCATGGTGGGCGGGCGCACCAACGTTTGGGGACGCGTCAGCCTGCGGCTGAGCGATCTGGATCTGAAGTCCGCGTCGTTTGACGGTTACGGCGCCGACTGGCCGCTCGGCTACAAGGACCTCGCGCCCTATTACGATCAGGTGGAAGAGTACGTTGGCGTGGCGGGCCGCGCGGAAGGGTATGCCTATCTGCCGGACGGCAAGTTTCAGCCCGAAATGGCGCTGCGTTGCCCGGAGGTCCATTTCCGCGACCGGGTAAAGGCAAAACTGGGCTGGGTGGTCACACCCATGCGCGTCGCCAACATCACCCGCCCCTTGAATGGCCGCGCGCCGTGCCATTACTGCGGTCCCTGCGACCTCGGGTGCGTCACGCATTCTTACTTCAACTCCTCCTTTACCACCGTGGCTGATGCGCTGGCGAGCGGGCATTGCACGCTGATCCCGAATGCGATGGCATACCAGGTGTTGACGGATCCGGATCGCAACCGCGCGCGCGGGGTGTTTTACATCGATCGCAACACGCGCGAGGCGAAAGAAATAGAGGCGCGCGTCGTGGTCCTGTCCGCGCAGGCGCTGGAGTCCGTGCGGATCCTGCTGAACTCGGCCAACCGGCAGTATCCGAATGGGCTGGCGAACTCCAGTGGCGCTCTGGGCCACTATCTGATGGATCACGTGACGGGCGGTGGCGCCGTCGGCGAATTTCCGGAATTGGCCGTCAAGCCCAGCTTGAACGGACCGATTCGGCCAACCGGCATGTACGTGGCGCGCTTTCGCAACGTGCCCGGGGCGCGGTCCAAGAAGTTCCTCCGCGGCTATGGCTTCCAGGGGACAGGTGGTTCGCACTTCAACTTCCTTGCGCCGGGCTTCGGCGAGGCGTACAAGAAATCGATTCTGGACCCCATTACCACTGTGAGTCTTGGCGGCTTTGGCGAGAGCCTGGGGCGCTGGGAGAATTACGTGGAGATCGATCCCAGCGTCAGGGATACGTTTGGAATCCCTGTGCTGCGCATGCACATGACCTACGGCGAAAACGAGCGCGCCTTGGTGCAGGATATGGCGGAGAGCGCAGCGGAAATGCTGGAGGCTGCCGGGGCAAAGAACATCCGCCCGCGCGTGAAAGAAAGCACTCCGGGCTGGGCGATCCATGAGGTGGGCATTGCGCGCATGGGCAACGATCCGAAGAAATCCGTGCTGAACGCCTTCCAACAAGCGCACGATATTAGGAACTTGTTCGTGATGGACGGCGCCGGCTTTCCCTCCACCGGCTGCCAGAATCCCACCCTGACCATCATGGCGCTCACCGTTCGTTCCTGTGATTATCTGATGCAGGAGATGAAGAGAGGCAGGATCTAGGACTTGGGACCTGCGTCCTGAATCCTAGATCCCAGATCCTCAATCCTTCATTTCCGCCAAGTGAAGAACCACGATCTCGGGATGGTTCCCGGTGCGCATCGTGGGCCCCCAGAGGCCAGCGCCGCTCGTAGTGTAGAGCGTCTAATCTCCTTCCGTGTGCAAGCCATGGTAATACTTTCCATAGATCAGCCGGGTGATGAACTGGAGCGGGAAGATTTGGCCTTGATGAACGTGTCCGGAAAGCTGCAGGCTGATGCCGGCCGCCTTGGCCTTGGCGACTTGGGTGGGGCTGTGGTAGAGCAGAATCGAGGGTAGGGCTGGGTTGAAATCGCGCAGCTTGGCCATCTTCCCCGCAAAATCCAACGTGTGGCCGCGCTCCGGATAGCTGATGCCGATCACTTGCAGACCGTCGATTATCACTCTTTCATCGTCCAGAACCCTCACGGGGGTAGTGCGCAGCGCCGCGTATGCGCGCTCCACTCCCAAGTAAGTTTCGTGATTTCCGGTCGCGAAATAGATCCCCTGCGGCGCCACCAGGCGGTTGAGCGGGGCGACCAATTCCTCGAGATTCCCCTCGGACCCATCGAACAGGTCACCGGTGATCAGCACCATCGCGGGGTTTTGCGCGTTGATCTTGGCCACCGCGCGCGAAAGGAAGTCCGCGCCCAGGACTCGCCCCAGATGCACGTCGGAAAGCTGCACCAACTTCTTGCCCTGCCAGCCGGGCGGGAGGTTCTTGATGCGGACCGTGAGATTCACAATGCGCGGGGAGTAGGCATTCGCAATGCCATAGGCAGACGCCAGGGCGGTCAGTCCCACTGCTGCCAGCCCGAACCACACGGGGCCGGGGCCTCGGCCGAGAAGCCTGGTGGCACCCCAAGCGGCCCACGCGAGGCTGAACGCCGTAAGAAGCGTCAGTCCTACACCGAGCCAAAGGGAAGAGCAGAAGTAGATCACGCGGGTTAGCGGATCGTTATTCCAATGAGCCAGCAACGTCGAGACGATGAAGCTCAACGGAAGCACGAAAAGAACCACCGCCAGCGCCGTCCTGTGTTCGAACGCGGTGATGCCAAAGAAATGCAGGACGGACATGTAGACAAAGTAATGGCCGAGGAAAAGAATCGATATGGCGATGAGAAGAAATATGGGAATGAGCGTGATACCTCTCGACCTCAGGGGTGTTTCTGGGAATCCGCCGCTTTGGGCGTTGGAGTGGCAGGTCCAGGTGTAGGCATATGGCATTGGCCGTCGAAGAAGCCTCCGGGGTCGACCAGCAGGCAGGGAGTGTAGATGTCGCCCAGCAGGATGCCGTGTTCTTTAATCTCCAGGCGTTCCTTAGCGTGAACAGTCCCCTTCACCTTGCCGGTAATGCTGACCACTCGCGATTGGATCTCCCCTTCGACTTCTCCCTGGTCGTGGACCACCACGACGCCGTCGGAAGTGATCTCACCTTTGAAGTGGATGTTCAGCCGGATGAGCCCGCTCGCGACCTTCATCTTCCCTTCCAGCTCCACGCCGGGCTCGAGCCAGCCGACCCAATCGTCAGGCAAGTCGGAAAGTTCGCGACGGCGTGTTGTGGGTTTGCTCATGCCGAATGCCATTTCGACCTCCTAAGAGCAGTGGTTAGTGGCAAGTGGCTAGTAGTTAGCCACTCACTACTCACGACTAACCACCAGCCACTATGCACTAACAACTACCTTTTAACAATCCATTCGTATAGGCGATTCAGGTCTTCCGCGGAAAAATAGCTGATTTCGATTTTCCCGCGCTTTTCATCTCCCTGCAATTTGACGCGCGTGCCGAGCGTGCGTTCCATCTCCAGGACGGCCGCGCGCAGGTTGGCGTCGAGTTTGGGAGCCTGGCGCGCACCTGGCTTTTTCGCGGACTTCGATCCGCGCATGACGACGAGGTTTTCCACTTGCCGCACGGACAAGCCCTGCTTCACGATCAAGTGTGCCAGTCGCAGTTGCGCCGCGCCGGAGTCGAGTCCCAGCAGCGCGCGCGCGTGGCCCGCGGAAATTGCTCCCTCTGCGATCATCTGCTGCACTTCCGGTGGCAGGCGCAACAAGCGGAGCGTATTGGTGACGGTGGAGCGGTCGAGTCCCAGGTGCGCGGCAATTTCCTCGTGGCTCAGTCCGTGTTTCTGTTGCAGTGCCGCATATCCCTGTGCAGCCTCCAGGGGATTCAGGTCCTCGCGCAGCAGGTTTTCGGTCAGAGCCAGTTCCAGCGCCTCGCGGTCGCCGATTTCGCGCACCACGGCGGGAATCACCGTAAGCCCCGCCTGGCGCGCCGCCCGCCAGCGCCGCTCGCCCGCAATCAGTTGATAGCGTCCGTCGGCGCGGCGCAGCAGCACGGGCTGCACCAGGCCGCTGGCGCGAATGGAATCCGCCAGCTCTTTCAGCTTGTCCGCCGAGAAGGTGCGGCGAGGCTGGAAGGGGTTGGCGTCAATCTGGTCAACGGCCACCTCCACCAGTCCGGCCGTGGTGGTCTCGACGGTGCGCAGCAGCGCGTTAAGCCCGCGCCCCAACGCCTTTCTGGTCATGATGGATGACCTCCTTGGCCAAATCCAGGTAGCTGGTGGCGCCCTTGCAATCCGGGTCGTAGAGAAAAATCGGTTTGCCGAAACTCGGCGCCTCGGCCAGCCGCACGTTGCGCGGGATGACCGTGGAAAAAACCTGGTCGCCGAAGAAATCGCGCAAGTCGTCGCGCACCTGGTGCGAAAGATTGGTGCGCTCGTCGTACATGGTCAGCAGAATTCCTTCCACGGCCAGCCGCGGGTTGTGCGAGCGGCGAATGCGAATCAGCGTGTCGAGCAGTTCGGAGACGCCTTCCAGAGCGAAGTATTCGCACTGCACCGGGACAATCACCGTGTCCGCCGCCACCAGTGCGTTGAGCGTCAGCAGATCGAGCGCCGGCGGGCAATCGAGCAAAATGAAATTGAACTGGTCGCGAAGGCCGCTCATCCTCTTGCGCAGCACCTGTTCGCGTTCCGGCAGATCCACCAGTTCCACGGAAGCGCCCACCAGGTTTTTCTCCGAGGGGATCAAGTGCAACCCTTCCACCCCACAGGTCAAGATCAGGTCCTTGAGGGGCACATCGTGCATCAAGGCATGGTAAATCGAGCGGCGTGCGGGATCGCGGGGAAATCCCAGGCCGCCCGTCGTGTTCGCCTGGGGATCGCAGTCGATCACCAGTGTCCACATGTCTTCCTGGGCCAGCGCTGCCCCTAAATTGATGGCTGTGGTGGTCTTGCCGACTCCACCTTTCTGATTGGCGATCGCGATGACTTTTCCCAAATCCTTCCCCGGCCTTCTGGATTTGCGGTGAATCTAACAGAGCGCGCCATTTTCCGCAAGTTGAGGAGGCATCGGGCCATATTCGATTTGTGATTTGCGATTGATCCATTGCCTTGCTGGTTCCGCCTCGCTATCCGCAGCGCGGCTTGTTGAACTGCCATCCTGAGCACCGCGAAGGATCTCGCCTTGCCGCTCTTCCAAATTCGGACTTTGCCTTAGTCGTGTCACTCGCCACTCGTCACTTTCATTTTCAATAACTTCCTTTCTTTTCATCAACATCATGGAAAGAACGGTTTAAGTCGCTTGTTTTCATGAATATCATGGCAAGGCAAGAAGGTGACATTTTTTCTATATGTTTTTTCAATAACTTAAAGAAGCTTAGCTTCATTTTTCACCCCCCTTTTTTTCGTGACCCCGGTCGGGGAGAATTTTATAACCATTTTAATTCCAATAAGATAGATCTTTTGAGATTTTCGCCATTCATCACTAACCCCTTTTATTTCTGGCACATCATGGAGAGCCGCTCCCTATTTCTTGAACCGCCCCCCAGCGTTCGATCTAACACCTTGCATTTGAAAGAGATAAATATTTAGACATTTTGGCACTAATCGCTAACCTCCTTTGTTTCTAGTACATCATGGAAAGCCATGGTTTTCGCTAAAGCCAACATCCGACGTTCATAGCGTTTAATCCTCAGCAGCAGGTTGGTGAGCCGGCGGACTTCCCGCATGTTGGCGTCCTGCGGATTTGGCTTTGTTCGGGTGGCTTTCGCTAGCCACTAACCACGAGCCACGAGCCACTGCCTTTTCGTATGGTCTACGCCACCCTTGAATAAGTCTGCGCCCTTTCACGTCAGCCAGCAGGAGCTGGCCTTCGGGTTCAGTGTACACGAGGTTATTATCTATGTCAAGAAGAAAATAGCCCAGAGGCTACAGTTTCCGGAGTTGGACAAATCGTCAGGGTCTTTCCCTGACGTGGGGAAAAGCTCAAGGGCCAGGGTGGGCCCGGCAGGGCCGCCAGACCGAGGCCCACGGTCTCCTTTGACCAGTCCACGGAATGCTCGCTTTGCATTCAAAGGTATGCGGGTATATTTTGAGTGAATGGGAGTTGACAACCGAACATTAGCCGCGCCCCTGCGCGGCGCGAGGAGGGTAGCATGGCAGCAGCAAAGCTGACGGTGATTTATCCGGTGCCCAAGGATATCAACGCCTTCGAAAGGCAGTACAACCAGGTCCATGTTCCCATGGCCGTCGAAAAGCTTTCCGGCAAGACCAAGATTGTGGTGACCAAAATTTCGAAGTGCGTCCAGAGCACCGTGCCCTTTCACCGCATCGCCGAAGTTCATTTCCCCTCAATGGCGGCGTTAGAGGCGTGCCTGGCATCGCCAGGAGGCCGGGAAACGGCTGCCCATGCTATTTCCATCTCGAGTGGTGGCAGCCCGATTATCCTGATCGGCGAGGAGGAAACCTTCACTTTTTAACTTTTCTTTCGATTGGGGAGCCACAGCCAGTCTCTCGACTTGACCAGCGGGCCGATGGACCTCTACCGGCGTTTCGAGAGCAAACGCAACATCTCGAGGTAGAGCCAGACCAGGGTGACGATCAGGCCAAAGGCGCAATACCATTCCATATACTTCGGCGCTCCGCCCGCGACGCCGCGATCGATCAGGTCGAAGTTGAGGACCAGATTCAAAGCCGCAATCACCACAACGAGCAGGCTGAAGCCGATGCCCACGGCGCCGTTGCCGTAAATATAGGGGATCTGAACGCCGAAGAAGCCCAAGCCGATAGTCGCCAGGTAGAGCAGCATAATCCCACCGGTTGCGGCGATCACACCCATCTTGAAGTTTTCGGTTGCTTTCACCAGGCCGGAGGTATAGGCGATCAGCATCGCCAGGAGAGTTCCAATGGTCAGGCCCACAGCCTGGATAGCGATTCCAGGGTGGCGGGCTTCGAACATCGCCGAGATGGCCCCGAGCAGAAGCCCCTCGAGTACCGAATAGAGGGGCGCGGTCACGACCGCCCATTCCTTCTTGAAGATCGTCACCATGGCGACGATGAACCCGCCGATCAATCCCAAAACAAGCCAGGAAAGAGCAGCGGAGGGATCCGTGCGGTAGGTGTTCCAGGTGAATGCCGCCGAGATAGCGACCAGCGTCAAGAGAATGCCGGTTTTGTTGACCGTCCCCTGTAGCGTCATCGCCTGCGCAGCATCAACGCCAGACTGAACACTTTCGAAGGTCTTGGGCCTAAGGGCCGGATTCGATATTTTCAGAAATGCCATACGAACCTCCCTCCCAACCGGATGTCACACCTTAGCCTGGGTATATTCCCAGAGTTTCCGTTAATGGTTCCACCGAGTCAAGCTCAAATCGCCTTGGCGCCGCGGTGTTTCGCTAGGATATCCCCTTGCGGGCAACCTGCCGGTTTGAATCAGGGCATCTGCTGATAGGCATGGCGCGCGATCTCGACCTGGTCGCGAACACCCGCGTGCGGGCGGAAATCCGGCGGGGTCCCGTGGGCATAGGCAAAGAAGTCGCATCCGGCCTCGTACCACTTTTTCCAGCTATTCGGGTCGCATACTCCTTTGTCCCCCGGCCTGCCGACGATGGTGGTCATGACGCGTTGATGCGGTTTACGAATCGCCAGGAGCCAATCCACGATAGCATCGCTGGATTCGGCCACCAGTTGGTCACACTCGTTCAGCATGGGGTGGTCCACCCACATCGGCTCTGCGGGCTTGAAAAACGGGACGTTGAAGTTAGCTTTGGTTCCGGGGTTACCCTGGTGCATCGCTTCCCTGATGCGGTAGAACTGCCGGGCCATGACCTGCCGCTTATACTTCAGGCTTTCTTCCGGCGTGATTTCGGAAGCCTTTTCCGGCATCTCCCGGCCGATGATTTCTTTGAAGGGCCCTTTGACGTAAGGAGAGGGCTGAACGGGAAAATCGTTGCTGTTGTACTTTCCATAGTTGAAGCAATCAAAATTGATCCATTCCACCGGGTACAGCTTTAGGAACTCGGTGATCCGTGCGCAGAGCAAGTCGGTCCACGGACTTTCCGGCGCCAGCATGCCGGCGGCGCCATAGTTGCGGCTGGTGGGAACTACCCAGTCGAAGCGCAGATTGCTGGCGTAGGGATCCAGCGCGATGGAAAAATAGCCACAGAAGGGCAGGCCTGCCTTTTGCGACATCTTGAAGAGTTTGGGAAACAACTCCGCTCCCGGGCCGGGGGCTAGGGGGCCGAGCTTCGTGGGATAGTATGCGTATCCGCAAAACACATATCCTTGCAGGAAGAAGATGTTCACTCCAAAATCGCGATGCCACGCGAAGTACTCCTCGGGATTAATATATGCCCAGTCCTGCGGCAAGGAAGGCACCACCGTATGACGATGGTCGGCAGGGTGAATCCAATTCAAGTCACAGCAAAAAAGTTTGATGGGCTTGCCGCCATTGGGAAGTTTCCCGGGATTGGGCGGCAGGGGAATCTTGCTCTGCTCCACCCCGAAGGATCGGGCTTCACCGGGGGCGCTATTCCCCAGCGTGGCCGCCGCTCCTACGGAAACCGCGGTGGCTTTCTCAAGAAACTTTCTTCGAGATAGGTGTTCATCCCTCATGTTGACCCCCTGTGTGTGGGCCGGGCGCCGGCGGGCAGGGTGACTCGAAACGTCGTGCCACGGTTGACTTCGCTGGTGAAGTCGATGGTGCCGTTGTGGAGTTGCACCACCCGAAACGCCATGGCGAGCCCCACACCGGTTCCCCCCGGCTTGGTGGTGTAGAAGAGCGAAAAGATTTTTTTCTGCGCATCAGGGGGAATGCCCACGCCGGAATCGCGGATTTCGAGTTCGACGATGTTGGTCAGGGCGTGGGTGGTGATCTTTAGCTCGCCGCCTTGGGGCATCGCCTGGCATCCATTCAAGACCAGGTTTAGAAGCGCTTGCTTGATGAGGTCCCGATCGACGCGCATCGGCGGCACAGCGCCGTCGCCCGCCAAGATCAGTTGCACGTTATTCTTCCGCGCCTGCGGCTCGGCCAGGGCGAAAACCTCGCGCACCAGGGGGGCGACTTCCGCATCGACGGGATGAATCTCCACGGGCCGCGTGAAATCCAAAAAGGTTTTGACCACGCGATCGAGGCGGCGAATTTCCTCCTCCAGAATTTCTACCTGCGGCTGCACCTTTCCGCCGTCTTCTCCTAACCGCGTCTTCAACACTTCCAATTGCAGCACCATGGCGTTCAGCGGGTTCTTGACTTCGTGTGCGACGCCCGACATCAGCCGCCCGATGGCGGCGAGTTTGGTGGTGGTGTCGATCTGGTCCTGAATTTCCGCGCGCGAGCCCGTGTCGCGCAGGGTGACGAGACAACCCACACGCTCGTCGCCTTCGCCCACGAACTGGGCGTTCACAGCGAGGCGGGAACTCGGCTCGCCGGGCAGTTCGAGGGTCTTCCAGAGCAGCGACTGGCGGGTTTGGAAAGCCCCGCGCAGCAATTGGTGCAGCGGTGTGGCCTGGGAAAAAACTTCCAGCGCCGGGCGCTGTGCCGTGGTTTGAATGCCGGCGCCGAGAAAATGCACCGCCGCCGGCGTAGCCAGAACCAGGCGGTCCTGTTGATCGAAGAGCAGCAGGCCATCGCTGAGGTTGCTGAAGAGATGGTCGAGATTTTCCTGGAGGCGAACGAAGGCGGCCTTTTCCCCGCGCATCTGCTCACCCAAGAGATAAAGTTTCGAGGAGAGAATGCCCCACTCGTCGCGCCGGTTGAGCGCCGCGGGCTTGGTGTACTCGCCGCGCGCCAGAAGATCGACGCTCTGCGAGATCTTTTCCAGTGGCCGCAGCACGAGAAAGGAGACAACCCCGGCCGAAAGCGTGGCGAAAATGATGGCCGTGAGCGAAAGCAGAAGCGCCCCGCGAAGATTCGGCGAGATCTCATCGCGGAGCAACACCGTAGAGACACCCACCCGCACATCCCCCAGCGGCTTGGCGCCGAGGGAGAGCGGCAGGATGACCTCATAGTCCTGCGGGGGACCGTAGACGGTGCGGAGTTGCCGCAGCATCCCAGTTTGCAGGAGCTGCGAATAACGTGGCGGGGGAGTCAGATGATGGCCGAATTCCTCGGGATTGCTGTGAACCAGGACCTCCAGGTTCATGTCGGTGATGGCGACGTAGTCCACGGCGGGTAAATACCCTACGGCCGATTCCATGACCGACGCCAGGCCCGGGTCTGAAGAGAGGCACATTCGCACGAAGCCGCGCAAGGCCTGGGGGTCTTGAGGGCTTTCGCCCTGCGGCATCCGGCATCCGGCCAGCGCCGCGCCGGCTTGGTGCGAGACCTCGTTGGCCACGTATTCTCCCTTGGTTTGAACTTCCCGAAGGGCTTGGCGCGTAAGGTTCGAGATGTAAACCGTGGAGGTGACCACGACCACCAGGAGGACCAGCAGGGTGATCAGCGCGGTGAGTTTAGCTTTGAGGCTCAGCCTCATACTCTTTCAACTTGTTGTGCAGGGTTTTCAAACTAATGCCCAGGAGTTCCGCGGCGCGCGTCTTGTTGTTTTCGGTGAACGCCAGGGTCTCATGTATCAAGCGGCGCTCGGCTTCCGCCACGGTCATGCCCGGCCGCAGGAGCAAGCCGTCGTTCGCGCCCGCCCCCAACGTCCGGCCGAAATCGAGGCCCAAGTTTTCTTTTCCCAGAGTTTCGCCGGAGCAAGTCACCAAGGCCCGTTCCAGGGCATTGCGGAGCTCGCGCACGTTTCCCGGCCACGTGTGCCTGCGCAAGGCTTCGAGCGCGTCGGGAGAAATGCTCTTCACGGAGCGGCCGTGTTTGCGGTTCAGGCCATCGAGGAGCGCCGCCGCCAGATCTGCAAGGTCGTCCATATGCTCGCGCAGGGGGGGCATGGCGACGTGCACCACATTAAGGCGGAAATACAAATCGCGGCGAAGTTGCCCCTCGGCTACGGCCTGCTCCGGGACCTTGTTGGTGGCGGCCAGCACGCGCACGTCGACGGAGATTTCCGACTTGCTTCCCAGGCGGCGGACTTTCGAGTCTTCGAGAACCCGCAGAAGTTTGGCCTGCGTCGCGAGCGGCATCTCACCAATTTCGTCGAGAAGCAGGGTGCCGCCGTCGGCCAACTCAAAGCAGCCGATGCGCCGCTCTACCGCTCCCGTGAACGCGCCTTTCTCGTGACCGAAGATTTCACTTTCCATCAATGATTCGGGGATCGCCGCGCAGTTCACGGCCACAAAGGATTTGGCCTGGCGAGGACTGAGTTCGTGGAGGGTGCGCGCCGCCAACTCCTTCCCCGTGCCGCTTTCGCCCGTAATCAAGACGGACGCACTCGAGGGCGCGACCATTCCAATTAAGCGCATCACTTCCTGCATTTGGGCGGAGCGGCCCACCAGGCTTCCCAACACCCCCAGATCGCGCAGGCGGCGATGGGCAACTTCCAACTGCCGTTCGCTTTCCTGGCGCTCCAGGCAATTGCGCAATTCCACCTGGAGCCGCTTGGGATCAACGGGCTTTTCCAGGAAGTTGTAGGCGCCGAGCTTGGTGGCCTCGACAGCTTCCTCAATGGTGCCTTGGCCCGTCAGCATGATGAAACGCAGGCCGGGCCGCGCGTCATGGAGTTGGCGCAGCAGTTCCATGCCGGTCACTTGCGGCATGCGAAGATCGGAAATGACCACGGCGGGATTGAAGGCCACAATCTTTTCCAGAGCGACTGCGCCGTCACCAGCCGTGTCGGTTTCGTAGCCCCAGGCGCTCAGCAGGTCCGACAAACCCTGCCGCGCGTGGGGGTCGTCTTCCACCACCAGAATCTTTCCCAGCTTGGGCACGCCCCGACCCTCCCTCCTGAAAATATATTATACCGCTTCGGCATTTTCCGGCTGGGGCTGATCCTGAGGGAACGATATACCCTGCGAACCTTGCAGCTTTTCTCACCTCTGTGTTAACGTCCTAAATTTGAGGTTTTCGAGGGATTCTGGCTGAGCAGAGGGAAGGATGATTCTTAACCTGGCGGGGCGGGCTCCCCGCATTGCCGCTTCGGCGTATATTGCGCCGAGCGCCGATATCATTGGTAGCGTCGAGATTGGCGAGAACTCGAGCGTGTGGTTCCAATGTGTGCTGCGGGGAGACATCGAGCCCGTCCGCGTGGGAGCGAATAGCAACATCCAGGACGGGACCATCATGCATACCGTGATTGGCGCTCCGGTGTTGGTGGGGGATTGGGTCACGGTAGGCCATCGCGTGATATTGCACGGTTGCACGGTGGAGAACCATTGTTTGATTGGAATGGGCGCGCTGCTCCTCAATCACGTGCGCGTGGGTGAAGGATCGATTGTCGCCGGCGGCGCCGTGGTGACGGAAAATACCGTGATTCCGCCGCGGAGTCTTTTCATGGGCGTTCCCGCTAAGTTCCGGCGGGAGCTCGGGGAGGACGAACAGGCATTCATCAATATGCATGCCAGGAATTACTTGCAATACAAAGACGACTATCTGGCCAGGCAAGCCCAAACCCTCGCCGCAGCCCAAGGTGAACCAGGAAAACCGCAGGGATCATAAGCTTCGCCCTAAATGCCGAGGCGAAAACTAACGTGTCGAATCGAGCCGAACCAATCCGTTCTGTGAAGGGAACCCGCGACCTCTTGCCGCCCGACACCAGTCTGTGGCAGCGCGTCGAGGCCGAGGCCCATCGGATTCTTGCGGCCTATCACTACGGCGAGATTCGCACACCCATTTTGGAACAGACCGCGCTCTTCGCCCGCGGCGTGGGAGCCGAGACGGATATCGTGATGAAGGAAATGTATACCTTCCGCGATCGCGACGAGGAATCGTTGACGTTGCGCCCTGAGGCCACAGCCTCCGTGGTGCGGGCTTACATCGAGCACAGCCTCTACAATCAGGGCGGAGTCCAGAAGCTCTACTACATCGGACCCATGTTCCGCCGCGAGCGCCCGCAGAAAGGGCGCTACCGCCAGTTCTATCAAATCGGAGCGGAAGTCCTGGGGTCCGAGAACCCTCTGGTTGACGTGGAAGTCCTCGAGATGCTCGTGCTATTCCTTGAGCGCGTCGGGATCCGTGAGTATCAGCTTCTGCTCAACTCTGTGGGTTGCTCCAAGTGCCGCGCAGCCTATTTGGAAGTCCTGCGCCAGGCGCTCCAGGACGTCAAGGCCACGATGTGCACGGATTGCCAGCGGCGCGCTGACACCAATCCGCTGCGTGTGCTCGATTGCAAAGTGGAAACGGACCAGCCGATTATCGAAAGACTGCCCAAGATCATCGACCACCTCGACCCCGAGTGCCGCCAGCATTTCGAACACGTCACCAGCGAGCTTCAGGCGCGCGGCCTTGTCTATCAGATCACGCCGCGTCTGGTGCGCGGGCTCGATTACTACACGCGGACGACGTTTGAGATTACCAGCGGCGCGCTCGGCGCCCAAAACGCCGTGGTCGGCGGCGGGCGCTACGACGGGCTTTCCGAGATGCTGGGCGGCCCGCCCACGCCAGGTATCGGTTTCTCCATCGGGCAAGACCGTTTGGTTCTGGCCGTGCAGGCGGCGGCCGTCCTTCAGCCCGGAAGTACTCTTGCCGCGTACGTTGTCTGGATGGGTGAGGCGACCCTTGCCCCCGCATTACGCCTGGTACGCGAGATGCGCGCGCAAGGCCTGAGCGTCGAGATCGATTACGACCCCATGAAAATCAAAAAAGCGATGGGCATCGCCAACAAGCTCCAGGCGCGCTTTGCCATCATCATCGGCGAAGGCGAGCTTGCCACCGGGAAATACCAGGTCAAAAATATGGCGAGCGCGGAGCAAAAGGAGTTGGAGCCAGGCGCCATCGTGGAGTATCTAAAAGGGAAATTATGAATTATAAATTATGAATTATGAATTAAAACCATGAGAATCTGCATTCAGTAGAGGGGCCATTCGTTCATTCATAATTTATAATTCATAATTCATAATTTTGTTTACGGCGGTGATTGTGAAATTAGATCTTCTCGGCGATCGGCAAAGAACGCACTATTGCGGCGAGCTTCGCAAGGAGCACGCCGGCCAGACCGTTTTCCTGGCCGGATGGGTGGATGTCCGCCGCGACCTCGGTAATCTGATTTTTCTCGATTTGCGCGACCACACGGGCAGAACGCAGATTGTCTGCAATCCCGCCATCAGCGCGGAAGTACACGACCGAGCGGACGAGGTTCGTGCCGAATACGTTGTCGGAGTGGAGGGTGAAGTTGTGGTGCGCGCGCCGGGAACAGTGAATTCACAGCTTGCCACCGGCGAAGTGGAAGTGATGGCACGTACCCTGCTGGTCCTGAATGAAGCGAAGACGCCACCCTTCCCCATCGAGGAAGAAACGAAGACCAGTGAAGAGACGCGCCTTCGCTACCGCTACCTCGACTTGCGGCGCGGGCGCATGCAGCGCAACCTGCGCCTGCGCCATCGCGCTAGTCAAGTAGTGCGCGCGCACATGGGCGAGCATGGCTTCCAGGAAATCGAGACGCCCTTCATGACCCGCTCTACGCCGGAGGGTGCGCGTGACTACCTGGTTCCCAGCCGCCTGCACCACGGCTACTTCTACGCCCTCCCGCAGTCGCCGCAACTCTTCAAACAGCTCCTGATGATCGGTGGCTTCGACCGTTATTATCAAATCGTCCGCTGCTTCCGCGACGAAGACCTGCGCGCGGACCGTCAGCCGGAATTCACCCAGATTGATATCGAGATGGCTTTCCCGCAGCGAGACGTGCTGTTCGATATCATCGAAGGCTTGATGGAAAAGCTTTTTGCGCTGGTGGACGTCAAAGTGGAGCGGCCGTTCCCCCGCATGACGTACGACGAGGCGATGGAAAAGTACGGCTCCGACAAGCCCCACACCGGATTCGGGCTCGAATGGGTGCGCGTGAGCCTTACACCCGGCGACGCCGAGAAGGTGCGCGTGGCTCAACCCCTCAAGGCATTGCGCGTACCGGGGTGGAGCGGCGCTTCGCGCAGCCAACTCGACAAGCTTCAGGAAGCCGCGAAATCACTGGGCGCGGATTGGTTCTCCTATGTCAAGATGACGGGACCCGCGCCTCAATCGCCACTCACCAAGGCGCTGGGCGAACCTGCTGCGGTTGCGCTCGCTTCCTCCGTTGGAGCTCAGCCCGGCGATTTGGTTCTGCTACTGGGGATCAAATCGGCGTCCAGCCGGGATGCTTTCCGAATGCTGGATAACGCCTCGGGCGAGCTGCGGCTGGATATCGCGCGCAAGCTCGAACTGCTTAAGCCCGGCACCTGGAACTTCCTCTGGGTCGTGGACTTCCCGATGTTTGATTACGACGAAAAGGAAAACCGCTTCGAGGCCATGCACCACCCCTTCACCTCGCCGCGCGAAGAGGATTTAGAGAAGCTCGAAACTGACCCCAGGGCCGTCAAAGCCCGTGCATACGATCTGGTGCTGAATGGCTCGGAAATTGGTGGCGGCTCGATTCGTATCCATCGCCAGGACATTCAACGCCGGGTGTTCAAGGTATTGGGCCTCAGCGAAGAACAAGCGCGGGAGCGTTTCGGATTTTTCCTCGAAGCCCTGGAGTATGGGACGCCTCCGCACGGCGGTATCGCACTCGGTCACGACCGCATCAACGCGCTGATGGCGGGCGAGTCGAGCATTCGGGAAGTCATTGCCTTCCCCAAGACGGCCAGCGCCGTGGATATGATGTGCGAGGCGCCAGCCGGAGTTGAGCCCGAGCAACTCGATGAACTCGGACTCTCGTTCAAGAAAGATGTTTCGTAGTGCGTAGCACTTGTTTAGCGGGAGTGAAGCTTTAGCTCCGACCCCTAAGGATATTCATTGAGCATTATTCACATTCTCCCCGAAGCCGTTGCCAACAAAATTGCCGCCGGCGAGGTGGTAGAGCGGCCTGCGTCAGTGGTGAAGGAGTTGCTTGAGAACTCCCTGGATGCGGGAGCTGGGCGCGTGGAAATCAGCGTTGAGGGCGGGGGGAAACGCCTGATTCGCATCGTCGATGATGGGCAAGGAATGACGCACGATGACGCGCTGCTGGCCTTCGAGCGGCATGCTACCAGCAAGATTCGCTCGGCGGAGGATCTGTTCGAGATTTCAACCTTAGGCTTCCGGGGGGAAGCGCTGCCCTCGATTGCGGCCGTCGCGCGCTTGGTGCTGGAAACCCGGCACGCCTCGGAGAACTCCGGCACCCGTGTGGAAATCGCCGGAGGCAAGTTGCGCGACGTGAAAGAAGTGGCTTGGCCGCAGGGCACAAGCATCGAAGTCCGCGACCTTTTCTATATCACCCCGGCGCGGCGCAAGTTTCTAAAGTCCGAGTCTACCGAACTCGGTCACATCGCCACGCTAGCCACCCACTACGCCCTTGCGCACCCCGAGAAGAGTTTTCGCCTGACATCCCTCACCAACGAAATCCTGAACGTCCCGCCGGTCGGGAACCATCGCGAGCGTTTGTATCAGGTCATGGGGGGACAGATGCTCGAGCAACTTCTCGAGATGACTCCGGTCGAGCGCCGGGTATTGACGGCGGTTCTGGCGGAGGCGGGCGATGAGGGTGAACCCCCTGGGGAGGCGCTCCTGATCCGGGTGCAGGGCTTTATTTCGCGGCCGGACGTGCAAAAGTTGAATCGGAACAATATTTACTTCTTTGTGAACAGGCGCTTGGTGCGTGACCGCCTGATTCTGCATGCCATTACCGAAGCTTACCGGAACATCCTTCCATCAGGGGTTTTCCCCGTGGCGTTGATTTTCCTGGAAATCCCTCCGAGCGAGGTGGACGTGAACGTCCATCCGTCGAAGATCGAGGTGCGGTTTCGTCACGGGAGCTTTGTGCATGACCTGGTGCGCGACTCGATTCGGCAGACGCTGCTCGCCACGCGCCCGGTAGCTTCATTCCCGATGTCAAGGTCCGCGCCGCCCGCGGGCTTGGCGGTGGAAGCGGCGGATGTGGCGGACGCACTCGCCGAGGAGCCGCCGCTGATGCGGGGCGCGATGATGCCCGCTCCCCCGGTGCGGCCATCGGGCACTGGGACGGGCCGGGATTTTCACCTTTCTCCCCCGCGCCTGGAGCCTCGTCCCCAGCGCTTGCCTCTGGATTCAGTTCTCGGCCCTTATGCGCCGGTTGCACCGTCGAGCGCCCTCCCCCCCGTGCCGGCGACAACGGAAGGTGCGGCAATACAAACTCCCCATGAATTACCTCGGGATCTCCAGCCCTTGGGACAGGTGCAAGAGAGTTTCATCGTCGCGGTGAACTCCGACGGCCTTTGGATTGTCGACCAGCATGCCGCGCACGAACGCGTTCTCTTTGACCGCCACGTGCGGCGGCGACGGGAGAAAAAAGTCCAAGTGCAGCGGCTCCTCATGCCGATTATCGTCCAGTTGAAGCCTGAGCAGCAGGTCACCTATCAGGCTATCGCTAACGAATTAGGAGCGAACGGTTTTGAAGTTGAACCGTTCGGCCAGCGTACCGTGGCGATCAAAGCCGCGCCAGCAGACCTCCCGGCGGACGAAGTTGAGAAGCTGATGATTGAGATCCTGGAGGGCGCCAGCCAGGAGGGAGCAACCATCTCTTTGGACGATCTGAGCGGCCGGATCGCGGCCTCCATCTCCTGCCACGCGGCAATCAAAGTGAACATGGCACTCGAGCGGAACAAAATGGACTGGCTGTTGCAAGCCCTGGGGGGAGCGGACTGCCCGATGACCTGCCCGCACGGCCGGCCCACGGTGTTGCGGTATGGGATGAGAGATTTGATGAAGGCGTTCAAGAGGATTTAGCAAATTGGTGATTTGCGATTGGTGATTTGTGATTGACGACTCTTTGGGGGCGTTGAGGACAAGCGCCAGAACCGCAAAAATCACCAATCACCAATCACAAATCACCAATGAAGGGCGACGGACAACCGACAGCAAAAACTATGTCTCAACCCTTAGTCATCGCAATTGACGGCCCAGCAGGTGCGGGAAAAAGCACCGTCGCTCAAAAGCTTGCAGCTCGGCTGGGACTGATGTATGTCGATAGTGGGGCTACATACCGCGCGGCGGCGCTTAAGGTATTGGAGGCTGGGATTGATCCCCATGATGAGCTTGCCGTAGCCAAGTTGATCGGCGGGACCGACATGCAAGTGACGACCGGGGAGGGCGAACCTCGCGTGCGGGTCGACGGCGACGACGTCACCGCGCGCCTGCGCACGCCGGAAGTGACGCTGGCCGCAGCGCAGGTCTCGCGCATGCCGGAAGTGCGTGCCAAGCTCATCGAAATTCAACGCACCTTCGCGCAGGGCCGAGGCGTGGTGATGGAAGGGCGCGACATTGGTACGGTAGTATTCCCGCAAGCGCAACTCAAGATTTTCCTAAAAGCCGATGTGGAAGAACGCGCGCGGCGGCGGCTGAAGCAAGATTCGGCCGAAGGCCGCCAGGCGACACTCGAGAAGACCGCTTACGAGATCGGCCGCCGCGATCAGCTCGATGCGGAGCGGAAAATCTCCCCCCTCACGCCTGCCCCCGACGCCGTGGAGATCGACTCCACGCACCTTCAAGCCGACCAGGTGGTGGAGCAAATCCTCGCGCTCGGCCGCAATCGCCAATTAATATGAAATGAACGAAGGAAGACATTTTGAAACTCGCCCCCAACAGGATCGCGGAGGAATTTGGGACAACCCCATCGCGAGGCGTTCAGCCGCAACCATGCGCGAGGAATTAAGACGAAGTCCTGCTAGTGCTTAACACCCAGCCCCCTAGTCGCCGACCCCGGCTCTTACGACCTTCCGCCGACGCCGCCACCATTGCTCATGGAGGAGAGGAATTCCTGGTTGGACTTGCTCTTCGCCAGCTTGTCGATGATTAGTTCCATCGATTCCACCGGCGAAAGCGGGCTCAGGACCTTGCGCAGGATCCAGATGCGGTTCAACTCGTCCCGCGGCACCAACAGCTCTTCCTTGCGGGTACCGGACTTATTGATGTCGATGGCGGGGAAGACGCGCTTGTCCACCAGCTTGCGATCGAGGAGGACTTCCAGGTTACCGGTGCCTTTGAACTCTTCAAAGATCACGTCGTCCATGCGGCTGCCGGTATCGATGAGGGCGGTAGCGATGATGGTCAGGCTGCCGCCTTCCTCAATGTTGCGCGCCGCGCCGAAGAAACGCTTCGGCCGCTGTAAGGCGTTGGAGTCGACGCCGCCCGAGAGCACCTTGCCGGAGGGAGGCACCACGGTGTTGTAAGCACGCGCCAGGCGGGTGATGGAGTCGAGCAGAATCACCACGTCGCGCTTGTGCTCGACCAGGCGCTTGGCTTTTTCCAGCACCATTTCCGCCACCTGCACGTGCCGGGCGGCGGGCTCGTCAAAGGTCGAGCTGATGACCTCGCCTTTCACGGTGCGCTGCATATCGGTGACTTCTTCCGGCCGCTCATCGATGAGCAGCACGATGAGGGTGATCTCCGGATGATTGGTGGTCACGGAGTTGGCGAGGCATTGCAGCAGCATGGTTTTGCCGGTGCGCGGGGGAGAGACGATGAGGCCGCGCTGGCCTTTGCCGACGGGCGTGAGCAAGTCGAGCACGCGCGCCGAGATGTTATCCTTGACCGTCTCGAGGCGAATGCGCTCCTGCGGGTACAGGGGCGTGAGATTGTCAAAGAAGATCTTGTTGCGCGACTCATCGGGGGGCTCAAAGTTGATGGCCTCAACCTTGATGAGCGCAAAGTAGCGCTCGCCCTCTTTGGGCGGACGGATTTGGCCCGAGATGGTGTCGCCGGTGCGCAGATCGAACTTGCGGATCTGCGAAGGGGAGACGTAGATGTCGTCCGGGCCCGGCAGGTAGTTGTAGTCCGGGGCGCGGAGGAATCCAAAACCGTCGGGCAGGCATTCGAGCACACCCTCGGAGAAGATGAGGCCGTTCTTCTCGGTCTGCGCCTGGAGGATCTTGAAGATCAACTCCTGTTTGCGCAGGCCGGTCGCCCCCACCACCGCCAGGTCTTTCGCCACCTGGGTCAGGGTGGTGATGTTCATCTCCTTGAGCTTGCCGATATCGAGGACTTCACCTTCCTTCAATTCCTCGATCTTTTCATCTTGAACATCATCGATCTTTACTTCTTGTTTCTTTGCAGGCATAACTTTTCTCTCAGTTTCATTGAAATTTACGGTCGCAGGGCCGTTCCGGTTAGTGGTTCGGGTTCCACTGCCAAGTCGCTCGCGGCATCGATCCTCAGAAGTGACGGATTACTCGAGATACCCCGGCAGTCTTACAAGGTGCGGCAAGAGGCGTCGTAAGTAGTTGCAAAACTTTGCGGACCAAATTGTGAGAGGTTGAAAACGGGCGCCCTACCACGAAACACGCAGAGCCTTTGCCCCCAGCGGTTTGATGCACCTCTGCCTCGATTGGTTTCCAGATCCTCCGGCAAAAAGCCATGGTCCTTCGAAACGGCTAGTTCGTCATGGGTTCCCGGCCCAAGTCTTGCGAAGGGGTCTCGATGGTGGGCGGAGTGGCCTCACCCGGGACGAGGATAGGCCGAGATTCCAGCTTCTTTTCCAGTGCAACCTCAAGCACATCGTCCATTCTATCGACGAAACGAATCGTCAGCTCCTGCTGGATATTCGCAGGAATATCGGTCAGATCTTTTTCATTATCCCGCGGAAGGATGACCGTCCGGTTGCCTGCGCGGTGCGCGGCCAGGAGCTTTTCCTTCACTCCCCCAATCGGCAGGACCTTTCCGCGGAGAGTGATCTCGCCGGTCATGGCCACATCGCGGCGCACGGCGATTTTCGTGAGCGCGCTGACCAGCGCCGTCGCCAAGGTAATTCCCGCCGAGGGCCCGTCCTTCGGAATAGCCCCTTCGGGAATGTGGATGTGGACGTCGAGATGGCGATAAAAATCGGAATCCAATCCCAGCAAGGCGGCCCGGGACCGCACATAACTCATGGCGGCTTGAGCCGATTCCTGCATCACGTCACCCAGTTTTCCGGTCAGCAGCAGCTTACCTTTGCCTTGCATGAGGGTGGCCTCGATGTTCAGAATCTGCCCGCCCACTTCCGTCCAGGCCAGTCCCGTCGCTAAACCCACCTCGTTCTTTTCTTCCGTCTGGGTATCGCGAAACTTGATGACTCCCAGGAATTCCTTGAGGTCATCCGGGCCCACGGTGACTTTAAAGTCCCGGCCGTCCTTGACGACCTTGCGGGCCACTTTGCGGCTGACGTTGGCGATCTCGCGCTCCAGGTTGCGGACTCCCGCCTCTCGCGTGTAATGGCGGATGATGTGGACAATCCCCTCGTCAGTCAAGGTGAGGTTTTCCGGCTTCAGGCCGGCGGCCTCGCGCTGCTTCTTCACCAGGAAGCGTTTGGCGATTTCCAGCTTCTCGGGCTCCGTATAGCCTTCCAGCCGCAGGATCTCCATGCGGTCCTGGAGCGGCTGCGGGATGGTGTGGACGACATTGGCAGTGGTTATGAAGAACACCTTCGAGAGGTCAAACTCGACGTCCAAATAATGATCCATGAAGGTGTTATTCTGTTCCGGATCGAGAACTTCCAGCAGCGCTGCGGAGGGATCGCCGCGGAAATCCATGCTCATCTTATCCACTTCATCCAGCAGGAAAACCGGGTTGATGGTGCCCGCCTTTTTCATCATCTGGATGATTTGGCCGGGGAGAGCGCCGATGTAGGTCCGGCGGTGTCCGCGGATTTCCGCTTCGTCGCGAACTCCCCCCAGGGAAAGGCGGACGAACTTCCTCCCCGTCGCCCTGGCCACGGACCTGCCCAGGGAGGTTTTTCCGACACCCGGAGGCCCCACGAAGCAGAGAATCGATCCGCGCGGATTCTTGACGAGTTGGCGCACCGCCAGGAATTCCAGGATACGCTCCTTGATCTTCTCCAACCCGTAGTGGTCTTCTTCCAGCACCTTCTGGGCGCGGGTAATATCGCGGATTTCCTTGGATTTCTTCTTCCAGGGAACGGCCAGCAGCCAGTCGAGGTAACTGCGCGAGACGGTGGATTCCGCCGACATGGGAGGCATCATTTCCAGGCGCTTCAGCTCGGCCATGGCGTGGTCGAGAGCGTCCTTGGTCATCCCTGCGGACTCAATCTTTTTCTTCAGCTCATCGATCTCGCTCTTTTCGTTGCGGCCCAATTCCTTCTGGATGGCCTTAATTTTCTCGTTCAGGTAATACTCGCGCTGGGCGCGTTCCATCTGCCGTTTTACGCGACCCTGAATGGTGCGGTCGACATTGAGCTTTTCGATCTCGATTTCCAGGATGTCGGCCAAGCGCGTCAGGCGGTCCACGGGATCGAAGATTTCAAGCAGTTCCTGCTTTTCCTCGATACTGACATTCAGATTGGCGGCGATGGTGTCCGTGAACTTGCCGATTTCATCCACTTTCACGGCCGCGATCATGGTTTCGTAATTGAGGCTCTGGGAAAGCTTGACGTACTGCTCGAAAAGCGAGGTGGCCCGCTGCACCAACTGCTCCAGGCTGGGGGTGGTGACCGGGCGAAATTGCTTGGTTTGCACGCTGACGCGGAAGTGGCCCTCCTCGCTCGACATCTTCAGAATCTTCCCGCGCTCCACACCTTCCACCAAAACCTTGATGTTGCCGTCGGGCAACTTCAGGCTCTGGATGATGTTCGTGATCGTCCCCACCTGGTAAATCTCATTGGGCTTGGGCTCGTCGACGGCAGCGTCATGCTGTGTCGCCAAAAAAATCTTCTTATCGCCCGCCAGAGCTTCCTCCAGGGCCCGGATGGAGGTTTCGCGTCCCACCACAAAAGGAGTCATCATGTGAGGAAAGATGACGACATCTCGTATGGGCATCATGGGCAACAATCGAGTCTCGTTCTTTTCACGGCCGGAAAACATATGGGGGTCCATTAACCTGCCTTCTCAAGGAAAGCGGAGCTGAAGTTGATTTCGTGGTTCTTCACCATCTCGTCGGTCACAACGAATTCGCGAATCTTGCGTTGGCTGGGAAGGTGGTACATCAGGTCCAGCATCAGGTCTTCCAGGATCATGCGCAGCCCACGGGCACCCACTTTTCTTTCCAGCGCCTGCGCGGCAATGGTACTGAGACTTGCCTCACTGAACCGCAATTTTACATTTTCGAATTCAAATAGTCGCTGGTACTGGCGTACTAGTGCATTCTTGGGTTGCGTTAAAATTTCAATGAGGGCTTGCTGGTCCAAATCACTGAGCACACTGACCACCGGCAAGCGGCCCACAAATTCGGGAATCAGTCCATAGTGGATCAAGTCCGTCGGCTGTACTTGCTCCAGGGTGGCAATGTCGCGCCGCCCCAGCGTGGCCGGCGCTGTGGGCGCCTCGGCATGAAAACCCATGGTCTTCTTGCCCATGCGGTGTTCGATAACCTTTTCCAGCCCCACAAAAGCCCCGCCACAGATGAACAGGATATTCGTGGTGTCCACGGGGGTGCATTCCTGGTGGGGGTGTTTGCGCCCGCCCTGCGGCGGAACGTTGGCTACCGTGCCTTCCAGAATCTTCAGCAGCGCTTGTTGTACGCCCTCGCCCGAAACATCGCGGGTGATGGAAGGGTTTTCGTCCTTCTTGGCGATCTTGTCGATCTCGTCGATGTAAATAATACCCTGCTGCGTGCGCTGCACATCGCCACCGGCATTTTGCAGGAGCTTCAAAATGATATTTTCAACATCCTCGCCGACGTAGCCTGCTTCCGTCAGGGTGGTGGCGTCGGCAATGGCAAACGGCACTTCCAGCACGCGCGCCAGGGTTTGGGCCAGCAGGGTCTTGCCGGTGCCCGTCGGCCCAATCAGCAGGATGTTGGATTTGGTCAACTCCACGTCACTGCGAATGCGCGTCAGAATGTTGCGTTTGTAGTGGTTGTAAACGGCCACGGCGAGCTTCTTTTTGGCTTTATCCTGGCCCACCACATACTGATCGAGAAACGTCTTGATCTCCGAGGGACGCGGCAACTTGGCTTGCGCCGTGGGGACGCGATCCCCACGGTCTTCCTCCAGGATGCTGTTGCACACCGCCACGCACTCGTCACAAATGTACGCTCGCGCATGGTCACCGGGCGAAGAAATCAATTTCGCCACGGCGTCCTGAGGCTTCTGGCAAAAGGAGCAGTGAAGCAATTCCTCGGTACCAGGGCGTTTCAAAGTCATCTCCGTGGTCTACTTATGCTTGTAAATGATTTCATCGAGGATGCCATACTCGTGCGCTTGCTGGGCGCTCATCCAGAAATCACGTTCCACGTCGCGCTCAATCTTTTCAATCGGCTGATTCGTATGCTTTCCCATGATTTCGTTCAGGCTGGCACGAATGCGCAGAATTTCGCGGGCATGAATGTCAATATCGGTCGCCTGCCCCGAGAGTCCACCGATGGTAGGTTGGTGGATCAAAACGCGCGCGTTGGGGAGGGCATAACGCTTGCCGGGCGTGCCGGCGGCGAGCAAGAGCGCGGCGATACTGGCGGCCTGCCCGATGCAGATTGTGGCCACGTCGGGGCGGATAAACTGCATTGTGTCGTAAATGGCCATCCCCGCCGTGACCACGCCTCCCGGCGAATTGATGTAAAGAGAAACGTCCTTTTCCGGGTCCTCGGCTTCCAGGAAAAGCAATTGCGCCGTCACGAGGTTGGCCACGTTATCGTCAATCGGCGTCCCGATAAAAATAATATTGTCGCGCAGAAGGCGCGAATAGATATCGTAAGCACGCTCCCCACGGTTGGTCTGTTCCACCACCATGGGGATCAGTGTCATGTTAGGCTGGCTGCTCATATTCTTTATCGACGGACTCTCTCCAACCGGGCCGGCAAGTTACGCACTTTTCCGAATGATTTTCGCGTTGCGGTAAATGAATTCCAGCGCTTTTTGGTTTCGGCGAGTAGATTTCAGTGTATCCAGCTTTCCGTCGCGTGTCAAGCGCGTCTTCAGTTCCGCTGCGGTCATGTGGCGTTCCCGCGCCATTTCCCTAATGACATCGTCCACTTCCTCTTCTGTTAAATCAATCTTTTCGGCAGCGGCCACCCGGCTCAGGATCAGCGCCACCCGCACTTCCTTTTCGGCTTCGGGCCTGGCATCCTCACGGATCTTTCTCCAATCCACCTGGGTTTCCCGGGGATCAATTCCTTGCGACAGCAGTTGCCCCAAGATTCGCTCCATCTTTCGATCCAACTGAGTTTCTACCAGCATCTCGGGGACCGGGAAGGGGTGCGCCTCCAGAAGCTTTGCTGCCAACTTCTGTTTGGAGCCGAGCTCCACCTGCCGCTGGGCGCTTTCTACCAAGTCCTGGCGCAACTTCGTGCGCAACTCCTCCAGCGTCGAAAACTCGCTTACGGACTTGGCGAGCTCGTCGTCCGCGGGAGGGACCATTTTCTTTTTGATGCTTTGAATCTCCACACGGTAACGAAGAGTTTTGCCCGCCAGAGCTTTTTGGGGGTAGTCCGCCGCATACGTAACCGGGAACTCTCGGACCTCCCCTCCCTTGGCGCCCCGCAAGTTTTCGGTAAACGCCTCCACCGTGTGCTTCCCGCCGAGATGGACAACAGCTTCTTTAGCTTCATTGGGTTGGCTGGTGGGCGAGGACGTGTCATGACCCCGGTAATTCACGGTGACATGATCGTCGTCCGCGGCTGGACGGTCAGTGACCACCTCGAATGTCGCCGCGCTCTCGCGTAGGTCCGCCACCGCCTTGTCCACGTCGGCGTCCGTAACCTCTGCTTGCTCCTCTTCGACTTCCAATTCCTTGTAAGCTTGGAGCTCAAACTCCGGATAAATTTCGAAGGTGGCTTTGCAGGTCAGCGGCTGGTCGTCCTCGAATTTTAGATCTTCGAAACGCGGTTGGCCAACAATCTCCCACTTCTGATCTTTCACTGCGGTTTCAAAGAAGCGCGGAATCAAGGTTTGGGCAACTTCACTGCGAATGTCGTCGCGAAAATGCCGGCGTACCAGAGAAGTGGGGGCGTGGCCGGGACGAAAGCCCGGAATCCGTGCGCGTTTGGCGAATTGCCCCGCAACCGAGTCTGCTTCGCGCTGCACGACATCTACAGGAATTTCAATAACCATCTCTTTTTTGCAGGTTGTGGCTTCCACGGCGCCTCAAAGGCAATTTAGAAGGTGAAATGCGGACGGCGGAGTTGGCACTGCGAACCCCATTCCGAACAAGAAAAACCCGAGTCCCACCTGGTAGGCGTCCGAGCCTCCTTAGACCCGAACAGATTGATTATAACACAGGCCGGTGCGTTGTCAATATTTGACACACCGGACCTTGAAATGCCTTAAGCAAACGCTTATTGGGCAGTCCTTTCTTAGTGGGAATAAATTCGCACCCACTGACCATGGTGCTCGATCTCCGCCAGCAGTCGCAGGTGGTAGTGGGCCGCCAGGATCTGCGGTGCAGCCTGCGGATGATAATCGAAGTACCGCCCCTGCACTCGCAGCCAACCCGGAAAGCGCGCCACCCAGTTTCCGGGAGGCTCCCATCTGCGGGAATAGAGATAGAGCAGGTCAAAAGACTGCGGCGGCACGTCCGCAAACTCCTGCGGCGCGAAACCCTGCACCGGCGCGACGCGCAACGGCCTCCGTACATAGCCGAGGAAAGGATTGGTGAGTTCGTCTGTGGCCGGCCACGCCGTCAAAATTCGCGGCTGGCCCGGCTGCGCTTCCAGGTAATGCGCTGCTTGCTCGTGCAGCCGGATGAAGTCCGCGTACGCCAGGTTGTCCTCAAATGGGAACGGGTAGGGCGGGTTGATGAACCATGCCCACACAAAGCAGGCTGCGGTCGCCGCCAAAATGAGACGGGCCGGGAAGCGAGGCAAGCGCGTCACCAGGACCACTGCGACGAGGTAGAACAAGGGCAAGGCCGGAAGCAGGTACCGTGGCAGAATAGCGCCGCCTACCAAGCTCAACAGCAGTAGATAGATGGTCACCAGCCCCGCAGTCAGAAATATGAAGGGCCGCCAGGGAGGTCCTGCCGCTCCGCAGGCAGCATCCAGCTTGGAGCGCCTCCGCCCCCACCAGATTCCCACCGGCGCGCACGCGGTGAGCAGCCAATTGAATCCGCCGATAAAGAGCTCATAAGCGCGTCGCAGCAGGCTCCAGAAAACCCGCGCGGGTGAAAGCGTGGAGTACAAGTTGTAGCTGAGGTACTCGCGGTTGCCCGTCCAATATCCCGTCACGTGGTGGTAGTAGAGCGCCCAGGCCGCGAGCGGCAAGAGCGGGGCAACCAGCGCAGCCCAGGTCGAGAGCGGAGCCGGCGGTCCTGCCGCTGACCCGCTCCCCCTTCGCCACGCATGGAGCCACACGACGGGCAGCAGAATCACGGCGGTTTCCTTACTGAGAACGGCCAACGAACCTGCCAACGCGAAGAGGCAGAGCTGATCGCCCAGCAGAAACAGAACCGCCAAGGTGGTGAAAAGCGCGGCGGTAAGATCCAGGTGTGCGAGGGTGCTTTGCGCAAAGAAGAGCGGCGAAAGCGCCAGGAGCAGTGCGCTCCAGGCGGCGATTTCACGGCTGCCAACGCGACGCCCCAGCCCATAGAGCGAGGTGACTGTCGCCGCCGCGATCAACGTCATCGCGGCACGCGCTGCCCCGGCTGAATACCCAAAAAGGCGCCACGCGAGGCCGAGATAGATCATGACCAGCGGCGGGTGTCCTACCGGCAGCGTGGTCTTTGGAATCAGCCACCACGAGCGATAGAAGTCCAGCGCCGCCGGAATGTAATACCCCGCTTCATCCCAGAAGTAAGGCAGCCGGAGCAGCGGCAGGTGCAACAGCAGCAGGGCGACGAAGGTCGTGAGAAAAGCCAGCAGCGCCTTGAGAGACATCCGCATGAGGAAGCTAATTTAGCAGCAGATTTGTATCGGGGTGAGGGCATTTTTCACGACCCGTAACCGGCGTGCAGGTTTCGTCCGTTGCAACGCTGCGCGCCTTGTGATGAAATGTGCGCATGGACGAGAAAACCGCTCTGCATACTGCAGCCCGTCGATTCTGCATGGCCCAGAAGTCGCACTGGTGGGAGAGATACCGACAACTGGAGCTTGAAGGAAAGTCACAAGTAAAGGCCCCCCAAAGCTCTTTTGGCTGGAATTATTCGGAGGCGGCGTTCGCATTGTTTCCTCGATATAGGCTCGATGATGAAATCCTCGCGGAGGTCGAGTCCCTTGTCCCCGCCACTTACACGTCGCAGGCAGAGCTCCTGCGGGCACTCTCCAACGCAGCGGAGCGTGGATTTACTAAGCTCGAAAGTCAGTTTGAATTGAACCCAGTTGCCATGTCTGCACTCCGCAACGAACTCGCGTCATTCTTGGGGTACGTTGCCGACGACGACGGCGGTGAACTGAACGGGGTCGAACCCCTACCATTCCGCCGCGTTCTCGCAACATCAGAAAGTGACCATCTTTGGAGGCTTCTCGCCGAACGGTGGGGCGTAGGGGAACAGCATTACTGGTTTCCCCTAAACGGAGAAACCCCGCCCAAGAAGAATGTCATCGCTTTCCACAAGGAACTCTGGGACGCATGTGGCGGCACATCCCTCCTCTTGGGTTCGCTTGCCGAGCACGGCATCGAACGGTGTTATGTGCTTCGCGAACTTGGCCCTCCGGATTACGAATTGGATCGTTCCGCCATTGACGCGCACTACGACGGGAGCGAAGCATACATCACCAGCGATGCCGAGTGGTTGCTGTACTCCTCACACGAGTCGTCCATCACGGTTGCTGGCTGGTTGGCGGACTGCTTCCGACGTCAGTGGCCTGATGCTTATAAAGTGACCTACAGCGGCCCGTTTCACACAGGTGACTTGAGAGGCACATGGAAATTTTGATCCTATCACCGAGAATCTACGGTATACGTCGCTATCCCAAGTCATGCGTCGTAAATTCCCGTGCGCTATAATGATTGTCGCGCGAAAGTGGCGGAATTGGCAGACGCGCCAGACTTAGGATCTGGTCCCGCAAGGGGTGGGGGTTCGAGTCCCCCCTTTCGCACCAAGCCTTCCTTCCAGCGCTGGCAGGGGCGTGATCACCTCACGGGGCAGAATCCTCCCAATTGTCTGTGCGGAAAGGAGACGCCGGCAAGCCCATGCGATTGGATAGGTTACACCACGGGTTCATCGCCCACGCGTACCTTACCGCCAACGGGTGTGCCACTTTACCGCTGTGCACAAGAATCGTGTCGCCATCAATCTTGGCTTCCGCTCCGACGAACTTATGATCCTCGCCTGCAATTTCAAAACCCGTAAGGGCTGGCGCCGGCCAGTTCTTTGCCACTAGGCCTCCATAAACGTACTTGAAGTGCAAGCGGACTTTCTCGCCCTCGACGGTCATTGACTCATAGATGGGCCCGGAATAGACCACATCCTGTCCATAGGCAATCGCCTGAGCGGCAAGAGCGAGGCGGTAGCCGACTTCCTGCTTGTTTTTTGGATGGATGTCCGACCCGTCACCGATATCGATGGTGACAGCCATCCCGGTCTTCGGCACCGATAGGGTCATCAACTGGGCTTCGCGGAGTTCAGGCCAATTGGATTGCGGCTGGTTGATGCCCCAATTGGCGAGTTGAACGAAAAGGAAGGGGAAATCGCCTTCGTTCCAGACCCGCCTCCAATCCCGGATCAGGGCTGGAAAGAGCTTACGATATTGGATAGCGCGGCCGGCATTTGATTCCCCTTGGTACCAAATGACGCCCCGGATGGCATAGTTTGTGAGCGGCATGATCATGGCATTGAATAGCCCGGAAGGACGGCCGGGGTTACGCCGAGGGTCGTCGGGGAGTGACGGGGCAGCTGGGACTGGCGCTCCTTCCGACTCGGCTTTGTCGGAGGCTTCTCGCCATTGGGCGAGTTGCCCCTCGTAGTCCTGGAAGAGCTTCGGGTAGGGAGAGAGCAGTTTTACCCCTGCATCCAGGATGGACTTGAAATCGGGATCAGATTGGAGCGTTTCGTGGCTTGTCCACGCCTCCGCCATGGTCCCGCCCCAGGAACTGTGGATAAGTCCGATTGGCACATTCAACACCCTCTGCAAGTCGCGGCCAAAGAAGTATGCGGCCGCAGAGAAATTGCTTACCGTCTCGGGACGAGTTGGAACCCAAAAGCCTTTCACGTCACGTTGCGGTTTCTCCGCCACCGCCGGTCCAACCGTAAACAACCGGAGCAGGGGGTATTCTGCCCGGGCTATCTCATCCTGGGCGTTGTTGACGCTGCTCACCGTCAACCCCATGTTGGACTGGCCAGAACAAACCCACACATCGCCTACGAGCACGTCATGAAGCGTAATGGTGTTCTTGCCGGTAATGGTCAGGGTAAAAGGGCCACCGGCACTCAGCGGCCCCAACTGCACTTTCCACTTACCGTCACCATCTGCAACTCCCCTGGCCTCTTGATCCTTCAATGTCACCGTGACCTGCTCACCCGGGTCTGCCATTCCCCAGATGTTGACCTTCACGCCTTGCTGCAGCACCATCCCATCGGATATCAACGCCGGGAGTTTCAACTCCGCGCGCGCTCCCGCCACGGTGAACACAAGCGCAAATATTGTTACGACGAAGCTCGTTCTGTAATCAACCCAGCGCATTTGAAACCTCCATCAGGATCTGCTCCCGCTTTTGGTCTAATTCCTAATATGAGTTGCTCAGTTTCGGTTAGCAAGGAAACACCTTAGCAAGCAAACTCTAGAAAAGGAAACTGTAGCAAGGAAACCGCGACCAGGCTGTGCTTTTTGTGTTACACTGCGCCTGCTTGAGGTGGTCATTAACCTGTTATGCCCCGAGCTGCTGAAGCCAAGCAGAAGCTCCGTGAAATATGCCGCATCGCCGCACGTGTCTTCTACGCGAAGAGCTACGATGGCGCCTCGATGCAGGACATCGCGCAGGCTGTCGGCCTCACCAAGGCGGGTCTTTATCATCATGTGGGCAGCAAGGACCGCCTGCTCTACGAAATCCAGAACTACGGAATGGATATCCTGGATGAGGCGGTGCTCGCCCCCCTCAAGGACATCCCCGACCCCCGCGAGAAGCTTCGCCAAACCATCATCGGCCACATCGACCTGATCGTGCGCGCGCGCGACCAGGAAATCACCGTGATTCTGCACGAAAACCGCTCGTTGAGCGGCCCCCTCCGCAAGAAACTTAACGCCCGGAAACGCGGCTATATCGATTACCTTGTTGACCTGATAAGGCGCGTGCAGGAACAGAGCGGCAGGCCGCCCCAGGTCTCGCCCCGGCTGGCCGCCTTTGCCCTGCTGGGGATGATCAATTGGCTCTACCAGTGGTATAGCACTGAGGGACCTGTCAAGCAGGACGAACTCGCCCGAGTCTACACGGACTTTTTCTTTCGCGGACTCCTCGGAACAACCTAGGATTTCTCCGTGCCCCCCAAGGGCGCGCATCGCCAGTGGGCGCCCGATACGGCTCTTGCGGCGCAACCGCGCCACGCCATGGCATTTCCAGCGTTTCTACGACTCTCACGGATTTTCTTGCCGATTTCGCCCCAAGCTGTGTAGGATGATTTTGCGGCCGCCGTGCACTCATGCTCCGGGGTCCGCGTGACAGGGTGGAATTCCACGCTCGCGATAATTCCGAGAGGTTGCTGAGGAGTGACGGGCACGAACTCGAGTCTCGACACGCGCGTCGGGGTGGTGTTGTTTCAGTTGGGCGGGCCTGACTCGCTCGAGGCCATCGAACCTTTTCTCTATAACCTGTTTTGCGACCCTGACATCATCGACTTCCCTTTTGCGCAACTGGCGCGCGAGCCCCTGGCGCGGCTGATTTCCTCGCGGCGCGCGGGCAAAGTCCGCAAGCACTATCAAGAAATCGGCGGCAAGTCGCCCATCGGCGAGGTGACGGCGCGGCAGGCGCGGGCGCTGGAGGCGGAACTCCGCAAATCCTTCGTAGCGCGCGTAGTGGTGGCCATGCGTTATTGGCATCCGCTGACGGAAGTGGCGATTCGCGAGCTTGCGGCTTTTGCCCCCGAGGAGATTGTCCTCCTGCCGCTCTATCCGCAGTATTCCTCCACCACCACGGGCAGCAGCCTGAACGAGTGGCAGCGCCAGTTCCCGCGCCAGCAGGTGGCGACGGTCCATGTGGTCCGCGATTTCCACAATCATCCCCTCTACCTCGACGCGCTGGTGGAGCGCATCGCGAAGGGCCTGGAACGCTTTCGGCGCTCCAATGGCCACGCCGCGCGCGTGCCCTCCGACGTCCACCTGCTTTTCAGCGCGCACAGCGTCCCCACCCGTGTGATCGAGCGCGGTGATCCCTATCAGGCGCAGATCGAAGCTACCGTGAAGGGGGTGATGGAACGCGGGCGTTGGGCCAACCCGCACACCCTGTGCTACCAGAGCCGCTCCGGCCCGGGCCGCTGGCTCCAGCCGTTCATCCACGAAACCCTGCAAGAAATCGCCGCGCGCGGCGCAGAGCGCGTGTTGGTGGTCCCCATCGCCTTTGTCTCCGACCACGTCGAGACCCTGTACGAAATCAACATCGAAGCGCGTGAATTGGCGGAGACCCTCGGCATTCAACAATTTGAAACCATGGAAGGCCTGAACGATTCCCCCGCCTTCATCGCCGCCCTCGCGGACCTGGTCCTGCGCACGGTCGGTGCCCGCGCGCCGGCGTAGTGCGCGGCCTCACGCCCTCACCACGAGCCGTGTCCATTCCGCCTTGGCAGCTTTTAACGTCATTTAGCCGCAACTCACAAGAGAAGAGCCAGTGTTTGACGTAGCTACAAATTGTAGCTACCATGGGCTTATGCGCTATGAATGGGATGAGGCCAAACGGCAATCCAACATTCAAAAGCATGGAATCGACTTCAGGGGGATTGAAAGGGTTTTCGCTGGCGAAACGGTTACGATCTTAGATGACCGCTTCGACTACGGCGAATCCCGGTTTGTCACCGTGGGTGTGCTGAGTGGTCGTGTAGTTGTCATCGCACACACCGAAACTCAAGAAGTTATCCGAATCATTTCTGTTCGAAAGGCGACCAAGAATGAAGAAGCGAGCTACTTCAAGGAAATCGGGGACTGATTGGAGGCGCTTGGACGTGCTCCCAGACCGGGGAATCGATTTCTCGGATACGCCGGAATTGACGCCGGAAATGTTTGCCCGCGCCGTCGTGAGGCGGGGCCTAAAGCCTGTTACACGGAAGAAGCAACTCACTATTCGGATAGATGGTGATGTACTCGAATGGTACAGAAAACAAGGACCAGGCTATCAAACCCGCATCAACACCCTGCTGCGCGCCTATATGCTAGAACACAAGAACATCTAAACAGGGGCCCACGGATGAGGGCGCAACAAAAAAGTGAGAGATGAGCGCAAATGCCCTCAAGCAGGCGGCGTCACCAGATGGTCTGCAAGAGATTACTCCGGCGGATATTTTCGTCGCGCGTGACCAGTGGCAAGCCCTCGGCTCGCGCCGTGGCGCCGATTAGCCGGTCGGCAGGGTCGCGCGGGTAATCTTTGGGAAACTGGGCCGCCAGGGACGCGATTTCGGCCGTAATCGGTTTGACGGTCACACCTTCCACGAGCAGGTGCGATGAGGCCTCAAGCGTTCCATAGGCCTGTATTCTTCCCGCATCCCGATGGGAAGACAGGAAGCAGAATACCTAGCCCCGGCGAGTCTCGTGGGACGGAGACGTCGCATTTTGCCGGCATACTGCGGGGCACACAGATGGCCTGAATTGGCCAGTGTTTCTGAAGTTTGCCCTCCGGTATTTCCAGTCGGTCCCCTAACGGCCATAAACCAAAACGTGGAAAGTCCCCGGAACGGCCATCCGTCGGGGGCCTCGGCCGCCCGCTGAAGGAGTGGCAGGCGGACCAAAATCCGCAGTGTCCACAAACAGGTGGTGCGTCTTGGTGTCGAGTCCCATGGTTTTGGCGCCGTACTCGGTCTTGACGGTCTCTACTGTACTGAATTTGTCAGGCGAGTCCTCGTGGAAGATGTGAATCATCCCCTCGCGAGTCGAGGCGAAGATCAGGCAAGTTTCCGGCTCATAAGCGGCGGCATCCACGCCCGCCGAGATCGGGAACGACTGGATGACCTTTCCGCTGTCGGCATCTACCACCACGAGCATCTGGGGGTCGCGGCCAGCGCTGAACAACCGCCGGTGCTGAATGTCCATCGCCAGAGCCGTGGGACCTCCGGCGGGGGCAACTGGCCAGCGTGACTTGATTTGCAGCGAAGAGGTATCAAGGGCCACAATCTCGTTTTTGCTTTCCAAATTGATATAGAGCATTCCCCTCCCGTCGGCAACCGCGAATTCCGGCGACCCTCCCAGCTCGATGGCCCCCACCACTGTCCCACTCTTGGCATCGATTGCCGTGGATGTATTCGGGTCTCCCTCCATGACAAAAACGCGTTTGGAGGCTGGATCGTATACAACGCAGTCGGCATCGTCGGCAGCTTTCACTTCGCCGATCACCTTGAGACTTTTCAGGTCGAAAATGGTCACATTGCCTTGGGCGCCGTCGCTGATGAAACCACGGCCAAACTCGCTGGCCACCGCCACCCCGTGGTCTCTCTTTAAGCCCGTGACGTTGCCGATCAGCGCACCGTTATCGGCGTTGATGACCTGAATCGCCGTGCCCCGCGACAAGTAGACCCGGCGCGCGGAAGAGTCCACCGTAATATAGTCAAAATATTCCTGGGTGCTGCCCTGAGCGGCGCCGAAAGAGTATTTCTTGAGCAGGTGATACCCCCCTGCGGCTGCAAACGCGAAAGTACAAGCAACGAGCAGGATAAACCCAACCACGGCGCGGCATGCGAGGTTCGATGGTGATTTCATGCGAAACCCTCCCTTCCGTTAAGGGCGACAGTTAGGCTTACTCAGTCATCCCCTGACGGACCCCAATTATAAACCTCATGGGTCGCACTACAAGTCTCACGGCCATGGGACGAGGGTCGTGGGCAGCCTCTTTGGGCTAAGACTCTCAAACCGCCCTTACTGCCCCCTTGCGCTTTTCACCCCTTTGCGCTTTCATAGAGGCCATGAAGAACCTAATCCGCTGCGCATTCTTGTTAACCACACTCTTCGCCGCGTGCGTCTGGCTGGTGGGCGCGCCGGGCGACGAAAGGCCACGCACCATGAGCGACTACTTTGCTTACATTGGCACGTATACCGGGCCGAAAAGCCAGGGGATCTATGTTTACAAGTTTGGCGCGGACACGGGAAAGCTTACGGCGCTCGGCTTGGCAGCGGCGTCAACCAGCCCGGCCTTCCTCGCGATTCATCCCAACCACCGGTACCTTTACGCCGTGAATGAAATCGCCAACTACGAGGGAAAGAAGTCCGGCAGCGTCAGCGCCTTCTCCATTGACCGCAAGACGGGCAAGCTGACCTTGCTCAATGTCGTCGCCTCCGGCGATCCCAGCCCCTGCCACCTGGTAGTCGACCATACCGGCAAGTACGTGCTAGTGGCCAACTACGGAGTGGGCAGCGTGGCGGCCTTTCCCATTCTCGCCGACGGCCGTCTGGGCAAAGCCACGGCCTTTCTGCCGCACACGGGGCACAGCGTAGACCCGAAGCGCCAGGAAGCGCCGCACGCGCATTCCATCTATGTGTCGCCGGACAATCGTTTCGTCGTCTCGGCGGATTTGGGTACCGATCAGGTTTACGTTTATCGCTTCGACAGCGACAAGGGAACGCTAACGCCCAACCAGCCGCCTTCCGCCGCAGTCCCTCCGGGCACTGGCCCGCGCCACTTCGCGTTTCATCCCAACGGCAAGTTTGCGTACGTAATTGAGGAAATGGGTTCCAGCCTCACCGCTTTTTCCTATGACGCCGCGCGAGGCGTGCTGGCGCCGCTCGAAACCATCAAGACCGTGCCCAGTGATTACAAGGGTTACAACGACTGCGCGGAACTGTATATCCACCCCAGCGGCAAGTTCCTTTATGGCTCCAATCGCGGCCACGACAGCATTACGGTATTTGCCCTCGACCCTGCCGTGGGGACGCCCACGCCGATACAATACGTTCCCACCGGGGGCAAGACGCCGCGCAGCTTCGGCATCGATCCCACGGGCGCTTACCTGATTGCCGCGAACCAGGAATCCAATGCTCTGGTGGTGTTCCACATTGATGCGAAAACCGGCCGCCTGACACCTACCGGACAGAAAGAGGATGTCGGGGCCCCCATCTGCGTCGTATTTGAACCGGTAGAATAATCGGGCCATCGAGAGCGAAGCATTGGTGGCGCAGGCGGATGCCACGCCATTCCAAACACGTGTTGAGGAATGCGGGCCAGGCCGCGCGGCCTCCCCCCCAAAAACCTGTCGCATTGCGATATGATTTGAGATTGCGAAATTGATGGCCGTCAAGGCATCGATTTTTTGGGAATCTGCGTCTATCAATTATTGACAGATTTGCCGGGCATCCACTATAGTTTTTCTTTCTGGGCTTGCAGGAATTCTTCTAATTACGTAATCACGAAGGCCAGCCAACGAGGTTTCGCTTATGGCGAATGCGGGTGACGCCGCCACTCCAACTCCGACCAAGGCTCCTGTGCCTGCGATCGCGACTCCAGCCAAGCCCGCCCCCAAAGCCACTCCCTCAAAGGCCAAACCTGCTGCTGAAGAAATCTCTCCCTCCGTTAAAATGCGGCGCCGAATCATCTGGAGTTGTGTTTGGGGTTTTCTCGCCGCGAATCTTCTGATGTTCCTGCGCTTTTTCTTTCCGCGCGCACTTTTTGAACCCAGCACGGTTTTCAAAATCGGGTATCCGACGGATTTTCAACCGGGAGTGGATGAGCGCTTCAAAGCCCAGGCACGCATCTGGGTGGTGCGCGAAGGCGACCGCATCTTCGTCATCTTCGGGCGCTGCACGCATCTGGGCTGCACGCCGGACTGGAAACCGGCGGAGCACAAGTTCAAGTGCCCCTGCCACGGCAGCGGATACACGCCGGAAGGAATTAACTTCGAAGGACCGGCGCCCCGGCCCATGGACCGCGCGCACGTGGAGTTGGACGCAACGGGTCAGATCATTGTTGACACCAGTCGCCTCTATTCCTGGCCCAAGGGGGGCGTGGATCAGTTCAATGATCCCGGCTCCTACGTCAATGTGTAGTGAGACGCGCTGAGTAGGCGATTATCGGGTGATCGGGAGATCCGGTGATCGCATGAACAAAAGGCAGATTCCGGCTGATTGGTTCTTTGTTCACCCGATCACCCGATCATCAGATCACCAGATGGAGAAGGTTTGATGGCTGACGAGCACAGCGGAACTCCTCCGAAAGAAACGCCGACCGAAGCTCCCTCCAAGAAAGGGATCGCCGGGGTCCTGGACGAGGTGCGCGAGACCACCGAGGTTTTGAAAGCCAAGGCCAAGGAGGAGCTCGAGACCCTCAAGCAGCCGGAGAAGACAACCCTTTATAAATCCATCTTCCGCGTCAAGCACGACGACAGCCCCCGCAGCCGCGCATTGGGCGTGCTTTCCAACGTTTTCCTGCACCTGCACCCTTCCAAAATCAATCGCGACGCGGTGCGCTACAGTTATACCTGGGGGATGGGGGGCATCACCTTTTACCTGTTCGTCGTCCTCACCCTCACCGGCGTGCTCCTGATGTACTACTACCACCCGACCAAGGGGCAGGCGTACCGTGACATTGTCTACTTGATGAGCGATGTGCCCTTCGGCTCGCTCCTGCGCAACATGCACCGCTGGGCGGCGCACCTGATGGTTATTACGGTGTGGCTCCACATGTTTCGCGTCTTTCTGACCGGCTCGTACAAAAAGCCGCGTGAGTTCAACTGGTGTGTGGGCGTCATTCTGCTGGTCCTTACCCTCCTGCTCTCCTTCACTGGTTACCTGCTGCCGGACGATCAACTGGGCTTCTGGGCGGTGACGGTGGGCACGAACATGGCGCGCGCCACCCCGCTGCTCGGGCACGAAGGGCCGTTCGGAGCGCAACTCGGCATGACGCCTTACAACGATGTGCGCTTCGCGTTGCTGGGCGGCTCCATTGTGGATGCCAACGCGCTCTTACGCGCCTATATTTGGCACTGCATCGCCATTCCCCTGATTGGGAGCGTTTTTATGGGCGTGCATTTCTGGCGGGTGCGAAAAGACGGCGGAATCTCCGGTCCCGCGCCCGTCATGCTGGAGCAGGAAGCATTGAAGATGAAAGTGCTGCCCTACGTTGTGCCGCAGCATACGGAGTGAAAAGCATTTAGCCATCGGGCCATTGAGCCATCGGGTCATTTAAATGGCTCAATGACTCAATGACAAATTGAGTCAATAAATATGGATTGGCATCAACTCTGGGAAATTGCTTCCGCTCCTGACAACGTCCCCATTGTGGCGCTCATCGCCCTGGTGCCTTTCTACACGTGGTACGGCATTCGGCAAGCGCTCGCCAACGACCGTCTCATTGCGCAACTGGAAGCTGACCCGCAACTCGCCAAGACGCATTACCGCAAGACGCTGCCGTGGAAGCCGGGTTGGACCAAGGAAGTTCCGGTTTGGCCCTTCCTCCTGCGCATTGAGTTCCTGGCCGCCATCATCGTCACCGTCATCCTCATGGTGTGGGCCATCACGCTCAACGCCCCGCTGGAAGAACTTTCGAATCCTAACCTGACGATGAACCCCGCCAAGGCGCCCTGGTACTTCCTGGGGCTTCAGGAAATGCTGGTCTACTTCGATCCCTGGATGGCCGGTGTGGTGATGCCCTCGCTGATCATCGCCGGCTTGATCGTGATCCCTTACATTGACGCCAACCCCCTGGGTGCCGGGTACTACACCTGGAAGCAGCGGCGTTTCGCCATTGGCACGTTCTGCTTCGGCTTCATGCTGCTGTGGCTGCTGATGGTGGTGATCGGCACTTTCATCCGCGGCCCAGGTTGGATGTGGTTCTGGCCGGGACAAACCTGGGACCCCAACCGCCAGGTCTTTGAGGTAAACCGCGATTTGCCCGACATTTTCTATATTACTTCTGCCTGGGGAAAGACTGTTTTCGGCGCAGTGGTCATGGGCATTTACTTTGCCGTGGCGGGCGGAGTGATTCACAAACTTTTCACCTGGAGCGATTTCAACAAGAAGATTTTCCAGAAAATGAGTTTCTTGCAGTACATTACGATGCAGGTGTTCTTGACGATTATGATGTTGCTCCCGATCAAAATACTTATTCGGCATTTGTTTAGAATTAAGTATATCTGGGTAACGCCTTGGTTTAATCTGTGAAAAACCTAAAGACGAAATTCGAAACTCGAAGCTCGAAACTCGGGGCGCATTTCGAGCTTCGAGCTTCGAGTTTCCAGTTTCGAACTTCGGAGGTTCAGGTTGCCTGACACTCCTGAGAAGGATCCCGTCACCACATCATCGCTCGCCACGCTTCTCGTGATTTCGTCGGTGCTCCTGATGCTGACGCTGGTGTGGGCGCTCTACAACGAGTTTTTCGGCCTGCGCCCGTGGAAGAACTACCAACGCGAATTTGCCCGCCGCTATCATTCATTCCTGTTGAAGCAGATCCCCAAGCAAGAAGCGGCGGAAAAAGAAATCCTGGGGTCGGCGGAGTATCAGCAACTCGACCAACAGCTCAAGGCCCTGGAAGCCCAGGTGAAAGATCAAACGGAGGAGGCAGACAAGCAGATTGCCATACTGGACGCGCGCTTCTCCGCCCTCACCGAGACTTTCACCACGGCGCGTGCGTATGTCGCCACGCAGGTCTACGAGATCGAGCATACCTCGGAGGACAGACAACCCTCGCTGCAAAAGAAACTGGCCAAGTACGAAGCCGGTCCGTTTGAGCTTGCCCTGCCCTCGCTTCCCGATGGGCACCGCGTGAAAGGCACTTACACCTTCCAGCAACTGCAAGAGGAGTTCACGCAGGTGCAACTCGACAAAGCGAAGATGCTGGAAGAGAAATCGGCCCTGCTGCGACCGGTTTCCGAGCTGCGTAAGAAGCGTGACGCCTACCTCGCCGACCACCTCAACGGCCTGACCGCCGGGCAATTGCGCGGGCTGCTCAAAAAGGCGGAGGAATCCGCGGTGGAAATCCGGCAGATCAATAATCCCGATGCCGGCATTGTCGATCGTTGCGAGTCCTGCCACGCCGGCATTCGCGAGCCGGTGGTCATCACCGCCAAAGATATGGGCGGAAAAGAAGTCTTCGTCAGCCACCCCGACCCTGAACTGCTGCGGCTCCACGATCCGGAGAAATTCGGCTGCTCGCCCTGCCACGGCGGCAACGGCATGGAGGTGGAAAGCGTGGAGAAGGCGCACGGCAATTATGAACACTGGCTGTGGCCGCTCCACCCCCTGGAAAATGTCCAGGCTGGCTGCCAGCAATGCCACGCCATGGACATGGTCGTGGACCACGCCCCGGTGCTGAGCTACGGCAAGGAACTCTTCCAGTATCGCGGCTGCGTGGGCTGCCACCGCTTCCAGAATTACGATCGCGAGCCGGAAGAAATTGTCTCCGTGCAGCAGCAGGTCATGCTGCTTGAAACTCAGCAACACGACGCGCAGCGCGACATCCAGCGCGCCATCCAAATGGGCGACACGGCTTCCGACAACGACACGGCGCGGATGTATTACACCCAGGCTGACAAGCTGCGCGTTTCCATCAGCGACATCGAGGGCCGCATCGAGCAACTCGACCGGCGCTCGAAAGATCTGCTGCGCGACACGAAGAAAGTGGGGCCGGACCTTAAAGAAGTGCGCGTGAAGATCCATCCCGACTGGGTCCCGGTCTGGATCTCCAATCCTCACGCCTGGCGGCCCGGCACGCGCATGCCGCGCTTCCGTTTGGAAAACGACGAAGTGAAAGCGATTTCCGCCTTCATCTGGCAGAGCGGGATTGACAGCACCCTGCCCCAGCAGCAACCCGGCGATCCCGTGAAGGGCAAGGAGAGCTTCGAGACCCGCGGCTGCATGGGCTGCCACTCCCTCGACGAATCCAACCCCGGTTTCGCCGCCAACCTCTCGCGCGTGGGAGAGAAGGACAATTACGATTACCTGGTGCGCTGGATTCACAACCCCCGCGAGCGCACGCGTCCCTACTGCCCGTTTGAGAAGCGCGACCTGACGGAAGAAGATTACAAGCGCCACGGTCTTCCCTTCGTTTTTGACCTTGACCACAGCAAGTGTCCCAATGACGGCCACGAACTCCAGGTGGAGCAGGAAACCATCATGCCCAACCTGCGGCTTACCCTGGACGAAGCGCGTGATATTGCCAGCTATCTGATGACCCTGAAGAAGCAGGAGCCGTCGTCGTACGCGCACGCCGATTACCTGAACGATCCCCACCTCAAGACGCAGGGACATGCCTTGGTGCAGCGTTACGGGTGCGCCGGCTGCCACGAAATCGCCGGAATGGAAGATGAAGGCCGCATCGGCACCGAGCTCACCAAGGAAGGCTCCAAGCCGATCGAGCAGATTGATTTTGCTCTGCTCACGGCAGAGGCGCGCAAACAAGGGTGGTACAATCATAAGGGCTTCTTCGACCACAAACTCAAGGGACCCAACATCTACGACATCGGCCGCGATTGGAAAGACCGCGATCCCAACGAGCGCCTGCGCATGCCGAACTTCGATTTACATCCGCAGGAAATCTCCGCCCTCACCACCTTCCTCATGGGCGCAGTGGAATCGCAAATCCCCCCGCGCTACTGGGACACGCCGGAAGACCAGCGGCGCGACATTCAGGAAGGCTGGTGGGTGGTCAAGAAATACAACTGCATGGGTTGCCATCAGTTCACGGTGGGGCAGTCAAGCCACCTGATGACTTTGGCACGCTATCAAACGCCGGAGTGGAAGGACCAGTTGCCGCCCAAACTCATGGGCGAGGGTGCGCGCGCCAATCCCGACTGGATGCTGAAATTCCTTGCCAACCCGGCGATGGACCCCAAGGACACGGACCGCAACGGCGTGCGGCCTTACCTGAAAGTTCGGATGCCGACTTTCTATTTCTCGCCCGTCGAGATCCGCAAGATCGTACGCTTTTTCCAGGCGCTTGCGGGCCAGCCGATGCCCTACATCCCGCCCAAGCTTGAGCCGCTGAGTGACCAGGAAATCGCCATGGCGCGGGCGCTATTCACCAGCAAAGCCGCGCCTTGCCTGAAATGTCATGCCACGGGCGACCCCACCCACGACAAGTTCGCCACCGCGCCGAACTTCCTCCTGGCGCGCGACCGGCTGAAGCCTGGGTGGGCCCGGCGCTGGATGCTCGATCCTTCCATGATCAGCCCCGGCACGGCCATGCCCTCGGGCTTGTTCAAACCGGTCGCCGACCACTACGTCTTCGCCGGCCCCACGCCCGATATCTTCAAGGGCTACGACGGCGACCAACCCGAACTGCTGGTGCGCTATATGTTTGAGATTACGCCGCAGGAGCAGCAACGCCTGATGGGGATGAGCGCGAATATGCTGAAAACCTCGGAAATTAGAAGTCAGAAGTCAGGAGTCAGAAGTCAGAATGAAAAGCCGGGTGGCCCGTTTGTTGCTAAGATGGAGCCTCGTCAGTAAAGTGCGATAATGAGGGAGTCGATTCTGACTCCTGACTCCTAACTTGAAAGGAAGGTTCTTCTCATGAACAACCGAAAATGGATTTGGTTCTTTACCGCTCTGATGATTTTGGCGATGGTGGGATGTGGCAAGAAAGAAGAAGCCCCTCCCGAAACGCAAAAAGAAAATCCTGCGGCTCCTCCGCCCACGCCGATTGACCAGGCGACGGTAGGCGAGGTAACCGGCAAGATTTCCTTCGAGGGCGCGAAGCCCAAGCCGAAGCCCATTATGATGGACCAGGACCCGGTTTGCGTGCAGAAGCACGGTGGCAAACCCGCCTTCGCCGAGGACGGCGAGGTGAATGACAATGGCACTCTGCCCAATGTGTTTGTCTACGTGAAGGCGGGCGCCGAGAAGTACACCTTTGCGGTTCCCGCGGACCCTGTCGTCCTGGATCAAGATGGTTGCATGTACAAACCCCATGTGCTGGGCATTATGGCGGGCCAGACGCTGAAGATTGTTTCCAGCGACCCCACCACGCACAACATCCACCCCATGCCCAAGGACAACATGGAATGGAATATGTCGCAGGCGCCCGGCGCCGCGCCCATCGAAAAAAAGTTCCCACGGCCGGAAATCATGGTCCCGGTAAAGTGCAACCAGCACCCCTGGATGCGCGCCTGGATCGGGGTCGCCTCCAACCCGTTCTTTACTGTGTCGGGTAGCGATGGCATGTTCACTATCAAAGGGCTGCCGCCGGGGGATTACACCATCGAAGCCTGGACGGCGACCTTCGGCACGCAGGAGCAGAAGGTCACGGTCGGCGCAAAAGAAACCAAGACCGTCGATTTCAAGTTCAAGGCGATGTGAGAATAGTGGCTAGTGGACAGTGGCCAAGCCGCAGGCTGGCTCCTGTCGCAGCAAATGAAGTGTGGCGTGGATCTGTTTTGTAGGTCCGGGCGACGGCAGCAGGAAAGCTCGTGAGGCGAAGGGGCGCGTGTGGGGCGCGCCTCCCGCCTGTTCGCAGGTGAATGAAGGTGGGATACGGACATAATGTCTCTTGCACTCGGACAGTTTTTCCGTCACATTAGTCTTTTATCCCTTTCTCTTTATTTGGGGCATCTCTTCCAAAACTGAATTGGTACTTATTGTCGTTCCCCGGCCGGCGGGGAAACTCTATAGAGACGGTCGCTGTGGCGACTCTGCGCCTCTATCTCCAGGAGCGATAACTTATGGGGCTGGCGATTGCGCTGGTGGTGGTCATCATCACCCTGCTTTCCGGTTACTTCTTTTGGGCGCACACTTGGTGGTTCCCGATTGACATTTCCAAGCACGGCGCGGCGATCGACCACCAGTTCATGCTAACCCTGATCATCACGGGGATCATCTTCGTGGCCGCGCAATTCTCCCTGGCTTACGCCGTTTGGAAGTATCGCGCCCGCAATGATGGCCGCAAGGCGACCTACTCTCACGGCAACAACGCTATGGAATTCACCTGGACCCTCGCCGCCGCCATCCTTTTCATCGGCCTCAACCTGATGGGTTACAAAACCTGGGCCAGCATCCACTTTGTGGGCGCGCAGCCCGGCGCCACGCAAATTGAAGTTTGGGGACAGCAATTCGCCTGGTATTTCCGCTACCCCGGCCCCGACGGCAAGTTCGGTCCCGTGCACGTGGAGAAAGTGGATGACTCCATGGGGAATTTCCTGGGACTCGACCGCGACCACGACGCCGACTCCAAGGATGACATCGTCACCGCCACGCTGGCGCTTCCGGTCAATCGCGAAGTCCAGTTGATCCTCCGCTCCAAAGATGTAACGCACTCTTTCTTTGTTCGCGAACTGCGCATGAAGCAGGATTTGGTTCCGGGAATGGAAATTCCCATTCACTTTACGGCCACCAAGACCGGCCGTTACGAGCTGGCCTGCGCCGAACTGTGCGGCCTGGGCCATTACAAGATGCGCGCCTTCGTGGAGGTCATGACCGAGGAAGATTTCCAGAAATGGCTCCAGAACATGGCGGCGGCACAATGAGGTAGGTGGCAGGTGGTAGGTAGTAGGTGGGGCTTTGAAACAAGGTAGGCCGTAGGTGGCAGAGGGCACAGCTTTTCCCCATTTACCACCTACGACCTACCACCTACAGAGGTTTACATATGAACGCCACGGTTACGGGAATTGGCATTTCGCGGCTGGGGCAAATTCAGGTGAGGGCGCACGACGTTGAGCGGGCGGCGAAGTTTTACCAGGACGTCTTGGGGCTGAAGCTGCTTTTCAAGGCGCCCCCGGGTCTGGCGTTCTTCGACTGCGGCGGAGTGCGGCTGATGATCGACAGCCCGGAGAAGGCGGAGTTCGATCACCCTTCGTCCATTCTGTATTTTGCCGTGCCCGACATTCAGGCAGCCCATGCGCAGATGAAGCAGAGCGGTGTGCGTTTTGAGGACGAGCCGCACATGATCGCTAAAATGCCGGATCATGATTTGTGGATGACATTCTTTCGCGATTCGGAAGACAACCTGATGGCGCTGATGTGCGAAGCGAAGAGGTAGGAGACAGGAGTCAGGAGAAAGAAGTTAGGAGTTAGAAGTCAGGAGGCGGGAGTCAGGAGTCAGAAGACAGAAGTCAGGAGCACGGAGTCAAAATACGGTCGCGCGACGAAGATGAGATTTTCAAATGGCCCGATGATCCGATGACTCAATGATTCGATCTCCTGACTCCTGTCTCCTGACTCCTAGCTTCTGACTCCTTCCAAGGGGAGGTTACAGATGGCGGAAATGCACGCGGAAGCAATTCACCGGCACGAGGCCCCGAAAGGGTTCATTTGGAAATACATATTCAGCCTCGACCACAAGGTGATTGGCATTCAGTATTACCTCCTTGCGCTGTTCAGCGTGTTTGTGGGGCTCACGCTTTCCATCCTGATGCGTTTGCACCTGGGATGGGCGACCGCCAGCGTACCGCTCCTGGGAAAACTCTTGCCCGTCGCCGCTCCTGGGGGGGTCATCAGTCCTGAGTATTATCTTTCGTTGCTCACCTTGCATGGCACGCTGATGGTTTTCTTTGTTCTCACCACGGCGCCGCAGAGCGGCTTCGGCAATTATTTTCTGCCTATCCAAATTGGCGCGGAAGATATGGCTTTCCCGCGCCTCAACATGATGTCTTTCTGGATAACGTTGCTGGGCTTGGTGGTGTTGATGGCCACGTTCTTCATCGGCGACGGCCCACCGATTGGCGGTTGGACCTCCTACCCGCCGCTTTCCGCGGTGGGAGGCGCAGCCGGCCCGGGCATGGCCGTGGGTGAAACGCTCTGGGTATTCTCCATTGCCATTTTCTGTGTCGCTTCCATGCTCGGCGCCATCAACTTCATTGCCACCACGCTGGACCTTCGCACCCGAGGTCTTTCGCTCATGCGCTTGCCGTTGACCTGCTGGGCGTGGTTTTTCACCGCCATTCTCGGCTTGCTTTCGTTCGCGGTACTGCTGGCGGCCGGTGCCTTGCTGTTGCTCGATCGCATGGGGGGCACCAGCTTCTTCATTCCGGGTGGGCTGATTGTGAGTGACAAGATCCTGTCGAATCACACCGGCGGCTCGCCGCTACTCTGGCAGCACCTGTTTTGGTTCTTCGGCCACCCGGAGGTCTACATCGCCATCCTGCCGGGCATGGGCGTAACCTCGCACATTCTCTCCACGTTCGCGCGCAAGCCGATTTTTGGCTATCGCGCCATGGTTTACGCCATGGCGGCCATTGGCATTTTGGGCTTCACGGTTTGGGGCCACCACATGTTTGTGAGCGGCATGAGCCCCTACTCCGCCTTTGCGTTCTCGATTTTGACCATGGCCATCGGTGTGCCTTCCGCCATCAAAACGTTTAACTGGATTGGCACGCTTTTGGGCGCCAGGATTCGCTTCGACACCCCCATGCTCTACGCCATCGGCTTTGTCTCCATTTTTGTGAGCGGCGGACTTTCCGGAATCTTTTTGGGCCAGCCGCCCATCGACATCTATTTTCACGACACATACTTTGTACTTGCTCACTTCCACCTGATTATGGGCGTCGCCGCCATTTTTGGCATGTTCGCAGGAACCGCTTTCTGGTTCCCCAAAATGTTCGGACGGATGATGAACGAAACGATTGGGAAAATTCATTTTTGGATTACCCTGGTGGGCGTTTACGCCATCTTCATGCCCATGCACTACCTGGGTCTGGAAGGGAATCCCCGGCGCTACTCGGAATTCATCGACAACTTTTTGCTGCCGCTGATCCCCCTGCACCGCTTCATTTCCATTGCGGCATTCATCACGGGAGGGGCGCAACTGCTATTTTTCGGCAACCTCATCTGGAGCATGTTCCGGGGCGAGAAGGCATCGGAGAATCCCTGGGAAGCCACCACGCTGGAGTGGACCGTTCCCTCGCCACCCCCCTTCGACAACTTTGCAGGGGTGCATCCCGAGGTGCATCACGGCCCCTATGAATTCGGGGTGCCCGGGGCGGAAAAAGATTACGTTATGCAAGATTCTACGGAAGTGTTAAAGGCCGAGAGTTAGTGGTCAATTGTCCTTAGTCCTTTGTCCTTGGTCCTTTGTCCGTTGCAACTGGCGGGGGGTCATGGATGTGAGGATAGGACGCTTCGAATTTAGGGTCGTCAGTTGTCCTTTGTCCTTGGTCCTTTGTCATTTGTCCGTTGCAACTAATGGGGGGTCACGGATGTAAGGATAGGATGCTTCGACTTTTGAGCTTGTCCGTTGTCCTTGCTCACTTATCAGTTGAAACGGACAAATGACAAAGGACTAATGACTAAGGACAGCCTGTTTCAAAGTACAAATTTATGGCATCTACAGTCTTAGCACCGGTAAAACCCGAATCCTCCGAGAGATATGGCGGGTCAAGCCGCGGTCCGGGCGGCAATAGCTTTGGTGGTGGCGACTCCGGCATGCCCGAGTATCGGGTTCCAGGGCGCACCTACCAACTCGGCATGTGGTTCGCACTCACAGGCATCGTGATGCTCTTCGCGGGCTTCACCAGCGCCATGGTGGTGCGGCGCGGGATGGCGTTCGACTGGGTTTCCATCGTCGTGCCGCGCGTGCTCTGGGCCAACACCGGCATATTGCTGGCCAGCAGCCTCACCTTGGAATTCTCGCGGCGCGCCCTGAGTCAGCACGCCAGGGTCAACTTCATTCGCTGGCTGGCGGCGACGGTGGCGCTCGGTGTCGCCTTCCTGGGCGGGCAACTGGTGGCTTGGCGCGAACTCGCGGCGCGCGGAGTTTATCTCGCCACGAATCCCAGCAGCTCGTTCTTTTATGTTTTGACCGCCGCGCACGGTGTGCATTTGCTGGGCGGAGTCTTGGCGCTCGGCTACGTGGCGATTCACGCCGGCCGTATGGCGCGTGGGAGCGAGCGGCGCACGGCGTTCGACGTCACCGCCATCTACTGGCACTTTATGGATGCGCTGTGGATTTACATTTTCTTCGTGCTGACGAGATGGGCGTAGGAATTGCCGATTGATGATTGCCGATTTTCGAATGTCGAATGCCGATTGACAATCCTCGATTCCTTCAATCGGCAATCGACAATCGGCAATCGACAATTCTTTGAGGGGGATTCGGATGGCAAGCCACGAGGCGATCAACGCGAACTTACAGGGCGTCCGGGAATCGGCGTGGGGAGGCGGCGCCGCGCCCTTCGCCACCGGGTCGAAGAAGCTCGGCATGTGGCTCTTCATCATGTCCGACGCCATCACCTTCGCCGCACTGCTCATGGCTTACTGTTACGTGCGCGTAGCGAGCGACAACTGGCCGACGCCGTTTGAGTTCTATCCCGCCCTGGTCAAAGCCACGGTGATGACCTTCATCCTGCTCTCGAGCTCGGTCACCATGGTGATGGCCGTGCGGGCGGCGAAGCTCGAACAGCGTGCGGCGGCGGTCAAGTGGATCTTGGCGACGATGGCCGGCGGGCTGCTGTTCGTGATCATCCACGCCACCGAGTGGGTGGGACTGATCCGGGAGGGCGTGCGGCTGTTCCATAACCCCTGGGGATCGCCGCTGTTCGGCGCGGCCTTCTTCACCCTCACCGGCTTGCACATGACCCACGTCTTCTGCGGCGTCATTTACCTGGGCATCGTCGCAGGCTGGTTCGGCAAGGGCAAGCTGGGTTCGGAAGATGTGGAAGTGGCGGGCCTGTACTGGCACTTCGTGGACTTGGTGTGGATGTTCATCTTTCCACTCGTTTACATACTTTCGATTAAAGGGTGAAAAGGGCGTCATTTGTCCTTGGTCATTTGTCCTTTGTCCGTGGTCCGTTGTCAGTTGTCCGTGGCCAAGGATTCAGGATCAAGGATCTAGGATTTAGTAAGCAAACCGCATAAAGCTGATGGCATCTCGATGACAACGTACAAAGGACAAAGGACCAAGGACAAGGGACATTGGAGGTTTCATGAACGCATCAACTGATCACGCTCACGCCGAAGGCTCCACGCGAGTCTTCCTGATCGTTTGGTTTTGGCTCCTGGCGTTCACCGGAGTGGAGGTCTTTCTCGGCTACGAGCACCTGGAATTGAAGCTGATGCTCGTCCTGCTGCTGGGCCTCTCAGTCATCAAGGCGGCGCTGATCATCGCCTACTTTATGCACCTCCGCTACGAGCGCCCAAGCATGGCCCTCGCCCTGATGCCGGCGCTGGTCATCGTGATTGTGCTGATGAATATCTTCCTCCCCGACAGCCTTCGGCTGCTGCATATGAGGCCGCATTAGAGCAGTAGGCAGTAGGCAGAAAGCAGTAGGCAGCGAGCGACTCTTGCGAGTCCCGGCGAGCCGGGATGGGCAGTAGGCAGTAAGCAGCGGGCAGAAGGTAGGTTGGGAAATGCAAAGTCAAAAGTCAAAAGTCAAAAGTCAAAACGCAAAAGTCAAAAGTACGAGCAGCCTGGGCTTTGACTTTTCCGTTTTGCCGGCTGCCTCCGAGCGAAGCGCCGAGCTTTCCCCTTGTTACCGTCTGTGGTCCCTCAAGGCATCGCCGGTTTTGACTTTTGCCTTTCGCCTTTTGACTTTTGCCTTCGCTTTTTGCCTTTTGCCGACCGTTCTCAGTGCCCAAGGGTGCGCCATGTGTTACAACAGCGCTTCCGCGGCCAAGGCAGGCGCCAAAGAGGCTCTGGCCAACGGCGTCCTGATTCTGCTCGTGCCGCCGATGGTGTTTTTTGCCCTGATCGCTGTGGTAATCTATTTGTACCGGAACAAGTTTCGCGAATCGTCAGTTGTCCCTGGTCCTTTGTCCTTTGTCCGTGGTTCTTGGTTCGCGGAGCAGGACGCGGGGTTCGCAACTCCGCAAGAATACGTTTTGAGGGTTACGGGCGAATTCAGATTGCTTGATGAGGACGACGGGCAGCGGACAAAGGACAAAGGACCAGGGACAAAGGACAAGCATTTCCGCTGTGCGGGGTAAACGGACATGAACGAATATCATCCTTGGCTTCATCGTTACGCGGCTTTCGTCGCGTTTTGCACGTTTCTTCTGATTATTGCCGGCGCGCTGGTGACCGGCAACGACGCCGGCCTTTCGGTGCCCGACTGGCCCACGTCCTTCGGCACCTTCCGCATGCCGCGCATGGTGGGAGGGATAATGTATGAGCACGGCCACCGCATGATCGCGGGAACGGTTGGCATCCTCACCATTATTCTGGCCATCTGGATCTGGCGCCAAGACTCGCGGCGCTGGATTCGATGGGTAGGCTTTGCGGCCGTGATGGCCGTGCTGGCCCAGGCAGTATTGGGCGGCATCACCGTGCTGTGGTATCTGCCCCTGGCGATTTCTACGGCGCATGCGACACTGGCGCAGATTTTCTTCTGCCTCGCGGCCAGCCTCGCCTTCTTTACGGGCGCCGACTGGAATTGGGACGAAACCAAGCTGGAGGACACTTCCACGCCCTCGTTCCAGCATCTCACCATGATCACCACCGGCGCCATCCTGGTGCAATTGATTTTGGGCGCTGTGTATCGTCACGCGAATGAGGGAGTCATCATCCAGGTTTGGGGGAATGGCCAAGCCGCTTCGTTCAACGGGATGCTTCATCGTTCTAATGAGGGACTCATCGCCCTGCATATCGTGGGCGCCTGCGTGGTCACGCTGCTGGTAGGCTGGGTGGTGTCCACCGTTCTCATGCGCTTTGCGAACCAACCGGGCTTGCTGCACCCCGCGCTGCTCCTGGTGGGATTACTGGTGGCGCAACTCTTTCTGGGCATTGGTTCGCTGATTATGAAGATGGCAGCGTGGGACGCTCCGCAGCCGCTGCCGCCCGTGGTGGATGTCACCACCGCGCACCTAGCCGTGGGCGCGCTGCTTCTGGTAACGAGTCTGTACCTCACCTACCAGGGGCGCCGATTTCTGATGAATCCTAAACAGGAAATGAAGATCGCTCCAACGCCTCATCAGGCAACGACGTGATGGAATTCTGAATGATGAATTATGAATGCTGAATTGAGTGCGAGGAGCTTTGGGGAGTTCCCCTTCTGATTCAGGAGGGGCGGCGCGATAAGCGCCGAGGGTGGTTACCAGCGGCACTGCAGGGCACTTGTCAATACCATGACGCAAGGCACGCAAAACACAGTTGGGCTGGCGCAGAGCGGAGCTCTGCGGTCTGGTACGGGCACGCCATGGCGTGCCCCGTGGCTGGTCCACTTGGCCGACTACTGGACGCTGACCAAGCCGGAGGTCAACTTCCTGGTGCTGGTCAGCGCCCTGGTGGGATTCTACCTCGCCGCCCCCGGCGCCGTGAACGGATGGCTGCTGTTCCACACGCTGATGGGAACTTTGCTGGTGGCCAGCGGCACCGGCACACTCAATCAGTATCTCGAACGCCATACGGACGCCTTTATGCGCCGAACCGCCAACCGGCCCCTGCCGGCGGGACGTTTGAAACACCGGGAAGCCTTGTGGTTCGGAATTTTGCTTTCCGTCGCGGGCGGGGCGGAACTCTGGATCGCCGCCAACCCACTCACCAGCGCGCTGGCGCTGGCGACCCTTGCTACCTACCTGATCTTCTACACGCCGCTCAAGCGCCAAACGCCGCTTTGCACACTGGTCGGAGCGTTTCCCGGCGCCATGCCGCCGCTCATCGGCTGGGCCGCCGTCCGCAACGGCTTGAGCAGTCAGGCCTGGGTGCTTTATGCCATCCTGTTCCTATGGCAGTTCCCCCACCTCCTGGCGATCGCTTGGATGTATCGAGAGGATTATGCCCGCGCGGGATTGCAGATGCTGCCACGCCACGACCACGACGGACGCGCCACCGTGCGGCAAATCATTGCCTGCACCCTCGCGCTCCTGCCCGTGAGCTTGATTCCGGCCTTTACGGGACACGCTGGGAAGGTATATCTGGTGGGCGCAGGAATTTTGGGTGTGGGATTTCTGTATTACGGCGCGCGCCTGGCAGCCCGACGCACGAACGTCCTCGCCAAGCAATTGCTGATGGCGTCGATTGTCTACTTGCCGTTGGTCTTCGCTCTATTGATGTTCGATTGGAGGCGGCACTAAACGTTCGTCGTAGAGAATTGCCGATTGTCGATTGCTGATTGCCGATTGAAGAAATCGAAAATCGGCAATCGAAAATCGGCAATGGACCAGGGACTACTGACTCCTAACAACCGACTTCGCAAGCTTTTCTTCCAGCTTCTGAATCGTGGAATCTAACCAGACCAACAACGCCTGCTCGGCCTCTTCGCGCTTTCCGGCTTCTTCCAGTTCCGCGATGCTATGGCCTTGCTCGTTGAGCGGGATGAATTGGCAGGGAATGTCTTCGTCCTTATGGTCCTCGGGAACCCATTCCCACAGCAAGCATTCATTGCATGGATGCTTCTTGACCTGCTCGGTGACGTTCAAGCAGGTGATGGAATCGCGAAAGAGGCGCTCCTCTTTCCAAGGTGTGCGGACGGAACGGCCATACCCGCCGTCCTTTACAATGTCTCGTTGGAGTTTGAGTTGGTCTATAATCTCTTTGAGGTCGGGCGCCATGGTCTCTGCCTCCTTCCAGCGCTCTGGGCAGAAAATCTCGGCAGACCAGACGCTGGTAGCAACGGATACCAAGGCAATTGAGTTGCCATAGGAAATTGATTGATTTTAAACAGCTTAGCATGCTTGGCAGGGCATTTCAGCTTGGAGAGTATGGGTCAAAAAGCCCACTTTTGTAAAGTCCAAGGTCGGCAGGTCCGGAGGTCCGGAGTCCTCTTGCTGGCGTAAGACTCTCGACCTAAGACTTCGGAATTCGGACTTCGGAATTCGGACTTTCTTTGACCGGGGAGGGACGTGGAACCATGCTTGAGGATATTTTCTTGTTTATCTTCAGTTTCATCCTGGCCATCGGAGGATTGGCCACCGTTGTGTGGGGAGTTGCAACCGGCCGGTTCTTTACCATCGACGGCCTTTGGTTGGCCTTAATTAGTCTTACTCTTTCGGCGGTCTTTGGCGGAAACATCGCTTGGTCGATTTACACGGGTGAACTCCAGGGCATTCTGCGTGAGTGGCGAAAAGGGTCTTCCCCGAGCGGCGCCCCGGATGAAACGGCCGCAGGTCACAAATGATCCATTTTCTCCCGCTGGTTGATGCCACATTGAACGCCGCCAGCGCCGTGCTGCTGGTCTGCGGCTTCTACTTTGTCCGCCAGAAGAACATTCCCGCGCACCGGGCTTGCATGCTTTCGGCCTTCGCGACCTCGATTCTTTTTCTCGTCTGCTACCTGACCTACCACTACTTCCATGGGGTAACGCGCTTCCCTGGACACGGTTTCGTCCGCACCTTTTACCTTTCCTTGTTGACCTCGCATACGATTCTGGCGGTCGTGATCGTTCCCCTGGTGCTGACCACACTCTACCGGGCTTGGCGCCAGAATTTCGAGCGCCACCGGCGCATCGCCGTCTGGACGCTCCCTTTGTGGATCTATGTTTCCATCACCGGGGTTTTGGTTTACTGGATGCTGTACCATATGAAATTCAGCTAAAAACTAGCAAAGTGGAAGTCCGAGCCTAGTGACATTTTGTCGTAATGAGGATACCCTGTGGAACCCCCCGGAGCCTTCTTCCCACCTCGAACCTCCGGCAGGTTAGTCCAAATCTCAAAATTCCCGCCCTTCCCTCTATTTACCCCTTTCCAACTTGAACCCTTGCGAGCGCTGTGCTAGCCTTAGCACGCATGCAATCTCACCGAACTGGAGGTGACTCGCCGTGAGCACTCCTACCGAGGCCGTCCGGGAGCAGTTGATGGCCGGCAACGAGCAGTATCGGCGTCTCTACGAGGAACATGCCCGTTACAAGACTCAGCTTAATGAGCTTTCTGCTAAAGCCCGCCTTTCCGTTGAGGAGCAGGCGGAAGAAGTGCGCTTAAAGAAGCTGAAGCTGCGGGCGAAGGACCAGATGGAATTGCTGGTCCGGCAGGCTCAGGCCGTCCATTAGGCAGTCCGGCAGCAACGTGGGGCTTAGGGTTTTAGGTCAAGCGGCCTGGCCACCAAAGCGGGCGCCGTTGGGGTGTAGAGAAATGGCGGTCGCCCGGGGAAAGCCCGGTGGCATAGTGCCGGCGCACAGAGGTCCATGGTAAAGGATGGCTACTGGTACGGTTTGCCGCTGGTGTTGATCGCTGGTGGCCTGATGGGCTTTTGGCTGCACCAGCGAAGCAGTTTCCTTTTAGTGGGCGCCATCTTCTTTGCGATCCTTTCTTTCCTGGTTCTCAACTTCTTTCGCGATCCGGAGCGGGCAGTTCCCGCTGAGCCACGCGTCATCGTTTCGCCCGCCGATGGGTTAATCGTGCAGCTTGCGGAGGAAGAATATGAAAGCCGGCCCGTGCGCCGGCTGAGCATCTTCATGTCGCCACTCGACGTTCACGTGAACCGGGCGCCCATCGCCGGCAGCATCAAGGCTATCCACTACAAAAAGGGCTCATTCCGGATCGCCTCGCAGGCTTTGGCGTCCCTCGAGAATGAGCAGAATATCTTCACCGTCGAGGGCGAGCAGGGCGTCGTGGTGGTCAAGCAAATCGCTGGCTTGTTAGCCCGGCGTATCGTATTCTGGAAGCGATTAGGCGATTCGCTCGCGCGTGGCGAGCGTGTGGGAATGATCAAGTTCGGTTCGCGCGTGGACGTGCTGGTGGCCCCCACGGTCGAGTGGTGTGTCAAGGTAGGAGACCGTGTGCGGGCAGGGAGCAGCATCCTTGGAACCACAACCCCCCAATCCCATTGAGCGCCGAGGCATCCGCCGAGGCATTTATATTCTCCCCAGCCTTTTTACGGTGGGCACTCTCGTTTGCGGCTACTACGCCATTCTCTCCACCCAGCGGGCCGGACAACTCCTCGCTGCTGCGGGCGCCGCCACTCTGGCTTCGAACGCGGCGGAGCTTGGTGCTTTGGCCGTCGTCGCGCTTGATAACGCTGCCAAAGCCATTGGCTGGGCCATTGTGTTTGACGGCCTCGATGGCCGTATCGCTCGCCTGACGAACACGGCCTCTCCTTTCGGGCGCGAGTTGGATTCCCTGGCTGATGTCATTACCTTCGGAGTTGCCCCGGCGGTATTGGCTTACGTTTGGGGCGTACGCGGCTTAGGAGAGTTGGCCGGTGCACCACACCTCCAGAACATCCGCGACCTTGCCGGGATCCTCACCTTCGCTTACGTAATTTGCGGGGCATCGCGCCTGGCCCGCTTCAACATCGATACCGTCAAGCCCACCTCCGACCGGCGTTTCTTTGTGGGGATGCCCATTCCCGCCGCCGCGGGATTTGTCGCTGCCGTGGTCCACTTCTTTAAACAGCCCCTGGCCACGTGGCAGTCATCCCTGGCCTGGCTGTTGATTGTGGGGATTCTGGGGTACCTCATGGTCAGCCGCATGCGCTACTGGAGCTTTAAAACGCACAACCTTCGCAAGCGCCGGTCTTACCTGGGCATCATCGTCATCGGCCTGATTATTGGGGGTATTTGGTTTTACTCTGAGCCCGTCCTGCTGACCTTGGGCATCACCTACGCAATTTCCGGCATCGTCCTGCGGATTATCTCCAAGATTCGGCCCCACCCACCTGCGCCCGAAGAGGTCCATGCCGCATGAAACCGGCCAAGGAGGGGTACCGGGTCGCGGTGGTGGGAGCTTCGTCCTTACTCGGCAAAGAATTAGTGGCCGTTCTGGAACAGGGCAAATTCCCCGTTTCACGTTTGCTGACCTTTGAAACGGACGAAGGCGAACCCGAACTTCCCATCATTGACCTCAGCGCGGCTTCGGCGACGGTCGTCGAAGACAGTCAAATTGGCGAGGAGGAGCTGGACTTCGCTTTCCTCTCCGCCCGCCTGCGGCAGTTGCCCGCTTTCTTGAACACTTGGCAGCAGCAAGGGAGCGCCGCGCGCTGCCTGGTTATTGACGTGGTGGGTGAAGGATTGGGAGCGGGCGGTGATTCTCTTCGCGCTGCAACCGGGACCGACGATCGGGTGGGCATACCTTTTCTTGACCGCCGGTACCCCGTGGCGGGAGTCCATTCGGCTGCCGGGCGCATTCACGTTTCTCCCCACCCTGCCGTTATCGTCATCAGCAGCCTGCTGCTGCGCCTGGCGGCGCGCTTCCCCCTGAGGACCGCCGTGGCGCAGGTCTTCAGCTCGGCGTCGGAGTCCGGCTCGCGAGGGGTGGAGGAACTTCAGAGGCAGACGGTGAATATCTTGAGCTTCCAGAAGATTCCGCATCAGATTTTTGGCGCACAACTTGCGTTCAATCTGCTTCCGCGCCTGGGAAGGTCAGCAAAAGGGGAGATGGCGGCGCTCGAAACCCGCCTGCGCTGGCAGTTACACCAATATCTGGGCGAGCGCGTCCCTCGCCCCGCGTTGCGGCTGCTCCAAGTGCCGGTTTTCTATTCGGTGGGCGTCTCTCTCTACGTCGAAACGGTTGACCCGGTGACCACGGAAGCCGCCACCGCGGCGCTGGCCGGCGAGCGCATCAAAGTTCGGAGGTCCTCCCTCGACGCTCCCACCCAAGTCGAGGTGGCGGGTTCAAGCGATATTCTGGTAGACAGCGTCTCCATCGACGCCGAGCATTCCAATGGGTTGTGGCTCTGGGCGGTGGCCGATAACCTTCACCTGGCGGCCACCAACGCGGTGGAACTCGCCGCCAGCCTGCGCGAGCCGGCCCGCGCCTGACGGGCTGATCCACAGATTACGCAGATGGCACAGATTAGCGAAAATCGAAACTCGAAATTCGAAACTCGAAACTCGCGCCTTGCCGCAACCCGAGTGGTACGCTCCTCGCCGTTTCCACCTTGCCGGGATTCCCAGCGAACGCTTGCGGCCTGCTGCCTCCTGTCTACTGTCTACTGTCTCCTGTCTACTGTCTCCTGCGGCTACCACGTGGCGGGCACCGCGAGCCGCATTCCGCCCGACGTCAAGACCATCGCCGTGCCCGCCTTCAAGAACCTGTCTTCCACTTTCCGCATCGAGCAGCAGCTCGCTTCCGCCGTTTCGCGCGAGTTCCTGGAGCGCACGCATTTCCGCATCTTACCCGACCCCGCCGATGCGGACGCCGTCCTGAAGGGGACTGTTAAAGAGGTTCGCGCCCGCGCTATCACGTTCGACATCAACACCGGCCGTGCCACCTCCTTGCAGGTTCAAGTCACCGCCGACGTGCAACTCGAAGACCTCCACTCTCACAAGACCCTGTTCTCCAACAGCAATTACGTGTTCCGCGAAGAGTACCAGGTGAGTGAATCCCCCTCCGCCTTGTTCGAGGAAGATAAGCCCGCCCTCGACCGCCTTTCGCGCGACCTCGCCCGCACCCTCGTTACCGACATTCTGGAAAACTTCTAGCCTGATCATCGCTTGCCCGGTAAGAAACCAAGCCTTGATTAGCCCAGATTCATAACTCTGCTGCGCTCTGCCGCCGCACGCCCCGGATTTAATGCGTCCCTCGAACGGATAACTTGACAGGCATTTTTGATTTTTCATGGACTCTTGATAACCCCCTTGTTTTCAGTATATTTTCAGGTTTGGCAGAGGAAAAGCGAGTTTCTGGTCCTTTGTTTTCAAGAAGTTATCAGGTTTGGGAAAAGGCCTTCTCGGTGGACATAAAGTCATCAAGCAACAGACTCTTGCAAGGCTAGATTTATAGCTTATTGGCTCTCTGGCTGGGCGCGGCATGCGCCCCGCACAGGTCGGCAAGGCCACGCTCGGCGGGCATGTTTCACGTGAAACATCGTTGGGCGAAAGAAATGACTTAAGGTTCCACGTGAAACATCCATCTCCCTGCCGCGCAGGGGGATCGTGCCGAGAACGGGTTTCGATGGGAACCATCCTCCCCAGTCGGCCATAGTGGGAGTCTCAGGTTCTTACTCGACTTAATAAGCCAGTTTATTGTAAGCTCTCGAAGATTTTCCGTAAGATCGCCTTTGATCCTCGGTGCCGTACGGTCTTGTCACGACCCCGGCCAGACTGCCGGCGGCTGCAACGGCATTGGCGCCATGCCATTGCAGGAGGACTCCTTACTATGGATTTCGACTTCTCTCAAAAATTGGCGATCGATGGCGGCCCGCAAGCCAAGCAGACGCCCTTCGGCCATCGCAAACGGCACGGTGACTTGGATAAACGCTACCTCACCGAAGTCATCGACTCGGACATACTCTTCTTCTATTTGGGAACCAAGGTTCGGGCTTTTGAAAAGCGCTTTGCGGAAATGTACGGGAAGAAGCACTGCATCGCCTGTTCCAGCGGAACCGCGGCGGTCCATATTGCTATCGGGGCACTACAACTCCCTGCCGGAAGAGAAGTCATCACTTCCGCCATCACCGACATGGGAAGCCTCACGGGGGTGCTTTACCAAGGTTTGGTGCCGGTATTTGCCGATGTCGATCCTGCCACGCTCAATTTGGACCCGGAATCGGTGCGGAAACGGATCACTCGCCGCACCGGGGCGATCTTGGCCGTCCACCACAGCGGCTTGGCCGCAGATCTCGATGCGCTGCTGAACATTGGAGCGGAATTTGGAATCCCCGTCATTGAGGATTGCGCTCAGGCCTTTGGGTGCGAATACCAGGGAGAGTTGGTAGGCAGGCGGGGAGTCATCAACTGCTTTTCGCTGAATCACTTCAAGCACATTACTTGTGGATCGGGCGGCATGGTGGTTACCGACAACGACCAGTTGCGCTATCTCAGTTCGCTCTTCCTCGACAAGTGCTACCAGCGCGAGGAGGGAATCCGCAACCCGTTTTTCCTGGCCCCGAATTATCAGATGACGGAACTCCAGGGCGCGGTAGCCGTGGCTCAACTCAGCCGGGTGGAGGAGTTTACTTCCCGCCGCCATAAGCTCGGAACGCTTTGGAAAAATTACTTGAGCCACATGCCGGGCATTTCGACGCAGACGGTGGCGCCGGGCTCGAAGCACTCTTACTTCCTGGCCCTGTTTTGCCTGGACCTCCACCTGCAGTCCTGTACGGCACAAGAGTTTTCTGAAGCTCTGAATGCGGAGGGCGTGCCCAACAAAATGCATTTGATTACCGGAGGACGTCCCGTCTACCTTTACGACGTCTTCCGGAATCGCTCCGCCCTTCCCGGAACTCAATTCCCGTTTGTCTCGAAGGACACGGGGGCCGAGCGCTCCTACCAGCAGGGTGATTGCCCGGTGGCGGAAGCCGCCTTCGACCGCTGGATTACCATGGACCTTCATGAACACTACACGGAAAAGGACGTAGAGGAGATCGCTTTTGGCATCGGCAAAGTCGCTTATCACTACGCGTCGCGCCGGAGTATGCCAAAATCGCTCGGCGCCAGGTAATGGCGGAGTTTGATTCTTGTAGCGGCGGTCCCTGACCAAGCTTGTCCAAATTAGGTTTTCGAACCTATCTAATTTGGACAGCCGCTGGCCATTCTGTATCCACCGCCCGTGCCTGGAGTGCCACCAGAGGGCCGAAATCCGCCGCCCTTTCAAGGGCTTGGAGGCTTTTCGACCCCCCTGCAAAGCACCCGGCGCTTATTTGGACAGCAGGTGGCCACAAAGGGAACCTGATTTCGGGATGGCCGATTTGCTGATTGAAATCAAAGGGCTTAACCCGTCCAAATAGCAGGTTGGACGGCTAATTCGGACAGCCCTGGTCTCTGACCGCCCATCGGCGCTCGGAGAGCGCCGCTACAGCAAGCTGCAGCACTCCGCGGCGCCGCGCAAGCGCCTTGCACTTACCTAAAATTGAGGAGGTTGTGTCCGGCATCGAAAAGGACTTGAGGTTTTTCGATGCGCGCAGATGGTGAACCCTATCCAACCCAATTTTGATCCGGCACGACCTCAACCACCGATTCGCGGCCTGCGTTGGTGGATTGCCGGGCTGCTGTTCGCTTCCACCATCATCAATTACATCGACCGGCAAACGCTGAGCGTGCTGGCGCCCATCCTTCTGGTGCAGTACCACTGGACCAACACAGATTTCGCCACCATCTTGATAGCTTTTCGAATTGCCTACACCTTCATGCAGGGCGGAGGAGGATGGCTGATCGATCGCCTGGGCGCCCGCCGTGGCCTCTCGCTCACCGTGACCTTTTATTCTTGTATCGCCAGCCTCACGGCGTTGGCACAAGGGATCGCGAGCTTCCGCGTCTTTCGATTTCTCCTCGGCGCGGGAGAAGGCCCCAACTGGCCGGGCGCCACCAAGGTCGCCTCCGAGTGGTTCCCGGATAAGGAGCGGGCGTGGGCCGTCGCGATGTTCGACAGCGGCTCGTCCATTGGTGGGGCGATTGCCCCTTTTCTGGCCTTGTACGCCTACAAAGTTTTTGGAAGTTGGCGGCCGGTTTTCCTGGTGACCGGAAGCCTCGGTTTTCTTTGGATCCTGGCTTGGCGCTGGCTCTATCGCCCTCCGGAAAAGCACCCGCGACTGGCGCCCGAGGAGCTTGAATACATCCGGCGAGGCCGCACGCCGGAGGTCCAGGTTGCACCTCGCTCCGGAATCACCTGGCGCAAGCTGCTGCGCTATCGGCAGACCTGGGGAATCATCTGCGGCCGCTTTCTGCTGGATCCCTATTGGTTCCTCATCGCTGATTGGTTCGCGCTGTATCTCCGTAGCAAAGGCTTTCGATTGGAACAAAGCATCCTGGGCTTCTGGGTTCCCTTCCTGGGCGCCGACCTCGGCAACTTTTTCGGAGGAGCGCTTTCCAGCTACTGGATCGCGCGCGGCTGGCCGGTGGGGCGCTCGCGCCGCACGGTGTTGCTGATTTTCGGGCCCAGCATGTTGATCCTCATCCCCGCCGCTTTCACCAGTCACTACCTCACCCTGGTGGTGTTGTTCGGATATGCGACGTTTGCCTACGCGGCCTGCTCGACCATGTTTTTGTCGCTGCCCAGCGACGTTTACCATCCCGATGCAGTTGCCTCCGTTAGTGGCCTAGGAGGAACCGGGGCGGGCATCGGGACGCTGATCTCCACCTACCTGATCGGGCGCATCGCCGATCGATTTTCCTTCCAGCCCATCGTGATCGCCGGCTCCATCATTCCCTGCCTCGCCACCGCGATTTTTGTTTTGATGGTGCGCGCGCGTAAAACCCCCGACCCGGAAGGCATTGTGATTACCTTTTGAAGCGGACGAAACGTGTTGCATCAAGAACGCAAGCGTTCCATGAGAGCTATCTCGTCGAGGACACTAATTCCGTGGTTACTCAAGTATTGAGCGATGGGTTTTTCAAAGAAATCCTCATCCTTCGTGCAGATTATTTCCGCCTCTCCGATTATCGCGGTTTGAACAACAATCACGTCATTTACGTCCCGAATGGGGGCAGTCTGCAGAGGGTTCAAGGTTACGATTTCCGCAGATCGGCGAAGGGAGGCGACATAGTCGTAAACAAAATCTTCCGTGAGGCCAAAGAATTCCTGCAATCGGCGGTAGCGAAGCACTCTCGCAAGTTCGTGGAGCATCTCGTTTGAAAGCAGCAGTACATGCTGGCTTTCGATAAGGCTGGTCAGCAACGCGCGGCCAAGACCGTGCGCGCGTTCATGGGCTCGAACGAGAATGGTGTTGTCGAGAACGATCTTCACTGATGCGGACGGTAGCCGGGGCGGCTGCTTCGGATGGCCTCCGTGAGGATGTTCTCGGCCTCCTCTGCGGAGCCGGGTTGACGGCGGGCATCTACCTCTGCGAAGTATTTCCTCAGGTGCTCCGCCAGTTCTTGTTTCTGTTGATCGGACAGGGCAGGAGGTTCGACGGCGCGCACGCTGATCGCCTCATCGTCCAGCACGCGGCGCCCAAGGAGGCTTTCGATCACCACCTTCTGTTCGGGAGATAGGTCCTTGGCTTTGTGTATCATCGATTAACCTTCTTGTGTACGTTCACCCCTAAGCTTACGATTTTAGCGTGGAATTGTCACGCGCTATCCCTGCTAAGGACATGAAGGTGATTTCCCAACTGCTGGCATGCCGCGCACATTCATGGGTAGGCCGTTTCTCGTCAACGTGCCCGGCCTGGGAACAGCGCGGCGATGACTAAACCATGCGCGGCAAGACAGGATCTTGGCGTTCATGCGAGCCGATGGCAAGAAGGTAAGCGCAGTTGGCTTACCTTTGCGGCTCGCAAAATCGGAATCTCGGCCGGTTCATTGCCGGGCAATGAGAAAAGGCCGCGGAGGAGTTCGGCTCAGAGCCAAATACCTCCTCGCTGCCCGCTGCCCGTGTTGTGAACCCTCTTGCAAGATGTTATATTGAAATATAATCGAAAGGAATGGCTATGCACAGAACACATCTGCGCAAGGTCGGCGGCTCGGTCATGCTGGCGGTACCGCGCGCCGTGCTCGACGTCCTGGGCTTGGGGCCCGGAGCAAAGGTCGGCATTGCGATCGAACGCGGCCGACTAGTGGTGGAGCCGCCCAAACGGCCCCGCTACACCCTGGACGAGCTGCTCGCCCAGTGCAGCTCCAAGGCCCGCCGCACGAAAGAGGAGCGGGAGTGGCTCGAAAACAAGCCTGTGGGTCGGGAGCTGATCTGATGAGGCGTGGCGAAATCTGGGTGGTGTGTCTTGATCCCGCGGAAGGACACGAGCAAAAGGGCCGGCGCCCGGTCTTGATCATCTCCCCGGATGCCTTTAACCAAGTCACCAAGGTGCCCGTGGTTCTCCCCATCACCAGCGGCGGGAATTTCTCGCGGACGGCCGGATTTGCGGTATCTCTCGCCGGCGCCGGCACTAAAACCACCGGCGTGATCCGCTGCGACCAGCCCCGCGCGCTAGATCTCGGCGCGCGCCATGGCAGAAAGCTGGAAAATGTGCCCGATGCGATCATGGACGAGGTTCTGGCGAAGGTAGGAACAATCGTTGAGTGAGCGGGCCAGCGTGGGCGGCCCGGTTGATCGTGAAAGTGCAGGGTTGCCCGCATTTCGCCTTGGGGTTTTGTCTTTTCTAGCCACTCGCCACTAGGCACTAGCCACTGCTCTTAGCGGCTCGTCGAATCGGAATTTCGACCTGTTCATTGCCAGGCAATGAGAAAAGGCCGCGGAGGAATTCGGCTCGGAGCCAAATACCTCCGCGCTAACCGCGTTTATACCGCCATCGCGCCTGGGACGCAGGCTTAGATTAAGTCCAAGAGTCTTTGCACCAACTCAAACGCCCGCCGCGCCTGCATCGCTTGGGTGTCAGCGGCGGAGGACTTAAAGAACTCAACAACCTGATCGGGGCCAAAATCTTCCGGGCTGGAGAACTTCTCGCGAAGGATCTCGATCGCCCGTTTCACGTCTTTCTCCGCGATGCGGCTCCGCCAGGCGGCGGCTAATTCTCCGAGTCCGCCCGGATAATGGTCGAGGCAATAGCAGATGTCGTAGGAATCTTTTGGCTTGTCGCGGCCCCCAAGGGCGTGTGCCTTCATGATGAGAAAATCCACGAGCGAAGCCACGCGGACGCGCACCGTGTTCCTGGCGCCCCGAAGTGTCCAGCCCTCGATTTCGATGGAGACGGGCTCCCTAAAGGCGGTCCCGCAAGCGTCTGCCTGCAAGACGCGGAAGCCTTTCAGCAGCTTTGGTCTGTTCTTCTTCAGCTTTATCTCCCTGGGCGCCAGGAATTCCAATTCCACCTGAATGGGAACCTCGCCGTCGTCCAGATCGACATCAGTCAAAAGTTGGTATGATTCCTTGCCAAGCCGGTAGCGGCCCGTGTCGAGGAGCAGGCCAAGCAATTCGGCGTACCGTCCCTTCATGAGTCTCTCAGCGTCCAAAGCAAAGTCAACATCGATGCTTCCCACGTGTGGCTCCTCGGCGTTAGGCAGCAACAGTTCAGGCACCCAGCCGCCGACGAGCACCAGACAGTCCTCGAACGCTGCCAGCACTTGGGCGACGTCAACCAATACGCGGTGAGCCGCTTCCCTTTTGCGGTGGTCGTATTCTTCCTGGGTTCGCGGCTCCGGGCTCATAGCAGCCTCGCTTGAATCCATTTCGGCTTGAGTCTCTGTTCCAATAGAGCTTCTGCTGCTTCCGTGCCGCGCCCTCCACAATGAAAGAGATCAACATAGGTCTGCACCGGGTTGGTGCATCCCATCACCCGTTCGCCGACATATCGAGCCCCGTCGTCCGGGTAGAAAACTCCGTCGTCGTCGGGGATCAGGACGACGAGGTTTTCGCCGCTATCGACCTTTTTGGCCTGTGCCAACACCTCAAAGCGCATGACGTAGTCCTGGCCGGCGTAGATCCAAGTCTTCGGCTGCCGCACATGCGGGGCCTGGAAATCCGCGGCGGAGAATGCCCCGTACGCTGCGAAACCACCCGCCTCCAGTTCAAGATTGTACAAGGCATCGCGCAGTGGTATGCCTCGCAAAAGCGTAAAGTAATCCCGCCGTTCGTGCCGGTCAAAGCGGTAAGCGTCGCGCCAGGCAAAGAGCAACTTAAGCGGGTCGCGTAACCGGAAGCCCCCCTTGCCTAAAACGTCAATGAACGCCTCATCTCGCAGGTGTTGAACCACCTTATTCACCAAGCCCAGGCTCGGCTCAGGAATGGGCTTCTCTAATTGACCAAAGTGTGCCGCCATTCGTCTCTGGGTCCAACGCATTCCCGCGTTCTGCGGAGCCAGGAGCGCGCGAATCACCCTCCCTGCCTCTGGAGTGCTTAGGTTAGCCTTGGGGCGAGGAACGCGGTATAACGGGGGAAGGCCGCTGCGCTCCAAACAAAACGTACCCGGCGCCTCGAGATGGCAGTTGCCGGCAAGGTCGTACCAACTCCATCCGTGCTGGACGCATGAATCCCTGAGACGAGGCGATACGAACGGCATCGCGAGTACCAGCACCGCGACCTGCTGTTGTCCGAAGGAGGGGAACCTTTTTTCCGTTAGTATATGGAAGGTGCTCGGACGCATCTCGCCTTTGCATTCGACGTAGAGCGTGACACCCCCGCCCGGAAGGGGCAACTTCGCCATGAGGTCAAATTGTGCGTTGGCCTTGTTCCCGATGCGCTCGACTCGCCAATCATGCAGCCACGATATTCCACCGAGCAGCTCACGGAGCTTTGACGCGAGAGCCTGCTCCAACGCTAAACCTGTAAGTCTTTGATTGTTCATGTAAAGTCGATTGTTCACGACAACGTGAACATACCATTTTTCGTGAACTCATTCAACCAAGATTTTTTGGCGATGGAAAAGGTTTGTCCAAGTTACCTTTTGGAAGTGGGTTCCTCCGGCGCATGGGGGGTGCGCTGGAAGTTGCGGGGAACGGCGTGGGCACGCGCGGAGGCGTGGCCTGCTTGGTTACGCTTGGCGTTTGTTGTCGGATCGGACAATATTTCCTCTTGACAGCCTCAGAAAACTGGCCTATACTCTAGGCTGCAAGAGGCGAGGTGCCGCTTTGTCTTTGCGCAAGTCTCCCACCCGCACGCCGGCTTTCCTGCGAGCCAACCGGCGCAACGCTCAGATGTCCACAGGGCCCTACACCCAGCGGGGCAAGGCTCAGTCCTGCCTGAACCGGCTCAAGACCGGCGAGCGCTCGCGCGTCTATCGCCAATTGTGGCACGGATTACTCGACGCCCCGCCCTGCGCGGTCGAGTGGACGGCCCGCGCGCTTTTGAACCGCGAGCAGGCGGCACACCCCTTGTTCGCCGACCTCGTGGACCTGTCTCGTTGGGCGGAAGGCATGGTGGCCGCGGACGAACGCGGATTCAGCGAGTTTGTGGCAGCAAAGCAAAAGGCGTGGGCGGCCAGCGAGAACCAGCCTCCGGAGCCGACTGGGACGGAGGAAGCTGGGGGAAAAACTCCTGAAGGAGGAAAAACATCTCACGCAAAGGCGCCAAGACGCGAAGGCGCAACGAAAACCCAGCAGTCTGTCTTGGCGAACTTCTGCGCCTTTGCGTCTTTGCGAGAAACCGTTTGTTTTTCATACCTTGGAAGCGGGAAACGTCTCCGAGCGGGGGAAAGAGCAAAATAAAAAGATGTTAGAAAACGACGTTGGAAGCCGGAATGTTGTTGAAAACAAAACAAACGACGACATTTTGTCATGCTATCTATCGGACATTTTAGGCAATTCGGCGCCAATTTTGACGGAAAATGCACATTTGGGTGCGACAAAAAGCACCTTTTCGATGCGATTTAACCGCCAATGTACAGCGCTGGCGATGCCAAGGTGCGAGTCGCAAAATCTCACGGACGCCCGGCGGTGCCGTGGCAGAACCGAGTGCTTGGCGGGCTGGCAACACGACGCAAGACAAGAGGAAGAGCAGTCCTACCCGGCAAGCGCGTTATTTCTTTCCCCCGCTCGTGAAATTTCCGATTTCCGTCGCCACCGACTTGGGGACACCTTGAAATTCAAGGGGTTGCCGCACTTGGGTAAAGTCGTTGCCCGACATTTTGATGTCCTTGGTCTGGCCGCCGCTCAAGCGGAGGAAGGTCTCCGTGGGTACGGGCCGCGAGCCGCGCACCAGCGCATCCACAACGTTGTTCATCCAGACCATGGGCTGCGATCCACTCGCTGTACCGGCGCGGAAGCCATCCATGTCAAGGGTCTTTACGTCATCGAATATCATGGCCGGCCGCATGTCGTCATTTTCGCAGCGCACCTGCACATGGGTCAGGGTCAAACCCTCCACGTGGCGCGCATAGAAACCATAGGCGGGGAGCATGCCGAACATGCCGGCCTGCGGATACTTCTCGGGCAGTTCAGGAACGTCGAGTCCTTTCGCCTCCTTCTCTCCCCCCTGCATCGTGAGGCTAATTCCCTCGAGCGAAATTCTTTCCACAGGGTACCCGGGCAGTCCGGAGATGTCGGAAGTCTCTGTAGCGCCGGTGGCCACGAGGTTGGAGATAGAAACATTCTGAATGGTGCCGGGGATGGGATTGGTGAGCCCGCGCCCCCGGTTCCCGCGCCGGATGAAAATCGGGATCAGGACGCCTTCCATGGTGATGTTGGAGATGACCACGCCGTCGATGTGCGCTCCATCCACCGATTCCAGCGAAATGCCGGAATGCGGCGGGTGTCCTTTTTCGCGCGGCAGCATGGTCAAGTTCGACACGGCAATATTCTTAAAGTCGCCGCTGCTCTCGGTTCCAAATTTGAAATTGTTGGCGTTCGTGCGCAGGACGCAATTCGTCACCATCAGGTGCTCGGTGGGCCGCGGGTAACCCATGGAAGGGCTGGCCTTCGGGCAAATTGCGTCGTCGGACGATTCCACGTAGCAGTTGGCGATTCGCACGTAACGCGAAGCGTCGGGGTCGATGCCGTCCGCATAGCTGTTCAGGACAGTGACGCCGAGAACGTTCACATAGTCGCATCCCCAAAAACTGATGGAATAATTCGGGGAGTTCTGCACCGTAATCCCCTGGAGCGTCACGTACTGGCACATTTTAAAGGCAATGGTCTTGGGCCCGTGGCGATGGGTGCGATTCCCATCAATCGTGCCCTGGCCCACGATGCCGATGTTGTGCACGCTATCCGCAGTGACGAGTCCGTAATGGAAATAGGTGGTTTCCTCGTCGGACACAGATTTGAAGGGCAATTCTTCATACTTGTCGAAATCCGCATCATCGGGGCTCTCGGCCAGCGTCGCTCCGGCTTCCAGGTAGAGCGTCACGTTATTCTTCAGACGGATGGTTCCGCTGATGTAGCGGCCGGGAGGAATGTGGACCTCGCCGCCGCCCTGCTTCTCCGCGGCATCGATGGCCGCTTGGATGGCGGCCGTGTCCTTGGTGACCCCGTCACCTTTCGCGCCGTAGTCGCGTACGTTCAGGGCCCCTGCCGCCGAGACAGTAAACGCCAGGGAGAAGCCCCAGACCACGGTAATCCGCAGGAACCAACGACGATTAATCAGCATTGTGCGTCCGAAGGAAGATGTTACCTTCCGGCGAGTCTTTTACTCCCAATCCGTCCTCAATTCAATACTCCGGCGGGATTATTTTCACACAGAATACTTCTGCCCCTATTCCATCTCAAATGCCAGGTACTGCAACTTGCCGTCGCGTTCGATTTGCAGCACCACCGGGTCGCCGGGTTTGAGTTGTCTTATACCACCGCTCAGCGCTTCCAGGCTAATAATGGTAACGCCGTTCAACGCGTGGATGACATCTCCAGTCTCCAGTCCGGAATCGACGCTCGCCCCAAAGGCGGTGCGGGCCGCCACGATCACTCCCGAGCCCATGCGCAGGTCGGCAACCATCGAGGAAATCCGGCGGTCGATCTGCACGCCGATGATTCCCAGTTGGGGAACCAAATCCTTCACGGGGTCGAGCGAGTCCGCCAGCTTGTCCATGTCGTCTTGTTGCTCAACGATAGGAATCTCCAGGGAAATCTTTTCCGAGCCGCGCAAAACCTCGAGTTGGAGGGGCGCCGGATCCTCTCGCCACTGGTATGCGGCAGCGAACTGCGGCACGTTTATCACCGGCTTCTTATCCAGGGTCAGGACGACGTCTTGGACTTTCAGCCCCGCCGTGTCGGCGGGACCATTGGGTACGATGTCAGAGACGATTACGCCATAGTCCTGTGGCAGCCCCAGCCCCGCCGCCAGGGTCGGAGTGATCGTTTGTACGGACGCGCCGATTACCTCGCGATGCACGTGTCCTTGTTTGCGCAGTTGTTCGTAAACGCGCCGCGCCACACCACTGGGAATGGCGAATCCGAGGCCCTCATTTCCACCGCCCTCTGTCAGGATAAAAGTATTGATCCCCACCACCTTGCCCTCATCATCCACCAGCGGCCCGCCGCTGTTACCGGGGTTAATGGGGGCGTCGGTCTGGATGTACACCATGGGGCGATCAGGGTCAGGCTGGCGCGCAATCGAGCTCACCACACCCCGGGTTACGGAATTGCTCAAGCCCTCCGGGCTTCCGAAGGCAAAGACCATTTGGCCTTGGTGCACGTCCTGGTATCTGCCGAAAGGAAGCGACGGCAGGCCGCTGGCTTCGATCTTGAGCAAGGCCAAATCCGTTTCGGTGTGCACGCCCACAACGCGCGCGTTCATGGTGGTGGGCTTGGAGCGCAGAGTGGCGCGGGGGGAATTGCTGTTCTCCGAGGAAAACAGCACCACCCGGACCCTCACGGCGCCTTCCACCACGTGCGCGTTGGTGATGATGTATCCTTCCGGGTCCACGATCACGCCGGAGCCGAGGGTCCTCTGGTGAGCGATCAGCGCCGTGTTAGTTTGTCCATGCTGCTCGACGGGCGCGTATCCCGCCACCAGAATCTGCACGACGGCTGGAGAAACCTGCCGTACCAGGGACTCCACCGAATCGTCGAGTTGATGGAGCAAATCCTTGCCGGGCGCGGGCTGTGCGCTTAGTGAGAGCGCCAGCGCCCCCAGCAAGACCACCCCGAACTTTTTGGCAATGGAATTCAAATGACCGCCTGGTGCTGCGAACATAATTCCTCCTTGCAACTCAAATCGGTTCTGCACGTTGGGACGAAACTGGCCAAGGCCACCCCTGAACCCGTTTGTCTGGCGATGGATCGACCTCTTTTATTAAGATGCATGAGGGACCCCTCTCTGCTCGCTTTTTCTGGGCGCCCGGGGGAGGGTTCTTTTGAATTTACTACGCTCGCCCCCTGGGAGTCTAATCGTTACCCATATCTTCTGCTAGACATTGGGGAAACAAAAATCCGAGCCCTCTCCCTGGGGAGTGTGTGGGGCAACCCGTGAAACGTCAGAGGAGAATCTTCTCCATCATGATTTGTAGTAGAATCCCGGCCTGGAATGCACATTTGACCTGTTCTTAAAAAAGGATGCTGCCATGAAAAAGTTGTTCTTCCTGGTTCTTCTTTTCAGCCTGGGAGTAAGCATGGGATTTGCCCAGGCGGCGAAGACTCGCTTCGCCGTCGTCGGCCTTGACCACGATCACGTGTGGGGCAAGCTGAGAAACTTCGAGAATCACATGTATCCGGACGCAGAATTAGTGGCTATTGCCGACACACATCCGGAGCTGATTGAGAAGGCAAAGACCCGAGTTTCCCCCAGTATCAAATTCTTCAGTGACTACAACGAGATGCTGGACGAGATGAAGCCTGACGCGGTGCTCGTGACCACGGCAAACAACCTGCATTTACCCATCCTGCGTGCTTGCGCCCAACGGCACATCCATTTCCTTACGGAAAAACCCATGGCCTCCAGCGGCGCTGACGCCCGCGAGATGGCGCGCTTGGCGCGTGAGGCCGGCATCAAGCTGATGGTGAATTACGCAACCATCTGGTCGCCCGCCACGCAGGAAGCCGCCGCGCGCCTGAAGGCCGGCGAACTCGGCCCCATCCAGAAGATTATCGTGGAATTCGGCCACAACGGCCCGAAGTCAGGCAGCACCTCGAAGGAATTCATCGCCTGGCTCTACGATGCCAAGAAGAACGGCGCCGGCGCACTCATGGATTTTGGCTGTTACGGCGCCGACTGGGCGATGTGGATGAAGGGACGGCCCCAGCGCGTCTTTGCCTATTCGCTCAAGCTCAAGACCGCCGAGCACAATGAAGTTGAGGACGACGCGGAAATCTTGCTGGAGTATCCGGACGCCTCCGCCATCCTGCTGCCCTCCTGGGATTGGCCGTACGGCAAGGGTCAAGCAGAGTTCTACGGTCCCCAGGGCAGCTTGCTGGTGATGGGCGAAGGCTTGCTCTTCCAGCCCGCCAAGAAGCCCACCAGTCTCGAGAATCCGAGCGGGACGCCGGTTCCCACCCCTCCGCTACCGCCCGAGAAAATGGATGGAATCAACTATTTCCTCGACTGCCTCCGGAACAACAAACCGATTGAAGGTCCGGTGTCGGCAGAATTGAATGTGGGGGTGAACGAAATCCTCGACGCGGCGATTGAATCCATTCGCACGGGTAAAGCGGTGAGTTTGCAGCCGTAAAGCAGGAGTCAGAAGTCAGGAGTCGGAAGATAGGCAATGTGGATAGCCTCAAGCTGACTTCTGACTTTCTTGGTTCTAGAGCGGGCCGATGTCCACCCAGGCGCGCTTGCTCCATGACTCCAGGCCTTTTTCGGCAAGCTGCAAACCTTTAGCGCCTTCGAGCAAGCTCCAACGGAACGGCTCATTCTTCACGACGTGGCGCAGGAACAACTCCCATTGCCGTTTGAAAGCGTTCTCGTAAACTTCCTGCTCCGGCACCTTTTGCCATCCGTCGAAATAATTCAGGGCGCTGGGGACGTCCGGATCCCACACGGGACGCGGCGTTGCGCCATAGGGCTGAATCCAACAGTCCCGTAACCCCGCCACCGCCGAGCCTTTTGTGCCGTCCACCTGAATCGTGAGCAGGTCATCGCGGCGAACTCGCACGCACCAGGAGGAGCTGAACGGCGCGAGGATACCGCCTTCGAGCTCGAAGGTCGCGTAAGCGGAATCATCAGCCGTGCACTCATAAGGATTGCCTTCCTCGTTGCGCCGCACGGCAATGTGGGTTGTGCCGCGACAGGAAACTGCCTTCACCGGGGCAAAGAGGTTGTCCAGGATATAACGCCAGTGGCAGAACATGTCGAGGATGATCCCGCCGCCGTCTTCCTTGCGGTAGTTCCACGAGGGGCGCTGGGGGGGAATGGTATCGCCTTCAAAAACCCAATAACCGAACTCTCCTCGTACCGCGAAAATGCGGCCAAAGAAACCCGAGTCGCGCAACCGTTGGAGCTTCACCAGCCCCGGCAGCCAGAGCTTGTCCTGCACCACGCCGTGCTTGATTCCCGCGGATTCCGCCAGCCGGTAGAGTTGCAGAGATTTGTCCAGAGTTTCGGCGACCGGCTTCTCGCAGTAAACGTGTTTGCCCGCGGCGATGGCTTTGCTGACCGCCGCAAAGCGTTGGGCCGTCGCCTGCGCGTCGAAATAGATGGAATACTGCGGGTCGGCGAGGGCCGTATCGAGGTCGGTCGTGTACGGCAGGCCGCCGAACTCCTGCGCAATGGACTCCAGTTTGGCGGCGCTCCTCCCCACCAGGAGCGGCCGCGGCACGATTCTTTCGGCATCACTAATTCTGACGCCCCCCTGCTTCATGATGGCGCTAATCGAGCGGCGCAAGTGCTGATTCAGACCCATGCGCCCGGTGACGCCGTTCATGATGATTCCCACCGAATGGATTTTCTGATTTTCCATGTTCACGCCTTTGGTTTTTCCGTGCACTGGGGTTGCGCGCCGGAGGGGAGCGCCGGAGCGTCCACACCCGCGCGCGGCAAGGTCCCTTCCAATTCCTGGCGCCAATGCGCTACGTCGCCGGCCGGACCGTAGCAGTAAATCATGCGCATGGTTGTGGACCCCGTGTTGGTGAGTTGGTGAAAAACCTTGGGGGGGATGTAGACGGCTTGGCCTGCTTTGATCGTTCCCCTTTCGGCGCCCAAACACATTTCGCCGTCGCCTTCGAGAATCAGGTAAATCTCTTCCTGCTCCTGATTGTGCCAGGGGACTTGGCCCCCATGGGGCTCCAGCATGACGCATCCCATTGAAAAGCTTTTGGCCTGGATGGGGCTGACTCCCCCCACCAAGTTCTTTGTTCGGCGCCGCGCCGGATAGGTGCGGCCGGCGATTTCCGCCAAGTCAGCAATGATCACTCTGCATTCTCCTCTGCTCGATGATTTTGCGGTTTGCTGCGCGCAAGGTGAGCGATAGAACAGATTCGATCTCAAGGCGCAACAGGCGTCGACTTGCCTCGAACCACCACAGCCGTCACGACAGTGCCGACGAGCGCCCCCACCAGCACCGTGAAGGCAATCCAGACAACCATCTGCGGCAGAAAAGCGATCTGCATGTACTCGCCTAAGAAGGATGTCGGCCCGGAGTAGTTGGGGGGCAGCACGTCGTAATGAGTTCCCCAATGACCATGCATGGCGAAAAGCATGACAAGAGCCACAGGGATGCGCGCCGCATAGCCGTAGGCCACCAGCACTTTGAAGAGCGCAGGCCAGCCCAGCGTGACGACGCTCGCTGCCAAAGCCAATAACAAGTATCCCACCAGCTCTTTGCCAGGGAACTTGAGTTTCGGCACGAATCCCACATAGACCGCGACAATGAAGATAACGATTCCCAGTACCACAGATCCAAAAGCTTTCAACAGACTCGGCGCGCCCTGCCCGGAGCTTGTCAGCTTCACAGCAAAGTAGGGCCCGAACAGGAAAGGAAGCCAGGAGATTCCGACGACCGCCAAGCCCCCTCCGGGCGCAGTGCTGAAAAATCGCGGGGACCAGTGTGCCAGTTCGCCGATCAACCGCAACAGGGTGATCCCCAGCGTGATTACTGCGGGTACCAAGATCAAACCTCGAATATCGAGGGAAGAATCTGAAGTCGAATCCGGCATGAGCGCCTCCTTCCGCACGCGCGGTCCCATCCTGGAGTTTCGAATTAGGGCCGGTAAATCACAAGAGCCCGAAATAGCCTGGGCATTCTACCCGATTTGGTTTGTCGGAACCAGCGCAGGGTGAAGGCTTGTCTTGAGGGCTCGGTGATTGGCGATGAAGGGCTGCGGGGAAGGTGCCACGCCCGGAAATCTCCCCTTCCGTCAGATATCCCGCCAAAGTGTGCAATTTTGAACAGACAAGACGCTGGGGATGCTCTAATTACTATAGGGGGCTCAGTAGGGAGACCGCGGGTTTGCCACGGCCAATCGGGGACCTCAAAATCCCTGCCGAGTTTTTTGCTGGAGTGCCAGTCCTAATGGTGCTAAACTCCGGAGCGAGTACCGGAACCTGCCACGTGGGGTTTTAGGCCAGCAGATAATCTGCATTTTCGAGGATCCAGCCCTCGATTAGTGTCACATTTCTGCTTCACGGGTGTGCAAGAGCCAGGCGCAAAAAGTGGGGAAGGGGCTTCGCTTCGGACTCCAAAGCCGGCGGTGAGGATGCGTGGTGGCGCCATTTGCGGCGCACGATGGCAAAGAGTTTCCAGCGCTCTCACCAGGGAGGAACATTCATGAAAGTCCTGCTGGTCTATCCGGAATTTCCAGACACGTTCTGGAGCTTCAAACACGCTCTGCCTTTCCAGGGCAAGCGTTCGGCATTTCCTCCCCTCGGACTGCTCACCATTTCCGCCATGCTGCCCAATACTTGGCAGAAACGCTTGGTGGATTTGAACGTCCAGCGCCTGAAGGATTCGGACCTGAATTGGGCGGACGTGGTGTTTTTCAGCGGCATGATTGTGCAAGGTCCCTCCATGAAGGAGCAGATTGCGCGCGCCAAACGGCACGGCAAGCGAACGGTAGTGGGCGGGCCGATCACCAGCGCTCATGATCCCGCCATTTCCCAAGCCGACCACATTGTGGAAGGCGAGGCCGAGGAGATGATAAGCCAGGTCGCCGAGGATCTTGAGCGCGGAGCTGCCAAGCCTTTCTACACTAATCCGCAGGTGGTTGATGTCACGCGCGTTCCGCTCCCCGACCTGCACTTGGCCCGGTTAGGCCGCTATAGTTCCATGTCGGTTCAGTTCTCGCGCGGCTGTCCCTTTACCTGCGAGTTCTGCGACATCATCGAAATCTACGGCCGCCGCCCCCGCACCAAAACCCCTGATCAGGTGTGCGCCGAACTCGACCAGCTTCACAGCCTCGGCTGGCGCGGCTCGGTCTTTATGGTTGACGACAACTTCATCGGCAATAAGAAGAGCGTGAAGGCTCTCCTTCCGCGGCTGGTGCAATGGATGCGGGACCACAAGTTTCCCTTCTCGCTTTACACTGAAGCTTCCCTGAATCTGGCGGAAGACGAAGAACTGCTGGCGATGATGCGCGAGGCCCATTTCACGCGGGTTTTCCTGGGCATCGAAACGCCGGTGGCCGAAAGCTTGAAGGAAACCACCAAGTTCCAGAATCTTCGCAAAGATTTGCTGGAAAGCGTGCGGTTGATCCAGGCCTACGGCATGGAAGTCATGGCGGGCTTCATCGTGGGATTTGATAACGACCCGCCCGATGTCTTTGACCGGCAAATTGAGTTCATCCGTCAGGCGGCGATCCCGCTCTCCATGGTCGGCCTGCTCACGGCCCTGCCCAACACCCAGTTATGGCGGCGGCTCAAGGCGGAGGGCCGGCTTCTGAAATCCAGCCTGGGGAACAACACGCTCGCTGACTTGAACTTCATCCCGCGCATGGATACTCAGGAACTTCTGGATGGCTACCGCCGCATTCTTCAGACCATCTACAACCCGCGCGAGTACTTCCAGCGCGCCTCGGCCTTCCTCACCCAATTGGGCAGCGGGTCGCGCTCGCCCCTCGTGTTCTCTGATATCGTGGCGCTTGGCCGCTCGCTTTGGCGGCAGGGACTGCTCAGCAACTACCGCCAGGAGTACTGGAAATTCCTTGTCCAGTCACTGCGGCGCCACCGGCGCCACTTCAGCAAGGCCATAACCCTGGCGATCATGGGGCACCATTTCTTTGCCCTCACCAGCGCCACGGAAGCCAATTGAATTTTGGATTTTAGCTTGCAGAGACAAACGCGGTTTGCCTTATTTTGCGGTTCTTAACACGAAAATCTCAGGATGTTCCTGAGAGGCCGGCCCCGGCCAAAATCCAAAATCATCAGCCCTTCTTCAATTCCGCCAAGACCAGCCGGCCGCACTCCTTCAGGGTTTCAAACACTCCCACCCCCTTATAGGCCACGGCTTCATAAGTTGACTCATTCTTCTTCGTCAGAGCCTTTTTCAATTCCTCAACCGGAAGCGCACTGGGCAAGTCGCGCTTGTTGAGCTGGAGCACATATGGAATCTTCATGAAATCGTAATTGTGCTCGTGCAGGTTCTCGTACAGGTTCTCCAACGCTTCAATGTTGGCGTCCATTCTTTCTTCCTGGGAATCCGCCACGAACACCACGCCATCCACGCCCCGCAGAATCAGCTTGCGGCTGGCGTCATAGAAGACTTGCCCCGGCACGGTATAGAGATGGAAGCGTGTCTTGAACCCTCGAATGGTGCCGAGGTCGAGGGGAAGGAAATCGAAGAAAAGAGTGCGGTCGGTTTCCGTGGCTAGGGAGATCATTTTCCCGCCGGTTTTCGCCAGGGTCTGGTCAAAAATCCACTGGAGGTTGGTGGTCTTACCGCCCAGACCAGCGCCGTAGTAAACGATTTTGCAGTTGATTTCCCGGGCAGCGAAGTTAATGAAACTCACGCGCTAAGATCCCCTTCCCCCAAGGCTCCAAGCTTTGCCACTATACAGAATTCAAAAGGTCGGGCTGAACTGGGTCGCCCCTCTGGTGTATTCTCTCCTCTAGGCGATCTCCAACGTCCAATGTATATAACACAGCGGCACTCTGCTGACAATACCGCTGCGTCCTCACGATCAAATTGCCCCAAGCCGCGAATTCGCGGCCGAGTTCCTCGATCCTTGGCCAGCCGATGAGCCTTCTGCATCGGTTCATTCCCGGCGGCTGACGAAAGCCCTTTCGAACCCGCGTCTATTCGTCTTCGCTTGAGCCCCGCCGCCAGGAAGCCATCATGTCGGCCGACTAAAACCTCGGTCCACAAGAACCGTCGGAGTGTTGAATTCCACTATAGCCTCCCGCTTCCCGTTTCTTCGCTCGTTCGATAACTCGGGAGGAGCCGAGGTGTTTTTTAGGTAGGCCATTGCCCCGGCTCTCCCGGTCTTGTAAGAAACGACCCCCCTTAAGGGGGCGGGTAGTGGCTAGGTCATTAGTGGTCCAAGCTGGGTACATCATGCCACAAATTAAAAGGAAAGGTGCAAAATAATTGATGTGGGTCATTTCTCCCTTCGTGGCCCGCCACTCCTCCCGCTGGCTGAAATTTTCAGATTGTAAAAGAGTTGTGGGGAAGAGGCCGGGCCGTCCACCTTAATCCTAGCCTAATCTGAGCTAAGGCAGTTGTTAAGAGGAATTTTCGCCGGATAGCAGTCTGGGATCATCTCTAGCGGCGGCCGATACATGCCTTGGCCAGGACATGGTCCCCCTTTCAACCCTCGCCGCAGGAGAGGAAAATCGTTAGCCATGGGTAAGACCTACGGATTGAGACTTCAAAATGCGTCGCTACCCTGCGCACACATAACTTGCTCGAATTCTATGAATCTGAGAATATGACACGCTTGACCGAGAGGGATTCATCATACAAGGGAGACTATCATGCCAAGCAATTTGAAGCATCGCAGTCACATTATTACGGATGGCCGCGACCGCGCCGGGGCGCGCTCCATGCTCAAGGCCATCGGGTTCACGGACGCGGACCTGGCCAAGCCGATTGTCGGCATCGCCAACACCTGGATTGAGACCATGCCCTGCAATTACCATCTGCGGAAACTGGCGGAAAAGGTAAAGGCAGGCGTGCGCGCGGCGGGCGGCACTCCCATGGAGCTCAACACCATCGCCATCTCCGATGGCGTGACCATGGGCACCGAGGGCATGAAGGCTTCCCTGGTCAGCCGCGAGGTGGTAGCGGACTCCATCGAACTGGTGGGGCGCGGGCACATGTTTGACGCCATGGTGGCCTTGGTGGGTTGCGACAAGACCATTCCCGGCGGAGCCATGGCGCTGATCCGGCTGAATGTCCCGAGCGTGCTGCTTTACGGAGGCTCCATCGCGGCCGGACGCTTCCAGAACCGTGACGTGACGATTGGCGATGTTTACGAAGCCGTAGGCGCCAACGCCGCCGGTCTGATGACGGACGCAGAATTGAAGCAACTGGAAGACCACGCATGCCCGGGTGCGGGCGCCTGCGGCGGGCAGTTCACCGCCAACACCATGTCCACCGTGATGGAATTCATCGGCCTCTCTCCGATGGGAATGAACAGCATTCCCGCTCTGGACCCGCAAAAGGATGAAGCCGCCTTTCAGTGCGGCCAGATCGTGATGGATTTGCTCAAGCGCGGAGTGAAACCGCTCGACATCCTCACGCGCCAGGCTTTCGAGAACGCCATCGCCAGCGTGGCGGCCACCGGTGGCTCCACCAACGCCGTGCTGCATTTGCTCGCCATGGCGCGCGAAGCCAACGTTCCCCTGGCAATTGAAGACTTTGATGTGGTCAGTTCGCGCACTCCCATCATCGCGGATTTGAAGCCCGGCGGGCGTTTCGTCGCCGTGGATGTGCATCACGCCGGCGGAATTCCGCTGATCGCCAAGAAGCTGTTGGAGGCTGGCTTGCTGGATGGCACGCAGATGACGCCTACCGGCAAGACGATCGCGGAGGAGGCCGCGCGCGTTAAAGAAACTCCCGGGCAAGTTGTGGTGCGGCCCGTCTCCAACCCCATTAAGAAAACCGGCGGTTTGGTAATCCTGAAAGGGAACCTCGCGCCGGAAGGCTGTGTCATCAAAGTGGCGGGCTACGAACGCACGCAACATCGCGGGCCGGCGCGCGTCTTTGATTGTGAAGAAGACGCCATGCGCGCCGTGATGAGCAAGAGCATCAAGGCCGGGGATGTGGTGGTGATTCGCTACGAAGGTCCGCGCGGAGGGCCGGGCATGCGCGAAATGCTGGGCGTAACCGGAGCCCTCGTGGGAGAAGGCCTCGGCGATTCGGTGGCGCTGCTCACCGACGGGCGCTTCAGCGGTGCAACGCACGGCCTGATGGCGGGTCACGTAGCGCCGGAAGCGGCCCGCGGAGGCCCCATTGCTGCGGTGGCCAATGGTGACACCATCGTGTTCGACATCGAAAAACGCCGGATCGATATGGATGTCTCTGACGGTGATATTGTGGCACGCTTGGCGAAGTGGAAGGCCCCGGAGCCGCGTTACAAGCGCGGCGTGTTCGCCAAATACACGGCACTGGTTTCCTCCGCGTCGGAAGGCGCGGTGACGTTTGTGAAATCGTGACCTCTGGCTGAGGAATCGTCCCGAGACATTATCCTGAATCCCCAAACGGTGGGGGCGAGCGCGTTCGCCCCCCGCGCCCCGCATTTCCTTGCCGCGCTGCCTGGGAATATGCAAAAATATTGAGTGACGGAAGGGGCAGCGCTTGAGTCATGAAGCATCCACCTTCCCCTCGGGGGGACACCACGCATTCAAGGAGAGTAAGTGCATCCTGATCTTAAAGCCGTCGTCGAGGTCCAGCAGCTTGACCAGCAGGTTGCGGGGCTGACGGTGCAGATCGATTCCCTACCCGCACAGATTCAAACCCTGCAATCGCAACTGGATGATTTCATCCACGCCCACGAAGAACGCAAAAAACGCTTGGCCGCTAATCTCAAAGAGCGCAAAGCCCTGGAAGGTGAAATCAAAGTCATCCAGGAGAAAATCACCAAGCACAAAGATCAGCTCTATCAGGTGAAGACCAACGAGCAATACCGGGCGATGCTAAAGGAGATTGAAGGGGAAGAAAGCAACATCCGCGCGATCGAGGACCAGCTCCTGGAAAAGATGATCGAGGCGGAAGACATCCAAAAGCACATCCAGGAGGCGGCGGCCCGGCTGGAGGGCGAAAAAGCGCGTGTTGCGGCGGAGATCAAGCGCCTACAGGACGAGCGGCAGAAGGACTTGGATGAGCGCGAACACCTGCAAACTCGGCGCAAGGAACTGGCCGCCACCCTCAGCGATTCCGTTCTGGCGCTCTATGAACGCATCCGCACTTATCGAACCGGGGCGGCAGTGGCGGAGGTTCGCGACGGTCTTTGCACCGCCTGCAACGTTCGATTGCGGCCCCAGGCTTACAACGAGGTTCGAAGCAACAATGCCGTGCTGACTTGCGAAAACTGCAGCCGCATCCTCTATTATGTTGAGCCTCCCGCCGCCGAGCAGGGCGAGGGCGGCGACGAGAGTGCAGTGGTTAGCGGATAGTAATTGGTTGCTAGCCATTATCCGCTAACTACTATCCACTCCTTTTGATTCCCCATGCCCAGCACACCGGAAATCGTTGCGCACATCGACGGCGGATCGCGCGGCAATCCAGGCCCTGCCGCCTATGGAGTGGCCATCGAAACGGCGCAAGGCCGGCCCCTTACGGCGTTTGCGAAATTCATTGGAGAAACCACCAACAACTTTGCCGAATACCAGGGGCTGCTGGCCGCCCTGAATTACGCCCTGAGCCATGGCTATGCGCGGCTGCGCGTGTTGACGGATTCGGAATTAATGACCCGGCAGATTTCCGGAAGCTACAAAGTCCGCAGCCCTGACCTCAAGCCGTTGCACGACAAGGCTCGGGCGATGATCGCTCGCCTGGAGTCCTTTTCCATTCGACACGTTTATCGCGAGCAAAACCGCGAAGCTGACCGGCTGGCGAATCAGGCTATGGACGATGCCGAGCGCGGCATAACGCCGCACGCACCCCCGCCACACGCCTTGCCGCCAGCGGCCTCAAAAACGTCCCCGGCGAAACCTCTGTCCATTTCCGCGACGTTCCAGAATGGCGTGCTCCATCCACACACGCAACTTCCACTGCTTGACGGCGAGGAAGTGGAATTAGAAATTCGCCGCAAGAAATAAGATCGCTCATGAAACCCAGCAGGCTGACTCGTGGTTCTCCGAATTTCCTGTATAATAAGGTTGCAAGCGGGCGTGGTCTGCCGCCGGGGACGTGTGGCGGCAACCCAACAACGGGCAACTGCGGATCGGAGAAAGGATTCCAGGGAGAAACGTTTCTATGGCACAGCGAATGGTGAAGTGCGTGAAGCTTAATAAGGAACTTCCCGGCCTTGAGGAGCCTCCCTGGGCTGGAGAACTCGGCCAGCGCATTTACGATAACGTCTCCCAAGAAGCGTGGAACCAGTGGCTCAACTTCTTAAGGATGTTGATCAACGAATATCGCCTGGTGCCTTCGACAAAGGAAGCCCAGGAATTCATCGCCAAACAAATGGAGCAGTTTTTCTTCGGCGAAGGGTCGGCGCATCCACCCGGCTATGTCCCGATCAAGTGAAAACCCTCTTATTTCCAATTTCAAGGAGCCCAATGCGATTCCAGGTATCAACCTTCTTCAAGATTTTAGGAGTGGGAGCTTTCTTGCTCATCTTTACCTTTGCGCTTCAAGCTGGGCCGACGCCCGACGATGGCGGCGACCTGTTCAAGCAAAAGTGCTCGATGTGCCATGGCGTCGACGGGAAGGGGTTTTCGGCCTTGAAGACTCCTGACTTCACGGATCCCAAGGTGCAGGCTTCCCTGACGGATAAAGAAATCGTGGAGACTATCAAGAACGGGAAAAAGGGCACGGCGATGCCACCCTTCGCGGAAAAGCTGAGTGACGAACAGATCCACTCGCTGGTTACTTATATTCGTTCCCTTGACAGCAGCAAGAAAAAGTAACCGCCGGGGTCGGCCGTGGACTTTAACTTTCCGTGCCCTTTTGCCGGGGGAGCGCAACCTCGCCGGTCGCTGATCACGTTTCGCGGCGCGGCTATTATTGGTCCGTCAATCCCCCTTGCTTAGCGTGGGAGATCAGGGTAGCATCAATTTCAAATTCAGGCAGGGAGGTCGGGATAAGCCTAAGAATTGGACGCGTCGCCGGAATGCATCGTAGAGCTTTGCAACGTCGGTAAGCGCTACGGGGAACATGCCGCCCTTGAAAACTTCTCGCTCACGGTGCGCCGGGGCGAATTTCTGACGCTTCTTGGTCCGAGCGGAAGCGGCAAGACCACGCTGCTGCGCCTGGTGGCGGGATTCGAATTGCCCCAGGATGGGCAGATCCTGATTGACGGGCGCGATGCTTCCGCGCTGCCTCCTTACCGCCGCAACGTCAATACGGTCTTTCAACATTACGCGCTATTCCCCCATCTCACCGTTTTCCGCAACGTCGCCTTTGGCCTGGAGCAGAAGAATCTTGCGCCGGAGGCGATTCGCCGCCGTGTCCGCGCCATCCTGGAAATGGTGGAGATGCCCGGCAAAGAAGATCGCTATCCCCATCAACTGAGCGGTGGCGAAAAACAGCGCGTGGCGCTGGCGCGGGCGCTCGTGCTGGAGCCCGCCGTGCTCCTGCTCGATGAGCCGCTGGGCGCGCTTGACCAGAAACTTCGGCAACAGATGCAGGTGGAATTAAAGCGCCTGCGCGCGCGCCTGGGCATCACCTTTATCTTTGTGACCCACGACCAGGAAGAAGCCCTGGTGATGTCCGACCGCGTGGCGGTGATCAACCGCGGACACCTCGAGCAAGTGGGCACGAGCGAAGAAATCTATGAACGCCCGCGAACGTACTTCGTGGCCGACTTCATGGGAGTGGAAAATTTCTTTGAGGTGAGTTGCGCTGCGCACACCCCGGAGGGCACGCGGTTTGAGATGGAGGGCGGACAGGCCCTGTGGGCATCGAACTCCGGGGACCTTCCCCCGCATTCGCCCGCGACGCTGGCGGTGCGGCCGGAGTGCGTGCGCTTGACGCACGATCCACCCGCCGGGAATGGCAGCCCCCTGAATCTGCTGGAAGGCGAACTTGTGGAGTCGATTTACGAGGGAGGAAGACGCCGCTGGGCCGTACGTGTCTCCAGTGGGCAGCGCGTTGTGGTGCGGGATTCCAACGCCTCGCGCGAATCGCCGCCCAGCAGCGAAACAAAAGTTTATGTCTCGTGGGACGCAGCGCGGAGCCTGGTCTTTCCGCGCGACGCCGCAAGGAGGGTAGGGTGAGCATGGAAAAAGTGGTGAAATCGGACGCGGAATGGAAACAAATCCTCACCCCGGAGCAGTACCAGGTGACGCGCCACGGAGGCACCGAGTGTGCCTTCACCGGCCAATTCTGGGATTTTCACGAAGAAGGAGTTTTTCGCTGCGTTTGTTGCGGAGCCGAGCTGTTTCATTCCCAAAAGAAATTCGAATCCGGGACGGGTTGGCCGAGCTTCTGGGAGGCGATGGACCCCCAATACGTCCAACTGAAAACCGACATGAGTTACGGTATGAGACGTACGGAAGTACTGTGCGCCCGATGCGACGCGCACCTCGGGCATGTGTTTGAAGACGGTCCCCCACCGACCCACCTCCGCTATTGCATTAATTCCGTCGCGCTCAAATTTGTAAAGAATGATTGAGAATCCTGTGGGGGGGTGATTCTTACCCAGCGCGGCGGGCTCCTTGTTCCCGAGGTCGCGGAGCTCGGTTGCTATCAAGGGGTGCCCGCGGCGGGATCGAGCGCACCCAAATCCGCGAGTTGCTTTTCCAATTCCGCCAGGGCGTTTTGGAGCATCACTTGATAGCGCGGGTGCTGACTTGCTTGCATTTGTTGTTGCAGGTGGGCGCGAGCCAACAGCAGCGTTTCCTTTTTGCGCAGCGCGGCGGCCCCTTCCGGGGTGAGGCGCTTCTGGGCACTCTCCTTCCGCTCTGCCTTCGCGGTTTCCATCTGCGACTCAACCGATTTGCTTTCCCAGCCTCTGGCCATAAATTTCCAAGTTGAGGAACGGCCCGCTCTTCCAGCCTTGCCGGCACCGGCTGGGCAAGGAGCTGGTTTTGGGTCCAGTACGCATTTTACTCCCACAGAAGGCAATTTGACTCACAAAGCGGGCCGCACCGCGCCCCTCGGGTTGCAAATGCCCGGCGGTTCATCGATTGTCATGCGGGTCATCGCAATTTTTTCTTCCCGAATTGGCAAGGGGGAAACATGTTGGCCCGCGCCTGCGGCGGTCTCTTTCCAGGCTTGTCCAAATTAGATTTTCCGTTATCCGGCAATTTGGGGAAACGAAGGTGGGAAGGCGGCTCACTGGCATTCCTGAGGGTCCAGAGCGCAGCGTCAAAATGTCCCTTTTCCAACCTAGGGGCGATGATCCTCTGGACCCAAGCGAGGGATCCATTCCCAAGCAAACTGGCTACGGGAAGAGAAGGGGTGGCTCTTGCTATCAGGCGTTGTTTTCGCAGCCCACACAGGTGCCTGTTCCGGCGGCTATTTGAAACGGACCCGTCACCCGCAGATTCCCGGGACGAGGCCTTTTTTCATGCGATGTACGATCAGGATCAGCTCACGCTCCCGCGCGTTGCTACAGGGCGCATCGCACGCCTCGAGATCCTCCAAGCGGAGGCAGTGCCCCCGGCATTGGTCAGTGCCCAGCAGCCTGGCAGGCGGGTCGCCCGCTTGCGGGTCGGGCAGGAGGTGGCGCAGCCGCTTGGAGAGGATCGAGATGGAGCTGCCGCAAGAGTGCTCGAAGACCAGCAGGTTGATATCCGGATTGGTGATCACGGCTTGGAGGCCCAGCAGGCGCACCTCCGGATCCAGGACAAAGCTCTCCCATGTCGACCACGCGCGTTTGCAGGAGCCGCACATCTGGAAGGGGGGAGCCGCGCACTCGACGGTCATAGTCTGGATTATAAGGGGGCCGGCGTGCGATTGCCAGACATTGGCGCTGACAAAATAGAGGACATGCCCGTCGTCTTTAAGGGTCCTATAGACGGGGGTGTGACTGGACGCAATCAGGCAGGAATCGCGAACGTACTGACATTCCTCCTTCAGTGTTTCGGTGAATAGTCCCCTGTGGGCAAGGAAAAGCCGCGCCGATGAACCGGGACGCTACGCTTCTCAAACGCGCAAGTCAGCTCTGCGCGCAGATTCGGGAAATGACTTTGCCCAGCGCGTCTTCGAAAACTTCACGTGTGGGCAGGAGGCTGAGGATGAGGAAGCCTTCGGAGGGGAAATCGTAGAAGTGTCCGGGATGCACCGAGACGCCATCTTGGGTGAGCAATTCTGCCGCCCAATCCTCATCGCTGCGCGTCGAAGGCACCCTCAGAATAGCATACCAGCCGCCTTCGACTTTTAACCTGCTCACGGGCAGGCTGGGGGTAAGCAGTTCGTCGAGCTTGCGCAGATTGGCTTGTACCCGCTCCAGTATTTGCGATTGAATGGCGTGCCGATGCGCAAGCCACGCGGGCGTAGCCAGAGCCACGGGCGCACTCACGGAAAGGTAAGTGTCGGCAATCACCTCGAGCCGCGCTTGTGCCTGGCTCCGCAATTCCGGCGGGCCGGTCACCACAATCCAACCCAGCTTCATCTGCGGCAAGGCACAGATCTTCGATAGCCCGCTGAGCGTGAAGGTGAGGGCTTCCGAGTTTTGAGCGTGGGTCACCATTCGTTCCGGGTCCGCAGCGAGACCATAATCGGCGAAGACTTCATCGGCGATGATGGCCGCCCCGCTGGGGTGACAAATCTCGATCATTCGATCCCGTTCGCGCGTTCGAATGTAGGACCCCGTGGGATTGTTGGGGTGAACAACCAGCACGGCGCGCACGCGTGATTCCCATCGCGAGGCGAGCGCTTCCAAATCCACCTGCCAACCGTCGTCGTAGACCAGGGGGTAGGGGAGCACCTCAACGTCATTCAAGGTGCCGAGAAAATCGAAGAGGGGATAACTCGGCTGGGGCGCCAGGATTTTGTCGCCCGGGTTGGCGAGAAGCCGGAAGACGAACGAGTAGGCTTCACTGGTGCTAGCGGTGAGGAAGATTTGGTCGGGGTCAAGGTGAACCCCGCGCTCGGAGTAGTACTGCGCCACCGCTTCCCGCCCCGTGCGCAGGCCGCGCGGGTCCGGCTCGTAAGTAAGTGCGCGGGGATTGTGGAACGGGGCAAGAATCTCTTCCCCGTTGAACGCGAAGCCACAATGCGTAGGATTGGATTCCGTCAGATCCAGGATCGGCAAGCCGCGGGCCCGGCGCTCGCGCAGGAGTTTCGAAAGGCGATTGGGGGTAAGCGGCCAGTTGGTGCGGGATGAGAACATGCTTTGGGTTTCGCTACGCGCCCTGTCCCTCACATTCCGGCACGTTCCTCCAGCACCTCAAAGAACCGTCGAGCATAGCCAGAAGCGGCCCTCACTTTGGCCGGATCAATATTTGCAAGCAGTTCGAACCCATGGCGCGTTTTGTGGTATACACCCTTCTGAGTGGGTCGAGTGGCATGGTCCAACGCTTGCGCAACGTCCCGCTTGGGTATTTCCTCAATGTTCGTCCGGCCAGGCAATGAATTGACGAAAAATCCCTGATTATAATATTCACTTAGCGCGTCCCGATCTGCCAAAAGCCACGACTCCATGCATTGGACCATCAGGTGAGCTTGGTCCTCACGCACATTTTTTGGCTTTTTCCAGCCATCTTGGGTTCTGACGTGGTTCCAAGGGGTAACGTTGGCGCCGACGGGTTCTTCGGAATCAACCAGGATGATGAGGAACCCCTCTTTGCCTTGTCTTACATCCCTTTGGAAATCGTGAAACGTGTCCCCCCGTCCGCCACAGGCCCTCACTTTCGGCGATTGCCCCTCGCGGACAACCTTCTCAAAAAGCTGGCCGAAGCCTCGACGACAATCATCCAGAGTCTTACGTTGATGGCCACCGCCTTCGACGTAGACCACAACTTTCACCAGCGGGTTCCTCCAATCTGTCCCTTGTGCCAGAGCTCGCCAAGCGTGTATTGCTCCAGCCAGCTCGAAAGTTCTCGGTGCTTCAGACGCTTCAGTGTCGTGGACCCCGCTTCCTTCTCGCAAACGATCACGGCTTCTGGAGTTTCGGTGAGCTCGTCTACAAGAGTATCGGAGTGGGTGGTCACAATTAGCTGCATGCGTTCCGAAGCTTCGACGAGCAGCTTGGCGAGCGGGCGGATAACATCGGGGTGTAACCCAAGCTCAGGCTCTTCAAGACAGACCAGCGGTGGCGGTGAGGGATGCAAGAGAATGGTCAGCAAAGCCATCCACCTGAGGGTTCCATCAGACAGTCGTGCGGCAGAAATACTGAACTTACTCTTTTCATGCAAACGAACATCAACCCTCCCACCCACCAGTGTCGTATTTACGGACTCCGCGTCTGCGTAAAATGTCTTCATGTATTTCAGCAGCTCGGCCTTCGTATCAGGCCTGTCGTTTAGTCGGTTCACCATCAGGGCCAAATTACGCGGAGTCTCCTCCAGAAAGTCAACGGGCGCGTCTGCCGGGGATGCCTCTCTCGCTCGCGATTCAATGCCAAACGCCCAGTCCCTGTAGAATCGGAAGGAACCAAAGAGGCGCCCGAGTTCTGTCAGTTCCGGGTATTGCTCGGGGTCTTTGCGTTGCGACAATACAGATTTTTGGGGATTGATCTCATCAGGCCGAAGCGTCTGCCGCTTGCCGCTCACATTCAGCACCGGTCGTCCGTTTTCGTAAGCGAAGAACACCTCGTCACGCGCGTTCGCAGAGGAGTCTAGCTCGACTCGCTCATCGACAATTTCAAGCTGGTAGTTGCTTGCCCTGAACGCAAGGCTGTAACGTACGGGAACGGTCGCCGGCCGTCCATTTCTCGGCCGCTTTTTTGAAGGGAACGTGAAGGCCGCAGGCTTTCCCAGTCGGGGAACGTTGGCCGTGGCTTCAATAATGGATGGGAAGCCTTTCGATTCTCCCTTCCAAATCCACTCTACAACTCCCCCTGTTTCCCTGAACGGTTCCGCCAGATCCTCAGGGGCGCTGTTCAGAAGCCCGATAACTTCGATCAGGTTCGATTTCCCAGACCCATTGGGGCCAATAAGAACATTGAGAGGTCTGAGTTCAACCTCAACTCCTTGCTCTCCAAATGAAAGCAGATTCTTGACTCGCAATTTGCTGAGAGCGATCATTGTTATTACCGCTGCTTAATGCCGTAACGAACGACCTACCGTGCATTATAACGAGACTTCTTCGACACGGAGAACGAATTCACGAGAGGCTGCGAATTCCTCCGGCCCGGCAACCCGGGGTGCTTCCCAAGTGAGCGTCCCAGGGCAAACTGGTTTGCAGCGAGGGTATGTGCTCCCGCAAGAGGGCTGACCCCTCCCTTACACTGACTTCAGGACTTTGAACAGCCCTTCCAGAGACTCGCGCGTGCTTTCGACTCTGTTGCCGTCCGGGCGGCGGTAATGGGTCTCCAGTGACATTGTCCCGTGGTAGCCGTCCTTGATCAGGGCCTGGAACTGGCCTTGCCAGTCCACGATGCCACCGCCCACGGGCATCCAGTGGGTCTTACCGGTCTTAGGATCGCGGGCGACATCTTTGATGTGCATGTGGCGGAAGAGGCCGCGCACGTGGCTGTACCCGTCGGGGTAGGGAACTTCATTCAATTCCACGGCGTTTGCCGGATCCCAGTTGCCGAGCAGCCAGGGTGAGTTGATATCGCGGAGCATGCGCCCCAATTCCTTCCCCGTGGCGACGTTGCAGGAGGGCTCGTTTTCGAGGACCAGCAGCATCTTGTTCTGTTCCGCGAGGGCCGCGGCTTTCTTCAAACGCGGAACGATGTGCGGGTACGCTTTGTCGGGGTCCTCCACGCGCCAGTAGCTGAAGATGCGAACCTTCTCGGCGCCAAAAAACCGTGCCATCTGAAAGGACTTATTTAGCAGACCCTCCGCGTCCTGCTCCGTGAACTGGGCGCTAAAGGTGTCGCGTCGTTCGGAAGGCAGCGCGGGCATTTCCGGCAGATTCCATTTGTAAATCGGCGAGGCGATGTCCGATACGTGGATGCGATGCTTGTCGATGATCTGTTTGGCGCGCTCGAGCTCCGGCTGCGACATACTCATGATGTTCTTGCCGCCGATGCTGCGCAATTCGACGTAGGAAAGCGAGTAGCTGGCTATAAACTCCAAATCTTGATCGAGATCCTGAGAGATTTCATCGTTGATGATCCCCAGCTTGGAGGATACATCTTCATTCCCGGGCGCCGCCGCACCCAGCGTAACTCCTGCACCCAAGGCGCCCATCGCCCAACAGAACTCTCTCCGTGTCCAGCGGTCGGCCATGCCATGCCCCCTTCGGCAGCAGAATGCTTCCGAGCCCCCTCATCATAACAATGATGGCGAGCGGTCTCAATAACGGACATTAACGCTAAAAGGCATAACGCAGGGTCAGGTTGACCAAATTACCGCGGAAACTCCGGTGCCCGATGTCATCGATGGGATTATCCTTCTCGTAGTAATCATACATGCCCCAGGAAGTTCTCCAGGTGACGCGTTTGGACAAGTCAACATCCAGGGCGCCGTAAGGGCGGTGATAGTTGTAATTTAGCGGCCCGGGAGGCGAATTGGGGTTGAGGATGAGCGTATTCCCGGTGATGCTATCGATCGCGTAGCCCATCCGCATGGTGACCCGCTTCTCGGGCTTGATCATGAAATCGGTATATCCATAATTCAGCTTGTTGTTGTAGACCGAGAGCCCCTGAAGAGTGGCCGCCGAGCCGGCGATCGGGCAAACGGGGAATCCTGGCGGGGGCGCGCCGGATCCAAAAATGAAACAGATATCCGTCTGAGAGAATATTCCCGTGTAGCTGTACCCTGCGTCGAAAGACCACTTGTCCTGGGGGGCCACCGTAAAGTTGTATCCATAACTGCGGGTATGCTCGAGATGGTCGATCTCCGAAACGTTGTCGCGGGCCTCGAAGATGTTCATCGTTGAATTCATGCTCAGCCAGGGCGTGGGCTTGTACTCTCCCCGGAACTTGTAGTGCTGGGATTGGCGGGGGCTGATGCGCGTGAAGGAGTTATCCGCGTACAGGATTTCCTGGTCATAGGTCAGGCGAAGATTCTGAATCGGGCGCACCCACAGCCCCGCCAGCAGAGCACTCTCATTGATGATGGTTTCGAAGGAGTCGGAGGAGGACGAGCTCGTCGTGCACGAACCGTTGGAGCTGACGAGTGAGGCCGCGCACGAGCGCGTGGCCAGAATGGGGTCGTAGGTGCTGGTGTTCAGTTCCACATCGCGCTGGTCGATCGTCCGATGGCGGTAACGGTACCCAAGCCGTCCGCCAAAATGGCGGGTGAAATCGTACTCCAGTTCGAGCGTATTGTACTTGGAATCCTGCCCCAGAAAGAGGCTGGAGATGGTCGCGGCGGCATCCGCTTCCGACGAGCTCGTATGAGTCGGGCAGGTGCTCGCCGTGTAGGGCGCGGGGCAAGTTGCCGGGTTGAAAACAATGGGGGCCGTCAGCATGTTGGTGGCAAACAGCGCGGCGGTGGAGAGCTGGTTCTGGCCCGGAATGCGGAAATAGATGAAGCGGAATTCGTCCACCAATCGGAACTTGGGAGTCAAGCTCGCGGTTAAGGCGTAGTCGGCTGACACAGAGGTGCGATTGATCGCCGCCGTACCGGTAGTGCTGAGCTGTCTGGCCAGGCTGCGCGATTCAAACCCCTGGAACAGCTCGTCGTAGTTCATCACGCGCGCGTCCGCCGAGCTGTACATGAGGCGTCCGGACATATCGACGTTGCGGAAGTAGTTCGATTGAAAAGTGACCTGCTCCGTCGGGTAGGATGTCCGCGTGGGCGCGCTGCGAATGTAATTCGTGAAGGCATTGCAGTTGGAAGCGGCGGTGGGCGGGCTCGTGGTGGTGTTGCTGAGCGGTGTTTTGCAGGGGAAAGAGTTCACGGTATCCCAGGAAACCCCCAAGTCCACCAGTTGGCCGTTGGCAAGCTGGTAGGTAAGGTTTTTATCGCCGTCGGAGGTGTCGCCCTTGTACCAGTTCAGGAACTGGTCGAAACTGAAATTCGTGCGGGGCAACACCTTGAAGTCAATTCCCGCCTGGTAGGCGTTGGTGGTCACCTTGAAATCCTGAAACAGCAGGGCCTCTGTTCCCTGGTGGTAGGTGGATAGGGAAGGGCCCTCATTGTTGTTGCGGGAATATCCCAAGCGCAGGCGGACGCTCGACTGTGGAAACAGAGTCAGGCGCGCATCGCTCATCCGGCGGGTCAAATTCATCTTGTGGGGTGAGAAACCGATGAAGACGGTGGGCACGGAGTTCGTGGGGTTCAGGGGGTTCGCCAATAAGTCGTAATTCCATCTATTGCGATCAAGCCGGAACGTCCCGCTGAAGTCGTACACTTTGTTCTTCGACATGCGCAGCATCGCGAAGTTGTTGGGGTCGCCTCCATAGCCGGAGTTCGACATGTAAAGGCTGTCGAAGAGCAAGCCTTGGTGATTAAGGGACCGCATTTCCAGCGTCTGGTTGAAAAGCCGGAAGCCCTGGCCCAAATTGACGAACGTGTCGTACACGTCGTTGTTGCCCGTAAAGCTTGTCCCGCGCCAGCCTATCTCCACGGACTGCTCGACGTGATAATTGTTCCAGTCCCTTCCGGTGGCCTCTTTATCCTCCTGGGCCGGCGCCGGGGACACAAGGCCGGCGGCCAAGACGAAAGCGCCCAGCACACAGCACAAACGCGACCAATGCAGTTTCATAAGCCACTCCTGGGGAAGCACGAGCCGGGCTTTTCGGTTCGAACCTGCCGAAGCTTTCTGAGTGCCCGTTTCCAGCCCCTGACGCGCTGATCCAAAGAGCTGGGTCAAACTTAAGAATCCTTCCGTTCTCAGTGCGCCTCGCATGGTGGCACCCCCTACTTAAAGAACACGTTGCTGAAGTTCGATCCGTGGATTTGCGTGTGGCACAGGGTGCACGCCTGATACTTTTCCGTCTGGTTGTGGAAGGACGGGATGCTGGGCGCGCCGGAATCAATCGTCAAAGTATGGCATTCGAGGCACAGCAGGTTCACCTGGCTGCGCTTGAGCAACCGGGGATTCGACGAGCCGTGGGGCACGTGGCAACTGACGCAACCTTCCGTCTTCACCGGCGCGTGTTCATAAACGAAGGGGCCGGCTTTGTCCGTGTGGCATTTCATGCAGACGACGTCCTGGGCGGCCGTAGATCGCAATTGCTTGGTCAGGAAGCCGCCATGTTGGTTATGGCAATCCGTGCACTGGACCAGGCCTTCGTTCACGCGGTGGTGGAAGGTCTTGCTGAAGTCCGCCCGGACTTCCGTATGGCAGGAAAAGCACAGGTCGCGTTGCCGCGCCACCAGCAGGTATTGCGATTCCTTGGCGTGGTGCGGCGAGTGACAGTTCGTGCAGCTTATCTGGTTTTCGTTATGCACCGACCGCTGGAAATTGCTGTGCTCTTCCCCATACTCATGGCATTTCAAGCAACGCGTACTGATCTCCCGAGCCGAGACGCCCTGGAAGTTGAACATCGTGCCTTTGCCGCCGCCGGCATTAACGTGGTCGGCCCCCGGACCATGACAGGCTTCACACCCCATCTTGTCCTTTTGCTTGAATTCCATGGTGCGCCAATGGGGGGTGGTTTCAAATTGCTTATACACGTCCGGATGGCAGCCCTGGCAGGTCTCCGACCCAACGTACTTGCTCATGTCCACGGGTGCGGGGGGAGGATCCTTGGGGGGATCCGGTTTGTGCTTGGACGGGGCGCCATAGAGCGGGTTGAGCCCCACCGCCCAAGCCAAGATCCCCAACAAAATCCACTTGGAGAGTTTCGTGCCGTCTCCCTTAGAGTGCATAAGAAACTCCTCTTTGCCGGGCTGGCAGGATATTGATATCGAAGGTCTGTCCTTTGTCATGAATTAACCTTCTTTAAAACCTAAGACTCCACCGTCCCGAAGCGGCCAATCCCGAAAGCCGTTCATCCTCGAATCGGCTGGTGAGCATGAACCCTTGGCACATTATTCTTTTGAGTCGGCCATTTCTTGCCAGAGGTGAGAATTCTAATCCCAGTTTGTTGAATCTTTCAATGCCTCGTTACATACGCAGCTTTTGGAGTGTGGTCCGTCATGTGACGGATCGCCGCTTTGGCTCGCCGTGACTTGCCGCGGCGAGTCATCGACCGCTGACGAGTCAGCGGTAGAAAAAGCGGGAGCAAGCTCCCACACTCCGAAATTATGGTGAGAAGTTCGGGTTAGCCGGGGCAGCACACTTGCGGTCAGTGTTTCACAAAGGTGGCAGCCGACCGGAGCTGATGGGAATAATTATGGCAGACCAGGTTACAGGAGTTCGACGCGCGGTTGTACGAGATCGGGAGCGCCCCGTTGGGGGCGACGACTTTGATATCAAAATTCACCAGGCGTTCGCCGGAAATGTTGCCCGATTGAGCGCCCATGCCGTGACCCGTATGGCAAGCCGAGCACGAGAACCCATCCTGTTTAATATGGCGGGCGTGTTCGCTAAAGCTGGTGTTGTTCAGGATTTGGTTCAGATCGTGGCACTTGGCGCACAAAGCATAGGGACCGCCGCCGGGGCCGCCCTGGGAGCTTAAGGTGGGGTTCGGGAACAGGTTCGTGATGGCCTTGCCGGGAGCCCCCGCCTGGCTGAACTCATACCGGCGCTCCAGGATGTGCGGGAAAATTGATCCATGCGGCCCGCTCGGTCCCGAGCCGCCGAATTCGCGATTGTCGTCGCTATTATGGCAGTCCGTACAGAGGATGCGGGCGCCCATGCTGCGCCCCAGCGTCATGCCGTCGAGATTCAGCATAATCGGCCGGAGGCTGGGTTGCGGGAACGGGCTGTTGCGATCGTGGAACACGGGATGACTGGAGGTCGCAAGCAGGCTGAACGCCGGAATAACATTCAGAGGGTCAGTGGCGGAATTCACCCACACGGGCAAGTAGCCATAAACAGACTTGGCGAGCTTGCCCGTGCTGGTGCCATGGCAGCGCAGGCAATTCTCATATTGGTTGCTGGCGGGGTTGACGACGGTCTTGCCGTCCGAGGCGCTGAGTCCCATAACCTGCCCCTGCGAAGGGCGAATAGCGGGCGCGGCGGGGAAGGTCGTGACCCGGTTGGCGGCATGTGCATTATGGCAATCGACGCAGGTCACATGGCGGTTTTGATTCAGCAGCGCGCCCTCATTGGGGAGGTGCGTGCTGTTCCCCGGCGAAAAAGGATGCCCATATTTAGGCGCCACCGTTTCGGCGAGGATGTTGGCGATGGGGGGAGAGGTATTTGAGCTGCCGTTGTGGCAGAGGAGGCAGACCTGGTCGTCGGCGCCGCGCAACAGCGAGTATGCCCCCTGGGCGTTATGGGTGGCGTGGCACGACGAACAAGCATTCCGGGCCACGGTGCCCTTGCTTCCCAGGGTTGCCTGCGCCTTGCTGGCGATAGTCCCTTTGGACGAGGTCGTGGCGGTTTCAAGGGTGATCTGGTTGGGCACCCGGTTGGAGGCGGTGGCGTGGATGCTCGTGGACCATCCGGCGAGCGGATTAGGTTTGCGCGCGGCGGAGCTGGCGGCGAAGGGCGTTCCCGCCACCCGCGCCACACCTCCGGTCGCTAAGCTGGGGCTGATCAGGCCCATCCCCGTCCCGGTAGTGACCGTAGTGTGGCAGGCAAGGCAGAGCGCGCCGCTGGTATTGTTGATCACCAGGAAATAACCGTTGGGGTCGGTGTTCTGGGAGTGAGGATTGTGGCAGCTCCCACACTGGACATTGCCGTGAATGAGCCGCACCGCCCCGGTGGAATCGTTCGTCGAGGGAGGGGTCCCGGTCAAGGATTGCCACAAGCCGATGGAACTACAATCATTGTTTGGACACTGAAAGGGAAGTTGGAAATTAATCGGATGCATCTTGGAGAAATCGGTGCCCAGCACATCCCCGGATATCCAATTCCCGGAGATCGGAACATTTCCGTAGGGCACCAGCGCCCCCGGCGACCCGCCCACCGTGCCATCATGACAACTGAGACACAGGGTGCTGTTCGAGCCTTTGGTCAGTGCGCCGACCGTCGTGTTGGTCATGGGCCCACTGTAGAGCGTGTAGGATTGGACGGTGGAGAGCTTCTGGTCCCAGAGCGGAGTTTGGACGACGCCTTGCGAGCCGTTGAGGCCGGAGTGGGGAGCGTGGCAATACCAACAAGATCCTGGCAGGCTCCCATGAATCGGTGAGGTCCCCCCCGGCGAGAGGTCATGCATGCCGATCACATCGGTGGGATTCTGCGCCCGCGCCGTGCCGGCAAAAAAGATCAACACCAAGACACTGGACAGGAGCCAGAAGTCAGGAGCCAGGAGCCAGGAGAAAGGCAGTCCCATTTTGACTCCTGACTCCTGACTTCTATCTCCTCGTCTTGGTGTTTTCGTGGTTCTCATTATTTGCCTAGAGCGTAATATTGAAAAACCTGCACGCGGCGGTTGTAGGAATCGACGATGAACACGCGGTCACTCGCATCGATAAACAAGCCGGCGGGCAAGCGAAATTCCCCGAACCCCGTACCCTCTTGTCCGAAGTAATAGAGAAGCCGCCCCTGGCGGTCGAAGACCTGCACCATCCCGCTCAAGCCATCGACAACGTAGAGGTGTCCCTCGGAATCCCGCGCGATTCCCTTGGGTCGAAACATCGAACCCAAACCATCGCCCGGGTCCCCGAGGGCGTATTGGAATTTCCCGGAGCGATCGAGAACCTGTACGCGGAAGTTCATGGCGTCGACGACGAGCAGGTCCGGCCCATCCAGCCGCAATTCGGTGGGGTAGTTGAATTGTCCTTCGCCGGCGCCGCGCAAGCCGATCCTTTGCACGACTGCGCCTTGCATGTCGAGCACCCAGATCTGATTGCGCAAGGTGTCGGTCACGTAGATCCGCTGGGCGGGGGAATCCACGGCGATTCCGGTGGCGCGCTTGAAATACCCTTCACCCTTGACGCTGCCGAGAACCCGCTGAAATTTCCCGTTGGCGTCGAAGATAAAAATTTTGCCCGAATACGAATCGGTGACGTAGATGTTGTCGGCGGCGTCCACGGCCACGCATTGCGGGGAATCGAGCCCGTCGGTGTCCCTCTGGCGCGAAAGGAACTTGTATTTGTGCTGGGTGAAATCGAAGATGTGGATGCCGGAAGCGCCCGGGTCGGTCACGATGATGCGGCCTGTGGAATCGGTCACCACGCTGTAAGGGTTGATCAGGGCATGAAAGTCGGGTTCGCCTGCCACCACGTCGAGCAGGCGGCCCCAAAAGCTATGCTTGGTTTTAACTTCTTTCTCCGAGCTGATGCTGCCTTCGAACCGGAGCTTGCGTCCGCCCTCCAACTCCAATTCCGGCACCGTCACCGGTCCTGCCGGTTTTGCTTTCGTCGCCGCCGCCGCGACCCCCGGAAGGAGCACAAGGAGCAGTAGGCAGAAGGCAGAAAGCAGAAGGCAGAAAGCAGAAGGCAGAAAGCGCAAGGCAGTAGGCAGATGGAAAAAATGTGCCTCAGGATGCCCCCGAAATTCGTCCCTTGCAAGCCGAGACCCGAATTTCGGTTTCCGAATTTCGATTTCCGACTTCTGCGCCGCGCCCATGTAACCTCGACCTTGAGTTGCTCCTCTGCTGCTTACTGCTTACTGCTTTCTCTCACCAGACTGCCTTAACAATCCCTAGAAGAAGTTGAACCATCTTGAAATTCCCACATAGAACGAGCCGACCAGGGCGGGTGGGGTTCCGGTGGCGCTGAATCCCTGAAATAACCTGCTGTACCCGGCATTAAAGTTCAGTTTACGAAAATTATAGATGACGAGGAAATTCATGTTCTTACTATTATTGTTCGAGCTCGTCGAAGTACTGTTGGTTGCACTCAAGGCCTTGGCATAGCTGGCGGACAGGGTGAGGCCGTGAAGCGGGTTCGAGCCGAATCCCATCGAGTACGACTTGCCGTTATAGAGCACCACGGCTGCCGGGTTGAGGGCGGTCACAGGAACCGGAGTGGCCACCAGGCCCGTGGAGGTCAAAAGCGCATTCCCGCTGGACTCCGAATAGGAGCCGTTCATGCTGAAGCGGGGTATGGAAAATGAAGTCGAGTAGGTGTGGCTGGAATTGGCGGTGCCGGGCTCATCGGTCAGCAAGCTCTTCGCGCCGCTCACGTAAGCGCCCCAATATGACCGGCGGCGGATCCGGCGGGCCAGGTTGCCCGAGTAGTTATAGCCCGAGCTCGTGTAGGCGATCAGCACGGTCTGGGTGTCCTGCGAGTAGCCGAAGCTGCCCGCCACGGTCCAGCGCTCGATTTGATGCGTGTAGTTGATGGAGGTGTTCACGCCCATCGTGCCTTGGTTGGAGGTATTGAGGGAAGTCCGGGTAAATCCCAGAACGCCGTTGAACTGGCCGCCCAGCAGCTTATTGGCATAGCTGACGGTTCCGTTGTAGATGTCGGACGCATACGCCTCTCCCATAAAGGTCTGTTGCTCGCGTTCGACCAGGGCGCGCAGATTGAGATGCTGCGCCGGCATGTCGTAATTGGCATAGCCGGTCAGGCTAAGACTGTGCGACGACTGTGCCGTCTCGGTCTCTGGCACAGTCACCCCTGCCGCCACCAGCGTATTATAAAGCGTTCCCTCCAGGTTATCGGTGTAATAGGTGTCCCCCCCCACATTCAGGTGGGCCCGCGGAGCGAAAGCGAAGCCGCCGCTCAGCGTGTCAATACTGGTGTCGTATTTGTCGGTGGAACTGGTATCGCCGAAATTGCTGTGGATGTCCAACCGGTCGGCGGAGGCAAAAATATTTCCATGCCATGGCAAGTCGTGTCCCATGCCCAAGAAAAGGGAATTGGTGCCGGTATGGGATTGTTGCGGCAACTCGCCCGCGATGAGCTCAGGCGTCAGGGAGCTGATGCCCGAGTATTGGTAGCCGCCATTCAGCTTGAAACCGTCAATTCGATAGGCCGTGGTGGCCGAAAACGTGTCATCATGCATGGTCCCTTGGGTATCCACTCCGTAGATCGAATAGGCGCTATTTCCCCTCGAAAAGCTAAGATTGACATTCGGCAAACCGTCCAGGCGAACCCCCCAGCCAATGGCGAGATTGTCGGTGTTCCCGTGCGTGGTGTAGTTCGCCAGGCCCGGAACGTCGAAATTCCCGCTGCTGTTGAACGACGAGGTGTAGCTGATCGCGCCGGGAAAATTGCTTCCGCCGAAGAGGGCTACCCTGGCGTTCACACCGCTGCTGGCGGTCATCGACTGATAAGAGGAGTTGAGCCGCGATTGGTTGTAGAAGGGCTGAACATCGAAGGAGAGGAAACTCGGATTATAGTAAGAGCCCGAGAGGTCGGTGATGCCGGCGCCGGAGATGCCATGGTCGGAACCGGCGTTGTTCGTGTAGTCATCACTGTACCCTGCGGAGACCGTGCCGTTCAAATTCAGCTTAGCCTCACCCGTCTGCACCTGCGCCGCCGCCCGCGCGGCCAGCGCCAGAACCAGGATGGCGAGAGTGAGGATTCTCTTCACAGCCAATGACCTTTCATGCCTTCTCGATCTTGGCGTTCTTGCTCAGTCTGGTGGCGAGTGCGGAACGCAGTTGCCCGGTCTTTTCTTTCCGCAATTGCTCGCGCAGCGCACCCTTGACGGCTTCGAAGTTCTGGATGCCGGCGGGAGTGTGCGCGTTGAGCCTCAGGATAGTGAAATCGTTGGCGTCAAACTCCACGATGCCGCTGACCTGGCCGGGCTGCATCCCCCGGAGGGCCGCTACCACCGCCGGGGGGAGTTTGGAGCTGTCCGCCGCCTTGTGGTCGCCCATCATCACGTGGAAATCATCGTCCGAGATTTTCTCGGCCAGCAGCCCGAACTGCTCGTAACTGGCCGTGGCCTTGGCCTGGCCCAGCGCCCCCTCGGCGCGCTTCCGCGCTTCTTGCAACTGCGCGGGCGTGGCGTTGCGGGGAGGCAGGAAGGAAATGCTCTGGAACGAAAAGGACTCCGGGAGGTGGAAACTTTCGGGGTGCTGATCGTAGTAGGCCTTCACCTCAGCGGCGGAAACCACCGCCTTGTCCGCTATCTCCAGCTCCAGAAGTTTGTCGATGAGCAGCGACCGCTCCACCTTGGCTTGCAGCAACTTTTGCGAACCCTGAAACTCCTCCTGAACAAACTGCTGATATTCCTGAGGGGAAGGAAACTGCTGGCGGAACTCCGCCGTGGCGCGCGCCAGTTGTGCGGGGGGGATGGTCAGGTTGCGGTGCTTGGCCTCCTGGTACACCAATTCCTCAAAGATCATCATCTTCATGGCGCCCGTGCGGATATCCGCTTCCAGGGCCTTGGGAAACCCGTTGTGTACGCGCGCATAGGGGAAGATGGCGAGCATCTCGTGGAACAGGTCGCGGTCCGTCAGCACCGCGCCGTTCACCCGCACCACCGGCCGGCCCGTCGGCTGGAAAGTCGTGGTGGCGCTGAAGGCCTGGGGCACATACTCAGGGGTGTGGGAAGGAACCTGGGCAGAGGCCGGGGACGGCAACAAGGCAGCAAGGCACAAAGACATGAGGAGCAGAAGGTAGGAGCCAGGAGTCAGGAGCCAGGAGAAAGGTTGTCGAATTACAACTGTTGGCTTCTGCATCCTGTCTCCAGGTATTTCCAAAAGTAATTGAATCATCTCGAAGTGGCCGAGAGGCCCTATTCTGGCTCCTGACTCCTGCCTTCTGTCTCCTTGTCTTCGTGCCTTGGTGTCTTGGTGGTTCATACTTTTATTTCCTCTCCAATCAATCCGGAAAAAACAGGGGGAGGAGAAACCCTCCCCCTGGTTAAAGGTCAAGCTGACTAAGTCGTCGGAACATTCAATACACCGTTCATTTCGTTCGACTCGCCACCGTGGCAATTGCGGCAGAACTGGGCCACGGAGTTGCCATTGCTGAGCGGGTTGTACCAGCCCTTGATGAAGAACATCGTTGGGTAGACGCTGGTCGGCGTGGTCGCGCCGGGGAGCGTGGTGGAAGTGCCATTGGCGTAGGCCGTCATGGAGTGCTGATTGTGGCAGGTGGTGCAACCTACGGCGTTCACGTTCCCATTCGCAGCGGTCGACAATGGATACGAGGCCGAATTCCAGAAGGAACCCGGATAGTTGGTCTTGAAGATTGTCATGTTAGGTCCCGCTGTGATTTTGGTGGTGCCTGAACCGCCGCCGGTGCAGTCCCAGTTATGCCCCGACTCCGACGACGATGATGCAGGACCGCCACCAACACTGCCATTGCAGCCGACCGTAGCGGACCCGCCCACGGGGTGATCGTTGTTGTAGGCCGCGCCGGCGGCTGGGGCCGCGGTGGCGAGCAGCGTCGGAGCGTTCCCGCCCACGATGGGCAAGGGCTCAACCGTCTGATTCTGCATCATGGCAACTTTGGTTGAAACGCCATCATGGCAGCTCAGGCAGAGGAGGACGGTGGTTTCCAGACCAGACGTATTGACACCGCTGGACCAGGTGGTGACACCGGTGGTGGGGTTGGTAGTGGCTGTGGCGATGGAGGGCAGCGTAACTGAAAAGGAGCCTCCCCCGAATGCCAAGGTGGCGCCATAGAGGGGAGTCAGCGACTCGCCCCACAGAGCGGTCATACCGTTCTGGGGATCAGTGCTCACGCCCTTTCCGTTGCCGGCCGAGCCACTATGGGGAGCGTGGCACATGACGCAACCACGGCCGTAGCCGTTGTGTGCGCCTAGAACGTCCGCGCCGCCCTTGTAAGTGAATTGAGCCATGGACGTACCCGTGGCAAGAAAGACCATAAGAATTAACAGGTTGATTTTCTTCATGCTAGAACAAAGACCTCCTCAAGGAGTTTTTAAACGCTACGCCGCCTGAAGTCTTGCCTCAGGCGGCGTTTCGGCTGCCCGTCGGCAGCCAAAACTTGTGGCGGCGCTATTGCGCCGCAGAATCCTTCTTGGCCGTCAAGTCCGGATTGCCGGGCGACGGCACAGTTCCCGGTTTCTGCTCCGGTGTTGCTGCGCCAACGGGCTTCGTGGCGCCGGCATCTGGCTTGCTGGGAGCTGGCGCTGCCACCGCCTTCCGCCCCGCCGCATCGCTTTGCGCCCTCAGGGCGGCTGCCTCGACGTCGGTGATGTAACGGAACATCTGCACGCGGCCGGGAAAGGTTTCGGAAACGATGACCTGATTGGACGGGCCGATGGCGATACCCCATGGCCCCATGAACTGGCCGGGAAAATATCCCGGCCCGCCAAAGTAGATAAGCAGTCGGCCTTGCTGATTGAAGACCTTCACCAGGTTCTGGGCCGCGTCCACCACCCAGATGTGGCTATCGCGGTCGATAGCAATCCCCTTGGGCCGCTCAAAGTCCGCGGGACCATCGCCGTTTTGGCCGAACGTGTTCATGAACTCGCCGTCGGCGTCGAACATCTCGATCCGGTCGTTGAAGGTGTCGGTGACGTAAACGTTGCCGTCGCTATCCACGGCCACACCCTCGGGAAGAGAGAAGGCGCCCGGGGCGGTCTGGTCGTGCTTCTTGCTGGGTTTGCCGATCTGGCGCAAGAGCTTGTAATTGTCGGCATCGAAGACGTCCACACAGTCGTTGCCGGTGTCGGCCACATAAACGAACCGGTTTTCCCGGTCGATTGCCACCCCACCGGGCCGCACCAGCACCCCTGCTCCGAAGACCGCTTCCTGCTTGTGCTCGGGGTTGAAGACCAGGACGTGGTGGAGTTTGGCGTCAGTGACAAAGAGGCGGTCATCATCGTCCAGCGCCACGCCCGCCGTCAGGCCGAAATTCGCCTGCCGGCCATTCCCGATCAACTCGACGTGAGCCTTGTTCTCCGGATCGAAGATGAATATGGCGCCCACTCCCTGGTCCGCCGCATAGATTTTGCCTTTCGAATCAACACCCACCCCTAAGGTGCGAGTCAGTTGGAAGGGGACGTTGGTGATCGCAACTTGATCGGCGGGCAGCGTGCCACCCAGGCGGTCCATCCAGGTCTTCTTGCGCGTCTTTTTGGCGTAAAGGCTGGGATCGATCTTTTCTCCCGTGAAGAGGTCCTTGAATGCGACCCGAGGGATTTCCGGCGGGTTCGGCCATACAATTTTGGCGGTATCGAAATAGCCCGTCACGCGCTGGTTCGGAAGGTACGCAGGGGGGGCAGGGTCAGTTTTCTTCTTGCCTGCCTGGAGGGGTGCTGGGGAAACGAGTAACAAGGAACCAATCAACCACAGAAACATGGAGATACAGAGCTTGAGAGAGTTTGGTCTCTGCGCCTCAGTGCCGCGGAGGCGAAGTCCTTCTGGGGATGCGACGAAAGCCCTCAACATGTACCTCAACATCTCATTTACCTCCAACCCGAACGTCCGTCAGGTCGAATCCATTGGTGTGGCAGGTGCTACAAAAATTCATGTCATTCTTCTGGTCTTTCACCAGCATCCCCTGCTCATTCCCCGCGTGCGGCTGATGACAGGTGAGGCAGTTCATCTGGATCAGGGTATTGGTTTTGGGGTTCATGACGTCGGAAACCGGGTGGTTCTGTGTGGGGTGGCCGAAACCATATTTCAGGGGCAGAATGAGTACCCGATTGAAGTAATTTTCCGGCAGTTTCACTTTGCCATCGAAGATCGCGACCAGGTGCTGGCCTTCCACTTTCTGCGGGCTCGCGTCCGGCCCGTGGCACTCCAGGCAAAGCGTATTCACACTCTTGGCGCGCAGCAGATGCGCATTGTCGCCGCCATGCGGTTCATGGCAGGTCGCGCATCCCAGGTCGGAGGCCGGCGGGTGGATGTGCTTCTTCATCTTGAATTCCTCGGCGCGTTTGGTGTGGCAGGCTAAACACGCCGCCACCGGACCGGGCTGCAAGAAGCCCGGCGTCTGGCCGGCGTGCGGGTTGTGGCAGACCGTGCAATCGTTTTGCGCTCCCGGGTGCGGTACCTTGGCGGAAGCGATCTGCTTGGCCTGCTCCTCGTGGCAGACCGCGCAGGTGGACTTCACGTCCTTCTGCGTCAGCACAACTTTGCCGTTTTTGGCAGGCTGATGGCAGTCGTCGCACTCCTTGTTTTCAAACGGGTTGTGCAGGAACGCCTGCATCAGCTTCGGCGAATCGGACTGGCGTGCGTCGTGGCACTGGATGCAATCGGCTGTCTCAAACGGTTGGCCATGGTGGGCCTTGACGATCGCCGCATCTTTTACGTCGTGGCAGTCAATGCAGAGTGCCGGCGCGTCTTTGGTCAGGTGATAGGCGAATTCGCGTTGGGTTGGATCGCCCGTCTTGTGAATAATGTGGCAGGTGTCGCAACCACCGTCGAGCGCCGGATGACGGCTGCCACCCTTGGCAACATGGACCCCGACGTCGTGACAAGCCAGGCAGAGATTTTGCGTTTGGTCACCCGACATCGGCTTCAATAGGAGGGCAGTGTTGCTGGACTTGTGGGGGTCGTGGCACTTCAGACAGTCGCGGGCATCGGGAGGATGAATCTTGCCGGTGAGAGTGGCGGCGTTCTTGTCTTTGTGGCAGGTGAGACAAAGGGAAAGAGGGGTGGCGGTGGTTAACTTCACCCGGGTGATGTTCTTGTTCACTCGAACTTCGTGGCAACTCAGGCAGCCGTTCGCCGTCGTGGAGTGCGCCGACTTCGCTTGCGTTTTGTCCGCATGGCACTCGAGACATTTCGCCGCGTTGACGTTTGCGTCGAGCGTAGGGTGTTTGGCTGCCACTAACTTCGTGACCGCGAGACCTATCAACAGTGCGACCTTCAGGGCCCTCTTCATAACCGCCCCCTGAGATATGGGCCCTGAAGTACGGGGACATTTTGCGGTCCCGTGTTTACACCCATAGGACAGTTTGCGGGCTTAAGGCCTTTTGTTTCATCATTAGCGTGATCTGTGAGGTTGGCAGTGGAAATTTTGCTAACCGTCACGACCAAAACTGTCGAAAAAGAGGAAACTTGTCCAATAGACCCTTCTACTGCCCGAAATCTGCGAGGACTAGTCTTTACAAGCATGGCTTCAGATCCCGACGAACAGGGGATAGATAGCAAGGCCCTCGCCAAAGAGGCGAATAATTTGTCCTCTATCGTCGTTAGAAATCGTTAATTTTCTATACGTTCCAGATACTCTGGATTTTGACATCGGACATTTGCGGTGATTTGCAGCACAGTGCGCTAATTTGCACAACGGTCCGTTTTGTAATGGGGTTACTTGCGTATGTTACCTAATCTTAATGACTGGCAGCACCTTATGACATATTGTCATATCGAAAAGAAGGTTTCCTGCCTAAGTGGCATCTTCGCCCCCGCATGGACTCTGGTTCAAAATGTCAGAGTAGTGGGGCGAGAAGGCCGGGATACGACACGTGAATGGCCCTGCGTGCTTGTAACATGCATTATCATGGATTAGGAGGGATTGTCAGGGTATCCACAATGGCATCCGGCTTTCCACTCGCTCAAAACCTTTCAGTCCCCCTGGAGAGATCTGAGGCGACTGTCGTCCCACCGCGAATTCCGGTTGACCCCTCGCGGCCATTTCGGCGACCATAAACGCCCCAAAGCCGCGTCGTGCGCCGCCCAATCAGTCAGCCCCATGCGGCATGGCGGCCGACGGTGCATTCTGGATTGGGAGTAAAACATGGTGCGTGGAGAGATGAATCGCCAAGCCGACGAGGCGAGCGAAAGCACGGGAGAAAAATCCTGGCGCGAGCCTCCCATTCCGGATGAAATGCGCGCCGTTGTCTTGGACGGAGTCGGATTCTCCCACTTGGGAGTGCGCCGTGTGCCGACGCCCCGCCCAGGCCCGCAGCAGATGTTGGCGCGCGTGGACGCCGCGGGGATTTGCACCTCACTCATCAAGCTGATTGAACAAGGTCCGAACCATCCGCTCCTTTCGGGGTGGGACATCACGCGTTTTCCGCTCATCCTCGGTGATGAAGGCTCCATCACCATGGTCGAGGTCGGCGCCGACCTGCGCGCGCGCTACTGTCCCGGACAGCGTTACGTTATCCAGCCCGCCGTGGATAGCGCGCCCATCAACCATCGCGAGCGCTACCGCGACCACGCGCGGGGAGTCAACAAGGTAGCGGTGGGCTACACGCTGGGCGGGCATCTGGCGGAGTACGTGCTGATCACTGAAGAGATTCTGGCCGCCGGCTGTTTGCTTCCGCTTCCCGATGCCACCCTGCCTTATGCCCATGCGGCATTGAGCGAGCCCTTCTCCTGCGTCATCTCGGCGCAGGATCACCACGTCCATTTGAGCCAGGGCAATCCGCTCGGCCCGCGCGGAGTGGTGAAAGGGTTGAAGCCGGGCGGCGTAACCGTGGTTCTGGGGGCGGGTGCCATGGGACGTATGCACGTGGCCTTGGCGATGAGCTATCGGCCCCGCGCGATAGTGGCCGCGGATCCGGTGGAATCGCGCCTGGAGGTGGTTAGGGCGCTGTTTGGCTCACGCGCCGCGGCGCTCGGCATCGTGCTGCGCACCCTCAATCCCGCGCGCGAGGATCTGAAGCAGGTGGTCAGTGAATTGACGAATTACGCGGGCGCTGACGACGTGATCGTTGCGGTGGGAGCGTGCCAAGCTATTGCCGATGGCCAGAGCCTGCTCGGCCGCGGCGCTGTTTTGAATCTGTTCGGGGGATTGAAAAAAGGCGAGGACATGGTGGGGTTTGATACCAGCCTGGTCCATTACAAGGAAATCAACATCACCGGCTCCAGCGGCGGCTCGCCCTGGGATGTGGCGCGCACGCTGGAGTTGATGGCCGCGCGCGAAATCGATGCGGGCGATCACATTGCGCGCATCGGCGATCTTGCCCACACGGCGGAATTCCTGCAAATGATCAAGGCGCAAGCCATCGACGGCAAAGCGGTCGTCTATCCCCACCGGCGCACGAACCAGATCCTGACGGTAAAATCGTGGACGGCGCAGGACGAGCAGGCATACTTGCAGGAGCCAGAAGTCAGGAGTCAGAAGTCAGAATAAAGGCCCGCGCTTTCTGACTCCTGGCTCCTGACTCCTGACTTCTAGTTCATGGAGAATCGACTTGTGGCATTAACCGGCTATCGCACGTTCGTGGGTTTCGGTTTCGGGGCCATTCAGGCGGGCCTCTTTCTCTACGAAGCTTTTCGCTCCGGGGGCTTCGCCCGTCTGGTGGTGGGCGAAGTCGCGCCGGACGCCGTGGAAGCCCTGCGCCGCAACGCCGGATGCTATGCGGTTAACGTCGCCCACGCCGATCGCGTGGAAGTGGCGCGCGTTGGTCCGGTACAGATTGAAAATCCCGCCGCGCCCCGCGACATCGCGCGCCTGGTGGAGGCGGTGGCCGAGGCGGAGGAAATTTCCACCGCCGTGCCCAGCGTCCGTTTCTATGCGGGGCCGGAGCCCGGCAGTATCCATCGCATCCTGGCGCAGGGACTTCGCAAGAGAGCCGCCCTCGGCGGACCGCGCGCGGTGGTTTACGCCGCCGAAAATCACAATCACGCCGCGGAGATTCTGGAGGCGGCGGTCTTTGACGAAATCCCCGCCGCCGAAAAAGCCCCGGTGCGCGCGCGGGTGTGCTTTCTCAACACCGTCATTGGCAAGATGAGCGGAGTGGTCTCCGAGGCAGGTGAAATTCAAGCCCGGCAATTGGCCGCCGTCACGCCCGGCGCTTCGCGCGCCTTTCTGGTGGAAGCCTTCAACCGGATCCTGATTTCGCGTTTGTGTTTTCCGAAAGTGGTGGGCGAGCCGCGTTTCCAAAGAGGCATTACCGCCTTCGTGGAAAGGGAAGATCTGCTCCCCTTTGAGGAAGCGAAGCTTTACGGGCACAACGCCACGCACGCGCTGGCCGCTTACCTTGGTTCTTTGCGCGGACTCGAGCGCATCGCCGATTTGCGCCGGACCCCCGATCTATTGGCTTTCATTCGCGCCGCGTTCCTGGAAGAATCGGGTGAGGCTTTGATTCGCAAGCATGCCGGCAAAGACCGCTTATTCACACACGAAGGATACCGCGAATATGCCGACGACCTGCTGGAGCGGATGACCAATCCCTATTTGCAGGACAGCGTGGAGCGCGTGGGCCGCGACCCGCGCCGCAAGTTGGGTTGGGACGACCGCCTGGTGGGAACCATGCGCGTGGCTTTGCAGCAAGACGTTGTACCCCGCCGATTCGCGCTCGGGACCGCCGCCGCCCTGGCTATGCTGGACCCCTCATTTTTGAAAACGGACACGCCCGCGCGCGCCCTGCTGGCCCCACTCTGGGGCCCCGAAGCGGCGGAGACGAAAGACGCCCAGCAGGTCCTCCGCCTCATCGAAGACGCCAAGCTCCGGCTGAAACACTGGAGCGACTCAGGCTTCCAAACACTCCATTAGGCAGTAGGCACAAGGCAGTCGGCAGTAGGCAGTACGCCGTGGCCAGTGAACAGCGAGCGCCTTTGGCGAGTGCTGGCGAGCCGGGGTAGGTAGTAAACAGAACGCGTGACATCGCTCGATCGGTTCATCGTGGCATCGGGTCAGTGAGTGGTTTGCGATTTTCTAGTTTCGATTTTCCAGTTTCGCCTTTCTGTTCTCCAAGTCGGCAAATTGATTCATCTTCTCAGTAAACACTGCCGATAACCGAAGCGGGGTAGTATGTCACGAAGGGTTTGGTTGTCGGCGCCGCGCGCCATGCAGAAAAGAGAGCAAGGGCGCACTCAACAACCATCCAGATCAGCGTGACCACCTGCAACCGCACAATCTGGCGCGACATTTCGCCGGAAGTTCCTGCGCGTCCCGAGGCGTGAGTCAATGTCCCGCGCCCTGTTTCTTCTTCAAACCTCATAGTGCCTGTATCACCGCCCCCGCCACATTCCGCCCGGCATAGCAAGTGTAGCGCGGACCCCCGTCTTTGGGGTCCGCGGCTCTTCTCTTGCAAAACCGGGAATCTCAAAAGTAGACCTATACCTTCAGGTTCAGAAGCGCAAGGGAGAACTGATGAGCTATTGGGGACTGAATCCGCGCGAGCACTCCAGCGGCGGCAGCCAGCGGCTGGGCGCCATTAGTAAGCAAGGGAACACCCTGATGCATTGGCTGCTGGTGGAAGCCGCGCAAACCGCGGCGCGGTTTGATCCCCAGTCGCGCCGCATTTATCAACGTTTGAAGAGCCGGCGAAAGAGCGGGGTGGCGAAAGTGGCCATCGCCCGCCGCCTGGCCGTACGCTTGTACTGGATGCTGCGCACGCGCCACAACTACGCGCAGCTCGTTCACATGTCCGGTAGCCCGAGTAGCGCGGTGGTCTCGCCGTCGGCGGGATCGATGGTCTGATTGGGTGCCGGGCCTCCCGGCACGAGGCCGGGGGGTTGAACGGTGAATCATGGTCCGTGGGTTGACGGATCGCATAGATGAGTGGTGGAACCCCAGGGTTCCATCGAGGGATTCGACGAGGCGAGCCTTGGTCGGGACGAGCCAAGAAGATTCCACGAAGGATGAAGTTGTCGGGGAAGCCGCAGGACTTCATCCATCGCACAAGTGTCGCTTGACGACGCCGATGCCGTTATAGACGCGCTACACTTGCTTGCCGCGGCTGTTAACTTTCCGAGCCGCGGAGAGAGAAGCCCTCCGCGTTATGCTAGACTGCGGCGAGTGATCGGAAGGTGACGACATGAAATCCAAGCTGATCGCCGCGCTCTTTGTGATGTTCTTCAGTGTGGGGGCGTGGAGCGCGCAGAAGCCTTTCATCGACTGGGCGAATCTGCGGAACCCGGTTCTCTCCTATCCCCAGTGGTCGATCAAAGACTCTGCCATGGCTTACCGGGACGGCGTCTTCTACGTCTTCTTCTCGGCGTTTTACGAAGAGCACGGAAGGGTGCGCAGCCACGTGGCGGAAGTGAGTACGCCGGATTTCAAAACATATTCGCAGCCGATCCTGGACTTTGACGGGGAAGAAGCCGGCTGGATCGGAATGTGCTCGCCGGACGTGCAGCGCTTGGGCGAAACTTACGTACTGGCGTTTAACTCCTGGGGCGACGATCCGGAAAGGCCCGACCAGCTTTTCTACATGACCTCCAAGGATCTGCAGCATTGGTCGCCGCGGCAGCCGCTCGGCGCAGATTTGACCGCCGGCCACGGCGTGATTGACGCATCGGTCGCGCCCGCGGGCGGTGGGCTGTATCTGATCTGGAAAGAAGGCCGCCCGCCGCAGCAGATGCGCACGCGCCTGGCGGAAGCGAAGTCCCTGAGCGGACCCTGGCATTTCGTGGGGTCGGGCTACCCGGCGCTTAAGATGGCCAGCGGCCAAGAGAATGGGTTAACCCATGAGAACTTTGAATTCCTTTGGATTGACGGCAAACTGCACTTGCTCAGCTCCGATTATCCCCACGGCCACCACGAATACCTTTACACTCTTCTCGACCCCTCCCAAACACTCGATTGGGGGGAAGGCTTCGAATTGAACATTCCTGCCGAAAGCTTTAACCAAATGGCTCCGTGCGACGCCGCCGCAATCTACGATGGGCGAAAGCAAGACGGTTACTTCTACCTGATCTATGCGGGACGAAACGATGCGACGACTTACCTTCATCGAGGATGGAACCGCTTGGCGCTGGCGCGGTCCAAAGACCTGGTGCACTGGGTTCCGGCCGGCGTCGGCGACTGAGCGCCGGTCGTCATGCACTTTGCGCATAACCCTGTGCGCTTTTTGCGACCTTCGATAACTCGCCGCCCAGCCACCCCCGCGCGAATGTGTTGATGCCCGCCGCAAGTCGTGCCACAATCCCGCGCGTTGTTATCCTCAAGAGGAGTTTTCCTATGATAATAATCCACCGACTATTTCTCCGCACGGGCGCGCTGGCGCTGTTGGCCGGGGCTCTGATCCTCGCGCCGGTGGCGCGGATGGCTGCGCAGACGCCCGTCGATCCGGACGTTGCCCGCCGCACGCAGTGGTTCCACGAGGCCAAGTTCGGGATGCTGATCACCTGGGGCCTCTACTCGATTCCCGCCGGGGAGTGGAAAGGCCAGGAGATTCACGGCATCGGTGAGTGGATCCAAAACCATGCGCATATTCCGCTGGCAGAGTACGCGCTGCTTGCCCCGCAATTCAATCCGGTGAAGTTCAATGCCGACGAATGGGTCTCGCTCGCCAAGCAAGCCGGCATGCGCTATGTGGTGCCCATGCCCAAGCACCACGATGGTTTCTGCCTGTTCGGTACCAAGGTGGATTCGTTCAACATCGTCGACGCCACGCCTTTCCACCGCGACCCCATGAAGGATTTGGCCGAGGCGTGCCGCAAGCAGGGGCTGCGCATGGGCTTTTACTACTCGCAGGCGCAGGACTGGCATCATCCCGGCGGCGCGGTCATCGGGGGGCAGTGGGACCCGGCCCAGCAGGGCGATTTCGATGACTACCTCAACAAGGTTTCGCTTCCGCAGGTTCGCGAACTGCTCACCAACTACGGGCCCATCGCGCTCCTCTGGTTTGATACGCCCCTCAACATGACGCCCGAACGCGCCCAGCGCTTCGTCGATCTGGTGCGCGGGCTTCAGCCCGACTGCCTCATCAACGGACGGTTGGGAATCAAGCAGGGCACCGACTATTCTTCCATGGGAGACAATGCCGTCCCTGACCACGTTTTGCAGGGCGCTTGGGAGACTCCCGCCACCATCAACGACACTTGGGGTTTCAAGAAGAATGATCACAACTGGAAGCCTGCCGACATCCTCATCTTCCGGCTGGTCGACATCGTGAGCAAAGGCGGCAACTACCTGCTCAACGTCGGCCCCACCGCCGAGGGCGTGATTCCGGAGGAAAGCGTGAAGGTGCTGCAACAAATGGGCGCGTGGCTTGACGTGAATGGCGAAGCCATCTATGGCACCGGCCCCACGCCATTTGGAGCCGAACTGAAGTCGTCAGCCATTCATGACGCCCACTTCCAATATCAAAAGCCCACCGGCTGGCGTTGCACCACCAAACCCGGAAAAATCTATATTCACCTGTTCGATTGGCCCCAGGGTTCTTTCCGCCTCGAAGACCTTCAAGGAAAGGTCACCGGCGCGCGTCTGCTGGCTGCCCCGCAGCATAAATTGAAGTTCAAACAAAAGGGCACGGCCGTTGTGGTCTCGCTGCCCGCAGTCGCGCCCGGGGAAATTGCCAACGTCCTGGCACTCGATGTGAAGACGGAGGGGCGTTAAGCTATCGGCACGGTTCCAGATGTAGGACAGGCGAGGAGTGCTCGATGCTTTGTCCAAGCTGTGGGAAAGAAATCGTGGAAACCGACGTACGTTATGGTTTCTGTGGGAGTTCACTTTCCCACGACAAGCCCCCTTCAGGCGAATCTCCTCCAAGCGCCAGCGTCGCCGCTCTGCCGGGAAGCACGGACCAACCCCCAAAGAGAAACGGTGAGGCTATCGCGAGCCTTGTCCTCGGCATATTTCCTTTCGCATTTGTAGCCGTGGTATGGGTGCTCGCCGGTGTTTTCGGTGGATCTCTCCTGAGCATTTTCCTCACTTTCGGCATCCTTTGCTTGACGCCCGTGGTAGGGGTACTTGCCGTCAATTTCGGCCATCGAGCGAGGGCTTCGATCCGCCAAAGCGGGGAGCGACTCCTGGGTGAGAGAATTGCAATCGCAGGCCTTGTTCTTGGCTATGTGGGCCTGGCGTGCTGGATATTGGCTATCGTAATTTTCTTCTTATTCTCGGACCTCTAAGTAAGCAGGGCGGACCTGAGCTTCAAGTCCGCGGTTTTAGCTGTGTTTTGGGGCCAACTATCATTATCTGCACAGAGGCCCTAACCGGGATTTCTCACCAACGCGTTCGTCCGCCGGACGGACGCGGCATTGGCCGGCTGGAGAAGGAGAATTCACATGCCAATTGCAGTATTAAAGCTCGGGTCTCCGAGAAAACCAAATGAAGGCCTGCGCCTGGGAACGGTCCGCAGGCCGCCGCGGGGTGTGCCGAAAACGGAATTCGCCAAGCTTGACTTCTACGATGTGTGGCTGCCCAATCTGGCCCCCAGCGCGGAGTTGGTGGCGTTCGCGCAACAATCACGGGACGAGCGGTCGTGGAAAACGTTCGAGCGCAAATACCGCGCTGAAATGGACAAGCCGGAGGCGGCCAGAGTGCTTGATCTGCTGGCAGCGCTTTCCCATCAGACCAGTTTCTCCGTGGGCTGCTACTGCGAGAATGAAGATCGGTGTCACCGCTCCATTCTCAAGAAACTGCTCGCCGAGCGCGGAGCGGAGTTCGTCACGTAGGGGCAGGTCTCGTGCCTGCCCTCTTCGATCGGCAGGGCCGATGTGAGGGCGGCCACGAGGGCCGCCCCTACGAGGATTTGCGCGGGGGCGCGGAGTGAATGGGCTCGCCCATCAGGGCGTGGGCGGCTTCCATCCAGGCTTCGGCCAGGGTGGGATGGGCATGGATGGTGTGGGCAATCTCCGCGGCGGTCAATTCCGCGCGGATCGCCACCGCCGCCTCCGCGATCAGGTCGGTGGCGTGGGGTCCGACGGCGTGCGCTCCTAGAAGTTGATTCGTCTCCGCATCCGCTACCCACTTCACAAAACCCATGGGCTCGCCGATGGCCAACGCTTTCCCCAGCGCGCCAAACAGGTATTTCCCCGTCTTGATTTTTCTGCCTTGCTGCTGGGCCTCCTGCTCGCCGAGGCCGACCGTGCCGATTTCGGGTGTGGTGAAGATGCAGTTGGGAACCACCGTTTCGTTCTTGTGCAGGTAGCGGCCACAGGCGTTTTCCGCGGCCACCAACCCCTGTGAGGTGGCGGCATGAGCCAGCAGCGGGCCGCCGGTGACGTCACCAACGGCATAAATCGTGGCGACGCGGGTTCGGCCGTAAGCGTCGACGTCGAGGAAGCCGCGCTCATTGGGGGTCAGCCCGGCATTTTCCAATTTCAGTGAACTGGTCACCGGCTTGCGGCCCAGGGCCACCAGCAATAAATCGGCTTCCAACTTTTCTTGCCCGGCCCGGCCGCGCACACTGCGATCGTCCGCGGTGATTTCTTCCAGCGTCACGCCAGTCAGGATGCGAATTCCCAAAGTCTTTTCCATGTGGCGGCGTAATTCCCGGCGGACATCCGCATCGATCGCCGCCACGATATCTTCCAAAAGCTCCACCACCGTCACCCGCACGCCCAGTTGCGCCAACATGCAGGCAAACTCGCAGCCGATGATGCCAGCACCGAGGATTAGCGTCGTGGCGGGCAGCGCTCGCAAGCACAGAAAGCCCCGACTCTCCACGACTCTCGCATGGCGCGGGAGGAACTCGGGCATGGCGGAGGCCGTGCCGGCGGAAATGATCGTCTTGGCGGCACTCAGAGTCTCGGATGTAGCGGCGCCCTTTAGGGCGGCAGGGGCCGGGCTAAAGCCCGGCGCTACGTCCGGTACGTGCATGTCCACCTGAATTCGATTACGGCTTTGGAATGACGCGCTGCCTTGAAAAACCGTAACGCCATTGGCCTTGAGCAATTGCTTGACGCCGTTGCGCAGCTTCTGAACCACTTGGTCCTTGCGGTCGGCCATGGCGGCATAATCGAAAGAGGCGTTGTCCACGCGCAAGCCCATCGCCCCGGCGGACTTGATGCGCGCGAACAATTCCGCCGAAGCAATCAGGGTCTTGGTGGGAATGCAGCCCCAATTCAGGCAAGTGCCCCCCAGTTCTTCCCTCTCCACCAGCGCCACGGAGGCGCCCAGTTGCGCCGCGCGGATCGCCGCGGGGTAACCACCGGGTCCGGCGCCAATCACGACTATATCGAACGCTGCCACAGGCTTATCTCCTCAAGAGTTTTTCGAATCGAGTTCAGGAAGCGCGCCGCCAGCGCCCCATCGATCAAGCGGTGATCGCTCGACAAGGTCATCTTCATCATCGTCCGGATCACGACTTGATCGTTTCTAACCACCGGCTGTTTAGCGCCGCTGGAGACGGCAAGAATGGCGCTCTCACCGGGATTAATAATCGCCGTGAAATTCTCCACGTCCATCATACCCAAATTAGAAATCGTAAACGTGCTCCCGGTCATCTCGGCGGGTGTAAGCTGGCCCGCCCGGGCCTTGGCGGTCAGGTCTTGCGCCCGCGCGTGAATTTCCGCCAGGGTCAGATCGTTAGCCTGGCGGATGACCGGGACCACCAGCCCTTGCTCCAGCGCCACCGCAAAGCCCAGGTGGATTTTGCTGCGCCAACGGATACTCACGCCGTCGGAGATGCTGTTCACGACGGGAAATTGTTCCAGGGCGAGCGCCGTGGCTTTCAGAATAAAGTCCGTCAGCGTGTACGATGTGCCCTGAGCCTTCAGCTCCGACCGCAACGACTCCAGTTCCGTCACATCGGCGGATACCGTCACAAAGAAGTGCGGCGCGTGGGTGTAACTCTCCGTGAGCCGCTGGGCGATGATCTGCCGCATACGCGTCAAGGGCTTGGGCCGCTCCGCCAGGATGCGCTCAATGTCTGCCACGGTGAACTGGCTCCCATCGTCTTTCTGCCCGAGACCGAGCAGATCGATCCCCTCGCGGGCGGCCAACTTTTTCGCCGTGGGGGTGATGCGCAGTCGGCCGTAACCCTGGGCTTCAAGGTACTGCTTCACATCGCGCTCGACGATTCGTCCGCCGGGGCCCGTGCCCACAATGGGGGTGGGATCAATGGCGGATTTTTTGGCGAGTTTCGCGGCGCGGGGACTGATCCGGAACAATTGTGGCTCCGCCGCAATGGGCGGAGAAGGCACGGCGGGAAGTTCTTCCCGCTTTCGCGGGAATGACGAGGGCGCTGCCGCTTTCTCAGGCATCGGAGAAGGGTGCGCAACCTCCCGAACGGATTTGCCAGCTTCGGACCGGGGTAGAGGAGGGAGCACAACTTCCGGAACTAGCTCGCCGGGGTCGCCCACAAAAGCCACCGTGGATTGCACAGGGACGGTCATCCCCTCTCCCGCGACAATTTTCAGGAGGGTGCCGGCATAAAAACTCTCGACTTCCAGCAGGGCCTTGTCGGTTTCGATTTCGAAAAGGATGTCGCCCTTGGCGACGGTATCGCCCACTTGCTTGCGCCACTGAACGATGGTGACCGTCTCTTCCGATTGCCCTAATTTGGGCATGACGATGGTTTTGACCATGCAGTTCTTCCCTTAGAGGCAGTGGTTAGTGGCTATTGCCTAGTGGCTAGCTCCCAACTAATATCCACTAGCCACTAACCACCCGCCACTGCCTTACAAAATGGACTTGGCCGCTGCGACGATGTCCTCTATCCGAGGATAGAAGACCGCTTCCAGCACGTGCGATTGCGGAGCGATGCCGTTTTTTGCACCCACCCGCACCACCGGCGCATCAAGATAATCGAATGCTTCATGTTGAATCGTCGATGCAACCTCGCCCGTAAAACTACCTATGCTCACGGCCTGGCTGATGACCACACAGCGCCCGGTTTTTTGCACTGACATCAGCACTGTCTCCATGTCGAGCGGCACCAGACTGCGGAGGTCGACTACTTCCGCGCTCACGCTCGATTCGGCCTGCAAGCGGTCCGCCGCTTTCAAGGCCAGCGGTACCGCCGGTCCGTATGCGACCAGGGTGAGATCACCGCCGGTGCGCTTAACGTCCGCCACGCCCAAAGGCACGAGGTACTCCTCTTGCGGCACGAGACCTTTCTCGTTGTAAAGCCCCTGCGACTCCACAAACATGATCGGGTTGTTGTCGCGGATGGCGGATTTCATCAGGCCCTTCGCATCGTAGGCGGTGGAAGGATAAATTACGTACATTCCGGGAACGTGCACCACCGTGGATTCCAGGGTTTGCGAGTGTTGCCCGCCGTACCCTTTTCCCGCGCCCACCGACACGCGCAGCACCATGGGCACTTCCACCTGCGCGCCCGACATGTAGTGCCACTTGGACGCCTGGTTGCCAACCTGATCGCCCGACATCAGCAGAAAGTCCATGTACATCAATTCCACCACCGGACGCAGTCCGATCATGGCCGCACCCACCGCCGTCCCGCAGATAGCCGCTTCGGAGATGGGAGCATTGAAAACGCGGGCGCGGCCAAACATTTCCAATAAACCCTTGGAGAGCTTGAAAGCCCCGCCGTACTCGGCCACGTCTTCACCATAAAAGATAACGCGCGAATCGCGGAGCATCTCTTCCACCACCGCTTCCTTGATGGCGTCACGGTAAGTGATTTCGCCGTTGACGCGCTTGATGGGGGGAAGCGGTTCGAGGACTTTTACGTTCGAAAATTCGGATGGTACCTTGTCCGCCCTGGTGTCCGTGTACATGTACTTGATAACATCCGCAGGGGCAGGGTCCGCCGCTTGCGCCGCGCGAATCGCCGCCCGCGCGTTGCGCTCCCGCACTTTCGTTTTCAAAGCGTTAATGCTCTGCTGATTCCCAATCCCGCATTCCAGGAGCTGTTTTTCAAGATTGAGGATGGGATCGACGGCCTTCCAGGCGGCCTCCTCATCACGGGTGCGATATTCATTGCGAGGGTCGCTCAGGGAGTGGCCGAAGTAGCGGTAGGTGTCCACGTCGAAGAAGTAAGGTCCCAACCCCTCGCGGCAGCCCTGGCTCGCGCGCGAAACGGCGTCGCGCGTGGCCAGCACATCCATGCCATTGATAATCTCCGCGTGCATGCGATTGTCGGCGAAGCCGGCGGCGCGCTGGACCAGGTGGCTGACGCCGGTCACTTCGTTATCCGACCGGCCGGTCATGGCGTAGTGATTGTTGAGAACGAAAAAGATAATCGGAATGCCGAAGCGGCGGTCGCCGGCAATTTCGTTGGTAAATTGCGCCTGGGCCGCCCAGTTCAGCGATTCCAGGACCACGCCATTGTTGTAAGCGCCATCGCCGGCGAAGCAACACACCACGCCACCATTTTGCAGGTAGCGCAAACCCATCGCCGCGCCGGTCGCTATGGGCACGCTGCCGCCCACAATGGCGTTCGCCCCCAGGTGACCAACCGTAAAGTCGGCAATGTGCATACTGCCGCCGCGCCCCTTGCAGTAGCCATCTTCTTTGCCGAACAGCTCCGCGATGGTGCGATAGACATGCTCTTCCAAGGCTTGGTCGAGAAGTTCTTCGTGCCGCACCGCCGTAGAGTGGGGAACGCGCCTCCGCAACAGCTCGTCGGTCATGGCGCGTATGGCGCAGCACCCGCGCGCCAGGCTGTCTCCGTGGCCACGATGCGTGCTGGTGATGTAATCCTTCAGCGCCAAACCGCTGCACGCTCCCACGGAAGCTCCTTCCTGGCCAATGGAAACGTGCGTGGGGCCGCGATAATTGTAACCGGCGAGCGGCTCGTAGGCGCCCGACCGCACGGTTACGATCATTTCCTCCAGCTCGCGGATCATCAGCATGTCTTCCAAAATCGCGCTGGCCGTGGCCCTGTCAATGCGCCCCGTCGCCAGTTCACTCCGAAGGTTTCCCTGGAAACGAAAGGCGGGAATCTTTCCGCAATCGATCTCAAAGGGTGCAAAGTCGGGTCTTGAATCTTGCAAATAGGCTGGCGTCATTTCATCTCCAGGTTAAAAACAGTGGCTAGTGGTCAGTGCTTAGCGGACAGTGGCTGGCCACTAGCCACTAACCACTGCCTTTCCTACGCGAATATAACTTCCATGCCGCGCTTATGAAGTTCCTTTGCCAACTTCCGGTCGAACAGACGATCGGTGATGAGCACCCGGACTTTCTCCAGCCGCCCCGCGCGGGTGAAAGAGATCTTGTGGGCCTTGCTGCTGTCCGCAAGCAGAATGACCTCGCGCGCGTTTTCCATCACCAACTCTTTGGTATAAGCCTCGGTGGGGTCGGTGGTGGTGAGGCCCTCATCAAGGCTGAGGCCGATGGTCCCCATGAACGCCTTGTCCACGTGGAGCTCCTGAATCATAAAGCGCGTAAGCGGCCCGACCGTGGTCTGGGCAAGGCGGCGAAGTTCGCCACCCACCAGAATCAGGCGCGGCCCCCGTCCTGCCAGTTCCACCGCAGCGCGCAGGGAGTTGGTCACCATGGTGATGTTGGAGCGATCTTTGAGCAGGCGCGCTAACTCGAGAACCGTGCTGCCACCGTCCAGGTAAATCGTGTCATTGGGCTTGATGTACTTCAGCGCGGCCTCCGCGATGCGCCGCTTTTCCGCGGCTGCGACGGAAGTCTTGTCGTCAAACAGCGGTTCATCGAGGCGGCCTCCGGTACTGACGGCCCCGCCGTAGACCCGCCGCAGCTCTCCCAATTTTTCCAATTCGCCCAAGTCGCGGCGGATGGTGGCCGATGAAACACCGAGTCGCTGGGTGAGCTCTTCCACGCGCACCACGCGGTCCTGGCCGAGAATGCCGCGGAGCTGCTCCAACCGTTTCGGCGCAAGATCCTTGGGTTTGGACGTTTGCATCGAAAAATCCGTTATGCTCGATCATGATTGATTATATGAAGATTCTAGGCGAAGTCAATCATCTTCATTCACAGCCCTTTTCCTCGTAGCTTGTGGGGTTAACCGGCAACGGTGTTTCCAGGCGGCTCAGAAAAGGAAGGGCAAAACCCGTGGAGTGCGGCGGGCGTAATCCGCATATTCCGGGTATTCAGCGAGCAGGAGTCGCTCTTCCGCGAACATGCGAACCCCGAGCAGAGCGCTGGCCAGCAAGGCGACCAGAATGTGGGTCTTTGAGGTATGCGCGGCGATGCCCGCCCAGAGGAAATACAGCACGGCCGAATAAATCGGATGACGGAGATAACGGTAAGGGCCGCGGGTTACGAGTCCACCTGTGGTGGGATTGGCGGCCGCGTGGAAGCTGCGGAGGCCGAAGGTGACGCGCGCCCAGATCATCAGGAGGCAAGCTGCAACCTGGATGGCAATTGTCACCGATCCGGCGCCCAAAAGGGCAGATTGGAAAGCCAACCAAACAAGGCACACCGCCGCTGCCAAAAATGCGAGCACCGAGATCTGTTTCCAGTTCATCATTGTGACTAGGGGGTGGGGCCGAGGGTCTGGCCAAATTTCTCTTTATAGATGAACGTACGCAGGGGCAGTTTAGAGACAGGCGGCGCGGGAGACTCCTCGCGGAAGCCGATGGGGAGCAGGGCGGCCACCAAAAAGTGGTCGGGAATGTGAAAGTGGGTCTTGATCTTGGCTTCGTCGAATTCCGTTACCCAGTAAGCCGACAGACTGCATTCCGCCGCGCCCAGGAGGATTTGGTGCACGGCGACAAAGGCGTTGGCCAAGGCAGTTCGTTTGGCAATGTCGGGCGAAGAGGAATAGTATTCGCGCAGCCGGCGCAAGGCCTCGTGGCCTTCCTCCTCCGTGATTCTCCGGTTGGCAATCATTTCTTGCAAATCCTGCGGCGCGGACTTCCAGGCCAGAGTATCCGCCAAGCAGATCAGAATGACGGGCGCCGAACTGAGAGGAACCTTGAGGTAAGTGGCCGCCTCAAGATATTTCTTGGCGGCATCGCCGCGCACCACGATCCAGCGCCAGGTTTGCAGGTTCCATTCCGAGGGCGCCGGGCGAGCCACGTCGATGAGGCGCCCCAAGCATTCGTCGGCGACATCCTGCCCACTGAAACGTGGAAACATCGGCCCCACGCCCAACTGGGCTTTCTTGTGCGAACGATGGCTATCGGCGCTGGCATTTTCGCGCATAGAGGAGTTATCGCTACCCCATCGGGTGGTGATAGCCGGCGATGAAGAAAATTCCGAAGACGATGGCATAGAGTAACTCACTGACCCCCAGCCGATGGACCCGGAGAGGCTGGGGTGATTCGAGAAACCACGTGAACCCTCGGATAAATAAAGGTCCGAAAGCCACCAGGATGAGACCGGGGAGCCATCCGGTTCGCCAGATCAATCCCAGGAGAAGCAGGCAACCGGCTTGGTGAAGCAGGAAGCCTCTTCCCTGGTGGAGCTTTTCCCCGGGCGTCATGGCCCGGGCGGAATGAATTCGCAGTTGAACGAAATGAATTTGGTTGGCGGCGAAGAGCCAGTTCGCCAGCCAGATGATGACGGCCGTCAGGCCGAAACGGCCCGTCGCCAGGTAATAAGCTCCCGCCGCAGTGGAGCTCAGCGCGATGGCGCCCGTCAATTGGGCATTCATGCGGGTCTCCCGGCCGAGTTGTTTCAGGACGGCCTGAAGAAGAAAAGCAGTCGCCGCGACCGCGCCTAACAGAAGGAGTCCATAGGCGTGCGCCCAAAGAATGAGGACTGCGAGGGCCGAGCCGGCTACGGAAGCATAAATATAAATGGTGTAATGAATGAGCCTCCGCTCCGCAGCGTCTTGCGGACGCAACGGTGAAATTTCCAGTCCAGCTTCCACCGGGGTCCGTAAACAGAAGAGCCCTAGCGCGGTCGCGGCGAATAACAAGATCCAGATGATCCGCTCTCCGCGGGGATTGCCGGCCGCGGCGCCCGTGACCAGGGGAACCAGAATCATTCCCCAGGCTCCGTGTTCACGCGGCAAAACGAACGAGCGCCCTCGGGAGCAGGTCAGCAGGTGAAAGATGGGAGGGGCACTGGCCATGGCAGTCGAGCCTCAAGACGCTCGGGCAGTCACTCCTCGGATTTTGTAAATGGCTTTATTAACTTCGACGAGCAGATCTTCGAAGGAAGCGCCGACTTTGCGGGCTGCCATCTCAATTGAGCAGTCGTCACAGGAAGGTCGCAGGCCGAACTGGTCAAAGACCGGCGCGGTTTCAGGAAACTTCTGCTTGATGTCCCGCACCGCTTCCCCGCCGCGCACCAGATCAGTGAATTGAAGCATGGCTTTCCTCCTTCTTGCTGCGGACCGCTTCCACGGTACGCGGTTGATAAACGCAGAAGGGTTCCTCGTCCAGGAAGTCTCCCGTCGCCGCGAATGCCCGGGCGCGGCAACCCATACAAATATTTCGGAACTCGCAGTAACCGCACTTGCCTTTCAAATTGCCGGTATCACGGAGTTGGTGGAACACCGGGGCGTTCTCCCAGATCTCCGCCAAACTTTGCTGATGGAGATTGCCGGCCAGAACCGGCAGGTAGCCACAAGGATAAACTTCACCCTGATAGGAAATGAACGCGACGCCCGTTCCGGCCAAACAGCCTTTGGTCATCGCCTGCATGCTATCCGGGTGGCCCGTTTGGGCAGGCCGGGCCGGGGGATGAAGGGAGATTCCCGTCGAGCCGGGCATGGTCATTTCCGTGGGGCCAATCTCCTGCCCATTGCCCCCGTAAGGGGACTCCGCCTGCTCGGCGGCGCGGCGCTCTGCCGCGCGGCGTTGGCGCAGGACGCGGAAGTAGTGAGGCGCGCAAGTGGCTTTCAACTCGATGCCGCCTTCCTGCGCGCGGTCGTAAAACCAGTTCAGGATTTTTTCGTATTCGCCGGCGGGAACCATCTGCTCTTCGGCAATGTCCACGCCGCAACCGACCGGAACCAAGAGGAAGGTGTGGAGGGCGTCCGCTCCAAGCTGGCGCGCCAATTCCAGCACGTCGGGAAGTTGGTGGGCGTTATGGCGCGCGATGGTCATGTTGATTTGCACGGACATACCGAGCTCTTTCAGATTTCGCAAGCCGCTCAAGGCTTTATCAAAAGCTCCCGGGATGCCTCGAAACGCATCGTGGGTCGCGGCGTCCGCTCCGTCTAAACTGATGGAGACGCGGCGTACGCCGGCATCCACAATCCTGTGGGCGACTTCCTTGGAAACCAGCGTTCCATTGGTCGCCAAGGCCACGCGCAATCCGCAATCGCGCGCGTAGCTCGCCAATTCAAAAATGTCGTTACGAAAAAGAGGTTCGCCACCGCTTAGAACTAGGATTGGTAGGGATAACTGAGAGACTTGCTTTATTATGTTCAGGGCTTTGGTCGTAGGTAGGTCATTAGGTGATGAGAGTTCCGTAGCGGTGGCGCGACAATGAATGCAACGCAAGTTGCAACCCTTTGTCACCTCCCAAAAAATGAGTCGCGGTTTGTGTGTCGCAGTTTTCATCAGAAGATCACGACCCAGAACCTCAAGCTGGCTGTTTTACGCAGCCTGCTCTGTCAAGAGCACGTCGTCTTCCATTAACTCGACTTGCTCCGTCACTTCTTTGCCAGTTTCTTCGTCGGTTAAGTAACCCTTGGGGTCCGACATTCAGGGGTCCCTCAAAAATTCCTGCGCCCCGGTTAGGTGCCCCGCTCACCCGTGTAGGCCACCGATTCCAGCAGGTCCGCCCGCATCGACACCGAACACTTGAGGTGTGACATCCAATATCACTTGCCTCTAAACTTCCTAAATTATCTGGATTTGCCTGATACGTCTGTAATCATTATGGGGGCTGGAGATCCCGGTTCGTCCGATTTCCGTGATCCCCAACCCCCAACCTGGTTTTACCCAGGTTCCTAGGACCCGAAGTCCCTCGCAACCGGCATTTAGGGCAACCGGTGTGCCAAACAGTCCTAATCGCAAAGGTTGTCGCCGCTGGCCAAATATCCGTTGCAATTAAATCACTTAGCGAACTGAAGACCATTTGGGTCCAGGAAAGGGGATTTGAACTTGACCTGCCATCCATGCGTAAAATGACAGTCATCAAGTCCCCGATGGTGTGAAAAAGCGCAAGGGGCCGGGCGCACAGGGTTTTTGCTGGGGAATCGGAACCAATCGAGTCCCAAAATCTCGGTAAGCGTTTGGAACGGTGGGCGACTCATGTCCCGAGTTGCCGGAAAGTCGGCCGCATCGAGGCGCCCGCTCTACCGTTAGCTCTAAATCATACCTCTTTCTCCTTTGTTTTCAAAAACATTCAAGGCTCGCGACAATGAGTGGCTTATTTTTCTTCAGGATTATAAAGGTCCACGGTGAGTTTGCGCCACAAGGTATGAAAAAATCCCGCTGCATCGGCGGTCCCCGACGGCCGCATTTTGGAATCAGCAATTTCGGCGCGTCGGGGACCGCCGCTGTAATTCGCGAAACGCATTTTTTCACAACTTCGCCAGCCGTGGGAAAATCGAGAAATGGAATGATTCCACAAGCCTCCGTAGAGCGACATTATCACGATGGATGGAGCCGGATTCAGATGTCGTCCCGATCTGACCGGAACTCGCACATTGAGCTGCGTAATCCCACCGCTCTTCGCCCTGGGCGACGGGATGTCGTCCGTCAACTCTCGGACTTCGGATGCTGCCGAGGCGAGGTGGCGCGGACCTGTCCGCAGGTCCGCCGTTCTTCCCGCGTCATTTGAGCGAATGTACCGCAGGCAGGTGCGAACTCCGTTCTTGCGGGCCAGCGATTTCCCGAAGTGACTTGTGGGAGTTGACAGCTCATCTCAGTCAGCATGCAGAAAGGCGCGCTGAGGGAAAGGGCGAAATTCGAAAATCGAAACTCGAAGATCGCGGCGAGTTTTGAATTTCGATTTTCGAGCTTCGGCAAAACTCTGTAGGAAGAGGGTTCTTCGCAAGGGCGCAGAATCAAAAAAGCGGCCGTCTGCGCCAGCCCACTGGTCTTCCATGCTGTCCCCAAGTTCAATGAAAATCCCTTACCGTGCGAGGCGATCACCGTCTCCGCCGTGCCGATGGCGAGCGCAGGGCGCTGACCTGACGAACTGGGAGCACTCACAGTGACTTGCAAATCTCAAAAGTTTCTATAAAATGAGTTTGTTTCCCGCTCGGAGCGGAACTGGCCTGAGTCAGCCTGGGGAGGGAAGGACTCGAAGAGCGGCATCAATCTGCCCTCTGCATCGATCTCAAAACCCAAGCGGGAGACCCCCTGCTAATTTGGGTTGGGGCTTCCCCCAAACCGGGGTCGGCTGGAAAGCTCCGAAACGGCGAAGCCCAGACCTTGACAGCTTTCTTTAACGGCCATGTGGCCGGTGGATTTTGAGAACGAATATCTTGTGGGATTGAGAAACAGAATGCACGGCTGAAACTCGAGGTGGCAATCGGCGAAATCACCGCCGATTTAGTTGCGCAGGCACGTAGGCGTGGAGGCGGGGGCAAGGTCAGGGCTCTCCTCGTGACAATCAGCGAGGGCGGGGTATCAAGCTGATGGTTCAGAAAGTCGTGCAGAAAATCGGCAAGTACGAAATCCTCAGCGAGCTGGGTCAGGGGGGAATGGGAGTTGTTTACAAAGCCCGCGACCCTCTGATTGCCCGCCTCGTGGCCCTGAAGACCGTCACTCCTGACTTGACTTCCGATCCCGAGATTCTCCAGCGCTTTTATCGAGAGGCGCAGTCTGCCGGAGCTCTCCAGCATCCCAATATCGTGACGGTTTTCGATCTCGGGGAGTTTGAGGGCCATCCCTACATCGCCATGGAGTTCGTGGAAGGCGAAAGCCTGCAAAGCATCATTGCGCGGCGGGCGAGAATTCCCCTGGCATCAAAGCTGAAATTGATGGAGCAGGTCTGCTTGGGGCTCCATCACGCGCACAAAAATGGCATTGTCCATCGTGACGTCAAGCCCGGGAATATCCTGGTCAAGAACGACGGCACCGTAAAGGTCGTCGATTTCGGGATCGTGCACATCGAGACCACCACCCTCACCAAGACGGGCAGTTTCATGGGCACCATCCAATATGCTTCTCCGGAACAGCTCAACGAGGGCCAAGTGGACCAACGGTCCGACCTGTGGTCGGTTACCTGCGTCCTTTACGAGCTGATTGCCTATAAGAAGCCCTTCGAAGGATCGAATTTCGGCGCCATGGTCAGCAAGATTCTGACTTCGGAACCCGAACCCTTAAGCCAGAGGTGTCCAGGAGTGCCCATCAAGCTGGACAATCTCATCTCCAAAGGGCTTAAGAAAAAGGTCTGGGAACGCTACCAATCCTTGCAAGAGTTGTTGGCGGATCTTGTACCGATCGCGCAAACCCTCGAGCGTAGCCTGATCGGCGAATTGCTTGCGGAAGCCCGGCAAATGAAGGAGAAAGGCGACCTGAATGGCGCCCAGGAAAAGGTGCGTGCCATCCTGCTCATCGAAAGCTCCCAGGCGGAAGCGCTCCATCTCAACTCGGAAATTACGGCAGAACTCGAACGGCTCGCGTCTATACCGCAAGTGAGGGAATTGGTCGCAGAAGGCGAACAGGCCTTCCAACGGGGAGATTATGCGGAGGCCATTCGCGCCCTGGCGGGAGCCCTGGAGCTGAACCCCCACGATACGCAAGCGCGCAACCTGAAAGAGCGGGCCGCGCGGAAGCAGGAGCGGCTGCGCCAGATCGGCGAAGCGCTGACGGCCGGTGAGAAGGCCCTGAAGCAAGGAGATCTGGCCGCCGCGGGAGTGGAACTCCAGAAGGTCCTCGCCCTGGACCAGAACAATGCGCAGGCGTCTAGCCTCCTAGCGGAAATCCGGAAGGAGGTCTTGGACAAAGCCGACAAGCTGGTTGCAGAAGGGAAGCACCGCGAGGCGCAACTGGAGCTCGAGGCGTTGCAGAAAGAGTTTCCGGATTCCGAGGACGTCCGCCAGAAACTCCAAGAGGTGAACGATCGCCTAGCTGGACCGGCGGCCGCCGGGGGTTTCCCCGCCGGGGGGTCCGCAAGCGAAAAGGCAAAATGGCGTGAGACTCACCTCGCTGAGGCTAGGAATTCTCTGGCGGGAGATGATCTTCCTCGCGCGACCCTGCTGCTGAATAATGTCAAGGAGCTATTCCCGGCGGATCCACAAGTCGAGGCGTTGCTCCAGCAGGTGCAACAGAAGAAAGCGCGGCCGGCCGGCCACTACATGGTGCCCGCTCCTCCCCCTAGGGTTGCAACCAAGAAACCCCCGCGACCTGTCGGGATGATACTCGGGGGGATTGCCTTGGCCGTTGCCTTGGGTATCGGTAGCTTCTTCTACTTTCGCCCTGCGCACCCGGCGGGAAGAACTTCTGCCACGCCTGAGGAGATTCAGCTCGAACACGACGCCAAGCTCCTACAGGATTATGGTAATCGCAATGCCGCCCTGGACAAGTGGCGCAAATTGGCCGCCCTAGAAGGACCTTTGCAAAACGAGGCGAATCAAGCCATCGCTCAAATTACCAGTCAACAGCAGATCGAAAGCCAGGAAACGACTCTTTTTTCCCAGGGAATGACCGCGCAACAAGCAAAGAAGTGGGATGAGGCCGCGGCGTATTATCAGAAGGTTGCCGACTTAAATGGCCCGATGAAGGACCAGGCCCTGCAAGCCATTTCCAGTGTAAAGGAACTTCAGTCCGGACAAGACGCTTCCACATTGGAAAAAGAAAAGTACAACCAGGCCATGGCTGCTCTCGAGCAACAGGATTACGCTCGGGCGCGGGTGTTGTTCCAGCAGGTTGTCGACCTGAACGTTCCAGAATCAGCCTTGGCACCGAAAGCACAAACGCAATTGGCAACTGTCAAGACAACCCTCCAAACCAAAAAAGAATTTGACGCGGCGGATAAAGCGCAAAGCAGCGGCGATTTGAGTGGAGCGCTGGCGCACTTTCAGGATATCGCCTCAAAACCTGGACCTCTCCAAGCTTTAGCGCAGGCGCGCGTCCAGCAGATGACTGCCAATCAACAAAGGCAAGATAATCTGAAGAAATTCGAAGAACTGAAGACCCAGAAAAGGTACGGGGATGCGGCGGCGCTGCTTGCCAGCATCAGTCAATCGGGGGGAGATGCGACCCAATTCAGGAATGAATTGGAGTCCGCCGAGCAGTCGGATTTGCAGAACCTGACCAACCAATTCAACCAAGCTAAGAACAAGAGGGACACGGGCGCGCTGCTTCAGCTCAAGAGCCAGTTCCAGACCCTCGCCTCCGCCAGTGGAGCTCCCGCCAGCCAAGCTCGCGACTATGCAGAGAATCAGATTCCCTCTGCCATCGCCCAAATCAACCAAGGGAACCAGCCCAAGCCTCAACCGCCAGCGGGGCCGGCCGCTCCCGCGGCCGCTGCGGCCCCTCCGGCTCGCGCCCCGGTTGTCACGTTAATCCCCTCGGGTCCCTACCACCCGTGGGGACGATCGGTGCAAAAGGGGATGTTGGTTCCCGAATATAATGTCGACGGCGGGCTAAAGCCGCTGAGCCTCGTCATGCCAATCCAGCGAGGAGTGCCGAGCGGAAGCATCGTGACTCTAAAAATCAATATCGACGAAAACGGAAATGTTTCGCCCGACATCGTCCTATTGGACCAGAGCGGCTTGGGTCAGGCAGTGATGGATGCGTCGAAAAACTGGAAATTCGCCCCCCCCATGGTAAAGGGAAAGACTGTACAGACCAGCGTTGCGGTTAAAGTCACTTTCTAATCAACTTTCTTGGGGCGCGGGTCGATACGCCCGCAGTCAAAGCCCCAGTGCCACGGAACGGATTTTTCACGAGCATCGCGGGCATGAGCTGGCGCTCCAGGGCTTCCAGGCTCTCACACGCATCGCAAACCGAAGTGGTCAGAATCCGGCTTTTGGATTCACACGGGGGAATGGGTTCTCTTAAACTGCGGCGCGCGGGGAGGCGACGGGTTGGGGTTTGGCCCAGGCTTTTTGGAAAAACCTCAGCCAGTTGTCGTGCAGGATGCCTTCGATGTCGGTTTCCTTATAGCCGCGTTCCCTGAGCAGGTCCGGGAGAATCTGCAAATCCGCAATGGTATTCAACTCACGCGGTGATTGTTCGGCACCGAACCCACCATCCAAATCACTGCCTATCGCCGAATGGCGCGTATTGCCCGCCAATTGGCACACATGGTCGATATGGTCGATGACTCGCTCCATGCTCACCAAGGAATTGTCGGTCTGGCCCTTCACATAGTTGGGGTAAAGCATCCAGGAATCAAAGACCGCGCCGATCACGGCATCGCGCTCCACCAGGGCGCGAATCTGCTCGTCGCTAAGCTGGCGATCTCCGGGCACGAGCGCCCGGCAGTTGTGATGGCTGGCCAACACCGGGCCATGGTATACCTCCAGGGCTTCCCAGAAGCTCCCATCGGCCAAGTGGGTGACGTCCAGGATCATTCCCACCGCTTCCATCGCCGCTAATAATTCCCGCCCTTTGGAAGTCAGGCCCCCCGGTGCGCCCGTTCCGTGAGCGTAATAGCTCACACCGTAGTGGACAGGTTCAACGACGCGCAATCCGCGCTCCCACCAGAGCTCGACTTGTTCGGGTTCGAGAATAGGGTCTGCGCCTTCCATGGCAAGTATGTATCCGAGGGGCGTTTCGCTGCCGCCCAAGCGCTTCCACTCCGCCACGTGTGATTCCAGCGCCGGCCAGTCTCGCAACATGCGCATGTGACCCTGCGACTCCATAATGCGGTAATACTCCACCTGGCCCCCGCCCATCGCTGAAGCAATCTCCCGGCTGGGGTAGTCGAGCAAAGGATCGTTGAGCTGGCTGCACCGCGCCAGAACCGTCGCCAGACATACGGCCACTTCGGCTTTCTGCAATTCCGGGAACGATACCGTGTTACGGCCGCGTCCTTTGTCGTTCCTGCCCGCTTCCGTGCGGCGGATTTCTTCGATGCTCTGGGTCAAGTCGCGCCGCCAGTTAAGGGCGTTCCAGGATAAATCGAGGTGCGAGTCGATGATCATCATGATGGTTTCAATGGTTCCTTTTGGAATTTAGTCCAGCCCGTGCGAAGACTTGTACATCATAACCGAGCGAAGGTCCGCTCGCCATAAATCCAGAAACCCGTCCGAAGATACGCGCCTCAAGGCTGGTGAAGCGAGGAAAAGGGGTGTGCCTTTTACGATCTGATCGGAATGTTCCAAAATACCCCTCTGCGGTGTACACTTCCGCCGACATCACTGGATGCAGGCGGTAGTGATTCTTCTGACCGTTCGAATTCGCAAGACAAAGGAGTGGGCATGAGGAAACGATGGGTCCAAGGTTCGGTGGTCATGGTTTGGCTGATATTCCTGGTGGGCCTCGTCCAACCGCAGACACTTACGCACTCCAAGTCAAACCCACTGGGCGCGTCACACACCCTGGCAGCGGCAAGCCCAATCGCAACTCCCGAAGACGTGGGCCTGTCGTCCGAGCGCCTGGAGCGGATTACCAGCGCTATTCAGAAAAGCGTTGATGACGGGCGCATCGCCGGCGGCGTCAGCCTGGTTGCACGGCATGGCAAGATCGCTTACTTCCAAGCGGTGGGAATGGCTGACCGTGACGCCCGCAAGCCCATGCGAACGGACAGCATCTTTCGCATCTGCTCGATGTCGAAGCCCATCACCAGCGTGGCGGTGATGATCCTTTACGAAGAAGGACGCTTCGCGCTGAGCGATCCTGTCTCCGACTATCTGCCGGAATTCAAGCATATGAAGGTTCTCGAACCGCCGTGGCCGCAGGATAAGACTTCTCCGCCGGGCAAACTGGTGGATGCCAAGCGGCCCATAACGATCTTTCAACTCCTGACCCACACAGCCGGACTCACCTACCCATGGAACCCCCGGGTCGGCAAGATCTACCGCGAAGAGAGCGTGGGCAGCGGCCTCAAGCAGCAGGAGGGAACCATCGGCGAGGCGGTGAAGAGGCTGGCGACCATTCCTTTGCTTTTCCAGCCGGGAGACTACTGGGAATACAGCTTGTCGGATGATGTTCTGGGCCGTTTGGTGGAAGTGGTCTCGGGGATGCCCTTCGATAAGTTCCTCCAGGAACGCCTCTACCAACCCTTGGGGATTAAGGACACCTATTTCTTCCCGCCGGCGGAAAAAGTCCCACGGCTTGCCACCGCCTACGCATACGACGCGCAGAAGGGGTTGCACCCGATTCTTGACAATCAAGTGCTTGAGGAAGGAGGCTTGCCGTACACGGCGGACTATCCTTACCGCGGCCCGCATACCTATTTCTCCGGGGGCGGGGGCCTTTGCTCCACGGCTGAGGACTACTACCGTTTCTGCCAAATGCTGCTGAACGGCGGCGAACTGAACGGGGTGCGCATCCTCAGCCGCAAGTCCGTGGAATTGATGAGCCAGAATCACGTGCAAGGCAAACCCGACGGCAACGGTTACGGCCTGGGATTTGGGGTCTACAATGAGCCCCAGCAATTGAAGGAGCTCGGTTCGATGGGCTCATATTATTGGGGCGGGTTTTATTACACCTCTTTCGTGATTGACCCCAAAGAGGATTTGATCGCCATCTTTATGGGGCAACTCAATCCCGCTGAAGGACTGAATCTTGCCTCAACGGCCATAACGCTGGCTTACCAGGCGATCAAGGATTGAAGAAGGAGCACGAAAATGACGAATGCCGATTCATCCTTTCTCGGCCGTCGAGAGATGGCCAGGAACGCTTTGTTGGGTGGCGCTTCATTTCTGTTGGGCGCGCCGAGCGCCGCACGAGCGAAAGGGGCGCCCGCCAGCCAGGAACACCTTAGCGTGCGCGAGTTTGGCGCCGCCGGCGACGGCAAAACCGACGACACCAAGGCAATTCAACGCGCCCTGGATGCCGCTGCGGAAGTTCGGGGAGCCGTATTCGTGCCGCCCGGCGTGTACCTTTGCGCGGACATCCAGATGCGGCCGAACACCGCCTTGGCGGGGGTCCCAACCTGGGATTATCGCGGATCCGGCGGCACTGTTCTGCGGCTCGCGAGTGGCGCCGCCAAGTGCCTCCTCAACATCGCCGGGGCCCCGGGCGCCACGATGGACGGGCTGGCGTGCGATGGCGCCGGCTTGGGCAAGGGCATTCACGGAATCTTTCTCGACAAGCCGGACTATGGGAAACACGAGGACGCCTTCCGCATTGAGCGCTGCCAAGTGGCGCGCTTCTCGGGCGATGGAGTGAACCTTACGCATGCCTGGTGCTTTTCTGTCCGGCACTCGATGCTGGCGTTTAACCAGGGCGACGGCCTGAGCTTGCTGGGTTGGGATGGGTTCCTAAGTGACAACTGGTTTTCCGGAAACCAGCGCGCCGGATTCGCGGCGCGCGACGTAAATGCTTCCGTAACCTTCACCGCCAATCGCGTGGAATGGAATGGGCAGGAAAACATTTTGATCACCGGTGGCGACGGCTACCAAATCACTGGAAATTTTCTTGACCGCGCGGGGACCTGCGGAATCGCCCTGCGCAACGGCCGCCGGCGTTGCTTTCAGATGACCGTAAGCGGGAATTATTTCAAGCGCAGCGGCAAGCGGGCAGACCCGGCAAGCTACGAGTCATCTCACATTTTGATTGAAGGGGCGGAGGGCGTCACCTGTGTGGGCAACAATCTTCACGTCGGGCGCGACGACGGCGGCACCGGAGTGTGGAGTCCTGCTTACTGCATCGTGTGCAAAAACCTTCAGAACTGCGTAATCACCAACAACGTGCTCCATGAAGGCGCCTTGCGGCAACTCATTGTCGACCAGGGCGGTCACGGCGAAGGCGTGGTGCTTAAGGACAATCCGGGGAGCCTGTTCAAACCGCCTTCGTAGGAAAGTAGGCAGTAGGCAGGGCGCATAGCGAGTCAAGTTGAGACTTGCGCCTTCGTCGGGGGGATGCCATGTTGAGATCCTTACTGCGGCCGTCTGTTAGGTTTGTAATCGCCACGGGAATCATGGGACTTGGCGCGGTTTTTGCTGCGCCATTGTTGTCGTATCTGAATAGAAGACCTCGCTATGGAGACTGGTCACTGCTGCTGAGCACTGCATTGTTTGCCTTGGCGATAGCACTGTGTCCTTACCTAGCGAGCAGGCGTTGCTGGATTTCCGATCGCATCACGCTGGCGCGGTCCCTGGTCGCCGCCGTGCCGTTGTTCTTTGTTCCGGTAGCACTGTTCCTCCCCATGATGGGCTGGGGAGACCCGGTTGAACATCTCACCCGCGGCTTGCTGCATCATCTGCACCGCACCCTCCCCGACCGATGGGCTATTGCAGGGGGCATGGTAGCCGCAGTCTCTACCGCCGTCCTGCTCGTTGGGGCTTTTACGTGGCTGTCCGTTTCCATTCAGACAAAGGTCTGGCGCGGCCGGATTCTGCTGTTCGTCGCCGGGGGGTTGGTGGTTCTTGGCGATGCTTTGATGCTTGGCTTCGTCTTGCTTTGCCTTCTGAAGAATGAATGGCTCTTTGGCACTGCCGCTGTCCTGGTGGTGTTTGGCTTTGGCTCGGCATACGCCCTCGCAATCATCGTGAACCACATGACCTTACGGTGGTCACGAGCGATGGCGCCGGCAGGTTTCGCGTTAGTTTTGTTCGCGGCAGGAGCCAGTGCTGCACTAGTTACGAGTTCAAGGGAGCTGCGCTTGCCCGAAGCCTCGCCGCAGCAAACCCTCGACATCTCGCAAGCTAACTCGCTGGTGGATACCCGCAAAGGCTGGACACGCTTTCCCTTGCTCTCGGACCGAGGCTGGAGTTGGGCGAATGCGTCGAAACCGACAACCGGTGACTCCGCGTTCCCTCGCGCGGCAGTGCAGTTCAACGCTGAATCCAGCCGGAGCAATGAGAAGGACTTATGGTTCCAAGACGGCGATCACCGTCAGCTACTCAAGCAGTTCAACTGTGCCGGGATCGATGTGTACCAGATCGGTGAAAACCGGGTGCTGGCCATCGGCTGCGAGCAATTTGAAGTATTTGACCTTCAGGGAAAGTTGATCGGAGGCGCCGATTTCGTCCGGCCTACAGTGAGATTTGTTGCACTCTCCCGCGATCACCTCCGCTTCGCTATGAACGTTTTCCTGGTAGGTGTTGGCGATCCCCCTCATCTTGAGGAAGAAACCATCGTCGTATACGACACGGCCACCGCGCGTCCCGCGCTATCCGTAAAACTGGACCCAATGCAGCCAGCCGATTCATGGGCTGCGCTTTCGCCCGACGCGTCACTGCTGGCCGTCGGCGCTGGCCCTAAACTCCGGGTTTACCGGTTGCCGCCGATCGCGGACACGCCCCGTTAAAACGCCACAGTCTGATGGCTCGCGCCGATAAAACGTGCAGGCATTTCCCTAGCCGAGGTAGCGACCAACGAGCCAACCGAACAGGAGTGCTTACAATTACTGGTCGCCGGGCGCACTATCTGTTCACCCGATCACCGGATCACCCGATTACTTCATAGTCCGCATCGAGCCGCATGTTTTCACCTGGCTCCAGGCGGCGTTTTTCCGACCACAGGACAAAGCCCACCACGTTCTGGTTCTTAGCGACCCAACGCACGAAGCAGCGTGCCACTTGCGCTTTGGTGAAGCGATTGGTCAACGTGAGCCCTGCCCGCGGGTTAACCATCCGCCACTCGCCGTCCGGCTGGCCCGTACCGGTGTAGGTTTCGGACCCTACCGGTTCCAACTCCCGGACGATCAATTTCTTCTCCAGGGCTTTTCCGTCTTGACCGGAAAATGCGATGCTCACATCGTCCATTTCCTCCGGTGCCGGGCCTTTTGTGGGGTTCGCATCAAAGCGCGATTGCAGCACCACCTCGATAGCAGAATTCCCCACGTTCTGCGCGAGGGTTTCGGTGTGCACCGATGCCCCCTCTGCAGGAATTTGAATGGTCCGTTTCAACCGAAGGCCGTTGGCGCAGGTCCCCGTCAGCACCAATCGGTCACTCGTCGAGCCCGCATCCGGCTCCCACTTCACCTCCAGAGGTCCGCGGGACAGGTAATCCTCGAAAGCGAAGAATCCCAGGCCGCCGACGTCCGGGTAGGATGGCTGTTCGGGGTCAGGCATCAGCAGCGCGTCGCGGCCCGTTCTCTTATCGATCATCTGAATGACCCGGCCGCTGAGTTCGGGAGCGATGTGCAAGAGGAGCGAAGGATTCTCCAAGGTCCTGACCGGGTAAGATTTCACGTAGGCGAAGTTTTTGCTCTCCTCATCCAGGGTCCATCCCTCGCCGAGTTCGGTTATGCCGAAACTCTGCGCTTGCCTGATCATCGACTGGTAGCGATTCCTTACGTCCGTGAGGTCGGCAGGCTCGTAGGCGCCACTCCGCACCGCGAACTTTTTCGCGCGAACGAACTCCAGATAGTCGAGCGAAAGCTGTGCCTGCCACACCCTCTTGCGCACCGCCTCGTCCTCCGCATCTGCCTGCGCTTGGCCGAACAACCGTTTGGCTTGGGCGAGAAAGGCTTCGGAGAAATGCGGTGAGCTGCAACACCAGCAGTGGTCCCCTTTTCCCGCCGGAGGGAAACTGACGACGTGCTGGAGCAAATCGAAATAAGCCAGCATCGCCGGGGCCGCCTTGCCGTAGAAACCCTGGTGGAATTCCTCGATGTCCCGTCTGACGTCGGTGTTTGTATCCCACAACAACCGCGCCATCACGTAGGAGCGCAGGGGGGCGTTTTCACCGCCTCCACCGGCGGAAACGACTCCTTGCATGAACAGGCCCACCACGCCGTTCCGCCGGCACATGGGAACGTCCGCCGCAATTTCTTCAAAATCGGGAAAAGGCCGGAGATAATGGGAAAAGTCCGCGTTGTAATGCCACACGTAAAGGGCATTGTCGGTAATCTTCGCCCACGCGCGCAGGTTGGTCATGATGTACGCGTCGTAACGGCACTTTTCATAGGCGTGTGCCTGGCACGCGCCGATGGGGCACAGTTGCACGCGCACGTTGGGCAGCGGCCGCACCTTGGTCGGAGGAGCTTCCGAGTAGGCATAGGCGAGCGTCAGGATCAGTTTGTCGGGATACTTCTTAGCCACCTCGGCGGCCACGGCATTCACGAATCGCAGAATGGGCCCCGAATGGGCTCCCCCTTCTTCCTGCTCCACGCGCAGGCAATTCTCGCACTCGCACCAGCCCCAAAAATCATTTTGCTCAACACGAAAGACGTTGGCTTCCGGGTTTCGCTGAAGGTCCTGGAGGACCTTTTCTATCGACAGCCGCAAGACATCGGGATTGGTCAGGCAGATTTGAGCCTCCGCCCCACGCCTGCGTCCCTCTATAAACGAGAAGTACTCGGGATGATCCTTAAAGTATTGCTCAGGAGGGATCATTCCGTAGAAACTGGTGCCCGAGTACTTGATCTTCCCACCCGTCGAGGCGTCAAGGTTCATGAGGTTTCCGTTCATCTTGTTCCGCGCCGCCCAATCGCGGTCCCGGGCTTCGGTAAAGTAGGGCTCACGGTATTCGAATGCGGGTTTGTGGATCTCGTCGAGCCGCTGCACCGTGATGGTGGGCAGCTTGGGAATGCGGCTGGCATCCGGCGCAAACCAGCGGCAACCCAGCTTATCCAGAAAAGTGTAAACGCCGTACATTGTCCCGCGCTGCCGGCCGCCGGCGATCACCAGATGGTTGCCGGCCGTCTTGATCGCGAAGCCCTCCGTGCCGAGAGACGTGAAGGGGATTTCCAACTGCAAAGCCTCAAGGTAGTCACTTTTCCCTACGATGATCAGATTGTCGCTAGTTTTTACCGCGTCTGTAACGATCCGCAGGCGCACCCCGGACATCTCTTCGAGGAAGTGTTGCAGTTCTGCACTCGCGCGCTTTTCGGAGGGCGAGGCGTCACGCGAAATGGCGATGGAATAGGTAGAGTGGCCATTGCGCGTCAGCTCGAGAGGCTTCGTGGTGGCGCTCGCCGCTGCTCCGGCAGGCTTGAGCAAGGCCAAGGAGCCTCCCAGTGTTTTCAAGAAATTCCGCCGTTGCATGGGTCACTCTCCCCTTTAATCTTTTCCCAGCACCGCCACCGTGCTATGCCAAATTTCTCCTTCGTCGGTCCGGCTGCTTTCCGTGCCGACATGAAGAAGCTTCAGGCCATGGCGCAAATAGTGGTTTACCTGGTCCTCCACGCTGTCTTCCGACAACTTGAGAGCGGAGCAGTACTTGCAGCATTTCCAGAAGCTGCTGCTCACATGGACGACCTCTTTCACATTCTGAAGTTTCATCGCTGCCCTCATGTTCACCCGTGAAGGTTACTGGCTGGGCGGCCCGGATTTCTCTGCGCCCATGGCTGAATCCACCTTCGCGGGAGGGTCGTCCGGGCGGATAGGCTTCCGCGGGATCATCTCGTCACACATCGCGGCGTTATAAACGAAGTCCGCCATGATGGTCGCCGCCTGCTTCATATCCTCGGGACGGATATGCTCGTAGGAATCCAGGTTCGAGTGGTGAGTCAGGTTGCCGTAATCCATGGAGTCCTGGATGAACTGAAAGCCGGGAATGCCCACCGCGTCAAAGGACACATGGTCGGTAGAACCGGTATTACGCATGGTCAGGGTCGTCATCCCCAAATCCTGGAACGGTTCCATCCACTTCTCGAAGAGGGGCCGCACCTGGGCGTTCTCTTGCAGATACACGCCGCGAATCTTGCCGGGCCCGTTGTCGAGGTTGAAGTAGACGGAAATCAACTTCTGCTCCGGCTTCAACACCAGGGGACCTCGGGGCGGGCGCATCCACGACGGCAGGATCTGGTCGCGCGGCGTGGTGGATTCCGGGCGCGAGCCGAAATGCTCCTTCACATACCCGCGCGACCCGAACAATCCTTCTTCTTCTCCGGACCAGAGCGCAACGCGGATGGTTCGCCGCGGCTGCACGCCAAGCTTCTTGAGCAGCCGGACGGTTTCCATCGCCACCGCCGCACCGGCGCCATTGTCCGTGGCACCTTCGGCAGCGTGCCAGGAATCCATGTGCCCGCCCAGCATCACCACTTGGTCCTTCAACTTGGGGTCGACGCCCGGAATCTCGGCGAGGGTATTGTAGGCCATGGCGTCATCGTCGTAGAACTTGGTTTCCACATTCATTTCCACTTCCACGGCCACTTTCTTGGCCAGCAGGCGCGCCATGCGGCCATAATGGTCCACGGCCAGGGTGACGCGGGGAAAGCCAATCGTCTTGCCTTTTTCGTAGCTTCCGCCGGCTTGCACGAAGATAGTGCCATCTTCGCCGGGTAGCCGGGTGATTTCCAGCACCGCCGCCACGTGTTCATCGGTGAAGAACTTGGTCAAATCCGTTTGAAACTGGAAGCGCTTGTAAAACTCCGGCCCGCGGGCGCCGGGCCCGCCGGAAGGTTGATAAGCGGCGATCCTGTCCAGGTCGGCGGCGTCGTCACGGCGGAAAAGGGGCTTGTCGCTGGGCTCCGGCAGGCGGGCTTCACCAAACAACACAATTTTGCCCGCCAGTTTGCCGCGATATTTTTCCAGGTCGGCGGCGGTCGAGGCAATCACCTGCGTCACCTCACCGCGCAACGGTCCATTTGTTCCCGGCGTCCAGGCCTCGGGAAGCGCCAGGAATTGCGCGTAGTCGGGCGAGATCATGCGGACTTCGCAAAGTTGGTAGCTCCAACCCCGCCCGAACGGCCCCCAGGGCTCCAGATGAGCATTCACCAAGCCCCACTGGGTGAACTCGTCCCGCGTCCATTCGTTCGCCTTTTTCATGTTGGGGGAACCCGTCAGGCGCGGCCCAATGTCGTCGGTGAGATGGCTCATAAGGTCCATCACCTGACTGTGGTTGAATTCCTCTTGCCGCAAGCGGGTGATGAACTCAAGATCGGGAATTTCCGGCCAGGTTACGGCAGGCGCGGCGCTGACGGCGGCGGGAGCTTCCTTCGGTTTCTCGTTCGGCTTCTTGCCGGCATGAAGATTCGCGGCGAAAAAAGAAATGGTAAACAGGGCCGCAGCCACGGCCGTCCAGCCAAGCTTTCGGATTCTCATGAGATGGATGTCCCTCCAGACAAAGATTTTCCGCCCCAGAGAGTATGCAAATGCGGGGGCGGACGCAAGCGCGAACCGGTCCCTCCTTCCAAACCCGTGGTGAGAAATTCCAGCTAGGAGTGGATGAGTTGCTCGATGTTGACCTTGCGCAGTTCCTCTGCGGCGTGTTCGGGCAGGACGGAATTGTAGTAGACCTCTTTGAGAAAATAAGAGGGCAAGGTGGAGAGGCGCACCGGAACCAATTCAAAGTGCCAATGGAAGTCCTCGCGCAAAGTGCGCCAATGGTCGGTGCGTTCGGATTTGGCATGCAGATTGGGCGAGGTGTGCAAAACGAGGTGATAATCCTGGGCCACCGACTCCAGGCGCAGCAAGACGGTCTTCAGGAATCGTGCGAAGTGAAGCTGGCGCTCCCAGGTGGTCAAATCCTCCTCAAAAGCGTAGTGGTGCACCAGGGGGAGAACCCAAATCTCGTAAGGCGCGCGCGAGGCGAAGGGGCAGAAGGCCACGAACTGATCGTCCCACTCCACGGTGCGCACTTGCTGGGCAATCTCCTGCTGGGCGATGTCGCAAATCAGGCAGCGCTCCTTCAAGGCGAAGTAGCGCTGAAGCGAGCGCAGTTCGTAAACGATGCGGCGCGGAATGAAAGGCGTCGCGCTGATCTGCGAGTGCGGGTGGCCGGTTTCCTGCCCCGCCAGCTTGCCCTGATTGCGGAACACACTGACGTAGCGAAAGCGCCGGTCCTTCTTGAGGTCCACCAGCCGCGAAACGAAGGCCCGCAGCACCTGCGCCACGTTTTCATCGCTTTCCAGCGACAGGCGCAGATGGTGGTCGGGGCTTTCGATCACCACTTCGTGCGCTCCCAGGCTGCGCATCTTGTCGTAAACGCCCTCAGCGCACCGCTGCGCGTGGCCTTCAATGCGATAGAGCGGGCGCACATGGGGGATCACCCGCACCTCCCAAGCGCCCCTGCAATTAACGTGTGAATAGATGGTCTGCGGGGTCAAAGCTTCCTGGCCGGGGCAAAAGGGACAGACGTCGAGGTTCGGCCAAGTGGTCTCGCCGTCTTCTTGCACCACCCAATTCATGGAGATAGGATCTTTCCGTAGCTGCATGGATCCTCCCAAGAGTAGTGGATAGTGGCTAGTGGATAGTGAATAGTGAATAGTAACAGCTTCGAATTCCGCGCCGACTCTTCTCCGCTGTCCATTATCCACTGCCCACTGTGCACTCTCCACTCTCCACTAGCCACTAACCACTAACCACTAACCACTAACCACTAACCACTAACCACTAACCACTGCTCTACCTCTACCGGGAAGCCAAACTCCCCCAGAGGATTCATCGGCGGGTTCCGGATTCTCGTTAACTCTGGGGGGTGCGAATGGGGCTTGAGAGAAAGGAATACCCTTCGACCTTGCTCGCGCTTCCCGGCCTGAACGCCGCAATCAATGGCGCCATCCAAACGGCCGCCGTCAACCGGTTTTTGCGTCGCCTATTAAACGTCCTAGACCTGTTTGTGTCAAGCCTTCATCCTTTTTACCGGATGTCAATCACCATCAAAATGTCCCGTTCGTCCTTCCCCGTTGTAGGTCAGATCGCTATCACGGTGTTGGGAGACGCCAAGATTATTTGATATGGGGCCGTTTTGGCGTTATGCTCCGCCCATCGCGAATGGGTCGAACGCCCTGCAAGGCTTGAGTACCTGCCGATGCCCGACGACGAGAAGAAGGACGACTTCCTGACCGCCCCGCTTGAGAACGCTCAGCGAACGACGCCGCATGGGACTCCTCCTGCTTCGGGAGAAACGCCGCTGGAGCTCCCTGCGGGTTCCCTGCACTCCCTGCGCCAACGTTACGACATCCTGGCGGAACTGGGCCGCGGCGGCATGGGCATCGTTTACAAAGCTCGCGACCGCGAAACCGGCGCCATCGTGGCTCTGAAAGTCCTCCGGCCGGAGATTGCTGCTGACACGGCGGTGATCGAGCGCTTCAAGGCCGAGCTGCTTTTGGCGCGCAAGGTCACGCACAAGAATGTCTGCCGCATCTACGAGCTTCTGCGCTTTGGCGACGCCGCAGTCATCTCCATGGAGTTTGTCGAGGGGGAAAGCCTGCGGCAATTCCTCACTCGCTACAGAGGCGTCCCACTCCGGAAAGGAATCGAATGGGCCAGCCAGATCTGCCATGCGCTCTCCGAAGCTCATGGGCAGGGTGTCGTCCACCGCGACTTGAAGCCGGAGAACATCGTCATCGACGGCCAGGGCAACGTGAAGGTAATGGACTTCGGCATCGCCCGCTCCATTGAGACGCCGAAGACTACAACCGGCATGATGATTGGCACCCCTGCCTACATGAGTCCCGAGCAGGCCGAGGGGAAACCGGCAGACGCTCGCAGTGACATCTATTCGCTGGGCCTGATCTTGTACGAGATGTTCACCGGGCAATGCGCCTTCCGCGCCGATACTCCAGTGGGGCTGGCCATCAAGCAAATCCACGAGACGCCGCCCGCCCCGCGCGAGGTGGAGCCCGAGCTCCCTGCGTATCTCGAGAAGGCCATTGTGAAATGCCTGGAAAAGAACCCTGCCAAGCGATTCCAATCGGTAGACGAACTCGGCGCGGCTCTCAGCAAGAAGCCCGAAGCCAAGCCTGCCGCAGTAGAAAGTGAAGGGGCGGAAGTCGCGCTGCCCATTTCCCTGGCGACGTGGCAGCGATTCGACTGGCTCTTGCTGGCCTCCGCGATTCTCGGTGCGGCCGTGTTCTTCTTGTTGTTTTACCGCTTCCATCCAGCCTCCGCCTCAGTGATTGAGATGAATGCCGAGCAAGAAAGGCAGTCCGTCGCTGAGGCGGTGAAGAAACTCCAATGGGATGTGAAGGTCGAAAGACCTTCCCTCCATTTCTGGGGCTTGTATTCTTACTACTATCTCGCATCAGCCGCAGGTAGCTGGGCTGCGAAGGACCGTTTGCTGCACCTCGGGGGTTTGGGGACGTGGTGGGGGTGGTTAAGAAAGTCGGAAGCAGAAGGAAAGAGCTTGGAAGGTGGCTACTCCACTAACGGCCATGGAAGACTTCAGGGACTATACCTCTTTACGCCGCGTGCAGGCGTCCGAGGTCCGCAGGGATCTGCACCCGACGAAGCTACCACGGCCAGAATGAAAGAAACTGCTCAGACCGCAGCGGAAACCTTGTTCGGCCAAGGTCTTTCGTCCACCAAAGCCTCGGCGAAAGCCGGTTGGGACCTTCCGCGCCAGTGCTGGGGAATGCGTTTCTTGTGGGCAATGCCGCAGCAGCCTCAAGGATTCGTGACAAAGGTCGAGGCCTATGTTGCGGGTTCACAATTAGTTTCTTTTTCGCAGCACACTGAGCCTTCCGACACACTGTCATTTTGGCGGGAAGCACAATCTTACTCCCCCCCGACACGCTGTTTTCTTGGCGGCCTCACAATGGTCGTGTTTGTGTTCGTTCTCTTCCTTGCGAGGAGGGTCTACCGCGAAGCCCGATCCCCCCAGAACCTTCGATTAGCAATCCTCATAGGATTGAGTGGAGCGGTCGCCATATCTCCTGCCTTGCCAGAATTTGGTGGATCCGAGTGGCTCGGCAGACTGGTCTGGGCAGTAATGGCCTTTTGCATCTTAACTCCTCTGTCGTACGCCGTCTTGAATACCGTCCTTTACTACTTGCGCCGATGCTTCCCGGTCCAGGCCGCCAACTATCTCCAGCTTTTCCGCGAGCACGTGTTCGCGCGAACAGCGGGGCTTGAAATGCTCCGAGGAGTCTTTGCGGGCGCGGCCTTTGCCGGCGTGTGGATGGTTCTCATATCACTAGCGGCCGTGTGGCTCAAGGCAGCGGTAGGGATGGTGTGCTGGCTCGATGCCTATGAATCCACCCTGTGGGAGTTTCTATGCAGTGTCATTCAGGTTTTGTATGAATACCGCATGTTGTTTGAAGACCTCCTGGGGCCGTTTCAAGCCAGGGTCTTTCCCGTTTTGCTGATCGGGGAGGTCTTGTTGATCGTTTGGGTTCTGGTCGCACTGCCTCTGAGCTTGCTCAGCCGGGCTACAGCGCGTTGGCAAGTTCTCCTGGCCTCGCTCAGCGCGTTCTGGATGGCATGCGGTTTCAGCCTGGCGGGTGCGATGGTATTTCCGACACTGCCTTATTACATTTTCGTTGTCTTGCAGGCGGTCTTCTGCGGCGCGGTCTTTCTCCGTTACGGACTCTTGGCCACGCTCAGCGCCGTCTTCACAATCGAAGTTGGCCTCCTGGCGTTCCCGTTCCTGGAAATCTTCCAGAACATCGATCCCCTGCCTTACGCCATTCCTGTCTTTCTGTGGTTCCTGCTCTTGCTGGCAGCCGCCGGTATCTATTTCCGGCCTCAGGTGACCGGCGCCTTCCGGCGCGTGGTGGCAGTATTCGAGTGAGCCTGAATCATCACACTTGGTATGACATTCTGTCTTGAGATTTTACAATGTTGCCTCATATTTAACTTGACAAATGCAGTAACTGTATGTAGACTAAAACTAGAGGCGGGAATGACGATGGACGCTGAGTCAGGAGTCAGGGGCGCGTTCCGGGAAGAATTGAAACAAGATTCCCATGCCGCTGGTCATCGAGGCCAAGATGTTATTCAAAAGAAAGGCTGTTAGGCGTGATTTGAGGAAATTCTCCGACCCCATCCGATTTCTTATCATGTTGAATTTAAATAAGTTGTTAGATTGTTGTTCAACTGGTAGAAAAAGGATTCTTTTTTGCGACGTTCAAAGCCCGAATGTTATTGAAAACAAATGATGCATGAAGCGGATAACCCATAAAGTTTATGAAAACAAATAACTTATCAAGAAAAGCCATAATCTTACTGAAAATGCAAGAGATAGTGCGATGTCGGATCCTCGAAACTGGGGAAAATATCCCAAATCCATACTCGGCCAACATGTTATAGAAAACAAGTGGCTTACACCATGCGATGCCAGAGCAGCCAGTATGTTGATGAAAATGCAGGAGTTATAAATCGGGATAGAGCCACCTTTCATTAGCTCACGGAGCTTCGACGGCGGTGGGACAATTGACCAAATCGACCTGCCTAGCCGCGACACTCTTTGAATGCAGTCACGGAATGGCGAGTGACGGGAAACAAGCCAAATCCGAAGCCGGAAGGGCGGGCTGACTCCGAAGATCGCAAATCGCAAATCCATGAATCACGCGATGGGATTGTGGATCAGCAGGGTTGATAGTTGATACAAAAATAATGAGCCCTCAAAAACTTCAGAAAGCGCTTGACGGAGGGGCACTGGGTGTATAATAACGTGCTCGAAATCATACCGGTCACCATGGTGGCTCCGGGAACGTGGCCTCTGCTGGCGAGTGATACCATCAGGGTCGCCTTCCAAGGAGAAGCAAAAATCCGCCGGAGCTGGGGCCTGAGGCCGGGTAGCCGGTCGGGAAAACTGCTTTCATAAAAGCCTCAGGAGACTTTTTCCAAGCTGATTCTATTCTATGCATCAACTTCTTCTTGCCCTTCTGATGGTGCCCACAAACCCGGTGTTAAAGTATTTGCACAAGGTCTTTCAGAAGGATCCATTTCGCGGCATCTATCAGCCCAATCCCTTTGACCTTTCCATCCTGATTCCATATTTCACCATCCTGATCATCCTTTCGATTTACGGCATTCATCGCTATTTTCTGGTTTATCTTTACCTGAAGAGTCGCGGCAAGGCGCTGAAGCCCCCGAGGCAATTCGCGGTGTTGCCGTGCGTCACCATCCAGCTCCCCATTTACAACGAGCGTTACGTGGTGGAGCGTTTGCTGGAATGTGTCACGCGGATCGAATACCCCCGCGACCGGCTGGAAATTCAGGTGCTCGACGACTCCACGGACGAGACGCGGATCGTCTGCTCGCGCCTGGTGAGTGAATACGCGAGCGCCGGCCATCCCATCACCTACCATCACCGCGGCCATCGTATAGGCTTCAAGGCGGGAGCGCTCGCCGAGGGCATGAAGAGCGCCACGGGCGAATTCATTGCCATCTTTGACGCTGACTTCGCGCCGCCGCCCGGCATTGTGCGCCAGATGATTGATTACTTCACCGATCCCCGGACCGCGGTGGTGCAGGGCCGCTGGACGTGGATCAATCGCCACTATTCGAATCTCGCGGAAATCGAAGCGATTCTGCTCGACGGCCACTTCGTCATCGAGCACGGCGGGCGGAATTTTTCCGGCCGCTTTTTCAACTTCAACGGCACCGCCGGCATGTGGCGCCGCGCGGCCATCAACGATGCCGGCGGCTGGCAGCACGATACCCTGACCGAAGACACGGATTTAAGCTACCGCGCGCAGCTCAAGGGCTGGAGATTCGTTTACGCCCCGGATATCGTCTGTCCGTCGGAGCTGCCCGTCGAGATGAATTCTTTCAAGACGCAGCAGGCGCGCTGGGCCAAAGGACTCATCCAGGTGGCGAAAAAGATTCTTCCCAAAGTCTGGCGCAGCCGGGAACCGCTAAAAATCAAGCTGGAGGCGACCTTCCACCTGACCGCCAACATCGCCTACCCGCTCATGCTCGTGTTTTCGGTGATCCTGCTGCCGGCCTTGATCGTGCGTTTTTACCAGGGCTGGTTCCAAATGCTCTACCTGGACCTGCCGCTCTTCCTCGCCTCCACTTGCTCGGTTTCCAGTTTCTACATGGTGGCGCAGCGCGAACTCTATCCGGGCGAGTGGCGCCGCAGCATCAAATACGTTCCGTTTCTCATGGCCACCGGCATCGGCCTGGCCGTCACCAACACCAAGGCGGTTTTTGAGGCGCTCATCGGCAAGGAGACGGAATTCGTGCGCACCCCGAAATACCGCTTGGAAGCGCGCGAAGAGGGTTGGGAAAGCAAGAAGTACGTGCGCCACCGCGCCGGCTGGATTCCCGCCATCGAGCTCTGCCTGGCCGGCTACTTCGTGTTCACCACGGTCTATTCCTTCGCTCTGGAGAATTATCTCACCACCCCGTTCCTGCTGCTGTTCTTCATGGGCTACTCGTACATGGGGACCATGTCGCTGTTCCAAACCCCGTTGCGGCGCTTGGCGACCGCCCTGCCCGCCCTCCTCCGCCCGCGCGCCGTGGAGCATGCCACCTGAGTGTCCGCAGATTACACGGATTTCCCAGATACGGCCGAGTTCGGGCGGACGTGCGAAGCTTCGCATCCACTCCCCATGGGAATGCAATGCGTTCCTTGCCTCAAAGGTCGTTTACACACACTCCAAAAGGCCCCTCTCAGCACCGCTCCTACCATGCTGGCGCCGTGCAATTTGACCAACGCGTTATGCTATTTGCTCACTTCCCAAGGGGGTTCTGATGCAACATAGGTTTCAACGGGGGAGAATTCTGGCCGCCGCGCTCACGGCAGCGGCCATCCTGGGGACGGCGCTCGCGGCGGGCGCTTGGGAGCGCGAGCCACTCTCGGTATTCCACGAGCGGCGCGCGCGCCTGATTCGCGACACGGGCGGCGATGGCGTCATCGTACTCTACGGATACGGCGAGCCGGATGTAGCGGCCAGCGTCACGTCTTTCCGGCAGAACGAGGAGTTCTACTACCTCACGGGCTGGAACGAGCCCGATGCCATCATGTTGCTCGAACCGAAGGCCCATGCCTCCGGCGCGTCGCCGGAGCTGGCAGAGGAGATCCTGTATATCCCGTCGCACAACCGCGCGGAAGAGAAATGGACGGGACCGAAGTTGGCGCCGGAGGACGCTGACGCGTCTGCCCGCACGGGATTTCGTACGGTTCACAACGTTTCGCAATTTGCCTCCGACTTCCAGGAAGCTCTCAAGGGCTTCTCCAAAATTTACATGGAGCTCACGCCGCAACCCGAGAGCGGCGAAGAGTGCTTCCAGGCGGACATGGTGAACAAGCTTCGCGACAAGGCGCCAAAGGCCACGCTCGCCGACCTGCGCCCGGCCATCGGACGCCTGCGGGCGGTGAAAAGCCCGGGAGAAATCGCCCTGATTCGCAAGGCCGTGGACGCTTCCGTGGAAGCGCACTTTGCCGCTATGAGGGCGGTAAAGCCGGGTGTGTGGGAATACGAGATTGCCGCTCTGATGAAGTATGAATTCGAGCGCCGCGGCTGCGAGTGGCCGTCCTATCCCCCCATCGTCGGCTCAGGTTTCTTCTCCACCGTGCTCCACTACGATCAGGATTGGAACCAGATGAAGGATGGCGACTTGGTGCTGATGGACGTGGCCGGTTCCTATGGCGGGTACGCCAGCGACATCACCCGTACCCTGCCGGTAAACGGCCGCTTCACACCCCGCCAGCGCGAGATTTACGAAATCGTTTTGGGCGCCCAGAACGCCGCGCTGGCGGCCGCCAAGCCCGGGGTCTTCGTGGGCCGCCATGGCCCCAAGGGCCTGAACGAGCTTGCTTACGATTACATCAACACGCACGGCAAGGATTTGCACGGCCAGCCGCTCGGCCCATACTTCTTCCACGGGCTCAGCCATCCCATCGGCCTGAACGTTCACGATCCCTTCGACTATGACCGGGCGCTCGAACCCGGCATGGTGATCACCATGGAGCCGGGAATTTACCTTCCTGAAGAGAAGATCGGCGTCCGCATCGAAGACGATGTTCTCATTACACCGGACGGCAACGAACTGCTCACCCGCCGGCTGCCGCGGGCGATAGAAGAAATCGAAAAGGTGATGGCAGGGAAATAGAGCGCTATGAGTCGGGAGTCAGAAGTCAGGAGCCAGAATAAGGCAACTTTTCTCCTGACTCCTGGGCGTCGTGAATTGCATTTGCAGGGAGGCACGGTTAAAATCACGCTTTCCATTTTCCTTGCATCCCCCCGAGGTTCGAGCGAAAGGAGTTCACGGTTTCGATGAGCCGACTTCCCCTTCGATGCTTCGCCCTTTTGGGTCTGCTGGCGACGGTTCTGACGGCCGTGCCCGCCCTTATCGCACAAACCCCGAATCAAGCGGTGGCGCGCGAAAAGATCATTCACTACGTCCGCGAGCGCTTCGGCATTCCTGACTCGGTTAAAATCACGATGACCGATTTGCGCGAAACCGCCTACCCCGAATTCCTGGAGACCACGGTCACGCTCGATGATGGCAAGGACAAGCGGTCGCAACCCCTATTCGTTTCCAAGGACATGCGCTATTTGGTTGAAGGCAGTATCTTCAATTTGGGCGGCGACCCCCACCAGGAAATTGTCCGGCTGATCTCACTCCAGGACCAAGCGACGCAGGGCCCCGCCAACGCCCCGGTGACGCTGGTTGAGTACTCCGACCTCGAGTGCCCGGTTTGCGCACACTTGCAGGAAGAATTAGAGACGGACGTCGTCCCCAAATACGGCAACAAGCTGCGCGTGGTGTTCAAGGAGTTTCCCCTTGTCACCGTCCATGATTGGGCGCTCACCGGAGCCATCGCGTCACAATGTATCTATCGGATCGATCCCTCTAAGTACGTCGATTTTCGCTCTGCGGTTTTCAAGAACCAGGAGAGCATCACCGGCGAACATGCGCGTGACATGCTGCTGCACTTCGGTGCGGAGGCTGGCGTCGATAACATGAAGCTTGCTGCGTGTGTCGACGCCAAGGACTCACTCTCGCGTGTCGAAGCGAATATGCACGAGGGGGAGGCGCTCGGAATCGGACAAACTCCCACGAGTTTTATCAATGGGCGAACTCTCATCGGCGCTCCGCCCTCTGCCGATATTTACAAGCTCATTGACGAAGCCATGCGTGCCACCAAGTAACAACTTGCTGCGCCTGAAAATTCACTCGGGCTCTGGCTTGAACTGCCCGATCGGAAGATGCGCATCGGGGGGGTGCGTGGGCCGCAGACTTGCGCAAAATCGGCGCCGTCAAAGCCGGCGCAGAGTCCGCGGAACTTTGTCTCTCCGCGGGTGTTAGCTACCGTGGAGTGACGGCAGGTTGTTAACTTTGTTAAAAGCTTGTAGTGACTTGTTAACTCTTGTTAAATCTGCACGGTGGGGGGGTGCGGGGTAACGGATTGGGTGTATACTGCGTCCAAAAGGTAGCGGGAGGAATTGACTATGCGAAGGAAAATTGCGATTGGGACACTGAGTCTGATGGTTTTGCTGGCGGCAGCGATTGTCAGTTGGGGGCAGGAAGGCGACCCACAAGGGGCCAATCCCGGACAAGGCCAGCATCAATGGGGTGGCGGCGGACAGCACCAATGGGGTGACGGCCAGCACAGATTTGCGGGGGGCGGCCGGGGCCAGTTCGGCGGCAACCGAATGGGTATGCAACGCGGCGGCCGGGGCGGATTTGGCGGCGGCGCGGGCCTTCTGCGCATGGCTGAAAACCCGCGCGTGCGCACTGCGTTGGGTCTGAGTGATGAGCAGGTGGCGCGCTTGCACAAGATCGGTGTGGACGCGCAGAAAGCTTCCGTGCAGACTCGCGCCGATATGCAATTGCGCCGCATTGAACTGCGTGAACTGATGCGGGCGGATAATCCTGATCAGAGCGCGATCATGGCGAAACTTGATGAGGTGAACGCCCTGCAAGGAAAGATGCAAAAGCAGCGCGTGGAAACGATGCTCTCCGCGCGGAGTGTGCTCACAGCGGAGCAGCTCAAGAAGGTCAAGACCTTTATGGAGAATCGTGGCGCCGAGGGAGGCCAAGGCCGCGGACGCATGATGGGACGGCCAGGCGGCATGGGACGGACTCCCGGCCACCCGGGTGGTCCTGGCGGCGCTCCCGGTGCTTCTACCCCGAAGCCGCAAGAACCAGCGGTGCAGTGAGAATCGGTACCTCGAAATGCCGCTGGTGGTCGGTCGCCCCGTTCCACCGGCGGCTTCACGATTGCTTTGTAGTGGGGAGTTTCTCAGGTTAGTTCATAGCGCGGCGGGCTACCGGTCACCTTGGTTGGTGCCGGGAGGTTCGCCGCCTTTTTGTTTGAAGGGATGCGGCGCTTATCGAGCACCGCTAAAGCACACTTTACTGCGGCCCGCAAGTCTTCCGCTTTGCACACTGATTCCCCGCGACATATAATTGCTTGTTTAGGCTTGGGGGCCCGGGACTCACCGTATCTGTCTGCTTGCGGCGCGAAGCCGGGTGGACCGGCGCTTCCCGGCCAATGAGTAGGAGATCCTTGAGCACAGGCGAGAATCAATCCATGAACCCGGGTGCGCTGGTTGAGACTCCGGGAGCAGCAGATTCCCCCGGCGGCCGCGCTGGGGCGACAAATGCCCCAGCCAGGGCTCCGGCGTCCGGCGCCGCCCGGATCAGCTCGCAGGCTGGTGAAATCGTTGTCCGAGGGGCGCGCGTCCACAACCTGAAGAATATCGACTGCACGATTCCCCATAACCAGATCACCGTGGTTACGGGGCTTTCGGGCTCGGGGAAGTCCAGCTTGGCGTTTGACACGCTTTATGCCGAGGGCCAACGCCGTTACGTGGAATCGCTCTCGGCTTATGCGCGGCAATTTCTGGAGCGCATGGAGAAGCCGGACGTCGACGAGATCTCCGGCATCGCGCCGCCCGTGGCCATTCGCCAGAAAAACACCACGCGCAACCCGCGCTCGACGGTGGGGACAGCCACAGAGATCTATGATTACTTGCGCCTGCTTTTTGCGCGCATCGGTGTTACCACGTGCTACCGCTGCGGCCAAGTGGTGCGGCGCGACCACGTTGACGCCATTGCGGAAAGCGTCCTGACGGGGGAACCAGGCCGCCGCTTTTATGTGCTGTTTCAGGTGAACCCGGGGCTTTCGGCGGAACCCAAGATTCCCGAAAGCGATGACCGCAAGGGCGCAAAGCCCTCCGCCTCCATGGCGGCTAAAGGGGGTGGTTCCGCAAGGCGCAAACCGTCGGCAGCCGTCGAGGGCGCAAACCTTTCGGCCTCTGCGGCGCGGCCTACGCCGCCCGGTGACGATTTGAAGCCCCGGCTCTTTGCCCTTCGCCAACGAGGCTACAACCGCTTGTATCAGCAGGGCCGGTTTTTTGAATTCTCCACGCCAGAGTCCTTGCTCGACTTGGATTTCTCGCAGCCTGTTTACATTCTGGTAGACCGCCTCGCGGTGGCGGCAGACATTCGCCAGCGGGTCATCGATTCGGTGGAACTCTGCTACCGCGAATCCGGCGAAGCAATCCTGGAATTCGTTTCGCCTGATCCGGCCACACCGCCCCAGCGATGGGTCTTCAATGAGCGTTTTGAGTGCAAAACCTGCAAAATCGTGTACCAGGACCCCGAGCCGAGTCTGTTCTCCTTCAACAATCCTTACGGGGCGTGCCCGCGCTGCCAGGGATTCGGGAATACCATTGATTTCGATCTCGACTTGGTGATTCCCGACAAGAACAAGACCCTGGCCGAAGGCGCCGTGGAACCCTGGACCAAGCCGCGTTACCGTGTCTTGCAGAATGAAATGCGCCGCGCTGCGCGGGCGCGGGGAATTCCCCTCGACGTTCCATATTACAAGCTCGAATCCGACCAACGCCGCTGGCTGGTGGAGGGCGACGGCGACTTCGGGGGCATCCGCGGATTTTTTTTGTACCTGGAGCGCAAAAAGTACAAGCTCCACGTGCGCGTGTTCCTCAGCCGTTATCGCGGCTACACCCTCTGCCCGGATTGCCAGGGCGGACGCCTCCGCCGCGAGGCTTTGAACGTGCGCGTCCAGCAGAAAAACATTACCGAAGTCTGCCGCCTGTCCATCCAGGACGCCTACCACTTCTTCAATGAGCTACGCCTTTCGGCACAGCAGCAGACGATTGCCGAAAAGATTCTGGAAGAAATCCGCTCACGCTTGAAGTTCCTCTATCGCGTCGGGCTGGAATACCTGACCCTGGACCGGCTGGCTTCCACGCTGTCGGGCGGCGAATCGCAGCGCATCCAGTTAGCCACGGCGCTGGGCTCCAACCTGGTCGGAGCGCTTTATGTTCTGGATGAGCCTTCCATTGGCCTGCACCCTCGCGACACCGGCCGGCTGATTGAGATCATGAAGACCCTGCGCGATCTGGGAAACACCGTACTGGTGGTTGAGCACGATCCCGAGATGATGAGCGAGGCCGACAAACTGTTGGACCTCGGCCCCGGCGCCGGCGAGCATGGCGGCCGCATCATCTACGCAGGTGATTTGGAGGGGCTGCGCGCTGACCCGCATTCGCTTACGGGGCGGTACCTTTCGGGAGAACTGCAAATTCCCGTTCCGAAGGAGCGGCGCAAGCCCGGCAAGGCCTGGCTGCGGATTCGCGGCGCGCGCCAGCACAATTTGAAGTCCATTGACGTAGAGATTCCGCTCGGACTCATGGTCTGCGTCAGCGGCGTCTCCGGATCGGGAAAGTCCACGCTGGTTCACGATGTGCTCTACAACGCGCTCATCTCCCGCCGTGGTCTGCCGGCGCCCCGCGCTGAGTGCGAACGCATTGAAGGCGACCAGCAGCTCGCGGAAATTGTGCTCGTCGATCAATCGCCCCTGGGCCGCACGCCGCGCTCCAATCCCGTCACCTATATCAAGGCTTTTGACGCCATTCGTGATGTCTTCGCCTCCACCCCGGAAGCGCGCAAGCGCGGGTACACGCCGGGATATTTTTCCTTCAATATTCCGGGAGGACGCTGCGAGACCTGCCAGGGCGACGGCACGGTGACCATGGAAATGCAATTTCTTGCGGATGTGGAGCTGGTTTGCGAGGAGTGCCGCGGCCGCCGCTTTAAGCCCGGCATTTTAGAGATCCAGTACAAAGGGAAGAATATCTACGACGTGTTGCAGATGACGGTGAAAGAGGCCTTGGCCTTTTTTTCCAATGTCCCCAAGTTGACCGGGAAGATCCGCGTGCTGGAGGAAGTTGGGCTGGGGTATCTGCGGCTGGGACAATCGGCCACCACGCTTTCCGGGGGCGAGGCCCAACGCGTGCGCCTGGCCGCCCACTTGGCGCATCGGGCCAGCGAAAATTCCCTCTTCATTTTCGATGAGCCCACCACGGGCCTGCACTTTGACGACATCAGCAAATTGCTGACGGCTTTTCGCCGCCTGATTGAAACCGGCGCCACCGTTTTGATCATCGAACACAATATGGAGGTTCTGAAGTCCGCCGACTGGATCATTGACCTGGGTCCTGATGGCGGCGATTCCGGGGGATATGTGGTGGCGGCCGGCACGCCGGAAAGTCTGCTAAGAAACACCCTCTCGTTGACGGGAAAGTTTCTGGCGAAGTATCTTCCCAATTTCAAGCCGCCGCGCGGCGGGGTGAAAACGAAGAATTGATGCCATGCGCTCTTCCACGGGGCAGTTAACCTTCCTGGCGATAACGGCGATCTTCCTGACCTTGCTGATCCCCTCCAGGGCGGCAGCGAGGGCCTCGGCCGGCCGGCCCGGCGCGGGCCCATCTCTCCTTCCCGCTTCGAGTGAAGAGAAGAGCGCACCCTTATCGCAGGAACAAACCTTCAACATGCTTCAGGCCGGCGTTCCCTCCCGGCAAATCGAGGCGTTCGCGCGTAAGGATGGCATCGACTTCAAGGTAACTCCCGACCTCGAGCGCGATTTGCGCAAAGCGGGAGCCACCGAGAGCCTCATCCAGTTGCTGAAAAAGCTGAGCAACGAGCCCGCCCCCGCGCAACCTCCGGCCGGCTCCGCGGATATCTCCGCGTTATTGCAGACGGCGGAGGATGCGCTCACGCGGAAAGACTTCGCTGAAGCAGCGAAGGCGTCGAAGGCCCTTATCGCGAAACAACCTGACATGCCGCAGGCTTGGTTCAACCTGGGTTATGCTGACACCGGGCTGCATGAGCCGAAGGAAGCGGTCAAGGCCTATCAGAAAACCCTGGAGCTTGCGCCCGATCTTTTTCCCGCGCGGCTGAACCTGGGAATTCTGTTGATGGAACAGAAGCAGCCGCAGGCGGCGCTGGAACATTTGCAGAAAGCCACGACGCTGAAACCGGAGCATACCCGCGCCCACTTGTATTACGCGCGAGCACTGGCCCAAACCGGCCAACCGGAGGCCGCCCGGAAAGAGTTCCAGGAAGTTACCCGCCTCGACCCGCGGCTGGCCACCGCGCAGTTCGAACTCGGCCAACTCGAACTTCAGCAAAAACAACCAGGGGAGGCGCTCGCCGCCTTCGGGCAGGCCCTGGCGTTGGATCCCAAACTGGTCCAGGCGGAGTTGGGAGCTGCCCTGGCCGCCGAAGCGCTGAACGACACCGCGCAGGCAGTTCCGCATTTCGAAAAATACCTGGCATCGCGGCCGGATGACGTGGAGACGCAATTCCACCTGGCGCGGCTTTACTTGCAGCAAAAGCAAAATGAAAAAGCCCGCGACACTTTGGAAAGCATCTATCGTGTCAAACCGGATCTACCCGGCCTTACGGCAGCGTTGGGGGATGTTAACGCGAGCCTGAAAAAGCTGCCCGAGGCGGAGAAGTATTATCGCCTGGCGGTGAGCGCGCAGCCGGGCGTGGTAGATCTCCATCGCGCTCTCGGGGAGATCCTCTTGGAAGAACAGAAATATCCGGAGGCCGAAGGGGAGTTCCGCACCGCCCTGAAAATGGATTCCCACAACCGTGAGGCAGCGTCCGGGCTGGCCACCTCCATCTATTTCCAGCAGCGGTACCAGGAGGCCATTCCGCTTCTCGAGCAATTGACGCGTGCCCCTGACCCGCCCCCTGCCGTGTTTTTCTTCCTGGCCACGTCTTACGACTACCTCCACGCTCGAAAGGAAGCCCTGGCGAATTATGAGCGCTTCCTCGAAGTTTCCAAGGGCCAGTCGCCGGATCAGGAGTGGCAAGCGCAGCAACGCATAAAGCTCCTCCGACGAATGCTCGGGAAATAGCTATAATCTAGGGGTATGTTCGAGCGACGCTGGACCCGCATGCTCGTCGGCTGGTTGGTTTTGGGCATCCTGGTATTGCCTGGCTGGTCCGCACTGGGGCGCGAGACGGAGGAGCAACTTCTGCAACGAATCCAGAGCGAACAGAATCCCGTCAAGAAGGTGAAGGACGAAATCAAGCTCGCCACCCTGAAATTCACACAACTCCATGATGCCTACTCGCAGGGTCATATCGAGGCGGGCGCAAAGCTCCTGGGCACGTTTATGGACGAAATGAGAATTTCCTGGAAGCTTCTCCAGGACTCCGGACGCAAGGCGTCGAAACAACCGGAGGGTTTTAGAGAGCTGGAGATTTCGCTCCGCGAAAATGAGCGCTTGCTGCAAGATTTGGCGCGGACCGTGAGTTACTTCGACCGTGCCCCCCTGGTAAATGCTGCACAAGAATTGGATCAGATGCGCTCCGAAGTTCTCCACGCGCTATTCCCCGGGGGTAACCCCCGGACCCTCAAGGGTTCGCCCGCTCCGCAGACGACCACGAATCCGCGGAGCCCCACGGAAGAACGGTGATTGCCGTATGCGCGCCTTGATGACTTCGACCCTGTTGCTCGCAGTTTCGCTGGGCGTCGCGGCGGGGGCGGAAAAAGCCGATTACCTCAGTGACGATGAAGTGGACGAGTTGCGCGAAGCCCAGGGGCCTTCCGAGCGCATCGAAAAGTATTTGTCCTTCGCGCAAATCCGCCTGACCCGGTTCGATGATTACCGCAACCGGCGGCCGGACCCGGATTACGATATTCCCGCTTACCTCGAAACGCAACTCGACCAGTATATTCGCATCACCGATGCCCTGAAGGACTGGATCGAGGATCACTTCGATAGTCACGACGACATGCGCGCCGGCCTGAAAAAGGTTCTGGAAATGGGTCCCCACCAGCTCGAGCAGTTGCGGCACATTGAACAATCATCGGATCCCTATGCTGCCGGCTATCGCAAATCGCTCGCCGACGCCATCGACGATTTCACCGATGCGCTCGACGGCGCCACCAAAGCGCTCTCCGAGCAGTCGAAGCTTTTCGGCGAACTGAAGCGCGAAGAGAAAGCCGACGCCCAGACCGTTAAGGACCGCGAGAGGGAGGAGAAGAAGCGCACCAAGGACGAAGAGAAGCTGCGCAAGAAAGAGCATGAGAAAGGCCCCCCCACCGACAAGGACGAGGACTGAAGGGCAGTGGTTAGTGGATAGTGGTTAGTGCCTCGTGATGAGCAACCGCGAACTGACCACCAGCCACTAACCACTAGCCATTGCTCTATGAAACAAGCCGAACAGCTCGCCCTGCCGCTCGGGCCTCCGCCCGATCTCACCGAAGTCTTCCGGCGGGTTTTTTCGCGTCTGCGGATCAAGTCCCCCATCATGAGTATGAGCGCGCGGTTCCATCCCTTTGCGGGATTGCGCAGCACCATCACCCTGCGCAACGGCACAGTAAAAGCGCGCGTGTCCGACGTGCTGGCGGAAGCTTCGCCCCTCGTTCTCGAAGCCCTGGCGGAAATCCTCTTGACGCGAATCTTCCGCCGACGCCCTTCGCGCGAGGCCCGGGAGTGTTATCTCGCCTACACTTTCCGGCCGGAGATTCGCCACCGCATTGACGCGGCACGCCGCGAGCGCAGCTCCAAGCGCTTGTTGCCGGCGCGCGGGCGCCACCATGATCTGGAAGAGATTTTCCACGGGTTGAATCAGCGCTTCTTCCACGGCCAAATTTCCCTGTCGCGCCTCGGCTGGAGCCGCCAGAATTCCCGCCAGATCCTGGGCCATTACGATTCCGGCCACAGAACAATTATCATCAGCCGCAAACTCGATTCCCCGGCGGTTCCCCGCTATCTGGTGGAATACGTCGTTTACCACGAAATGTTGCACATTCGGTTTCCGGTGGAACGGCGCGGCCACCGGCGAGTGGTCCACTCGCGGGAGTTTCGCGAGGCCGAGAAAAAGTTCCCCCAATACGAATCAGCCTGCCGGCAACTCAAGCACCTTTGCGCCTGACGTCCGGTTCCGGCAGGCGCCCTCAGGAGGAAGACCCTATGGTTCGCGGATTCTGTTCCCTCTCCCTGGCGGTTGCCGCTTTGCTTCTCAGTTTGGCGGCGGCTTGCCCTGCCCGCGCCGTGGATGAGCCTAGCGTCGCCTCACCCGACGGCGAGGTGGTGATTTCCTTCGCCCTCAAATCCCATCCCCAACCCTACCTTCCCGGCGTGCGCGCCTACTACCGCGTCAGTTACCGTGGCGTGCCGGTTTTGAACGACTCTCCCCTCGGTCTGGACTTCGAGGGCGCTCCCCCACTGGACCACGACTTTGAGATTATCGGCACTGACCGTCATTCCCGCAGCGATACGTGGACAAACCGCTTCGGGGCGCTACGAGAAGTCCCCGACCACTACAATCAACTCCGGATTTCGCTGCGCGAAAAGCCGGCCCCTGGCCGCCAGGTGGATGTGATTTTCCGCGCCTACAATGAAGGCGTCGCCTTCCGGTATTTTCTGCCGCAGCAAAGCGCCATGGAAAAGTTCACGCTCATGGCGGAGAACACGGGATTCTATTTCGCGCGCGCCGCTTCCGCCTTTGCCCTGAACAAGGGCCGCTTCAACACCGACAACGAAGGTGAATACCTCCCGACTGACCTAAAAATGATCAAGCCTGCGTCCGTCATCAATCTGCCGCTGCTCGTGGAGACCCCCGGCGGTCCTTGGGTGGGGTTGCTGGAAGCCGATTTGACGGACTATGCGGGCATGTACGTGGGCGGGGTTCCGGGATTCGAAAATGCCCTGGTGAGCAAACTCTCCCCAGGCCCCGAGCGCATGGACCGCGTGGTCATCGGTTCCACGCCCAAGACAACGCCCTGGCGGGTCCTGCTGATCAACGATCGCCCCGGCGGCCTGATCGAATCCAACCATCTCATTCTGGACCTCAGCGCCCCCTCGATGATCGGCGACACTTCCTGGATCGTACCCGGCAAGGCGGCGTGGGATTGGTGGTCGGGCGATTTCGACCTGAACGTTAGCTTCAAGCCGGGAATGAACACCGCCACCATGGAGCACTACATCGACTTCGCCGCCGAACATCATCTTGAGTACATGCTCGTGGATGCAGGTTGGTACCCGGCGAAGAACTACACGGATGTGGGAAATATCCTGACCTACGTTCCGGAGGTGAACGTTCCGGAGATCATCGCCTACGGGAAGCAGAAGGGTGTGAAAGTGCTGTTGTGGGTTTTCTGGGGAGCGCTTGATAAGCAGATGGATGAAGCCCTGGGCCTGTATGCAAAGTGGGGCGCCGCCGGCATCAAGGTTGACTTCATGAATCGCGACGATCAGGAGATGGTGAATTTCTACGAGCGCCTTGCCCGCAAGACCGCCGAGCACCATCTGGTTCTGGATTATCATGGAGCGTACAAGCCCACGGGCCTGCGCCGCACCTATCCCAATCTCCTGACCCGTGAAGGCGTGATGGGCCTGGAATACAACAAGTGGAGCGACCGCTCGACGCCTGAACACAACGTCACCATCCCCTTCACTCGCATGCTTGCCGGTCCCATGGACTACACGCCGGGCTGCTTCAACAACGCTACCCGCGAACAATTCAAACCCCGAAACCTCGACCCCATGTGCCAGACGACCCGGGCGCAACAGTTGGCCATGTACGTAGTCTTCGAAAGTCCGCTATCGATGCTTTCGGATTATCCCGAAATTTATGACCATACCCCGGAGATGGAATTCCTGGATAAGGTTCCCACCGTTTGGGATGAAACCAAGGTTTTAAGCGGCGAGCCCGCAAAGTACCTCACCATCGTGCGCCGCCACGGCGCCGACTGGTTCCTGGGAGCTATGACCAATTGGGATCCGCGCGACCTGGAAATCCCCCTCAGCTTCCTGAGTGCGGGCGAGTTCGAAGCGCAGATCTTCGCCGATGGCGCGGATGCCGATAAGGTCGCCACTAGCGTGGCCATCAGCAAGAAGACGGTGAAGGCAGGAGAAAAGCTCGCGATTCATTTGGCGCCGGGCGGCGGCGCCGCGGTGATTTTCACACAAACAAGGTGACTGTCGCGCAATACCTGGAGTGATCGCAGCCCTTCCCACTCCCCTGGGGTGATGCTTAGAGGTCTACGAAGCGGCGAATTCGGATTCGATCGTCCTCAACCACCACGATTGCACCCGCAGTGAGGGCATCCGTCATGAGTGGAAGGGTCTCGCGCAATCGCTCGTTGATCCACTCGGGCTCCGCCCTCAGTGTGCGGAAGACAATAGCCGACACGCGACTCCCTGGGTTCAGCGCGAGCAGCGTGGGATAATCGAGGTCGAAGGTCATTACAACCTGGCCGCGACTCATTGCATAGGCAATGACGTCCGCATCGCTCCGCCGTTCCAGCCCCACCTCCAGAAGCCGCACGGCCTCGTGTCCAATCCCACGTAGAAATGCCACAGTCACTGGGGATATGCCCATATCGGCAAGAAATTTCACTTCGAGGGACCTGTGACGATGACGGTCTTTTCGCTGGCAAGCCAAGCGGCATATTTCATGGTTTGCTGAATATCTGCCAACTCAACTTCGGGATAAACGGCAGTGATCTCGGCGGGAGTCTTTCCATTTGCCAATAGCCTGAGGATCAGATGAACGGGGATGCGCAGGCCGCGAATGCACGGCTTCCCATCGCATTGCGCGGGGTCCACAGTGATTCGATCAAAAGTCATAGTTGCCATTCTGGACAAATCATAGCACGTGCGCTGCAGGTATCTCCACCATTTCAGCTCAGCAAATCGCACGGACACGACAAACTGCGCGGCCACTGATTTACGCGAAAGGACAATGGCGAGGCCGGCTACCCGCCATGCTACTTATTGCGAATCTGAATCAAGGTGATGGCGATGGAAATGGCCAATAGCGCCAGTGAGCCTCGCCAGAAAAAAACGGGATCGCTGAGGAAGCCACCTTTGATCAGGCGAACTCCCAGCCCGAGCAGAATTCCGATCGTCGCCAGAATGACGAGAAAATTGGGAAGCCACCGCATAAACGCCCCCTTGCAAACCGAGTTTTACACTGAAATCACTTTAGGTCGGCTTCGAACAGGACGCCGCAAGATTCGTCCGGCATTATAGCGTGCGAATTCACCCCGCGCCGAAATACTGGACAGCGAAGTCGAATCCGCATGCTCAGGGAGGGTTATAATATGGAGGGAGGGCCAAGGTTTCACCATGCCGTATTGCGCCAAATGTTTAATTGAATACGTGGAGGGCACCGCCCAGTGCGAAGACTGTGGCGCTTTCTTGCTGCCCGGCTCGCCGCCCGCGGCTCCTCCACGGCTTGAAATCGCCCATGACAAGGACGCTAAGCTGGTCACCGTGCGCATTTTCACGGGAGACGCGGGGATGGCTGCGGAAGTGGCGCGCGGCATCCTGGAGTCGCAGGGAATTCCTTGCGTGCTTTCCGGCGATGTGGCGGGAGAGCCTTTCCCGGTGATGGACATTCACTTGCTCGTGCGCGAGGAGGACGCCGCGCGCGCCGAGCGAATCTTGCAGGAATACGCCGAAGCGGAGATCCCGTCAATCCCGGAAGATCCGGATTCCACTGAGGGGGAATAGCGTCGGCAGGGCGATGCTCCGCTTGCTTCTGCAAGGGCACATGGTCACTTGTCACTGCCCTTCGGACTCGGCCCCACTTCCTTCTGCAAGCGCGCCACAGCGCGCTGCGCATCTTTGGCTTCTGCGGCTTCTTTGGCGGTGGGAAGCTCGTCGAGGTACCGCTGGTAGGCCTCGAGCGCTTTCTGCTTCTCCTTCATGCGCTCATACACCTTGCCCAACCCCAGGTATGCCGGCGCGTAGTGAGGGTCATCCTGCACCGCTTCCTGAAATCGGCTAAGCGCCCCCTTCAGAGCTCCCTTGTGCAGATAGACATTCCCGATCTCGACGCACTTTGCCGCCCCTGGGCTGGTGTAAGTCCAATCAGGATCGAGAGGGGGGGAGGGAATCTTCTCGGGTACCTGCGCGCGGACGATGGGTGCAGCTACAACCATGCCCAGCACGAAGAACCATGCGGCCTTGAGACAGCTTTTCATCAATCACATTTTCCCCCGGCAGGGCCGGAGGTGTCAATGTTTCAACCCATCTGGCAGTGCCTCGGTTTGAAAACCTGGTGGGAGCGGTGGAATTCGAACCCACAAAAGACGCAGGGTTTAAGCCTGCCGCATATGCCAACTCTGCTACGCTCCCGGAAAGTGGCGGAGGGCGGAGGAGTCGAACCCCGAGGTTTTACCCTCCCCTGGTTTTCAGGACCAGTTGCCAACCGTTTAGCAGCGCCCTCCAGGCGGAAGAAGCAGGGATCGAACGGGTCTTACCCAAGCTCCGGGAGTTTCCAACCCGGTGCCTACCGCTCGGCCATTCTTCCGGTGCCCAAGGGAGGATTCGAACCTCCAACATCCAGCCTCTCAAGCTGGAACGTCTGCCGATTGCGTCACTTGGGCATAAATTGGTCCCGCTGGGTGGATTCGAACCACCATTCATAACGGCTTCTGAGACCGTCGCGTCTCGCCAAATTGCGCCACAGCGGGAAAACCTGGTGCGCGGAGAGGGAGTCGAACCCCCAAGAAGCGATTTTTGAGACCGCCATGTCTGCCCTTTGCATCATCCGCGCAAAATAAAAAAGCCGCCTTTTTAGGGGCGGCTCTTGGAGTTTTCCTGGAACTTAGCTTACCCAAACCCCTCCGCCCCGGCTGAATTAAGTGAATTCAGCGACAATAGCGACGAGAGCGAGGAGGTTAAGGTAATCGGCATAATATATCTCTGCTTCAAATGATCACCTTCGATTCTAACGCGCAAAATTATTCTCGTCAATACTCCGCTTATCCGCGCCTCAAACCATGGGTAATGGAGTGATGTAGAGGCCGGATTCAGCCGGGCAGCTTTCTCTTTCCTTTGGAGCTACGACGCCCCGAGCCAGGTGGCGGGGTGAACCCGCAGCGAAGGGCAGTGTATAAAAGCGACAATATTTCCTCTTGACACAGCCGTAACTATGTGGTAGGCTATAATGGCGAGGAAGGCCTCGGGGCGAAGCCGCTTGCCGTAAACTCCGAGTTTCCCCCGCCAGCCAGTGGGAGGACGCTCGAAAAACCGCGGCTCTCCACGATGTACTAGAAAACTAAGGGGGTTAGGGTTTTGCGTCAAAATGTCTCAAAGCTTTATCTAATTGAAATACGAAGAGTTAGCTTGAATTCCGGGAGCCAGGACGGGAAAAGGGGCGCGGCTCTCTCGCGATGTTCTTAAAAATAAAGGGGTTATCCGTGGAGCGTCAAAACCTCTCAAAATTTTATCTCGTTCAAATTAAAAGGATTAGCTTGGGCAGCGCGAGCCGGTGAGAAAAAACGCGGGGGGGAAATATGAAGGTAAGTCTGGCGATGTTAATGAAAACAAATGTAGAAAAAATGTCCGAAAACCGGCCTCTCGCGATGTTGATGAAAACGAACAAGTTAAAATCGCTCTCTGGCGATGTTGATGAAAATAAAGATAGTTATAGGATTGAGGATTTAGAGTTTTGGATTGGGGATTATGCCAACCTCTGCCCCGGAGTCGCCATCATGGCGCCCCTTGGCGCGAGGCGATGTGGGCTACATGCAGCTCCATTCTGCCTCGGCGCGGTTGAAATTTGGCATTGAAATTTGGCTGCGCCCACCAGGCCGCGCTGCGGGCATTCGCCCCTTTCACAACTTCCGATCCGGCATGATAATGAGTAGTTGAGGTTCCATTGAACTCCACCCTTCGTGAAAAAGCGGAAACACTGCCCGCAGAACCGGGCGTTTACGTCTTCAAGGACGGGAGGGGCCAGCCCATTTACGTGGGGAAGGCGAAATCGCTGCGGGCGCGGGTGCGCTCGTACTTCCAGGAGTCACACGCGGCGGATTCCAAGCGCGACCTCATGCTGGACGCCGCGCACGATCTTGAGACCATCCTCGTCGACAACGAGCACGAAGCGATGGCGCTGGAGAACAACCTGATCAAGCAGTTCAAGCCCCGCTACAACATCCTGCTGCGCGATGACAAGTCGTACCCGTATATCAAATTCACCGCCCACGAGCGCTTCCCGCGCGTTTATGTGACGCGCCGCGTGAAGAAAGACGGCTCCATTTATTACGGCCCGTACTTTCCCGCCAACCTCGCCTATCGAATTGTGGATTTCATTCACCGGCACTTTCAGGTCCCCTCGTGCCACGTGGACCTTACGCGTTATCACCCGCGGGCGTGCTTGCAGTTTTACATCAAGCGCTGCCTGGGACCGTGCGTGGAGAACTTGACCACGCCGGAGCGATACGCCGAGGCCGCGCGGGACGCCCGGTGGCTGCTGGAAGGCCGCGAAAGCGATCTGGTGCGCAGCCTGCACGGCCGCATGGCGGAAGCTTCCAACTTATTGGAGTTCGAAGATGCGGCCCGCTATCGCGACCAGATTCGGACGGTGGAAGAACTTCGCGAGCGGCAGAAAATGGCGGCGAACTCGGGCGAGGAAGCTGACATCCTGGGTTTCCACCAGGAAGGCCCGCTGGTGGCCGTCAACCTTTTTCACCTGCGCGGCGGGCGCGTGCTGGACCGGCGCGAGTTTTTCTGGGAGGACTTGGAGGAATTCAACCCGCGCGAATTCTTCTCCTCATTGCTCAAGCAAATTTATCTGGATCAGCAGTATTTGCCCGGCGAGATTCATGCCCCCACGGACTTCGACGACCGCGAACCCCTCGAAGAGCTGCTCTCGCAAAGGCGCGGGCGGGCTGTCCATATCCTCACTCCGCAAGCCGGGCCTAAACGCGCGCTCGCGGAATTGGTAGCGCGGAACGCCCGCCACTCGTTTGAGCGCCGCTTCCGCATCCTTAAACCTCACGCGCGCGAGGTGCTGGAAAACCTGAGCGAAGCGCTGGACCTTCCCAAACCGCCCAACCGCATCGAGGCCTTCGACGTTTCCCACATCCAGGGAACCGATATCGTCGCGTCCATGGTCGTCTGGGAGGCCGGAAAAATGAAGAAATCCGACTATCGGAAGTTCATCATCAAGAGCGTGCCCCAGAACGACGATTTCGCCAGCATGAAGGAAGTGGTGGGGCGCCGCTATCGGCGGTTGCAGGAGGAAAAGAAGGCCCTTCCCGACCTGGTGTTGATCGACGGCGGCGTGGGCCAACTTCATGCGGCAGCGGCGGCCCTGGATGAGTTGGGAATCATCAACCAGGCACTCGCCAGCATCGCCAAACGCGAGGAAATTCTCTACGTTTTAGGGCGCGAGAATGAGCCTGTGGTGCTCGATCACCACTCCCCGGCGTTGCACTTGATTCAGCAAATCCGGGATGAGGCGCATCGATTTGCCGTTACTTTCCATCGCGCCCGGCGAGCCAAACGCGAGGTCACTAGTGAACTATTGGAGATACCCGGAGTGGGAGAAAAAACCACCCGTAAGCTCCTAAATCAGTTCGGCAGCCTAAGCAAACTGCGGAAGGTCTCCTTGGAGGAAATGGCCCAAGTGATAAAACAGTCGCAGGCCAAACGGGTGTTTGAGTACTTGTCCGCCAGTGGCGGTGATAATAAATAGTCCGTCTGGACGGTCTAGTATATAATTGCAATTAAAATTAGAATATTTTCTTGTATTAGATTTCTTGCAGTGCTAGATTATGAACTCCGAAAGGAGGACTATCATGGCAAATTGTAATGCCGCAACCAAGGTAACGTACTTCCTGGCCGGGGTAGGCATCGGGGCTGCGGTTGCCCTGCTCTTTGCACCCCAGTCCGGGGAGAAAACCAGGAAGCAGCTTGTCGAGAAGGCGCAAGAGGGCAAGGATTACGTTGCCTCCAAGGGCCGGGAGATTCGCAAGCAGGCGGAAGATCTCGTCGATCAAGGCAAGGACTTGGTGGGCAAGCAAAAGGCGCGGCTGGCAGATGTGTTGGAGTCAGGCAAGCAAGCGGCGCGCGAAACCTTTGGACGCTAGCATGGGGAGGGTAGCGATGAGCGAAGAAAACGGTGGATCCAAAGTCGGAGCATTCCTGTTCGGTTTGGGAATCGGGGCAATTGTGGCCCTGCTCTTTGCCCCGCGTTCCGGGAAAGAAACCCGGGACATGATTGTGGAGAAGGCGGAAGAGGGCAGGGACTTCGTGAAGACGAAGACCGAGGAAATCCGCAAGCAGGCGGAAGATGCGGTGGAGAAAGGCAAGGACCTGGTCAGCAAGCAGAAGGAACTGCTTTCGGCCGCGTTGGAAGCAGGCAAGCAAGCGTACCAGGACGAAAAGGCCAAAGCGAAGTAAGGCGCCTGAGGCGGCTGAGCCTCATGTGAGCGAACCATGGAGCAAAATACTGGGCTGACCGTGGCACTAATTCTGGTCGCGATCGCAGTCCTGATGCAGGCGGGGGCCATGCTGGGAATTTGGCTGGCCATCCGCAAAGTTCCCGGGCAGATTGAAAGCGTGCGGTCCGATGTCAAGCAGCGGCTCGATCCGCTGGCGCAATCGGCCCTGGAGATTGTCAACAATTCGCGCGAGCCCTTGCGGACGATTGCCGCGAACCTGGCGGAAATCAGTCAAATCCTTCGCAATCGCACCTCCAATGCCGATCAGGTGGCCGCCGAGTTGCTGGAGAAGAGCCGGTCGCAGATTGTCCGGGTGGATCGGATGGTTACTGATTTGGTGGAAAAAGTTGAGACCACCGCGGACACTGTCCAAAAGGGCGTGCTCGGCCCCATCCAGGAAGTCTCTGCGGTGGTCAAGGGCGTGCGTTCCGGCCTGGAGTTCCTGTTCTCGCGCCGCCGCGTGACCAACGTGAGCGAAGCGACCCAGGACGAGCAACTCTTTATCTAACGGTCACCCGGGCGGCAGGCAAGGCAGCCGGCGCGGGGGTTCCCCCCGCTTGATCGCGCGCCCCGTGGCGCGCAGGTCGCCTGTTGCCCTTTGGGTAACAAAGAGGCGTTTGCCTATCTAAGATTGTCAGATTAATGTATATCCAAACACGATATATCTCGTTTATTTGTACCTTCGTACTGCTGGCCACCCTGGCGAGCCTCACCGGGTGCAAGCAAGGGGCAAATGCGCCCAACGCGGAAAAGCCCGCTCCCCAGCAAAGGCCGGTGCTGCCCGCCGCACCCGGTTCCCCCTTAGCGTTGGGCAGCGCACCCAGCCAAGCCGCGGGGGTTGCCTGGACGGTCCCCGCGGGTTGGGAAACTGAGCCCACGCGCCAGATGCGCATTGCCACCTACCGCATCCACGCCATCGCCGGCGATCCGGAAGACGCGGAATGCGCGGTCTACTTCTTTGGACCGGGGCAAGGCGGGACGGTGGAAGCAAACCTCGACCGGTGGGCGCATCAATTCACCGCGCCCGATAGCCAATCCCTGGCCTCACCGGCGAAAATGGAAAAGCGCGTGATCGCGGGGCTGAACGTCTCAACTCTCACCGTGTCGGGAACCTATCTGGGAGCGGGGGGAATGATGTCTCAGCAGGAGGTGAAGAAGCCCAATTTCCGCATGAGGGCAGCTATCGTCGAGGCACCCGAGGGGTTGGTTTTCTTCAAGCTCATCGGTCCGCTCAACACCGTGGCGGCGGCCGAAGATGATTTCAATTCCGTGCTCGGAAGCGTACATCGTCAGTAAAAGCACCCAACTTGCCATTTCGCGCTCATTGAGTAAACACTTCTTTGCTTGTTCGTCTGGTGCTCGCCCTGGTGTCAAGTCCCCGCTTAACACAGGGGGAAGCACTTCGTCTCCACCTCTCCGGTCCTCATCTTCAGAAGTCGCTTCTTATAAACTCAAGCGCAGGGTGACAAACTCGAACGGTTGGACGGCGAATTCGATAGTTCCTTCCCTGACGGCTACCGGCTGGAGGGGGTGCTCCAGAAGGTTTGCCATCCAAGCATGTTTTACGGGGATCTCCAGCTTGACTTCGACTCGTCCGGGCTTTCCCTGCGTTTCGTGACCGCGCAAGATAAGATCCGTGGAGCCGTCAGCTTGCTTCAGCGCGGTGACTTCGAAGTTGCCGCCTTTCAAATCGAAGAACCCGTGACGTGGCGGCAATGAGCCCGCGTGCGAGTCGGTGGTGACGACCCGGAAGGGACAATTGAAGCTGTGTGCCTGCTCGACGACGCCATTTCTCCAGCTCTCGGGGTGCGCGTAAAGGCTGTACGTGAAATCGTGGCTGCCGGCTTCCGACGCCTCGGGGGCGTAATACCGGGCGTGGTTCATGAACGACCTCAACAGAACTAGCTTCACAATCCCCTTGTCGGTCATGTACCCGCCGGTCCCCTGGTTGATGATGGCCACGCCTTCTGTCGCGCCTTCGGCATCCACAAAGGTTTGAGCGTAGTAAAAGCCGTCGGGACGCTCCAATACCGCGTTGTGGGTCTCATAGAAAAGTCTTGTGTCCGCGCCGCTGCGCAGAGGAAACGCCACGGCGAGCATTCCATCGTGTCCAGGGAAGCCGAGAAGCGTCGTCTCGAAATCAATGCGCGGCAGGTCGCGGTAGAGCGTAATCAATTGGGTTCGCCGGCCGCTGAGAAAGGGCCCTTCGATTTTGATCCGGGTGCCCAGTTCGTCATCGATCTCGGTAATGGAGTCCGGGGGATACTGCGTCATGCGGATTTCCGTGCCGGTCAGGTAGATCATGCCCTCCATATCCGGATCTTTCTCTTCTTCGATCACCAACTCATTTCCCAGGTACCGGCTGGTGTCGAGCAATTCACTTCCTGTTTGTCGATCAACAATGCTAATCAGACCGCCGCGTTGGGAGTCCAATCGGATCGAGAAGAAGTGGTTCGATATTTCATTGTTCGCGGCGTGCCAGGACGATGCTTCCGCCGTGCCGGAAGCCGGGACGACGCGATACAAACAGTAGCCAAGGGCGGGGACGTCAGCGGCGAGAAATTCAATGGCTGCCATGCGGACGCTGCGTTCGCCTCTTGCAACATAGACGTGCCGGAATGGCACGTCACGGCCGCCTTCGCCGGTGATGCGGAAGTTTGGGACGTCGTCCCTGAACATCAGGGTTTGATGCACCAGGTCGGTGCGCGGGTAGGAAAGCGGATTAAAGACCAAGAGAGGAAAGTTACCGCTGTCCCGGGTGTCAACGCTTCTTGAGATGTGGTACAGGCTCTGGGCCAGAGCCGCTCTTCCCACCTCGATGGCCCCGCCATAGCCGCTCATCATCGCGTCATAAACCGGGTCAATGTTGTCTCCCGGCAGGGCGCCGTGGTCCTGATTGAAGAGCACCTTCTCCCAGCCGTCGTGGAATTCCACCGCGGGATAAGTCAGGCCCATAAACGCGGCGAGGGAGGAGAACTTCTCGGCCGACTCCAGCATGTCCTCAGACCGCCGGTTGGCAAGCTTGGCGTCGGGGCGCTCGCCGTACTGGCCGCGAAGATCCTGCATGTATAACGGGGGATTGAAGTCATAGGTATAGGTAGGCAGCGGAGCCTTGGATTGCTCAATGTCGCGGAAGTAGCGGGAGGGTGTACTAAAGATTATGGACTTCACGGGGATGCCGGCTTTTGCGGCTGCCTGCCGCAGCAGCGCCTCCATCTGAGTCGTGGAATCATGCGGGACGTAGAGGTCCGATCCCCAGGGTAGAAGGATCTTGTCGTTGCTAGGGACATTGTGGTCAACAAATTTCCGCATCGTCACCGCGATACGGTCAGCGTCCCAATGGGAGACGTCCCATCCGGTGCCGCGCCAGTCAATCGCGTAGCTGCCAGCGAGCCAATAACTCAGGATGACGGTGTGGTCGGGGCCTTCCCAGTAAAACGGGCTCTTCACCTCCCCGAGAAGCGACTTGGGGACGTCGCGCATAAAGACGAAATACTTGAGGCCCGCTTTCCGGTAAAGTTGCGGCATCTGGACTGTCTGGCCGTAAGTATCGATATTCCACTCGGTCTGAATCTTCGCTCCGAAGGTGCGTTCCATCCATGGCGCTGCCAGAAGGAGTTGGCGGGTTAAGGATTCGAAATCCGGCTCGGCGATGTCAGGCTGATCGTACATTCCCGTCGCGAGCTCCAAACGTCCGGTCTTCACCATCTCCCGCACGAAGGTTTTGTCGGCGGCCGAGAGGCTGTCCCAGAAAGGTTGAAGCGCCGTCATCTGATCCTGGGTAAAGGTATACCTGGGGTCTTTGCGGAGCAGGTTCAGGGCTCCATTCAAAATCTTGATGGCCATGACTTCCGTTTGGTCGTAGGTCCAATACCACACCGTGTCGATATGCGAGTGCGGTACAACATAGAAGACGTATCCGCCAGGCGGTTGGTCCGTCGTTGCGGCGGGAGGAGCGCACATCCCGGGCACGATGGCAGCGACGACAAGCACCAGGCCGAGGAGTACCTGCGGAATCCGGAAGGCCGCACGGGCCCCTTCGGCTGATGGCGCTGTCCGATAAGTAACAGTCCTTTTCATTGCGGGAGTCTCCCGGGCGGGAATAGTAACAAACATCAAGCAGCGGCGTGGGCGCCGGGTTATTTGTGCTATGCCGGCCCTGTAAAGCTCTGGGGTCGAAACGCGGCTGAGATCTCGCCCCCCAGGTTGTAGCGGCTCCGGGGGTCAGAAATTGTGAGGAGTGGAAAGGGCCCGAGCTGTGTGCTCGGCTCACTCCACCTGAGATATCCAGCCGCCACCCACCACCTCCTCATCATCATAGAACACCGCGGCTTGGCCAGGCGTAATGGCGCGTTGCGGCTCGAGAAATTCCACGCAGGCTTGCGAAGCCGCCTGGACTCCCACGCGCGCGGCGGCCCCGGGATGGTTGTGGCGAATCTTCACGTGCGCTTCCACGGCGTCGCCTGTCGCCAGGGGGCGGATCCAATTCACCTCGCGCACCAGGAAGCGGCTACGGAAAAGGTCGCGTTCCTCCCCCACCACCACGCGATTCTTCGCCGGGTCGATCGCGATTACGTAGAGCGGCGTGCCCACCGCCATGCCCAATCCCTTCCGTTGCCCCACAGTGAAGTTTTGAATGCCCGGGTGTTCGCCCAGAACGCGTCCGTCGGTGGAGACCACCTCGCCCGCCGGCGATTCCGGTTGGCGCTGCTGCTCCGCCAAGTAAGCATCAATGAACTGGCGATAGCTTCCCGTGGGCACAAAGCAAATCTCCTGGCTATCCGGCTTCTCCGCCACAGGCAGGCGCCGGGCGCGAGCGAGGGCGCGCACTTCCTGCTTGGTCATTCCTCCCAGGGGAAACTCGGTGTGCGCCAATTGCTCCTGCGTCAGTCCAAAGAGGAAGTAAGCCTGATCCTTCGAACGATCGATGCCCCGCAGGAGTTGGTAACGGCCGGTTTTCGGGTCGCGACGGATGCGCGCGTAATGGCCGGTGGCGATGCGCTCCGCGCCGATCTGCCGCGCCGTGCTGAGGAACTGCGCGAACTTGATCTCCGTATTGCAAAGGCTGCACGGGATGGGAGTCTCGCCGGCCAGGTATCCCGCCACGAAGGGCCGCACCACGGTGTCTTCAAATTGCTTTTCGAGGTTGATGACGTAGTACGGAATATTGAGGAAGCTCGCCACCGCGCGCGCATCGTAGACGTCGTCGAGAGAGCAGCAACGCCCGCTGGCATGGCCCCCGTCGGCCGCCTCCTCGCCCAGCAATTGCGGCAGGCGGCGCTGGTTCCAAAGCTGCATGGTCAGCCCCACCACCTCGGGCGGTGAGCCGGAAGGGTTCGTCGAATTGTTTCCCGCAAGCAGAGCCGCGGCCGTCGAGCTATCGACCCCGCCGCTCATCGCGACTGCTATGGACATTGCGTTCGATGCTCCGGTGTTCGGAAGTGATGAGTGACAAGCCAGGAAGGGCCGAAATTCGAAAACCGAAACTCGAAAATCGCGCCGAGTTTCGAATTTCGAGTTTCGATTTTCGGTTGTCCATCACTTGGCACTCGTCACTGGACTCTTGTAGTGCGGCGACACGGCGCGGAGTTGTTCCACCACTCCCGGCAGGATTCGGAGCGCAGCGTCAACATCCTCGTCCGTATTGAAGCGGCCCAGGCTGAAGCGGATGCTGGCGCGCGCCTGCTCCGGCTTGAGCCCGATGGCCGAGAGCACGTGCGAAGGTTCGAGCGACCCCGACGAGCACGCCGAGCCCGTGGAGCAAGCAATGCCACGCAGGTCCATGGCAATCACCAACCCCTCGCCCTCGAGATAGTCGAACGTCAGGTTCGTCGTCGTCGGCACCCTGCGCGTGCGGTCGCCGTTCACGGCGACCCGCGGGACGCTTGAAAGAATGCCCGCCTCCAGGCGGTTACGCAAGGCCGCCACGCGGTCGGCCTCAGTCGCGAGGTCCGAGCGGGCATTTTCCGCTGCGGCGCCCAGCCCCGCGATCCCCGCCACGTTTTCCGTGCCCGGACGCCGGTCGCGCTCGTGATGCCCGCCGTGCAGGAGCGACCGCAGAATCGTTCCCTTGCGGACGTAGAGCGCGCCTACCCCTTTGGGGCCGTTCAGCTTGTGCGCGGAAAGTGCCAGCAGATCGACCCCGAGTTTTTCCACATCCATGGGAATCTTGCCGGCCGACTGCACCGCGTCGGTGTGAAAGTAAATGTCGCGCTCGCGCGCCATGCGCCCGATCTCCTCCAGCGGCTGAATGGTGCCGAGCTCGTTGTTGGCGTGCATCACGCTGATCAGCACGGTCTCCGGCCGAAGCGCAGTTAACACGTCTGCCGGGTCGATCACCCCGCTCGCCCCCACGCGCACATAAGTCACACTGACGCCGCGCTTCTCCAGCGCCTTCACGGTGGAGAGCACGGCCGGGTGCTCGATGGCCGTGGTCACCACGTGCTTCCGCTCTCCGCGCGCCGCCTCCACGATGCCGAGAATCGCCGCGTTGTCAGACTCCGTCCCGCCGCTGGTGAAGACGATCTCGCTCGACCGCGCGCCCAACAATCGCGCTACCTGCTCGCGCGCCTTCTCCACCCCCGCTTTGGCCCGCTGCCCGAACCAGTGAATCGACGAGGCGTTGCCGTAATCCTCCAGCAGATACGGCCGCATTGCCTCGAACACTTCCGGCGCGAGCGGAGTGGTGGCGTTGTTGTCGAAATAAACCCTCTTCATGATCCCTTCAGATTTCCATTTGGCTTCGTTTGTTGCCGCCGCGATCCTACGGGTTTCGCCCAGAAATTCAGCGTAGCTGACCGACCAAGAGAAGTCAATTCAGCCAACCGGGGATTGGCTGATTTGTGATTCGCGATTCTCCAGCTTGGCTGTGGGCGCCACCCTCGAATGGACCAAGAAGACGCCTTACTGGCTCAATTGAGCCCTCGCAAGCATCAATCGCCAGTTCGGATGCATCGGCGCGGGGCTTTACAGTGAATTAACTTGCGCACACTGCCAGAACCGGCTAATTTGCCATCCCACGGGGGTTGCACAACTCATGCACTATTGCAACGGATGCAAGCGGACGATGAACCTTCTCCTGAGAGTGCTGGTGTGCGCCTTGGCCGCCGTGCTTGTACGCGGTCAACCACCAGTGGAGCGGCCACACATTCTGGGAATCTCGCACGTGGCTTTTGACGTAAGCGATCTTTCCAAAGCTCGTGCGTTTTACGAGGATTTCCTCGGCTTTGCGGAATATGGATTGCTCCCCGGGAAAGACGGTTCAGTCCGGATGGTTTTCATCAAGATCAACGACGACCAGCATATCGAACTCCTCACCGACCAGCCGCCTGCGGGCGAAGGCCGCCTGAACCACGTCGCCTTCTACACGGACAACGCCCCGCAGATGCGGGAATATCTCGCTGCACGGGGCGTGAAAGTCCCCGAGCGGGTGGGCAAAGGCAAGACGGGCGACCTGAACTTTGAGTTCAAGGATCCCGATGGCCACACCATCGAGATCGTTCAGTACGAGCCGACGGGTTGGGTCATGCGGGATCGCGGCAAATCGATGCCCGCGTCGCGCATTTCCCTCCGCATCAGACACGTAGGCCTTTCGGTGGAAGCGCTCGAGGATTCCATGAATTTCTACGGCGGCATACTGGGCTTCCAGGAATTTTGGCGCGGCAGCTCGAACCACGGCGAGACTTTGAGCTGGGTCGATATGCGCGTGCCGGATGGCCAGGATTACGTCGAGTTCATGCTCTACGGACTTCGGCCTTCGCTCGACAGGCTTAGCGTGATGCACCATTTCTGCGTGGAGGTTCCGGACGTTCGCAAAGCGGTGGCGCAGCTTGAATCCCGCCCGGCGTTCAAAACTTACGGACGCGACATCACGGCGAAAGTGGGAGTCAACGGCAGATGGCAGGCTAATTTGTTTGACCCCGACGGCACGCGCGTGGAGGTGATGGAACCAGGGACGTTCGACGGGAAACTGGTGCCCCCTTCAACCGCTCCCCCGCCGCACCCTGGAGGAACTCCAACCTGCCATTGATGAGGGTTCGCCGTGAATTTGAAAATCCGGCCCAAAGGCGCCATTTCAGGACGCCGCACTTAGGCGGCGCGGGGTGATTCAAATTTTAGTTTTTCGGCAGGTGGCGTACGCACATCCCAGGCCAGTCCCACGGATTTCAGCAGGCTGATAAATGCATAGGAAAGGTCGACTTCCCAGAGGCGAAGTCCGTGGCGGGCCGAGGTGGGGAAGGCATGATGATTGTTGTGCCAACCCTCTCCGTAGGTCAGGAGGGCAACCCACCAACAATTGGTGGAGAGGTCGGGGACATCGAAGTTCCGGTACCCGAAAGTGTGGCTGGCGGAGTTCACAAACCAGGTGCTGTGGTAGGTGATGACCAGCCGGACGCACATGCCCCACACGACAAAGGGCCAGCCACCCCACAGGTAAAGCAGGACGGCCAGCAGGGCGGAGAGTTCCAGGTAAAAGCGGCCCAAGAAGCGATAAAAGGGCTGGCGAAGCAGGTCCGGGGTATAACGTTCGGTGAGTTCGTTCCATTCCATCTCATTAGGTGTCCACATCATCCACAGGACGTGGCTCCAAAAGAAGCCATCCCGCGCGCTGTGCGGGTCACCCGCTTCGTCGGAGTACTGGTGGTGCTGCCGATGGTGCGCCACCCAGTCAATGGGGCCGCCTTCCAGGGTCAGCGCGCCCAGAAGGGCGAGGGTGTATTCCAGGGCTTTGGAGCACTTGAAAGACCGGTGCGTGAGCAGGCGGTGGTAGCCCACGCAGATTCCCAGCCCTCCGAAAACCGCATGCATCAGAATACAGAGGCCGACTGCCGCCCAAGTGGTCTGCCAGAGAACGGCGATGACACCCAAGTGCATGGCAATGATGAAAGCGGCTTTGACGGGCTTGAACTGGTCGCGAACGGGGACGGCCGAAGAAGGCGGTAGTGCCACAGTGAGCTGAGCCATGTAGTTTCCTCGAGTGCCCGCCCAAGTGTTTGGTCCAGGCCGGCAGTATTCTTATTAGATGATGAGAGCCCTGTTGAAATCAGACACCGAGAGGAGAGGGCCGGGGAAACTACCCCTTTGCCCTTTTGCGAAGCAAACCGCTTGGCATCAGAGAAGATTATACCTGCTGGCGGGCAAGCTTGCACACAATTCGACGCCCACCCGAGGAGCGAAAACTCTAGCCCGCTGAGCAGTCGAGTTACCCCGACTTGCGGGTCTTAGACACGTTCGACTTCCGCCGCTTGCAAACCCTTGGGGCCCTTCTTGACTTCAAAGCTCACCCGGGCGCCCTCTTCGAGACTGCGATATCCTTCGCCCTGGATGGCAGAGAAGTGTACGAATACATCTTCGCCGCTTTCTCGTTGAATGAATCCGTACCCTTTCGCGGCGTTGAACCACTTTACCGTTCCTTGTTCCTTCATACTGAAAGCACCTAGTTAATGTGATTTTGGCAATTTGTCGAATGGGCATCGGCGGGGACACCCGACGGCTTCTGTAATACCTCGTCTCGCAAATTCTGTTGTGCGCTGCTCGTGTTTGCGATCAGGCGGAAATTACGACAACAAACTGCGTGCTTGACCATACCACCTTTTTCCGGGGTGTGCCATTATAAAAACGCCTAATAAGGAACAATCCAATAAATTGACGATCGTCAAGTTTCCAGACTTCAATGGGATTCCCCCGTTTCTCATCCGAAAAACTCATCCAAAGTAGGTCACATTGCGATATTTCTGGTTTAAACTCTTCTTTTCGCCTTAGATTGTATTCGAAAGGCAGACGAGTTGCGGTAACCTAATGAAATCAATGCTTGCCTAACAGTGTGAGGTCAAGATCGGATGGAACCTGATCGACGCTGCCCGCAGTGTGGGCGCAAAATCCCGTGGGGGCAAACATCTTGCCCCTTCTGCCCAGGCCAAGGTGGATATTTCTGGTCTTTGCGGCGCAATACGTTCCTGCTGATGATTTTCGTGTTCCTCATTCTCCTGTTTGTCATCACGGCTTTTACCGTGAGGATCTACCATGCTGTTGAAAAAGGGTTTGCGCAGGAATGGTACACCCGTGGCGAAGGGGATCTCCGTGCCGGGCGCGCGGAGGCCGCGCTGGCTGACTTCCGCACGGCCCTCTCCTACTCGCATGACGATTCGCAATATCAGTTGCGGCTAGCGGAGGCCCTGATGGCGGCAGGGCGATCGCCGGAAGCGGGCGCGGAAGCGCGCACTTACCTGCTGAACCTGCTGGAGCACGAACCCGGGAACGGCACCGTGAATCTGGATTTGGCGCGGCTGGCCGCGCGCGATCATGTTGTCTCCGACGCCCTGCGGTTCTACCATGGCGCGATTTACGGGGCATGGGACGACGATCCGGTGGCAAGGCGAAGGGCAGCGAGGCTGGAGTTGGTGGAATTTCTGCTGGACGTCGGCCAAAAGGATTCCGCGCGCGCGGAATTGATTGCCCTGGCGGCCGGCCTGCCCGCCGATCCTCCGTTGCAGACCAAAGTGGGGACCCTGCTTCTGCGCGTTAACGGGTACGATGACGCCTTGAAACTGTTCCGCCAAGCGCTCGTCGAGGACCCCCACTTGGCGCCCGCCCTGGCCGGTGCCGGCGAGTGCTACTTCCAGAAGGGCGACTATGCGCAGGCGGAGCGCTACCTGGCGCGGGCCGTGCAGCAAGACTCCAACCTGACGCAGGCTGCGGCGATGCGCGACACCGCCCAAGCCGTCCTGAATCTTGATCCTTTCAACCTCCGCTTGGGCAACATGGAGCGAGCCCGGCGCGCCGCCCTGGCCTTTAATTCCGCCCTGACGCACCTCGAAAACTGCGCGGCGCAAAAGGGAATCGACTTGAAGGTGGCGGGCAGTGATCCCCTCCAAGCACTATTCGCCCAAGCTGCAGAGGTTCAGCCGCATGCCCAGCAACGGTACCTGAGTCGTGATTCCGAGTTGCTTTCCCAAGTCATGGACGCGGCATTCGGGATGGAGCAAGCAACCGAGCACGCCTGCGGTGAGCCGCAGGGCCTGGACTTGGCGCTGCTCTTGATAGCGCGCGAACAAGGAGCAACCCGCCCGTGAGCATGCCCCCCACAGCGCGACCTGTTCCCTCGGACGAACATCCGCCTTCGGCCTCCGGCGTGGGGGCGGAACTGTTAAAACGATTGGGCTGGGCGCCGGAAGGTGAGGCGCTGAACGAAACGCAGCTCTTTCTCCTTTTGGCAGTGATCATTGGGCTATTTTCGGGCCTGGCCGTAGTCCTGTTCCGAGTCGCCATCGACTGGACAAAGCTGCTGGCCTTCGGCTCCGCGCTGACCCCGCCCTGGACGCGCTGCCTGATGGTGCCGACGATCGGCGGGTTGGCGGTGGCTTACCTGGTGATCCGATTCTTTCCCCGCGTTCGCGGCAGTGGTGTGAACCAGACCAAAGCAGCACTCTATATCTATGACGGCTATATTGCATTCAATACCGTCATCGGAAAGTTTATAACCTGCGCATGGGCGATTGGGACGGGCCAGTCGCTGGGGCCGGAGGACCCTTCGTTGCAAATAGGCGCGGGGATTGCCTCAGCCTTGGGGCGGCGGCTTCGGCTCTCCCGCGAGAAGGTGCGGTTGATCGCGCCGGTGGGCGCGGCGGCGGGCCTGGCGGCGGCGTTCAATGCCCCGATTTCCGCAATCATTTTTGTCATTGAAGAGGTCATTGGGAAATGGACTGCCGGCGTATTGAGCGCGATCGTGCTCGCGGCGGTTTCAAGCGTGGTCGTGTCACGCTTGTTCCTGGGTGACCAACCACTGTTTCGCATTCCCGTCTATCACCTTGTTCATCCCGCGGAGCTGCTGGCTTATGCGGTACTGGGAGTGATGGGTGGAGTCGCCTCGTTGGTTTTTGTCAGGCTGATTGCCTTCGCAAGGCCGCGATTGAAGGCTCTCCCGCGCTGGACGCAATACATCCAGCCCGCCCTGGCGGGACTGCTGATCGGCGTCATCGGAATCTGGTTTCCCCAGGTGATGGGCGCCGGCTACGGTTATATCGACCAGGCCATGCACGACCAATTCACCTGGCAGATCCTGGCACTGCTGGCGGCGCTCAAAATCCTTTCCACCAGCCTTTCCTTTGTCAGCGGCACGCCGGGCGGCATGTTCGCGCCCACGCTTTTCATCGGCGCCATGCTGGGCGGCGCGGTGGGCGGCATCGAACACCACTTCTTCCCCTGGCTGACGGGTGGGGCCGGCGCTTACGCGCTGGTGGGTATGGGGACCCTCTTCGCGGGATTCCTGCGCGTCCCCTTGACCTCTGTGTTTATGGTGCTGGAAGTGAGCGGCAACTACTCCATAATTCTCCCCGTGATGATTTCCAACACCATCGCTTATCTGATTTCCCGCCAGTATCAGCAGGCTTCGCTCTTTGATCTGCTCTCCCGGCAGGACGGTTTGGAATTGCCTTCCATGGAAGAGCGCCGTGAAGAGGCCACGCTGCGCGTGGAAGACGCCCTGCGACCTTATCAGGGCGTCGTGCTGAACATCGACGATCCCATCCAGGTTGTTCTCACCGCAGCGGAGGCTTCCCCGGAGGTTTTCGTCCTGGTCAAAGACGGTCCAGAGAGGTGGCAGGGGATCAAAAAGGATGAACTGCAGCGTTTGGCGCCGCAAATGCGCCAGACCGATCCTCTCCAAGACCTGCTCCCTTTAACGGCTCTTCCCTATCTTCATCCTGACCAGCCGCTCGACGAAGCCCTGCGCCGCCTGGGTGAGTGGCCACTCCTGCCAGTCGTCAGCCGCGCCGAGCTTGGCAAGCTGGAAGGCGTGGTTTCACTCCCGGATGTCCTGCAAGCTTACCGTGCGACCGGGTGAACTTAACCGCCCGGACCGTCGTTGGAGAGGTATTGATCGAGGGAATGGAGCTCGCGCGCGAGTTCGTCCACGCGATGCTCCAGCAGGTTGCGAATGGAGAGCATACCGCTGAGCTGGCCGTGGGCGTTGACGATGGGCAAGTGGCGCACGTGGCGCTCCACCATGTGGACCAGCGCATCTTCCTCGGGGGTTTCGTCGGTGATGGTCTCGGCGGGCGACGTCATCACTTCACCCACGCGCGTGTCCTTGGGATTGCGATGGCGCAGGACCACGCGCAGCATCACGTCACGCTCCGTGAAGATGCCGCACAAACGGTCGTTCTCGACCACGGCAACAGCACCCACGGCGTGCTCGGCCATTATTTCTATGGCCTCCAGCACGGTCGCGCTGGGGGCGACGACCGCAGGAGGAACACTGGCAATCTTGAGGAGACTCATCGGGGCCTCCGGGCAAAGTGAATTTCTGAAGTTGAGCTGAACAAATTTCGAATGACCCTGAAAAACTAAGATTAAGGCGGCGGCAGGCGGAAGTCAAGACTGTGGCTCGGATACTGGTGGCGCAGCTTTCGGTCGGGGCGTTTACACGCCTAATCTGCGGTGCCCCAAATGAGGCCCCACCAATTCACGGTTGATTCGACGAGGCAACCTGCGTATGATGTGGAGCAGAAACAGAGTTGAAATCAGAAATTCCGGGTAAAACCGCGATGGTGGAGAAACAGCCATCGTCATGCGACATGACCGCGGCGAAAACGGCGCCGGGCACGCCCAGTGGGACCACGCCGCTTGCAGCAGAGCCGCGCGAAAGACCTTACAGGTTCGGCCGCTTCTATGCGGGCTTGCAGATCGCGATTGGCGTTCTGACGCTCCTGCCCCTGGCATTTGGCCGCGTGCATTGGGCGTTGGACATTGGCGGGATAGTCAGCATCGCCCTCGGCCTCGGGTTGTGGAAGAAGCAGAAATGGGCGTTTTACGTCCTCAATTTCATCACGCCTCTGGTGGTTTTAGCAGGGGTCAAGGCGTTGGGGAGTAATCTTGTCGCCGGACTGCCCACAGCGATCGGAGCCACCTTAACCGTGATCGCCGTCGTCTACTGCCACAAACGCAGGGCGGAGTTCGACTAGTGTTACGGACACGGCTGCGGAAGGAATTCAGTCGCTCCTCTCGCTGCAAGTTGTGTCCTGGTTCAGATGGCGCCAGCGGTCGGTTCGACATTGAGTCGGCGTACGGGAAACTGATTCGTCTGGGAGTTACCCTCTGTCACGCAGTATACGGCCAGAAACCCCGGCGGAGTTGCTCCGCCGGGGATGACGCAAACTCGCGTCACGGGTGACTACACTTCGTCCGGCACCACGTAAGGCGCGCGGTAGCCGCGGTCGCCGTCGCGGAGCAGGCGAGAAGCTTCTTCGTCGCCGATCACTTCCTTCTTTTCCGGATCAAACTGCAAAACGCGGCCCAATCGATACGAGGCATTGCCCAGGTGCAGCAGGGTGCAGGAGATGAGGCCTTCCTCGACGGGGGCATTCAGTTCTTCCTTCTTGCGGCTGCGCACGCAGGCGATGAAATTGGCCCAGTTGTTGCCACCCGCGTTGGCGCTGGGTCCGGGCTCCTGCTCTTCGCCAATCCAAGTCTTGTAACTGTCGTAGCCGTTCATGGCCAGATAGCCGTTGGAGCCATAGAAAATGTTTCCCACCGTATTCTGCGGCCCCTTCTTCTTCTTGCCTTCCGCGGCGTTGCCGAGCGCGGCGGGGACTTCGCCTCCGCCGAATGCGGGTGTGCCGATTTGGGCTTCGTGGTTGGTACACCAGTGGCGAACTTCAAATTCCAATAACCGCTTCTTGCCGTCCGGCATGTCGAAGTAGTAGGCGACGTTGAGCACGTTGGGCGTAGTCTGGTCATCCTCAAACATCACGTGCGCGCCGATGGCCGCGATGCGGTTCGGGTATTGGACGCCCAGTCCCCAGCGCGCCACGTCGAGCTCATGGATGCCCTGATTGCCGAAGTCGCCGTTGCCGGTGTCCCAAACCCAATGCCAATTGTAGTGGTAGCGATTCCTGGTGAAAGGCTTCATGGGCGCCGGGCCGGTCCAGAGGTCGTAGTGGAAGCCGGCGGGCACAGCCGCTTCCGGTTCGTGGCCGATGGACTTGCGCCATTTGTAGCACAGACCTCGCGAGAGATAGACTTCGCCGATCAGCCCGTCATTCATCTTTTTGACGCCTTCGATGATGGCTTCGCCCGAGCGGCTGTTGGTGCCGTGCTGAACGATCCGGTTGTATTTTTCCGCGGCGCGCACCAACTGGCGGCCTTCCCAAGGGTTGTGGCACATGGGCTTCTCAACGTAAACGTCTTTGCCCGCCTGGCAGCCCCAAATCGCTTGCAGCGAGTGCCAGTGGTTGGGCGTGGCGATAGAGATCGCGTCGATAGATTTGTCGTCAAGAAGCTTGCGCAGGTCGACGAAAGGGGCGGGTTTCTTGATCCCCATCTTCTCCATCTCGCTCAGGCGCTGGGCTGTGACATTCTCATCCACGTCGCAGAGGGCGGCGATTTCAACGTCCGGCATCTTGGAATATCTCTCGACGTGCGCCCATCCTTGTCCGTGCAGTCCGACGACGGCGATACGCACACGGTCATTGGCCCCGAAAATCCTTTCCGGCTTGGCGAAAAAGCTGATCCCCCCTAGAGCCACCAGCCCGGCCCCCGTTCCAGTCTTGATAAATTCCCGACGGTTGATCTCAGAATCCTTAGACATTGGAAACACTCCTCTCAAAGTTTGGAAGGATTATACCTTTGCTGCGGCGGAAAGGCCAAAGGAAGTAAGAGTGATCGGCTCATCGGTCCATCGGTTCATTTTGGGTTCCTGATTTTGGATTTCGGATTGAGGCGGGCTGGCGCCCCGACTCGTCGGAGCGCCAGCCAACCACGGGCTTACTTCTTGGCCATCAGAATCGGTATGCGCTGGGTCAGCACGGGGCCCTGAGCGAGCACCGGCTTTTGGGCCTTGACCGGCGGGGTAGTAGATAACCAGACCGGCCTCGGTCCCGCATCAAATTGCCTCGTTTCCTTCGCTGGTCTTTTCTTGACTTGGAATCGAGGCACCCCATAAAATTGAGAGTTTGACCGCATCACGAAATCATCAACCTAATGCCCTTACGCCTTTACAACACGCTGACTCGCCAGACGGAGGAGTTCAAGCCTCTGGAAGGCAACACCGTCCGCATGTATGCCTGCGGGCCCACGGTTTACGACTTTGCGCACATCGGCAACTACCGCACCTTCCTTTTTCAGGATGTCCTGCGCCGGTACCTGAAGTACCGAGGTTACGAACTTCGGCACGTCGTGAACCTCACGGACGTTGATGACAACACCATCCGCAATTCCCAGACGGCTGGGATGCCCCTCCGCGCCTATACCGACAAGTACATCGCGGCCTTCCTCGTCGATCGCCAACTCCTGAACCTGGATGAGCCGGAGTTTCTGGTGCGGGCCACGGACCACATCCCGGAAATGGTGAAGCTCATCCAAGCGCTCGTCGAGAAGGGCTTTGCATACTCCAGCGAAGGGTCGATCTACTATAAGGTTGCCGCCTTCCCGCCTTACGGCCAATTAGCGCACGTGGATTTTTCCGGGGTGCGCGCGGGCGCCCGCGTGGACTCGGATAAATACGATAAGGAGAACGCTCGCGACTTCGTGCTGTGGAAAGCAGCAAAGGAAAGCGAGCCTTTCTGGGAAACCCCCTTCGGTCCCGGGCGGCCCGGTTGGCACATCGAGTGCTCCGCCATGTCGATGAAATACCTGGGGGAGACTTTCGACATACACTCCGGCGGCAGCGACCTGATCTTTCCTCATCATGAAAACGAAATCGCGCAAAGCGAGGCCGCCACGGGCAAGCCTTTCGTGAAGGTGTGGATGCACGCCGAGCACCTGATCGTCAACGGTGAGAAGATGTCGAAATCACTCGGCAACTTCTACACACTTCGCGACCTGGTCAATCAAGGCTATAAGCCCTCGGCGATCCGCTATCTTTTGACTTCCGTACCCCACCGTAAACCGCTCAATTTCACCTTTGACGGACTGCACCAGGCGCAGCAGTCGATCGACCGGCTGCGCAATTTCCGCTTCCGCTTGACTAAAGAAAGTTTCCCGGCAGGCGAGAGCTTGGCCCTGCAAAATCGCGCGCAAGAGGCGCGGCAGAAATTTGAAGCGGCACTCGATGACAACCTGAACACGGCGGAAGCGCTGGGCGCGATTTTTGATATGGTCCGGGACGGTAACACGGCGATGGACCGGGGGGAGTTCCGCGACGGAGACTGTGGCGCCTTTCTCGACACCCTCCAGCGCTGGGACCGGATTTTCGCTGTGCTCGATGATGACGACCACGCCAAGCTGGTGAAATTTGGTTTCGTCAAGCCGTCAGCAGTCAGCGTGGCAGATTCGCTGCCTGATACATGGAAAGATGCTGTGGGAGTTGAAGTGGGAAACGGTCAACCGACCTCGGGGCTTGTCGGATCCCTGAGTGATGAAGAGATTGAAAAATTGATTGCGGAACGCGCCGCCGCACGGCGCACGGGCCACTACGCCCGTTCGGATGAGATTCGAGCGAATTTGCTCAAGGCCGGTGTTATACTGGACGATACGAAAGCTGGAGCGCGTTGGAAGCGGAAGTAACCATGCGGAATCTGCGAATCAGTCTTCCGATATTGGCTCGACCCAACCTTTTTGGGGGCGATTAATCCTCTCCGCTATCTCCTCACTGAAGGATCCAGAAACCAGCGCTGACGCTGCTCAAGGCAGCGGAGAGTGGAGACTTAATGGAAACCAAACTGCCGCACATTCGGACCCCGCTTCCCGGGCCCGAGGCCCAGAAAATCCTGGCGCTCGACAAGCAGTTCGTTTCGCCTTCCTATACCCGCGACTACCCGCTGGTCGCCCGGCGCGGACAGGGCGCCATCGTCGAGGACGTTGATGGCAACTTGTTTCTGGATTTTTCGGCGGGGATTGCCGTGGTCTCCACCGGGCATTGCCACCCCGATGTCGTGCGGGTGATCCAGAAGCAGGCCGAAACCCTGATCCATATGTCAGGGACGGATTTCTACTACCCATTGCTGGCGCAATTGGCGGAAAAAATGGCCCGAATCACGCCGGGAACGTTTCCCAAGCGCGTGGTCTTTGGCAATTCCGGCGCCGAAGCCATGGAAGCGGCCATGAAAATTGCGCGCTACCACACCAAGCGCTATCGATTTATAGCCTTTCTCGGTTCGTTCCACGGGCGGACCTTTGGCGCGCTTTCGCTCACGGCCAGCAAGGCTGTTCAGCGGCGCGGTTTCGGCCCTCTTCTGCCGGGTGTCGTTCACGTGCCGTATGCCAATCCTTATCGCTGCCCGCAAGGTCACCGCGCGCCGGACTGCGTGTGCGATTGCGTCTGCTCCGATCTGATCGAACGGCAACTGTTCAAGATGTCGGTGCCGCCGGAGGAAGTCGCGGCCATCGTTGTGGAACCGATTCAGGGGGAAGGCGGCTACGTGATTCCGCCTCCCCGCTTCCTCGACAATCTGCGGCGTCTGGCCGACAAATACGGAATCATTCTGATCTTTGACGAAGTCCAGTGCGGCATGGGGCGGACCGGGAAAATGTGGGCGTGCGACCACTTCGGCGTCGTGCCGGACATTCTGGTATCGGCCAAGGGCATTGCCTCCGGCTTGCCGCTGGGAGTAACGGTGGCGCGCGCGGAGTTGATGGATTGGGGGCCGGGGGCGCATGCCTCGACCTTTGGAGGCAATCCCATCGCCTGCGCGGCGGCGCTGGAAACGATCCGCCTCTTGGAAGAGAAGTACATCGCCAATGCGGCGCGTTTGGGCGAATACATCATGGGAAGAATCGTCGATTGGCCGCACAAGCATCGAATCGTCGGCCAGGTGCGTGGCCGCGGATTGATGATTGGCATCGAGTTGGTCAAGAGCCAGGACTTGCGCGAGCCCCATCCGGAAGCACGCCATCGGGTGATGGAACGGGCGTTTGAGCTCGGTTTACTCGTCCTGGGCTGCGGTGAGAGCACCATCCGGCTGATGCCGCCGCTGGTGATCGATCGCGAGCAGGCGGATTGTGCGGTCGACACGCTGGATCGCTGCATCGCGGAAGTGGAACGCTAGATGGGGGCTGGGGGAATTATGAATTCGGAATTATGAATTGCAGCCAACACCCAGAATTTATTCATAATTTATGATTCATAATTCGAAATTTCCCTAGCCCCTGAAACCGAAAGGCTATGGGCATTCTAGCGCGGCTCATGTATCAAGTGTTGGTCTGGAAGGAGCGCCAGCGCGCGCGCTTGGCCGCCCGTGCGCTACCACCCCCCTCGAGCGAAGCGGAGCATTTGAAAACCGGTGCGCGCGGCGAAACCCTGGCGTATTGGTACTTGCGCCAGGCCGGTTACACGATTGTGGCACGAAATCGCCAAGCCCGCTCGAGTGCAGGGGAGCTTGACCTGGTCGGTTGGGATGGTCCTGTTCTGTCGTTTGTGGAAGTAAAAACCCGGATGACCGCAGACGCCGGCCCGCCGGAGGCGGCGGTTTCCAAGGCAAAACAGAAGCGCATCGCCCGGGCCGCCAACGAATACCTTCGCCGCCTTCGCCGAAAGCCCTTGAGCTACCGGTTCGACATCGCGAGCGTCGCCTGGAACTCCGAGGCAGGCCTGCAGGTTCGGCTGATCAAGGATGCTTTCAAAGCATAGAAAGGAAGCCCACAGCATACAGCCGACAGCTTGCAGTCACTATTAGCTGTAAGCTATCAGCTTCAAGGAGTAACGACCTTGCCTGAACTGAGAAAAGACGCTGTGACCGGCCGTTGGGTCATCATCGCCACGGACCGGGCCAAGCGGCCAACGGATTTTGTCCGCGATAAGGTGCAGATTCGCGGCTCGGGCTTCTGCCCGTTTTGTTACGGCAATGAATCCAAGACCCCGCCGGAAATTATGGCTTACCGCAGCGACGGCAGCAGCCCTAATAGCCCGGGCTGGACACTGCGCGTGGTGGCGAACAAGTTTCCCGCCTTGGGGATTGAAGGCTCGCTCAATCGGCAGGGAGAAGGCCTTTACGACAAGATGAATGGCATCGGTGCGCACGAGGTCATCATTGAGACGCCGAGGCACGAGCTGACCTTAGCCTCCCTGCCCGTGCGCCAGGTGGAAGATGTGCTCTGGGCCTATCGTGACCGCATCATCGACCTCAAAAGGGACCACCGTTTCAAGTACATCCTGATCTTTAAAAACCACGGCGACGCAGCCGGTGCTTCGCTGGAACACACGCATTCCCAACTGATTGCGTTGCCGGTAGTCCCCAAGCGTGTGACCGAGGAAGTGGATGGCGCGCGCGAACACTATAACTTCAAGGAGCGTTGTATTTTTTGCGATATTATCCGGCAGGAAACCGAAAGCAAGACCCGCCTGATCTCTGAGAACGATGGGTTTCTGGCCATCGCCCCCTTCGCCTCACGCTTCCCCTTCGAAATGTGGATTCTGCCCAAAACGCATCAGTGTGCCTTCGAGGAATCCCAAAAGCGCGAGTTTGAGCAGCTCGCTCCCATGCTCAAGGACATGCTCACACGTCTGGACCGCGTGCTGGATTTTCCCGCTTACAACTATATCGTGCACACCTCACCGATTGGGGAACCCGCCCAGGACTATTATCATTGGCATATGGAGATCATGCCCAAACTCACCAAGGTGGCCGGGTTCGAGTGGGGCACGGGCTTCTACATCAATCCTACTCCCCCTGAAGAGTCGGCAAAATTCCTGCGCGAAGCCACGGTACCCGTCGGCGTTTAGTGCCGTTCCAAATGGACATGGAACTCAAAGTGGAATGTTATTCCGGCTACCGGGCGGACGAACGCCCGCTGCGCTTTGCATTTCCGGGGAAGGCGGGGGCGCCAACCTATGAAGTCAAAGAAGTCCTGGACCAGTGGTATGGTGTGGGATACCAATGCTTCAGGGTCCGGGCGGATGATGGCAACATCTACATTCTCCGCCATCAGTCGAGCGAAGACTGCTGGCGCCTCGATTCTTTTCGCCGCACCTGACCGGGAAGGGGCTGGGTCGATGGGTTTCTCCTCTTTCATTTCGACGATGTACTTATTTCTTCCCCATGAAACAACCTCCCGGCCGGCCCGGACGTCAACAGAAGGTAAGATCGAAATGATTCCCTAGCTGAAGAAGGTGTTTTGAGACTGGCGCTTTCCTCTCCCTGATCGAGAGCGCGGCAGGACGATATGCAGAAGGGTGAGAACATCGTCTCCATGGCGCTGGCTGCCATCGTATTGTTGGCCGTCATCGCCGTCCAGCGCAAGTGGGATCCTGCCAACCTGACGGACGTCGCGAGCTCCGCGGAAGATTTCATCCTGACCACCACGGGCATTGGTGGGCAGGTCCCTGACATCGCCGGCTACGAGCGGCTCAAAGCCTTCCGTTTGGGCAACTACCGCGCCGGCCTGTATCGCGCCACCCCCGTATCGTTGGTCTTTGCCCCAGGACGGTTGGTCCTCTACAACCATGCGGACCAGCCGGTTTTCAACTTGGAAACACTCGAAGGGTCCACCGATCCCTGGTCGGCTCTCTATGATTTCACCGGCCGACACGGCCTTCCCGTCCTAGGAAGCCGGGGACGCTCCTCCTATGCGCGCGACCTTACCGGCAATGGCGTTCCGGATGTCATCGTGGGCCAGTATTCAGGCGGCAGCCATTGTTGCACCGTGGCCACTATTCTGGAACTCGGTAAGGATGCCGTAACGCCGATTGGCCGCATTGACGGAATCGACGGGCGGCCCTTCGAGGGCCTGGAAGTTCGCAAGCTCAACAAGGGCGCGAGTTGGCAGTGCATCGCCCATCGGCCCTATATGACCGCCTGCGGAACTCACTTTGACGCTGCCGACGTGCTTGCCGTTTACGCTTTCAGCGAGGGCCGCTTCCAGGACCAGACTGCAAAATTCGGAAACTATCTTCAGGAAGTTCTTCGTCAGAATCTGGCGAAGTGGCGGCAGGGAAAAAACCGCAGCATGGATCTTCTTCAAACCATCGCCGTGGATTATGCCGTGGTTGGCCAGAAAGAGGTGGGCAAACGCTTCTTCGCCCTGAACCTAAGCCAGTTGATGCCCAGTCTCCAAAGTCACAACGTAGATCCGAATGCCTGCCTCGATGCCCTGGAAAGCCTGGTCGATCGCGTGCCCGTGGCAGGGCCGGAGACCCAGTGAGAGGCGATGAGCCTGGGCAGTACGAGCCTCTTTGCCGCTGGCGTTGGGAGCGTTGCCTCAATTAGAATAAAAGGACCGTGAGCTGAAGAAGAGGTGACACGAACTTGAACAGGACCACAAACCAGAATCAACGTAAGGCTCATCGGCTCCCGGTAAGACTGCCCTTCTCGATAGTTGCCAGCGCCGGAAACCAAGAGATCGCCGTCCCCGCGGAGTCGATCAACCTCTCCAAGTCCGGCATGCGCTTGAGGACGGAGGCGCAACTCTCCTCTGGCCAGACCGTGGAGGTGATCCTCCGGGAAGGAACGCCTCACCCTGTCATGGCGCGAGTGGTTTGGGTGTGGAAGCCCACAAGCTCCAATCAAAATGAGTTCGGTTTAGAGTATGTTACTCCTTCACTGCGTCATGTCTGATTCGATGATTTGAATGGCTGGAGAAACTTTCTTGCGTCTGCAACCGCCCGGCCCATTCATGCCATCCTTGCCCATTCTTACACTTTTCCAAGAAAGACACGTAAATCTTACCCAAACAGGAGTCTCGGCAGATCGTAACGGAGGGATTGTTAATAACTGAAAATAAAGGACTTAGTGTGGAGGCCGGCGGTTTGGTCATAATCGTGCTGCTCCCGAGAGGGGGATCTGACTCTATTTGGGAAGAGGGGTGCATACATGCTTGATGCGAATCGGAATCGGGAGATCGATTTCTCCGCAGAACGGCCCGGAAGCGAGGAGGGCCTTTACGTGAATGACCTCGCTACCGGAGCTGTGGTGGAAATCGAAACTGAGCATCGCCACTACAAGCTCGTCAAGCGTGCCGACGCCCACATGTTCATCTCGGGTCATCCCATGTTTTGCCCAGAACCCGTCGATGTGGAAGTTGAGGGATGTGTAGGGGACCGGTCCGCGTTATTGCCCAATCCAGGTTTCATCGGACGGGGAATGTACTTGCTATTTAAGCATCCCCTCTTCAATCTGGTAACCACTTCACGAATCCGCCAAATCCTGACTGGGGGCTCGTCATCGAGCAAGGCAACCACTGCAGCCTAGATCTGAGGATCTCCCACCTAATCCGCTAACCCTGCGACCCCGAACCGGCGAGCGGGCTGGCGGAGAGGTTTGTTTTTTTCGATGCCATTTCCACTAAACGCCCGGCCCCGCGTCCTCAAACCAGCGTCACCGTATGATATCGCTGTGGCGCTTCAGGTGGGGAGGTGAGGATTTCTTGGGCGCCGGCCGCTTCCACTTCTGCCGCCACATAATAATCGAGCAATGCGCCCGTGGTTTCGCGCCATTGCAGCTCGGCGGTATAAGTGCGCCTTTGCTCCAATTTCATGGGCGATAGGCTCCAGGCTTGCCTCTCCTGCGCACGGGTGAACAAGGTCGCGCGCACCACCTTGGCCGGACCGGGAACCACCACAGTGATTCGGACGCGCTCCCCCTGGCGGAGCACGGTCGGACGCGTGGGCACAAAGACCCGCGGCGCGGCCTTGCTATCGGCTTCGCGCGATTGCGCAAACAATCGCTCCACCTCCGGTGGCAGTTCTCCCAGAAATTCCTTCATCGAGGCGCGCAGCCGGTAGAGCGCCAGGCGCTCGTACTTGTTGTACATCGAAGCCAGTTGCCCTTGATCGTTGCGTGTGCTCACAATTTCCTGATAGTCCAGAAAGACTTCCCTGACCATGGGCGCCAGTTGCAACCAAAGGGACACTCCTTCCGCCAGGATAAGCTGGCGCGCCTCGTCGGCCTTGTTTTGGTGCTTTAGTTCACTGGCCTGTTGGAGCTTCAAGTGCAAACGCTGAGCCAGTACCCACGTCTCGGAATAGGGAACCAGAAATTCCACAAAGCGCGCGAGGTAATTCAGCCGCTCGTGTTCCACCGGACTGGAAGCAGCGTCCGTGAGCGCGCGAAGCTGCCGCGCCACCTCGGCTTGCGATTTCTTTACGCCTTCGGAAGGCTCGTGATGCATCCAAAACTGGAACCCTTCGCTATAATCACCACCGTATTCATTGACCTCGCTGTGCCCGTTTTTAATTTGCCCCGTCCACGAACAGAGAATCAGCCGGTCGCGGTCGGTGTCCTCCAATACTTTGGCCAGTGCCGAGGCTCTCGGCGCCCGCGCCTGGACGGAGGCGAAACGCTGGAAGAATTGGGCGGGAGTCAGCCCCTTATCCCACGAATAGCCGGATTGAAAGCCCGCGTCAACATCCATGATCCGGTGCCGCCAATGAATCCCCAGCAGCCCTTGGCAGCCGTATTGTTCGGCCAAATCCATGTCGCGCACGAACCGGGCCACGTGGAACTGGGGCATCCACATGCCCGGATCGTCCTCCAGCCAGGGAATCGGCCAGCGCTCGCGGCCTTCGAGTTTGCCGTACTCCTCGCTGACCGGGTCCCAACCCAGATTGTCGCTTAAAGAGGAAAAGACAATGTCCTCGGGCAGCGCTTTATGAAAATCCGCGAAGTGCCGCACCACCCCGCCCCAGCCCGAGATCACCAGGCGCTTCTCGGGCGCATGGCGCTTTAAGAAATTGTACGCTTGCTTGAAGGGGGTAACGGAAAGAGGCACATTCCCCTTTTGGCTGTCCCAGCTCATCCCTTCGTCTTCCCACAGCCACACGTAGTCCACCATCGGATAGGCTTCCAGCAGGTTGGCCAGTCGCGCTTCCAGGATATCCTCGGCCGTTACGGACTCGGGATCGATGCGGGGGCCGCGAGTCTTGGTATCGCCCGGCAGGCGCCCTTCCGGCGGCGTGGCGCGGAAAATCTCATCCGGGATTTTATAGGGTTCAAATCCCACGCCCGTCCTGATGCCTAATTGCTTGGCATACTGAAAAGCCTCACCCCAAAGACGCTGCGCAAGTTCCTGAGCCTCCCAAGTGTTCCGTGCCTGGGTGGTGGCTTCCGCCCCAAAGACTTCGCCCGCGAAGAAGTCGGCGCCGCCCATGCCGTATCGTGACGTTCGTTCCGGCACGTAGCTCCAGCGCTGCGTCGCCGTAGTGTCGGTAAAAGCGATGTGGCCGGCCCCGGCATACTCAAAGGAAAGGAACGACTCAGCCCACTGGTTCTCGCCGGAGTAAACATGCACTCCCAGGGTGTTGAATCGCATCCGCACCATGGCTTCCAGGTACGCGCGCCAGTCTTCCCGGTTGTATACCGTTACGCAGTTCAGGAAGTCCGGCCAGGGCACCAAGCCGCGAGCGCTAAACCGCGGCTGCGCCTGCCAGGCGTGGCCGGTCGGCGGCAGATTTAGTGTGTGCGAAGGCTCCAGAGGGTAGACCTCGCCGTCCAATCCAAAGAACGCACCTTGCCGCTCCAGAAAATCAAACACGCTGTAGAGAATCGCCTGGGATGTGGCGCCGGTGAAATTTAGCCGCAGAGCTTTACCGGGGCCGGATTCGTTGGAGATTTCGTAGGTTTCAGGATGCCTGATGCTCTGCCGGCTGGTCAAAAGAGAGAACACCAGGGCCGACGAGGGCAGTTCACCTGCCCCTGCGACCGCCTGCACTGGTTCGCGGGCAAAACCCAGGTTGCGCAGACCGCGCGCCAGCTCGCGCGACGCCCACTGCTCCTGAAATCCCGACTGCGGCTCGCGCACGATCCATACCGGGTCCTTCGACCCAAACGTGGCCCGCATCATCAGGGCAGATGAATTCGACGAGAACCCGCCCGGCTTCTGTTCCGCGCGCGCCGAGCCGGATGAAGACGCTCCAGAAATCAAGGGCGCGACTCCCAGCCCAAGAGCAGAGTCGCGAAGGAACTTGCGACGGCCAATGCGTAGTAATGGATTCATAGCAGGACTCCTTGAGAAGTTTCCAGTCCCCAGTCGTCAGTGTTCCGGGTGTTTTTTCTCATGACTAAGCACTGACAACTGACGACTCTTCAATGCAACAACTTGATTTCCTGCAAAGTCATGCCGTACCCCCCGCCCGGTGGAATGGGACGATGGTGGGTACCCCAGATGGGATTACCATTGGAGAAGTTCGCCGCGTAACAAAGCCAGGCGGTTCGGCCGTCCGGGCTGATGAACTTGGAAGGTAGATTTACAAAGTAGGCCTGCTCACCGAACTCGTGCATGTAGATCACCAACTTCCAGGGGCCTGCGACTTGGTCAGATTCCAGAACATAAGTGTTGTATCGCGAGAGGGTATCAACACCGTCCGTGATGAACATCAGGTATTTCTTCAATGGAGCGTCATAGGTCATGGTGACGCAACCGCAATTGTTGTTCCAATCCACCAGTGGCTTGATCTTGGCGAAATCGCGTCTCCAGATGCATCGTCCAGAACTGTCATACCCACCGAAGTATTCATACCTTGAGCGATCGTTCATATTACGAATACTCGGCTTTACGCGGATCATATAGATCTGGTCGCCGGTGATCCAACTGAGGTTGGCGGGCCGGGGTTTGGGATCAGGATCAACCGCACCATGACCAACTAGGTAGGCCTTTCCGTCCAACGAATACTGCATGTTCTTTCCGAAATCAACAAAGTGTGGCGCCCCGATCTTTACTTTCCCGCCCGGCGCGGCAGGCTCGGGAAACAACGGATTGGCAGGTGTGTGGGGAGTATCAACCCAAGTCTTTCCATAGTCGGTGGAATAACGAAATCCCACAAAGGTTCCCAGAATATCCCAGTTGAGCCCTTTGGCCGGGTCATGGAGCGTGCTCAAAAGACAGTAGGTGCCGTAATACCAGACACCTTCATAGACCAGGCTGCCGCAGGGGTAACGCCCTTCGTAGGGAGTGGGGTCGTCGTGGTAGACGCCCACGTCGGTAATGTCCAAATGCAGTGGGTCGTCACCCAAAATGGTGGCATAACCCGTTGTCCTCCTCGTGCCGCCGGAAGCTGACCGAATACCCTTTACCGTTCCGTCGGTCCACGGGGAATATAAGTTCCCGTTGGCGGCCCAGGAGGGATACCATGTGTCGGCGTGTTCGTAGCGGATGTGCCGACCGGTAAAGGCAATGCCGGTGATGTCGGTGGACTTTTGAAAGGGACAATCCGCTGGCGGCTGTGAAGGCCACACCATGTATGGAAATGGTTCTTCCTGCGCCGCGCAGACGTGGTTCGCCCGGAGGTTCCAGAGCATGGCGGCCGGACACACGATTACAAACGCCAGGAATATCCGGGTGGCAGCCGACACTTGAAAAAGCTCTCTCAACATGTTCATTGACCCTTCCTTTCTCCCCGGACGATTAAGAAGTGCGAATGGTCACGGTTCCTGAGGTGAAGTCTTCGGGGAGAGTAATTGACCCATCGGCGCGCCGCTCGAGCTTGCGTCCATCCAGATCGGCGCGTCTTATTTTTCCGCTTCCCTCGATCCTGAGGCGCAAGCGGCCGTTACGGAACCGCAGGTCGGCAGAGACCGGCGGACTCTGCGGATAGAGAGCCGGCTTGATCACCACCCTGGCGCCCTTGAACCGAATCCCCAGAACATGGCGCACCGTAAACAGTGCAATCTCCCCGCTGGTCCAAGGGATGAGCCCACAGAATTTGGTATTCGACCGCAGGGTCGGAATCTCCTCGAACCAGAACCCCGTCCTTCCGCCCTGGACGGAATTCAGCCATTCCAGAACACGGCGGCTTCTTTCGTACAAGCCCGCATCGTGCAGCGCGCGTAAGATGAAACAACTGGCAAAGGGCCAGGGACCCGGCGTATCCTGCTGCGAACTTGAGTTGTACCGCTCGTAACCTCCCCCAAACCAGCGCGAGTTCCAGAGCTGCTCAAGCTCGTCGAGAGTCTTCTGGGCAAGGGAGGACCGCGGATCGATTAATCCCAAGGCAATCACCACCGCCGCCGAGGCATCGGGATTCAGGCGATTGTTCTTTTCCGTCCGGAAAGGTACCTCAGGATTCCTGCCGCGGCCAGTGGGAATGAGATCGGCGATTTCACCCGTCACATTCCGCCTCTTGATGAGGTGACCATCCGCAACCAGGGCCCGCGTGGGATGCCGCAGCATGGCTTCGAGCGTGCGGTTTGCTTCCTTCGTCCATCTCTCCACGCGGTCTTGGGCATTCAGCAGGGGGGCCAAATCAACGGCATCCCGTAGCCCTCGCACCACGTAAGCCTGATAGATCAACTCATAGGCATCATCGAAGGTTCTTTCCCAGAATTCCCGCCGATTGTGAACCATGCCGGTTTCATCGCGGAAGATGGGTTGCAAAGGCCTCTCGATGACAGCGAGAAGCTTCGCCCGATGGTCGCGCACCAGAGACTCGTCGCCGGTCCAGTCGTGGAAGCTCTTCAAGACATGAAGCAGTTCTCCCATCTGATCCAGCTCTTCTTGATCCGGATTCTCGAACCGGCCGGCAATGGCCGCAGATCCTTCGCCGCTGACCAGGTCGGTTAGAACGTGCATCAGTGCCGCGCGCGCCAACTCGAAGTGTCCGGCATGTATTGCACCCAGGGCGCTATTCGATGTGTCGCGGACCCATTGGCGGCCGTACTCAAAGATCCCCGCGTCCATCGTGCCATCGTCAGCAATCATGCCGGGAAGCCCAAAGCGCGCCTTGTCGTAAATATCCTGGAGGGTTTTATCCTGAGTCACCAGCGCAGAACTGGCATCCCAGACCGCCTTAGTGTTTTGCCGCTGCCTCTCGATCCCGTCGGTGAGAGATCGAGCCTGATCGAAGAGGGCATCGACGCCGCGCGATGGGATCTGAAAGAACCGTAGAACCTCAACCGCGGCCTTGATTTTAGGACCCACCGCGAGTGGGCCGATGCTGAGGAAACCTTCCTCCTCACTCACTTGCACCTTCGCATCACCCCTAACGGCTAATCCGCTCCCACACTTCTCGCTATTCTGAACAAGCGTCAATCCGTCCGCACGGATTTGGCCGCGAGGCAGCAAAAGCTTGATGTTTACGAGGTCTTCTCCGGCCAACCCTGCTCCGTCGAGCTGAATAGTTTCGAGAAGCGCCTCAGCGCCCGCCAGCGCTATGATGCGCTCCGTGACCTTCACAGCGCTAGCCCACCAAATCACTTCGACGGCCGGGACGCCTTCGACATTCACCCAGTGTGACTCCATTTGTTCGCCGAAGGCGGTAAATGCGAACCCGCCGAGATCAACCCGGAGAGCGGTGGAGGCGAATCCCGTCTCCGGGTCAAAGTTGAAGGCTTGCACCTTTCTTTGGTTCTGCGCGGCGGCTTCCACATCAAAGAGCATATGCGTAAAGGCCGGTCCCAGATCGGCGCGGTCAACTTGCAAGATCATCTGCGCGCGGCCGCTGCGCAGAACAAAATATTCCCGCCCATGAAGGAAAGGGAGATTGTTCAAATCTACGAGGGTAGAAAGGGCAAGGTTGGCCTCAGTTTGCTGCGGGGGCGACGCCCTGAGGCTCGCGGCCGGGACCCCCAGAGAAAGGGCGGAAGCTCCCGCCATCTCCATAAATGCTCTTCGCTGTATTTTCATGTGGCCTTGTCCTTTGTTGGCGCGTCCGCCCGCTGTGTCTTTTCGGCAAGCCTGCGTAGGGGTGTTGGCTGTCCCTTTCTGAGTGGAAACTCACTCGTTTTCAGCCCTTGGGCTGGCGCCGTTGCAGGGGTGCAAGTCGTTGGTTGACATCATCGACTGAGAATGCCTCGGGATCGAAATCGCCGCCAACCCATTCCAACATTTCCTCGTGCTCGTCGTGGGCCGGATCACGGAGGGCTTCCAGGAGGTTGTAGTAACCGGGAATACCTCCGCAGTCTTCGGGCGGCCCGTGGAGTTTGCCGCCCACACAAACTGGATAAGGAAGCTCCGGTTGGGGTGGCAGCACTTTCTCAACCACGATCCCATGCTCCCAACTATCACCAAAGTCGTAGGTGTACATGGCATTCGCGCCGACTTTGCCGAGAACCGTGAACAGCCGCACGGTGCGTTCGTTGCCGGTGGCCGGCAAGCCCATGAGCCGGTCGTTGGGATCTGGTTTCCCGAACCGCTTTTGTCCGACGCGGAAGTCATGCAGGTGGCAGTCCTCCCACCCCATCGCCACTTGCAGCACGTCGTGCAAGTGTTCCAACGTCAGACCCGCGGGCACCAGCAGCCGACGCCAGATCGGCGGCCTTGTTCCGAGAAGGGTAACCTTAATTTGGTAGATTTCCTGCGGAATCGCGATTCTCTTCGATGACATCTCAGCTCCTGTTGGCGGACAGAATACGAATCTCAGCCTCGTCTCTGGCCATCGTCGACCCTCCCTGCCCCCCCGCTGGGCATGAGACCGAAGCTACCACTACGGCAAGGTCGAGTTAAGCAGGCATGCCGAAAGGACATGCCCACTCCTCAAGCGTCAACTCTTCTTCTCCAGCACCAGAACCCAATCTGCATACGTCGGAGTGATGGGAGCCGGCCACGCACCTGCGGAGTCCGGCGTCACATCACCCAGATCATGCTGCTTTCCCGCCGCGGGATCAAAATAGAAAGCGCGATACGACACGTTGGCTTCCAGGCTTTTCACCGTCGGCGGATTCCATGCCGGTGGAATAAAGATCACGCGAACCTCCCCGGGAATCCCCGCGGCGTAAGGCCGCTCGTAGTTCTCGTTGCTCCAGTGCGGGTCCACCCACTCCGAATGCGCTTGGAAGCGCCACCACGCGTAACGCATCAGCAGTCCCTTGCCCAGCCCGATGTGCTGCGAGCCAGGGAGTTCCGCGGCCACATCCCAGGGCACATCACCCCACGTACGTCCGTGCGGCGAAGGGCCGAAGGGCCGCTCGCGCGTGTTCACTTGCCAAATGCCGTTCGCGCCATAAGTGTGCCCTCCCGCGCCGTTCAGGATGCACGTCCAAAACATGAAACGCTGAATCTCCTGCCGGCTCGCTTCCATGATTCCCTCGTAGCACACTTCCCCGGCCAGCACCGGCATGCTCGGAGTCTTCAATTGTGCGCCGGTGATCTTATCTTCCGTGTTGGGGATGCTTTTGCGATCGTTGTGCCCTGTTTGCAGCATGTCAAAATCCAGCACCGAAGGATCTTCCACCTCACTGCGGCCATTGTGAATCGTAACGGCATGGTGGTATGGATCGATGCTGTGCACATACCTCGATACTTCCGTCCAGCCCTGCTTTTGCGCGGCCACGTCCTCCTTTTTCGTTTTCGATAGGTAATAGGGCATGGCTCCCTCACCTGCCAAACACCAGAACACGGGATAAGCTCCCCAGCGCGCGATCAGATATCGCCAATGTTTTTTGATTTTGAGAATACCCATGATCGGCAAGAAGTAACCCCAGCAGGCGACAATGCAAGGTGACAAACCACACTCAATGAGGTACCGGATGCGTAAATCGGCCGCGTCAAAGTATGCGGGATTGATGCGCGCGTAATCGGCTTCCCACGGGAATCCGCCTTCGTTTGCTCCCCGCGGGTCGAAAGGTGGCATGTCGGGATACAGGCCGGCGATGATTTGAATGACCGTAAAGCCTTTCTTCACGCGATCCGCAGCCAACTGCTGAAAGTCCTCGGGCCATCGCAATCGGCTGCAAAGGCCCATCCACCACGTGTCGCCGAGCCAGAAGAAAGGCGCCCCATCTTCGTGCGCAAAATGGCGTTGGTCGGTTGCGATGCGCACGGGGCCGTGCTTCCGCAGCGGGTTGTCCCCCTGGTAAGCGGTAACCTCCAGCACCCCGTGGCGCCCGTGCAGATCACCGTTGTCGCTCGCCACGGTTCGGTAAGTGTAACGGCCGGGAGCCGCAGGTGAGTATCGAATCCGCCAGGTTTGTTCGCCCGCCCAGAAAGCCGGGACGGTTTGCTCACGCCCTTGCGGGTCCGTAAACACCACGTCCAAATCCACGTCGTTGAAGGGGTCGGCGTAGGCTTTCCCCGAGTTGTAGGACCATTCCGCCACGCAGTGGGCAATTCCATACCGCGCGGGGTCCTCGACTTCAGGCGTTTTACTTTCCTTCCCTGCGCCGGCCCCGCCCGCTGCATTCGTCGCGAGGGGAGCGGACCCTGCGGCCAGAGTCACTCCCGCCTTCTCCAGAAAAGATCGTCGGCTGACTTTGCTCATTTCATCCTCTTTCTTTGGGAAGTACCAAAAATGAAAGGTGGGATTGTAGCCCGGCCACGAGGAGCAAGCAAACAATCTCTGGCGCGTTGTCCCTGGCGCGTGCTCGCGCCCACCAACGAACCCTCCCTATGCCAAGACGGATTTGGGGCGGAGTAGGTGGGCAACACACTCTGCACTTCCCTCAGGAGAAAAATGTGCGCGGAGAGCTACATTAGGTACAAAGAGGTGTATACTTTTGCCCGCCCGAGGACCAGAAAGGAAGCTCCGGATCGCCCAAGCAAGCTTGTAAGACGATTCCTCCGCCGGACTGGCAAGGCGCTGAGCCCTACCGGGCCGGAGCGCACTCGCCCAGAGCGCATCGATACGCGCCGAAAGTGAAGACCTGCCGGTTGATCGAGGGGAATTCCGCACGGCACGCGTTTTGACCTTGACCCCTCTCTCGCAAACCTTAAGTTCGTAGTGTGCAGTGGTCCCTCATCGTCCCGGCTCTGCAACCTCAGGGACTCGAATTTCCGACAAGGAAGGAGTATCGAATTGACAAATAATATTTCGCGAAGAACTTTTATGGTTGGCGCGGCCACCGCGGCTGCGGCCCTTCGCGTTTGGGGGGCGAACGACCGCATCCGGCTGGGCATCATCGGCTCGGGCCAACGCGGGCAATTCCTGATGACCAAGGCCAACGACGCCGGCGACGTTGAGTGGGTCGCGATTTCGGATATCTATGACGTCCGGCGGGATCAAGCCGAGCAGGTGGCGAAGACCCGCGTCGATAAATATTCCAATTACCGTCAATTACTCGATCGCAAGGACATCGACGGCGTCATCGTGGCGACTACCGATCACCTGCACTCCCAGATATCCATCGACGCCTGCAAGGCCGGCAAGGACGTTTACGTGGAAAAGCCCATGACCTCGTTGCCCGAACAGGGACCGCCCCTGGTGCGCGCCGTCCGTGAGCACAACCGCGTCCTGCAAGTGGGAATGCAGCAGCGCAGCGGAGCCCATTTCGCCGAAGCCAAGCAGAAGTATTTCGATAGCGGCGTGATCGGCAAGGTCAACATGGTCAGGACTTACTGGAACGGCAACGGCGGTTATTTGACGCCTGTCCCCCCCGGCATGGAGCAGAAACCCGCGGGGCTCGACTGGGACGCCTGCCTTGGCTGGCTTCCCAAAATTCCCTGGGACCCCAAGCGCTATTTCAACCGCTTCGCTTATTGGGATTTCTCCACGGGCGGGCAGACCGGCGGCCTGTTCGTGCACATGGTCGACGTGGTCCACTGGTTCCTGAACCTGACGCGTCCCCTGGCGGCCGTGGCGGGCGGAGGGATTTACCTTTACAACGATGGGCGCGATACACCCGACAACGTCAACTTCATCCTGGAATATCCCGAGAAGATCAACGTGACGTTTGAAGCCACCATCACCGATATGATCAACAAAGGGGGCGAGGATATCGTTTTCATGGGCACCGGAGGAAGACTCTCGATTTTCCGTTACGGCTATCATTTCATGCCCAGCAAAACGAATACCCAAGCCACCGAGGCCACCGTGCCCGGCGTGAAAGATACGCACATGAACAATTGGTTTGACTGCATGCGCAGCCGCCAGCAACCCAATGCCGACGTGGTGACTGGCCACTATTCGGCCATGGCCTGCCATATCGGCAACCTCGCCTATAAACAACAGAGCCGGGCCACCTGGCAGAAGGAGTGGGATGTATGAGCATTGAAGTCGGCGTCAATATGGAATTCATCCGGTCGCAGGACAAGCCTTTTGCCGCCGGGGTGGAGATAGCCGCGAAATTGGGTTACAAGTTCGTGGAGCCGATGGTCCACAACGGGCGGGAGCTCCTGAGTGAAGCGGGGTACTTTCACTCCTTCTCTCTCGATGACGACCCCGGAGAAATGAAGGATGTCCTCGATCAAAACGGGCTGAAGCCTTCCGGCTTGAGCGCGCACTGCCCGCTGATGCGGCCGGAAATCAGCGTGCCGTATTTGCAGAAGGCCATTCGCCTCGCCGCCGCCATCGGCGCGCCCGTCGTCAATACCGATGAGGGGATCCGCCCCACTTGGGTGAGCATGGATGAGGCCTTTCAGGTGATGAAGTACACGCTCGCGACCGTGCTGCGAACGGCCGAACGCTACCGGGTTTTCATCGGCATTGAACCGCACCAGAGCATTTCCCGCACCACGGAAGGACTGCTGAAGATCGTCCACCTCGTGCCATCGCCGCTCTTGCGGGTGAATTACGATACCGGAAACGTCTACCTCGCGGGCGGCGACCCTTACGAGGGACTGAAGGCCGTCAGTTCCCTGCTAGTTCACGTCCACGCCAAGGACATTACCGTTGAGCACGCCGATGCGGAACGCGGCAAGGTGACCGGGACGCCGGTGGGATGCGCCTGTGGGGATGGCGTCATCGATTGGCGGCGGGTCATTGCGATCTTGCGCGGCGCGAACTTCAGCGGGATCCTCTCGGTTGAGTGCGGCACCGAGCAGCAGGCCGCCCGCAGCCTGGCGTATCTCAACGGGCTGCTGAGTAGCTAAAATGGGTTTTTCAGAAGGGGTCTGGAGAATTTTGGGTTGACAAAGCATTAAAGACCAATACAAGCCATTAATCCGGACAAGAAAGCTTGCGGGCTATTCATGTGCGCGTAATTTCGTCACCGCGATGCGGAGATAATCATCTGAATTAAAAGGACTTACTTCGCAGGTGGCGTTCCTGTCCGCATAAGTGGCAGATCATAACCTCCCATCGAAGGTGAATTATGAGTCAAAAAGTCTCCCGGACGACGGTCATTTTGGCGCTTTGCGCCATATTTCTTTTCGCCTTTTGCAAAATGTCTGCCCAAGACACCATTCCCTTCTTCCAAGCGGGGAAAATCCGCGTGCTGATCTTCTCCGGCCGCAACAATCATGACTGGCGCGCCACCACTCCCTTCCTGCGCAAAATTCTGGTGAACAGCGGCCGGTTTGACGTGCGGGTGGAAGAGGAGCCCGCCGGAGTTACGGCGGCGACGCTGGCGGCTTACGATGTACTGGTGCTCGACTACGAGGGCCCGCGCTGGGGAGAAATCACGGAGAAGGCCGTCGAGAACTTCGTCAAGCAGGGCAAAGGGTTGGTGGCGGTACACGCGGCGAACTACGCCTTCACGGGTCTTGAGGTATTGGCCGACAACCACAAGCCCTCCGGCCTCAAGCAACCGCCCTGGCCCGAGTATTTGCAGATGATTGGCGGTTGGTGGACGGAGGGACCGCCCAAGACTGCCCACGCCCCGCGCCATTGCTTCACGGTAAAGTTCGTGGACCGCGAGCATCCGGTCACCAAGGGCTTGGCGGAATCTTTCCGCGTTTCTGACGAGCTCTACCACAGTCCCCAAATGTCGTCTGCCGCGCACATCCTGGCCACGGCTTTCGATGACCCGGCGAATAGCGGCACGGGCAAAGATGAGCCCATTATCTGGACCGTCAACTACGGCAAGGGCCGCACTCTCTACACGGCTCTGGGTCACGACGTTTCGGCGCAGCAAGAAAGCGGTTATGTGAGCACCTTTACCCGCGGCGTGGAGTGGGCGGCCACCGGCGCCGTCACGCTTTCGGCAGCCGGCACGCTAATCAATCAGGCGCCGCCGCCCCTGCGCGTGCTGGTGGTTACCGGCGGGCACGCCTACGCCACCACCTTCTACACGGTCTTTGAAGGAGCTGACGACCTGCACTGGGTGCACGCCCTCTCGAATCATGAGGCATACCGCACTGACATCCGCAAAAAATACGACGTCCTGGTGCTCTACGACTTTACCCAGGACATTACCGACGCCGAGAAGACCAACTTGCGCGACTTCGTGGAAGCGGGCAAAGGGATCGTGGTGCTCCATCACGCCATCGCTGATTATCAGGATTGGGAATGGTGGTACAAGGAAGTCGTAGGCGGCAAATACCTGCTCAAACCCGACGGTTCCATGCCCGCATCGACATACAAAGACAGCCAAGAAGCTTGCATTCGTCCCGTCATGCGCCACCCCATCACGGCCCATATCGGAACCATGCACCTATGGGACGAAACTTACCACGGCATGTGGATTTCACCGGACGTGAAAGTGCTGCTCCAGTCCGATGCTGCCACCAGCGACGGCCCCGTGGCCTGGATCAGCCCTTACCCGAAATCGCGCGTTGTCTACATCCAGCTCGGCCACGGTGAGAGCGCCCATCTCTACCCTGCCTACCGCCTGCTGGTCCAAAACGCCATCCGTTGGACCGGCGGCAGGTAAAAGCACGGGACACGGGGTACGGGACTTGGGTCCGCGGTTCTTACTTTGACTCTCGCTACCAATCCCGCGCTACGGCGCCCCCGAATCCGAGGGAGGGCTGCGTATTTAGAATTCGCGCCGTTTGCCGGATTGCGTAGAGCGAAGTGCTGAGTTTTAGCGCGGGAGATGGACGCGAATCGCAGAGCGCAGCTCGGCGTTTTAGTGCGGGAGCCGGACGCGCATTAGCCGCATTCTGCACGTCGTGATGGACAGTCAGCCCCCCGGCTAGCTCATTGGTGGAACCTTTTGTCGCGAAAAGGGTAAGCATGGGGATTGACAGTTGTATATACAATTGTATAGTTTCATGCTATGATGAATTTACGAGTCAGCGGATTCGATTGGGATGAGGGCAACCGGGCGAAGTGCCAAAAGCATGGCGTCCCGATGATGGAGATTGAAGATCTGTTTGCGCACAACCCCCGCATTGCGCCCGACCCAATGCACTCGGTGGACGAAGACCGCTTGATTGCGGTGGGAAGAACCAGCACGGGGCGGCCTGTATTCGTGGCTTTCACGATACGGACGAAAAACAAACGCCGCCTCATCCGTCCGGTGATGGCTCGCTATATGCACGCTAAGGAGATTGCAGCTTATGAAGAAGAAAGTGCCACGCCTTAAAACCGATAGGCAAGCGGAGGCATTTCTTGCTCAAGACCTTTCCAGCCTTGATTTTTCGCAGTTTAGACCGGCACGGTTTGAATTCGAGAAGAAAGACGAGCAGATCAACATGCGCGTGCCGAAGCAGTTGCTGGAGGCGGTGAAGGCTCGGGCAAAGGTGCGCGGCATCCCCTATACGCGCCTCATTCGGGAAACCCTCGAGCAGGCAATGGCCGTATCAAAGTAACAACTGGTTGTTTCACAAAGGGTAAGTTCTGCAACTCTCCGCCGCCACTACCAGCTATGGCCCCGTGGCCTGGATCAGCCCTTACCCGAAATCGCGCGTTGTCTACATCCAGCTCGGCCACGGTGAGAGCGCCCATCTCTACCCTGCCTACCGCCTGCTGGTCCAAAACGCCATCCGCTGGACCGGCGGCAGGTGAAAAGGACGGGAGACGGGACACGGGATACGGGACACGGGGCTCGGGTCCGCACTTGCTCATCGCGGCTGCTCGGCCGCAACTTTGGCACGGCATCCTTAACTGAGGAGGCGAAATATGCACAACAGATATTCAGCCTTAGGTTGGCTTCTGGCTCTGTGTTTTCTTTCCACTATGACCTTACAGAGAGCAGCGGCCCAGGACACTTCGACGCCGGACGAGCGGGCGCAGTGGGCGGAGATTACCCGCAAACTGGAAACCGCGCCGTTGGACGAAGCCGTGAACAAGCAAGGCGAAGGGGCATTCAAGCGGGTCATGGACGTTCATGACTTCCACGTGCCGCTGTGTGGGGCTCTCTTTACTGAATTCAATGGAATGAGATACGTTTACGCGCGTACGATCACGCGGCAGTTCATGCTGGCCAGCGCCGCCTTCATGATTGAGAATCCGGACAAAGCTTCCGATAATAACGCCATGAATCTATCCGCCGTGGAAAGCGTCCTGAAGACCTACCAGGCCATCCTGCAACAAAAACCGGACGCCAAGGCCAAACCTCTGGATGATTTGCTGAAGAAACAGAGCCAGGGGAAGCTCAAGGATTCTGTGCAGAAGCAGTGCCACTAAGTAGAGTGAACGGGCGGCTTGCGCAAAGCGCAGCTCTGCATTTTAGCCCGGGAGATGGACGTGAATCGCAGAGCTGCGCTCTGCGCCCGCCCGCTATTGTTCGGGCAATAGCTCGATTACTCCCGTTTTGCCCTTGGCATATGCGTGCCGAGCACATTTGTTTGCTTCAAGAACGTAAACTGCCGGGATGCCTATCGTCAGCAGTACGTCTTCGGCTTTTGAATCGAGGGAAGTGACCGCAGTCTCGTCGTACAAGGCAAGTCTGGTATGGGGCGGCAGATAACAAAAATAGCTCCTCAGTTCCCTGGGGGAGATTCGTAATGAACCCGGTATGCGGTCGAAATCTGTTTCTGCATGTGTGCTGGGGCGCAAATCAATGATCATGAGGCGCTCGTCCCGGACCGCCCACTCTGCGAGCAGCGCAGGGGAAATCAGTATGTACTCCAATCGATCTTTAGGGTTGTCTTGCTGGGTCCGCGACGGGCACCGTCCTTCCGGGCCCTGAAGCGAGCACCAGATCAGAATCAAGAAGATGCCTAGAAAACAGCAGGTTAGGAAAACCGACATGCTATACCTCTGTTTTCACGTGGCCTGCACGGCAAGTCAGTAAGCGGCAGAAGGATGACTGCTCCGCAGTTAACCCGCCCGTTGCTTTTCTCCCTGTTTGACACTGCCTGGGAGGTAGCTTGCCACAAGCGTCAGGAGCTCCGAAGGCGGTAAAGGTTCTCCCAGATAATCTTGAGCGCCCAACTCTATGGCCTCGAGGTATCGGGCGGAATCGGCATAGCGGTCCAGCACCAGGACGGGAGTTTGACGATGATTTTCGATGACCCGAGCTAGAATGGTGCGTCCCGCCCAGTGGGGACCGCCTTGACTTATGATGATGAGGTCAAAGGATTCGTTCTCAAGGAATGTCGCGCCGTCCGTAAACGTGCCAATGGAGCGAACGTCGTACCCAGCCCGCTCCAGCACTTGCGAATAGTCCAAGAGGTCGTCCAAGTTCTCGTCAACGACGAGTATTTTTGCCGTGAAATGATTCACGGGATGCGGCGCCACACTGCTTTCTCTTATTTCTCTTTGCATAGTTTTATGCTCCTGAATGTCTCCCGATCCGGACTCCGCCTGAGGGAATCATATGCCTTAGAGTCATCTTCCAGATATTGTTGCCACGCTGCGCTGCCCACTGCCTCTTTATCAACCGTAATCATGGTTTATCCACCTCAGCCTGCGCCTGTGGCCGGCTACTTTTGCTCTGGCGGGTATTGCTTGAACATTTTCTTGACAGATTCGAGGACTTGTTTTTCATCTCCTTTCTGTTTGTCGGAGACGCTATCGACCGTCGCCTGCCCCCGCCAGACGAGTTCTTTCTTCTTCACATCCCCCATGTCCACCGCGAGCATGCCCATCATGCGAGGTTCCGCCTCGGTTTCCATATCCATCATGCCACCCATACCTCCCCAGCCACCCCAGTGGCCCCAGCGACCGCCGCCCATCCCGAAACCGTCATCTATTGTTGTGGAATCCATAACCTCTTGCTCGACCATGTGGTAATAGATGTACAGATCAGGATGCTGGCTTGCCTCGACCTTTCGCAAGCCCTTCTGGGCGAGCTCGGCATCCACGTCTTTCTCGACCCATTGCCGATAAAAGCCACTGCCTGGGTGCTTGGTGGGCCGCCACGCGTAAGTGTGATAGCTGGCAAAAGGCGTGCCGGTTTGCCAGTTAACCTTGACCGTCTGTGCCAAGGCGCTGCTCGCAAACAGCAGAAAGCACCCACTCATCAGAATCGAACGGATTGTTCTACCCATTTCTCCATTCCTCCTCTAAGTGTAGGTTGCTCATCACAACCAAAAGATCCCATGGTCTTTTCTGTCAAAGGGGGCTTGGCCCCCGGCTCTGATCTAGGCTGATCCTGAACGAGGCGGAAGGTACTTTGCCACCAACTCGGCGATCTCCGAGGGCGGAAAGGGTTTCAGCACGTAATCGCGGGCTCCCAGTTGTATCGCCTCCAAATAACATGGAATTTCTACCGAGCGTGTAAGGATAAGAACGTGGGTGCGACGGTCCTTCTCAATCGCGCGCGCCAACACGCTGCGACCTTCAAAGTTGTATGTCCCCTGACTTACCACGACCAAATCGAAGACCTGTTCCCCCAAACAAGAGGCGGCCTCATCGTAGCAAGCGAAGGCCCGGACCTCATAACCAAGCTGGTTGAGGATGGCGGAATAGTACTGCAAGTCTTCCACGTCTTCGTCGACCACGAGTAACTTGCCTTTCCACGCTCCCCGCTGCCGCTGGGTCTTTGCGTCAAGCGCACTTAGACTTCCCATAACTCACCTCCACACAGTCGAATTCGTTATTTCCGGGCGCGGTACCGTGGTCCGCGTGACCTCGGGGATGCACTTCGAGCTAGCCATTCGTAAAGGCCTCCCGCAACGAATTGCCTTCCGGGGTCGACACCAGAGGCTGGCTTCTTGAGACCCTGCTTCCCACGAGCGCCTTGGGCGCAGCGTTTCGCGACATGCGCCCCTGCTCTGTCTGCAGATAGCGGCTCCCGCCCCTGCGGAGCAAATGGCGAAGCCTAAGCCGGGCCTTGTGGAGTTGTGACTTCGACGTTCCCGCTGAGATGCCTAACATCTGGGCAATTTCGGTGTGGGCATATCCCTCCACGTCGTGGAGAGAGAACACCCGGCTATAGCCAAGCGGTAACTCTGACATAGCCCGCTCCAAGTCCAGTGGGTCAATTACGCCGAGCGGAGCCGTCCCCGGGTCCCCCAATTCCTCGGCAGAAGGAGCGGATGGTTCGCCCAACTCGTTCCCTTCACCCAGCGGACTTTCCGTGCGCGACTTCTTTCGGTGCTGCATAAGCACGACGTTTACAGTCACGCGGGTTAGCCAGGTCGTGAAAGCTGATTCACCCCGGAAGGTGTCAATCTTGCGAAAGAGCTGGAGGAAGACCTCCTGCGTGAGATCTTCCGCATCTGCCTTATCCCAGGCCATGCGCCGGCACAACCTGTATACGCGTCGACTGTGCATTTGATAGAGGCGCTCAAAGTCCACTGCCCCACCAGCGCGGGGTACCTCCCTCGCGCCACAGGGCAACAACTTTTCAGGGTTAGGGGCGCGAGCCGCTGGCGCTCGACGATTGCGCGGGGCCGGGTCACCTGCCGAGCGGCAGTCGGTTGGAGCGTTTAAACCTCCCCACGCGCGGGGCCAGTCTGAACCGACCGCGTCACCTGCTCCTCTGGGAGCTGTCAGCGGAGTGGTCGCTGGGCCGGATAGAAGGCCCGCATGACATTCCATTGCATGCCCTGCAATTTGTACATTCGGATTTGCGTCCACAGGATTGTCCTCCATGAGCATGAATTCTAGGTTTTCAAGGCTTGTTTTCCAGCGTTCTTGGTCCTGGCTTGCCGTCGAATGAAAGGGTCGGGCAAGTGGTCCCTCGGGCGTAACCTCCTTCTCGACCTCCTCGCGGCCCTTATCGAGATCTGCGCGAGGCGAAAACCCAAACGGCCGGAACTGGCGGCGGGGTGACCGGGTTTGCCCGGCGCTTGCCCGTCGAGGCGTGTTCCCTTGCTGCCTGACATGCACCCCGCCATTCCGTTTCAAAGCTGTGCCTCTGACTTGATCGCTCCCCCGTGCCTGGAAGCCCTCGGAATCGCCGGTCTCCGCACCCGGTAGTCGTGCCCGCGGAAGCTGCCGGCAATTCGTTTTGTTCATAGGTTTTATCCAATTCCGCGGTGGTGTTCCTCCGATACAGTGGAGCCGTCGCCTACTTCGCTGCGCGAGCCCCGCCGTTACTCTGCCCGAACAAGACCTTCTCCCTCCAGCCACTTAGATCCATCTCCGTTATCACTCGGGTACCGGCGCCTTTGGTATCGTAGGTGATTGCGGTTTCGTTGAACTTCTTACCCTGGCCGACCAGCTTTGCGGGGATCTGGGCAACAAGTTTACCGTTCTGGTAGAACCCTATTTCGGGCGTCGGGGAGTTATTGTTTAAAACCACCCTGTACTCCCCGGACGGCAAAGTCGGTCCGCCGGGAATTCGCGCCGCTCGGTCAATCTCGACACTCGCTGACTGTTTTGAAGAATGGCCAAAGTCGAAGCTCGGAAACTTCGCGAATGCCATGCTGGCTGCAACGAGAACTGCGGCCGCTGCCACCATTGATTTGTTCACCATATCTTTTTTCATTTTTTCGGTCCCTCCTTTATGCCCCATTGTTCGACCTGCTGGCTGAACGCGACTTGCTTCCAAACCAGCTAGAACGAACCTGCCCTCCGACCTTAATGCGGAGGAAGGGCTTAAACCATACCAACTGACTGCTAATTTCAAGTGGAAACTCTAGTAGCGCATGTCCAGCCTCGCGGGTAGTGGAAAACCGCGAAATCCGCCTACCCTGTGCAGCCTTTCCGCAAGCTCGTGGGGCTTGGCCGGGCCGCGGGGCGCTGATCTGCTGGGTGTTGCCGACAACGCTGAGATCATCGTCGGAGTAGCTACCAGCTTTTTGCTCTCACAATACCGTCTGCCTGGTATTCCTTGTCATGGGGCTCTGCTGGTAGGCTGAGGAGGGTCGGCGTGGGGAAGTTCGATATTGAAGCTACGCTCGACAAGGCCAGTCAGTGGAAGGAGTGACTTCAAGTGCTTAGGGGCCAGCCACTGTGCTTTCCATCAGAGAATGGAACCATTCCAGAGGGCGCTGTTACCCACTCAGCCGCTAGTGGCTCTCCTATAGTATTCATGCGGCAGGGGATACAAGCAGTGTTCGCCAGGGTTGCGGACCTTCTCCGCAAGAAGAACGGCGGTACCACTTTGACGTCGCCGTTGCCCGCGGCCCGTTCATGGATGGGCTCCCTTGCTATCATTGGGCTTGTGACCAACGATGAGGACCGCCGACTACTGGCCGGGATATGCAGCCGATACGGCTGGCATCTGCTATTCGCGGACACATGCGAAGAGGCCCGTGCTGCGTTGGATAAACTGAAAGCCCCGGTGATCCTATGCGACCGCGATCTTCCCGGCAAAGGATGGCGGGAAACAGTGGAAGGTTTGGCGTCATCTCCCCACCGTGCTTGTATCATTCTTGTGTCCGGGGTGGTTGACAGCTACTTATGGGACGAGGTCGTGCGCACGGGCGGGTACGACGTCTTACCCAAACCCTTACGAGAAGATGAGGTAGTTCGTGCCGTCAGGCTGGCGTGGTCGTACTGGAACACCGCGACAAAAACAGCGGGGCTTCCGGGCAAGAGACGGGCCCTGAAAACCTAAGAGATTATGCCCTTCCTCACAGCGTACAAAATCAACTCTGCAATGCTGTGCAGATTGAGCTTGTCTTGTAGGTTCCTGCGGTGCGTCTCCACCGTGTAAAGGCTGAGGTTAAGTGACGTCGCAATATCTTTATTCGACTTGCCCTCCGCCAACAGGTGCAGGATTTCCCGCTCCCGGGAGGTGAGCAGCTCATAGCTATCTTCGGCCCCTCGTCTTCTCATCTCCCGCACATAATCTTCAACCAGGATCTTGCTGATTTCGGGGCTGAAAAACGCCTTTCCTTGACTCACCGCCTTGATGGTTTCAATGAGGTCATTTTCCGCAGAGTCCTTCAGGACATAGCCCTTGGCTCCGGCCTTGAGCGCCCGCAAGACATAGCCTTCGTCCGAATGCATGCTCAAAATTATAATTGCCGCATGCGGCAGCAAAGCACTGATTTGTTGGGCGGCCTCGATGCCGCTCAGGTTGGGCATGGCGATATCCAGAACGACCACATCCGGTTTCGTGGCCTCCGCCCGCTCCACTGCCTGCCGGCCGTCAGCGGCTTCACCGACCACCTCGAATCCCGGGTGCCTCTCCAGCAGGAGCCGCAAACCTCGGCGCATAATGTTGTGGTCATCCGCTAACAAAATCCGAATCTTTTTCAATTCCACGAGCGTCTCGGCTCCCTTCGGCATGACTGAACGGCAATTCTATCGCCACAATCGTTCCGCTTCCCGGCGCGGAATGTATCTCGCATTTGCCTCCTAACCCGGCAACCCGCTCCTCAATACCGAGCAACCCGAGTCCCTTCGTCTGCCTTACGTCGAAACCCTCACCGTCATCCTGGATAGAAAGTAACAACCGGTTTGGTTCCTGCTGAACTCTGATCCGGACCTTTGTGGCGCGAGCGTGACGGGAGCAATTGTGCAGCGCTTCCTGAACTACACGGTAGATACAGGTTTTGTACTCGTCGGAGAAATCTTCCGACACAAGCTCCGTGGCGACACTCACGTCCATAGAAGTGCGCTTGGATACTTCACGGGCCTGCCATTGCAAGGCGGGCACCAGGCCTAGATCATCCAGCATGGACGGTCGAAGAAGCAGGGCCATATTTCGAACCACTCGCACCGAATTTTCCACCAAGCTTTTGACCGTCTCGACATGATCGCGCGACTGTTCATCGGTCTGGACCGCAGCTTCGGCCGACAAATTACGCAGTTCCACAAGGACCGCCGACAATGCCTGGCCCACTTCATCGTGGAGCTCGCGCGAGAGTGCACGGCGCTCGTTCTCTTGCGCTTGCACAAGCCGGGCGGAGAGCGCCTCGAGATCCCTTCGCGCCCCGACAACCTCCTGATACTGAGTGTGCGCTTGGGCTTCCAATCCCAGAATCTTCCGAGTGCTGAATGCGGCCATCCCCAATCCCAGCAGAAGTGTCGCCAAGAGAATTATTGCCAGCCGGGTTTGGAATTCTGACAAGAGGTAATCCACCCGGTGGTTGCCGGCGTTCAACTGCTCTTCGTTGATGTACGCGATGCGGTCCGCGATGGCGAGCATCGCCGCGCGGCGAGGGAAGATCTCATCCCGAAGGAAAACGTATCCCTGGCGTCGGCGCTGGTTGGCGTCCCATTGGAAAGTCGGGGTGAGGATCTGCCAATAACCGGAGAGCCCCGCCGACAGCTCGGTGTAGTATTGGCGCTGGCCCGGATCGAGTTGGCGGCCGAACGATTCCAGTGAGGATTCCATTTGACGGTGTACTTCTTCGAGGCTTGCACGGTATACCTCGGCACGACCCGGCTCGGGCTCCAGCAAATAGTCACGAACGTAGGTTCCGGAGAGGTAAAGTTGGGATCGGATGTCATTGAGCGCATGATTGTTCGCAAGAAACTGTCTTCGAATCTGGGTGTCATTTCGTCTGATTTTCTGGAGAACTCCGATGCCGTAGATTCCCGCGAGAGCCATGATTGCCAGAAGGCCGCCAAAACCAGCCGTCAGGGCAAAACGGGTGCTCAACCGGAGTCGATCTGAACCGCGTGCGTCGGCACCGCTCATCACTTCCTCCCGAGTGTGCGCTGCCTCCGAGAGAAGCAAGCGGCAGTGGCTCTTGCTGCCAGAGCCGGTGTCCAAATTGGCTTCTTACAGACTAAACCCCTGAGGGGGCCGAGGGGAAGGACAGAATGCTTTTTTGAGCCCTTATAGTGGCGAATTATTGCGACCCCTGCTGCGACGTTCCACCACACAGCGGCTTGCGAAGGCTTGAGACAGGAACTTCCAAGAAAATCGGTTGCGGGAAATCTGCTTGTCCGGCATGACAAGGGGAGAGGGCGTCGTCCCACTCTGAGGGATCGCTTGCTCTCCTTATCTACTTTCTTTGATTCTGTGGTTTCTTCTGGAAATCGATGATTCCGTGCCGCAGATTTCTATGGCAGCTCGGCGCCACCAACTGATGATGACCAGCAGTTGCCCGGGGCCAAAATAACGCCGTTAGACAAGCCCCCAGAGTCGATGCGCTGAGCCTCTTTCGCTTCAGGCCAGCGTCGCGAGGCTTTGACGGGTCGGAAGACTAAATCAGCGTCGGCCCCCGCCAAAACCACCTCCATGGAAACCGCCCATCATGCCACCACCACGGAACCCTCCCATGGAACCACCGCGGAAGCCGCCCCCCGCCATTCCCATCCGACCGCCCGCCATGTTTCGAGGTAGAGCGCGGAATCCGGCTGATCCCGGCGCGGCTTGATGTGCGAGCGGCGGCAAGCTCGCACGGCCGCGGGCTCCGGCGACCGCATAATGGTAAAAGCCACCATATCCACCCCGGTAGCCAAAACCATAGTAGGGCGCATAACCCACCATCCACGGTGAGAAAAATGGATAGCCGAAGGGGCCCCACCCCATTCCGAATCCCGGCATGAAAGCAAAATCCCACCAGAATGGGTCCCAATACCATCCAGGTCCCCACCATCCACCGTCCATCATGAGCTCGTTGGCGGCATCAACATTCGATTCCGTGGCGTAATCGCTTCTCAACTTGCTCCAACGGTAGAGGGGATCTTCCTCGATCTGGTCCTTGTTGTACTTCTGCCGGACAAGGGGTTGTGATTCCGCCAGCAGCACCTCATGCCCTTTTGTGAGCTTGACCTGCTGATTTCCTTCGAACGTTACAGCTTTGCCCTCCAGGACTTTCACGGAAGGATGGTTGGCCGTGAAATCGTACAATCCCTGTTTTTCAATTCGGGTCGTGGCGCCGTCCACCACTACGCTGACGTCGTTTTCTTTGAACAGTTCATCCACTTCCACCATGGCGGAACCGTGGGTCAGTTGCACCTGGGTATCCGCCAGCCCCGGCGAGATCATCTTCACTTCGCTGTTGTGACCGATCCGCATGAACACACCCGGCGTCAGTAGTATTTCAGCATTCCCGCTACCGGTGTCCAACACCTGATTGGGTTCGAGGTACGTTGTACCCACTGACCTCGGCGATTGTATTTGGCCCTGCACCGAGACTTGGCCTTCGACGTAATTCAATGTCCCGGGCGGGGGGTTGTTGTTCGACGTGTCCGCCACACCAACCACTGCGGTGACAAGGAGGGCCAGCGTCGCCTGGCTAATTCGTCTCCATGTTTCCTTCATGGTTCATCTCTCCTCTTACATTTTATTAGATGCAGTTGTGCTGTAACTAGTGGTCTCGCAAGCGGTGCAGGGACTGATGTCTTGGGGTCCTATGTTCTCATGCAATGCCTATGGTTAGGCCAGGAAAGGGGACGTTTCATCTCTTCCTTCTACTTAGTTAGATGCAAGTTGGTTGCATGAAACAGACTTGCGACCCATGAATAGGCCAGAGCGACAGAGGGTGTGGCGCAGACCTCCGCCTTTGGGGTCTGCGGTTCTTACTCGCGCTATCAAGTCCAAGGTTGCCCCTGTCGCTGAGATTTGTGGTTTTCGCTACTGAAGTGCTCTGCGCCAACCCGCCAAGTGGACGGTGCAGGCCTAGTTGGCGGGGACGGCGCGCTCCCGCGCCCATTCGCGCAGAGCCTCGATTTTTTCTTTCATGGTGACGGACAGCGGGTAAGTGGCGCGCAATTCCTCCAGGAGCATGGCGGAGGACAGCGGTGCTTTTCGTTCAAAGGCGGAGTAAAGCGCGGACTTCACGGCTTCCTCAATCTCTGCGCCGCTGAAACCCGCGCTTGCCTCCGCCAGTTGGGGGAGGGCAAACTTCGCGGGGTCCTGCTGATGCTTGGCGAGATGAATGGAAAAAATGGTCTGGCGTTGTTCCGCATCCGGCAGGTCCACAAAGAACAGCTCATCGAAGCGGCCCTTGCGAAGCAATTCCGGGGGAAGCGCGGAAATGTCGTTCGAGGTCGCCACAATGAAGACCGGAGATTTCTTTTCCTGCATCCAGGTCAGGAACGCCCCGAACAGACGCAAGGAGAGGCCACCGTCCGCGTCGGAGGTCAGCGCCGCGTGGGGAAACATCTTCTCGATTTCGTCGATCCAGAGCACCGCCGGCGCCTCGGCTTCCGCCACCAGGAGTGATTTGCGCAGATTCTTCTCCGAGTCACCCACGTACTTCTCGAGCAGCGCGCTGGAATCAAACTGGAGCAGCGCCAAGCCCCACTCCCGCGCCACCGCCTTGGCACACAGGCTTTTTCCGCATCCCTGAACGCCGAAAATCAGGATGCCCTTGGGAGGGTCCAGGCCAAAGCGCTCGGCCTCCGGCGAAAAGGCCGCCCGGCGCTTCTCCAGCCAGGCTTTCAGATGCGCCAGTCCGCCCACCGACCCCAGACCGGACTCCGGCTTCAAAAACTGAATGACGCCCTGATCTTTAACAAGCTGGGATTTGGCCTCCTGTACGGCTTCGAGGGTGGTGATGTCGAGACAGGACTTTCCCAGGATGGCCTGCGTCAAGGTGCGCCGCGCTTCGTCCAACGTCAGACCTCGCAGGCTGCGAACCAGCACCGGCATCTGTGCCGTGGGCAATTCGTTTTTTAAGTGTTGTCCGCCGATTAATTCCCTCAGCGTGGTCTTTACCAGGAGATCCAATTCGGCCTCTCCGGGCAAACCCAAAACGAAGCGCACCGTGTCTTTCTCCAGCTCGACGGGGATCGTTACCACCGGTGAGGTAATGATGATGGCGCGCCGCGCCCGCCGGAATTCCTGGGTGAGGTCGCGAAGTTTCCGCACAATGACATCCTGTTCCAGGTACTTGTGAAAATCCTTGAGAACAAAAAGACCCTCGCCGGTAATGGTGCTGATGCTGGCCAGAGCCTGGGCGGGCTCGTGCGTGTTGTAGATCGCGGCACCCCCCGCCCTCGCCAGCCCCGTCGTCACCGCCCATTCGTAGAGAGGCATACGGAGATCCTCCGCCACGCTCTCCAAGATAACGGCCGCGCGCGCCTCTTCCCAGGTCTCCACGTAAATGATCGGATTGTCGGAGTTCACGAGCAGGGCGAGTTCGCGGCGTGGATCCATGTCCGGCATACGTTAGGCGGTGAGCAGGGAACGCAGACTTTGCACTTCTCATAGTCTGCGGCTCTTCCTCCTGGCATATTACTACACACCTTGACGTTTATTGTATTTAGAACCGCTGGCTGGCGCAGGGGGCCGCTAAAAAGCGACTGTCTGCGCCAGCCCACATGACGGCGCCGCCCAATTGTGGTGCTTCGGAACTCGACATGGCGGGTTGTGCGGCTGCATCTTGACCGGATCGCCCAAACCGTATCCGAGGCCACACCGGGAAGTTATTCCGAAGTGGATATACCATTCGCCTAAGCCGTCATCTGTGACCTCAGGGCGGCAAAGCGAGCAACCCTGGCTTGAAGGTCCGCGGCGCTCGGGCACTTTGTCGCGATGGGGGTTCGCCGTAAGGGGATCCGTCAACCGACGCACCGTCCCTCGTTCCGCATTCACCCGGTGGAGCGCCGGGTAGGGCAAGCCAGGCGTCTTGTGATTGCATTCACCCCTTCGAACAGCGCCTGAGGTTGTGTGACCCGCAGGTGGCCACGGCCAATTCGTTTTGGGAATTGACCGTGGGTTCGTCATCGAAGAAGATGCCCACGCACACAGGCAGTGAGGGTGGAGACCCGCCGTTTTCTTATCATCGGGGACGGTGGCGAGAATTCTGCAAAAGCAGCGCGAATTCGCTACAATAGATTTGTGGAGTTCGAGTGGGATGCCAAGAAAGCCGCGAAGAATCTGCGGAAGCACAAGGTTTCATTCATTGAGGCCGCTACCGTGTTTGGTGATTTCCTCGGTACCACAGCCGCTGACCCCGCCCACTCTGCCGGCGAGGAGCGCTACATCACGGTGGGGCTGTCGAGCTTGGGGCGATTGCTGATGGTCGCACACGCCGAACGGGAAGGCCGGATTCGAATCATCAGCGCTCGAACTCTGACCGCCAAAGAAAAAAGAGCTTATGAAAACACAGAAGAATAGGATGAACGACGAATTGCGCCCCGAATATGATCTCGACAAGTTGCTCAAAGGAGGCGTGCGCGGCAAGTACGCGAAGCGCTACCATGCGGGCACCAATCTCGTTCTCCTGGACCCCGATGTCCACAAGGCCTTCCGCAGTGGAAGAGCCGTCAACGACGCCTTGCGCCTGGTCATCGAGTTGCGCAAAGTGGGAAGCTCGAAGCAAGCGTAGGGGCGCCCCTTGTGGGCGCCCTGGCGTCGGCCTTGCCTAGGCGGAGGGCAGGCACAAGGCCTGTCCCTGCGTCGTGATCGAGTTGCGCAAGGCGTAGGGGGATCCGTCAACCGACGGACCGTCCCCTCGTTCCGCATTCACCCTGCGGAACGCCGGGTAGGGCACGCCAGGCATCTTGTGACTGCATTCACCCGTTCGACCGGCGCCTGAGGTTGTGTGACCCGGAGGCGGCCACGGCCAATTCGTCTTGGAATTGACCGTAGGTTCGTCATCGAAGGAAAAGCGCACGGTGACGAGGGCGGTGACCATCACTACCCGCTAAGCCATCTCCTCGAAGATGCCACATCAGAGGGTGGACCGTTGACATTGGAAAATTGTCCGCCATACTGGGCTGTGAGATATCTGACAACAGGGAAGGGCCAACGAGCGTGTCCGCAACGAGGATAAATGAATTCAGGCTCTCAAAAATGGCTGAGGAAGCACTCCACCGCCTCCGGGTCTCTCACGGCGCTGGCCGGAGGACCCAGCGCGAGTTCGAGAGGTTAGTGCTGTCTAACCTTGCCCTGATCAAAGATAGACAGGCGCTGGGCGCGAAGAAGCCACAGGCAAGTAACCGGGTGCAAAGGCAGCGGCGAGTGGCGGGCCGGTGCCGCAGATTTGCGGATTATCTCGTCAATAATCCCCCCACTGTCGGGGTGATCCTTGGGACCCTGCGCCCATTGGCTGTGGCCGACGCCCTGAGGATGTATGCTCAGGAACTGGAAACGCTCGCCGGTGCTCGCGCTGCACCGCGCCGAAAGCCACCCCGTCACCGGGTCCATCCAATTAACCGGGAACTCGTCGATCTATTAGGATTCGTTCGGCAGCTCACAGGCAGACCTCACTGGAACGATATGGAAGTTTTGTTGCGAGAAGCGACGGGCGACAAAGGCATCAGCGGCAGGAGGCTGGCGGCTCTTTGGCACGACCACCAAAAACGTCCCCGTGGTTGGCTCAGGCGGTTTTGAGCCACCCTGCCTGAGTTATATCTGCGCTCCCCTCAAAGGAAACCCAATATCGAGAAATCAGCCCACAAAAATTGATTCACCATTTCTGGTTGGACGAAGTGTGCCCAGGGCCACTACCCTATATCTGTTGAACACAAGATCGTACAGAGGAGTTAAGGAGCGAGGGGTTAGCATATGATGAAAACGGCAGTTTTTGAGAAAGACGGCAGGTGGTGGTTCAAGTGGTGGAACATCCTCGGGGATAAAGCGTTGGCTCAAGACTGGGATGGCCCGTTCAGCACCAAAGATGAAGCAGAAGTTGTAAGGCAAAGTTTCGTGAAAGCCCGACAAGAAAAATATCCATACGAGTCATTTGAATCAGAGTAGTGGACGGCCGCCTTTTATGTCCAGCGGTCTTCGCTTATTAAGGTCGCGCGGGTATACGTCCTAAGCAGACCAGGTGGTCGCCGCTGCGACGATTCCATACTGTGGGTCCGGGTTATCATTTATCCGACTGCTGCAACAGGTGTTCGTAATTCTGTTTGTAGGCTACTCCCTTCGGGTCGAGCGTATAAGCCGTGTGGTACTCGTGCAGAGCGTCCCGAAGGTCATGCTTGCGCTCAAGAGCGTTGCCGAGAAGATAATGGGCGCGGGCGTTCGCAGGGTCAAGGCGGAGCGTTTCGCGGTACTCCGCGATTTCCCCGTCCACATCCCCCTTCACTCCGAACGCCGCGCCGAGAAGAAGATGTGCTTTGGAGTTCTGGGGGTCAATGCGCAGCGCTTCACGCTCTTCGGCGATCGCGCCATCCCAATCCCTTTTCCCCCCAAGCGCTAGCCCGAGGTCTGTGTGTGCGGATCCGCTGTCCGGGTCAAGGCGCAATGCTTCACGCTCCTCGGCAATGTCTCCGTCCAGGTCGCCTTTCTGCCCGAGCGCGACGCCGAGAAAACCATGCCCTAACGCGTCTTGGGGTTTAAGGCGGACTGCTTCACGCTCTTCGGCGATTTCCCCGTCAATGTCGCCCCTATTCCCAAGCAGCACACCAAGAAGAAGATGTGCTTCCACATTCTGGGGGTCTATGCGAATGGCGGCGCTGTACTCACTTTCGGCCTCGGCGTCCAAACCTCGCCGAATCAATTCCGCCCCGCGCGCCACGTGGTGCCGGACTTCGGCCTGCCGCGCCTCGGCCGCCGGATCAACGGTCACGGGCTTCGTCACCTTGGCGCTCTTGAGCGCGCTAATTAGTTCATCCTCACCACCAGCCAAGCGGACTTCCTGAAGGTAGTCATTCGTGGGCTCAAAATCGATTCCGCGTTCCTGGACCAGCATGGTGACTCGGTGGCTCGGCACTTGGCCCGCCAGCAGGGCGAAAACCTGCACCTGGTTCAGGGGCTTCTTGGCGCTGGCGGGCTCGGGCCGCTTGGCGGCGCGCAGGGCCTTAAGAAATGCCTCGCTCGCGCCTGCGGCCTTGAGGCTTTGGTAAAAATCTTCGGACGGGGTGAAATCAATCCCGCGCTGCTCGATCAGCTTCGCGCCTGACTCGTCTCCGAATCCGTCCCGCACCATGCTTACGACCAGCTCCTGGCTAAAGGGCTTTGCCGAGGTTGCCGTTGTAGCGCCGTCCTTTAGGGCGGCATACCGTAGCGGCGGCTTTACGCCGCCATGGCGAGGTAAACTCGCCGCTACGTCAGCACGTGCCGACCTAAAGGTCGGCGCTACAGGTTTCTGCCGCGCCCAGGCCGGTTGAGCAAAGAAAAGCGGCGTCGCCAGGATGAGGAATGTTGGCGTTTTGCGGAATCTCATGGCCACCTCGCGTGGCTCTCGTGGACTAAGAAGGGTCTATGGGGAGATTCTACCCCAAACGAGGGAAATTGCTACCCCGGGTGCTGACCTAAAGGTCAGCGCTACATTTGCACTTTGTCTTTTGCGCTTTGCCTTTTGACTTGCTTTTTGCACTTACGCTGTGCTGTGCGAAACTCACTCCCGGTTATTGTGGGAACGTGGCAGGCGGGGTGATTTTTTGCCACCCCTCGCCGTTGAGGGAATCGAGGAACGCCAGCAGCGCGCGCTTGGTTTCCTCATCCAGATAAAAGGGCGCCAGGCGCGTATCCAGGTGCGGGTTGGGCAGCCCTCCTTTCGCGTAAATATCCAGAACCTCGGAGAGCGTTTTGACGCTGCCGTCGTGCATATAGGGGGCGCGAGCGGCGAGGTCGCGCAAGGTGGGGGCTTTGAATTTCCCGATGTCACTGCGCTTCTTGGTAACGGCGGAGCGGCCCGGATCGGGATTCGCCTGATCCATGCCCACTCCGATGTTGGCAAATTTCTCGTCCGAGAAGTTCGGCCCCTTGTGGCACTCGGCGCATTCACCCTTCTTGTTGAAAAAATCCAGGCCATCCTTCTGTTGTTTCGTCAACGCCCTCTTATCGCCGGCCAGGTAGCGGTCGTAAGGGGAGTTTCCCGATACGATGGTACGCTCGAAGGTGGCAATTGCCTTAGTAATTCGGTCATAGGTAACGGCGCTGTCCCCGAAAGCCGCAGCGAAAAGCGGGCCGTAGCCTTTGATGCTGCGAATTTTTTGCACAACCCCTTCTGTGGTCATGCCCATTTCATCCGGGTTGGTGATGGGAGAAACAATCTGCGCCTCGAGCGTAGCCGCCCGGCCGTCCCAGAATTGCGTTTTGCCCCAGGCGCGGTTGATGAGGGTTTGAGGGTGGCGAACTCCCGGCTTTCCATCCACACCCCTGGAAAGCGGCGTGCTGGCGGAAAAAGCGTGGGCCGGTTCGTGGCAGAAGGCGCACGAGACCACGTCGTTCGAGGATAGCCGCCCATCGAAAAAAAGCACTTTGCCCAGTTCGGCGCGCGCCGGTGAGTAAGGGTTGTCTTCAGGCCAGGGAATGGGGGGCAGGCCCAGAGGGGTGGGGTAATCGGCTGAACCAGATTGAACGCTTTCGGACAGGAAATTGTGACCCAATTGCCCCACCCTGAGCAGCCCTCTCCGTGGCCTCTGTGTCTCAAGAGCGTTCACACAGAGAACACTGAGGATCTCCGTGCCCTCTGTGTGCAAGCTTTTCTGACCACGGAGGACACGGAGAGGGTATCGACACGAAGATGCATTTTCGCGCGCCCAAGAAAAGTTCGGGATGAGTGGTCGAGAGACCAGAGAAAGGCCGAGCAACAGAAGCCCAGCCGTGCGCACGAATCTCGAATCCCCCGCCAACTAATCACCCCCACCGGCGGGATTTGGCTTCAAAACGCGCGGCACGCGCGGCGTGATGAATCGAAAACGCCGGCCAATAATCATTTTAACCAGCAGATGATCGGTGCTGCGCGTTGCGCCCACGCCCACCCCGAAGTTGAATTCCCAATTCGGGCCGAAATCATAGTCCATTGTCGGTATGATCTGTTGCTGCTGCTGATAGAGAGGGTCAAAGCCGGTAACCGGTCCGAGCGATCCGTAATATTCCAGCCCCGCGCTGAGTTTTCGCGTCAACGAATAAGCCACCTTGAAATTGGGAGAAAAGCCCACGCCCTCGGGCACGCTCGGTCCATGGAACGACCGCTCGAGGGCGGGATTGAATGCCAGGTACCAGGACTTCCACTGCTTGTCAACGATGGGGCGAATTTCCCAAGTCCAGGTGTCAGCGGAAAAAATGGGCCGCTGGTAGCCAATTTCCGTCGAAATACTCACTCCCACCGGCCAATGCCAACTGTCCGGCACGGCCACCCGCGGGCGGATGTGATCGCCGACCCACTTGTAGCCCTGGTGGGGGCCGTAGCTGGTGAAGATGTAGAGTCCGGTCTCAAACCAGCTTGTCCAGCCCTGGGTGATCTCCACCGTTTCGTGAAGTTGATGCTCATCGGGAAGCACCCCCAGGTTCATGGTCTTGAATCCCTCGAAGGTGAAGTTGCTGTGCAGCTCCACCATGGTGCGACCGGGGGCCACCGTGTCAGCGCCGTAAACCTGGATTTCGTAGTTGCCTTGGCCAAACAGCGGCAGCGCAGCTACGGCGATCAAAACGGCGCATGGGATAAACTTTAGAATGGTTGACTCCTCACCGGATTCCCCTCACCCGACGATTTTACACCCCTCTCCAACATCTCAGTCAGCGACAGCAGTTTCGGCAAGCATATACCGTCCCCTTGGCGCTCGCACGGTAAGCATCCGCCGGCTACACCGCTCTGTAGCGCTATTTCCTGGGACCTTGTTCTGGCGCGACGATTCTTCTCTGTGTCCTCTGTGACAAGCAAAGCTCTCGCACAGAGGACGCTGAGCAGCTCTGTGCGCTCGGTGAGAAATCTTTTGGAACCCAGAGGACACGGAGGGGCTGATTTTGGAGCGGCTCTGCCGCTTTGCACAAACTTTTTGTCCGAAAACCGCTCCACACGCGCATCCGATTTGGTTACCTTCTTGCAGCGAATTCGAGCATCCTGGGCAGCGTGTGGGAGTTGGCTCACCGAGCCTTGTCCACACACTCAGCGAGGTGCAAAATCCATGAGCAGCAGACGAAACTTCCTCAAGTCCTCTGCCGGTCTGGCAGCGACGATTGCGGTGGGCCCGGTGGTCGGGGCGCAGGCGCCGCCCATGGCTTCGCTTCCCAAGGTCCGCTTCGGCGACGTGGAAATCAGCCGCCTGATCATGGGCAGCAACCAGTTTTATGGATTCTCCCACTTCAACGGTCTGCTCGATAAATTGATGGTGGATTGGAACACCCCTGAGCGCGTTTGCCAAACGCTCATCCAGTGCCAGAAGAACGGCATCAATGCCTATCAGTCTTCCCAGCACGGAAGAACCCTGACCGACCTGGAACTGTTTCGCGCCCAGGGTGGAAAGATGCACTTGATCCATGTGGATACCAGTAATGGCCCCGTGGAAGAAACGGTGAAGCTCAGTGGAGCGGGCGCGCTCTACCATCACGGGGAAATCACCGACCGCCTCTTCCGCGCGGGGCAAATGGACCAGGTGCAGGAATACACCAAGAAACTGCGCCAAGCCGGAGTGCGGGTGGGCATCGGGACGCACAAGCCGGAAGTGGTCGAGTATGTGGAAGAGCGCGGATGGGACGTGGATTTCTACATGCTGTGCGCCTACAATCGCACCCGCACCCCGGAGGAAATTCGCAAGATGCTGGGCGTGCTGCCCCTGCCCGCTTCGGAAGTTTATCTGGAAACCGATCCTCCCCACGCCTACCAGGTGGCGCGGAAAACTCCCAAGACCTGCTTCTTGTTCAAGGTCCTCGCCGCCGGCCGCTTGGCGCGATCTCCGGAAGCGATCGACAAGGCTTTTAAGGACGCCTACGACAACATCAAGCCGCAGGATTGCATCGTGGTCGGCATGTTTCCCCGCTTCAAAGATGAGGTGAAGGAAAACTGCGACCGCGTCCGGCGGATTCTGAATTCATAATTTGTTCCTTCCGGCACCCAGACCCTTGTAAGATTCCAGCTACCATGCTCCGCCAGATTCTGCATGTCGACATGGACGCATTTTTTGTTTCCGTCGAGGAGCTTGAGGATCCCTCGCTCAAAGGCAAAGCGGTCATTGTGGGAGCTGACCCCGATGGCCGGGGCGTGGTGGCGGCGGCGAGCTATGAGGCGCGCAAGTTCGGCGTGCATTCGGCCATGCCCATTGGCACGGCGAAAAAGCTCTGCCCGCACGCGATTTTCCTGCGCGGCCAGCATCGCAAGTACGGCGAGTATTCACGCAAAATCCACCGGGTCTTCGAAGAATTCACGCCCGTGGTCGAGATGGTTTCCATCGATGAGGCTTATCTGGATTTCACCGGTTGCGAGCGGCTGCACGGTTCGGCGTTTCGCGGCGCCGACCGGTTGATGCGCACGATCAAGGAACGGACGGACCTGAATTGCTCGATTGGCCTCTCGACTTCCCACCTGGTTTCCAAAATCGCTTCCGACCAGGCAAAACCCCACGGGCTGCTTTACGTTCTGCCGGGTTGCGAGGCGAAGTTTCTGGCGCCGCTGCCCATCCGCCGCATGCCGGGGATTGGAAAAGTGACGGAGCCGGAATTGCGCTCGCTGGGCATCGTGACCATCGGCGACCTGCAACAGATGGGGCGGGAAAAGCTGCGGGAACGGTTCGGGAAATTCGGCGAATGGCTCTACACCAAATCCTGCGGGCTGGATATTGAAGCCTACCAGTACGAAGAAGAGCCCAAGTCCATCAGCCATGAGACCACCTTCGACGCGGACATCGACAACCCGGAAGAAGTCGAGAGAACGCTCTCGTATCTGGCGCAACTCGTGGGCCGGCGCCTGCGCGACCACGGCCTTTTCGCGCGCACGGTGGGCCTGAAGCTGCGCTTTGCTCCTTTCAAAACCCTGACGCGGGATGCGACACTCGACGAACCTACCAACCTCGACTCCGTCATTTTCTCGAACGTGCTGCGGCTGCTCACCAACGCCTGGAACGGCAAACAGAAGATTCGGCTGGTGGGGGTGCGCTCGTCGAATCTGGAGCGCGGGGTGTTCCAACGCAATCTGATCGACGCGCCGCAACACCAGAAGCTGGATAAGGCGCTTCAGGCGGCGGACAAGGTTCGGGAGAAGTTCGGATTTGATGCGGTACAATTGGCGCGCTCGGTGGAGACGGGCGACAAGCCGGCGCGCAAGACGCGGAAGTTCCTGGGGCGGGAAAATTAATGCCGCCGCTTACTGTTGAGAAATCTAAAATGCAACTTTAGATTTCTCAAAACGAAAATAGCTTATATTGTAGCCTCTAAACTCCAAAAGGGGCAACCATGAAAACCGCCTATCTCGATATTGAAACCAGCTACGACGGGACATTCACCGATCAGCGCCTGTTCAAGGACTACCAGCATCACCGGATTACGGTGATCGGCGTAAGAATTCTGGACGGGGAGACCGACGCTTTCATCCAGTTGGTGGGGAAGGATACGACGCGGGCCAACTTGATGCTGATGCTCAAAGGGGTGGAGCGGCTGGTGACGTACAACGGGCGGTCGATTCCCGACAAGGTGAAGGGTTACGTGGGATTCGACTTCCCCGTGATCGCAGCGCAACTGGGAGTCGTGCTCGACCGGGAGTTCGCGCACCTGGACCTGTGTCCGGAATGCTGGCGGAAAGGCCTCTGGGGCGGGCAGAAGGTGGTGGAGCAGAGGCTGGGACTTAAGCGGAAACTCCCGGGCAAAGACGGCAAATGGGCCGACGAAACGTGGAAGAAATACGAAACCACCCGTGACGAGCGCCTCAAGAACGAAGTCCTCGCCTATAACCAGGAAGACGTTGTGATGTTGCGCTGCATCGAAGAGGCTTTGCAGAAAAGATAGGCGCGATGCGGCGTTTACCTTCGCGCGCCCCCTTTTCCCGCTTGCATTCGCGCCCGAGCGGGGATAAGAATAACTTCGAACCTCATGGCACCCCCACGCGACCCCCCCGAGTTCCGCTGCACGCGCCATCTTGAATTGCTGGCCTTTCGCGAGGGGTATCGATTCATTGCGGGTTGCGATGAAGTTGGGCGCGGGGCGCTGCTGGGCCCGCTTTATGCCGCTGCGGTCATTCTCGGCCCCGCGAAATCGATCCGCGGCATCGACGATTCCAAAAAGCTCACGGCGCAACAGCGCGAGTTGCTGGCCAAAAAAATCCGCGCGAAAGCTCTGGCCTGGCAGGTGGTGGCGGTCACGGCCGAGGAAGTGGACGCGCTGAATGTTTACGAAGCTTCGCGGCAAGGCATGCTGCGAGCGCTCAAGGCTCTGGTCCCCCCGCCCGATTTCATCCTCACGGACGCGATGCCCCTGCACAAAGCCGGCGAGGACTTTTGCATTCCCCATCGCGCCGTCATGCACGGCGATTCGCTTTCGGTTTGCATTGCCGCCGCGTCGATTCTGGCGAAGGTGGCGCGTGACGAACACCTGACCAAACTTGATGGCGTGTTTCCGCAATACGGCCTCGCTAAGAACAAAGGCTACGGCACGCAGCATCACTTGACTGCGCTCGCCCGCTTCGGCCCCTGCTCCGAGCACCGCAAAACCTATCAACCGGTGAAGGACTGCCTGCTGCCGCTATTCCCCATGGTGCCGTCCGCATAACCCCGAAGGTTGGCGCTTCCGCCCCGCTGCAAGTGCAAAGGAATGACCCTTCAGCATGTTGCTGCTGGTACGCTTGGAAAGCGCCGTGAGGGGTGCTATCCTGCGCGGTTAGTATACAAACAGAGTACACGAGGCCCGGGTTAGTGGCGGTGATGGATGGTGATCCGCACTTTTGAGGAACTTCGGGAACGCGCCAAAGGCCTCGGCCCGCGTCGCGTCGCCGTAGTCTCGGCGGACGATGACGTGGCGTTGACGGCGGCGGCGGAAGCATTGCGCCTGGGCCTTGCCCTGCCGGTGCTGCTGGGCGATCTCGAGAGAATTCGCGAACTCGCGAAAGCACTGGGACTCAGCGGGCTGATCGACCGCGCGGAATTCGTGGACGCGCCGAACGATGCCGCGGCGCTCGCCGTCCGCCTGGTGCGGGGGGGCGGCGCGGAAATTCTGCTGAAGGGCCATCTGCGCACCGACGAACTGTTGCGTGCCGTGCTGCACAAAGAGGACGGTCTGCGCACGGGCCGCCTGCTGAGCGACGTCATGCTGTTCCAATACCGGAATGGCGAGCGCCGCTTGGTGGGGGTGACCGATGGCGGGCTGAACGTGGCTCCCAATCTGGAACAGAAGATCCAGATTGTCGAGAACGCCATCGAGGTGATGCGCAGCCTCGGAATCGCGCGGCCGAAAATCGCCATGATGAGTGCCACCGAAGCGGTATCCGACGCGGTGCCCTCAACCCGAGACGCGCAGGCCCTGACCGCGATGGGTGCGAAGGGAGCATTTGGGGACGCGGAGGTCTACGGTCCGCTGGCCGTGGACAACGCGCTGGTGGAATCGGCGGCGGTGGCGAAGGGAATCCACAGCCCGGTGGCGGGCCACGCGGACTGTCTGGTAGCGCCGTGCATCGAGGCCGCCAACATGTTCGGCAAGGCGGCGAAGTACCTGGGAGGCTCGGCCTGCGCGCACGTCGTGGTAGGGGCAAAGGCGCCGATCCTCATTCCGTCGCGCGTGGAAAGCGCGGATGACAAGGTGAACGCCATCGCGCTGGGGGTGATCTTTGCCGCCCGTTGAGTATCGGATACTGGCGATCAATCCAGGATCGACTTCCACCAAGTTCGGCGTATTCGCCGGCTCCCAGGCCGTGCTGGTGCGAAATCTGCGGCACTCCGAAGGGGAGATGGCGCCGTTCCGGGGCAGGCCGATATTCGACCAGCAGGAGTTCCGGCGTGAGGCGTTGGAGCGTGAGCTCGTCACGGCCGGCGAGGATCCGTCCGGCTTCCATGCGGTGGCGGGACGAGGAGGACTGCTGGGACCGGTGCGCAGCGGGACGTATCGGGTGAACCAGACGATGCTCGAGCACTTGCGCGAGGCGCGCCGGGGGGACCACGCTTCGAACCTGGGAGCGGTTCTGGCGCAGGCCGTGGCCGCGCGGGCGGGGGTGGACGCCTTCATCGTCGATCCGGTCAGCGTGGAGGAATGGCCGGAGCTTGCGCGCCTGTCGGGGTTGGCGTTGATCGAACGCCAGTGCCTCTCGCACGCCCTGAACACGAAGGCAGTTGCCAAGAGGTATGCGCGGGAGGTCGGCCGGTCGTATCAGCAGTTGCGCTTGATCGTCGCCCACCTGGGAAGCGGAATATCCGTTTCGGCGCACGAGGCAGGCCAGATGATCGATGTCGCCAACGGCGTCAGTGAGGGGCCGTTTTCGGCGGAACGAGGTGGCACGCTGCCGACCATCGAGCTGATGCACCTCTGCTTCAGCGGCAAGTATACGTATCAGCAGATGGAAGATCTGCTGTGGAGGAGGAGCGGATTCTACTCGTACCTCGGCACCAAGGACCTGGCGGAAGTGGAACAGCGGATCGCGAACGGCGATGGGCGTGCCGCGCTGGTGTTCAATGCCATGGCGTACCAGATTGCCAAGGAGATCGGCGCGATGGCCACGGTGCTGTTGGGCCGCGTGGACGCCCTGCTGATCACCGGCGGTATGGCGCATTCAGCTCGGCTGGTCGCGGCGGTGCAGGCTGCGGTGGGATGGATTGCGCCGGTGGCCGTGTATCCGGGTGAAGACGAATTGCAGGCGCTTGCCGAGGGTGTGCTGCGCGTGCTGTGCGGGGAAGAGTCAGCGCAGGAATACGGGTCCGGACCTTGAGACCCTCAGCCCCTTCCCAGGGCAAACGCTTCGAGATTGACCTCAACCTGCTTTTCCGGTAAGCGGCGCTTTATTGCCGCAATCCAGGCCTCTTCAGAAAACTCCAGATGGCGGCTGAGCGCGCCGAGCATGGCCACGTTCAGGCTTTTCTTGTTGCGCAGCTTTTCCGCGGGGAATTGCGAGGGCTCCACAATCATGCCGCTCGGGCTCAAGACTGCGGCATTCACCGGGAGCTGATCCGGCTCGATCACCACCAGAAAATCCGCTTCGCCCGCTGGAACCATGGGGCTGAAAACTTCGCGCCCGAACCGCACATCGCTGGCAATGGAGCCGCCGCGCTGGCTCATTCCATGGAGCTCGCTCTTTTTCACGTCGAAGCCCGCCTGAAGCGCCACATCGGCAACGATGTCTGAAGCCGTGAGCACGCCCTGACCGCCCAGTCCGGCGATGACGATATTAGTTACACTTTGCATTCATCCTCTCATATTCGCGAATATATCTTGCCGCCAGCAGGCAATCCCTTCTGGCCACGATGACCGTGAGTTCGGGCTTGTCCAGTGACTCCTTCAGCAGGCGCTCGAAAGCGGCGGGGTCGAGGGTTGGATCCATCACGTGCACACTCTGCACGCCGGCCGCTCGCGCCAGCCCTTCGATGCTCGCCTTGGCGGTGGCAGAATGGTCCAGCGTTCGCCCCGTGCCGGGATGCTCCTGGAAACCGGTCATGGCGGTGGTGCCGTTATCAAGCACCACCACGACATGGCCCGTGGGCGGGGGATTGTAAGCCATCTCCAGGATTCCGGTGATCCCGCTGTGAAAGAAGGTGCTGTCGCCGATGACGCTGACCACTCTTTTGGCCTGTTCGGGCGGAAGGGCGTGCCGCAAGCCCAGACCCAATCCAATCGAGGCGCCCATGCAGACGATGGAATCCACGGCTTCAAAAGGCGGAAGCACTCCCAGGCCATAACAACCGATATCTCCGGAAACGATACAGCCCAGGTTTCTCAGGCTGGAGAAGACGCTTCGATGCCCGCACCCCGGGCAGAGCGCGGGTGGCTTGCCCGGCGGCAACTCCGGTTCGGGAGAGATATCGTGGGCCAGGATTCGGCGCACCCGGCTGACATTCAGTTCGCCCAGGCGATACATCTCGGGTTTGCCCTCGACGGGAATGTCTGCCGCTCGCAAGGCTTCCACCAGGTAAGGGTCGCCCTCCTCAATGACCATCGCGTGCTCGACCGTGGAGACGAACCTGCGGATGAGCTCGAAAGGCAGCGGATAGGTCATGCCCAATTTCAGCACCCGCGCTTCCGGGGCGGCTTCGCGAACGTGCTGATAGGAGATGCCGGACGTCACGATGCCCAGGGCCGGCGATCCCTCCACGATTCGATTCACATCCGCGGTTTCATTCCATTCGGCGATTTGCGCCAGTACGGCGCGCAGCCTCTTGTGTGCCGGCCGGGCATATGCGGGAATCATCACGCGGCTGCGAAAATCCCGGATGAAATTCGCGGACTGCGGCGGGGGAATCGATGGCGCCCGGCCACGCCGCAGCACGGTTTTTGAATGGCAGACCCGCGTGGTCAGGCGCAACATCACAGGCTTCCGCCACCGCTCGGCGATCTCGATGGCACGCAGCGTGAACTCGTACGCTTCCTGGGAGTCCGACGGCTCGAGCGTCGCGACCCCCGCCGCCACGGCGTACCGGCGGTTGTCCTGTTCGTTCTGACTCGACGCCATGCCGGGGTCGTCGGCGGAAACCACCACCAGGGCCCCGGGAAAATCCAGGTAGGCCGCCGTAAACAGCGGGTCGGCAGCCACGTTCAAGCCCACGTGCTTCATGGTCACGAGGGAGCGCGCCCCTGCCATGGAAACACCCAGGGCCACTTCCAGCGCGACTTTCTCGTTGGGAGCCCATTGGGCCCGGCCGCCCAAGCCCTCAAAGGCCTCAAGGATCTCCGTGGAGGGTGTGCCCGGGTAACCCGTCCCCAGTGACACTCCGGCGTCGAATGCCGCCCGCGCCACCGCCTCGTTCCCGCTCACCAATTCCCCGAACGACGGCTGCGCTCCTCTCGTCAAAGAGGTTGCCTCCGTTCCCCTCTCCGGCACCGCAATATGGGAGTCTTTCATAACGCCATCACCTCGATCAAACCTGTCGTTCCTTGCAGTCCCTACACCACCGGGTCCAGGGTACCGCTTCCAGGCGCGCCTTGCTAATCGGTTGCCGGCATTCCTCGCAGATGCCAAATTCCTCCTGCCGAATTCGGGTCAAGGCATCCTCAATGGCGCGTAAGAGCTTGCTGTCCGTCTGCTGCAAGCGGATTTGCGTGGCAGCGTCGGTTTCACCGGCGGCCTTGTCGGCCGGGTCCGCGCAAAGCTCCCCTGCGCTGATATTCATATCGGCCCGACTCTTGCCGGCAGAGAGTTCTTGCCGCTTTGAAAGGAGAAGATTCTTATAGCGAAGCAGGTCGCGCTTGTTCATGGCAGCCACCCTATACTCCACGATTGCTGTGAATACATAGCAACTTTTCTCAGATTATGAATGCTAGCCGCCGTACCGACGAATCAGCTCCTGAAACCTCGGGTGATTACGCAGCGATTTCCAGGAGAGATCCAGCTTGAGTGCGGCGGCGCCAAGATCTATCGGAATGGACATCAAACGCTCGAGTGTATCGATTGCTCTGTCATCCTCTCCCACCATGGCGTAGATACGCGCGAGATCTTCGAGACGACAGGCACCTAGCCAGGCGTCGTTGCTGATGGGCATTATCTCAACAGCCTTCAGCCCTTCCCGATTCGCATCCTGTTTCCTACCCAACCCCGCGAGGGCAATTCCCAGCGCACTGTGATACCTCGCATCCTCGGGGTCACCTTGAATCTTATTCTTAATCAGAGCTAGGGCGGCTTCGTATTTCTTGCGAGACAGCTCCCGCTGCCCCTGGAGGTCAAGGATTTGCGCTTCGAGCAGCGACTTGGGCACGAACCAGAACTGTTCGCTGATTACTTCAGCCTGAGTTGATGAAAGAAGGTCGAGAGCGCCCGTGGAGTTGCCTGCGCTTATCTCCATCAGGATTCCTTGGTAAAGAACGATTGCATCTCCTCCCAGTCCAACGTTGCGAGCCTGTCGCAGCACATTTCTGGCGGCCTCTATGTCATTCCGTAGCCGGAAGCGTATTCGAACTTTATGGGCGTATGCACGGCTGTAATCCGGCATCAAAGCGACCGCCCGGTCGAAATAGCGATCTCCCTCCTCAAAGTTACGCAGCAGAGCGTACGTCTCCCCAATATTGAAAACCATTACGGCACTACGAGGGTCAAGCTCCAAAGACTGCAATTGCGTGGTGAGCGCCTCCGCAGTTTTCCCCTGCCTTCTCTGGACGTAGCCAATGAGCACCAATGTCCCGCCGTCCCCAGGTTTTCTGCGCCGAGCGAAGTCCAAGTGCTCGAGCGCCCGTGGATAGTCCATATGACACATGTAATAGTAAGCGCCCAGCGCCCGGTGTGCCTCCGGCAAGTCCGGCTGAAGCGCTAGAGCCTTGTCAACCGCGCCCTTGGCGAGATTCACGCGCTCCGCTCTGCGGTCCCAGTAGTACCACCACATCTGTGAGTCAGCCTCAGAGAGCCGGGCGTAGGCGAGTGCGAACCCCGGATCCAGGTTCACGGCCCGTTGATACAGTTCAATCGCCGCCCGAATGCGTCCCTCGTCCTGCGTCGCTGCGTACTGGTTGCCCTGCAAGTAAAACTCGTAGGCTTCAAGATTCGCGGTGGGCTTTCTTTCGATTTGCTCTCTTGAGGAAGCAGACACATTTGCATTCAAGGCGCCTGCAATCTGCGTTGCTACTTCGCTTTGCACCGCAAAGATGTCGCTGAGGTCGCGGTCGTAGGTCTCTGCCCAGAGGTGTTCGTCTTTGCGGGCGTCGATGAGCTGCGCGACGATACGGACGCGGTTTCCTGCGCGCCGAACGCTTCCCTCCAGAATCGTGTCCACGTCCAGTTCGCCCGCAATCTCCTTTACACTTTTCGTGGTCTTCTTGTACTGCTCGACGGAGGTGTGCGAAATCACCTTCAGGCCCGGAATACCGGCCAAGTGACTGATAGTATCTTCGGTGATTCCGTCGCTGAAATAATCCTGCTGTGGATCTCCGGACATGTTCCTAAACGGGAGGACAGCGACCGACAATCTGCGCCCGCTCCCCCGACTGAACAAGCGCTCGCGCAGGCCGGCGACATTCAAGCCCACCGCTAGCGCGACCGCGATGAGCGCGATGCCGGCCGCGGCAATCGCCGCCCAGCGTTTTGGTAAGTGCACCGCGGGCTGCCCCCCCTGGGGCTGGGCAGGCCCTGCCTCTACCCCAGCCCGGGTGGAAACTGTTCCGCGCTTCAGGCGCGCCAAGTCAACCCTCAGCTCTTTCGCCGACTGGTAGCGCTCCTCGCGATCCTTTTCGAGCGCCTTGTTGATGATTTCTTCCAGCTTAGGTGAGAGTTCAGGGTTCAAGCGCACCGGCGAGGTCGGCGTCCGGTCGAGAATTGCTTCAAAAATCACTGCGGAGGTAGTGCCGGTGAAGGCTTGCTTGCCCGTCGCCATTTCGTACAGCACCGCGCCGAAACTGAAGAGGTCCGTGCGGGCATCAAGTTCCTCGCCGCGCGCTTGCTCCGGCGACATGTAGGCCACTGTGCCCATGGCTACGCCCGGGCTGGTGAGATGCTCGGGCTCGACCGAGGCGGTGGGCAGCGCGGAGGCTGCCACCGCTTCCGCTGTCCGCCGGGGCTTTGGCGCCAGCTTGGCCAAGCCAAAGTCCAGGACCTTCGCCTGGCCACGCTGGGTCACGAAAATGTTCGCGGGCTTGATGTCCCGATGGATAATGCCCTTCGCGTGGGCCGCGTCCAGCGCATCGGCAACCTGAATGGAGAGTTCCAGGAGTTCATCGGTTTTCAGCGGCTTGCTGCCGATTCGCGCCTTGAGCGTCTGCCCTTCCAAGAATTGCATAACGATGAAGGGCTGGCCTTCGTGTTCACCGATGTCGTGAACGGTGCAGATGTTAGGATGATCGAGTGCCGAGGCAGCCTGGGCCTCGCGCTGGAATCGTTCCAGGGCTTGCCGGTCCCGGGAGAGTTCTTCAGGCAGGAATTTCAGGGCGACGATGCGCTTGAGCTTGGTGTCCTCGGCCTTGTACACGACGCCCATGCCGCCCCGATCAAGCTTTTCTAGGATGCGGTAGTGAGATACGGTCTGGCCGATCATGACGCGCTTGCCTCACCGCAAGATGCAGGCGACCTTCGAACGGTGCGAGCATACGCCGCGTGTCCCGGCAAGTCAACGCGTGGTAGGTCTACCCGGAGGGGTTCCAGCAAGGGAGGGGCTTCGCGGCGTGGCGATTCGCGAATCACCCCTGGGTGGCAGGCCGGGAAATTGACCGCTCCCCAACACGTTTTCCTACCGGCAGGAAATCGACAGCGGGAAGGCTAAGATTTTTTCCTACCCCCAGGAAATTCCGCAAGAATCTTCTTGACAACATCCCTTGCCTATGCGGTAGCCTTAAAGGGAGCGGGAATGCCGCCACGGAGGAAGCGCGGGCGGCTAAAGATCTCCCTGCTTCCCAGATGTGCATGAAAACGCCCCAATCTGCAAATATTCATGCCGACAACCCGCCATGGGTGCGGGTGGTGTCTCAGGCGAGTTTATCCGTCGGCCGACGGACCAATGGCGGCGTAAAGCCGCCTCTACATCAAACTGAGACACTATTTGGGGGCGCGCCGCACGCCCGATGGCCGCCAGCGTGCGAGCCTATATTATGGAGATCCGCGCGCAAGGTGAATTCGCGCACCAGAAAGAATGGCGCGAAATTCGCGCCCGAAAAAGCTGGTTGTCTGGGCGGCAGGTCCCAGGTGGCATGTGGTAGATGAGGAAGAACAGGGCAGGTCGCACGTTGGTAGATGGTAGATGCGAAAAAACAGGCAGACAGCAGTTTGCGGCCCGTATGTAACTGCAAGAGCAGGCAGATAGAACTCCGGCAGGGAGGAGTGACCGAAAAAAAGATGTTAATTTATGACGTTCGAAGCCGGAATGTATATGAAAACATTAGAAACACGGGCATTATGCCCGACGAAAAGTCGGACATTTATGTCGATACGACATCCATTTTGCAGAAATCTGCGGATTTTGATGGACAATTTTGCCCGAACAGCGCCTTTGCGATGTGTTTGAAGCGCAGACTTGCGGCGACCGCTGGGGCAGTGGTTAGTGGTCATGGGTTAGTGGCTAGCGGAAAAAAGCAAGGAGCGAAACTCGAATATCGAAACTTGAAAATCGAAATTGGAAACTCGAAACTGGAAAATCGCCAATCGCAAATCGCCAATCGACAATCCAAAATCGTCAATCGGCAATTTGCCGCCCCGTGTCCCGTGTCCCATGCCCCGTGTCCCCCGTTCCGTGTCCCGAGTCCGGTGCTATACTTCCCGCTTACCGAAATGCCCATCTCATTGAGGACCTCATGGCTTCCATACTGATCAAGGGTGGCCGCGTTCTGTCGCCGGAAGACAATCTCGACGGGGCATTGGACGTGCGCGTTGAAGACGGTGTGATTCGCGAGATCGCCCCGAACCTGGCGGGCGGAGCGGATGAAACGCTGGACGCGCGGGGGAATGTGGTAGCGCCTGGTTTTGTTGACATCCACGTGCACTTGCGGGAGCCGGGTGGCGAGGTCTCGGAAACGTTCGCAAGCGGCTTGGCCGCTGCCGTGGCGGGAGGCTTTACTGCCGTCGCCACCATGCCCAACACCAAGCCCGTCATCGATCAGCCCGCGTTGGTGGCCGCGCAAATCGAGAAAGCCCGCCGCCTGGGTCTGGCGCGGGTGTTCCCGGTGGCCGCCGTGTCCATGGCGAGCCAGGGAGAGTCGCTGACCGACCTTGCGGCGCTGCTGGCGGCGGGCGCGGTGGCCTTTTCCGATGACGGGCGTCCGGTGAAAACCGCGGGCCTGCTGCGGCGCGCGCTGGAGCGCAGCCGCGACCTGGGCGCGCCCATCAGCGACCACTGCGAAGACCCCAGCCTGAGCGCCAGCGGCGTGATGAACGACGGGCCCGTGGCGGAAAAGCTCGGAGTGCGGGGGATTCCCAACGTGTCTGAAGATGTGTGCGTGGCGCGCGACCTGGTAATGGCGGAAGCCACGGGAGGGCATTTGCACATCGCGCACCTTTCCACGGCGCGCGCTCTCGACATGGTACGGCACGCCAAACGCCGCGGCGTGCGCGTAACCTGCGAAGTCACTCCTCACCATTTCGCGCTCACGGACGAAGCGGTGCTGGCTCACGGCGCCAACGCCAAGATGAATCCTCCCTTGCGCAGCGCCGCGGATGTGGAAGCGATTCGCGCCGGCATTGCCGACGGCACCGTGGATGCCATCGCCACGGACCACGCTCCCCACGCGCCGGAATTGAAAGCGAAGCCCCTCAGCGCCGGCGCGCCCTTCGGCATCATCGGATTGGAGACGGCGCTGGGCCTGGCGCTCACCGAACTCGTCCATACGGGGTTGATCTCACTGTGGCACATGGTTTCACTGCTCAGCGCCAACCCCGCGCGCATTATCAACCAGCCGCTCGGGCGATTGCAGATCGGCGGAGCGGCTGACCTCACTCTCTTCGATCCGGATCTGGCCTGGACTTACCACGCAGCCGAAGGGCGCTCGAAGAGCCGCAACACTCCCTTCGATGGCCGCACCTTCCGCGGCGCGGTCACGGCCACTATCGTTGCCGGCAACATCGTTTATCGGCGTGGCTAGAATCGGGTGATCGGGTGATCAGGTGATCGGGGGAACAACAGGCCTTTCGAATCGAATGCATCTTCGATCACTCCATAGCTAGAGCGTCCGACTCCCGCGGGGTGAAAGGACTGTTTCGTGCTTGCTGAGTACTGCCGACTGCCCACTGCCTACTGCTTAAGGCCTGCGTCGTTCCTTCACGCGGCCTGCTGGCCACGCTTCAGGCTCTGCGCCTGGATCGACGTGATTACCGCCACCTGCACGATGTCTTCCGCCTTGCACCCACGCGAAAGGTCGTTGGCCGGTTTGGCCAGCCCTTGCAGGATGGGCCCAATGGCTTCGCACCCGCCGAAGCGCTCGGCCAGCTTGTAACCGATGTTGCCGGCGTTGAGGTCGGGGAAAATCAGCACATTGGCGCGGCCCGCCACCACCGAACCGGGCGCCTTGCGCGCGCCGATATCCGGAATCAGGGCGGCGTCAAGTTGCAGTTCGCCATCCACAGCGAGGTCGGGGGCGCGCTGCTTGATGAACTCGAGGGCCTCGCGCACGGCGTCGATCATGGGGTGCTCGGCGCTGCCGCGGGTCGAAAAGGAGAGCAAGGCCACCCGCGGCTCGACTTCCAGCAAAGCGCGCGCGTTGGCAGCCGTGGCAATGGCGATATCCGCCAACTGCGAGGGCGTGGGCTGCGGCACCACCGCGCAGTCCGCAAACAGCGTGGCGCCGTCGGCGCCCAGGTTCTGGCGCGGAGAAATCATCAGGAAGAAGCTCGATACCAGCGAGACGCCCGGCGCCACTCCGATTCCCCACAGCGCGGCGCGCACCGTTTCCGCCGTGGTGTTCAGCGCGCCACCTACGGAGCCATCCGCATCGCCAGCGGATACCATCAGCGCCGCGTAATTGCGCGGCTGCCGGGCGGCTTTAAGCGCCTGCTCCTCGGTCATACCTTTGGCCCGACGGCGCTCGTAAAGCAGGTCGGCATATTCCTCCAGCTTGGGGCTGGAGGCGGGGTCGAGAAGCTCGGAGGTTTCGAGCCTGATCCCCAAGGCTTGCAGATGGGAATTGATCTTGTTGACGTCTCCCAGCAGAGTAAGAGAGGCTATTTTATCCTCTTCGACGAGGCGAGCGGCTTGCAGCGTGCGGTCTTCTTCGCCCTCAAAAAGGACGATGCGCTGGGGAAAAATCCGGGCGCGGGCACGCAGCTTGTTCAGAATTTCCATGGATCCCTCCGGTGACAGCAGCGGCAAAACTCGTAAAATCAGCGAGGCCACTGGGCCAAAACACGACACTTTACCCTTATTTGCCCTTACAAGCAAAGCCTCGCCCGCTTTTGAGCACGCTCTGGGCCAGAGGGGCGTATGCCCTTGCCATGTTATGCACGAAAGTGTATAGGGGTACTGCCTGGCGCGTACCAACCTCGCAGGACCTTGGAGAAGATCCGAAAGGAAAAAACTATGATTTCCCGACGCGGATTTATAGGAACCTTGAGTGGCTCGGCGCTTCTGCCGGGTGTGGCGCAGAGCGCGGAGCACCTGCTTCCCGCTCCCGGATCCCCCTTTCGGCAGAGCGCGAGTCTCGAAAGTGGAGGGCAGGCACTTCCCGCCCGCACGGAGCACGTTGCCACGAATGACGTGGGCGCGCTTCCCGCGTGGTCCCCACCCGCGACCGCTCCGGCTGAACGCTTCCGGTTTGACGCCTCGCCCGAAAATCTCCAGGGCGGGCATTGGCGAGTTCCGGGGCTCCCGCGACGATATTTCCAGGAATTCCTGCCGGCCACATTCGAGCGCACGCTCGTAATCGACCAACTCGAATACAAGCAGGGCGCGCTGGAATGGATCTTCACCGGCGAGTTCGGCGGCTTCACCATCGCCGCGTCGGATAAAGGGATTCACGTCTTCCAGCGCTCCTACGATTCTTTTGGCCTCGGCAACCTGGAAAAACCCCAGCGCCATCCCGAACGGATTACGGCGGAATCGACCGCCACCTTTCAGGGAAATCTTCGTGCCATCACTGTACGTCTCGATTCGCGGCTCAGCTTGTCGGTGCTGTTGAACGGCAAGGAAGCCATCCGCCAAAGCTGTTTTCTGGACGTCCGGCGGCACCAACTCGCCTGGGAAGGCAGCGAGGGCGCTGCGGCCGGATACTTCCTGGCGCCCGAAACCACCGGCGCGAGCGTCGAGGTCAATCCCTCGCAAACCCACCAGACCATGCTCGGTTTCGGCGGCATCACCACGCCCACGGCTTACGTGCAGTTGAGTGAAGAGGGCAAGCGCCGCTGGTGGAAGCTGCTGGCGGAATACAATCTGCTGCTGCAACGCGAGTTCCCCGTTGGCGCGCGGCTAGACGCGGAGATGGACAACTGGGACCACCTGCAAGACGCGATGCCGCACTACTACAGCGACAACTTCCCCAACGGCGAGGTGAGCGACTTCACTTACTTGCGCAACATCCGGCGCATGGGGGGCAAGGTGCTCTTCGAGTTTTGGGCATTGCCTCCGTGGGCTCAACAAAACTGGACCGACGCGGAGGGAAAGGCGCACAACGGCGTCGCCGATCCCGAGCCCTATGCGCGCGCGATGGTCCGCTATTGCCAGGTCTCGCGCGACCGCGTGGGGGCGCCACCGGATATCGTCGGCATTGAGAACGAGCTGCCGCAGCCGCCGGAAATCTGGCATCAAATGACCACCCGCCTGCGCGCCGAGCTGGACAAGGCCGGCTTTTCCGGCGTCAAGATTCACATGCGTGACGACGGCATCCTGGCAAGCGGGATCGAATGCGCCCGGGCCTTCCGGCAATCGAGCGCGGCGTGGAACGACATCGATTACGTTGCCACGCACCTCTACGACTATCAGAAGCGCCTGCATGACCCCGACGAATACGATTCTCTGCTGGCCCAATGGCGCGATGCGGTCGGGACCAAACCTTTCCTGTCGACGGAGATGTGCATCAATAGCCCTGAATTCCAGGACCGAAGCTATCGGTTGGCGCTGGGCTTGGGGCAGCTCTACCATAAAAACCTGACGCTCGCGAATGCCTGCGCCCTCGTTTATTGCTGGCTGTTGCTGAATGTCGAGCAGCCCTCATTCGGATGGACGCGCTCGCTCTTCGTCCCCGACCCCGCGCGCGGATTCCTGCCGGTAACCTCGAGTTACCAGGCGCGCGTGTTCGGCGCGTACAGCCGCAGAATTCGCGCCGGCATGGTTCGCGTGGAAGCCCTGACCTCTAATCCTGACCTGCTGGCCAGCGCCTTCATGGGCAATAACGGCGCTCGAACGCTCGTGCTGCTGAATCGCTCCCTCGCGCCACAACGCGTTGGAATCCATTGGCGAGGCAAACCGTTTCGGTTCCTGGAATGGGCAAGTCCTTACGAGGAAAACACGGAGTCGCCGGCGCCTGCCGATGATGAGTTGGTCGTGCCCCCGGGCGCAATCGCCACGCTTTCCACAGAAGAACTCGGCCGGCTGGAATTTGCTCCGGAAGGAGTGCAGGCGTAGTTGACCCCATTCGGGACTCGGGGTTCAGGACTCGGGATTCGGGCGACAGGATTTGGCTTGAGTACTTCGGACCGTTGCCTGCTGTCCCATTTTTTCTGCCGTTTACTATCTGCCTTTGCCCCCTGCCCCCATTGTGGACAATCCGTTACAAACCATTAAAGACCATGATAGTCCGACAAAGCCATTCAAAAAGAGATGTCAACATCCTGTTTTCATTAAGTTACAGAGATAGAGTCTATCGGGGATGAGAAATCCCCCGGACAGAAAAGCACCGTCCCTGGCTACGCCCTCGTTAGAACTTGTACCAAGCCTCCATGAAGGTTTTCCCTCGCAGGATCCAGGTTCGGTCATCCAGCCGCTCCACGCCTTCGCGGGGCGTGAAGACGCGCGTGCCGGAGGCTGTATACTCGACCTTGATCTCCACGGGTTCGCTGACTTTGTAAGGTTTGAACTCCTCCAGGCGTTGCATGGCGCGCCGGCACGTATCGCGAATCAGCGCGCACGCCGCCGAGTGAGAGAGCATGAACCCGCCGTTGCGACTGACCCCGGTCTTTACTTCCGCGCATTCCACTTTCGGCTCGAGGGCGCGAATTTCCCGGCAGGCGGCGGTGTCGCCGGAGAGCATGATGGTGGGAACTCCGAAGCTTGCGGCCACGAACATGTTCAGCCCGATTTCGCCCACCGCGAGGTTGTTGACCCACACATTTTGAATACCCTCAACGCTTTCCGTGTGGCCTAAGATGCCATCTTTCGCTCCGGCCATGGCATGTTGGCCGATAAAGATCAGGGCGCTGTAGGTGGGGTCCATGGTGAAATTACGCGGCAGCTTGCCGGTCAGCAGCCGCGCCCTGGCATCAAGGTCCAGCACGGAGAGATTGGCGCCGCCCCAGTGTCCATCCAGCACCACCACATCCGTCGCACCGCCCGCATAAAGGCCCTCCACAGCCGCATTGGCCTCACCGGTGAGCAGCTTGCGCGACTCCTCCCAGCGCGGGCTCTTCCAGGGAATGCACTGGAGATCTTCATCGAAGATGCCATCCACGCCTTCCATATCGGTAATCATGAGCACTTTCTTGGGTTTCGCAGCTTGCGGGAAGGCATTCCCCGCGCAAGCCAGCAGGGTGATCACGGCCCAAACATAGATCTGAGGAAGCGAACGTTTCGAGCGCATAGGAGTCCTCCCGGAACTGCACCGACCGATTGCGCCCTCCCGTAGCCTCGGCATGACGGCGAGGGCGATCGGAGATTTCCCTTCCGCCCATTTGGACAGGGACACTATACAACCAATCGGTGCCCTCGCCCCAGTCCTTCGCGGGGGAGGGAATTTTACGCGGTTCCTTTACCCGCCGCTTGCGAAGCCGTGAAAGAAAACAATCTCGCGCAGAGACGCTGTGGCGCAGAGGATAAAATGTAAAACCTTTTTACCAGTACGCTAACCGCCTAGCGCATCTGTACTTCCTTGCCGAACTAAACCAAGTGGACGCCTACCTCCAATCCCTGTCCTTTGCTGATGCCCTGGATGTCCCGGAACCAGGCCCAGTTCGACAGTGGGAAGGGGCAAACCGACTCAGCAAAAGACGTCTCCGCCTCGGTACACACAGATTCACGAACCGGATTGGTCACCTAATACCGTGAATCCGAAATAGATCTTCATGGGAGAATCACTCTGGCGTGCTTCCTCACGGGTCGGGCGCATGCTGCGTTACGGCCGTTGACTCTAACATGGCCGCACGCGCCGGGGCTTCAAGCCGGCGTGTAACCCTTCCGGTGCTCGCCTGTTGCGAAGTCGCTCCCCGCGGCACGGCCAGCGCCGCGTTATCGTGTCTCAGTTTCAACTTGTGGCGGCGAATTCACCTCGCCCAGTGGCGTCGTAAGGCCGCCTCTGCGTCAAACTGAGGCACTACCCTTGGCGAAGACCACAAAGTCCATGGTCTCTCCACTCTTCTTGAGGCTTAGCTTCGTAGACATGATGCTATGGCCCGGTTCCTTGTAGAGAGGCGTAGGCATCTGGCTGCTCTCCAGATAAACCCGCTCCCCCGGTTGGCAGGTTTTCTTGAAGATCTGGTAATCGACGAGCAGCAGGTCGTAATTCCTCCACCTTCCCGTCGCGCCCGTATCCTCGAAACCAGCTCTCTGGATCCAACCGGGCAACATCACCTGCGGCGTAAACAACAGGTACAGGTCCACCGGACCGCCGGCTTGGGGAGAGATGCTGAACGCGAGGTCGGTACACTCGGCGGGATTGCTCTGCCGATGGGTGGCGATGAAGCCAACTCGACCGGACGGCGAGGAACGAAGAATCTCCGGGATCGCATCGAAGGTGTTGCGCGAGCCGCCGTCCCATTGTGCGTACACCGGCCACTGATCCTGCGGCGCCATGCCGAGGTAATGGGCTTCGCCGTTGGTGGCGGAAAGGCCGGTAATGAGGGCGTCCTTGTCCTCAGGCATGCTCGAATCTGCAGGGGCATGATAAATGGCGCAGGTGTCAATATTCGTACCGTCGCTCGCGGTCACGGTATTCCTGCCCGGCTGCAAGGCGTTTTCCCAGAAGAAGACGTTGCGAACGGTGCGGCCATCCACCTGATAGTCACGACCGTTGCTTCGCGCCCCCAGATTCCGGCCGTTTACCGCGAGCGTCACCTGCCGGGCGTTGGCGTAGACTTTGATGGCATTGTTACCCTGGCCGCGCAGGTACCAATGCTTGCCGCAGATATGCAGCACAGCGGCGTCGGAGCGTCCGAAGGCTTTGAAAAGATAGTACACGTCCTTGCGGTAGTGCGCGAAGGTGATCAGTCCCTTGCTGTTAATCACGCCGCGAAGCTTCGCCGTCTCCTGGTCCTTGAGTTGGAACCACCAGAACATCTCGTAGTCGTTCTGGTCGTAGGCCCGCGTGGCGAGGATTTCCGCCACGTATTGCTGGTACGCCTCGGGCTCGTACTCGTCGATGCTGTAGGACCTGCTCAAGTAATTGCCCTGGTCGGTAATCGCACAGCCGGCGCCGTCCTGATTCACATATCGCGGGACCGGTTCCCAAACGCCTTTGCCGTACCAGGCGCGATACAGGCTCATGCTCCAGAAATCGGCCTGGGGATCGTTGTACCGGCCTGACTCATCCTTCCGTCCCGCCAGATTGTAGGTAGTGAGGCGGCGCGGATCGCGTTCCGATTTGATAACGCCGAGCAGCGCATTCACGCCCGAGAGATAGCGCGCCTCGGGTTCGTTGGCGGCGCTCCAGCAGAAGATCGAGGGATGATTGTAAAGTTGGCGAATCATCTCTTTCGTGATCAGCGCGCCCGCGGCGGGCTCGTAGCTGCCGTTCACGAATCCGTTGTCGGTCCAGAGCAGGACGCCTTTCTCATCCGCTACGTCGTAGAAAAACTGGTCGTGAGGGTAGCACACCACCCAGGCGCTGTTGAAACCCGCCTCCACGAGGTCATCGACGTCGCGCCGCACCTCCGCATCCGTAGGTGTGTAGAAGTTGTACTCGCTGCGCGGGAGCAGAGCTGACCCGATCAGGCGAATCTGTTGGCCGTTCAAAATGAAGTGGCCATCCTGCATCGCGATGGAGCGGAACCCGGTGCGTGTCTTCACCACGTCCCGCACGGCGCCGTCCACCACGAGTTCGGTGTAGACGTTGTAGAGAGTGGGGGACTGGGGACTCCACAGCTTGAGGTTGGGGATGGTCTCACAGCCAGATATGCTTGCATCGCTGTGGCCGCCGGCCGTGCACGTGCCTTCGATCACGCCGACAACGATCTTCCCGCTGTCACAGATGCTGTGCCTGACCTGCAATGGGTGGCTCGCCTGATCTGCGTTGCGCACCATGGTCTTAATGGTCACATCCACACTTTTCGTGCTGACGTTGGATTCACTGACGTACACCCCCCAGGAGGCGAGGTCGGCGGGACTCATGTGAACCGTGCCGGTCTTCACCAGCCAGACCTTTCGGTGCAGACCGCCCGCCACGCCCCAATAAGAAAAGCATTCGACCTCACCCACCACGCGAGACAAGTTGCCGACGATGTCCTTCTTGCTGTCGCACATCACTGCCAACAGGTTCTCGCCACCAAACTTGACGTGGCTGGTGGCATCGTAGGCGAATCCCGTGTAAGCGCCCAGGTGGCGGCCCAGATGCACGCCGTTCAGGTAAATGTGGGACGTGATGCCCACACCTTCAAAGTAGAGATAGATTCTCTTCCCGGCATCGCTCGCAGGAACGGTGAACTTCAGCCGGTACCAACAGTTGCTGTAGTCCGTCGCGTCCGCGAGCGTCTGCCAACTGTGCGGGACCTTCACCTCCTGCCAGTGCGCGTCATCAAAGGAGGGAACCTCCGCGCCTAGCAGGGTGTTGCTGCGGATGAATTTCCAAGGCCCTTCCAGGAGGATCTCCGTCCGCTCGCTGGCCGGTTCAACGTATTGCTCCCCGATTTTGTGGGGACTCGAGGATGCAGCCGCCGGATGCTTATGGTCATCTTCCCTGGCCGTCAGCCGATCGAGCGCCAGACCGACGCTGGTGGTGGCTGCTGCGGTCAGAAACTCCCGTCTGCCCAAATGAGTAGATGATGGCTTTCCCATGGATTGGCCCCCTCTCGCAGAATCGCTGGATAGATGTGTCAATTTATATCTGGCGTGGCGGCAAAGTGGTTGAGATGTCTCTCGAAGAACTGGGCAAGCGTTCCGCCACGATTAATGCCCGGACTCGGGGTTCGGGACTACGCGCTCGGGATTCGGGACACGGGGCGGGAAACTGTCGATTGACGATTTCGGATTGTCGATTGTCGATTGGCGATTTTCCAGTTTCGAGTTTCCAATTTCGATTTTCAAGTTTCGATATTCGAGTTTCGCTCTTTGATTTTTCCGCGAGCCACTAACCCCTGACCACTAACCACTGCTCATTTACGACCTTGGACTTCGGCCTTTTTTTTGCCGCCCCAATCCCGAACCCCCAATCCCTAACCCGTGCTTTTGCGACCCCGGACTTCGGACCTTGTTTTTGGTCACTCGTCACTGTCATTGTCGACGTGTGGTTGCCGCTGGGGCATCGGGCGTAAGAAAAGCCCTCAGGCAGGGCTGGTCGCCGCGGCGACACTGTGGCTACGGGCTACTTCTTTGCCGTTTGGCCTTGGCAATACCTGTGGTGTTCACCTCGCGGCGGACAGCGCTTCTGAAATGCAGCATGGCGTGCCGGAGGAGCCCATTCGCCTTGGTCTGGTAGCCGGGGCCATCGGCTTTGAGCCAGGCAATAACATCCGCATCCAGGCGCATGGTTACGGGCTGCTTCCGGGGCCGATAAAACTTGCCGATTTCTGCTCCACTCCAGTCAAGCACCGGGGGGGCATCCGAAAAATCAATGTCTTCGTCTCGTTTGGCCGCGATGGCGCGGATGTCTTGCTCCTGCTCTCTGGTGAGCTTCCTCATAGGCGTTCCTTTCGTGCGACTCGGCGGCGCGAGCCGAGATGATGCGAATAACTTCTTCGTCGTGTTCCTCATAATACGTATGGACAACCAGCAGAATCGAACCCGGCCCTATGGCTCCAACCGTTATCCAGCGTTCGTCATCCTCACATGCCCAGTCACGTTGGGTCATCGCATAGGGATCGTCGAAAACCAGAACAGCCGTTTCGAAGCCCACATCATGCTTGCGACGGTTTTGGCGGTTCTTGTGCTCATCCCATTCAAATCGCATCGCGGGTCGCTACCAAGACAGCATACAGCTCCGAATCGCTAGTGTCAATATATTTGTACGTACATTGAGGGTGGGATACGGGACTCGGGCTTCGGGCTACGGGGCTGGGGTCATTCGATCATTGAGTCATCGGGTGATTGAGCCATCGAATCATCGGGTCATTGAGCCATTGAAAACCGAACGTGGAAACTGGAAATTGGTAACTGGAAACTGGATGGCCGGGTCGCGAGTTTCGATTGGTGATTGGCGATTTTCCAGTTTCCAATTCCGACTTTCAAGTTTCGATATTCGAGTTTCGATCTTTGCTTTTTCCGCTAGCCACTAACCCGTGACCACTAACCCCTGCTCTTTGACGCCGTGCGGTTGCCGCTGGGGTATCGGGCAGGAGAAAAGCGCAGGGTCACGTGAACGCTGACCGTGCTACCCGTTTAGCCCGGCATCCACTTCCTAGTGATCGGGGCGTCGCCAACCGCTATACTCCGCACATGCTTCTCTGTCCCGTCCGCGACTGTCACCTGGCGCTGGTGCGCGAGGGGCGGCGACTGCTTTGTGCGCGCGGCCATTCGTTCGACGTCGCGCGCAGCGGATACATCAACCTGCTCCAGCCGCAGGAACGGAGATCAAAGCAGCCGGGAGACACGCCGGCTGCCGTAGCCGGGCGGCGGCGGTTGCACGATCTCGGCGTGACCGATCCGCTGCGGCGCGCCATCGCGGAGGTCCTGGTGGCGTCGCCCCGCGAGATTGTTCTCGATGCTGGCTGCGGTGAGGGTTTCTATCTCGGTACCCTAGCTCGCCAGACCGGCTTCGACGCGCACGGCGTCGATATCTCGATTCCCGCTATTCATGCCGCGGCGCGGCGTTACGCCGGATGCGAGTGGGTGGTGGCCAATGCCGATCGCTTTGTGCCGTACGCCGACCGCTCCTTCACGATCGTCCTCTCGATCACGGGGCGGATGAATGGGGGCGAATTCCGGCGGGTCCTGCGCGACGACGGACGCCTCCTCGTGGCCATTCCCGCTCCTGATGATCTCATCGAGCTGCGGGGCGTGGGCCGCGATCGCGTCGCCCGAACCGTCCGGACCTTCGCGCCCGACTTCACGCTCACCGATCGCCGCCGAACCACCACCACGGCCGATCTCGACGCTGCCGCCGTTCACGATGTCCTGCATTCGATTTACCGTCCCCTGCGTTCGCGGCCAGCCGAAGCAATGCGAGTGACGTTCAGCCTGGATCTGCTGCTGTTTCGACCTAAGCGACCATCATGAGCCCCCTGGGTGTCAGGTGCTAGCTTGGTGCTGTAGCGGAAAAACCAAAGATCGAAACTCGAGTGAAGAGTGATGAGTGAAGAGTGAAGAGTGATGAACAAGCGTAGCGCCCCGAGGCAGCGGGGCGGTTTTCTTCTAATTTCTAGCTTCTAACTTCTGGCTTCTAACTTCTGACTTCTGACTCCTTTTCTTACCACGTCCAGAAGGCCAAACCGGGATGCAAGTCCGCCTGGTGCTTTTGGGCGCAGAGCCCTTCCTTGCAGATATAAGTGTCTTTGCACCAGCGGCAGCGGGCCAATTGGGGCTTTTCGCGGACGGTCCCGCAGATGGCGCAAGCTTCCAGCATGTAGGCAACCACGTGCCGGGAGTAAGTTCGCCAAGTTTCCATGACTTCCCGTTCTTCCCGAATCTTTTCGACTTCCTCGTGGCTGAGCATAACCTGCCCCCTCGTTTCTCCCTCTTCGGGTGCAACCTGCGGAATCCCTGACGTTGTTCTTTCCTCCCAGTCGGTCATTCGTTCAATCAAACAACGGACTGCCCCGACGCACCCCCAGCTTAGCGGATTAGAAAACTCTTACAATGGCCCCCTGGTGGCGTTGAAATAGGACGAATAGCGCATATCGGTGTGGCACCAAAATGCCATCGTTAGGGATTTGATCGTCAGGGCCGGTGTTGTAACGTAGAGCTTTAGCTCAGCACATGCCGACCTTCCGGCGATGCCGGGACAGGTTCCGGTCGGCGCTACAAGTACTTCGCATTATGCCGCAGAGCCGATGGGATTTTGCCATGCAACTGTTACGGCAAAACGGTTTAGACGTTACAGCCACGCGAATCTAATTGCGGGCGAAGCCCGCCTTGGACTGCGGTAGCAGCAGCTACCGCCTTCCGCCATCGGTTCATACGGCAAATGCGCAAGGGGCAGAGAAAGAAAGGCGGTAGCTGCTGCTACCGCAGTCCAAGGCGCTTCGCGCAAGTCCATATGAAAACGCGCGCTAAGCGAACAGTGTTGATTTTGGCCGCCAACAGACAGGTCGGCCGGTGGTGTTGGGAGCAAACGGATTTATCCCGTGGTGGAATCCAGGGATTTGGTACGCCCGGGGTGATTCGAACACCCGACCCCTTGCTTCGTAGGCAAGTGCTCTATCCAGCTGAGCTACGGGCGCACGCCATGGAGTGCGGGGTGAAAAGCGCGCGCTTCCCACCGCCTCTATAGTCTGGCACGGGCGCGGCACCCTGTCAATCCGGTCCCCTCGCGGGGTCTTTATGGTATAGTCGCGGGGAAATCCGGAAGGGAAAGCAACCATGCCCATCGTAGAGAAAGTCGAGAAGGATCTGGTGGCGGCCCTCAAGGCGCAGGAAACCCTCAAGCTTTCCGTGCTGCGCATGATGAAAGCCGCGCTGATGAACAAGAAGGTCGAGCTGGGAAAAGCGGTGGACGACCCGGAAGCGCAGGCCGTGCTGCGGACGCTTGCCAAGCAGCGCCGCGAGTCCGTCGAGGCCTTTCGCAAAGGCGGAAGAGACGACTTGGCGGACAAGGAAGAGGCCGAAATCAAGATTGTGGAAGCCTATCTGCCGGCGGCGGCGAGTGAAGAGGAAATCGATGCGGCGGTAGCGGCTGCCCTCGCGGAGACCGGCGCCAGCACCGCGAAGGACATGGGCAAGGCCATGAAAGCGGCTATGGCCAAGCTCGCCGGCAAGAACGCCGACGGCAAGCGCGTAAGCGAGAAGGTGCGGGCCAAGCTGGGCGGGTGAGCCCGCGAAAATAAAACCCAATTGCGGCTGTAGCGGCGGTCGGAGTTTACCCCGCAGAGGCGGGGACCGCCGAATCGTCGGTCGGAGATCGACGCTACAGGCCGTCCGAGACGACCGCTACAACATGCAAAACCGTGCCCAAGCCATGAGTGTTATCGCTAAAGGTGATGACGATGCCTACTGAATCTGCCGAAAAACCCCCTGAGACCACGTTTCGTCCTTACATCCCGCCGGAAGCACAGACAGCGGAATTGACCTGGCGCGCCGTGATTCTTGGCGCGTTGCTGGGAATCGTCTTTGGGGCGGTCACGGTTTACCTTGCCTTGACCGCCGGACTCACGGTCAGCGCCTCGATCCCCGTGGCGGTGCTTTCCATCAGCATCTTCAAGTGGATTGGCAAGTCGACCATCCTTGAAAACAACATCGTGCAGACGACCGGCTCGGCGGGCGAATCGATTGCTGCGGGCGTAGTCTTTACCCTGCCGGCGCTGATCTTTCTCGGTTACTCGCTCGATTTGCCGGAGATTCCCCGCGTGCTGGTGCTGGCGCTGGTGGGGGCTCTGCTGGGCATCCTCTTTATGATTCCGCTGCGGCATCAGTTGAACGTGGTGGAGCACGGCTCGCTGACCTATCCCGAGGGCACGGCCTGCGCCGACGTCCTGATCGCGGGCGAGAAGGGCGGCAGCTTTGCCGGCAAAGTTTTCGGCGGCTTCGGCATCGGCTTGATTTACAAGCTGCTGAATGAGGCGGCGCGCGTCTGGCAGCCCCGGCCCATCTACCAACCCGGCTGGTACCCGGGCGCGACGCTGGCCGCCTCGGTGACGCCTGAATACCTGGGCGTGGGTTACATCATCGGACCGCGCACGGCGGGGATGATTTTCGGCGGCGGCGTGCTCTCCTGGCTGGTCATCATCCCCATGATCAAATTCTTCGGCGGCGGCTTGCCCGGGGCGATTTTCCCCGGCACGATTCCCATTCGCGACATGGACGCTTTCGCGCTGTGGGCGGCCTACATCAAGCCCATCGGCGCCGGCGCCGTGGCCACCGCCGGACTCTTCACCCTGGGCCGCACCGTCCCCACCATCGTGCGCGCGCTGCGCAGCTCGATTCGCCAGTTAGGACAACCGAAGGGCGAGCAGGTTTCTACGATTCGCACCGAAGAAGAGCTGCCGGCCACGGTGATCTTTGGCGGCTCGATTCTGCTGGTGCTGGTGGTCTGGGGGCTGATCGCGCTGCGCATCAATCCCGGCCACCTGGGCGGCAACCTGATTGCCGCGATTCTGGTGGTGATCTTCGGCTTCCTCTTTGTTACCGTCTCGGCGCGCATCGTGGGACTGATCGGAGCCTCCGCCAATCCCATTTCGGGCATGACCATTGCCACCCTGATGCTGACGGCCATGCTGTTTGTGGCCGCGGGTTGGACGTCCGGCGCCTATCCGGCGGTGGCGCTCTCCATCGGCGGCATCGTGTGCATTGCCGCGGCGGTGGGCGGCGCAACGTCGCAATCCCTGAAAACCGGCTTCCTGGTGGGCGCCACTCCGCGGCGCGCGGAAATTGCCATGATCGTTGGCGCGCTCACCTCCGTTCTGGTGATTGGGTTCACCCTGGTCTTGTTGAACCGCGCCTACACGCGCGTGCAACCGCTGGTGGTGGAAAATGTCGACCTGACTTCCGAAATGAAAGTCGTCGGCGATGTCACCCAGGACGGCAAGAGCTACGAGCTGATTAACGTCATCGGTTCGCACCGGATACCCGACGGCCGGTACTTCTACGACCCTGCCGCCAAGCGCATCGAGTACCAGCGGCGCGAGGGCATCGGCTCGGAGCGCCTGCCTGCGCCTCAGGCTTTGCTGATGAGCACGGTGATCAACGGCATCCTGCGCCGGAGCCTTCCCTGGGGACTGGTGCTGCTCGGCGTCTTTATCGTGGTAACCCTGGAACTCTGCGGGGTGCGCTCGCTGGCCTTCGCCGTCGGGTCCTACCTGCCCATTTCCACGACCGCCCCCATTTTCGCCGGTGGCGTGGTGAGTTGGCTGCTCCAGGTCGTCACCAAACGCCAGGAAGGCGAAGTTTCCAGCGGGGCGTTGTTCGCTGCCGGGCTGATCGCCGGCGGCTCCATCGGCGGCCTGGTACTCGCCGCGCTCGTAGGATTCGACGTCGACCAGAAAGTTGCGATCGGGACCCGGCATTGGCCCGGGCTCGCCAACTCCAGTGTCTTTGGCTTGCTGATTTTTCTGGCCATGGCCGGGTGCCTGTTCGCCGTCGGACGCAAGAAATTGAAGTAGGGCCGAACGGGGTTCGGCCCGGGCCAGTCCCGCTGGCCCAATGAGAATTTCACCACAGAGACCACAGAGGTCACGGAGAATAGCCGCAGATAAAAACTGCGGGTCAACAAGCTGAGGAACCGTAATTCCTTCCAGCGTAGGCTGAAGTACTTTTCTCTGTGGTCTCTGTGCGCTCCGTGGTGAACATTTCGTTCGAAAGCATCACCCGCCACGAAGCCTGCCTCTTGTGGTACGCTTCTAAGCATGGGGTCATATCGACAAGTTGGATTCTCCTTCGGGCCGCCGCTCACGCCCATGGTCAAGAGGCTGATCATCATCACCAGTGCGGCTTTTGTTCTTACTTATATCCCCGCCACCTATTTCGGCGTGGACCCCTTCGACTACCTTAAATGGTTCGGGCTCTGGCCTTACCTTGTAATTCACAAGTTTTACGTTTGGCAACTGGTGACTTACTTGTTCCTCCATGCGGGATGGTTCCACATCATCTTCAACATGTTCGCGTTGTGGATGTTTGGGTCAGACCTCGAAAGCCTGTGGGGAGGCAAGAAGTTTCTTTTCTACTATTTCCTTACCGGGGTCGGCGCTGGAGCTGTGGATGTGGCCCTGAACGAGCTCTTCCGGCCGGGAATCCCGTCGGTTACCATTGGTTGTTCCGGCGCTGTGTATGGGCTGCTGCTGGCGTATGGGATGCTCTTCCCCGACCGGCTCATTTACCTCTACATGATTATCCCCATCAAGGCCAAGTGGTTCGTGGTCGGAATGGGAGTGATCGAATTTGTAAGCTCCTTCGGCTCCGGGTCCCACATCAGCCATTTTGCGCATCTGGGCGGTATGCTCTTTGGCTACCTTTACCTGCGAGGGTGGTCTCTTCCTTATCGTTGGCAGCTTCAGTACCACGAATGGCGGCGCGCCCAGTTGCGCAAGAAATTCGAAGTCTACATGCGCGACCAGGAGAAGAAAGACAAACCCGGACGCTGGGTAAACTAAAGCGGGGGCAGAGGGCGTTTCTGTCAACCCCGGCTTCTCCCCCATCCGACGCAATTACCCACCCTTGACAGCGCGGCGTCAAAATCACCGCCGTTCGCGCATGCTTACGTTGGGCGGTGCCCGCTCCGGGTCACTCGCCGGCGATGGCGCGGTCGAGTGAAAAGGCTCCGCCGCCTCGAATCATCAGCGCCACAGTTATGGCCAGCACCAGCAGGTGGAACTCAAAGCCCTCACCCTTCTGCTGGCCCGTCCAATTCATGAACAAGCCATTCGGCAAGTGCACCGCGAAAATCGCCACGAGCATATTGACAGTAATCCCAAACGCGGCAATGCGCGTCAGCAGGCCGAGAATCAGTCCCAGCCCGCCGAAAAACTCCGCGGCAATCGCCAGAAAAGCGAAAACCGCCGGGATATGTGCGGTCTTGGTAAAGAATTCCATGGTTGCTTTGAAGCCGTACCCGCCGAACCAGCCCAGCATCTTTTGCGAGCCGTGCGCGAAGAAGATCACGCCCAGCACGAGTCGCAATAGGGTCATTATCTTGTCATCCGGGGTTTGGAATAATCGCTTCAGCATGTCACGCTCCTTGATGATGGTCTTCCGCAGCCACGGTCGCGGCCCTACCCCAACTTCCGCTAAATACAAAATCCGTCAGCGGCTTGCGTGTGCGCGCTGCGGGGTCTGCCGGCGGCGCTTCCTGGTAACCCAACGCCAGCACCGCAACCGGCTCGTAGCCCGAAGGGATAGCGAAGAGTTCCCGCGCCGAACGCGAGTCAAATCCACCCATCTGATGAACATACAAATCGAGCGCCGTCGCCTGAAAAGTCAGGTTCGCCACCGCCTGGCCCAAATCATAGAGAGCGTGGCGATTGGGCCGGGCGACGTGATCAAAATCGAGCTTGGCGACCGCCAGAATCAAAACCGGCGCCTGCTGCGCCCACTGGCGGTTAACATCCATCAATGTGCTGAGCAACCGATTGTAACCTTCCGCGTCTTCGCGCGTTGCCACGATGAAAGCCCAGGGCTGGGCGTTGTAACTCGACGGCGACCAGCGGGCGGCTTCGAAAAGCTGCGCGAGCTTTGCCGGCTCGACCCGCCGTGAAGAAAAAGTACGCGGGCTCCAGCGATGCGCCAGAAGCTCATGGATGCCAGTGTTTGTTTGCTGCCCACGGGTTGCTGATTTCGTTCCTTGCATGATACCCCCTGTTTTCCTTTCGTCTCCCGAAGTTTTGGTTCTTTGGGTCCGATCAAACTTCTCTGCTCTACGATATTCGTTTCAACGACTATTTGATGCACAAAAAGCTAATAAGGTTCACGGGCCGCCTCCAAAAGCTCAAGCAGCTTCCGGAGGTCGCCTTTGTCCATGTGGCTCAACAGGTTCCGGTGGTGCCCGGTCATGGGCCCCTCCAGATTCTTCAATACCTTCAATCCAGCGGGCGTAATGCGCACGGTGATGACCCGGCGGTCCCGGCTGTCGCGGCTGCGCGTGAGGAGGCCACGCCGCTCGAGCCGATCCACCAGCCGCGTAATATCAGGGTCGCGAGTGATCATGCGTTCCGCCACCTCGCGGCAACAGAGGCCCTGCCCCCCCGCGCCACGTAAAATGCGCAGCACGTTGTACTGTGTGTGCGAAAGCCCCGCCAGCTTCAGGATCGCCTCCTGACCGCGCAACAGCACATCCGCCGTGCGCATCAAGTTCAGGAACACCTCGGCTTCCAAGCTCTCAAAGGGCTTGCCCTGCTTGATCTCGTCCTTGAGCTTTGAGGTCATGAACCCATGATAGTTGTTATAACGACTTTTGTCAAGCCCCGCGGGCTTAGACCCTCTTTGGGGGCTACGATTTTCCGCGACTTGAGGCTAGAAGCGGTAATCCAGCGAGACGTAGGGATAAGTGACACTCCCACCGGTGGTGTTTTCCTTGAGAAATCGGCCGGCGTACAGATGACCGATCCCTGCGCCAAGCTGCAATCTTGGGTTGATAGCGTACGTGCCGTAGAGGTCGGCCTCGGTCCCGATGCTGGAACTGAGAGCGCCGCCATTGGGAACTTTGACGATGAGGGCTTCGCTGTGAGCATCGTACAAGCCATCGTACCTGCTGGCCAGCGACAAGCGATTAACCATGCAGACGACCTTGGTATTCCTCAGGGGTTTAAAATCAAATGCCGGCTTCAAGTCTTTGATGTTCTCTTCCGCGAACAGGTCCGTGATGCCGCGCTGGCCGTGTGTGGTGGGATAGAGCTGGTCGAAGGTTCCAATGACGCGATCACCAATCGCCTTGTTTCCGCTCGCGTAAGCATATTCAATCGAGAGGCGCGGCTGGAGGCGGCTGTTCGGAATCGTATAGCCAAGCACTCCGTATCCGCCCCAAGCATGGATGGGATCGTCAGCCAGGTGGCCTGACTGGAACGAATACCGCACCTTGTAATCGAAGCCACCCCTAAGAGTTCCGTTCGTGCGAAATCCGGACGTGAAGAGCCTTTCGTTGCCTCTCAGCTTGTCGACCCCAGTCACGGACGGCAAGGTTCTAACATACAGGTAAGGCTCGATGGTCGCTTTCGGCACCAGTTTGGCGAACGTCAAGTTCATGCCGTAAAAGTTCTGGCCGGGCAGAATCCTGTCGTGACTTGTGGGGTAGTTTTTGACAACGGAAGATGCAAAGACATCGACGCGTGCACCATAAGCTCGGCTTTGCAGCCTCAGCCGGACAGCGTCGAACGACCGCGAGGCGTTGGACCAATCGCTGCGGCCAACCAGCCGCTCGTCTCCATAGAGCATCTGCTGCCGCCCTACCTGGAGGCTGAACCAGCCCTGGTCCGCGTTGCGAAGTTCAATGTAAGCTTGCGCCAGGTCGAAAGCATCTTTCATCGAGCTGGTCACGTTTTTGGGATTTGCCCCCATCACTTCCGCGTCTCGTGCCTGCACGAAGGCATGCAGCCACGATGTGGGTGTGGCATCAAGGTCCAGCACCGTGTGGGTCAAAGCATACGCGTCGTTGTTGCCCGGCGTAAAGCTGTAGGCTGTCGGCGCCTCATCACGGTTGCGAAACTGGCCGCTCAAGCGCAACCAGCGTGGCAACCGGGAGTTGACGTAGGCTGCGGGGGTCCAGCCCTTTTCAGGTCCTGCCGCTGGAGTTCCTGTGGGAACGGAGGCACGAGCGGAGCCGCTGTCCTGCATCGTGGTGCTGTCTGGAGACAGAATCAGCACGGTCGCAGAGCCCGAGACCGGTGGCATAGAAACGAGCGAGGCTCGCTTGCGCCCTCGCTGGTTCTTTCTACCCGCATGCGTTGGGGTTTCGCGTTGCTTTTCGCAACGAGTCGGATTTATCGAGGCGGGCGCGGGTGTCTCAGAAAAGCTATCCCCGGCGCTCAGGATCTGCATTCCACCGGCTAAGGCCAAGGCCCACGTGAGCGCAAAGGATCCAAGCCTGGGAATCACCCGTCCCATCGAAGGTACTCCTTGCTTCTACTCTAACTGAAGGGTCAAGTGTTCGATGAGCTTGTCAAACAAGTCCGTTTCTTGGTGCTTAGTTCAAAAAATAGTTGCGATAAAGTGTATCGCGTTTGATGGGGCGGAAGCCGGCGTCCTGAATCATGCGGCGGAGTTGTTCTTCGCTGGAGGTGTGGGTAACGCCGGCGGCGCGCACCACGTTTTCCTCGATGAGGATCGAACCCACGTCGTTCCCGCCGAAGCGCAGGGCGATCTGGCACATCTTGTGGCCAGGGGTCAGCCACGACGCTTGCACGTTCTCGATGTTATCCAGGTAGATTCGCGCGACGGCGAGGGTCTTGAGGTAATCCACTGCCGTCACTTCTTCCTTGATGAAATTGCCGAGCGAGGTGTGGGCGCGCTGAAAAAACCAGGGGATGAAAGCCGTGAAGCCGCCCGTCTCTTCCTGCAACTGGCGGACGCGCTGGAAGTGGTTGATGCGGTGCTCCAGGGTCTCGCCGCAGCCAAACATCATGGTGGCGGTGGTGCGCATGCCGAGCGAGTGCGCGGTGCGATGCATGAGCAGCCATTCCTCGGTGGTGCACTTCAGGCGCGCGATGCGGCGGCGAACCTCGTCGTCGAGGATCTCGGCCCCGCCGCCGGGAATGGAATCCAGACCCGCGCCCATCAGCCGCACGATGGTGTCGCGCAGGGTGAGGCCGGAAACCTCCGCGATATTCAGAACCTCGGGCGCGGAAAAGCAGTGCAGGTGAATCTGCGGGAAGCGCCGCTTGATGTTGCGGAGCAGGTCTTCGTAGTAGTCGATCTTGAGGTCGGGATGCAGTCCGCCCTGCATCAGGATGCCTGTGCCGCCCAGGGCAATCGTCTCCTCGATCTTCTGATAGATGGAATCGAGGGGCTGGATATAGCCTTCCGGCGAGCCCACGGGCCGATAGAAGGCGCAGAAGGAACAGTACTCAGTGCAGATGTTGGTGTAGTTGACGTTGCGGTCGATCTGATATGTGACCACGTTCCCGGGATGAAGGCGCTTGCGCACGGCGTCCGCTTCCATGCCGATGCCCAACAGATCATCGGAGCGCAGCATGTCGAGGGCCTGAGCGGGAGTTAAAGGCATACGAGATTCATCCTTAGCAGGAGGGGTCGTGGGCAGGCGGGTGCGGGCGCCGGCCGGAGGACTCAGGCAAAATACAAATCTCGCTCCACTGGAATGATGCCAGCCTCATGGGCCAGCTTGTAAAACAGCCGCAAGCCCTGACGATTCTCCTCATCCAAAGAATAATCCACATTCTGGGTCAAGTAAACCTTGATGGCAGCGGGCTCCAGGCCCAGCTTCGGCGCATATTCTGCCGCAATGTCGTCAATATGGGCGAGCCCGAACGCCAGGGAAGCAGCGAAGGCCGGTTGGTGTTTGGTGAGATTGAGGTCGTCGTGGCCCACCCAGAGCGCGAAAACGAAGGGGAGGCCGGTAAAGCGCTTCCATTCGGCGGCAAGGTCATGGACCTCCGCGACCTGGCCGGTGAAAGTCAGCGCCACGTCGCCAATGACCAGCGCGGCATCGGCGCGCGCCAGCATGACGTCCGGACGCGGGGCAAGCGGCATGACCGTGATCCACTTGGAATAAAACTTACGCATCAGGACCCGCAACAACGCCGCGGAGGTCCGCGAGGAATTGTCTGTCGCCACGGTCTGGATCTTGGCCATCGGCACCTTACTCAGCAACAGCACACTCTTCACTTCGTTCTTGGCAGCGATGGACATGCCGGTGAGGATTTGCACCTTGTCGAGCCGTTGGTATTCAATGGAGGGAATGATGCCGACGTCCGCCTGGCGCCGGCGAAGCGCTTCCGCGCAACTGGCGGGAGTGGTGAACTGCAAATCGAACTTCCCCTGCTGCTCACCGTGCAACATGCCCCAGACCAGCGGCACCGAGTTGAGATACTGGACAACGGAAAGTTTGAGTCCGGGCATAGCTGTTTTAATAACCGACAGGCCATTCTATCTCAGCTAGCCTGGTTGTCAATTGCCCGGGGAGAGTTGATTCACTTCCTTATGATGCGCCACGACGCGGCGCCCTTACAGGAAGGCGAGTTTCTTTCCAATCGAGACTCGACCTGATCGGCCTTTAGGGGTGCGGAGCTGCCTGCTGAATGGCTTCGATCAGGTCGTCGGTTCCACCAGCGGCACGAATCGCGTTCACATCGTCCGCACCGGGAGAGAATTTGATGCCCCGTTCTTTGACAAGTTCCACAATGCGCGTCGGTGGGACTCCCCCCTCGAGCAAACCGATTATTTCCCCTCGGTCAAGCGCCCGTGGATTCACGGGGGCGGTCTTGGGCTTGTAATAGACGGTTAAGTCGAGTTTGGCCTCCACCTGGGCCGAGTTGGAGGCGACAATCTGAATGCGATTACTTCCTGCCTGTAAGGGGAGAGGGTCCGACCAGAATTCCGCCGCTTGCGTAGTTTGGGGCCGCATGTTAGCAGGCGACCCGTTGATGGTTACTGCCGGGATGCCGGTGCTGTCCATGGCCACGCCGCGTATAACCACCGTGGATTCTTCCAATTCCAGTGTCTGGTTCTCCCGTGCGCCGGGAGGGGACGACAGCACAATCGCGGGTGGAGAAGGCGGCACCGCGGGCTTGGGCGGCGGTAAAGGCGCCACGGGTTGCGCGATGACGGGGGCGGGCGGAGGGGCGGGAGGCTTCAGCAGCGCCAGCACGCCATCGAAATCCATCAGCGTATTGTAAATTGATAATGTCCCCAAACGTTCGCGGCTTTCTGCCGAAGACGTACCGAGGCCCTTGTGAAATGATCCCCAGCGGTCTTGAGATAGATAGGCAATCGTCTGCTCTTTCTTGGGGCTCTTGAACGAGACCGTAATTCGGTTGAATCGGAGCTCGCGGACTGCAAACCTGGAAACCGCGAAAGCATGGTCGGCTTTGTCGATGGGCTGCGCCACGGTGTAACGAATCGTGCTGCTCGTGATGTCCAGCCAGCCGTAAGTAGTCGAGCCCGACATACTCATGACGGGGAAGCGCAACGTGGGATCAGTCTGGCCGTTCAGAAGCTCGGGCCGAATCATGTTGGCAATGTCAGAGTCTCCACCCTTCTTCGTACCCTTAGTCGTCGCCTGCCCCCCTGAAGGAGCGCTCAGGAATAGGAACAGGACCAGCACCGTACGCCACCAGCACCACCCTGTAGGATTCGGAATCATCAGAAACTATCCTCTTACTATGCGCCGCCTCGGGAGCATTCGATTCACAAGCTCCCGGAAGAGTTCTGGTTGCGCAAGGCGGGATTCTAATCCCCTTGCCAACACAAAGCCAGCCCTGTTGATAGCGGGACAGTTTGAAATCTCCAATCTTTTCCTCGCGGGTCCTTAGTTTAAATTTACTACTATCGGTCGCCTGCGATTAAGATCGGCGGACTTTCGGCTGCGGCAACAACGGGTGGTGCGTAACGCCGGGAGTCACGAGAGCAGGGGAAGCGGCTGGGGCCTATCTGCCCGAAAGGCTCGGGAGCTCCCACCTGGCCTCATTGCAGATCGGCCTCCGCCGCTGGACGCCGCTAACTCTGCGGACTGTCTTACACCCAAAAGCAACTGCCAAAGGAAGGTACGCGCGCGGCCCCCCGTTTTTGGGTTCCACGGTTCTTCTGCAGGAGAAACCTTGAATCTCAAATACGGACCTCTGCGCCACACTTGCTAAAGGGAAAGCATTCACCTCAAAGACCCTGGATCGGCTTTTGGGCAACTCTGGGTTAAGCTCGTTTCGAACTAAGGGGCAGCGAGACTGATACTAGACTTGCACAAACGGCGGGCCGACTGGCGCGCAGCACACCCCTATCCGCCGTTAAGCGATGGCGTGAACTCCCCAACATGTCTTGCAAAACGTACTCAAATTGTGCAAGCCCCGCCCCGCGCGGCGAGCGGTTTGCGAAATTCCGTCCAAGTGGGAGTCATGGGCGGGCCCGCCAAGATCATTTAGGTGCTTCCTCCGGTTTAGCGGGCTCGGCGGGCTTCGCCCCCTTCAGCTTGGCCAAAGACTCTTCCACACGCTTCTTGAAATCGGCCGCATCGTTATGGGCCAGTCCGGAGAAGGCGGTTTGGGTTTGCATCTCACAACTGCTGGTACCCTTGGAGTTCAAGACGACGGAGTTGATCCGCTTGCCGCCGAGCGACCCACCAATATTGAAGGAAGCAGTCATCTCGCTGTTGTCAACCGCTATGATCCCGTACTTCCCGGAATTCCTGATGGTGTCCTTGACTGCGGGCCAGAGCTCGCTGCAAGCAACGGGAAAAATGTCCGAGTGGGTTTTGCCGAATGCCGGCATAGCAAGAGTAAGCAACATCAAAGCTACAACCACAAATTTCATCATGGCATATTCCTCCTGATCGGGATGCGCTTCGTAGGATGTCAAAACCGAAGCAGCGTTTCCCTCCCGGCTACGCGATTGGACTGGCAGGATACACCTAGCCACTTCTCGATGCAATTGCCAGTTGAGCCTCACGTTTCAGACCCAAGAATCTTCCCATGCAAAGCCCGTTAGCCCGAATCGCTTCGATGATTTTGACAAATTGACGATCGCCATAGGGTTCTAACCTCTTTGTGTTGGACGGAATGTTCACGGCCGTAACCCAATTCAACCGGGAGCCACGCCGTCGCCGCGGCGAAGGAGGGGCCGGATCAGACAACGCGCGTTGCGAATTAAAAAGCCCTGACAGGTCGTAAGGCCATATAATGCCTCCCCCTGGAGAGCGACCGGCGCTTGAAAGGGTCGAAGCAGGCTTGCCGCGCGGACCCGCCGCGCCGCTGCTGGTTTCGCACACGGGTAAAGCGATGAGTGAATCGATAACGTTCTGGGTGGCACTGACGCGGATTGAAGGGCTGGGCATCCGCGGATGTCACAAGCTCATTGAACATTTCGGGTCGCCGCAAGCCGCTTACATGGCCTCGCTGACCGAACTGGAGAGCTGTGGTGTTCCGGCACGAGTGGCGCAGGCGATTTTTGCTCAAGCTGCTCTGAAAGACGCCGAAAAGGAGGTGCAGGAGGCGGCAAAAGCCGGTTGCCGGCTGATTGTTTTCGACAGTGAGGATTATCCCCCGCTGCTCAAACAGATTCCCGACGCGCCACTCCTGCTCTATGTGCGCGGTGACGCGAAGGTCCTCTCGCAGCTCGCGGTGGCGATGGTGGGAACACGGCGGCCCAGCGCTTACGGCAGCTCCGTAGCGCACCGGCTGGCTCACGATTTGGCGCAGCGGCAACTGGTGGTGATCAGCGGACTCGCCCGCGGCATTGATTCCGCGTCGCACCGCGGGGCGCTCGAGGCGAAGGGCAAAACCGTGGCCGTGCTGGGTTCCGGTATCGATGTCACTTACCCGCGCGAGAACAAGCGGCTGGCGGAAGAGATCGCGAAATCCGGAGCGGTGATTACAGAATTCCCTCTGGGCACGGGGCCGACCCCGGAAAACTTTCCCATCCGCAATCGCATCATCAGCGGACTTTCCCTCGGGGTAATCATTGTGGAGGCCGCGGAGTACAGCGGATCGCTGATTACGGCGCGCCTGGCGCTGGAGCAAAACCGCGAGGTCTTTGCGGTGCCTGGAAATATAACCTCCGCCCAAAGTTTCGGCCCCAATCATCTCATCAAGCAGGGGGCGAAGCTGGTGGACCAGTGGATGGATGTGGTCGAAGAGTTTCCGGCCGAGGTCCGCATGCAGCTTTTGCCGCCCGCGGAGGCATCAGAAGGAGAAGCGATGGGGGCGCAGGCCGCTACGCTCTTCCAGGCCTCGCTGACCCCGGAACAGAAAGCGGTGTTCGAAGTCTTGCGCGCTGACCAGGCGATTTTTGTAGATGATATCGTGAGCGCCGCGCACGTTCCCCATCCGCGAGTTCTGGCGGCGCTGCTGGAATTGGAAATGAACGGCTTGATCCGGCAGTTGCCGGGAAAGAATTTTATCCGTAAACTGTAAGTCAGGGGAAACCTCGAGACAGGTTGAGGAATCAAATGCGGCGCGGGAGGTAGTGTCCAGAGGTAAGGAGGGCCGTGATCAGTCATCAGTTCTCAGTCGTCAGTTGAAGGCACAAGCTCAAGAGACGGAAGGGAGAACCTTCGACCTTCAACTTTCGACATGTTCTTTACTGACAACTGACCACTGACGACTGACAACTTTTTATGAGTAAATCGCTGGTCATTGTGGAATCGCCCGCCAAGGCGAAAACCATCAATAAATATCTGGGACCTGACTTCCTGGTGAAGGCTTCCATGGGACATGTCATGGACCTTCCCAAGAAGGAGTTGGGGGTCGACATCGATCACGGCTTCCGGCCGACTTACATCTCCATCCCCACGCGCAAGAATGTCATTGCCGACCTCAAATCCGCGGCGAGCAAGGCCGGCGCCGTTTACCTCGCCGCCGACCCGGACCGTGAGGGCGAGGCCATTTGCCAGCACCTGCACGATCTGCTGAATTCATCCAAACGGAAGTTCTACCGCGTCCTCTTTAACGAAATTACCCGCGATGCGGTGAGGGAAGCGTTCGAGCACCCAAAAGAGATCGATGCCCACCTTGTGGACGCCCAGCAGGCGCGCCGCATTCTGGACCGCTTGGTGGGCTATCAGGTCAGCCCGCTGCTTTGGGACAAGGTCAAACGCGGAATCTCCGCGGGGCGCGTGCAAACCGTCGCCCTGCGGCTGATCGTGGAGCGCGAGCGGGAAATCCAGGCCTTCCAGAAGAAGGAATACTGGACCATCACGGCCAACGTGGAAGGCAAAAAGCCCCCGGTGTTTGAAGCCCGCCTGGCAAAATACCAGGGGAAAGACATCGAGATCCCCGACCAGGCGACGGCTGAGCAGATTACCGCGGCGATTAAAGCCGCCAACCTGGTCGTACAGTCGGTCGCCACCAAAGAGAAGCGGAAATACCCGGTGCCGCCCTTCATCACCAGCAAGCTTCAACAGGAAGCCGCACGCAAGCTGCGCTTTTACGCCAAGAAAACCATGATGGTGGCGCAGCACCTCTATGAGGGCATCGAGTTGAAGGATGAGGGGGCCGTCGGCCTCATCACTTATATGCGCACGGATTCCACCCGCGTGGCGGAAGGCGCGCTCTCGGCGGTGCGCGGTTACATCCAGAAAACTTTTGGAAACGATTATCTGCCCGCCGAAGCCATTCATTACCGCAGCAAGAAAGGCGCTCAGGACGCGCACGAAGCGATCCGGCCTACGGACGTCTTGCGCACGCCCGATTCTTTGCGCAGGGTGCTGGGCCCCGATGAATTCAAACTCTACAAGCTGATCTGGCAGCGTTTTGTCGCCTCGCAGATGACCCCCGCGGTCTTCGACCAGACCACGATTGACATCGCGGCGGGCGATTACACCTTGCGCGCCACCGGCTCCGTCGAGAAGTTCAACGGCTTCCGCGCCGTCTACGAAGAGGGCAAAGATGAAAAGGCGGAGATGGAAGAAGACGAGGAGCTGAAGCACCGCCTGCCGCAAGTGGCGGAGGGCGAACCCTTGAAACTGCACAAGATCCTTCCCGAACAGCACTTCACCGAGCCGCCGCCGCGCTTTAATGAAGCCACGCTGGTGAAAATGCTGGAGGAGAAGGGCATCGGACGGCCCTCCACTTACGCCACCATTCTTTCCGTCATCCAGAACCGCGAGTACGTGGAGAAACACCAGGGGCGCTTCTATCCCACCCAACTCGGCATGTTGGTCAGCGACCTGCTGGTGAAAAACTTCAGCGATATCTTCGACGTCGCTTACACGGCGCGCATGGAAGAGGAATTGGACGAGGTGGAGGACGGGAAGCTTTCCTGGACCGACGCGCTGGATGAATTCTATAAGAAGTTCAAAAAGGACCTGCGCCTGGCGGAACGCGATATGGTGGACATCAAGGGCGAAGGCATCCCCACGGACATCAAGTGCGAGAAGTGCGGCAAGCCCATGGTCATTCGCCTGGGGCGCAACGGGCAGTTCCTGGCCTGCACCGGCTACCCGGACTGCGACGGCACCAGTGAACTGCCCCCGGAACTCGCCGCCAAGTATTCCAGCGCTGCGCCGCCCGCCCCGGAAGTTGCCGCGGAGAACTGCGCGAAGTGCGGCAAGCCCATGATCGTGAAGCGCGGGCGCTTTGGCTACTTCCTGGCCTGCACCGGCTATCCGGAATGCCGCAATACCAAGAAGATTGTTATGAAGGAAGGTAATGCCACGGCGGTGGGTGACCAACCCCTGGAAGAAAAGTGCCCCGAATGCGGCAACCACCTGGTGATCAAACACGGCCGCTACGGGCAATTCACCGCGTGCAGCAATTATCCTAAGTGCAAATACGTGAAGCGCGAGACGCTGGGAATTCCCTGCCCGGAAAAAGGCTGCACGGGTGAAATTGTGGTGCGCCGCACGAGATTCAAAAAGACATTTTATGGTTGCAGCCGTTACCCCGATTGCAAATTCACATCGTGGGAGAAGCCCGTCGCCGAGCCCTGCCCCAAGTGCGGTTCACCGATCTTGGTGGATAAATTCGACAAGAAGAGCGGAGCGACCACTCGCCACTGCCCCAATGAAAACTGCAAGTACCAGCGCGCGGTGGCGTGAGCCTATTTCGGATTTTAGATTTTGGATTAAGGAAGGTCGCGATCGAAGCAGAGGCCCTTGGCTGAGGGGAGGGGATTTATCGCTAGGAATCGGAATTCGCTGCATACTGCGTCGGGAGGAGGGAGAAACCCCAGTGAACGCTCGGGGACGGATTGTGCTATGGTAAAGTTGTCGCGCCAGTAGAGGTCAGCTTTCCGCTGCGGGCGGCGACGTGTCGTGCGGCTTTCAGTACTCAGACTTCGGGCTCCATGCGACCGTGCCTGGGTGCTGTAGAATTGCGATTACCGATGAGGGCGCAATCCGACGAGCAAATTCGCTCGCAGCTTCGCAAGGTGCTCGGAAGCGTCGCCTTCGCAAAGGCGGAACGCCTGCGGCGCTTTCTGGAATTTATCGTTGAGCACACTCTTTCCTCACCGGGCGAGCCGCTGAAGGAAATGATCGTCGGCATCGAGCTCTATGCGTCACAGCGGGAGTTCGATCCGCGAATCACCTCGGTCGTTCGAGTGGACGCCACGCGCTTGCGAACAAAGCTCCGGGAATATTACGGGGCGGAAGGCGCAGCGGACCCGCTGGTCATCGATCTCCCAAAAGGAAGCTACACGCCAGTCTTTTGCAAGACTCCGATTCAGTCCAGCGCCACGCCTACCGCGAAGGAGATCGCTACCGAATCCGCCCTCGCGGTTCTTCCTTTCTCGAATCTCAGTCCTGACCCGGAGGAGTACTTCAGTGACGGACTGACCGAAGAGATCATCCACGCACTGTCCTCCATAGAGGGAATTCGCGTTGTCGCGCGCTCCTCCGCTTTCGCGTTCAAGCATAAGAACTCCGATGTTCGAAAAATCGGCCGCGCCTTGAACGTGGGCTTTGTGTTAGAAGGCAGCGTTCGCAGGTCCGGAGAAATGTTGCGTGTGACGGTGCAACTCGTCAGCACAACAGACGGATATCAGCTCTGGTCCCGCCGCTACGACCAGCACGTTGACGACGTATTCGCGGTTCAAGACGAGATAGCCCGAGAGATCGTAAAGATGCTACGCGTTAGTACGACGGGCCGGCCCCGGGCTCCCGCGGCCAAGGGTACAGACAATTTCGAAGCGTACACCTGGTACCTTCAGGGCCGATACCACTTGAACCGGCAAACAAGAGAGGCGTTCCATCGCGCCATTGATTGTTTTGACCAGGCTCTGGCGCGGAGTCCCCGGTACGCAGCGGCGTTTAGCGGGCGGGCTGTTGCCTGGCTCTCTCTTGGCGTGTTTGCCATGGACGCTCCGCTTGACGTGCTGCCGAAAGCCCGCGAGGCGGCAGCGCAGGCCCTTGAGGCCAGTGATCAGGAAGGCGAGGCCTTGTCGGTAACAGCTTGTATCAAGGCGATGTTTGAGTGGGACTGGGGTGGGGCGGAAATCCTGTTTCGGAAGTCGCTCCTTGCCCAACCGGTCAACGACTTCTCAATGCATATGTTCGTCATGTTCGCGCTTTTGCCGATGGCTCGGTTCGAAGAGGCCCTCACGATGCTTGACGAAGCGAGACGAATCGATCCTCTCTCGCTCATTCTCGCTGCGAGTAGATCCGCCGTGCTGCTCATGGCGCGCCGGACGCCCGAAGCGGAGGCCGAGTGCCGTCGCGCGCTTGAATTGGATGCAGACTTCTGGCGGGCAATCGTTGGCTTAGGGCGCTGTCACGAAGCGCATGGGCGGTTGGACGATGCCATCGCCTGCTTTGAACGCGCGAAGGCGGTCACGGGGGGAGTTCCAACCGTCATCGGAGCACTGGGACGCGCTTATGCGCTAGCCGGCCGAACCAAGGACGCTCACAGGCTGTTAGGTGAATTAGACGATCTCGCCCAGCGCCGTTACGTGTCGCCTTACGCACGGGCGCTGATTTTTCTCGGACTGGGCGATGATAAACTCTTCGATTGGCTGGAACGCAGTTATAACGAACGTGCGGGATGGCTCATGTACCTGGCCACGGACCCGCGCTTTGATCCTTTGCGTGAAGATGAGCGCTTCCGCTCATTTCTCAACAGGCTCGGTTTGCCATTGATTGCTTACCCGGGCCGTATGTCGGCTTAAACCCGTTTAAAACCGTTTCAAACTTCCCTCCGGGCATTCGACTGGCACATGATGACTCTGCAAAAGGGGGAGCCATGAGTCTAATCGAAACCTTCCGTCGATCGCGAGCTCGTACTCCAGACAAGGTTGCCGTTGCCTGCGGCGAGCAATCCTGGACCTATGCCGAGCTTGATCGTGTCACCGATAACCTAGCGGTCAATTTGCTGGAGGCCGGTATCGAGCGTGGAGACCGCGTCGCGCTCCACCTAATGAACGGCCCTGAACTTGCCTTCAGTTACCTTGGCTGCCTGAAGGCGGGATGTATCGCCGTGCCCATCAACGTGCGGCTCAAAAGCCTTGAGATCGACTACATTCTTCGGCATAGCGGCGCCGTCTGCTATGTGGGACAGCCGGATCTGTTTGCCCAAGTGGCAAAACTTCCCACGCGCGTGCCTGGTCTCAATTGCTATTTCCTGACAGGAGATTCCTCGACGGTTCCCGAAGCGCGGTCTTTTGGCGAACTCCTGCGCCCCTCGGAGCGGAGCGTCGCGCTTCCCGATATCGCCCCTGATCAGACCGCAGCGATCATGTACACCTCGGGTACAACTGCGCAGCCTAAAGGAGTCACGCATTCGCATGAGACGCTCCTGCAATCCGCCCAAGGGATGCGTGACATGCTGCTCGATGAGAACCAGGTTGTGGTGGTGATGTCCTCGATGGCGCATCAGGTTGGTTTTGGCATGCTTTTCCTGCCAGCTTTGTTGAACGGAGCGACGGTTGCCATTACGCCAGTCCTGGACCCCGCAGTGGTGCTGCAAACCTTTGAGCGTTGGCGCGGCACTTATACGCTTGGCCTGCCAGTGATGGTTCACGGTTTGGTCCAGGCCCAAACCGCGGCGCCGCGCGATGTAAGTTCGGGGGGAGTTTATTTCTGTGGCGGCGACTCCGTATCGCCCACGCTGCAAGCGGCGTTTCGATCTGCCCTGGGTCAAGCCGTTTGTGAAGCATACGGCGCAACAGAGGCCGTGCCATTGGCCTGGAACCGGCCGGGCCGCGTGCGAATTGGATCGTTGGGTCAGGCCGCCCCAGGCGTCCACTTTCGATTGCTCGATGCGGAGGACCGCGATGTCGGGCCAGGCGAGGTCGGGGAAATCTGCGTTAAGAGTACGCGGTTAATGACGGGTTATTGGCAGGATCCGGACTCCACGGCTTGGGCTCTGCGGGGCGGCTGGTTTCACACCGGAGACCTCGCCCGCTGCGACGCGGATGGCTATTATTGGTTCGCCGGCCGCAAGAAAGAGATCATTATTCGCGGCGGAAGCAACATTTCGCCGCAGGAGGTCGAGGCGGCCATATGCGAGCATCCGGCAGTAAGTGAAGTGGGTGTGGTAGGCCGGCCGGATCCGGTCTGGGGGGAAACTGTCTCAGCCTGGGTTGCCTTGCGGCCGGGCAAGGCGGTGGCGGAGGCCGATCTGATTGCATTCGCACGCGAGCGACTGGCGGACTACAAGACGCCGGAGCGTATCATCTTCCTGTCCGAGTTGCCTAAAGGCCCGTCCGGAAAGATTCAGCGGCGCGCCCTACGTGAAATGGAAATGGCCCAGATGGGAATCAGGGCTGATTCAAAACCAGAGAACGTCATCGCAACCTAAAGCCAGTCTGATTGTAGGAAAACAAGATCAAAAGAGAAGCGAGGAGCTTACGGCCTGCGGCGATTGCTGTCGATAACAGCCCTTACCACCAACAATCATGCAAACTCCCCGGATACGGGGTTCGAGGAAAAAGCCGCGGACCTAATAGACAGGTCCGCGCTATTCTCCCTTCACAATGGGAAAGCCTTTGGCGGTCCAGTTGTCAAAGAGCCTTTCGCGAATTTCGAGCACCTTGAGGTTGGAGAATCCCATATCCTTCAGAGCTCGAAAGGCGGGGCGGATGTTGGGGCAATTGTCCCACGGACAACATCCGCAATAGATGACGATCTCCTGATTGCGGGGAAGTTTGGCGACAAGCTTTTCGAGTGTTGCCAAGCCCTCCGCTTTGGAAGCGGGGGCTGTGTATTGCGATCCGGGGTGAGAAAGCGCCAAGAGACTCGGATATCGGAAGCCCGCAACTTCGGATTTCCTACCGGTAGGAAAAAGTGAAGCCAATTTGTAAAATTTTTTCCTACCAGCAGGAAAATGACCCAGAATTCTCTTGACAAGACACCTGGGCTCTGGATTAGGCTGGGAGGGAGGCGGAGCGCGGCCCCCTCACGAGGTCGCCCGGAGGAAAGGATGAATGCCCAGACTGACGCGAAATACGCAGGACAAATCATTCGACGCCGGGGAGGTTCCATCGTCGCGGCGGAGAGGAAAGAATGGTGTGAGGGGGGCAAACACTGAAAAAAAGATGTTAATAAATGACGTTGGAAGCCGGAATGTATATGAAAACAAAGGAAGAGATGACAATTTGTCCGAGGAAAAAAGCGACATTTCTACACAACGGAACGCCATTTTACGCAAAAGCACACGTTTTTTGCTGAAACTGCCCGGTTTTTTGCTCCCATTCGAGCGCTGCGATAGAGACATGATTCATCTGTTCAGGTCGGGTCTTTCCTCAAGGTTTTTTCGCGTCCAAGGCGTGGGCCAGCCAGAGCGCTCCTTCGACGGGCGGTCGTTCGAGCAACTCCACACGCGCCTGTGGCGCGAAGCGGCGAAGGTGGCGGGCGAAGGCGCGGCGGATCAGGTTGCTGGACCGAAACACTCCGCCGGTTGTGACCACCGGCGCGGTGCGGCGCGTCCAGCCGGCTCGCTTCAGCAGAGCGACGGCGAGGTTAGCGAGGTCGCGGGCCGCGTCGTCGCACAGATGACGCGCCACCAGGTCGCCTTCGCGGGCCGCCTCTATCACCAGCGGAAAAAGGGCGGCGATCTGCTGCTGTTCGAGTTGTTTGGAAATGATCTCGGTGATATCGCGAAGGTCCAGATGCTGGCAGATCCGGTCTATCAGGAGGGTGTGCGGGCCGCGGCCGTCGAATGCTTCGAGTGCCGCGGTCACGGCCTTGCAGCCCAGGTCGTAGCCCGAGCCGCGATCGTCAAAAGGAATTCCCCAGCCGCCGGCGCGCAGTAGCCTTCCTTGATTGTCGCGCGCGAAGGCGATGGAACCGGTGCCGGCGATCACGATGATGCCCGGAGCGTTCCGCACGGCCGCGGCAAGCGCGATGGCGGCGTCAGAAGTTAGCAGATGGTGGCGGGCGGGAATGTGCCGGCGCATCCAGGCGAGGAGCGGACGGTGTACAGCCCGCCGGTCGACTCCCGCAATGCCCGCGCAGACGGCGCGCACCACCGGCGGATGCGAGGCGCGCGCGGCGGTTGGAGGGAATCCGGCTTCCCGCAAGCAAGCGCGGAAGGCTTTCAGGATTTCGCGTTCGGCAGCGCGAAACCCCACTTTGAGAGGATTGGAGGGCCCGGACTCGGCACGCCCCAGGAGCTTGCCTTCACTATTCGCCAGCCACGCTGCGGTGCGCGTGCCGCCGCCGTCGATTCCCAGAAAGCAACCCATGGAGCGTGTCTCTCAACTCTTGCCAGTTGGATTCCGCCAGGACTTCACGGATCAATCAGAGCAGGCCGCCAAGTCCAGCTCCACGCTATTCCTATTCCTGTACAGAGACGACCTGCAAAACTTCGTCCATGGTGGTCCAGCCGTTCTGGAGCAGCCAAACGGAGTAATCCTTCAGCGTTATCATACCGTTCTTAATGGCCAGCTCGGAGATCGCTTCGGAGCTCCGGCCGCCGGCCACCAGGCGGCGCAGGTCAGCGTTCATGCGCAGGACTTCGTACACACCCACGCGTCCGCGATAACCCGTTCCCGAGCATTTGTCGCAGCCCTTGTTGCGGTAAAAGGTGAGGGGGATGCTCGGGTCGAGACCCATATACTTGAGCGAAATATCATCCGGTGTGTAGCTTCCCTTGCAGTCCTGACAGAGGCGGCGCGTGAGGCGCTGGGCAATGACGCCGATGGTCGAACTCGACATCAGGAAGGGCTCAACACCCATTTCACCCAGGCGGGTGAAGGCGCCGGCGGCATCGTTGGTGTGAAGGGTGGTGAACACCAGGTGGCCGGTCAGAGCAGCCTCGACGGCGATGTGGGCGGTTTCCTTGTCGCGGGTCTCGCCCACCAGGATGATGTCGGGGTCCTGGCGCAGGAAGGCGCGCAGAATGCGGGCGAAGTCCAGGCCGATTTGCTTGTGCGCCTGCACTTGGTTGATGCGCGGCAGATCGTACTCGATGGGGTCTTCGGCGGTGGAGATGTTCACGTCGGGGTCATTGAGTTCGGCCAGCGCGCTATAGAGCGACGTGGTCTTGCCGGAGCCCGTGGGGCCGGTCACGTAAATAATCCCGTAAGGTTGCGAGATCATTTCGCGCACCACCTCCAGCACTTCCGGATGGAGGATGAGCTTGTCGAGACCCAGCAAGGTATTGGATTTGTCGAGGATGCGCATGCAAATCTTTTCGCCCCATTTGGCGGGAATAGTGGAGACGCGAAAATCAATGGGGCGCTCTTCCAGCCGCACGCTGATGCGGCCGTCCTGGGGCAGCCGCTTTTCCGCGATGTCGAGCTTGGAGATAATCTTAAAGCGCGAGATCAAACCCATTTGAATCTTCTTGGGCAGCACCTGCACCAATTGCAGCTCTCCGTCAATGCGGAAGCGCACCGCCAAGTCTTTTTCCTGCGGCTCGATGTGGATGTCGCTGGCTCCCTTCTTGATGGCCAGCGCCAGAATGCCATTGGCCATGCGGATGATGGGGGCGTCCTCGGCCGAGCGGGAGAGGTCCGATACATTGTCAGATGCCTGCGGGCCTTCATCCACCTCCAGAGATTTCAGCGCTTCAGATTGAAGCGATTCGAGGATGCTCTCCGTCGATTCCGGCTTGAGAGCCGGCGATTCGCTTTCCACGGCCTTCACGGCCGGCGTACTCTTGGAAGTCGCCGAGCCTTGCTCGCGCGCCAGCCTTTCCTCTTCCTTGCGCAGGAGGTCAGCGTAGCTAGACGTAATGAAGCGCTTGAAATCGTCTTCGGACGTCACAACGGGTTCGATAATCACGCCTTTGATCACACGGCGCACGTCATCCAGCGCGGCCAGGTTGTTAGGGTTCACCATCGCCAGCGTCAGGCGGTTGTTCGAAAAGGCCACGGGAAGGACCTTGTGCGTCTGCATCATCTGCTGCGGCAGGAGCTTTATCACCCGGGGGTCAAATTGCAGTTTGGCGAGGTTGATGTACTCGATTCCGGTCTGCTGGTTGGCTTCGTCCAGGCGTTCGGCAAGGACGCGGCTCATGGCGAGGCCCACTTTGGAACTGGTCAGCAAGATTTCGTCGAAAGCCGACTGCTCCAGCACCGAGCAGGAAGTCGGCTCCACCGCCACCACGCTCGCCACGCGCGGTTTCCCTGTGAGCAGCGCCATTTCGCCGAAGCAGGTGCCGGCTTTCAGCTCGCTCAGCAGGAAGTCGATTCCCGTATTGGGGTCCTTCTTGCGGACTTCCACCGCGCCGGAAGTGATGAAGAACATGGCATCGCCCGGTCCGCCTTCTTTCACGATGGTTTGCTGGGGGGCAAACTCCCGAGGTCGTATTCGGCTTTCAATAAGCAGGCACTCTTCGTAGGGAAGACCGCTGAACAGGCGGATCTTCTGCAAGTAGTGGGTTCGGTCCTGCGCCTGTGCGGCCTCTTCCGCGGCGTGAGCCGCGGCGGCTGCGGCTGTTCCTGCCGCGGGCGTGCCCGCGGAAGGCGCCGCCCCGGGCCCATGGGCTGCGCCCGGCCGTACGGTGTCGATGGCCACAGGCCTATGGCATTGCTGGCATTTCACGTTGTACGCCGGGTCGGTCAGCCGCGCATTGTCGAGCTTTACCGGTGTACCACAACGTTTGCAGAAGACGACCATGCTACCCTCCTGGGGACAGTCAGCCCTTGGTTGTTCCGCGCCTCATCCGCAGAGACGGGACTCTTCCCTTTGATCTCCGCAAGCAACTCACACCAAAGGTTTGACTTTGTGCCATTATACGCGACCGGACAAACGTGTCCAATCCTTTGAGTTGCGCGAGGTCCATGCCGACACGTACCTGTGGGGAAAAGAACTTACGCGCCTACGGAAGCGCGCGCCCTCCCAACAACTGCCGAATTCTGTAAAGGACAGAGATCGCCTTACGTCTCGCGCTTGAGCTTCAAATGACTTTTGTTTGCTTCCAGGAAAGCTCGCAGGTCCTCTCCCGCATCAAGGAGCTTGATCCACTGTTCGTAGTAAAGGGTCGTAGGGAAACGTCCCAACCCGTAGACGCTCACCCCGCCCTTCTCGCCCACCTTAAATTCCAGCTTGCCGGCCTTCTTTGTTCCTGCTTGCTTCTCAAGCTCGGCGATCCGGGCCATCAACTCTTCCTTCGTTGGCTCTGCCATTGGAATCATCCTCCTGTCGCCGATGTAGCGGCGTGGTGTGCTTGATCACTCTGTGCGCGCGTTTCCAGCAGCGCGGGTCGATCCTCAGCATTGGGGTCATCCCCGATGCCAAGTTAAATGAAGCCGCCATGATAACTGATTTCGCCGTAGCGAAACAGTCGGGCCAACAAGGCCAGGCCCTGCTGAGCAAGGGAGGAGTTAAGGAAGGCAGGGGCGGCGGCTGGTTGAGTTGAGGTGCCTGCCGCCTGCCCCTGTTGGTAGGTGAGCTTTAGGTGAGCTTAACGGTGTCCGCCTCCGTGGGAGCCGCCGCCGGAACTGTGGCTTCCGCCACCACCGCTGCTATGCGGCGCCGAAGAACTATGACCACTGCCACCGCTGGGGGCGGAATAACTGCGGCCTCCACCAGAAGGCGCAGAGGAGCTGCGACCACCTCCGTAGTAGCTACTGGGAGCGCGCTGGCGCATGATGGGCCGATTCAGGTTGAGCGGCGGGCGCAAACCGCCCCCGTAGCTCCGTGGCTGGCTCGAGTAGCCTTGCCACCCACCGCGCTGAGTGGACTGTCCGGATCCCGTCCGCCCGCTGCTATAAGGATTGGGGCTGGCGAAGCGCTGCCAACTGGGCTGGTTCCCCTGTGTGGTCGGGGCACTTCTCCCCTGAAACCCCGAACTCCCACCATTGACCGACGCCGGCCACCGGCTTGACGAATTTCCGGTCGCGAACCGCTGGTAGTTGGTGGAAGAGCCTCGGGCGGCCGCTTGTCCAGTTTCCGTGCGCCCGACGGCCGGGGAGTTCGTGCGCGCCCCAAAGCTTTCCGTGTTTCCAGCAGCGCGCCCTGCCGGCGTCGCGCCGCTCCGGGAGAAGAAGTGCTCCCCGTTAGCTGTCGCCGATCGGGTGCTCGAAAAGTTCCCTGTGCGGTTACCCAGACTGCCCTGGGTGTGCGCTACGGGCAGAGTGCCACGCATCACGCTTGCGTTGCGCAGCATGCTTTCGCTCACCGGCATGGAGCGCGACATGTGACCGCTCGCAAAGTCCTGCGCGGAGACATTCCTAACGGCGCCCCGCATCCGCGCGTCGGTCATCACGCGTTCCAGATTCGAGCCGTAGCCCGGCCCTCCCGCATGGACGAAGCCTGCGCCATGGATGTCGTTAAAGCTCATCGCGACAAAGCTACGGCCCGCTCCGAACCAGGGGTGGAAAATGTCACGCGGACCCAGCGCTAGCCAGCCAATCGAACCAAAACCGAAGCCCACGCCAAAGCCCCTGCCAAAGCCGAAGAACGAGACGTAAGCGGGAGACCAGATATGGCCACCGAAGCCCCGGCCCGGCCACCAGCGCCAGCCGCCTCCATACATGAACCAGCGGCCGTAGTGGTAGGGCGCCCAGCCCCAAGGCTCGTAGGAAATCCAGGTGTTTCCCCAGTAAGGCTCCCAACCCCAATAACCGGCGCTGTAGGGCACCCAACCGGCATCCACCTGGGGTGTCCAGCACCAACCGTAGTCGGGCACCTCACTCCATTGGCCGTACGCATCGAGATCGCTTGATCCTGTGTACTCAGGACCCGTGTGTTGCCAAGCTTGCGCGCTTTGGATTTGCCGGTCGCGGTCGCCGCACCACTTGTCGAAGTCATCTCCGCCCGGCGCTGGGTCAATTTTATACTCGGGATTGTCAGTGCCGTGAATTTGGATAATCTGGCCGGCCTCGACTTTGGTGCTGCCTTGGTTGGTCAGGACTTCCGCTTCGCCCTGGCGCACGATCAGTTGGGTCTCACTGGGGGAATTCACCTGAATGCGGTAAATCCCCGGCGCCAACGGATGCACTCCCATGTTCGGGGTGTCAATCTCCGCGTCCGCTTGTGTGCCCTTGTAAACGGTGTAGTCCACCAGGCCCGAGGCCAATTGGATATCAATCTTGTTCTGCTCCAGGTCCGCAATCTTGGCTTCCGTGTGCTGGTCGAGCCGCGTGATGTTGGCAAAGTCGAGCTGGACTTCCGTCCGTGACCGATCCGCCGTCGCCACTGTGTCACCCGGCACCAAGGGAGTGTTCACCGTAGCCGCCGCCCACTGTCCCGCATCACCGCGCATGGTTGTAACGTTCCCATGAATCACACTGATGCGCGCCACCGCCGTCTGTGGCTGGGGCTGAACCTGGGGCTGTGCCTGGGGCTGTGCCTGGGGCGGTGCCTGTGGCCCGTCCTGGGCCTGAACGTTGGATGTAACCGACAGTCCCATCGAGAGAATTGTTAGTGCGATCAGTAAGAATCGGTTTTTCATGGCCCACCTCGGTCGAACGTCCACTCGCGAACTCCATACCTGCGTCCGCTCTCAATAGGGCAAGACCCCTGCCAAACCCAGAATTAGTTAAGGTTATTTATCCGCTGGCAAATCAGTGAGTTAGGGGGATTTATCTTCTCTTAATGGAAAGAGCCCTTCGCCGGACCCTGCCTAAATTCAGCCGATCGGTGGCCGTTTTCGGCCAGCCAAGGGTTTCTTGAAGGAAAGCACATGGGAGCGCGGAAAGCTCTGTTATTCTCTCGCGATCTCGATCAGGTTTTGCAGCAGGGCGCAATCTTCGCACCCTTTCCGCGGCAGGGGAGGGCGCTTCTGGTCGAAGATTTCGCGAACCTTGGCGAGCAGCAGGGGAATTCTCTCCGGCATCAAGTCTACTGGCCGGATGTGCGCGCTAAATTCCATCAGGAACCCTGAGCCGGTATGGTTGGCATCCTTTTTTGCGGTGGCGTCGTCGGTAACCGGCTCTGTATAGACCAGCGCCAAGCCTGAAACGGGCGCGAACCCCTTCTGCTCTCCAATCACTGCGTACGCATTTAACTGCACTTCATACATCGGAAATAATTCATCTTGGTGCGGGGTGAATTTGGCGGTCTTGTAGTCGACGATCAGGTGCGAGCCATCCTGCATTACCAGGATACCATCGGGGGTTCCGCGCAGAACAACGTTGCTCGCCCGATCGAGGATGCTGAACTTGGCGAAGCCCGGGGGTTTGCGGTATCCCTTGATTTTGCCGAGTTGACTCAACCACGGGGGCGCGCTGTGGTGGCGATCGAACCATCCATGCACCAACCGCTTGCCGTAAGCATCGATCGAGCTGAAGATGCCGGGGAAAATCTGGTAGGGGATGCCCTCAGCATGCATCTGAATCCAGAGGCAGCGTGGGCAGAAGCTGGGCATGGCCACTCCGCCCAAATCCTTGGCCGCGATCGTAATCGGTTCGGACATCGCTTCTTCCTGTCTCAAAGCTGATTGGTGAAGGCATTTTACGCCACCTTCGCTCGCGTTGACATATCCGAAAACGGGGTCTAGGATTTGTTTCAACGTAGGTTTGCTTCCATGATTGGCCAGACCGTCGGTCACTACCGCATCCTGGAGAAGTTGGGTGGCGGCGGGATGGGTGTGGTTTACAAGGCCGAGGACACCAAGCTGCGGCGGTTCGCCGCCCTCAAGTTTCTGCCGGAAGAACTGGCCAAAGACCGCCATGCCCTGGGGCGCTTCCAGCGCGAGGCGCGCGCTGCCTCGGCGCTCAATCATCCCAACATCTGCACCATCTACGAAATTGGCGAGCACGACGGCCAGCCGTTCATCGCCATGGAGTTGTTGGAGGGGCAGGCGCTCGACGAATTGCTTGGTAGGGGAGCGCTCCGCGCTCCCGCGGACCTCAGCCCGCAAGCGGGAAGGCAGCGCATGCCAACTGCCCCTGGAAGCCCACCCCTCCCGACCCACCAATTGCTCGATCTCTCCATGCAGATTGCGGACGCCTTGGAGGCCGCGCACGCGAAAGGTATCGTGCATCGCGACATCAAGCCAGCAAATATCTTGGTTTTGGGGGTGGGCGAGACGGTGCGGGCAAAGGTGCTCGACTTCGGGCTAGCGAAGTTGCTGCTGTCTCCCTTCGGCGCCGCAAGCGGGGAAAATACTGCCGCATCGTCAATGGAGACTAAGTGGGGGTTCTCGACTGGCTCGAGCCAAGTTTGGGGGACGGTGGCCTATATGTCACCCGAACAGGCGCGGGGAGAAGAACTCGACGCGCGCACGGACTTGTTCAGCTTTGGCGCAGTGCTTTATGAGATGGCCGCAGGCCGGCCAGCGTTTTCCGGGGCGACGACGGCGGTCATCCACGATGCGATTTTGAACCGCGCCCCCACTGCGGTGGGGCGCTTGAATCCCGACCTGCCACCGAAGTTAGAAGAGATCATCAACAAGGCGCTGGAGAAAGACCGGGAAATGCGCTACCAGAGCGCCTCGGAGCTGCGGACCGACCTGAAGCGTCTGATACGCGACACGGATGTGGGCCGCGCACAGGCTGTCGCGCTGGTGACCCCACCCGGGGCTGTCGGGGTGGTTCATCCCTCGGCCCAAAGTTTTCAGGCAACGGGTCGCGAACCATTCTTACGGCGGTGGCGTCGGTGGGCGCTGAGCTTCGGCATTGCCACCCTTGCGCTGGCAGGCATCGTAGCCCTGCTGGTGGGGCTGAACGTGGCGCACTTACGCGACCACCTGCTCGGTCGAGCCGCCACGGCGCGCATCGAATCGCTGGCAGTGTTACCGCTGGCAAATCTCTCCGGCGACCCGCAACAGGAATACTTCGCCGACGGCATGACCGAGGAGCTGATTGCCACGCTGGGAAGACTCAGCCCGCTGCGGGTAATCTCGCGGACCTCCGTGATGCGCTACAAGAAGACGGACAAGCCGCTGCCCCAGATTGCCAAGGAGCTCAACGTGGACGCTCTGATCGAGGGTTCAGTCCTGCGTGCTGGCGATCGGGTGCGCATCACCGCGCAGTTGATTCAGGGGGCTACTGACAAACACATTTGGGCGGAAAGCTACGAGCGCGATTTGCGCGATATCCTCGCCTTGCAGGCCGAGGTGGCACGCGCCATAGCCGCCGAGATCAAAGTACAGGTAGCGCCGCAGGAGCAGGCTCGCTTGGCTAGCCAACCCCCGGCGAATCCTGAGGCATACGTTCTTTACTTGCAGGGAAAGGTGCTCGAGGGTCGAGCCACCGACCCCGACAACCGAGCCGCGATCAACGTGCTCGAGCACGCCGTGGCCATTGATCCTAACTTCGCCTCTGCCTACGCGGCGCTGGGGTACGCGTATTCGGATAGGCTGTGGTACTGGGAAGCGAAAGACGAGTGGAAAGAAAAGGCTGCGACGGCAGTCGAGAGAGCACTGTCCTTGGATCCCAATCTGGCGGAAGCCCATGTGTCTCGAGCCGCCCTGCTTTTTTCGCCGGCATATGGTTGGCAATTCGAAAAGGCGATTCAGGAATGTAAGCAGGCGCTGGCTTTGGATCCCAATCTGGCCGAGGGCCACGATGAGCTGAGTGGAATCTTCGAACACGTCGGCCTCCTCGATGAAGCCCTCGCGGAGATCCGGACCGCCACGGCCATTAACCCCCTTCTCCCGAGCGGGCCTTTCCATACAGCTTCGGTTCTGTTTTTTGGGGGGCAATTCCAGGAGGCTTTGCCATACTTGCGGATTCGTCCCAGCAGTATCTACGCGCTCAGCCTCTGGGAGTTGGGGCGAAAACAGGAGGCCTGGGCCTTGATGCGCGATTTGCTAGAGGCCGATCCGCAGGAGGAGAAGGATGTGTTCCTTCCTGGCATCCACACCCTGCTCATGGCAGATGCTGGCCAGGGCAAGGAGGCGGAAGAGAGAATCAACAGAAAGGTACTAAAGCAAGCAGAGAGACTGAAGCCTTACGGGCATTTCCACCATGTTGCCAACACCGTCGCCGACATTTACGCGCAACTGAACAAGCCCGAACAGGCGGTGGCCTGGCTCGAGGAAACGGCGGCGACCGGCTTCCCTTGTTATCCGTTTTTTGAACACGACCACGGCCTCGACCCCATCCGCCAAAACCCGCGCTTTGTCGCGTTCATGCAGAAGCTAAAGCCGCAGTGGGAGTATTTCAAATCTAAGTACGGATCCGCCGCTACCCAACGCGGTCCGGACAATCACTAGAACGCAGTTCAGGCGGCTGGCAATAGAGTTTCCCTCCAGACTAGACCCAATTGTCATTTACTGCCGGTTGGAGGAAAATGCAGAACGTGCACGCCCTGTGCGTCAGAGGTTCACCTCGAGGTTCTGATGGCCGGTTTTGATCTCAAGTTTTATCTCGAGCGTTTTCCCGAAGTCTGCAAGCAGAAATTCGGACGAAGCTATTCCTTGCGCGCGCTGGAGAAGAAGTTCGAGCCGCTCTGCACAGGCAATCGATGGCTGGCGGCCAAGGACGTCCTGAACATTTTCGATCCTACCGCCACGCCTTTTGGGCGTTACTGGCCCAAGCCCAACGAAAAGGAGCTGGACCATGTTCTGAAGAAGGCGAGGCTGGTGCTGGGTCCCGCGCCTGCCGACCCGCGCGAACTGGTCCGGCGCGCCCTCGATGTCCTGCACAGTACGGGGATCGTATCCCTCGTCCTGCGCTTCGTTCATCCCGACCGCTATGGGGTTTTTTCGACGCCCATCATGAATCTGCTCCAGGTGCATCGGCCGCGCACCATCGACCTCTATTTGGCCTATTGCGACGAACTGCGCGCTTGGAAGGAACACTTTCGCCTGGAATCCGTGGCCGATACTGAGACGGCCCTGTGGACCTACCATGAACTTGTCGCTGGAGAGACGCACGCGAGCGAGATTTCCACCCCGCATGCGGAATTTGACGCCGACGTTTGGATTCAGCGCCGCCGCGTGGCCCAGGTTCTGCGGCCCTTTCTGCGCAACTACGGGCCACTGGAACTGGCGCGTATTCTGGTGGAGGAAGAGCCCAAATTGGCTGGAAAAATCGCCGGGGAAGAATACGAGCGCCTGCTCCGTGTGGCCGCGCGCGAGCTCTGCGGCGGGATGAACTTGAACGTCCGCGGCGCGATTGAAATCCTTTTTGATCGTCTTGCCGAGGATGGCTATATCTCCCCTGAAGATAAAGCGCAACTCGATAAAGCCTGGAGAATCCGCAACGCCGCCGTCCACGCCGGACGCCCTCCTGACCCCGAACAGGTGGATAACATGATCGACACCATCGAGCGCATCTGTCGCTCGTGGGAAAAACCTCGGTAGGGGGAATGAGTAAGTTAACCTGCCCTATCACCGCTTGCGCGCGCCGGGCTCCTCCTGTAACATTACCATCGTTTGGAATTGCGACGCCCCGGTGGGAAGGGCTAATCTTATGCCGCAGGATATCGTCAGGCGCGGCGTGAGCGGCGCGCCGCGGCACAGGGGCGACGTTTCCCCTCGGGCGAAGTCGCTCTCAGAGGGAATCCGCTATCAGGGCTAAACTTATAGCGGTTCTCGACGCCGGCCTTGACGCAGGAAGGGAAGGCCGATCGGCCATCCCCGCCAAGGCGGGGCAGACGCCGACCACCGTGACAGGGCAATTCGCAAAACTTATGCTGCTCTGTGTAGCCATGACCTAAGATGGTACCTTATGACCGAGCAAACCACACTGACTTTGAAGAATGATGTTTCGGAAGTGCAAAGAGTGATGAGTATTGTCTCCGCCCTTTGCGCGCGAAATTCCATTCCTCCGGAAACCGAATACGACCTGAATCTGGCCCTGGATGAGATGATTGCCAACGTGACTAAACATGCCTACCCAGAAGGTGGGCAACACCTCTTCACCGTGCAAATCGCCCTGAGCCAGGAGGAATTCGTGGCCACCATCGAAGATGATGGAATGGAATTCGATCCCACCCGGCACCCCATCCCGGATCTTGATGCCCCTCTGGAGGAACGGAAAGAAGGCGGCTTGGGCATCCACCTGGTCCGTCAAATCATGTCGAGCGTCAATTACCAGCGCTTGGCGGGGAAAAATGTTGTCACCCTACGGAAGAAACTTTCCTGAGTCCATGGACAAGACCCGTTCGCGGTTTGGCTTGATAGGCGGAGGCTTCCAATGACCTTGACCGAGGAGAAAAAGGGCAAAGTTTTTGTCTTACGGCTGACTGGCAAGATCGAGGTAGAAGGCACGAAAAGGTTCGTGCAGAGAATAACGGAAGTTCTCGATGGCGGCGAGCGATACATTTTGCTCGATTTCACGGACGTCGCTTACATCAAAAGCGCGAGTGTGCACGCCCTCGTTCTCGTGGCGAAGCGATTGGCGAGTTCCAGCGGGAAGCATGTTCTGGCGGGAGTGAGTGACCCTATCCGAAAAGTGTTTAAGATTTCCGGCCTGACCTCTTTCTTTACGCTTCAACCCATCAAAGCCGAAGCGCTGGATTCCTTCCCGCAATAAATCCTCTTGAGTGTTGAATTCTTGACTGCCGGCGGTTTTTGTTGGGGCGCGGGCATCAACCCTGTGCGGATGGTGCCGGGAAGGGAGCGGGCGGGAGTCAGCTTGTTAGGGAGCGCGCTTCGTCATCATAGACCTTGGAGAAGCAATCTAACCCAACCATCATCAGTGTCTGCCTCACCATTTTGGTGGGTGCATACAAAGTGAATTTGCCGCCGCCTTCCTTCAGCAGTTTACGCGTGTACACAAAAGCGCCGGGAAACTTGCCCTGAGAGAATCGCCCAGCATGTTTTGTCCTATTAAAATGCGGGTAGTCTCCGGCCCGCTGGGAACGTCGTTACGTCAAGAGGGCGGGCTGAGGGCTTCAGCCCCCGCTTGTTAGTTTCGCCTTGGGATGGTACCTTGAGGAGGTTAGCAGCGCCGGTTCATACGCGGCGGAATTGTTCCATTCTCCGGCGGTTGCTGAGTTTCGGGCAGGGGTATTTGGGCAACCCCCCGGCGGTTTCCGCGCGGGCCCATAGCTCAGTTGGTTAGAGCAGCGGACTCATAATCCGTTGGTCGCAGGTTCGAGTCCTGCTGGGCCCACCAACAAACACAGGCATGTCAGTAACTTCCCCGTTGCGGCAGAATGACCCCAAGAGGTTGCATTCATAATTCAGAATTTAGAATTCGGTCTTACTCCTCGCGTTTTTCTAGCGCTCACCACTCTTGGTATTCCCGCCAGATCCGGTGTTATTTGGATTTCTTCCCATTCCTCGCCCAGCAACGCCAGCACGCGGTCGCGCATGTTGTAACCGATTTCGACCACCACGTGCCCACCTGGCTTCAAGATCCGGAGCGCTTGCGGAAAAAGGCGAGCATAGATTTCCTCTCCGCGCTCAAGGTCGCCGCCCCAGGCGAGGCGCGGCTCGAACTCGCGCACTTCACGCTGGACCTTATCAACTTCGTGCTTGCCGACGTAGGGAGGGTTGGAGAGGGCAAAGTCAAATGTTCCCTCAAAGTTGGACTCCAGCAGCCGCTTCAAGAGATCGCTTTCCAGAAACTTAACGCGCTCCGGCATGCCGAGACGCATGGCATTACGCGAAGCCACCACCAGTGCGGCGCGCGAAATATCCGCGCCGAAAAGGATTGCACGCGGGAATTCTGAAGCTAGGGCCAGGGCAATACATCCCGACCCTGTGCCGACGTCCACAATCCGCAAGCGGGCGTCCTCCGCGTAGCCCTGCCGACGCGCCAGCTCCAGCACGCACTCCACCAGGTGCTCCGTCTCCGGCCGCGGAATCAGGACGTTTCGCGTTACCTCAAAATCCAGTCCCCAAAATTCCTGATGGCCGGTGATGTATTGGGTAGGTTTGCCCGTGGCGCGTTCCGCGATCAGTTGGGAGTACCGCTGGAGGGCTTGCGGCGGCACAACCTCCTCCGTGTGGGTGTGGAGGTAGGCGCGGTCGCGCCCCAGAACGTGCATCAGCAGCAGTTCTGCGGCGAGTTGCGCGGAGGGCACCTGATGGGCGAGGAGGGTTTGGAGTCCCTGCCGAAGTGTGGCGCGAAGCTGCATCAGTATTGCGGATTGAACGAAGGATAAGTCTCAGACTTCATGAGAACTTTCCACCGGCTATTGTTGACTCATAACTTCCAATCGAAAATCGACGATCGTCAGTCGTCAAGAAGAGGTATGGCGCTTAACCGGCGAGTGCTGAGGGCGGTTCGCCCTCCCCCGGCTCGCGCTTGGGAGGTTGCTTCAATTTCTCTGCCTGGTAATACGCAATGAGTGCGTCGATGATGTCGTCTAATTTACCGTCGATAATCCGGTCGAGCTGATGCAGCGTCAGCCCGATGCGATGATCCGTGACGCGATTCTGGGGAAAGTTGTAGGTCCGGATTTTTTCACTGCGGTCGCCTGAGCCGATCATCGAGCGGCGCTCCTCAGTGATCTGCTTCTGCTGTTGCTGCAACTCCAGCTCATAGAGCCGCGAGCGAAGGACCCGCAAGGCCTTGGCGCGGTTCTTGATCTGCGACTTCTCATCCTGACAAGAGACGACCATTCCTGTCGGCAGGTGCGTGATGCGCACGGCGGAGTAGGTAGTATTCACCGACTGCCCGCCCGGCCCCGAGGAGCAGAACGTGTCAATGCGAATGTCCTTGGGGTCGATCTGAATTTCCACTTCGTCCGCTTCCGGCAGCACCGCCACCGTGATCGCCGAGGTGTGAATGCGTCCCTGCTGCTCAGTTTCCGGAACGCGCTGCACGCGGTGGACGCCGCTTTCATATTTGAGTTTGCTGTAGACCTTCTGCCCTTCCACCAGCGCAATGACTTCCTTGAGCCCGCCCACTCCCGACACGCTCGTGGAGAGCACTTCCACACGCCATCGTTGCGACTCAGCGTAGCGCGTGTACATGCGGAAGATTTCCTGGGCAAACAACGAGGCTTCATCGCCCCCGGTGCCGGCGCGAATCTCCAACACCACGTTCTTCTCGTCGTTGGGATCCCTGGGTAGGAGCAGGAGTCTCAAATCCTGCTCCACCTTTTCCTGGCGCTTCTCCAGTTCGAGGAGCTCCTCATGCGCCATCGCTTTCATCTCCGGATCAGAAGAAGACTCGTCCACCAGCGCTTTCGTTTCCTTGACCGACTTGTCGATCGTCTTCCACTCTTGAAATTTCTCGACAATCTCCGTAAGGTCTGCGCGCGCCTTGGCCGTTTTCTGATAGAGAGCGGGATCCGCTAGCACCTCGGCTTTGCCGAGTTTCTCCGTCAACTCCGCGTACTGCGCTTCGATTTCCGCAAGCTTGTCGAAATAGTGCATAGAAAAAGAGAATTCAGGATTCGGTATACAGCATACAGGGACACATGATATCGAGCTGTCTACCGTCTAACGTATGGCGTCTACTGATTTATGCCACAATCAGCTCGCCGCCGCGATTCTGCTCAAGGGTCATTGCTGTTTCCAAGGCCTTTATCGCGGTTTCCAGTTGGCGGTCATCAGGCTCGCGAGTGGTGACGCGCTGAAGCCAGAGGCCGGGCCGCGAAGCCCATTTCCACAGCCTCCCCTTCGACTTCGCGGCAAGGCGGATGAACTCGTAGGAAAGACCGGCGATCACTGGCAGCAAAACGATTCGCCCCAGAAATCGCAGCCAGAAAGAATGAAAGGGCAGAAACATGTAGACCACCATGGCAATGCCCATCACGACCAGAAGAAAACTCGTGCCACAACGAGGATGAAAACGCGTACAGGCACGCGCCATAGGCACATCGACCGAGCCGTGCTTTTCAAATGCCCACACCACCTTGTGTTCGGCGCCGTGATACTCAAACACTCGCTGGATTTCCTTCCATTGCGCAATCAGGAGCAGAAAGCCAATGAACAAGACGATTCGAATTGTCCCGTCCAGCAAATTAAATGTCACGTTGTTGTCGGTTTGCGGGTACCAATGCGTTATGCGGGTGGCCAGATAAAGCGGCACGAGTTTATAAAGAGCAATGAAAAAAGCGAGGGAGAAAGCGACATTGGCTGCTAGCATCCATCCGCTCAATTCCACGGCCTTCTTAGGTCTTGCGGCCTCCGAACTCGCCGCTTCCGGTTGCTCCAGGGCTTGCTCGGCAGAGTAACGCAGCGCGCGCATTCCCAGCACCATCGCCTGTCCCAGCACCCCCAGTCCACGCAAGACGGGGTACTTCAGCCAAGGGTGCCTTTCGGAAGGCCGGTCCAGGTACGCTTGTGTCACCGCCAACGAGCCGCAGGGTTGTCGCACCGCCACGGCATAGGAGTGCGGTGAGCGCATCATCACTCCTTCGATGACCGCCTGTCCCCCCATCAGAGCCTCTTCCGGCGCCTGAAGAACGGGCAGGGTGATCAGGCGAAACACCTTGCGTGCCGTCCTGTCTAAGGCAGTTAATATGGAAGTGATCATGAAAGAGTTCCGTTTACCCGCGAAGGGGGGAAGCTTCACACCTCAGTCTTTGCAAGGCTGTAACCCAGCGTCCTCAAGGTGACACAGAAATGCCCCCGCACCCCGAGGCTATAGCCCAGAATAACTGTAATTGCAGGGGGGTGTCAAATCGCGGCCGGACGGTTTTGTTTTTGTGGCGGTAGCGCTATAATAGCGAGGCTTGCATTTCAATATAGAAAGTGCGCACCGGCTGAGGCCCCGCCCATGACCGCTCCGCTGCTACGCCTGGGTGATGTAATCGACGACTATTGTCCGCGTTGTAAGCTGCTCCTCAATCACGCGGTAGCAAGCATGGTGGGGGGCAACGTGGTGAAAGTCGTTTGCCAGACTTGCCATAGCGAACATCCTTTCAAGAACGCTGCGGTACCTCCCAAAAAGAAGTTCGGCCCTAAGGCGGTATTATTGAATCAGTTGCTGGCAACGGCTGCGCCCGCAGGCCTGGACCCAGCGCCGGTAGATAAACCCCTAGAGCCTGAAGAAACTGCGGAGCCCCGCAAGAAAAAGCGAGCCGCTGCTCCTGCGCGCTATATTTCCCGGCACGCCACCCGGCCGCCGCGCGGCAAACATTAGGCGGAGTGTTCAGCCGCTGTTTCGCTTCATCACATGGACTTTATCTCGCGAAACCAGCTCGTATTCAGTTCCCCTCCACTCGATTCGCCGTGTAAGTCCGGCCACAACAAAATTCCAAAGCATGATCCACGGGACCAGCGGCGATAATTGCCAATAGCAGGAAGCACGGCTACCTATTTGCGCGGCGAAGAGTTCCCGCCCGACGAGGGAGCGAATATAGCCTTTTCCCGCGCCCAGGAAAAGAACTGCTAACAAGGTGACCGCCGTCGCGACGCGCTGGCATGCCGTACCGCCTGGCAATGCCATCACGATCAATCCCAAGGTGAGAGTCCCGCAGTAAAAGAGGTATGTGGCAAGCCCCAACTTCCACAAGTGTGCCGCGTAAACTCGCGTGATGATGATTTGGCGAGTCGACCACTGAAGAAATTCCCGCAGGCTTGATTCTTCCCGTGATGCGACCAGGCACCGCGGCTCAAATGCGATCTTTCCACCCGCTTCGCGAACCGCGCGTGTCAGGGCGTAGTCGTCACTGACGGTGTTGGCCCAGTATCGATCCGCGATCCCCAGTTTGTGGAAATCGGCGGCGCGGATCGCCATTGACCCACCCCACGCGAAGTTGTGATCATGGTCACCCATCATGGTAGCGATCGAGGTGTCCCACGCGGCGCGCAGCCGCGAGACAAAGCCCTCCCCCGGGAGATACCATCGGAAGCCGGTGCTGACAGTGATTTGAGAGTTGGCAAGGGTCGCCACCAACGAACGCAGCCAATCGGGGGAGGGAACCGCATCGATATCCGCAAATACCAACAACTGGGCGGCAGGATCCACGGCCTCGATTCCGCGCAGCAGATTGTGCACTTTCTCTCCGCGTCGGTCGCAGACGCCCGCCACCACCAGTGACGTTCGGGGGTTGCGGAGTGCGCCGGAGGCCATCGACGTCTCCAGCCGTTCATGCAGTTTTTGATAAGCCAAGTCCCCTGCGGTGGCGACGACGAAAACAACCTGATATTCCGGGTAGTCTTGATTCAGGTAGCGGTCGAGGTTCGCCTCAAACCCCGCATCCACCCCCTTGCAGGGAATCACCACCGCGGCGGATGGCGTAAAGGTTCCCCGCAGGCTGCTTAGTCTTTTCCTAACTAAATTGAGAAAGCGCAACCCATCGACGAAAGCCCAGGCGCTCTGCCCGACCAGCAGAACTCCGAGCACGAGAAATATTTTTATCGGCCACCACATCTCGAAATACCCAACCGCAGGACAGGTCAAGGAAAAGGCCCCGGAGAGCGCGAGTGTACCATATCGCTGCCGTCGATTCGGGGGACACTGGTTGCCTCGTATCAGACTGAGCAGCGACGCCGGCGCCAGTCGGATCAAGTCCCCACACGGCGGCGCACCACCGCCGCACCCACCAGAGTTTCTGTTAAGATATGTTTCGCCCCCGCAGGGCAAGGTACCACTCCATGTTTGCACGTCATAACCGGCTGATCGGCCTCGTCTATCTATTCACGGATTTCCTCTTGGTCTTAGCCAGCTTCGGGCTGGCGTACGGACTCCGCGCCCACCTCCCTGGGGTGCGGCAATTCTTCCCGATTTCAAATTATCCCTGGATTGTTCCCCTCATCGTGGCTTTGTGGGTCGGCACGGGGTTGGTGGCGGGAATCTACCGCGAGATCCACGAGGAGGATCTGCGCCGCGCCTTGGTTGATCCCCTCAAGGTCGGGCTCGCTGCCACGATCCTCCTTTTCGCCGTAATTTCCGTCATCAAGTTCCAGTACATCAGCCGGCTGCTGCTGGGAATCTATGCGTCGATAGATTTTTTGATGATGATCTGCTTCCGGCTGGTGGCTCGGGCTTTTGCTGCACCCTTGCGTCGAAGCGTGTCCGGCCTTCGGACCTTCCTTCTGGTGGGTGGAGGGCCCGAAATGGCGGAGATTGCGCACACGCTAGAAGCTAACGAAAGCCGCGGCATGCGCCTGTTTGGATTCGTTCACACCGGGGCTGGACCGGCAGAGGCGGAGTCGTCCTGGCAGGGACTCGCCAAGTCATATCCCGCGTTCGCCCTCCCGGCCCTCCCGGACTTATTGCGCCGTCAGGTCATTGATGAGGTTATTTTTGTAGTGGGCAAGGAGGAATTGGAAAAGCTCGGAGACACTTTTCTTGTCTGCGAAGAAGAGGGGGTCAAGGCGCGCGTCCTGCTCAGCTTCTTCCCCCAAGTCATTTCCAAAGTTTATCTCGAACGCTTGGGCTCAAAGCCCTTCTTGACTTTTTCCGCTACGCCCGAAGACGAATTCCTGTTGCTCAAACGCACCCTAGATTTCATCATGGCGCTCGTCGCGCTGGTGGCGCTTTCCCCGCTCCTTCTGCTACTGGCGATGCTGGTCAAACTCACTTCACGGGGGCCGATCCTCTTTTCCCAAACGCGTTGCGGCCTCGGCGGGCGAAGATTCACTCTGTATAAATTCCGCTCGATGCGGGCGGACGCCGACCTGCTTCGAGAAGAGCTTGAGGCGCTGAACGAGTTGGACGGACCGGTGTTCAAGATCAGGAATGACCCGCGCTGTACGCCGATCGGACGCTTCATGCGTAAGTTCAGCCTGGATGAATTCCCGCAGTTACTCAATATCCTAAAGGGTGATATGTCCTTTGTGGGTCCGCGCCCACCCCTTCCCGATGAAGTGGAAAAGTACGAGCGCTGGCAGCGGCGCCGCTTGCGCATGCAACCCGGACTGACCTGTTTGTGGGCATTGGAAGGCCGCAGCAAACTCAGCTTCCGGCGCTGGATGGAGTTGGATCTGGAATACATTGACCACTGGTCAATGACGCTCGATTGGAAAATTCTGCTTAAAACGATTCCCATCGTTTTGGTGGGCCGTGGCGCGAGCTAACCCCTCAACGCCGTCGCATAAGCCTCGAGCAAGACCCGTTTTTCGTTGTCCCAGTTGAGCTTCTCCTCAATGCGTTTTCGTCCGCGAGCTCCCAGTTCAGCGCGCAAGCTCTCGGAGTCCAGCAGGGTCAGGACCTTTTGGGCGAAGTCTTCGGGGTCGTCATTCCGTGCATAGAGTGCGGCGTCGCCCGCCGAGCGCCGGCCTTCCGTGAGGTCGTAGAGCACCACGGGCAAGCCAAACGCCATGTATTCCAGAATCTTATTCATCGTTGATTTGTCGTTCATAGGCGTAGACCGGTCGGGGGCCACGCCGAACGCCGCGGTCGAAAAGTAGGCCGCGACATCCTCATCAGGCAGCCTCCCCATGAACTTCACATGGGCGTCGAGCCCCTTTTGGCTCGCCAGCACTTTAAGCCGCGGGAGTTCGGGACCCGAACCGATCAGGACAAACAGTGTGTCTTCGCCCTTCCGGAGCCTTGTGATGATGGCAATCGACTCGAGCAATAGATCCAGTCCGTCCTGATGACCCATGACGCCGAGATACACCACCAGAAGGCGCCGGCCTTCCTTGAGCCCGGGTTGCGGGGGGCGTATTCGGATTCTGGTCAGGTCCGGGCAACTCCGCACCACGAAAGTGCGCCCGCGCGGCATGCCGCCGCGAGTCAGGGCCACCTCCCGGTAAGATTCGTTGGTGGCAATGGAGACGTCGGCGGTTCGGAAAGTCAATCGTTCAGCCCAGCACACCAACTTGTATCCGAGATCATGACGGTGGAATTTCGTCTCGTAAAGCTCGGGGTTCAGGTCGTGGTGGTCGAAGATGAATCGCACGCCGAATAGCTTGAAGAACCGTCCGATCAGAAAAATCGTGTCGGGCGGATTGCACGCCTGGAGGACGCGGAAGCGGGTTCGCGCGTATACCCGCAATGAAAGGAGGAATTGGGCCGTCAGCGCCCAGGAATATTCGAGGAGATAGCCGAGCGGTCCGGAGGCCTCCCATAGCCAGTACCGGTAGATTTCAATGCCTTCCAGGGTTTCGCGGCTCTTTTGGAATCCGGAGCCTTTCGGGCAGATTATGGAAACGCGATATCCTGCGTCGCGCAACGTGCGTGCTTCCTGCCATACCCGGCGGTCGATAGGAACCGGCAAGTTTTCGATGATGATGCAAACGGCCGGCCGTTCATTAGGCATGGCGGCACCACAATTCAAAATTCACCATAGCCCAAAGTTGCTTTTGGCGGTCGCGGACTCCGTCGAAGTGTTCGCGAACAAATTTCTCCATGCTGCGGGCGTTGAAGTAACCGCGCGCCGCTGCCTCAGGGGAAAGGAGCAAGTCCACGACCAGGGACTTCAAGGGTCCTTTGAACCATTCACCTATCGGCACACGAAATCCGACCTTGCGTCGGAACAACGCCTCCTTCGGGACATACGGCCTCAGCGCGTCCTTCAGCAACGCCTTGGTTCGAAAGCCGCGCGTCACCAGGCGAGTAGGAAGCCGCGCCGCCAACTCCACCAAGCGCTGATCGAGGAACGGTCCGCGTTCCTCAATCGATGCGGCCATGGTCATCAGGTCGCCGCGCATAAGTAGGTTATCCGGCAACCACACCTTCAAGTCGGCGTATAGCATCCGCTTGAGGGGCGAGCGATCACGGACTTTTTCGAGGTAGCTTTCAAAGACCCGGGCAGGATGCGCAGGGTCGACTTGCGCCAGAAATTCCGGGGCGAAAAGGTTCTGCCGCTCCTCGCGCGAAAAGGAGGCAAACCACGTGGCAGAACGCTCCGCCTCATTGCGAATGGAAAGCGCCTCGAGCGCTATTTTCACGCGGCGCTGCCGATACGGCAGCCAACGGACGAGGCCGCGGATGACTTCCTGCGGCAATGCCGAGACCAACCCCGCCAGCCGGTCGGCGGCATACTTGGGGTAACCGGCAAACAATTCGTCGCCACCTTCACCGGCCAGCACAACCTTGACGCTTTGTGCGGCCAATCGCGAAATCAAGTAGAGGGCCACGTCGGTGGGTTCGGCGATGGGCTCATCCCGGAACGCCACCAAGCGTGGCAGTTCGTCACTCAAATGCTCTGGCCTGACGACGAGTTCATGGTGCTCCGTGGCATAGCGGCGTGCCACAGTGCGTGCGAAGGGCAACTCACTATACTCGGGTTCGTCAAACCCCACCGAGAACGTGCGCAGCGGGCGCGCGCCAAGCTCGGCCATGAGCGCCACGACGGCGCTGGAATCTGTTCCCCCGCTCAGGAAAACTCCCAGGGGAACGTCGGCGATCAATCGCAATCGCACCGACTCGCGCAGTTGCTCGACGACTTCGGCGGCAATGTCCTTGGGGCGCTTGGCCGTTTCTTCTTCCGGTGGGATATCCCAATAACCATGGGTGCGCACACCTCTAGGGTCAGCAACAAGGAAATGGCCGGGAAGGAGCTTTTCCACTCCTCGGTAAAAGGTCCGTGGGGCGGGGATGTAACGAAATCCAAAAAAGTCGTAAATTGATTGCGGGTCGATTTCAGGCGCTCGTGACAGCAGTTCGCGCAGCGTGCGCGACTCCGAAGCAAACGCCAATCGGCCCGGTTCCAAACGGTAAAAGAGAGGTTTCACTCCCAGGCGATCACGGGCCAGCAACAGCCGCCGCTTGCGGCTATCCCAAATAGCGAACGCGAACATGCCACGCAAGTGGTCAAGGAAACTGAGGTCATACTCCTCGTAAAGATGCAGGATGGTTTCGGTGTCACTGTTCGTCCGGAACTGATGGCCCCGCATGAGGAGATCCGGGCGCAGATCGCGGTAGTTGTAGATTTCACCGTTGAAGGTTATCCAGACGGTCTCGTCCTCGTTGGCAATCGGTTGGTGGCCGCCCGGCAAATCAATAATGCTAAGGCGCCGGTTCCCCAATCCTAGCGCGCCGTCCAGGTGAAAGCCCTCGTCATCAGGCCCACGATGCGCCATCGCGTCCGTTGCGCGCTTGAGCGCGACCGGATCAGCAGGCTCGCCCGTACCGAAATTGAAGACACCACAAATGCCGCACATAGAAGCAGTGACAAGTGGCAAGGGACGAGTGACAAGCAAGCTTACCGATTTCGGATTGTATCAATCGAAAATCCAAAATCGAAAATGGCCCGATGACCCGATGGTCAAATCACTCAATCCCCTCAAACCCGTTCCCACAAGCCGGGTAGAGCAGGTGGAACAGCGTCATGACCTGCGGCCGTGGGTACGATCGACCATCCCGTAAAAAGCCGTAGTCACCCGTCGTGTAAGCAAAGCTTCCATCGGGCCGCTGCCGCCGGAGGATGCGAGCATAGCAACGCTCACTTAGTTCCCCAGCCTCCAATGCACCCATCCCCTTCGCCTCCCTCAGTGCCGCGGCCAGAACAGCGGTGAAGTAATCTGTCTCCGGCTTCCCGTGAAAACATTCGGCAGCGCTTGCGCCCGTTTTGGTAACGCCTTTGGCCAGGAAGCCAGCGAGCGCCGAAAGGATGCGGTGCATCTTGGGATCGGAGTGCAGGGCGGCCGCCCAGGCGAGCTTCAGAAATTGAAATGCATTGTACTGGTAGCAGAGGTAATGAATGCGACCGTTCTCATACAGGCCGTCCACAACATAGGGTAACTCCCCAGTGGAAAGCTGTATATTCGCCAAAAATTCCAGCATCCCATCCACGTGCTCGACGAAGCGCGCATCGCCCGTGGCCTTCCAAAGCCGCAAAAAGACCCACACCGCCTCCACGGAATTGTTGGGGATTTTCCCCCGCGGCTTATCAAAGTAGTTAATAGACTTTCCGGGCGCGTGCGCTTGAAAGCCGATCCTCCCCACCAAGTAATCGTACCAGCGAACCGCCGCCTGGAGGAATTCTTTTCGCGCTTCGCGGGCATAAGTAGCGAGAAGTCCAATCGCCCCCCAATTTCCCTCCACGGTGGCGATCAGATGCTTTCGCTCAGGCAGCGGGTACAGCCAGAAACCTCCGGGCTGTTGCAACCGAAGCGTCGCCTCAGTGCACTCCAGGGCGACCGCGCGATATTTTTGTTCCCCCGTCGCTTCATGAAGCATCCAGTTGGACAGAATCCAATACCCCTGCGATTGCATAAAAACGTAATTGTCATTCCAAGGTACAAAAGCCAGTGGGGCCTTGAAAAATCTCCAGAGGTGCAGATGGAAACGAACGCCGGCGTCCGGGCCATGAACCAATCCTTGTGAGTAATGGCGTTTCAACAAGTGGGCGTGCAGGCGCTCGGCCGCGCGGGTAAGTTCCTGGTCGGTGGGCATTCTTGGTATCACTCGTACAAGAGGTGGAGGCACCAGCTTAGCGGCAAGCATCACACCTCTCGGTTCAAGGGATGAGTTTAATCGAAACGGCGTGACTTGGTGGGGGAGAAATTGAATGGGAAAATCCTCGAGGCTGAGTCCCAGCCGCCGCATCCGCCGCTGGCGGCTATCGCCGCAAAGCCGCCGCGTAGACTTCAACGATCTGTTTCGCCACTGCCTCCATGGAAAGTTTGCGAATCCTGTCGCGGCCGTTTGTACGCCCGCCGCGGCGGCAGACTTCGATGATCTTCTCCGCCATCGCCGTAGCCTCCCGCCGGACCAAGTAGCAGCCGGCGGTGGGACCGATCAATTCGGCGGCGTCACCCACATCGACGGTAATCACCGGCAGGTTTGTCGCCATCGCTTCTTTGACCGCATTGGGTGAACCCTCAAATATGGAAGCTATCACCAGGACATCGGCAGCGTTCATATAGATTGCAATCTGTTCCTGAGGCAAGCCGCGAGCCACCAGGAGTTCCAAGCTGGGAACCTGTTCGCGCGCCAGGGACACAGCGGCCTGGATCAGATCAAAACGCTTGCGCGCTTCGTTGGGATTGTAAGGAAAAAGTACAAACTTCTTCCCGGGGTCGAGACCCAGCGCTTTGCGTGCCTGTGCCTGCTCCATAGGCCGGAATAAATTGAGGTCAACGCCGTTGGGCACAACGTGCGCGGAGGGCATGTGCAGCTTGGAAGCCATTTGCCGTGATTTCACAATCACGGAGTTGGCCAAGCGCGCCAGAATGAATCCCGAGATTCTCAGGAAATGCCCGCCAGGGGTAATCCGACCGCTACGGTTGGGCCGGCCAAAGACATCGTCACCCATAAACGACACCACAACCGGCACACGAAATTGTAAACGCGCCACCCAACCAGAAAGGCCAAAGTGCGCGTGGATCAAATCGTACCGCTTCGCCCGAAGTTGCCTGCGAACCTCGCGGACACCGCGAAAGTAATTCCATTTGGATTCCCGGCCATTAACGAAGAGAACGTCAAACTTAACCCCGAGCGGGCCGAGAGATTCCATTTGCGCCTTCACGAAGCTGCCGTAGCTTGGATCAGCTTCTGTAGGCCAAAGGTTGGTGACAACCAAAACGCTGTAGGCGGTCATTTCCGTCCGGAAAGCTGGCTTCATGCCAAATCATAAGGATTCGAGGTTACCTCGGGATGCATTTTCACGCGACCAGAGCAAGGCCAATTGTCTCAGAGGAAGAGCACGCAGCGCTGCCAGTGAGGCCATATACACAACACTGCCCAATCCGCAAGTGAGGCACAAGAAGGTGAAGTCCTGGGCGGCCGTGTCCGGTCGTGGCAGCCAAAATCGCAGAGCCCCCACGCTGAGCGCGGCAAAAAACGCTGCCACGAGGTTCTTCAAGACAAAGCGTCCCAGCACCCGGTCCATCGTCACATCCAGATCTCCGAGATTTCTGTGGATCGCCAGGCCACACGCAATCAGAGAGCCCGTGAGGAAACCCAACGGAATTCCCTTCGCCCCGACCCGTAATACGCCGACGTAGAAAAGATCGAAAATCAGAATCAAGCTGTAATGAAGAAGGGTGAGGCGGAGGTAAACACCCGGCTCCCGACGCGCGAAGAGGCAAAAATTCAGCAAGCGAAGAAAAGCAAAGGGCAATAAACTGAGGCTGTAATAAAAGAAGATCATCGTCATGATTTCCGTTGCCCCAGGAGTAAATTGCCCCCGCTGGAAAACCAAACGAATGATGTTATGAGGGAGCATTAGGCAGAAAACCGCCATGGGGGACAGAAGTATGAGGCTGATCTCCAGCGTGTCACGGAAGGTTCTGTGTTCCTCCTCACGGTTTCCCATACTCACGGCGCGTGAAAGCATAGGTAGGGCAGCGGTTCCTACGCTGCCTCCGAGAAGTTCAGCAAGTGTGCCGAGAATCCGGAAACCATAATTCAAGGCGGTGAGCGTCCCGGCCGGAAGAAAAGAAGCGATGATGCGTTCAACAACGACCACTCCCTGCCAGCCAAGAGCCCCCGCCAACTGCGCCGTCCCCGCGCCGCGCAAGTTGCTAAAAGATTCGCCACTGGCGGTTAACATTAGGGAATAGCGCGGGCGAAAAGACACCAGAATCTGAACGCCCAGGACAACCAACTGCAATAGATACCCGGCCAAATAACCGAGGAAAATGCTTTGGGGGCCGTAACGATGAAACCCTAGAAGAATGATCACAATAGAAGCGACGTTGCGGATGAACCCCGACGCTGTGGAGAGCGCGAAATAATGACGGCTGAGGAGAAAAGACCGCAGCAGTTCTCCTATCCCGGCGGGAATAATGATGAGGAAGAGCCAACGCGAGAGTTGCGTCGCAAGTGCATCTTCTTGGCGCGTGAACCCCGGAGCGATACCGTGAATAATCCACGGTGATGCCACCGCGCCCACGACTGCGATCGTTCCCAACCCCAGGAAAAGAATGTTGGCGACGTAACTGAAACCGCGCCAGAGTTCATTCTCGTCCTGGCTTGATTCCAGCGAAGCGAAGAACGGCACCAGAGAAAACTGGCCCGTTGCCGTGAGCAAGTTGGTGATGATGTAAGGGATCGTGTAAGCGACGTAAAACGTGTCGGAGCGGACCGAGAGTCCCAGGTTGGCCGCAATACTGGTTTCCACCAGGATTCCGCTCAATCCGCCCAGCAGGTTGAAAAACGCTACCACGATCGAACTTCGTAACATCTGCTGCTTAGGGTTCATTTCAGAAACAGTGTATCTTGAAAAGTGCAATTCACTGAAAAATACGTCTGCACGGGCGGTTAGAAGGTTATTGCAAGCCTCTCCTACCTCCTGTTCCCTCCATCCTCTTTGCCGGAGGCGGCGACGTTCCCGGCTATAAAGGGCGTCGAAGTAACGAAGAGGAACGCCATGAGGACCGGCGAGGTGCCAAAGTTGAATTCGAAGCAGCCTTCCGCCAGGAAGGCCACCCAGGCGGCAAGAGACGCGTCGGCGATCCACCTTTGCCTAGAAAGCCGCCGTCGAAGCTTCCAGGTATACCAGCCCAGCGCCCCCATGAGCCACACCCACGCGGCCAGACAGGGCAATCCTCGCTCAGCGCCGAATTGAAGATAGTCATTGTGAACGTGGCTGTGATAGCCCACCTCGGGCGTCTTCCCCGGCGGCAGATAAAGATCGTAAACTCCCTCGATGTTGTCGGGGCCTACTCCCACCCAAGGGTGAGCGCGGATCATTCTGAGTGCGACGCTCCACATCTCGAGGCGGATGGATAGCGCGGGTTCCTGAGTGGGATGCATTGCCAGATGGAGCCGCTCTCGAACCAGAGACGGCGCCCCCACGTAAGCTAAAGCCAGCAGGACCGGCAAAGCCCAGAGCCACTTCGGTCTCCATCGAGCCAGAAGGTAAATGCCCCCCAAGAAACAGCCTAACCACACTCCGCGGGTGAAATTCAGAATAATAGAAACAACGACGAGGGCGAGCACAGTCCACCAAAAAAACGAAACTCGAAATTCGAAACTCAAAATTCGGCGTCCAGCTCTCGAGTTTCGAATTTCGATTCTTGAGTTTCGACCGTTCGCGAGTAGCAGAAATGCCAACAGAAAGACGAAAACCAGCATCTGCTGTCCACCGAAGTTCATCCAGTGTCCCATAAACCCGTGGATGCGCGTTGACGTGAGGGTATGGTAAAGCTCGCTGGGGTGATGCGCCCGCACGTCGCGATACTGAATGACGAATTGCACGATGCCAACAAGGCTGGCCAAGAAGGATACAAGAAACAGGCCCTGCAAGAGGCGGCGCAAGTGCCCCGCGCTGACCACCACGTTCATTGCCAGCAGCCAAATGAGAAACAAAACAAGTTTCTTAACCGCAAACCCTCCCGCTCTGGGGTCCGTCGCCCAGAAAATCGAAACCACTGTTAATACGCAGAAGAGCGCGAGGGGAAGCTTGACGGGCAAGAAAAGGACCCGGGGCCGCGCTTCCCAGAGGTGAATTACATAGAGGATTGCGGCGCCCGCCAGGAATGCCTGAGAAGCGGCGAGCGAGATCTGAAGCGTCAGAACAAAGAGAGTAAAGAGGACACCGGCCCATCGTGCAAAAGGGGGCTTTGGTAGTTCGCTGCGCGTCCGTTCCAGGATGTCCTCGACGCTAATCACAGAGATCTTGAGACTGTATTGGAATCGGGAGAGGAATTCAAGGGCAGGTCATGAAGTAGAGACCGGCTTGGTGGCTGGCGGGCATAGACATATGGAGGAGAGATTGCATCCGTCCCTGCGCCACGCTTCCTCACCAACTCGCTCTGGCCGCGCTTCTTCTCAGTTATGCATCGCCCGAATCCGGTGCATCATCGTCCGCACATCCCGGATTTGCGGGTCGTCGGGAGGGGAAAGGTTGAGGTAGGCCCGAAGATCAGCCATCGCTTTTCCATAGTTCCGAAGGAGAAAGTAGATCATGCCGCGATCATGGATTTCCTGGCGGGAGGCCGGGTCGACGGCCAGGGCCATTTCAATCATCACCAGGACTTTGGCAAAATCCTTGCGGCGGAAAAAGGAACCCTTGAGGTTATTCAACATCCGGGTCAGGGTCTGCTTGGTTGACAAGACCACTAGAAACGACGGCCGGAACTCCGCCTCTTCCCCGAATTGGGCTTTCAGTTTCTCCTTGCAGTCCTGAAGGCTCAGAATGGCGCCGCGGTGGTAGGGGTCCAAGAGAATTTCTCCCGATGCGGCAAGGTACTTGGCAAGGAAGTGTCCGGGAAATCCCACTCCTACCACAGGCAAGCCGCATCGGCGCGCGACTTCCTGGTAAACGAGCGACAGGGTGATGGGAATGCCCATTTTTCGATCTAATACATCATTCAAATAACTGTTGCGCGGGTCGTCAAATTCTTCTTCATTGCCGGCGAAGTTTTCCTCCTCAAAGAGGAGCCGGTTCAGACTGGCGATATTGGCATGGGGTGAGTGGTGGGGATCGCACTCCGCGCGCGCCGCCAAGGCGTCCAAGCGCGCCAGTTGGGTGGAAAGGTCAAGCGCCGGATACTCCGTACGTGCCAGCAACAGGGCTGCTTCATCCAGGCGGATCTCTTCCGCCGGGCGCGCCAAGTAACGAGCGAATTCGCGTACAACGTCAGGATATTTCATGGATGATCGGCGCCCGTCGCCCGCGGCCCTCAAGCCTTGAAAAAGTTGCGCATCAGGAAAAACAGATTAGCGGGCCGCTCAGCGAGCCGGCGCATGAAGTAAGCATACCACTCCCGTCCGTAGGGAACGTACAAGCGCACCCGCCACCCTCGCTGGATCAGCGCCTGCTGAAGCCGCCGGCGGATGCCATAAAGCATTTGGAATTCGAAACTTTCCGACGTAACGCCGCTTCTGCGCGCGAAGCGCTCCGTGGCGGTGATGATGCGTTCGTCGTGTGTTGCAATGGCGTGATAAATCCCGCTGACAAGGAGTGTTTCCGTGAGCTTTTGATAGTTCCGATCAACATCGCGCTTGTGGGCAAAAGCGATATCCGGAGGTTCCTTGTAAGCGCCTTTTACCAGCCGGAGGCGCACACCGCGCTTCAAAAGTTCTTCCACGTCCGCCTCGGTGCGATGGAGATACGACTGGATGGCAATTCCCAACACCTCGCGCGGCGCGTCCACAGAGCAAAACACCCGCAACGTCGCGTCCGTGAACGCCGAGCCTTCCATATCGACCCGCACAAAATTGTGGTGTCGAGTCGCGCTTTCAACGAGGCGCACTAAATTTCGCCGCGCCAGCCCTTCGTTAATGGCCAAGCCCAATTGGGTGAGCTTCACGGAGACGTGTGAGTCCAGTTTCTCCACCGCGAGTCGATCGAGAAGCTGAAGGTAAGTTTGGCAAGCGGCTTCGGCGGCAGAGGCTTCGTGCACGCTCTCACCCAGACAGTCGAGCGTCACCGTGAAACCCTCGCTATTTAGCCGGCGGATCACGCTCAGGGCGTCTGCAAGTTCTTCCCCAGCAATAAATCGCGAGGCCAAGCGGCGTCCAAGGGGGTTGCCCGTAAGGAGTTTCTTGGGACCTTCGCGCTCGGAAAGGTAGAGGAGGAGGGAACGAAGCATAACCAAGAACTGAACCTTATAATTTGTTGGGGCAGAATGCAAGCGAAGGGTTCGCCGTGAGGGTTCCCAGCGGGCCCGGGAGGGGCCCTTTAGTGTGCGTCAACGCCACCGCCCGCCCCTGGGAATTGAACCTTATGTTCAATGCTCCGCTTCCAAGAACTTTTCAGCGTCCATCGCAGCCATGCAACCCGACCCTGCTGCCGTAACGGCTTGCCGGTAAACGCGGTCTTTGACGTCCCCGGCGGCAAAAACGCCCGGAATGTTGGTTTTCGATCCTTCCCGGGTAATGAGATATCCGAGGTCATCGACCTCCAATTGCCCCCGGAACAAACTGGTGTTGGGCTCGTGCCCGATCCCGATAAAGACCCCGTGTACAGGCTTGATTGTTCCTTCCTCCGTCTTGATGTTGCGGAGCCTTATTCCTGAAACTTCGCGCTTGTCAGCGTCCAGAATATCCTCCACCACAGTGTTCCAGAGGAATTTGATTTTCTCGTTCCGATGCAGGCGGTCCTGCATGATTTTGGAAGCTCGCAACTGCTCGCGGCGATGGATAATGCCGACCTCATTCGCGTAACGCGTCAGGAAGAGCGCATCTTCCGCTGCCGTATCGCCGCCGCCCACCACCACCACGTCCTTTCCCCGGAAAAAATAACCATCACAAGTGGCGCAAGTGGAAACTCCGTGCCCCAGCAGCTTGCGTTCAGACTCAAGACCCAGGAGTTTCGCCGAAGCTCCCGAGGCGATGATGAGCGTCCTCGTTTCCAGCCGCTCCTGTCCCACCTCAAGCATGAATGGCCGTCGGGATAGCTCCACCTTTGTCACGTTACCTGCCAGAAACTCCGCCCCGAACTCTGTGGCTTGCTCATGCATCCGCTCGATCAGTTCCGGTCCTTGGACGCCCTTGGGGAATCCCGGATAGTTCTCCACCTGCGTTGTCAGGGTCAACTGCCCACCGGCATGCACCCCGCGGACGACCAGCGGCTTCAAATTGGCGCGCGACGCATAAATGGCGGCGGTTAGACCCGCGCATCCCGACCCAATGATCACTACGTTGCGCATGTTGGCTTTCATCTCCAAAGACATTTTTGAAAAGGACGTCTATCTTACTCGATACTATTTGTTCCGTACAGACACTTCTCGACCTTACAGCTACCCGCGCCACTAAATTGCGTTCTTCAGTCATTTGATGCTACAAATGACATTTTGCTCCCGGCCCGTCACCCTCGCTACGACAACGTAGCAGAAAGACATACTGATGGAAGCGATTGCCGTCGAACATGTGACCAAGCGCTTTGACATGGTCGTGGCGGTTTCCGACCTCAGCCTGCACATCGAACAAGGGGCGGTTTTTGGACTGCTCGGCCCCAATGGCGCAGGCAAAACCACTTCGCTGCGAATGATCATGCACATCCTGGTCCCCGATGAGGGTTCCATCCAGGTGCTTGGGCGGCCCGCCAGCGCCAGCACGCAGGATCTGATTGGCTATTTGCCCGAGGAGCGAGGGTTGTACGCCAAGATGAAGGTGCGCGAGGTTCTGGTCTTTCTCGCGGCGCTGAAAGGATTGAGCGAGGCGGAAGCGACCTCGCGGGTCCGCGAATGGCTGGAGCGCCTGGGACTCGCGGCTTGGTCGGAAAAAAAGATCAACGATCTTTCCAAAGGTATGCAGCAAAAAGCACAGTTCATCGCGGCGGTGATTCACCGGCCCCCGCTTTTGATTCTCGACGAACCTTTTTCGGGCCTCGACCCTGTTAATGCCACGCAGATCAAGGACATTATGCTAGACCTCCGCGACAAGGGCGCCACCATCATCCTTTCCACTCACCGTATGGAACAGGTGGAAATGATGTGCGATGCGATCTGCCTGATCAACCACGGGCGCAGCGTGCTGGCGGGTAACTTGCGCACCATCAAAAAGTCGTATGGCAAGAACACGGTGCGCATCGAGTACACCGGCGACGACAATTTTCTTGACCTGCCGGATTTAGTGGAAAAGCCCAATCGCTTCGGCGCGGTGGTGGAGGCCAAGCTGCGGCCGGGCGCGGATCCCCAGGAAATTCTCAAGGCCGCCGTGGCGCGCGGCGTGCGCCTTACGCGCTTTGAGCTGGTCGAGCCGCCACTCAATGATATCTTCATCGAGAAAGTTTCGGAGGAGCATGCGTAAAATCTGGCTGGTCTTCAAACGCGAATACCTGACGCGCGTCCGCAGCAAGGGATTCATCCTCATCACGTTCGGAGTGCCAATCTTGAGCGTGGGCATCTTAGCCCTCACGCTGATCCTGGCGACGCGCAAGACGGATCACACTCTGAAGATTTCCCTTCTGGACAATCTCGGCAACCTTGCTCCGCAAATTGCGGCTGGGATGAAAGAGAAGTTGCCGAATGGGCAACCGTGTTACGAAATCGTTCGCGTCTGGGACCGTCCCGCGTCTGAGGAGAAGGCACGCCAGGATCTGAACGAGCAGATTCGGCAGGGTCGGCTCGATGGCTTTCTCGAGGTGCCAAAGGATATTCTGGAGGGCAAAGCCGCGGCGTTTCACACGCGGAACCCGGGCGATTTCCAAACCACGCAAGCGCTCACCCGCGCCGTCAACAACGCGGTTGTCGAGCGTCGCCTGAATGATCGCGGCATTCGCCTCGACGATCTGAGTAAAGTCGTGCGCGGCGTTGGCGTTTCGCTGGTGAAGGTCACGAAAACGGGAGAAGCCGAGGAAAAAGGGCAGACGTTTCTGGTGGGGCTTTCCATCGTCACGATCCTCTACATCACACTTGCGGTCTACGGCCTCACCACCATGCGCTCGGTGGTGGAGGAAAAAACCACCCGGATCGTCGAGATCCTGACCTCCTCGGTAAAGCCCTCGCACCTGTTAACTGGAAAAATTCTGGGGGTTGCGGCGGTGGGATTTACCCAGTACCTGATCTGGGGGCTCACCGGGATCTTGCTCACCGGTTACGGAGCGTCGATGGCCTCAGCAATGGTGCCGGGGGCATCGCTGCCAAATCTGCATGTGCCGGCGTCGCTACTGATTTATGCGGTCGTCTTCTTTCTGGTCAGTTATTTTCTTTATGCCTCTCTGTACGCGGCCTTGGGCGCCATGGTTTCAAGTGACGAAGAATTGCAGCAAGTCCAAATGCCCGTCACTTTGATGCTCGTCGTTTCCTTCATTCTTTATCCCGTCGTCATGCGCGACCCCAGCTCGGCAACTGCGGTCACGCTCTCGATGATTCCTTTCTTCGCTCCCATCCTCATGGTCTTGCGCATCGCCATGCAGACGCCGCCCTTCTGGCAAATCGCGCTCTCTCTCCTCCTCAGCCTGCTGACCACGGTCGGCATCTTGCAAGTTTCAGCGAAAATATATCGAGTGGGCATCCTGATGTACGGGAAGCGGCCATCGCTGGTGGAATTGCTCCGTTGGCTGCGCTATACCTAGCGGAGATTCTACGTCGTCGCCTCAGCCGGCACTACTCCGGCTCAATAGGCGTGACTGTGCAGGCGCGAAAAGGCACGTCCTGCTCCTTCCCGCATTCGGGATTCTTGCAGGTCAACTCAAACTTGTTCGGCCAGCCGTAGTCTTCGTTGACGCTGTGCCGAAAGGAGTGAATCTCGCCGCAGCTTCCACACTCCCATTCCACCAGAAAGACCCGCATCGACGTTTTCCTTCGAGGATTATCCCAGAGTGTGCTGAGTTTCATGCCGCATGGTATTGCCATAGGGCGCGATAATAATGCATGAACCGGATGGGCTCGCAGCTTTCGGGAACCTCCGCGTAAGTGTAACGGTCGAACCCGATGCTGCGCAACATGGTGAAGAGTTCACGCCAGGGATAAGGCTTCTGCCATTGCGGGAAGCCTGGTTTGACCGTCGGCGCGATCTTGACCCCGCTGCCCCAGGGCGACAGCGTCCGGCTTAACTCGTTGATGTGGCAACTCCGAATCCAGGGTTTAAGCAGGTCGAAGGACTCTTTCACGGAGCCCTCCACCACATCGGTATCGTTGGAATTCCAGCACGCCCCCACGACAGGATGATTCGCCACGCTAAGAATATGGTGAGTGTTGGATGGAAGCATGGTGCCTGTGCCGTGGACCTCCATCCAGATTTCCACCCCGTGGTCGCGGGCAATGTCTCCGCATCGAGCGAGGGCCCGGCCAATTTGATCAAGAGTTTTGTCCTCGGGAACATTCTTGGGGAATCCGTTGGGGCGTACCTTCACACCCACACAGCCGAGGTCCTGCGCCAGTTCGCACCAGCGCCGAGTCTCCTCGATGTTTTTCTCCACCACGGCGGGGTCCGGTGACTCAAATTCACAAGTCGTACCCAAGCTCATCAAGCGCACACGGGAAGCGGCAAAACGTTGCCTCACCTCTGCCCGCTGCGCCTTGTTGAGGGAAATTTCCACGCCGTGCTGATGCGTAGTCCGCAGCTCCACGCCTTCGAACCCCGTCTCCTCGCAATTCTTGATGATGGTGTCGATGTCCCAGTCATGCGCCAGGTTGTAAGTAACCAGACCCAGTTTGAAAGGTGGCGGCGAAGGCGCGGTGTCCATCGGCGGAACTTTCCCACTCTTGGCGAGAAGACCGCCGCCCTCAATGGTCTCCAGTACACCCAGACTCGCGGCAGATAAAACCCCGGTTTTAAGAAAACCCCTTCGGCCAGACTTAAGCATATCTGCTCCTCCAGTCAGTGACCCTGCGCAGCTCGTGCCGTCGCGCCTAAATGCTTTAAGGCCGGCGCACATTTTACTCCCGTTGAATCTTCCGATGATAGGGGTGAATAATACCGGATTCAGGATTTGGGGGGGAAGAGGGAGCGGGTTGCGGCGGGAGTCCAATCGAGTGATTAAGGGAGTTTGCGTCCGCCGAAATCAATGCCCTGCCTGAGGCGCGCCTTGAACCTAACGGAAATGCGCGCCTGCAAGGATTGGTTCAGCGCTTGGCCGACTTAGCGGAGGCGCCAGACACTGCCGCTCTTGATGCCGCCCTTCCCTCGGGCGGAACAAATACGGGTACTATCAGCGCGGACAGAATCATCAAGATAGCTAAACCAACCAGAAAATCAACAATCGTCACATGCCATGTTCGCTTTGAGTTTTTCATAACAGCCTTCCTTTCCCTATCGCCTCTGCTTAGAGCAATTCAATTTCCAGATTCCCGGAAAGTATCGCCCTTCAAGAAATTGCACAACCCACTAAGAATCAATATGTTGGGGGTATCACAAAAGCAGCCAACGTGCAGAAAAGCAATTGATTAGCAAAGTGACGGAATTCGGCAGTCCCTGAGTGACACTATGCGGCTATGCTGGTGAGGTGGGGCGCATCTATTTTCGAGAGTTTCACTTTGGTCTGGAAGGCGCAATCAGCCTCCTCAGCCGACGCTCCCTTATGGGTTACTCCGACGAGTGTGTTTTCTCCTATAATGATGGGGAGGGGTTCTACCGAAAGGCGTTCTCATGATCTTGGTCATCGATAATTACGATTCCTTTACCTACAACCTTGTCCAATATTTGGGAGAGTTGGGGGGGGACCTTCAGGTCGTTCGGAATGACCAAACGACCGTAGAAGCGATTAAAAAGCAGGCTCCTGAGCGAATCGTGATCTCGCCCGGCCCGAAGACTCCTTCTGAAGCCGGAATCTGCCTCGACGTCATCACTGCTTTCGCCGGGCTGATACCGATCTTGGGGGTTTGCCTCGGCCATCAGGCCATCGGACAGGCTTTCGGGGGGCAGGTAATCCGTGCGCCGGGACTTATGCACGGCAAGACCAGCCAAATCAAGCACGACGGCAAGACTATTTTCGAGGGACTGCCCAATCCCTTTCCTGCCACACGTTACCACTCCCTGATCGTTGCGCGCGAGACCCTTCCCGATTGCCTGGAAGTCTCCGCTTGCACTTCCGACGGGCTCATCATGGGTCTCCGCCACAAGAACATGATTGTGGAGGGCGTGCAGTTTCACCCCGAGTCAATCCTGACCGGCGCGGGCAAGCAACTTCTGGGAAACTTCCTGCGCCTGTAGGGATTGCCGATTTTCGATTGACGATTGCCGATTGAAAGTCGTCAGTCATCAGCAGTCAGTATTCAAAAAGCATTTGCTGGGAGCTGAGAAAGTGAGATTAGGAACTTCCTCTGGCTCAATCGACAATCGGCAATCGCAGATCGGGAATTTTAAGGCCGTTGGGTAAACTCCACGAGCGCCTTAAGCTTCGCGCGCGCGGCGCCGGAATCCAGCACCTCTGCCGCTAGCTCAGCGCCTTCCGCAAAGTTTCGCACCTTTCCCGCCAGGGTGAATGCCGCCGCGGCATTCGCCAATACCACATCACGATAGGGGCCGCGCTCACCCTCCAACACTCCGAGCAACAATCGCGCGTTGGCGTCGGGGTCACCTCCGTGCAGTTGTTCAATCGAGGCACGCGGCAGGCGAAACTCTTCTGGGTGCACGTCGCGCGTCTCGACCCCGTGGCCGGTGCTGGAGGAAAGCCGCGTCGGACCTGTCGTGGTGATCTCATCAATGCCATCCGAACCCGCCACCACGTACGCCCGGCGCGTGCCCACTGCGTGGAGCGTCTTCGCCATCATCTCTGTGCGGGCGGCGTCAAACACCCCCACCAACTGCACTGTCGCAGCCAGAGGATTCGTAAGTGGGCCAAGGAGATTAAAAACCGATTTGGTTTTGAGTGCCCTCCGCGCGTTCATCACATGCTTCATGGCAAGGTGCAGTCGCGGAGCAAATAGAAAGACCATGCCAACTTCATCGAGACAGGCAGGAATCCGCGCCAACGGCAGGTCAATCGCGACCCCCAAGGCCTCCAGTACGTCGGCGCTCCCGCATCGGCTTGAAATCGAGCGGTTGCCGTGCTTGGCCACGCGCACTCCCGCCGCCGCCGCAACCAGCGCCGCCGCCGTCGAAACGTTGAACGTCCCGCGGCCGTCGCCACCTGTACCGCAGGTGTCGAGCAAGGGCTCTTGATGCGAGATGCTTTCAAGTCTCACTCCGGCCGCACGCAAGGTTTCGGTGGCGTGATCCCGCATCTCCTGAGCAAACCCCACTAACTCATCGGCCTGCTCGCCCTTGTCGCGCAACGCAGCAAGGAACGCTACGATTTCCTCGTCCGGCACGGAGCCTGAGAGGAGCAACTGCATCACCTCACGAGCTTCCTCACGCGTGAGATGCTTACCGGTCGCGAGCTTGCGGATTGTCTCTTCAGTGCGCATTTATACGTTGCTATTCCCTATTCCGGTTTCTTCGTTGTTCCCGAAATTCCAGCGTCTTCAGCAGTCTCAATAGGTCGCCGACGTCGCGTTGAGGTTCGGCTTCTACGCCCCTCCCCGCAGCCTCCTCGAGAATCATCATCAACTCGACGATATCGAGCGAATCAAAATGCAATACCTTAAACGCGATTGAAGAATCATCACTTTCCTTCAGTTCACCTGAATCGATCTCGGCTTGAATCCGCTCTCGCAGGATCGCGTCTTCAGATTTGGTGTTTCGCCCTCTCATTGCATTTCTCGCGCGGATTTCCTATACTTCTTGGTTTCGAGGTAAGCGCGCTGAACATTCTAGTGTAAGCCGCTTCGCTAGCTTTGCCAAAGTTTGATTTCACATCCAGTTGATCCTTGCCAGTCCCGCTTCAGATTTTTCAAACTGGCGACGGACAACGGACAGCAGGCAACTAACAGCTTTCAAAATGAAAATCCACGAATATCAAGCGAAACAGATTCTCGCAAAGTTTGGCGTCGCCGTGCCGCGTGGCGAAATGATTACGAAGCGCGAGGACGCTCGCGCCGTGGCGGAAAAACTGGGCGGTGGCACAGTGGTTGTGAAAGCCCAGATCCACGCTGGCGGCCGAGGCAAAGGTGGCGGCGTAAAACTGGCTCACAATCCCTTGGAAGCGGAGACCCTGGCGGGCCAAATCCTGGGCATGACTCTGGTCACACACCAGACGGGGCCCGAGGGCCGCATCGTCAAACGTGCGCTTATTGAGGAAGGCTTGGACGTGGCGCGCGAACTTTACGTCGGCATCGTCATCGACCGCGCTTCCGGCAGACCTGTGTTCATGGCCTCGAGCGAAGGCGGCGTGGAAATCGAGGTGGTGGCCGCCGAGCATCCGGAAAAAATCCTGAAAGAATTCATCGATCCTAGTGTCGGCTTCCAGGCCTTCCAGGCGCGCAAGCTGGCATTCGGCTTGGGCCTGGAGGGCAAGGTGGTGAACGAGGCGGCGCGCCTCTTTCAGAACCTCTTTCGCGCCTTTGAGGCCACGGACGCTTCGCTGGTCGAGATCAATCCGTTCGTCATTACGCGCGACGGCCGCGCGCTGGCGCTCGACGCCAAGATGAACTTTGACGATAATGCCCTCTTTCGCCACCCGGACATCCGCGAACTGCGCGACCTGGACGAAGAAGACCCACTGGAAGTGAAGGCCTCAAATTACGGCCTGAACTACATCCGCCTGGATGGCAATGTGGGCTGCATGGTGAACGGCGCGGGCCTCGCCATGGCTACCATGGACATCATCCAGTACGCAGGCAGCCGCCCGGCGAATTTTCTTGATGTGGGCGGCGGCGCTAACGAAGAGCAGGTGCGCCACGGATTCGAGATCATTCTGAGCGACGCCAACGTGCGCGCCGTGCTCATCAACATTTTCGGTGGCATCATGCGCTGCGATATCGTCGCCAACGGCGTAGTCGCCGCGGCGAAAACTCTCGGCATCAAAGTGCCCATCGTTGTGCGGCTGAAAGGCACCAACGTCGAACTCGGCCAGAAAATCTTGAAGGATTCTGGCTTGAACTTCGAGGTTGCTAACGATATGAAAGATGCAGCGGAAAAAGTCGTCGCGGCGGCGAACCGATCCTAGATCGCATAGCGGTCATTGGAATTTTCCATGTCGGTCTTAGTCAACGAAAACACTCGCTTAGTCGTGCAAGGCATCACCGGCCGCGAGGGGATGTTTCACACCCAGCAGGCGGTCACTTACGGCACCAAGGTTGTCGCGGGGGTGACGCCGGGCAAAGGCGGGACGAGCGCCGACGGCATTCCGATATTCAATACCGTGCAGGAAGCCGTGGATAGGACGGGTGCGAACTCGTCGGTCATCTTCGTTCCACCCGCATTCGCGGCGGACGCCATCATGGAAGCTGCGGACGCCGGCCTTCCCCTCGTTGTCGCCATCACCGAGGGTATTCCCACCCTCGACATGGTGCGGGTCGCACGCTTCCTGGGTGGCAAGCGGACGCGCCTGATCGGCCCCAATTGCCCAGGCATTATTTCTCCGGGCAAATGCAAAATTGGCATCATGCCCGGGCCAATTCACTTGCCGGGGCACGTTGGCGTGGTTTCGCGCAGCGGGACCTTGACCTACGAAGCGGTGGGCCAGCTCACCGCGCTGGGCATTGGGCAGTCGACCTGCATCGGGATCGGCGGCGACCCAATCATTGGCACAACCTTTGTTGACGCCCTGCGGCTTTTCAATGACGACCCTGACACACACGGGATCGTGCTGATTGGAGAAATCGGAGGGCCGGCGGAAGAAGAGGCCGCGGCTTTTGTCCAAGCTCACGTCAAGAAGCCGGTGGTGGGATTTATCGCGGGCCGCACGGCACCGCCCGGCCGCCGCATGGGCCATGCCGGGGCGATTATTTCCGGGGGAAAGGGAACCGCGGCGGATAAAATCGCAGCCCTTCAGGCGGCCGGCATCGCCGTTGCCGAAAGTCCCGCGCTGATCGGCGAGACGATGGCGCACGCCATTGGTGATTTGTGATTGGGTAATGACCGCCACTGAACAACTTCCCGAGAGGCTCTGTGCCTGGGCGCCTCCGCGCGAGATTCCTTGGATTGTCAGGTACCGTCTATAACTCGCACTGCTCCTCAGAGATGACAGATATTCTCACGCAAAGGCGAGAAGGTGTAAAGCCGTGTTGAGCAATCAGCAATCGCAAATCGACACTCACCAATAAAGGAGACGCATGGCACTGGAACGAACCTTAACTATCATCAAGCCCGACGCCGTCGCGGCAGGGCATATTGGCGACATCATCAGAGTCTTCGAGGCCAATCAATTCAAGATTGTGGCGGCCCGGCTGGTGAAGCTCAGCAAAAAGGAAGCTGAGGGGTTCTATGCCGTTCACCGGACCAAAGGCTTTTTTGCCAGCCTGACGAATTTCATGAGCTCTGGCAGTGCGCTGGTGATGGTTCTGGAAGGCGAGAACGCCATTTTTCGCCTGCGTGAGGTAATGGGCGCCACCAACCCTGCCAACGCCGCGCCGGGCACCATTCGCAAACTCTATGCGGCGAGCATCGAGAGCAACGCCGTGCATGGTTCCGACGCTCCGGAAACGGCCGCCTACGAAATCGGTTACTTCTTTCCCGGCATCGCCCTCGTTTAGCCTCAATCAAGAACTCACCGCACAGGCGCTAACACGCGAAATAGGTGTCAGGTATTAGGTGATAGGTTTTTGCCCGCACCTGGCACCTAACACCTTGTTTGCTCTGCTCCTCCGCGTCTCTCTGGTGACAAACTGCTTGCTCCCGAGCTTGACATCTACTCTCCCGGGCGGCGAGGATAGATAGACATGAGCGACACAATACATTTTCAACTAGGACGGTTTCTTGTCATCTTGGGCATTGTCCTTGTGGTATTGGGGCTGATCGCGATGGCAGGATCGAGATTTTCGTTCGGCCTCGGGCGGCTCCCCGGCGATATTTCGTATAAAGGCAAGAACTTCCAGTTCTACTTCCCTATTACATCTTGCTTGGTGGTGAGCGCAGCGGTATCGCTGATCTTCTGGGTGATTTCGCTTTTGACAAAGAAATAGTGCGTCCTAGCCCGATGCCCGTCGTCCGTCGGCAATCGCCACCCGGAGCAACTGACAACGGGCCAGGGGCAACCAAAGATCTTTCCATGACGCAACCTTCCCTCAATTTCGGGCCAGTGCGTAAGGTTTACAGCGTGGCGGAGCTGAGCCTGGAGATCCGCAACCTTCTGGAACGGCAATTCCCGGACGTTTGGGTGAGCGGGGAAGTTTCCAATCTGCGCGCGGCCGGATCCGGCCACCTCTATTTCACGCTCAAAGATGCAACGGCGCAGCTTCGCGCCGTGTGCTTTCGCAACCAGGCGCGCTACTTGAAATTCAAGCCGCAGGACGGGCTGGCGGTGATTGCCCGCGGGCGCCTGAGCGTCTATGAAGCGCGCGGTGAATATCAGCTCTACGTGGAGTTTCTGGAACCGGCGGGGTTAGGCGCGCTGCAACTCGCTTTCGAGCAACTGAAACAAAAGCTTGCTGCCGAAGGGCTGTTTGACCAGGAGCGCAAAAAGCCGTTGCCCATGCTGCCACGCGTGATCGGTGTGGTGACTTCGCTCTCGGGCGCTGTCATCCGCGATATCCTCCGCATTCTCCGGCGGCGTTTCCGCAACATCAACGTGCTCCTCTATCCTGTGAAAGTTCAGGGTGAAGGGGCGGCCCAGGAAATTGCTCAGGGCATCGAGTATTTCAACCGCAAAGCGCCCGTTGACGTGATGATCGTGGCCCGCGGGGGAGGCTCGCTGGAAGACCTCTGGGCATTCAACGAGGAGTTGGTGGCGCGAGCCATTGCCGCCTCAAAGATTCCGGTAATTTCGGCAGTCGGCCACGAAACGGATTTTACCATCGCGGATTTTGTCGCTGACTTGCGGGCGCCCACGCCGTCGGCTGCGGCAGAATTGGTGGTGCGCCGCAAACAGGATTTGGCGACCGAGCTCCACGACCGTGCACGGCACACGGCGCAGATGATTTGGCTGAAAATTTCCGAAGCCCGGCAGGCGCTGACGGAACTTCGCATGCACCAGGTTTTCCAGACGCTCGCCACACGCATCGCTGAACGCGCACAGCGCGTGGATGAGTGCGTGGGTGCGCTCGAACGGTTGCTGCGCTCGCGCCTGCACACGGCGCGGCAGGAGTGGCTGAGCGCCTCGGTGGGAGTGGTGCGATACGATTTCACGCGGCACCTTCGATTGAGACGCGCCGCCCTCGAAGAGCGCGAGCAGAGGTTTCAGAACGACTTCCGGCGCTTCCTCACGGAGCGGCGCAATCGCTTGGCGCAACGGGAAGCGGTGTTAAACGAGCGCAATCCGCGCACCATTCTGGAACGCGGCTATTCCATCACGCGGGATGCCGATGGAAGGGTCGTCCGCGACGCTGCGCAGGTCGCGATTGGCGCCGATGTGTCCATCCACCTCGCGCGCGGAGAGCTAAGGGCGATCGTCAAGGGTCGGAAAATCTGAGCAGATTGCTGGGGTGTGAAAGCCGGGTCCACCTATTGGCGATTGATGATTTGTGATTGCTCAGTGTGACTTGGCGAATACTGGCTTGCCTTGGAAGCTGCGAGTGAACTCGCTGGGCTGTCTTCATCAATCACAAATCACCTATCGCCAATCAAAATAATTCAAGAGGCGGGTCTGCCGCCTACCGATTCTCCGCCAGCGCCAACTGCATGAGGACACGGCGAGCGTCGGCATAACGCGTGAGCTTCCCGTAGCCATCCAGGAAGATCATGATCAGCGAGCGGCCTTGCGCATTCACTAACATTACCAGGCAGCGGCCGGCCGCGTTGGTAAATCCGGTCTTTTGCACCTCAATGTTCCAATCCGGCCGGCCGACGAGCCGGTCCGGGTTGACAAAGGGAAGAATGTACCGGCCGATTCGCACGTCGTAGCGGGGATCCGTGGTGAATTGCCGAATCAGCGGATACTGATCGGCAGCCCGGACGAGTTTGGCCAGGTCGAAAGCGGTCGAGACGTTTTCATTTGTCAAGCCATTGGGATTGACAAAGTGCGTTTTGGTCATCCCCAATTCCGCCGCCTTGGCATTCATGGCTTGGATGAATGCGGGGCGCCCGCCGGGGTAATAGCGGCTGAGTGCGGCGGCGGCGCGGTTCTCGGAAGCCATTAAGGCCAGGTGCAACATGTCTTCCCGGCTCAGCGCCCAACCGATTTGCAACCGGGAGATTGTCCCCATCACCAGATCCCGATCATCATTGCTGATCTTGAGCGTCTCTCCCAGCGGCAGCTTGGCATCGAGAACCACCATGGCGGTCATCAATTTGGTGATGGAAGCGATCGGCACAATCCGGTCCGCATCCTTCACCAGCAACGCTTCAGAAGTCTTGGCGTCTATCACGAGTGCAATTTTCGATTTCACGATCTGCTGCAATCGCGAATCCTCGGTGGGAGAAGATTTACTTGGAGCCTGCTTTGAGGCGGCCGTGCGAGTGGAAGGGGGCGTCCGCGTGGGCGCGGGCGAGGCATCGCCACTTTGCGCGCCGAACATCATTCCAGAACCAATGGTGCGACCGGAAAAGAAAGAAAGGTTGAGGGCTGCAAGAGCGAGCGCGGCAACAACGATACCTCCGCAAATTCGACAGTCCCAAGACGCGCGTGGTGAAGTAGAAGTCATCCCGATTTGAGAAGCCACTTGCCGTTTTCGGACCCGGAAAGTGCCTCGATGATTTCAGGGGTTTTAATCCTGAAAGCCCTCCGTTTATAATTTGTACCCGATTTTCCTCAGGAATTCCTTGCGGATCTGAATGTCGGCATCGGTTTCAATTCCGCGAGTTTTTACACCGTCAATGACCCCCAGGATTCCACGGCCTTTTTCGGATTCCGCTACAATCACCTCCACAGGATTCGCCGTAGCGCAGAAGACCTGGCAAACTTCCGGGACGCTCTTCACAGTGTTCAGAATGTTGATGGGGAATCCGCCTTCCATGAAAATGATGAAGGCATGACCGCAGGAGAGGGCCAGTGCGTTCTTGCGCGCGAGTTCGATGAGTTTGAGATCATTCCCCGCAAAGCGAACCAGCGCTGGACCAGAAGATTCGCAAAAACCCACGCCGAATTTCATCTGGGGTGCAGTTTGCACAATAGCTTCGTAAAGATCCTCCACCGTCTTGATAAAGTGCGACTGGCCGAGAATGAAGTTCATATCTGCGGGCTTCTCAATACTGACAGTTTTGAGTTCCATACGTAGCTCCCTGGATGATGTCGTGACGATTCTATCGCGAGTGAGTGCTGGAGGATAGCAGTTCATGCGCGTGCGGTTGGAACAGCTCCTCACTCCTCCGAAACCTTGAGGACGGCGAGAAACGCTTCCTGGGGAATATCGACGCGGCCCACGCGCTTCATGCGCTTTTTGCCTTCCTTCTGCTTTTCCAACAGCTTGCGCTTGCGAGTGATGTCACCACCGTAACACTTGGCGAGTACGTTCTTGCGAATGGCCGCGACATTCTCGCGAGCGATGACGCGCGAGCCGATAGAAGCTTGGAGGGCGACCTCGAACATCTGGCGGGGGATCAGTTTGCGCATACGCGTGCAGAGGGAGCGTCCGCGCGCGAAGGCGGCGTCGCGATGGCAAATAAAGCTAAGCGCGTCCACGGGTTCCCCCGCGACTAGGAAATCTACCCTGACCAAGTCCGAAACCCAATAGCCCGCAAAATGATAATCGAGCGACGCGTACCCGCGCGAGACCGATTTGAGGCGGTCGTAGAAGTCGAGCACGATTTCGTTCAGCGGCAACTCGTAGGTCAGCAGCACGCGCTTGCCGGAGACATACTCAAAACCTTTCTGTACGCCGCGCTTCTCCTCCAGCAGCGCCAGGATTCCACCCAGGTACTCATCCTGAGTAAAGATCTGGGCGCGAATGATGGGCTCCTCGACTTTCTCGATATCGCCGGCCACCGGAAACTTGGTGGGGGTGTGAACTTCCAGAACTTCTCCCGCCTTAGTGGTGATGCGATAACGGACGCTGGGCGCCGTGGTGATGAGGTCAATGCCGAATTCCCGTTCCAACCGCTCCTGTACGATTTCCATGTGGAGCAACCCAAGGAAGCCGCATCGAAATCCGAAGCCGAGCGCTTCGGAATTTTCCGGCTCATGAATGAGCGAAGCGTCATTGAGGCGCAGCTTATCGATGGCGTCGCGCAGATTCTCGTAGGCGCTGGAGTCAACCGGATAGAGACCCGCGAAGACCATGGATTTGATTTCTTCGAAGCCTGGCAAGGGACCGGAGGCCGGGTGCGCGTCGTCGGTGATGGTGTCGCCGATGCGCGATTCGGAAATGCGCTTGATGTTGGCGATGACGAATCCGACTTCGCCAGGCCCCAGTTGCTCAACCCGAACGGGTTTGGGAGTAAGCACGCCCAACTCCTCGACGTTGTACACTTGGTTATTTGACCAGAGCTTGATGCGCATTCCGGTCGAAAGTGCGCCCTGGACGACGCGCGCCAAAACCACGACGCCGCGGTAGGGATCGAACCAAGAATCGAAAATAAGCGCCTGGAGTGGCGCCTCAGGAGATCCCGCGGGCGGAGGGATGCGCGCGACAATAGCTTCCAGTACCTCCTCCACTCCCGAGCCGGCTTTCGCGCTGATGAGCAGCGCCTCCTTGGGGTCGAGCGCCAGGGCGTGCTCAATCTGCTGCTTAGTGGATTCGATGTCGGCGCCGGGAAGATCGATTTTGTTGATCACTGGCACAATGGTGAGGCGATTGTTCATTGCTAGTTGCGCATTGGCAAGCGTCTGCGCTTCCACCCCTTGCGAGGCATCAATCACCAGCACGGCGCCTTCGCAAGCGGAGAGGCTGCGCGAAACCTCGTAAGAGAAATCCACATGGCCGGGGGTGTCAATGATATTGAGCTGGTATTCGTTGCCGTCGCGGGCCACGTAATGCAGGCGGACGGCGTGGGCCTTGATGGTGATGCCACGCTCGCGCTCCAGGTCCATGGAGTCGAGGACCTGCTCCGACATTTCCCGCTTGGAAAGCGCGCCGGTGATCTCGAGCAGGCGGTCGGCCAGCGTGGACTTGCCATGATCGATGTGGGCGACAATCGAAAAATTGCGAATGAAGCGAGTGTCGGTCATGCAACCATCGTTTTGCCGGTTCCGCGCAGAATGCGAACCAAGGAGAGTGTCACCGCGTGGTGCGAGTGGTGAGAGCAGGCCCTTGCCAACCGCGAGACTATTTTCTAACCCTTTGAAAATCTAGCAAAAGGGAGCTATCCTGTCAAATTGGGAGTCGGCAGGGAATCCCGCCGAGGGCGGGAAAGCCTTAACACGAGACAATGCAAGACTTAGATAAGCTTTACGAAAAAGCTGACAAGTATCTCCAGCGGCAGAAGTATGAAGCCGCGATCGAGACCTATCAGGAAATTCTTCGCTACGAGCCCAACGACGAAGAATCTCTCGTCAACCTGGGGGACCTCAACATCAAAATAAATCGCACTGCTGAGGCATTGCGCTACCAGGTTCAGTTGTCGGATTACTACCTCAAGCGGGGTGACAATGCCAAGGCGATCGCCACCTACCGGAAGGTTTTAAAGCTATCGCCGCAGGATGTTGTGACCTTGATGAAGCTGGCAAGCCTGCTCGAAAAAGGCCAGAAAAACGCCGAGGCGCTCGAGGCGTATCGCGAGGCGCTGGGACATCACCGCAGGGCCGGCTCGAACACGCAGATGCTCGATTGCCTGACCCACATCGTCAAGCTCGACCCCAACAACCTGGAGGAGCACCTGGAGCTCGCCGAGCTGGCCAGCCGCTCGCGTCAAATCAAAGTTGCAATGCCGGCGCTCCTCCACGCCGCGCAACTCGCCCGTCGCGCCGGGGATGAGAGCCGTTGGGAAAAGCTTGTGGACCAGGCTCATGCGCTCGATCCGAGCAATGAAGTTGCCTCCATCGCCGCCACTGAGCTCTGCTTGAAGCGCGGAAATGCCGCCGAAGCCACAACGCTGATTGCGCCGGTGCTGGCGAAGAGGCCTGATGATCTGGAAGTGATTGAGTTGGCCTGCAACGGTTTTCTCGGAGCGGGCAACTATACCCAGGCGCAGCCGCTGTGTTGGAAGCTCTATCATGCTAAACCCGAGCGCCTGGATCTTGTTCTGAAGCTCATTGACGGCCTAATCCAGAGCGGGGCTATCCCGCAAGTGTTGGGATTGGTGGACCAACTCAAAGACCGCCTTTTCCAGCAAGGCAAGCGGAACGAGTTCCTGAAAATCATGGAGAAGGTGTACGAGGCGGACGAGTCGAAGCTGGAAGTCCTGGAAGTCCTCAGCAATCTTTACAACGAAATGAACAAGGAGGATGGATTGCGGCGCTCTCTCACGCGCCTGTTCAACCTCTACTTGGCCAGCGAAAACTACCGCAAGGCAGGAGATACGCTGGAACGAATCCTGGACGTCGACCCGTACGGCGAGGGCCACTACGATCGGCTGGTAAATCTGGAAGGTCACATCGACTCGATCTGGTACAAGAATATCCTCTCGCGCATGCAACCACCTTCTTCCGCGCGCACGTCACCGGCCAAGAGCGCGGCGGCCGCGGCGGTGGAAAAAGCCGAATCCTTGGAAGACCTCCTCGTCGAAGGGGAGATGTACCACCAGTATCAACTATCCGCCAAGCTGGAAGAGGCGCTGGAAAAGATCGATCGCCTCTTCCCTGGTGCGGACGAGAAGAACCAAAGGGTCCGCGACCTCTTCGAAGCTGCGGGATACATACCCAAGTTCAAAGCGCCCGCTGCCGCCGGCATTGCAACAGGACCCCGGACAGATGCTACCTCCCCCGGCGTGCCGTCATTCCAATCTCTTGACGACCTGCGTAAAATTTCCGAAATCACCGCCAACATTTATCGTGAATCAACTCCGCAAGGAGTGCTCCAAGTCGCCGTCAATGAGATTGGCCGTGCTTTGAATGCCAGCCGCTGCTGGGGAGCTGTAGGGGTGCCGGACCGGCCTCCCGTGCTCACCGCGGAATATTGTTCGCCGCTGGCTTCGCCCTCCGACCTGCCGGCCGCGGCGAAGCTTTTTGCCTTCCTTATGGGACAGGCCACTTCCAGCCCCGACGGGTGGACGCTCGATAACGTTGCACAAGCTCCTTTGCTCTCTGCGGTCACTGCGGAAATTCAGAAATTGGGAATTCGCTCCCTACAGGCGTTGCCCCTGATGGACAAGGACGCAGCCGCGGGGTTGCTGCTTCTGGAACAGTGCGAGGCGCCGCGTTCTTGGTCACCCGGTGAAAGCCTGCTGCTCAGAGCGACCGCCACACAAGTGGTCATCGCCACAAACAACACCAAGTTGCGACGGCTTGAGCGCTCCCTGGCCGGCACCGATCCCGAGACTGGCCTGCTTCCGCGTAGCGCGTATTTGGAGTGCTTGCTTTCCGAAGCTCGGCGCTCCAAGGATCAGTCACAACCGCTTTCAGTGTGCCTGCTGGAGCCGGAAAACCCCCACGCATTGATGAAGCTCTTGGGTGATGCGGGCGTGCAGCGCTTCGTGCTGCAAGTGGGCAAAGCCCTCACTCCCGCCCTGCGCCAGAACGACATTTCCATTCGCTACAGCCCGCTTTCGATCGTCGTAGTGTTTCCGGATACGGCCTTGCCGCAGGCAGGGCTGGCGGTGGAGAAAGTGCGTCGCGCGCTGGCGCAAGTCCGCGCGGATGGCGCGGAGGCGACCAGCTTTTGCGCGGCGGTTTGTGACGTCCCCCTGGGACCAAGCTTTGATGCGGTGGATGGCGTCACTGAGGTGATCAACCGGCTGGAAATCTCCTTGGACCGCGCGCACAAAGAAGGCGGGAAACGCATTCTGATTTCCAAGTTCTCCGGTTGAGGTCACCTCAAGTTCTCAATTCCCATGCGCGGTTATGCAGGGTTCCCGCCAAAGGCAAGCGCAGCGCGGCCAAGCCCTGTGGGAAAAAGCTTCGCGAAGGAATGCGGCTCACTCGCGGTCCCTCGATTGATGTCATGCCCGCCATCAGGTTCGGTCCACGGGCTGTGGCTCCTCTACAGTCTTCGCCGGTGCCTCCAGCGCAAGCAATTCGCTGACTGTTTTCGAGACAGCGGGGGACGGAGCTGGTTTTTAGGCTCAAATCTTCAGCTGAAGGGGACAGCCCTAAATTGGAACGCTGGCTGCTGCGGCCAGCACGCCCTGAGTCGAATTCAATGATCGCAGCACGGCGGCAGGAGAAGAATTCATGGCTTACGAAACGCTGCTCTTCGAAAAGCGAAATGCCATTGGCTACGTTAAGATTAACCGCCCGGAGAAGCTCAATGCCCTGAACCGCAAGGTGATGGAAGAATTGTTCGACGGCTTTCAAGCCCTTCAGAAGGATGAAGAAGTACGCGTAGTGATTCTCACCGGGAGCGGGGAGAAAGCCTTTGTGGCCGGAGCTGACATCAACGAACTGGCCCTGCAAACCCCCGTGGAGGGAAAGGAGACTTCCCAGTTTGGACAGCGGGTGTTCAATTTGATCGAAAACCTTGGCAAACCCGTGATCGCGGCGATTAACGGTTTCGCGCTGGGTGGAGGTTGCGAATTGGCCATGGCATGCACTCTGCGCATTGCCGCAGAAACTGCTCGCCTGGGACAGCCGGAAGTTAAGCTTGGACTCACCCCGGGTTATGCCGGATCGCAGCGGCTGCCGCGCCTGGTGGGAAAGTGCCGGGCGCTGGAATTGATTTTGACTGGCGAGCCCGTGACCGCGCCGGAAGCCCATCGCATGGGGTTGGTGAACCAAGTCGTGCCGGCGGCAGAATTGCTGGCGGCGGCTGAGAAATTGGCGCAGAAAATCGTGGCCAACGCCCCGCTCGCCATAAAGTTTGCGCTCGAGGCAGTCAATCACGGAATGGAAATGCCCGCGGCCGAAGGACAGTTCCTGGAGGCGACGCTCTTTGGGCTTTGCTGCACCACCGCCGATATGAAGGAAGGAACCCGCGCGTTTCTGGAAAAAAGGCCGCCGAAATTCACAGGTCATTAGACAATGCCTTCCAGAAGAAAATCTCGCGAATACGCAATGCAAATGCTCTACCAATGGGAGTTGGGGGGCAACACGCCGGAACAGGTGGGCGCTACCTTCTTCCTCGAGCGCAAGGCCGGGCGCGAAGTGGAAAGCTTCGCCCGTGGGCTGTTTCAGGGAGCGGTGAACGACATCGATAGGCTTGACCACTTGCTCCGCGAGCACGCAAAAAATTGGCGGTTGGAACGCATGGCGGCCGTCGATCGAAGCATCCTGCGTGTGGCTATTTATGAATTAGTTAACTGCCCGGAAACCCCGCCCCATGCCGTGATCAACGAGGCGCTCGAAATTGCGCGGCGATTTTCCGGCGAGGGTTCCGTGGAGTTCGTCAATGGGATTCTGGATAGCATCCTGAAAACGCTTCCCGCCCGCGAAATCAAATCCTGAATCCGATCCAGCGGACCCGGTGACCATTCAAATCGACCCGGCGAATTCATCTTCGTTTATTCCTGCCTACTGCTTGCTGCCTGCTGCCTACTTCTCCTCCTCGTCCGGCACGCCGATTTTGGCCAGGCGGTAGCGCAGGGCGTTGCGCGACAGGCCGAGCAGGCGGGCTGCCTGGCTTTTATTGCCGTTGGCGCGGCGCAGTGCCTCGCGAATGATCTCGTCCTCGAATTGTTCCAGGGTCGTGCCGGCGGGTGGAAAGGGCGCCGAGCCAATCGCTGTAGAGGTGGCAGGACTCGAGGGAGAAACATCCAGACGGATATCCGCGACGTCGATCACGGTACCGGTGGAAAGAGCCACGGCGCGCTCGATGATGTTTTCGAGTTCCCGCACGTTGCCGGGCCAATGGAAGTCCATCAGGAGTTTCAGCGCGGGGGGGGTGATCCCGGTCAGGGGTTTGCCGGAATCGCGCGCGAAGCGATCGATGAAGTAGTCGACGAGATAGGGAATCTCTTCCTTACGTTCGCGCAAGGGCGGGATGCTGATGGGCACGACATTCAGCCGGTAGTAGAGGTCCTCGCGAAAAGTCCCCTGCTCGAGCGCCGCGCGCAGGTCCTGGTTGGTGGCGGCGAGGACGCGCACATCCACCTTGAGGGTTTTGGTTCCGCCCAGCCGCTCGAATTGGCGGTCCTGGAGGACGTGTAATAGCTTTACCTGGATCGAACCCGGAACATCACCGATCTCGTCGAGAAAGATCGTGCCTTTGTCCGCGAGCTCGAAGCGGCCCGGCTTGGTGGTGTTGGCGCCTGTAAATGCGCCCTTCTCGTAACCGAACAGTTCGCTTTCCAGCAGGTTTTCCGGAATCGCCGTGCAGTTGACTTTGATGAAAGCCTCCGCCGCGCGGCGGGAGTGCTCGTGGATAGCGCGGGCGATCAGGTCTTTGCCCACGCCGCTTTCTCCGCCCAGCAGCACGGTGGAATTCGTGGGGGCCACCCGCTCCACCGTCGCCAGGACCTCCTGCATCTTCGGGCTGTGGGCAACAATGTTTCGAAACTGGTAACGCTGGCCCAGGGCCTCACGCAGCGACCGGTTCTCCTCGCGCAGGCGATGAACGTCCAACTCCTTGCGGAGGATGAGCCTGATTTCCTCCATGCCAAAGGGCTTCAGGACATAGTCGCTGGCGCCCGCCTTCATGGCTTCCACCGCGGTCTCGACGGTGCCAAACGCCGTCATCACCACGACCGGCAAGGTGGCGTTGGTGCGTTTCGCGGCCTGCAAGAACTCCAGGCCATTCATCCCGGGCAGCTTGAGGTCGGTTACAATCAGATCGACCCTCTCTTGCCGCAGGATGTTCAGCCCGGCCTCGGCGTCGGCCGCCGTCAAAACGGTGTAACCCTCCTCCGCAAGATTCAGCTCCAGCAGACGCCGCATTTTTGCTTCGTCTTCAACAACGAGAATGGTGGGCATAAGGGCAGTGGTGAGTGGCTAGTGGTTAGTGCTTAGTGGATAGTGGCGAGTGGTCGGTGGTCAGTTGCCCAGCCACCGGCACCCCGTCGCGAGTGGAGCAGTTTGTGTCCAGCCACTATCCACTAGCCACTCTACTTACTGTATTTCTCCGGCGTAAATCTTCATAATCGTCTCCAGGAACTTCAGCGCGTGTTCCTTGGGACGCTGGAAGGAGTTGCGGCCGATGATCGAGCCGAATCCGCCGCCGTCGCGGATGGCGCGGGCTTCATCGAACACGGCATCGTCGCTGTCTTTCTTGGGGCCGCCGGAGAAGATCACGATGCGATGGCCATCGAAGGTGGCTTGCACCACATGCCGGACGCGCTCGGCCAGCGTGGCGCGCGGCACGCTAGCCTTTTCGTAGGCCTTCTTGGCCTCGGGTTGCTCGAGGTGTTCGGTGGGCAGCTTCACTTTGATCACGTGCGCGCCCAGTTCCGCGGCAATGTGGGCGGCGTAAGCGGCCACGTCCAGCGCCGTCTCGCCCTCCTTGGAAAGGCTTGAGCCCCGTGGGTACGACCACACCACCACGGCCAGCCCGCAGGCTTTGGCTTTTTCCGCCGCCTCGCGCAGTTGTCCGTACATGGTCTGGGCGTACGCGGAGCCCGGATAAATCGTGAACCCGATGGCCACGCAGCCCAGGCGCAACGCATCCGCTACGCTGGCGGTCACAGCGGGAATAGGGTCCTTTTCGTCGTGCAATACGTCATGGTTGTTCATTTTCAGGATCAGGGGAATTTCACCCGCGTGCCGGGCGGCCGCGGCCTCAATAAACCCCAAGGGCGCGGCGTAAGCGTTGCAGCCCGCCGCCAGCGCTACCTCGAAATGGTAGTTGGGGTCGTATCCGGCCGGGTTCACGGCGAAACTCCGCGCCGGCCCGTGTTCAAAGCCTTGGTCCACGGGCAGAATCACGAATTTTCCTGTGCCCGCCAGCCTGCCGGCATTGAGTAATCGCGCCAGGTTGGTCTTGACGCCGGGATTATCACTTTCGTACCAGCTCAAAATCTCCCGGACCCGGCTGGTATTGCCGGTTGCGTGCTGATCCCGGGTTCTAACCGTTGTTCCTGTAGCCATATCCTATTTCCTCCAACATTAATTGTAATTGCGAGCGTCCAGCCTCTGATTATGGGTTCGGGCCAGAAGCCGCGCAAGGAGAAATTTGACCCAACTGATCTGGCCATCGGGATATCGGGCCATCGGTCCATCTAAAGGCTGTCCCTGGTCCGTTGTCAGTCATCAGTGGCTTAGGGCTTGTGATCTCTGGATAATTCTCGCAACGGACAACTGACACCTTTTTTCAATGGCCCGATGACCCGATGAGCCAATTTCAGCTCACTATCTCCTTTCCTTTCAATGACTCATCGTGAAAACAGCGTAACTTGTTTATTTTCAGCAAACCCTGAGGTTCACTTTTTTTGCCCCTTTGTTTTCAATAAACTCTGAGGTCCATTCTCCATTTTTAACATCTTTTTGTACCCTCGCCTCTCTGCTCATCGGCATCAGTATGACTTCTTTATTTTCAGGTACTTGAATCTCGTCGCCCGCATCGCGTTTCTCTCAAATCTCTACTAACTAACTGTCTTTTCATAAATATAGTCGCCTTATGCGGGGAGTTCGTCAGCTTCCGCCTCGCTGGGGTTGACGTTTTATCATTTTGAATATTCGTGTGAGCCGCCACAACTGGCGCAAACTGGAGTCTTCCCATCTTTGCATGAGCAGGGCATTCTCGTCCCGGGGAGCCATGAGCGCCGCGATATTCTCGGGTGATTGGATCCTATCAAATTCATCCTGGAGCTGATAATGCGCCCTGCCGAAGGGCGTGATGACCTCTTCCAGCGCGGCCTCAAGCTTCTGGCGCGCCGCTTCTCTTTTCTGCCCCTCGACCGTCGAAGGCGTCGGCCCTGATTCCCCGTTCTTGGTTGTCGGCCCCGGCGCCTTCGCTGCCGCTTCCCCGTAGGCCTCGAGAAGTGGGAAAAGCTTTCGGATGCCGTCCTCCGGAGCGTCCCCGAAAGCGGCGATTAAGGCCTGGATTTCCCCGGGCAAGGGGGTGGAATCCTGGCGGCTGAGCATCCTGCCGATGGCGCACAGGCCCTCGTAATTATCACGAACGCGCATTATCCTGGGAGCGATATTCAGTTGGTCGATTTCCAATCCCCTTCGCACGCGCCTCACAGCCAAGCCGTCCTGCATGAGTTCGGCGCGCTGCAAGCGCCACAAGGCCCGCCCCATCTGCGCGACCACTTCGCTTTCCAAACCTGGGCGGGGGCGCAAATCCTCCACCAGCGAGCGCAGCAGGGCCGCGTATTTCTTTGGGTCCTCCCCCAGCGCGATCATCGCTTCGTCCCGCGCCCGGGAGTAGAACCCGTGAAGCAGCTTGGCCGCGGCGGACTTGGCTTTGCCTGCGGGCGTCACCGCCCCCCGCGATTTGCGGCCGTTGCGCTGACTTCGGGCCAGAGTCTTCTCCGTCGTTCTCCGTTTTGCTGTTAAAGACATATAAGCCTCCAAGGGGCAGTGGATAGTGGCGAGAGGCGGGATTTGGTTGCAGGGACTTGGTTCTGGTGGCTTTCGCCAGCCACTAACCACTAGGCATTAATCTAGCCACTGCCTCTGAGTATGGTTTGCGCCGACCCCTTGAATAGGTCCGCGGTCTTGCCAGTCTCGGCCAGCGGGTGCTGGCCTCATGAACTAGTGTACCAAGAGATATCTTGTTTGTCAAGTAAATAATGAGAACATATCGTAGAGTTTATTGAAGATGACAAAAAGTCAGAAACGCTTCCTGCCGGGAGGGGAAAATCTTTTGGGAGGTCTCTGTGGTTCTCAACATGATAGCCTCAACGTATTTGTTAACATCCAAGGAGGAAAGGTCGCTGCCACCTTGACCACGTCGCTCGGGGCCGGCAGGCCTCCGCTATCCCTTAAGAGAATCCGCCCGGGCTGGATCATGGTTACTCAAGACACACCCGTGAAATTCTCTTGTCAGGAAAGTACCATTAGAGAACTTGAGAGTCACTTTGTAGTTGAGCGACCATTTGTTCCATCTTTGCGGGTGGATAGTCAGCAAAATCCTGCCGTTCGCGACTTCTCCTTTCGTTGGGCTGCCCTCGGCTCGTAACTTGACGGTGTGGGTAGAATGGTTGTTCCAACGGCCTCCATTGCCTTGGGACTTGGCGACTTCCTGCCCGTCACTGGTCTCGACGTAAACATCCAGTTTGGTCTGTTGATGCTTACTGTCGGTGGTCGTGTGAAACTTCACTTCCACTGAAGTGAGGGTTGGCTGCTGGGCTGACGTTAGCGACTGGGCGGGCGTTGGCTGTTGGGCGAACGAGGCCGACGTGAACACTGCCAAAGCGACGAGCGCCAGGCAGCGCATGATTCTCTTCATCTGAAATCTCCCTTTTCGATTCCGAGCTAGCTAACCTGCTATTGATCCACTCTTCTTATACGGTCAAGCTGATGTGGTGTCTGTATCTTTGGGCACACCTGTTCGGTCAATAGTGCTCATCTCGGGTGGATCGCTACGTGGAGCGCTGGCGGGGGCGAAAAGCCCTGGATCTCACACCGCGGAGGCGTAGGGGTCCGAAGGCAAGAGATTTTTTCTCTGCGTCTCAGCGCCTCTGCGGGCAGCCGTCCGCACGCAAAATGGCGTTTGTGGGTGGGCATGACCAGCGCTAATATAGCACGCTGAAGCGCAGAGCCGTGGTCTGCGCCAGGCAGCGAAGAGGGCACATTACACCATGCAAAGCAAGGCGGCTTGGAACATTGCAGGGATCATCGTGGGTATCTGCCTGCTGTTGGGCTTTGGTTCCGCGGTGCACGCCCAGACTACTCCAGGTGCAACCCCGAAGGGGGCAGCGCCGATGACTCATGCCAGTGGAACGTTTGAAGTGAAGTTAACTCCTCAGAAGCCGGACAACAAGGAGGCTGAAAGCGCGAATCTTGGCAGGATGTCGATCGACAAGAAATTTTCCGGCGATCTGGAAGCGACCAGCAAGGGCGAAATGCTGAGCGCCATGACCGACGTCAAGGGTTCGGCTGGCTATGTTGCCCTGGAGCGGGTGAGTGGGAAACTGCATGGCCGCAGCGGCACCTTTGTCCTCCAGCATAATGCCACGATGACGCGCGGTGCACCGGAACTGACCATCACGGTGGTGCCGGACTCGGGCACCGGTCAACTGGTGGGACTCGCGGGCAAGATGATGATCAAGATCGTCGAAGGAAAGCACTTCTACGAGTTCGATTACACGCTTCCTGAAACTCACTGAAAATCGGCGGGCGCAGAGCGAAGCACTGCGACGCAATAGCAGCGAAGGGCACATGGCGGAAAACCGCAGACAGTTTCTGAGGACATTGGCCGTGGGAGCGGCGAGTGGGGCGATTCTTGCCGGAGGCGAAGCGAGCAGCCGGCCCGAAGGGCAAAGCCCAGGTGGAGGCACGAAGATTCCCGTGGCGTTGATTCAGTGCGATTCCATCCCAGGGCAGGTAGTAAGAAATCTTGACAACATGGAACGCCTTGCGGAGCAGGCGGCGAAATCGGGTGCGCGATGGATTCAGTTTCACGAACTTACCGTGTGCGATTATCTCGACAAGCCAGGCGATTTCGCGGAACCCGTGCCCCAGGGAAGTTCCACCATGCGCATGGCCAAGGTGGCCGAGCGCCTACGTGCCACCATCGCATTTGGGCTCGTGGAAAAGGATCAGGGCAAAATCTATGACACTTTCGTATTCGTCGGGCCCCAGGGTTACCTCTATCACTACCGCAAGACCTGGTTGTGGCACGAACGGCCGGACGTGAGCTATCGCGATGAGTGGGCGCGGTTCGATCCGGGTACGGGTCCGGAACTCTTCCACCTGGACGACGTACGCGCCACTTGCTTCATCTGCGCCGACAGCAATTCCCAGCGTTGCGTTGAACGCGCGGCAGCCCTGAAGCCGCAGGTGGTTCTATTTCCCATCAACCGGGAGAAGGTCTCGTCTTTCGAGGAGTACGGCGACATCGCCAAGCGGATCGGGGCACCCATGCTGGTGGCGAATCGCGTGGGACGCTCGATCCTCAAAGTCACTCTGGGCGGGTGTGTGGTCTATTCGGCGCAAGGGGAAATCCTGGCGAGGGCCAATATGGAAGGCCGGGAGGAAATTCTGCACCACGAGTTGAAGATGGCATGAGCTGGGCAGAGGAGTTGGCCCGGGAAATTTCCGGCAGGGTTCTGACCGATGACGCCGCGCGCGAGTCTGTGGCGACGGACTTTGGCCGCATCATCGTGCGCCGGCCGCAGGTGGTGGTGTGCCCCGCGTCGGCGGAAGACGTGGCGCGCGTGCTAAAGTTCGCGGCCCGGAATTCGCTCCAGGTGGCCACACGCGGCGGTGGGCACTCGCAAACCGGCCAATCGCTTTCCGACCAGATCGTACTGGACATGACCTCGCTCAACCAGGTAACGCACATCGCCGAAGATGCAGCGACGGTGCAGGCGGGGATCAAGTGGCGGGCGCTGGTGGAGCACCTCGCGCCGCAGCGTCTCGCGCCTCCGGTCTTAACCAATAATCTAGACGTCACCGTGGGTGGAACGCTTTCCACGGGCGGGCTGGGCGTGGCCTCGTGGAGGTACGGCACCCAGGCTGACAACTGCCTGGAACTGGAAGTGGCGACCGGCTCAGGCGAAATCATGCGGTGCTCCGCCAGTGAGAATCGCGAGTTGTTTGACGCCGCCCGCTGTGGCGTGGGCCAATTCGGAGTCATTACCGAAGCTGTACTCAAAGTGCGCCGCCATGGGCCGCGCTTCCGCAGCTTCTACCTGCTTTACGACGATCTCGCGCCCCTGCTCGACGACCTGAAAACGGTAATGAACGATGCCCGCTTCGACTTTCTGGAATCGTGGTGCGTACCGTGCCCGCAGGGCTTCAAGAAAGTGGGAGGGCAGCGCCAGCCGTTCGCGCAGTGGTTCTTCCCATTGCATGCGACGGTCGAAACGGAGGGAGGCGAATCTCCTGAAACCGCCGCGGAAAAACTGGCGGGGCTGAACTTTTACAAACACGTTCACACGGAGGACGGCGAGATCGCGGAATTCTTCACCCGGCTTGACAACCTGTTTGCGCTCTGGAAGCGCGGAGGCTATTGGGACTACGCCCACCCTTGGATGGAATGCGTTCTGCCCTGGCAGACCACGGCGATGTACATCTCGCAGGTGCTCGCCAACCTGCCGCTGCAAGCCTTGGTGGGCGGTCACATCCTGCTCTGGCCCGCGCTGGGGAGGGCGTCGCGCGCGCCGCTTTTCATGCGTCCCCCGGGTGAATTCCTGATGGGCTTCGGAATTCTCCCGGCTGTTCCCAAGGCGTTCGTCAACGAGGTTTTGCCGCGCCTGAACATGGCGAGCCAGGCCTCCAGCATGATGGGTGGCAAACGCTATCTTTCCGGATGGATCAACTTCGATCATGCCGCATGGAAAGCTCACTACGGCGAGCAGTGGGCCGCGGTCGCTGCGGCGAAGCGGAAGTTCGATCCGCAGGGCGTCCTCAATCCGGGGTTCGTGAAGTACGAGTGACAGTTGACACCCGTAAAACCTACGTGCTACATTTGCGACTCTTTGCATGGTAGCCAATTCACACCCTTGAGGCCTCGCCATCCCAAATGGGCGCGATCTTTAGCCAGCTCGGGCATCTGTTCCTTCAAGCCATCCCCACTGTCCTCCTAGTGTTTTTCCTTTTTGCCGTTCTCGACCGGATTTTCTTTCGTCCTCTGGAGGCGGTCCTGAAACAGCGCGAGGAGTTGACCGTGGGTGCGCTGGCGCGGGCTCGCGAGCAGGCTGCGGTGGCGCAGACCAAGGCGCGCCAATATGAAGAGGTCTTTCAAGCGGCCCGGCAAGAGGTGTACCGCCAGCGCGAGGTGGACCGGCGCACAACCTTGGAGCGGCGCGACGCGGCCTTGCAGAAAGCACGCGATCAGGCCGAGGTGTTGATCCGCGACGCACGGGCCGCTCTGGCCGAAGAAGTGGTTCGCGCCAAGGCGGAATTGGACGCCGCATGCCAGCCTCTGGCGGAAGAAATTTCCCAAAGCCTGGTGGGGCCTGATTCGACCCCCGGCGGGCAAGGAAGGTTACGGCTTTGATCCGCACGCTTCGCCAGGCCGCTTTGTTCGGCCTGCTGGGGATTTGCCTGGCAGGGTTTGCCTCCCCCCTCGTGGCGTGGTCGCAGGGGTCTGAGCCGGCGGCGAAGGAGAAGAAATCAGAGCCGTCCCACGAACTGCTCTATAAAACCATCAACTTTGTAATTCTCGTGGGCGGGCTCGGTTACATTCTGCGCAAGCCGATGGCGGAGTTTTTCAGCTCGCGCTCCGCTTCCATTCAAAAAGCTTTGGACGAAGGCCGAAAGGCGCTGGAAGCTTCGCAAGCCCAACTCCAGGCTGTGGAAGAGAAGCTGCGGCGGCTGGAAGGGGAAATTGCCGCCTTCAAGGATTCCGCCGGGCGCGAGATGGAAGCTGAGCGCCAACGCATGCACCAAACCATCGCCGAGGAAGCTGCCCGAATTCTGGTTTCCGCGCGCACCCAAACGGAAACCGCCGTGCGCGGAGCCAAGCTGGAACTGAAAAACTTCGCCGGGCGGAAAGCGGTTGCTCGGGCGGAGGAATTGATTCGCGCCCGCTTGGATGACGCCGGCCGCCGGCGGCTGGTCACCCAATTCGTAGCCACACTCGAGTCCAAGGAACGGAAAAACTAGCTATGTCGACGGTTGTCGCCAATCGCTACGCGCGCGCCCTCGTGGATGTCGTCGCGGCCACCGGCAATTACCGCCAGGTGCTGAGCGAATTGGAGGATTTCAGTGCGGCTTATCACCAGAGCGTCGAGCTACGCGAGGTTTGCGAAAGCCCTGCCATCTCGATGGTGCAGAAGTTAAGCGTGCTCGATGCCATCGCCGGGAAAATGGGCAGCTCACACGTTACCTTGAATTTCCTCCGCGTGCTGATGAGCCATTACCGGATGCCGCTGCTGGGGGAAATCCTCCCGGCATTCCGCAACGTTTCTTACGCCCGCCTGGGGATCGTGCGGGTAAAGATCTCTTCCGCTTCCGATCTGTCCAAAGAGGAACAGGAACTTCTGCGGGTGCGATTTGACGAGCTGACCGCGAAGCAGTCGGAAATGGAATTCCACCTGGACAGCAACTTGATTGGCGGCCTTGTGGCGCAAATCGGGAGCACCGTTTATGACGGCTCGATTCGCGGCCACTTGGACCGCATACGGGAACAACTGCTAGCGCAATAGGGAAGCTTTCAGCTATCAGCTGTCAGCTTTCAGCTAACACCTTAGCTGATGGTCTGACCTGACAACTGGAAGGGTTGTAGCTGAAAGCTGAGAGCTGAAAACTGAGAGCCAAAAAATGCCACAAATCAGAGCCGACGAAATCACCAAGATCATTCGTGAACAGATCGAGAACTTCGACCGCAGCGTGACGGTGGCGGAAGTGGGCTCGGTCATTTCCGTGGGAGATGGCGTCGCCCGGATTCACGGCCTGGACCGCGTCATGGCCGGCGAACTGCTCTCGCTGCCCCACGACGTGGCGGGGTTGGCGCTGAACCTGGAAGAAGACCAGGTGAGCGCGGTGCTGCTCGGGGACTACACCCAGATCCAGGAAGGCGACATCGTCAGGCGCACGAAGCGCATTATGTCCGTGCCGGTAGGCAATGCCCTGGTGGGGCGCGTAGTGAATGCGCTGGGCCGCCCCACCGACGCGAAGGGCCCCATCATCAGCGATGAATTCAGTCCCATCGAACGCATTGCCCCGGGCGTGGTGGATCGCCAACCCGTGCGCGAACCGCTCCAGACGGGACTGAAAGCGATTGACTCCATGATTCCCATCGGGCGCGGGCAGCGCGAGCTGATCATCGGCGACCGCCAGACGGGGAAGACCGCGGTGGCCTTGGATACGATCCTGAACCAGCGTGGTGGCGACGTGATTTGCATTTATGTGGCCATCGGGCAGAAGCGTTCCACCATCGCCCAGGTCATTAAGACGCTGGAAGAATATGATGCCATGAAGTACAGCATCGTGGTGGAGGCGGGTTCCTCCGACCCCGCGCCCATGCAGTTCATCGCGCCCTACGCCGGATGCGCGATGGGCGAGTACTTCCGCGACCACGGCCGCCACGCCTTGTGCATCTACGACGATCTATCCAAGCACGCCGTGGCCTATCGCGAAATCTCGCTGCTGCTCCGGCGTCCGCCCGGACGCGAAGCTTATCCCGGAGACGTTTTCTATCTCCACTCGCGGCTTTTGGAGCGCGCCGCCAAGCTCAACAAAGAGGGCGGCGGCGGGTCGCTCACCGCCTTGCCCATCATCGAGACGCAGGCCAGCGATGTGTCGGCGTATATCCCCACCAACGTCATCTCCATCACCGACGGCCAGATCTATCTGGAGACCGACCTCTTCAACAGCGGCATCCGGCCCGCGGTGAATGCCGGCATCTCCGTATCCCGCGTGGGTGGCAACGCGCAAATCAAAGCCATGAAGTCGATTGCCGGAATGCTGCGCCTGGAGATGGCGCAGTTCCGCGAGTTGGCGGCTTTCGCGCAGTTCGGCAGCGACCTTGACAAAGCCACCCTGGCGCAACTGAACCGCGGGCGGCGGCTGGGGGAAATCCTGAAGCAGGATCAGTACAAACCTTTGCCGGTGGAAAAGCAGATCGCCATCATCTTTGCCGGCACGGGCGGCTACCTGGATGACTTGCCGATTGAACAATGCCTGCCCTTCGAACAGGGGCTTTACGATTACATGGATACAGCGTATCCGGCGCTGGGGAAGAAGATCGTCGAGCTGAAAGAAATCACGGAGCCCCTGCGTGCCGAAATGCGCAAAATAATCGACGAATTCAAAGCGAAGTTTGTGGCGGAAAATAAGGCGAAAGCCTAACGAAGGAGTCAGGAGCCAGAAGTCAGGGGTCAGTATCGAAACTCGAAAATCGAAACTCGAAATTCGGTGTCCAGCTTGCGAGTTTCGAATTTCGATTTTCGAGTTTCGGCAGTTCCCAGCCTCCTGACTCCCCAAGGTTATCATGGCAGCCCTTCTCGACATTCGACGCCGGATTCGCTCGGTCAAGAGCACGCAGCAAATTACCCGGGCGATGAAAATGGTGGCGGCCGCTCGCTTGCGGCGCGCCCAGGACCGCATCTTCAACGCCCGGCCTTATGCGAACCAGATGATGACGCTGCTTTCGAGCGCCGCGGCGCGTACGGCCGACCGCTGCCATCCACTGCTTGCCGAGCGGCCCATCCAACGGCAGCTTCTGGTGCTGGTCACCTCGGACCGCGGTTTGTGCGGGGCTTTCAATGCCAACCTGATTCGGGCCGCACAGAATTATCTGGATGAAAAGCGCGATCGGGACATTTCCCTCATCACCGTGGGCCGCAAAGGCCGCGACTATTTCATCCGGCGGCCGGTCAAGGTGATTGCCGAGCACATCAATATCTTTGGCCGTCTGGAATTCAGCCAGTCCCAGCCGATTTCCCAGGGCATCATCGACCTTTACGCGCAAGAGAAAGTGGACGCAGTGGATTTCATTTACAACGAGTTCAAGTCCATCTTGACCCAGCGCGTGATGGTGGAACGCTATCTGCCCATCAAGCCCATCGTGCCGGCCCAGGGCGAGGCGCTGATCGATTACATCTACGAGCAGCCGGCGCAGGAAATCTTCAACGCCCTGCTGCCGCGCTACGTGGAGATTGAAGTTTACCGGGCGCTGCTGGAATCGCAGGCGGCGGAACTGGCGGCGCGCATGACGGCCATGGACGCGGCCACCAATAACGCCCGGGAGATGATCGATAACCTGACGCTGTACATGAACCGCGTCCGTCAGGCGGCCATCACGCGCGAGATCATCGAAGTAGTGAGCGGCGCCGCGGCGACGTAAGGAGCTATTAGCTGTCAGCTCTCGGCTATCAGCCAGACTGCGGGCTATGCTTTCTTGCTGAAAGCTGATAGCTGAAAGCTGATCGCTTTCCAGAAAGGATTCACGATGTCAGAGCAGCACATAGGCAAAGTGGTGGAAGTCATCGGACCGGTGGTGGTGGCAGCGTTTGAAGGCGGCCATCTTCCCGCCATTTACAACGCCGTGCGGATCACCTCCCAAGGCTTCGAGGTGCCGAGTCCTATCGACGTCATCGCCGAGGTCGAACAGCACTTGGGCGAAGGCCGCGTCAAGTGCGTGTCGATGCAGCCCACCGATGGGATGGTGCGCGGCATGCGTGTGGAGGATCAGGGCGGGCCGATCACCGTGCCGGTCGGCAAGGGCACGCTCGGACGGGTGATGAATGTCATCGGCCAGCCCGTGGATAAGCTGGGTCCCATGGCGACCCAAGAGCGCTGGCCCATCCATCGGCTCCCTCCTTCTCTGGAAGATCAGAACACCAACTTGGAGGCCTTTGAGACCGGGGTCAAGGTGATCGACCTGCTCGAGCCTTATTTGAAAGGCGGCAAGACGGGGCTGTTCGGCGGCGCGGGCGTGGGCAAGACGGTGATCGTTATGGAAATGATCCACAACGTGGCCATGAAGCACGGCGGTGTCTCGGTGTTCTCGGGCGTGGGCGAGCGCACGCGCGAAGGCAACGACCTGTGGCTGGAAATGCAGGAAGGCGGCGTGATGGTGGCGGGCGACCCCGACAAATCGAAAGTCGCCCTGATCTATGGCCAGATGACTGAGCCGCCGGGAGCGCGCCTGCGCGTGGGCCTGACGGGCCTTACCGTGGCCGAATACTTTCGCGACGTCGGCGGCCAGGACGTGTTGCTGTTCATCGACAACATCTTCCGCTTTACGCAGGCGGGCTCGGAAGTTTCCGCCCTGCTCGGCCGCATGCCCTCCGCCGTCGGCTATCAGCCCAACCTCTCGACGGAAATGGGCGAACTCCAAGAGCGAATTACTTCCACCAAGACCGGTTCGATCACCTCCGTGCAGGCGATTTACGTGCCTGCTGACGACCTGACCGATCCGGCGCCCGCCACGGCCTTCTCGCACCTGGACGCCACCACCGTGCTCAGCCGCGCGCTGGTCGAAATCGGCATTTACCCCGCCGTCGATCCCCTGGCCTCCACTTCCCGGGTTCTGGATCCGCGCATTGTGGGACATGAGCATTACGAAGTCGCACGCAGCGTTAAGGCCATCCTGCAAAAGTACAAGGACCTTCAGGACATCATCGCCATTCTGGGGATGGACGAGCTTTCGGAAGAAGACAAGGTCACGGTAGCGCGCGCCCGCAAGATTCAGCGCTTCCTTTCGCAACCATTTTTTGTGACCAAGCAGTTCACCGGCATGGAGGGCCGCTACGTGAAGCTGGAAGACACGATCAAGGGCTTCAAGGAGCTCGTGGAGGGCAAGCACGACGCCCTCACCGAGCAGGCCTTCTACATGGTGGGTACCATCGAGGAAGCCGTGGAGAAGGCCGAGAAGCTGAAGGCGGCGGCGTAGAAGAATCGGGCCATTGAATCATCGGGTCATCGGGTCATTTAAAGGCTGTCAGTTGTCCGTGGTCCGTCGTCAGTGGCTCCAGAATTTTGACCTACCGGTAGAGGTTGCAACGGACCACGGACAACGGACCAGGGACAGACCGGTTGAACAGACATATGGCAGAAATTATTTTACCCACTGAAATTCGTCTCGACATCGTGACTCCTGACCGCTTGGTGGCGCATGATGCGGTAACCGCCGTGACGATTCCCGGGACGAACGGCTATTTGGGAATCCTGCCCGGACACGCCCCCCTACTGACAGAGCTTGCTCCCGGCGAACTGGAGTACACATCCGGCAGCGCCAAACACGTTTTGGCGGTGAACTGGGGATTCGCGGAAGTTCTGCCCGATCGCGTTATCGTGCTGGCGCAGTCGTGCGAGCGCGCCGAGGAGATCAATGTGGAGCGCGCGGAGAAAGCCAAAGCCCGGGCGGAGGAACGCTTGCAGCGGTTCAATGATCCGGAAGTGGATAGGGAGCGCGCACGCAAAGCCCTCCTCCGCGCCATGGCTCGATTGGAAACCGCACAGAAGCTCCGAGGGTAATCGTACCTCCCACCACCCCATAAGACGCTGTTCGTCACCTTCATGCGTTGACCCGGTACAATCCACGGCCCTGGCGTAAACCCTTGCCCGGCCGGGCGCGCCGGACTACTCTTTTACCTCGGTAAAGGGAATACAAGTTTCGATCATTACACCGGAGGCGACGAGATGCGAAACGAAGCCATCGAGGTTGTGGACGGCGACATCACGCGGCTCGAGGTAGACGCCCTTGTGAACGCGGCAAATAACTCGTTGCTGGGTGGCGGGGGCGTGGATGGGGCGATTCATCGTGCGGCGGGGCCGGAACTGCTGGTGGAATGCCGCACGTTGCGCGGCTGCCCCACCGGCGAGGCCAAGATTACCCGCGGCTATCGCCTCCGGGCGCGGTGGGTTATCCACACCGTGGGGCCTATTTGGGGCGGCGGCCATGAATCCGAGGATGAGCTGCTCGCCAACTGTTACCGGCGATCGCTGGAGGTGGCCATCCAGAACGGTGTGCGCAGCGTGGCCTTTCCCGCTATCAGCACCGGCGTCTATGGATTTCCCTTGGAGCGCGCCACGCGCATCGCCGTCCGGGAAGTGCTCGCCTTTCTGGAAAAGAACGCCGCCCTCGAAAAGGTTCTCTTCGTTTGCTTTGATTCCCGCGCGCGCAATTGTTATGAACGGGTACTGTCCGAAAGCCTTAAGGGGCGCTGAAGTGGTGGCGCCCCGATGAATCGGCGTCCCGCCCGTGTGGTGTAAGGGCACGCCATGGCGTGCCCCCGGAGTTTCCACATTTCCGGAGTCCCAAACCAGCCCGGCGAGGTGCGGACTCCGTCCCCAGCCGGGGCGGTCCAACGAGGCCCGGTTTTTTGAGCCCCAAAGGGGCGAAATAACGAAGCCCAGGCCTGGGTCAACGGAACCCCCATTAACCCCGACCCCCAAAGGGCCGGTCCAACGAGGCCCGGGTTTTTGAGCCCCAAAGGGGCGAAATAACGAAGCCCAGGCCAACGGCCTGGGTCAACAAAGCCCGCATTAACCCCGACCCCCAAAGGGGCGGTCCAACGAGGCCCGGGTTTTTGAGCCCCAAAGGGGCGAAACAACGAAGCCCAGGCCAACGGCCTGGGTCAACAAAGCCCGCATTAACCCCGACCCCCAAAGGGGCGGTCCAACAAGGCCCGGGTTTTTGAGCCCCAAAGGGGCGAAATAACGAAGCCCAGGCCAACGGCCTGGGTCAACGGAACCCCCATCAACCCCGAGCCCTGAAGGGGCGATCTACCCAATCCCCCAGACCAACCTTTACCATCCGTCAGTAGACGAATCTGGCGATCCGTCAGCGGGCGGACCTGGCGGCGGAGGCACGGAGGCACATGGGAAGAGGGACTGTGCTAAAATCCTTTATGGGTGCCGTTAAGGCCTCTGCATGGCACGCGGGATCCGGCATTAAGCGACCGGCAATTTCAGTTCGAATGGGACGAGAGCAAGGCTGCCGCCAACATCCGTAAGCACGGTGTGAGCTTTGAGCTTGCCTCATCCGTATTTGCTGATCGGCGGCTGCTCAGCGTGGCCGATTTGGAGCATAGCGAAGCTGAGGAGCGTTGGTTTTCCGTCGGCTGTGCGGTTAACGGTGCGATTCTCTCCGTATGTTTATGTCTGGCATGAAATCGACCCGGCGATAACGAAAATCCGGCTGATTTCAGCTCGCCAGGCAACAGGAAGCGAAATCCGCTTCTACGAAGAAAACCTATGAGTGAGAGTACCATCCACGACGATCCGATGCCCGAGGAAATCGACTTCCGCAAGGGAGTCCGGGGATTGCACCACATTCCCCCGGACGCGAAGGTCTTTCTGCCTGCCTCCATCGAGCAGAGTGTATGGCAGTATTTTTCCGCCAAGGCCGAGCAGAAGGGTGTGGGCTTGTCGGAACTGTTGACCGATGTGCTCAAGCGGGACATCGAAATTAACGAAGCGCTGAAGTAACACACGCCATCCTCCTGCCTTCTTTCAGGAGGGGAACGGTACGTGGCACCGTATCCGTGGTGCCGTTTCCCTCTGTTTCCCCCTTCTAGCGCATCATTCCTGAAGGAAAAAGGTACTTGACCCCTTCCCCCCCTTTTCCCCACTGACACTTTTCCCCAGAGGAAAACCGGCGGATGCGCCGCGCCACAGGCTGCCAGGGCGGACGGACGGGCGGACGGACTCCCCTCCTGATTCGAGGGGGACGGCGCGTTCGCGCCGGGGGTCGGGTGGTTCCGATCACCAAATGGTACTCAGTTTGGAGGCTTGGATTTTTCTGTCCCGACTGATGATGGGAACTCCGAAGCGGAGAGCCGTCGCGGCGACAATTCGGTCGGGCATGTCGGGGACTTCCGACCGGCTGACGTTCTGCATCTGCTCAACGATAGCAGCGTCAAGAGGTACCTCTTGCAGGGCGCCGTCGGGCCGGCGCAACGCCGTGACCATGGCTACGAGAGTCCCCGCAGGGACCCGGCCCTTTTCCCCAAGGTAAACCACTTCGGCCGAGGTAATTACCGAGACCGCGATCTTTTTCTTTTCCTTATACGGATCGGTCGATGAATTCGAAGGCGGCTGGCGAGAGGCGTGGGTCGCCGAACAAATACCAGATGGCGGTGTGCGTATCGGCAACGGCGGAAATCATGCGATATCGGTCCGTGGAAAGTTTTGAAACATCTCGCGCCGGACGGCCTCAATATCTTCTGCCGAGGGCGCCGGACCCAGGTTCGACAAGGTTCCATAGAGACTTTTCAGAAGCGGCGCTTCGCTCTGCTGAAGGCCTGCCTCGATGTCGGGAAGCACTCCTTCCACTAGGCGCAACTTTTCCAGCGGACTCAGTTCCTTAGTCATCTTAATCAAATTCTCCAGAACATCGGTATGGTCGGCCATCCCCACCTCGCTCCCGCGCATGGCTTGAAAAGCGGGCACCCTACTCAAATACCATGGCATCGAGGCTTCGTCAACCGGACCTTTAGCTATGGGGCAGAGTCTGGCCTTGGCGCCCGGGGGAAAAGGAAACGTTGCCTGAGACCTTTTCCCACTCCGCGTCCCTTATCCTGTCAACCACAAGCCTACCAGGTTCACCACGGAGGCACGGAGGCACAGAGGAAAACCGGCGGATGCTCCGCGCCACAGGCTGCCCGGGCGGACCGCGAAAGGCGGAACCTGGTGGATTCTCCGGGTAGTGTCTGAAATGTGCGTTGAGGGATTAATTGGAATCAGGATCGTCCTTGATAAGTTTTCCAACCCACACAATCCGTCCATTGTCCAATTTGCGCATAAGTTCTGCTGCTTCGCGCAAGGTTTTGGCGTGCCTTTTCATGCTGGGCGGCGCCATGGCTGCTTCGGCCTCCAAGGCTTGAGCTATAGATTCATACCCTTTCATGGGTCGTGATTTCATCCCTGCCATAAACCGTCCAGTTCTCTTGAAGTGAAGTTTGGAGGAGTCCAACTTGGCTTCTTGCTTTCTATTAGCCTTTATAGATTTTGCGTGCCTTCCCACTGTTCGATGTCACTTCTCCTGCGACCGTTGTTTCTTTTCGGCTTGAATTCTCTGTTGATTCCATTCGACGATTTTATCGGCAGCTTTGTCTACCAGTTTTTGCCTGGTCCTAAAGTAGAAATTAAAAAAGTGCCAGCATAAAAAAGGAAAGGCTAACAATATGACGATTGCAAGGATGGTATCCATGTGTTCCCTCCTCTCGGCTTCTCGAACATACTACTCTAGTTGACAAGCGAGGGCACCATCGATTTCGTAACGTTTATTTAGCCCAGATAGGACCTGAGTAGAGGTTCCAATAGCCTTTGATAGACTATCTCCGCAAGGGCTTACCGGGGCAAGTGGATCTGCGTCACTGGAACCATTCAAGAACGTCGAGGCGTACCACAAGTCGTTGCATCTACGCCCGAGCAGATCAAGCTTCGGTCCAGAAATAACAACTGACCGGTCATCGCGACGCGAGGGGCGGAAATGGTCTCACGAACCATTTTGTTAGGCAGGAATGGTGCACGCGGAAATGGTTCCTGACACCATTCCCCCCTGACACCATTCCCCCCCCCACGCGGCCGAAGCAAGGTAGCGCAGACTCTCGCATCTCAGAAAGTTAAGAACCGCAGACTTTGGGTCAGAGAAAGGGTACCCTTTCGGAGGCGGCGGCGCACACGGACACGCTCTGTCCATCCCCGTGTGGGCGTAGGGGAAATGGTGATCTGGAAAACACGATACGGAACTGCGGGTGCCCGAGAAATGGTTCCTGACACCATTGACACCATTCCCCCCACCATTCCCCCATTCCCCCCCTGACACCATTCCCCCCTTTTCATTACGGCGACTCTGGGGGCATATCCTTAGATTCCCTTTTCGCAGTCTCGCCAAACCATGAAAGCCGCACGCGCCCACATGAGCTAATCGCTTTTCTCATCTTGACATTGGAGGCTCGCAATTTCCCCTCAATTTCAGCCTCAAGTCTCCGTAAATCGTCGTCGTCCACGAAGGCAATGTCGCCCCCGCGTCTGAGGACTACAAGGTGCGTGTCCCCACCGCACCCCACAACCTGTCTCTTCACCTTGGAAAGCACCAATACCGCCAAACGGCAAAGTTCATCCAGGGATGCGTTGCTAGGGCGGTACTCGGTGATGAGGCTGTTCGCTAGAATAACCCCGCTCCCAATGGCCTTCTCGCTCGTGCTATAAAACGCGGTTCCCCCATAATAGAAAAGATCGGCGCCTCCGGCTTTTGTTGAAACACCAATGAGCAACTCCACGAACGGCTTTTCGCTTTCCGGGAAGCCAGCCCATCTGGCCAAATGTCCTTCGAAGAATCTCAGCAGACCCTTCTTTAAGTGGGTCCGTATCTCATCCATCCCGCTGCAATTGGAGAGACGATCCTGTACCTCTTGAATCGCTGTCTCGATATAGTCTGTCCAACCGGCGCCGGCGAACGCAACGATGTGTCGCATGTCTTTGTACATGACCGTTGCGATCTTTCCTCTCCACAGCTTAATATCGCCAAGCGTCTCCTCGGTATCCGCACACAGAACTATCCCTTCGTTAGAGCGAAACCCCGCAGCAATCGTCACTTATTGCCTCCCCACAATACAGAATTGGAGAGCGGATGGTAGCGCAACACGACACAACATACAATCTGGGGCATCCGTCCAACTCGGCGGGGACGGTGACAGACGGAAAGTTTCACTGGTTTTTTGTCCGTCCCTCGCTGTAAAAAGGTACCTGACAGTGGACTGCACCCCAAAACTGAGACACGGAAAATAGGTGACACTTTTCATTGAATGGGAGGTGTCCCTTGAAAGGTGGAAGCCTGGGAAGGTATTTCACGGCGGAGTTCAAAGCGCAGGTGGTGCAGCGCATGATGGTCGGCGGGTCGGTTTCTGGGCTGAGCCGGGAGGTGCAGATAAAGCGGCAGATCCTCTATCGCTGGCGCGAGGCCTGCCGGAAGGAGGGCATCGAGGGGCTGGGGCGGCCGCGGGGACGACCGCGGGGGCGGCCGCAGCGGAATCCGCCCGCCTCGCCGCCGGCGGGGGAGGAGCGGGTTCGCCAGTTGGAGCGCAAGGTGGGGCAGCAGGCGCTGGTGATCGATTTTTTGCAAAGAGCCTTCAAGCGTGTCAAGGAGTCATGCCAGCCGAGCAAAGAGGCTGGCGGACCAGCATCTATGGAGAGATCGAGACCATGATGCAGCTTGAGGGCTTAGCGCTATCGATCGAGGAAGCTTGCCGCGCCGCCCAGGTGAGCCGCGCCGGGTATTACCGCTCTTTTGACGAGCACGCGCCGCGCCAAGCCGAAACCGAGCTGCGCGACCGCATTCAGCGCGTGGCGCTGGAGAACCGCTTCTACGGCTATCGCCGGGTCGCGGCGGAATTGCGCCGGCAGGGCGTGGTGGTGAATCACAAGCGGGTATTGCGGGTGATGCGGGAAGACCATCTGCTGAGCCTGCGGAAGCGCCGCTTCGTGATGACCACCGGGTGCCGCCCAGAGGAATGCGGGACACGATATTTCCTATTTTCTGGGGCCATCCTTCAGGATTCTTGGCTTAACGCGGGGTCGCCCCTTCCTCCCCGTCCGCACTCCAAAACCCGGTAAGGCTGAGTCCCGAGGTGTGGGCAGGTGAGCCCCAAAGGGGCGATCTAACGAAGCCCAGGCCAACGCCCTGGGTCAACGGGACCCAAACCGATACCCGAGCCCTGAAGGGGCGGAACAATCCTTTTCAATCCCACACGTACCGCTCGTCGTAGGCGATTCCGTGCGCGTTCAGCAGTATCCCGCCCTTTCAGGGCTGGGGGAAAATCGCGATGTAATCTAAACCCAGGCCGTTGGCCTGGGCTTCGTTATCGCGCCCCTTTGGGGCTCAAGAAATTGCACGGGGATGGTGTCTAAACCCAGGCCGTTGGCCTGGGCTTCGTTATTGCGCCCCTTTGGGGCTCAAGAAATTGCACGGGGATGGTGTCTAAACCCAGGCCGTTGGCCTGGGCTTCGTTATTGCGCCCCTTTGGGGCTCAAGAAATTACATGGGGATGGTGTCTAAACCCAGGCCGTTGGCCTGGGCTTCGTTATCGCGCCCCTTTGGGGCTCAAGAAATTGCACGGGGATGGTGTCTAAACCCAGGCCGTTGGCCTGGGTCAGCACCCCCCATCACCCCCCGAGCCCTGAAGGGGCGGAACTATCCTCTTCAATCCCACATGTACCGCTCATCGTAGGCGATTCCATGCGCGTGTAAGAGCTTCCGGAATTCCTCTTGAAAGCTGACCACGCGGTGGTGGGTTTCTTGTTGTGTGATGTACTCCACGACTTCTTCCACGTCCGCCGCGCTCACCGAAAACGCGCCGTAGCCGCTTTGCCAATAGAAATTCGCTAAGCCGCGCCCTTGCGTCTTGACCCATTTCGAAGAACCGGTCTTCACCTCCTCCACGATTTTTGCCAGCGCGAGGTTTTTCGACAATCGAAACAGCGCATGAACGTGGTCGCTCATGCCTCCGACTTTCAGCGCCGGGGAGTCCTGGTTATTGAGAACCGCCGCCAGGTAGGCGTGGAGGCCTTCTCGCACGGGCGACAGTAACATCGGCTCGCGATGTTTGGTGCTGAAAATCAGGTGAACGTAGAGTTGCGAAAGCGATTGCGGCATGGGAACACCTATCTCGCCCTTTCAGGGCTGGCGGCAAAATTGGGGGATCATCTTAACCCAGGCCGTTGGCCTGGGCTTCGTTATCGCGCCCCTTTGGGGCTCAGGAGCAGGCTGCGGCATAGGGGAACACCTATCTCGCCCTTTCAGGGCTGGCAGTAAAATTGGGGGATCATCTTAACCCAGGCCGTTGGCCTGGGCTTCGTTATTTCGCCCCTTTGGGGCTCAGGAGGAGGCTGCGGCATAGGGGAACACCTATCTCGCCCTTTCAGGGCTGGCAGTAAAATTGGGGGATCATCTTAACCCAGGCCGTTGGCCTGGGCTTCGTTATTTCGCCCCTTTGGGGCTCAAGAAAATGCATGGGGATGGTGTCTAAACCCAGGCCGTTGGCCTGGGCTTTGTTATTTCGCCCCTTTGGGGCTCAAGAAAATGCATGGGGATGGTGTCTAAACCCAGGCCGTTGGCCTGGGCTTCGTTATTTCGCCCCTTTGGGGCTAAATTAACGGCCCTCTTGGGGCTCAAAAGGCTTGGGGGCCGCATGGGCAGCTCAGAGGGAGGGGGACGCCGACTTGCCCGCTTTCGCCCGCCGATCCCCGCCATCCCTGAGGGGCGGTCATTTTGTCTGTATTGTGGGTAGGTTAATCTAGCCCCAATTTTTTTGTTGACAAAGCCTACGGCAGTGTATATACTTATCTAGTTTGTAGGCGCTAGGAGCTAGCCCGGAGGATTCAGGAATTTCCTCGAGCGAGGAAGGAAGGCAAAAGATTCGCACAGAGTTCACCGAGGCAAGGCACAGAGATCACAGCGCGGCGGAGCCGCAAAAGAAAGTCAAAAGGCAAAAGGCAAAAGTCAAAAGTCAAAAGGCAAAAGTAAGAACCCGTACCTTGTAATGTCCTTGCCAAGAAAACAAGAAATCACGCTCTTGTTTTCGGAGAAGTTTCCGCGATTTCCTTTGTGCACTCTGCGGTTCGACAATTCCAGCGATGAAGGGTTCCGTATTACAAGGCGGTAAAATCTCGTTTTTTTAGCAAGAATTTTCATGCACTCCGTAGGGCCGAGCAGCGCTCGGCCAAGGGCGAACGCTGTTCGCCCCTACGTTCTTGGTTGCGGCTCCGCCGCGCTCGGCCAAGGGCGAACGCCGTTCGCCCCTACATTTTTGGTTGCGGCTCCGCGCGCTCCGTGAACTCTCTGTGGACTTTGGAGTTCGCGACTGGCCGCAAGGATGGCCGAATTCCAGGAATTAATCGTGCTTCTCAAGTCCCGCAATGAAGAACTCCGATTCTCGCCGGATGTGCCCCCTTATCAATGCTTTCGGGAAGGTTCGAGGGGGGATCCTGCAAAAAAAGATGTTAATAAAAATACGTTCAAAGCCGGAATGTGTATGAAAACAAACAAATCTCGGACAAAATGCCTGGAAAAAAATCGGACATTTATGTCTTAGATTCGGACATTTGCGTCTAGCCGACAGGAATTTTGCACAAAAAAGAGGCTTGGTGACGATAATTTGCCGACTTCGAGAATCGACACTGGAAACTGGAAACTCGAAAATCGAAGATCGCCCGACTGCCCGATCAGTCCGTGGTCCAATGGGCGCGTGAACCGATGCTTGAATCGCCAATCGCAAATCGCCAATCACCAATGGCTCGATGATCCGATGACCCAATGAACCGAATCCTGTGCCACCACCGCTTGACTTCCGGGAACCCTTCGGATAGTTTTGCTCGGAAGAATCTCGGCGGGTCCAATTTATGAAAAAGGGATGGGGGCGATGGGTGTGGCTGGCTGTAGGGGCCGCCGTCATCGTCTTGATCTTTTACAACCTGAGCCGGAGTCCAGAGTGGCGCAACTTCCGCTGGGGCGTTCTTTGGAGCTCGATCGTGGACGCGCGCCCCGGCTACCTGCTGCTGGCGATCCTCAGCGTTTACCTCTCTTTCTTCATGCGAGCGGTTCGCTGGCAGTTCTTCATGCGGCCTATCAAGGCTGCATCGTTATGGGTTTTGTTTGTGGGGCAGATCCTGGGTTTCAGTTCCATCTTTCTGGTGGGCCGTCCCGGCGAACTCGTTCGTCCCGCCTACATCGCCAAGAAGGAAAACGTCCCCATGAGCGGCATGATCGCGGTCTGGCTGCTCGAGCGGGTCCTTGACACCATCGCCATGGTAATTCTCTTCGCCGCCGCGATTTACTTTGAACCGGTGAATCCGGACACGCCCCGAGGAGTTTCGGTGCTGCACGAGATGCACGAGTGGGGGCACGTGTTCTTCCTATTTACCGGCCTGCTGATTCTGGGGTTGGTGCTTTTCCGCCTGAAGGCCGCGACCATGACCGCCGGCGCGCTGAAGCTTTTTCGTTTTCTTCCCCAACACCTCCTGAACAGTTTCGCCCACTTCCTGCGCTGCTTCACTGAGGGCTTGAGTGTGATTCGCGACTGGAAGGGGTTGGCCGGCAGCGTGGTGACGACCGCCGTCCTGTGGGCGATCAATACAACCGTTTTCTGGCTGGTTTTCAAGAGTGTCCGGCACAGAATGGGCCACTTGCCCTGGTTGGCCGCCGCCTTGACGCTTTTCTGCGCGGCCTTGGGCCTGATGGTGCAGCTCCCGGGAGTCGGGGGGGGCTATCAGGTCGGCATTATTTTGTCCTTGACCGAAATCTTTAATATCAAGGTGGAGCCTTCCACGGGAGCCAGCATCCTGGTGTGGATCATCCAGTCGGTCCCCACCTTGGCCCTGGGGCTGGTCATGCTGATCCAGGAAGGTTTGTCGATCCGCAAGCTGGAGGCCATTACCGAAGAGGAAGAGCAGGCTGTGACTTTAGAAGAGCCTCGACCGCCCTCCGGACGCCTGGGCCCGTCGGGGGAGAGCAAAGCGTCCAACTTCCCGAGGTGAACCACCAACGTGAGATGTCCATTCTGCGGGCACGTCGAAGACAAAGTTGTGGATTCCCGCGAGGCGAAGATCGGCGACACCATCCGCCGTCGCCGCCAATGCGAGAAATGCCGCCGCCGCTTCACCACCTACGAACGCATCGACGAAATTCCTTACATGGTTATCAAGAAAGATGGCCGGCGCGAGAAGTTCGACCGGCAGAAAGTGCTGGCGGGCTTGCTGAAGGCTTGCGAGAAGCGCCCCGTCCCCATGGGCAAGCTGGAGACACTGGTCAACGAGATCGAAGCGCACGTGGCGGAATCGCCCGACCGCGAACGCCCCGTGGCGGAACTCGGCGAGCTGGTCATGACCCGGCTGAAGAAGCTCGATAAAGTCGCCTATGTGCGTTTTGCCTCGGTTTATCAGGATTTCAAGGACGTCCGGGAATTCATGGACGAGTTGAAGGAGTTGCTCAAAGCTAAGGGGAAATAAGCGGGATCAGGTTCGCACCTTCGACTACACACCGTTGGCCCCTAACAGGGCCTGCCACGGGCCCCCCGCACCCTCAGAGGATTTCCCCTCGGTCGTAGATGAACGCGGCGAAGGTTTTGAAGGTCTCGAATCCCAGCCGCTGATAGAGCCGCACGGCGCCGGCGTTGGCATCGGTTACGGTTAGAGTGACCTGCTCAAAACCCTCCTGCGCCAGGTCGTTAAACGCTGCCTCCATCAATGCCGTACCCACGCCCAACCCCTGAAATGACGGACTCACCCCCACCTGCGGAATATGCGCGGTGGCGGCGCGCACAGCGGTCACGGTCAGGATACCCGCCAACTGTTGCGTGGGACGATGCACCGCCAAGCGCGACACCCGCGCCAGGAAATCGCCACATCCCTGATTGTGGAAGATGTTTTCAATCAGCCGTGTTGTCCCCATGACCGAAGTGTATTGATCGTTGATCATCGCGTCTACGTGCTGGCGGTAGGCTTGGTAAAGCAACTCCGCCGCATCGTCATGGAAGCGCTTGTCCCAAGGAATCAGTTCGATGTTCTCCCGCAACCAGGCTTTCTCCGCCGCGGGCTCGGAACGGAGGTCCGCTTCTGCCCACCGCCGGCGGCCTTCCAGGGAAAGTCCCATGAAGCGGCGCAGAAAGCTCCGGAACCGGCGGGGCAGGAAGCACGACTCCAGTTCCTCACGCTCGTAGTGCGCAAGCTGCGCTTCAATGCGCCGCAAGCCAGGCGTCCCCAGGAGAGTCTCCAGCGCATGTTCCAGCAGTTCACGCTCGTGGTCCAGGCCCGCCACTTCCGGGTGCACAAAGAGGTCGCCGATAATCCCTTTTTCCCCATCGTAGAAGAAAAAGCAATAGCCGCGAATCTTTCCTTCGCCCACCAGGGCGTATCCGGCAAGCCGTTTGTCGCGCAGGCAGGCGTTGATGACGCGAGTCGAGGCGGCGAAGTCCCAACGCATCCTGTCGTTCCAGACTCGCGCTTCCGCTTCTAGAAGGTTTGAGAATTCCCTGGGCTCAAACCGGCGAATATCGATGATTTCGAATTCCAAGTGGGGGTCCTTTTCCTGCATGGCGCTTTCGGGGGCGCGTTGAAACCCGCCCTCTAAGGATGCCAGAAAAGCGATGGATCCGATGCTGCCGGGCAACGCCAGCGCCAGTATAACCCAAATTTCCAACTGCTACTTTGCACAGAGCGACCGAGCCGCATGAGAAACTTAGATTGACAAAGGATTAATGGCTATGAATAGAGACTCGCCCACAAATTCTCGCTTTAGAAACAAGATATTACGAACGGGCATTGCAAAGTGGCTAGCGGAGGGGAGTAGCGGACTGAATGTCTGAATTCAATAGGCAATTCCCCAGCCCTGGAGCGCAATGCCACTCCCAATGGCGAAACCATTAGGCGATATTCGAAGACGAAGGAAATTTTACGGGTCCTTCGCAGACTATTACGGTCATAATGTCGCATTCTGCCCCAGCGCAAAACTTTTCTGTCACTTCGCCCCGCAAATTGCATTCATCTCGATGAGGTGAGGGAAATGCCTACGCGGATGCCTTCGGGCTGCTCAGAGCTTTTGCGGTCGCGCCGGCGGGCGGGCTTTCCATCCTCGCGAAAAAAGCGGCGCGTGCAGCGCCGGAGAAGAATGAGGTGAGCCATGATTGAAGGCAAATTGTCTTTGACTACAGTGGAGGGTACAGGCCGCCAATTCGTGGCCCAGTCAGGCACCGGCCACGCTTTTGTGATGGACGACGCTGAGGGTCACTCCGGGCCCAAGCCCATCGAATTTGCGCTGCTCGCTTTAGGCGGCTGCACGGCCTTTGATGTGATCAATATTTTGCGCAAGAAGCGGCAAAAGGTTACCGGTTACGAAATCGAACTGCGCGCCGAGCAGCATCCCGAGCCGCCCTCTCATTTTACGCGCGTGGAGATCAAGCACCGGCTGCGCGGCCGAATCGATCCGGAGGCGGTGAAGGCCGCCATTCACCTCTCCGAAACCAAGTACTGCGCGGTGGGCTCCATGATCTCCAAAACCGCCAAACTTGAGACCACGTTTGAAATCCTTCCGGAAGAAGCGCCGGGAACGCTCTCTAACGCCGCTTGATAGGACGTCGAATAAACTCTTCCACCTGGAGAAACCCGCAACACGGTTCCGGCATAGCATGACGATCATTGGCTATCATCCTTCCCGGTCAGTCTGCGGTTTAGGCTGACCTCGATGAAATCGGCCCCTGCCAGCCTAACACAATTACCAAGGGAAGACGGTAAGCGGAGCCACTTGCGCCAGACGTGCCACGGGCATCCGAAGCTTGAAAAAAGAACAATCTCACGCAAAGGCGCGAAGGCGCAAAGGAAACAAAGCAACTATTCTTTGCGATCTTTGCGTCTTTGTCCGTCGGCTGACGGATGAAACCGTCTATCTTTTCACACCTTCTCCTGCCCGTGGCGAAGGTGGGATAAGGGTCACTCGGGGTTCAGCGCGGTGCGCCGCTTCTCTGGATTCGGATATTTTGTCGGTTGCCACGGGGGGGAATCCCCGCCTCGTGCGGCGTGTGCCGATTCTCTAGATTCGGATATTTTGTCGATAATCGGAGAGGCAATCCGGCTGCGCCGGCACCCCGCGCCGCCTTCCGCTATGTGCTTCCCGATTCCTGTCTATTGTTTCCTGATTCCCGACTCCTGAATCCTGGCGCCCGTCTACCGTCTACCGTTTCCTGACTCCTGACTCCTGACTCCTATATCCAAGCTCCTGTCTACCGTCTGCTGTCTACCGCCCACCGCCCATGACCAGACCTGATTACTGGCTTATCAAACGATCCAGAGGTGGGGTCCCGGGTCCTCCCGCTTACGGGCCTGCGCCTGCGATCTTCTGCTTCCTGCCGACTGCCTTCTGCCTACAGTTTGCCTAGGCGCCCCGTTCGGGGTACTGCCCCGATTCCCTGGGGCGGCTCTTCCTGGATTCCTCAGCAAACCTCGGACCCGCAATTCAGGCGCGCGCTGCGCTTACTGATGATATCTGAAGGACATTACTTGAAAATATAAGCAGGGGCGCGCATACTCCCGCGGCGGGAGCAAGGATGTTTTTCAAAGACCCCGTTCAGCCAGTCGTAGGGCCGAAGGGCATTGGGCCCAGGCCGAGCGCCGCTCGGCCCTACAAACGGCCGACCATCGTTCGGGCCTGCCACCTATGCCCAGACCTGATTACTGGCTTGCCAAATTCTCGAAATTACGGGTTGACGGCGCCCGAGGCGATTCCGCACCCCACAAACCACGCTTACTGCTCGTTCTATGTGATTTAATTGAGAAAGCAAGCCCTTCTCACGGCGTTCCACCTTTGTCGCCAGGGCTGGCATGCCGCTTTTCGAGTTATTGGAGTATCGTCGCCAACCATGTAGCGCCGACCTTGAGGTCGGCACTTCGCGCAACACTCCCGGACTTCATTAAAGTGGCAGCACGACGCCTGCGAGGGTTCGAGGTGGTCCTGCGCCACTTAGGCGGATTCGGGCTGTTCCTTCTCGCCATCGTCGACAGCTCCCCCATCCCCACCTTTGGGGGCCTGGACATTCTCACCGCCATCCTCGCGGCGCGGCAGCGCCAACCGTGGTACTACTACGCTGGATTCGCCACGGCCGGCTCGGTCCTGGGCGCCTACCTGACCTTCCGCATGGCACGCAAGGCCGGTTTGAACTACCTCCGCCGCAAGTTCGGAAAGCGCACGGTCTCCAGACTGCTCATGTACTTCCGGCGATGGGGCACGAGTGCTCTGGTAGCTTCTACCGTTATACCTTTCCCCTTCCCGACGAGCGCGTTTTTCGCCATCGCCGGCGTGCTGGGCTACCCTCTCCGGACCTTCATCGTGGTCGTGGCTTTGGGCCGAGCCGTGCGTTACGCCGCCATCGCCGCAATTGCCTCTCACTACGGCCGCCGCTTCGTTGTCGGTCTGCGGCATCTCGTGCAACATCCCGGGTGGTTTCTGGCGATTGCCACCGCCCTGGTCATCGCCATAACCGCGGCGATGGTGCTGAGAAAGCGACTACAATCCGGTCGCCCCGCAGTCAAGACGCACGCAACAGGATAGGTGTCAGGTATCAGGTGTCAGGTGTTAGGGTCTTACTGGCACCTGGCACCTTGCCCGTCGCCCCCGTATCCCGTGTCCCGTGTCCCGTGTTCTGCCCCTGGCACCCGACACCTGTTTTAAGCAGTAGGCAGTACGCAGTTCGCAGTAGGCATTTTTTCTTTTCCCCCTGACACCCGACACCTGGCACCTGACACCTTGTGCTTAGCCCCTGTATCCCGTGTCCCGTGTCCCGTGTTCTGCCCCTGACACCTTCTCTTAGCTGATCAACCGGGTGATCAACATTATCCAATTGATCACCTGTAAATCATGGATCACCTTGACAACTAACACTCCTCGGATCAACGATCCCAACTGGCGCGCTGGCGCGCGAGCAAATTGCCGAAGGCTCTTGGAGTGCGGGAGCAGCAGCTCGCGCCTTGGAAATGCCGGCGACAGCTACGCGGTCGCAATGCAAGGCGGCAGCCTGCGTGCGCAGGCAGGCTTCGCGGCCGCACTCCAAAGTGTCTCGCCCCCAGGCTTGGAGGATTTCAAAATCGAAAATCAGCAATCGTCCATCGAAAATCCGCTGCCCCCGCCGGTCTTTCACGACCCCAAGCACCACCTCAAGATTTACCAGGGCGATTGCCTGGAAATTCTGGCCGCTATCCCCGCCGATTGCGTTGACCTGATTTTTGCCGACCCGCCGTATTTCCTCTCCAACGACGGCATCACCTGCCACGCGGGCAAAATGGTTTCCGTAAACAAGGGCGCGTGGGATAAGTCCAAAGGACCCGACCTCGACCATGAATTCAACCGCGCCTGGCTGGCCGCCTGCCAGCGCGTGCTCAAGCCGAACGGCAGCATAGGTGAGCGGCACCCACTCAGTCCTGCAGGCACACTGCCCCAGCCAATGCATAATCCTTTAACCGGAATAACGTGTCGGAGTTCGCTATGCGGTCTTAGCGATCTGGCGCGCGAGGGCCCTCAGGTCCCCGCTAACCTTTGGATACGCAAGGCCGAGCAGTTTGCGATTACCGTATTTGTTTTTGAAGAAGTTATTCGGTGTCCAGTGTTCAGGATTGCTCTTCCGTGCGGTTCGCCACGCACTCCAGACCGCTTTGACCACCTTGCGGAGCGCTTGGGTCGCTCCTTTCCGCCCCCGGGCACCTTCGACCCGGTCAAAGCCGCGCTTCAGCGAATCTGCTCGCACTCCAGCGTTGAAAAGCCCCGAAGACATCAGCCCCCTGTGTACGAGCCATAACGTGTTCCAGAAGGCGTGTCTCATCCGCCTATATTCCTTTGGGGACCGGTAGCCAGACGATGCTAGCAATTCTGCCACAGAATACGCCAAGTAAATTCTTGGGAACCTAAAGTTAATCTTGGCGCGCGAGGGAAAGAGTCTCTCATAGTGAGGTGCACGAAAAATCTGTTCCACGCCGCGTTTAACGAGGATGACGCCTTGTCCGCGCTCGTCGGAGATTGCCGTAAGGATTTGGCCGAGTGCTGCAAGCGTTAGTTTTCTAAATCCTTTATACTTGGGATCCGTTCGGTGCTCGGCCCACTCTCCTTGCTTGCGCTCATAGAAGACTCTCATTTCGCGGAATCGTTGCTGGAGCAAAACTTGCTCAGGCTCATTTGAGCGGAAATCTGGTTCTAGGACTCGATTCTGGGTATTCACCGCGCGTATTATCTTTTGTAACCATAAGTCGTCCTCAGCGGACTCACCTCGCCCGGGATGCCGGACTATCACACGGGTTGAAACCCTAGCGGGCGAGGTATCTGCAGAGGAGTGGCTTATGGCGTATAACGTCTGCGCACCATTTATGACGCTGGGGTTTGTCAACGTGGCCTTTCGGTCTCGTTCCTGGAAGTCGTCGCACACAACTGTAATGCCGTTATGGAAGTACCAAAAGTCATGTGGCGAGTCCTCGTATGTCGCCCGAATTTGTCGCCCGATGGATTTACCAAGCTCATACCGGATATTGCGAGCAACCAAGCGCGCTACGTCTGTTTTCTCGAGATACTTCCGAAAGTCTGCTGCATACGCGTTGAAGAGATAGGAGGTTCCTTCTCTCCGGCGGTCAATGTAGGATAGTTTGTCTTCCACCTTCAATACCAAATCTGGTGCCTTCGGGGTCCAAACCCGCCTGTACTGCGCGTACAGTCTCAGAATATCATTGCCATACACAAAGTTATTCTTGGGTACCCGGTCGAACTCAAACCGAGGAGCGCGCTTTGAGGTTGTTATGCAGCGAAAAGCCTTCTTTTCACTGAGCCAATTACCGTCAAGCAGCCGAATCACCTTCCGGTAAATCTGTTTGAGTTCTGGCCTCACACGAGATAGCAGTTCATCTAGCTCTTGCCCGCGATGGTAAAAAGCATCTACGACCTCCCGAAACTCCCTGTATGCCTTCGCCGCCAGCGGCTTACTCTCTATCCTCTCAGTGAATTTCGATTGCATGACGATGACGCGGGGCGCATCATCTCCTCCCCGCCACACAACCGCGTCGATACCGCCATCGTTCGGGCCATCCGTGAACCTCCAATCCACGCCGCCAAACTCAGCCTCGACGTACCAATCGATAAAGGCCTGATGAAGATGGCCATTGAACTTTTCGTCGGCGCGCTCTTGCAAGCTCTCAAGGAACTCTGACTCCAGGAATTCTGAGGTTACTTCCATTTCAGGTCTCCACACCGGCGGCTACCCGCCATTGGCTCGCATCGCCTCAATGACCGCTTCGCGCTGGTTCATGCTGCGAAGATTACCACGCACGGTTCTGCCCCGTCCACGCCCCATTTTCGCTGTCACATGGGCTTCGGATTGGGTCCAGCGTGTCTGCCATCGCTGGACCTAGTCCCTCAAACTGGGAGGCCGCTGACAACGCCGCGCGGCCATATCAATCTGCCACGAGGCTGCGAACATTCCACGGAGCGGCTTCTTTGGGTAGAAGCCATCTCAGCCCTGGAGCAGAGGTTCATCGCTCGGGTGATTGTGAAGGATGGTACAAACCGCGCCGAGTGCAATACTCCCGAGCTTCCTCGCTCGGGAAACTTTCACCCTCATTTATGTTGTCGAAATCGATGATTTCGGCCTTGCAACCGGGAGGGATAGTGTCCTCCATGATGTAGGCAACCCCACCTGACACCGTCACGAATATCTTCTCCATCGCGCACCACCTCCTTTATTTGAGAGGGGATATTCAAATCTGAAAAGGGGACGGCGTCAAGTCGGTTGTCCATCTGAAGCAATCAAACACGACGCGCGCGGCTGGACGCTCGATGTACTCAACGTCGTGACGGGAGCTGAATAGAACCGATTTCGCTGCCAGTCGCAGACCCCTATTTCTTGGGGTTTGCGATTTTGCGAAGGGACTCGTGGCGGCTAATTGTTCCCCTCAGTCGGCCTGAAGAATTGCACACTGCCAGGGAATATCCGTGTGCCAGGACCTCACCGGAAGGCAGTTCCTCCGAGAGGTCGAAGGCGCTCAGAAGCAAGAGATGGGCACACGGTCAGTGATGCGCTGATCGGGGCCTGTTCACATTATGCGTGCTGAGTTTTACAAGATTAGGATCGCATGATAATCTCGCCCTATGAACCAGCGTGAAGCTGTTATTGAAGCGATGCGAGCCAAAGGGGGATTTGCGACTCTCGGCCAACTTTACAAAGAAGCACTGAAAATCCCCGGCGTGAAGTGGGAAACAAAGACGCCCTTCAAATCGATCAACCGTATCGTCCAAAACACGAAGTATTTCTTCCGAATTCGTCCGGGTCTGTGGGCTTTGTTGGAAGACAAAGACAAACTGCCGGCCGACCTCACCCAGAAGCCAAAACCCGAAAGCGATCACACTTATTACCAAGGGCTGCTCGTGGAATTGGGTAATTTGAGGAATCTGCAAACTTTTGTGCCAAAACAGGACCGTGGGAAATCCTTTTTAGGCAAGTCGCTGGGAAGTTTGATTACGCTCGAAGATATCTATCCCTTCACCTACCCTGATATCGTGCGCCATGCCGCTGCGGTGGATGTGATCTGGTTCAGCCAACGGAAGTTTCCGTCGGAGTTTATCGAGGTCGAGAATACAACCGACATGAACAATGCATTTCTGAAGTTTGTGTGGTTCTACGCGTTCAATTCGGTATTCAAGGTAGTGGCTCCTGCAGTAAGGAGGCGCGAGTTCGAATTGAAGGTCGCACATCCTTCATTTGAGCCCATCGCAGGGCGAACGAAGTTCATCAGCTACGATTTCGTGGCTGATATGCACAAAAGGGCGAGCGCGGCAATCGCTTTGGAGCAAGCGTGGGCTGGCTCATAGCCGACGGTTATTCTCCTCAAAAGTTTGCAGTAGCCTTGTCGACTACTAAAGACAGTTCTCCCAATTCTCCGATATAGCGCTCGCCTCCAATATCCCAAAGCTCCGTATGCGGCATCGCATATCGTTTTCTCTGCAGTCGGAGGAGAGCGTCCTTGAAATACTCGAAGTGTCCGCTTTTTCTCATCAGTATTTCGTTGAAGTTGTCCCAAAGAAACATTCGGCTACCATCTCTTGCGACCCAACCGCGCACATAGTTGGGTTCTATCTTCCGCGCGAGTTCCTCCCAACCGTCGAAGTTTTCCGGTATCTTTCGAAACCCACCGAAACTGTCGGCCGCAAAGGCAACCTCGTGAGTTACACCCACATTAAAGAAATGCTTGCCCGCAGTAAAAGGACATGCCCGCCTCCAGTTTTCCCACAGGTCCGACGAATTCGCCCTTTGCAGACTGGTTTCCGGGGAAGGGACGGGTACGGATTTGTTACCCGCGATCCGATTTCCCTTCCAGTTCTCGATGGAGCCTCGCATATGTACCGTTCAACCGTGGATTGCTTTGTCAAGCAAGAGTAGCGCGACCCGACGTGGTTGACCAACCCTGCAGCTTATTGGTCTCAAGGGTTGGATTGGTGCACGGAAAATGCGGAGCGGAGAGAATGCCTCAAATGAGGTGCTGCTTAACATAAATCTGGGCCTCCGGGCTGAGGCGAGCATACTCATCCGTAGACTCGTTCAGGTTATCAAAATCAATGATTTCGACCCGGGTTCCGCGAGGAACAGTATCTTCCTGGACATACGCGACTCCGCCAGAGACTGTGATGAAGATGACGCTTTCCTTGGATTCAGCCATTCCATTCTCCTTTCCTGCTGTGCCGAAGTGGCACTGGGCTCGGCCCCATGCCACTAACTCGGCCCCGCGTCGCGCATCCGACACTCGCAATAATTGTAGACGGTAAGTGGGTGCAACTCAATCCATGCATGTTGGGAGCATTGCTTTGTAAGTCTGCACAGCAAGTTTCTTGAAAAACTCAACGCTGGCGTGCACGGCGGTACCGGGCTACCTTGGGATTTTGGGAACGAAGAACTTCTCATAGTCTCTGCGCTCGCCAGCAATCCATCCTTTGATTTTGGCTGCCGCGTCGGTGACACTTTGAAAGACGTTGTCGCATTTCATCGAATTGCAGTCTACGCATGATGTTTGTAAATTCTCGTCAGCGTGATAAGAACGAAAGTCAAAGCCGGTCGGAGACAGGAAGCAGTGCTTGGGCTTGAAATGATCTACAACTAAATATCTCCACTTCTCGAAGGTGTCCCCCTTCCATCCACAATATTGGCACGTGAAATTGTCCCGCTGGAAGATTCTTGCATCTCTCTCTATTCTCTGTATCTCCGCCATAATTCGCCCCCTCTTCGATGGAATGGACGCTTTGAGGACTTTCCTTCCAGTCTCAGCCCTTCGCTCTCCCATAGTGCCACAAGGATCTCAACACTCCAAAGACGGCCTGTCACCGGCCCGGCCGAATGCCATTCGGCCCTACAACGGCCGGAAGGTCGGCACGGCCGACGGAAGGGCACCCACGAGGGGTGCCCCTACGAAACATTTTCTGCCGCAATCGCACGCGATTGCTGATGCGGGCGGTTCTCGAACCGCCCCTACCAAACTGCACCCTGACAACCGGCACGTGCTCGACAAAATCCGCCAGTCCGTCAGTTGACGGACAGGTGTTGCGCGACTTGGGCTTCGTGGAATTCCTCGGCCGCGGGCGCTACCGCTGTGTGTAGGGCCGCCCCTTCGGCAAGCTCAGGACAGGCTCTTGAGGGCGGCACATGCCGGGCTCAAGCCCGGCGCTACATCCTGTCCCGACTGTAAACTTTATTGGGCAGAGCGGGTGCGACCCTGGCCCGTGGGCAGAAGGTTTCCGTTGCCGCGACGCGCGGCGAGGCGGGCACGAAGTTTGCCACCCACTCGGGCGGGCAGCGTTTCCAGTTGGTCTTGGATCAAGACCGTGCTGTGGGTCTGGTACCAGGCGGCAATCTCATCCTCTGATTTGAAATCCGGGATCTCCGCCGCGGATTTCACATACACCAGTTTCTTGCGGATGCGGTGGTTGCTACTTCTTGCGGGAGAATCTTTTTTCATTTCCATCCATGTCGCGGGCAGTTATGGGCCACGCTCGATTATGTCCCAGATAGCGAAATATTACCAGCAGGTACCGTCCGGATTCGGTTTGTCCCCAAGCTTCGTAAACTCCACCCCGACCCCGCTTGAAGACGGGAGTGGAGCTGAAGACCTCTTCCACCTCTTCCGGCGTGATGCCATGTTCAGCGATATGGTCAACACGTTCCAGCGTCCACTCAATGTCATCGATTCTCATCGGCATTCACGACCGGCCATCATACGCAGGGCACAGATACAGTGCAACAACCATCTGCCGCCGTGTCGACGCCGTGGAGGCTCAACAAGAAAGAGTGTGTCCTTCCGGACGTTTACCCGTTTGCCGCGCCACTGCAAGAGCTGCATCCCGCGAACCGCCACGTGCGCGACAAAACCCGCCAGTCCGTCAGTTGACGGACAGGTGTTGCGCGACTTGGGCTTCGTGGAATTCCTCGGCGGCGGGGGCTACCGCAGCGTGTAGCAACAACGCTGCCGCGCCAGCGATGGATTCAGATTAGGGTACCGCCAGTCGTAGGTCCGCGGTGACGGGCAATTCAAAGAGGTCGCTCCGCAGCAGGCGCGTCGAGAAGAACATCACCTCCAAGTTCTCCACTTCACGCGTGGCGGGATTCAGGCGCGCCACAACATCGTCACCCAACTCCTCCGATTCCTGGGCAGGATACGGCGGGCATTTGTCAATGTGTAGTATGTCGGCTTCCCGGTCGTACTTAAATGTCAATTTCGCGTCCATTCCACGTCTCCTTGCCCCAGCTTGCTGACCAGGTATGCGGTTATCACCCAGTGTCGGCGCGCCGTGACTTCGCTTACCACCACCACAACCACATGCTTACCGCCCATGATGTCATCAAACCAGCGTGAGAACAAGCGGGCACTGGCGGAGCGGGCGCTGCGCCGAACCTCGTGAGGTTCTGCCAAGGTCGAACCGATGCGCTCGCGAAACTTGGGCAGCAGCTCAGGGTGGCGGTCCCCGATGTGTTTCTCGCGTTCCTCGGTAAGTTCCACTTCACCCGCCAGGTAAGGGCAGGGAAATCGCACTCGATAGCCCCCTTCAAGGCCCCAGAATGGCAGCGAACCGCTATCGCCAAATGGGCCTCGTACCGGCGAGTTTACCTCGCCAAAATGGCGGCGTAAAGCCAGGGGCCACGCAGCTTGAAAAACTCCATCCCGACAACCGGCACGTGCGCGACAAAACCCGCCAGCAACTACAAGTGCTGAGGGACCTGGGCTTCGTGGGATTCCTCGGCCGCGGGCGGTCCCGCTGTGTGTAGGGGTCGCCGCGGCGACCGCTCGGCCTGGGCCGAAGGCACTTCGGCCCTACAACTGCCGGGCGGTCGGCGTGGCCGACGCCATCGAGACGTACGGGCACGCCATGGCGTGCCCCTACTGTCGGCAATGCCGACCAAAGGGCGCCCACGAGGGGCGCCCCTACGTCCTGATGTTCCGGCTACCCCTGATCCAACTACCCCCTGCCTTCTTGACTCGACTTCTGGTAAACTGTACAGTTCAGAGAGATGAAATGGAGAGTTTATGGCGACCAGCATCGCCCTGACCAAGAATGGCACGATCGTGGTTTCCGCCCTGCGCGCCCGCGCGAATTTCGGGAAGCTCTTGAATCGTGTCGATGATGAGCGCCGGTCGCTGGTCATCGAGAAGCGCGGAACACCGAAGGCTGTCCTGCTGAGCATTCGCGATTATGTCAAGCTCGCCGCGCCGGAACCCGAGGTCTTAAGGGTCCTCGGTGAGGAGTCCGAGCGCAACGGGACGAGCACGTTGACCTCACGCCAGATTGAGCGGATCATCAAGGCGTCCCGCCGACAGAAGGCCCGGCGGTAATGCTTCCCCTCCGCCTGGTGCTTGACACGAATGTGCTGATTTCCGCTGCCCTCCAGCCGGCAGGACTGCCGCGCACCGTCTTTCTGCTGGCCATTACCAAACCGGCCCGCTGGTATGTCTCCCGCCCCATCCTGGAGGAATACCGCGAGGTGCTTTCCCGCCCGGAATTACAGATTCGCAGGGGCCTTCGGCAGCAGTTCCTGCAACTTATCAAGAACCATAGTTATATCGTGGCTCCGACACGGCATCTGGAAGTCACACCTGATCCTGACGACAATAGGTTTTTGGAATGTGCCGATGCGGCCCGCGCAGACTATCTGGTGACCGGTAATCAGAAGCACTTTCCGAGATTCTGGAAGAACACCAAAATCATAACCCCACGAGAGTTAATTGGTCTCACTGCTCCCCATATAATAAGCTAGCGATGCCTGGGAATTGTGGAGGCGGTTCGCGAACCCCCCCTACGGAACTGCATCCCGACAACCGCCACGTGCGCGACAAAATCCGCCCGTCCGTCAGTTGACGGACAGGTGTTGCGCGATCTGGGCTTCGTGGAATTCCTCGGCCGCGGGCGGTACCGCAGCTTGTAGTGATGCACGTCTCATTGTGGATTCTTCCTTTGACGGCGAGGGCTTGGCGGATGGGGATAAGGCACGCCTTAAGATTGTCGGGCAGAGTCCCCGGCGTTGGGGGCGCTTCGCGAAGCACCCCCACAAAAATCATTCCCCCGATCCACGGGGAGGCCTGGTAGTGGTGCAGTTTCCGGTGGGCCCATCATTTGCCCACAGTCTACTGTGGGCCGGGGCAGGTGTCTTTCAGTGTGTTCCCCAGATCTTCCTTCTGGATTTCCAGCGTGGCTCGCGGAATGCCGTCCTTGTCGGACCTTGTGATGTGAAAGACATAAATCGTTTCATAATCGCTGTTCGGCCAGTCAGGCAACTGCGCTGGACCGGACCCGTAGAGCTCGAGCACCTGCCAAGCGAACTCGTACAACTTAATGTGTTCCCAGGCAACAAAGATCAGCGAGTGGGCACAGGCTGGCTGCAGCAAGGCCTGCTGGAGTTCCTCAATCTGGTCGTATCCAATCTGAGTATTCACCGGCATCCCCAGACGGATTGCGGTCGGCTCAATGGTTGCCAGCGGCCTCAGGTACGAGTAAGCCGGAAGATTATAACCTTCTTTCACTTGGACGCTCGGATTCGGTGCATAGATGAAATCCGGCTTTCCGTAGCGTCCGATGAGCAGGGAGGGCAGCGCGAGCGCCCGGTTCATTCCCTTGCAGGTCAACTGGCCAAGTCCCCCCCTCGGTTTTTCCCCATGCCGTATTAGAACGATGGTCTCTCCGTTGAGCCGCGGCGTCTGCGCGGCAAAGGAGGGGGGACTTCCGAGCAAGCAGGCGAGCACCAGACTCATTCTAAGCAAGCGTTGCAGAAAAGCTGATCCTTTCACTGGATATCTCCTCATGCTGGATTGGCCCATCAGTTTACAACACGAGTGGTGCACTTTCTATGATGCCCCGTTACCCGCGCGGGCTGAGTTGCGAGTACATGAAGATCATTGCGCCGAGATTCTGGAAGAACACCAAGATCATAACCCCACGAGAGTTTATTGGTCTTACTGCTCCCCATTTAATAAGGTAGCGATGCCCGGAGTTGTAGGGGCGGTTCGCGAACCGCCCCTACGAGGCGTGTTGTTCGCGGCTACGCCGCGCTGCTAAATTTATTGACCCGATGGGATTGTTTTGCTTCAAGCCTGCTGCTTGGGGTCTGGCGCTGGGACAGCCAGGGGTTTGAGGCGACTGGTAAATTCTTTCAGGGTAACATCGTGTCCAAGTGGGATCCCGCAGCGGGCGACCGGGATCGCAGGATTCCCCTGCACGACGGTCATGGGAGGCACCGATTGCGTCACCACACTCCCGGCCGTTACGACCGCTCCCCGCCCGATCACCACATTGGGAAGAACGATGACCCCCGGCCCCAAGAAGGCATCTTTTTCAATTTTCACACCCTCCGACTCTCGAAAGTGCGCGATGACGTTGACACGCATGCCAATCGAGCAGCCGTCCTCGATCGTAATGAGATAGGGACAGGACGTATCCAGGATGGCATCATATCCGATCCACACCTTTTTCCCGATCTTTACTCCCCGCGCCCGGTGCAACCAGACACGAAGAGTCCACGCACCCGGCATGAACCGTGCCAGATTCTGAAGTATCCGGTTTTTCAATCCTCGCAGCGGGCTTTCTCTCAGTGGTTTAATTATTCGCCCCCTCCCGGGCTGGCGTCGCGCATTAGGCTAAGATAAGTTCGTAAAGCCTCGAAAGAAGTTAACTCCGGCAGGTCGAGCAGATCAATTTCCACACCGAACTCTTGCTGAATAACCGCAACCAGTGTGACGGTCGCCAGTGAATCCCATGCCGCCACGGATTCCGCACTGGCGGTGCGAATCTCTTCCGGCGCTAACGCCGGGAATACGGATGCGAAACACCGTGCCAACCGATCTTCCTGCTCAGACATTCGCAACCTCCGCGAGGCGATGAAACCAAGCTGGAGCCTTCGCGTCAAAACCGGCCTTGCGAACGGACAGAGACGGCATAAAAGCAGCTTACCGGCTCAAGCCCTGTTTACTCATCTCGATGGTTTCGACCGGCTGCCGCCCTTTGAGCAAAACCCCCAACCTCTGGGTGACGGCCGCCAAAGCCAGGAGCCACCCACGGGCGAGGAGCTTCAGGGCGGTCCCATACAGCCTGGCCTTCGCGGCCCTTTTTGCCCAAAAGACCACCAGCCCGCCGATTATGGCACGCCGCTCCCCACGGCGACGCTCACCCCCAGGATATTCCCCGGCGCGTTCGTTGTGAATGATCTTGTACAGCGAAGGTATATAAGGCGGAACGTTTTTAACCGTGTTGGCCGCATGAGATCGATGGAAGGTTGTGGGAGGTGCGAGAATCTGAATCGTCCGGCCGCAATCACCCAACCGGAGTACAAAATCCTGGTCGTTCATCGGCCAGAGATCCCTTGACCACCCTTGCGCAACCTGAAATGATCGCCGATCAATTACCAGCGCACTCGCGCTGTTACCAAAAGGCCGGTCTTTTCGCAGGTAATCCTGGTACTCGACGCTGCGTATCTCGCGCGGAGTATCTCCCGCCTGTAGGGCTGGCAACGTGCCCTTGAACCACCACATGCTTCCCAGGATCATCTTGGGCTTCTTGGCCTGCACAATCCTCTCATAAACATCCAGGGCCCAAGGCAGAAACGCGTCATCCCCGTCCAGGAATACCAGGTATTCACCGCATGCCACGGCGGCGCCGCAGTTTCGAGCCAAACCGGCCCCCTGGTTGGTATCTCTGTAGATGACCCGAATCGCGTCCCCGTATTGCCTCAAGATCTCCGGGCTCCCGTCGGTAGAGGCATCGTCAACCACAATGATTTCCCTTTCCGCGTTCCGCAGGGACAACGCGGACTTCACCGCGTCTTTTATGAACTCTCGCTGATTATAAGAAGTGATGATGATGCTAAAACGAATGTCCGGCATCAATGAACCTCCCAAAAACCTGTCCTTCCATCCATCCCATCCCCTACCGGGGAGGCCGCATTCATTGGCTGAAGTGCCAGACAGGTTTCACTGCCGCGAGCCCGGCCTCTCCGTACCGCCGACCTGAAGATGCCGGGACCATGAGGCTCGCGACGCTCTCCGCCCACTCAGAAGACATCGAGATAAAAGGCGGTTACCGGCCCGGGCTGCAAGGATTCATCCCACAGCCCGAGATAGGCGTGCAGGACACGGGGCGAGCGCAGAAAGCGGGATTTGATGAACGGCTCCGGATCGGCGTAGCCGAGTAGCGGCACCACAGCCATGCTTGCGCCTGCGGATGCCGCGCGGTCCACGAGCTTCTGCACGAGTACCTGCCTTTCCTCCTCTGTCAGATCATTCCAGAGAATATCCTCTATGAAAAGGCATTTCGCCCTACCCCGTTCGGCTATAGGCATGACGTAACCCGTCAAAAATCCCTGCCTCTCGCCCGGCGAGTGGCTTACGACAATGGCATTAGCACGATGCCGACACTGCCATTCAGCCTCTTCCGGGCTCCAGATGCGGCAGAGGGGAATGGCCTCAGACGCCCGTGCGGCCGCCGATAAGAATCTGTCCATCAATCCCTGGCCGACGTTTTCCGAATCGGGCCGGGATGGCTTCGGCGACATCAACCGCATCAGGTAGTGCACTGAGAAAATCCTGCTCGCGGGAACCCTCATGCGCTGGTAACAGCCCAGCATCATGTTGGCCATGGGCTCGCCCTCAACAGAGTAACTCATCACCCCAAGGTAACCGGCGGCGCGCGCCCTTGTGACCAATTCAGTCCAAAGGACGATACCCAAGCCACTCTTCTTATGGTCGTTCGCGACCGTCAGGAAGGCCGTAACAATGATGCGCAGATCTTTTCCCTGGTAATGCACGCGGCGAGGAAAGCCAGCGACAAAGCCAACAATCCGCGAGTCCTCATAGAGAGTCGGCGCGAGACTGAAACTAGCCCCGGGATAAGAGAAGCACGACGCCAGGAATTCCGGTGTATAAAGCGGCGGCAGGGACTTGTTTTCCGCCCACGAGGACTGCATGAAGAGCGCCAAGTCTTCGAAGTTGCCGCGAAAATCCTCAATCGATCGATGGGGCCGTGCAGCCGGAGGGTTAGCCAACGCAATCTCCACGAATCATCCTTTGGCCATCTGCGCGGACACAAAATCACACAGCGGGCCGACAATGGTCATCTTCTCAGGATCCAGTCCGTCAAAATCGATCTCGCGCCCGCAGTGTTCCTGTAAGGCAGTCATCAATTCCAACAACCCCAGTGAATCCACCATGCCCGATAGCAGCAGGTCGCAATCATCGCTTAATGCTTTCGGGACATCTCTTCCCTGGGAGGCGCGTCTCTTCGCCAAGTGGTCAAGAAGAAATGCTCTCAATTCTTCCGAGTCAAATCGGTTCATAAGCCGCTTTCCAGAATTTTTAGTATGGCTTTACGGTCGAATTTTCCGTTCGCGTTCCGGGGCAGGTGATCCAGGAAATGAAACCGGCGTGGAACCATGTATTCCGGGAGCTGAGACGCGACCGCGTTGCGAATAACCTCCGGATCCGAGGGTGGTCCCTCGAGGAATACTTCCACGCCTCCGTAACCGCTCGCGGTCGGTGGCCAGCCGGCCGCCACAATGCCGTCCAGCCCGCTCGCGTTGCGTACGATGGCTTCGATTTCGCTGAGTTCGACTCGATGACTGAGTATTTTTATCTGAAGGTCATTGCGGCCCAAATGCGTCAAGGGGGCGCTGCCCACGGGGCGGCGGACCCGGTCACCGGTTCGATAGTAGGTATCCGTCTTCCCGGGCGGAATTACAAATGCCGCGGCTGTCTTCTCCGGGTCGTTCCAATAGCCCAGCGACATTTGGGGTCCATTCATAAGGAGCTCCCCCTCTTCTCCCGGCCGCACTTCGTTCAGATGCTGGTCAGCCACCAGCACATTCATGCCGGGATATGGATATCCAATCGGCACAATCCCTAACTCGGCTTCAGCGGGCGCGCGGACGGGATCCCAACGGTAGAGGGTGCATGAAATAGTCAGCTCGGTCGGACCGTAAAGATTCTCTAAAATGCTGTTGGGCGCCGCTTCCAGCCATGCCTTAGCGGAAGACACCGGCAACGGTTCGCCACAAAAAAGACTCACCCGAAGTGACGGATATTGATTACGCTTCAGGGTGCCCAACTTTTTCATGAACGCGATCGTAGAAGGCACCGAAAACCAGACGGTCAACTGCGTGTCGCGTATGTACTTCCCGGGATTGATCAGAGTTTTTTGGGAAGGGCAGCACAGAAATGCTCCTCGCTCCCAAGATACAAACAGGTCAAATGCCGAAAGGTCGAACGTCATGTCAAACATCTGGGACAGGCGGTCCTTCTCGGTAATCTGGTAGCGCTCAACCATGTAATCGATAAAAAAAATCACATTTCGCTGGGCCACCACGACTCCCTTGGGAATGCCGGTACTTCCCGACGTGAAGAGCAAATAAGCGATGGAGTTGTCGCTGATGGCGGGTTCGCGCCAGGCATGCGGCGGATCGAGGTCCCTGGAATCAATAAAACGATGCAGAGGCCATTTTTCCCGCAGCCCACCGGTGTCGTCGCTCTCGGGTATCACAATCAACAGCGGCCTTTGAAATCCCGCCAAGATCCCTTGCAACTGCGGCAGCGATTCTGTGTCGACCACGAGGGAGCGGCATTCGGAACGCTCCAACATCACCCGTGTCCGGTCGAGAGGGAAGGTCCTGTTTAAGGGAACGTAACCATTGCCCGCCAGTAACGAGCCAAGGGCGCCTGCAAAGGCCACGGGAGTGCGGTAGGCGAACACGGCGGTTAACGGAGTGGTGGAAAACTCTGGATGCGCTTTAATCGTTGCGCCGATACGGCAGGCGAGTTCGCGAAGCTGCCGGTAAGTCAGCACCTTGCCTCCTGCGCTGAGTGCGGGCCGCTCCGGGAATTTCTCAGCCGAGCGCATGAATCCACTCCATAGAGCCCGCTCCATTTAAGCTATGACCGCCCTCTCATGTGATAATCCTATAATATACGCGAATAATGCGCGGAATCGCCAACAAAAGGGGGCTTGCTTGCGTTGGCGACCGAAGCTGGCGGCGGCAGCTCCAAGACTTTCTTGTTGAAGAGGCTGAAAACGGAAAACGGATCCGCCTTGGCGGTAAAATCGCAAATCTCAAATCGCCCAAGGGTCCGATGGTTCAATCGCCCATCGAAATTCCGCTTCCCCTAATTTCTAATATGACAATCGCCTCTGCTGAGAATAGAATTGCCAGTTCGAATCGAGTGGCCGCGGAATGTTTTCGCTTGCACCGTGCTGTATCAATCCACGCCGCTCAACCCAAAGGATACCCATGAGAGTCCCCTTTTTCGATTTGAAAGCCCAATACGCCGCGCTGCGCGAGGAGGTTCTGGCGGCGCTCGACCGCGTGGGCAGCAAGGCCGCTTTCATCCTGGGCGAAGAAGTTCAGGAGTTCGAGCGGGAATTTGCCGCCTACTGCGACGTGGAGCACTGCGTGGCGGTGAATTCCGGAACCAGCGCCTTGCACCTGGCGCTGCTGGCGGTGGGCGTGCAGGCCGGCGATGAGGTCATCACCACGCCCTACACTTTTATCGCCACAGCGGAAGCGATTTCCTACACCGGGGCCAAGCCCGTGTTCGTGGACATCGACCCGCACACGGCTAACATCGACCCCGGCAGAATCGCCGCGGCCATAACCCCCCGCACGCGAGTCATCCTCCCCGTGCACCTTTACGGCTTGGCTGCGGAGATGGACGCCATCCTGGAGGTCGCGGCGCAGCACAAACTGGCCGTCATCGAGGACGCTTGCCAGGCGCACGGCGCGCGCTACCACGGCAAGCGGGTGGGAAGCATCGGCAAGGCGGCGGCGTTCAGCTTTTATCCCTCGAAAAACCTGGGCGCCTACGGAGAAGGAGGCGCGCTCACCACCAACGACGAGACGTTGGCGGCGCGGGCGCGCGCCCTGCGCTCCCACGGCGAGTCGCGCCGCTACTTTCACGACGCCATCGGTTACAACTATCGCATGGAAGGGTTTCAGGGCGCGATCCTGCGCCTCAAGCTGCTACGGCTGGAGCAATGGAACGCGCGGAGAAGAGAACTGGCGGAAATTTACCGCCGCACCCTGGCCGGCGCGCGCGTAGAACTTCAGGAGAAGGGCGGCGCAGGTGAGCGCGTCGATCACCTCTTGGTGGTTTATGCCGCCGACCGCGATGCCGTCCGCGCCCGGCTGGAAGAACGCGGCGTGGGGACGGGCGTCCATTACCCGATCCCTCTTCACCTCCAAAAGGCTTATCAATACCTGGGCTATCAGAGGGGTGATTTGCCGCAGGCGGAAAGGGCCTGCGAGCGCGTCTTCAGCATGCCGCTTTACCCCGAAATGACCAACGAGCAGGCGGCTTACGCGGCCCAGACGCTGCGGGAGATTGTGGGCGAGAAATGACCGGGGATCGAAACTCGAAAATCGAAATTCGAAGCTCGTTACGAATTTCGTGCTTCCATTTTCGAGTTTCGAACAGAGGGTGATTCGAAGGGCATGACTCAGCGGCGCAGTTTCGCGTGGATGGACCTCCTGTGGCTGGTGTTTCTGGCCGGGTTGGCCGCGGTCACCCCCCGCCTGGATATAATCCACAAACAACTCATCCTGCTTGCCATTGGGGCGTTCCAAATCTTCGAGTACCGCTTCCTGGAATGGGTCCCTGAACGGGGGCGCAGTTACAGCGTTATCCTGAAAATCTTGTTGGCCTCGCTGCTGGTGTACCACACCGGGGGAATCAACAGCAGCTATTATTCGATTTACTTCGTGCCAGTAGTTACGGCGGCCATGTACTTTGATCTGTGGGCCACGATGGCTTGGACCGCGTTGACGTGTGCGGCATACTGGTCCTTCGTGCTCCCTGAGCTGAGTGAGTACGAATTGACGGGGGAGGGCGCCGCGGAATTGGCCATTCGCAACCTGTTTTTCTTTCTTGTGGCCATCATCGTCAACCGTTTCGTGACGGAAAATCGCCAGCAAGCGACGCGCTACCGGGAACTCGCCGAAACCCTGGCGGAGACCAACCGGCGGCTCGAGCAAGCGCAGGAGGAAGCGCGCCGGTCGGAGCGCCTGGCAGCGCTCGGGCAGCTTTCCGGAGGGTTGGCGCATGAGTTAAGGAATCCGCTGGCGGTCATCAAGGGCTCGGCGGAAACCCTGACGCGCAAGCTCGCGAGCTCCGACCCGATCACCACCGAGATGGCGGGATACATCTCGAGCGAAGTTAATCGCATGAACGCGTTGGTGACTCGTTTTCTCGACTTTGCCCGGCCACACAAACTCGAGGAGCATCCGGAGCAGATTCCCCCTTTGATCGAGCGGGCGCTGAAGGCGGCGCGCGACCGCTGGCCCGAGGCCAAGGTGGAGGTGGAACGGCAATTCGCCCCGGATCTGCCGGAAGTCACGCTTGACCGCGAGCTGATTGAGCAGGTGTTCGCGAACCTGGCACTCAACGCCTATGAGGCCATGGGCCCCGGCGGGGGCAAGCTGCGGGTGGCGGCGGCTCCGAGCTCCGACGGCAAGCGGGGCGTTGAGATCACTTTCCAAGACACCGGCCCAGGCATTCCCGCCGAACTCCGCGAGCAGATTTTTAATCCCTTCTTCACCACCAAGGAAACCGGCGTGGGGCTGGGGCTCTCTATCGTCTCGAAGATCGTTGACGACCACCGCGGGTGGATCCGCGTGACCAGCGAGCCGGGAAAAGGGGCGTGCTTTCAGGTGTTCCTGCCGGAAGGCGAAACCCCGGAAGCCGCGCCATGAGCAGGCGATCCTTCCGGGGAGGATCGCGGAAAATCCGCGCCGGCTATCGGGGGTGAAAGGGCTCGCCACCATGGGGCGAGTATTGGGTCAGGGCGGCATCCAGCGGCTGGGCCGCGGCGGGCGCCGGCACCGACCCCTTGAAAAGGATGTCCTCCGGGGCATGATCGCGGCCGTAGAGCTTTTCGTTCGAGTCCGCATCCTGCTTGAACATCTGCCCGTCCAGCGAAACACCCGCAAAGGCGCCGCGCGAGCGCGAGTAGGTGAGGATCTCGGCGTGGAGTTGCAGGTCCGTGGCGCCCTCCGCGCTGCGGCCCACCGGCCCGCCGGCGGCAGAAGCGTCGGCGCCGATCTTGGTGTTGTCATGCAGGAGCTTTTCCGCGCCCCGCGCGTTCATCACCAGCAGAACGAAATCCGTGGCTTGGCCGCCAAGCTGGAAGCCGACGTTGAGGCCGCCCACCGTGAACATCGAAGGCGCACCCCAGGGGCCGTTGCCGTTTTGGCGGCAAACCATCGCTCCGCGGCCATAGGTGGCGCCCAGGCCGAAGGCGGCTTTTTTCTCGGAAGGAATAATGCCCACGCAAACGGCCTTGTCCAGCAGGTCGTGCGGGATGCCCTTTTCGGGAGTTCTCATGATGTCGGTGAGGACTTCCGCCGACTTTTCCAGCCGCTCCGCTTGCTTGTCGTCCGCCCAGCCAACGCGCGCAGTTCCCCACAACACCAGGGAGAGACTTATCGCCAAGCCGTATCGCATCTAAAAATCCTCCGCGGAAATTTGGGGTTGCGGTAACCCGCAACCGTGGGTCTGTGTTTTCAGCCCTATGACCCTGTCGAAACTCCCATTGTGCCATAATCCGAACGCGCGAGAAAGGGTTTGCCGATGAAGCGGCGGGACTACGCCCGGAGGTTCGCGCCGCACTTCCGGCATTGGGATCGTCGGCGGGCGTTAAGAGTGTGGCACTGAGAACACGTCAGGTACATCGCGCGGGCGAAAAGCTGAGTGACGACAGCGCTGAAACCCAAGATGCCCACCCCCAGGGCGATGTTCAGCAGCGTCTGGCGCATGGTTCTTTATTTTCCCAGGGAAGCCCGCGCCGCGCGGACGGCTTCCACGTACAGGCGCGCTTTGGCGGAAATCACTTCCAGCTTGCCTTCGCGCAGGGCTTTGAGGTCCACCAATTCGCCGCCCACCGCGACGGCGGCTGCTCCAGCCTTGATAAACTCCGGGGTCGTCTCCAGATCCACCCCGCCCGTCGGCACGAACTCAATTTGCGGGAAGGGCCCCTTGAGCGCCTTGATGTATTTCGCGCCCCCCACGGGCCCACACGGGAAGATTTTCACCAGGTCGGCGCCCGCTTGCCACGCCGTAACGATCTCCGTCGGCGTCAGTGCCCCGGGCATGCACGGCTTGCTGTATCGCCGCGCCAACTCGATGACTTGGAGATTGAGCGAGGGCGTGACGATGAATTGCGCTCCCGCCAGCAACGCTGCACGGCCGGTTTCAGGATCAAGAATCGTGCCGGCGCCCAGCAGCACCTTGTCACCGAACTTATCCGCCACCTTTTCCATCACCTGAATGGCCTTGGGAACGGTCATGGTAATTTCGAGGATGCCGATATTCCCCGCAATAATCGCCTCCGCGGCGAGCAGGGCGTCTTCCGGCGAAGGTGCGCGCACAATCGGCACCAAGCCCACTTCGCGAATCTGTCCGAGCGCCTTTTCTTTTGACCAGGGCATGGGCGTCTCCTTTATTTGCTTGCCAATTACAGATGCCAAGTGTCACGGTCGAAACTCGAAATTCGAAAATCGAAATTCGGCGTGGCCTTCACGAGTTTCGAATTTCGAATTTCGAGTTTCGTCTTTCCCCTGCCGCCTGGCAGCTACCGCGCTACCCGCAGGCTGGAACCTTTGAGCAGGCTTTCCACCTCCGCCAGGGTTGCCCAATTAAAGTCGCCGGGCATCGAATGCTTCAGCGCGCTGAAGGCGTTGCCGTAGCGGACGGCAGCTTGGTAAGAATCCTTCTTCAATCGGCCATAGATGAAGCCGGCGCTGAAGGAATCGCCGCCTCCCAGGCGGTCCACTATTTCCAGTTCGTACCTCACATCGTCATAGAATTTGCCGTCGGCATAGGCGATGGCGGTCCAGGTGTTGCGCCACACCAGCGGGTTCTCACGTAAAGTGATCGCCACGGTCTGGAAGTGGAATTTCTCCTGCAAGCGCCGCGCAACCTCCTTGTAGGGCTCCGCGGAAACTTGCGCGAACGCCTGCGGGCCGGGCTTGTCTTCCGCTTTGATTTTGAACACCACGTTCGTGTCTTCTTCTGTGGTGATCAGGACGTCTACGTATTCCATCAGAGGTTCTTGCACGGCCTGCGCCTTATCCGGCGGCCACAGTTTTCCGCGATAATTCAGATCATAACTGACCGTCAGCCCCGCCAGCTTTGCCGCCTGCAAGGCTTCCCGCGTAACGGCGGCCGCGGAATCACTGAGCGCCGGCGTGATGCCGCTGGTGTGGAACCAACGCGCACCTTCCATGACTCGCTTCCAATCTACTTCGCCGGGCCGGATGGCGCTGAGGGCGGAATTCCGGCGGTCGTAGAGCACGGCGCTGGCGCGGGGCGACGCGCCGAATTCCAGGAAGTAGAGGCCCATGCGGCTCTCGGCATCCGAGGTCCAAACCAGGTGAGAGGTGTCCACGCCCGCCTGACGCGCGCGATTCTCCGCGAGGCGCCCCAGGGAATTCTGCGGAAGGCGGGAAACCCAGGCGCTCGCCAAACCCAGGCGGGCAACCCCCACCGCAACGTTTAACTCTCCGCCCCCCACCTGAACATCCAGCGTCGCGGCCTGCTCCAAGCGCTGAAAGTGCGGCGGCGAAAGGCGGACCATCGCTTCACCAAAGGTTACGACTTCCGGCATGACCTTCTCCACTTTCGGGTCGGGCTCCACCAGCAACCGACTACTATAGGATGTTTAGAGGGAATTGTAGATCATTTTCACATCAGTCCGGCCGGGTCTTCGCCCCCCAACGACACGCATCTCGCGCCGTGACCACAAACGGCCTCGAGCAACTCCCGTTCTTGACTTTGCACTTAACTGCGGCATACATTGACTGATTGCCTTGGTGAAGAACGTTCGCATTGAGATGAGGAGGTTGGCCCCATGCCTGACGAGCCGGGGAAGACCATCCTGGACGACATCGTTTCCACGCGCCGGCGGACGGTGGAGGAGGCGCGTTTGGCTGTCCCGCTGGAGCGCATGCAGCAGATAGCGGAGAAGCGGCAGGAGCGTCGCGATTTTGCTGCGGCCCTGGCTCCGGGCGCTGACCCTGGCGCCCCGCCGCGCGTGATCGCGGAGCTCAAGCGCGCGTCACCTTCGCGAGGGCTGCTACGGCAGCATTATCGCCGCCGCGACATTGCTATGGGATATGCCAGCGGCGGCGCGGCGGCGCTTTCGGTGCTGACGGAAGACCAATATTTTCTCGGTTCCACCCAGGACCTGGCGGAAGTGCGCCAAGCCGTAGAGATTCCGGTGCTGCGCAAAGATTTTATCCTGGAAAGTTATCAGGTCTATGAATCGGTGGCGGCGGGCGCCGACGCCTTGCTGCTGATTGTGGCCGCGTTGCCGGAAGACGATCTCCGCAGCCTGCTCGATTTGTGCAAACAGTTGCGAATTGCCGCGCTGGTCGAGGTCCACACGGAAGCGGAGGTGGACCGCGCGGTGGCGGCGGGCGCCCAGATCATCGGCGTGAACAACCGTAATCTGAAGACCCTGGAAGTGAACCTGGAGACGTCGTTTCAATTGCGAGCGAAGATGCCCCGCGACTGCCTCGCCGTCAGCGAGAGCGGCATTCGAACGGCCGCGGACCTGCGGCGGATCAAGGAAGCGGGTTTTAATGCGGTGCTCATGGGGGAACGCCTGATGTTGCAACCGGACCCGGGCCAGGCATTGCAAAAGTTACTGGCGGATTTTGCCGCGCAGCCCGTTCCATCCGAAACTCCAAAATTGAAACTCGCTGAGAATCGAGTCATCGAATTCATGCCGAAACCTTCGCCGTCATCGAGTTTCGAATTCCGATTTCAGAAATTCGAAAAGATGCCAACCCGCGTAAAGATTTGCGGCATCACGCGGTGGGAAGACGCGCAACTTGCCGTCGAACTGGGCGCCACGGCGTTGGGATTCAATTTCTATCCGCCTTCGCCGCGATATATCGATCCGGCGGCCGCCCGCGCCATCATTTTGAAACTGCCGCCCCTGATTACGCCAGTCGGCATTTTTGCCAATGAATCGGATGGCGAGCACGTGGCGCGCGTGGCGAGGGAGTCGCGGGTCAGGGCGGTGCAGTTGCATGGCCCCCAGTTTCCGCCCTGGGATGAGGGTTTGGCGGATTTTCCGCGCATTCGCGCCGTAGCTGTCAAGGAAGGATTCCAGCCTGAGACACTGCGTGAGCTCAGTGGCGAGGCATTTTTGCTGGATGCCTTCGACAATGAACTGCTGGGCGGAACGGGCAAGTCCTTTAATTGGGCCTTGGCTCGAGAGGCAAACCGGTTCGGCACCATTATCCTGGCGGGAGGGCTGACGCCCGAAAATGTTCGACAGGCAATCCGGGAAGTCCGACCCTTTGCGGTGGACGTGGCGTCGGGGGTCGAGTCGGCTCCGGGGATAAAAGACCCCGGCAAACTGCGCGACTTCTTTGCGGTGGTGGCGAACGCGGGCAAGGCCACTGATAATTGAGTGTGATATGGGAAAAGGATGTGCTCGCGCAACAGAACCCGCGGACTCGAAGGCATGGGTCCACGCTACGTGCTACTGAAATCATGTCAACCACCACAGATCTTCTAATGAGCTGGCCCGATGCTAAGGGCCGGTTCGGCGAATTTGGAGGCCGCTTTGCGCCGGAAACGCTGATGGCCCCCGTCGAGGAGTTGGAAGCGGCTTATCGCGTGGCGCGCGGCGATTCGGCGTTTCAGGCGGAGCTGGCGCGATTGCTTAAAGACTTTGCCGGCCGGCCAACTCCACTTTTTCACGCCCAGCGGCTGACGGCGCGCCTGGGTGGTGCGCAGATTTACCTGAAGCGCGAAGACCTGCTGCACACTGGCGCACACAAAATCAACAACTGCCTGGGGCAGGGATTGCTCGCGCAACGGATGGGTAAGACCCGCTTGGTGGCGGAGACCGGGGCGGGGCAGCACGGTGTGGCCACCGCCACCGTGGCGGCGTTGCTGGGAATGGAATGCGTCGTGTACATGGGCGAGGAAGACATGGCGCGGCAGGCTCCCAACGTCTTCCGCATGCGGCTGCTCGGCACACAGGTGGTTTCTGTTTCCTCCGGAACGAAGACGCTGAAGGACGCCATCAACGAAGGAATGCGCGACTGGGTGACGAATGTCCATAACACTCATTACCTGATGGGCTCGGTGCTGGGACCACATCCTTACCCAATGATGGTGCGCGATTTCCAGCGGATCATCGGGCAGGAAGCGCGCCGGCAGGTTTTGGAGAATGTGGGCAGACTGCCGGATTTACTTTGCGCCTGCGTGGGCGGAGGGAGTAATTCCATCGGCTTGTTTTACGATTTCATTCCCGATGCCGGCGTGAAGATGGTGGGTGTGGAGGCGGGCGGCCGAGGGATGAACCTGGGCGAGCACGCGGCGCGCTTTGCGGGGGGAAGACCCGGCGTGCTGCACGGCTCGTACACTTATGTCTTGCAAACGGAAGATGGCCTCATTTCGAATACGCACTCGGTTTCCGCGGGGCTCGATTACCCCGCCGTGGGGCCCGAGCATGCCGAATTGCATCGCCGGGGGCGCGTGGAGTACACCCATGTGAGCGATCAGGAGGCGCTGGAAGCAGCCAGCCTGCTGTCGCGAGTGGAAGGAATTATTCCCGCTCTCGAATCGGCCCATGCGCTCGCGGAGGTTATCAAGCGCGCGCCGGCGATGCCCCGCGATCAGATCATCGTGGTGAACCTCTCAGGCCGCGGCGATAAGGATTTGGGAATCTTTCAATCGGCAGGAATTCTCTGATTTTGGATTACGCGCTCCAGTGGGGCACGCTGCGACATAGAGTTGGTATGTCGAGAATCCAAATTCGGAAATCCAAAATCCAGAATTATTGAAGATGCCGTCACAACCTATAACTCGCATTACAGCGCGGTTTCGCGACTTGGGCGCGAAAAACGCCAAAGGCCTGATCGTCTATCTGACCGCGGGTGATCCCAACTTGGACGCCACGGGAGAGTTGCTCCTGGCGCTCGATCGGGCGGGCGTGGATGTGATCGAGTTGGGCGTTCCGTTTTCCGATCCCCTGGCCGACGGCCCGGTAATCCAGCGCGCTTCGGAGCGGGCGCTGCGTGCCGGCACGACGCTGCGCAAAATCCTGGAACGATTCCCGAGCTGGCGGCAAACCGTACGCGCGCCCATTATTCTGTTCAGCTATTTCAATCCCATCCTGCAATACGGCCTGGAGAAATTTGCGGCCAGTGCGGCGCCAGCGGGAGTGGATGGCGCGTTGGTGGTGGACTTGACTCCGGAAGAGGCGGAGAATTACGTCCGGGCCATGCGGGCGCAGAATCTGGACACGGTGTTTCTGGCTTCGCCCACTTCCACGGACGCGCGCCTGGAACGTGCGGCGCAACTTTCCACGGGCTTTTTGTATCTTATCTCACGTACCGGGGTCACGGGTGAACGAAGCGAGATGGCATGCAGCGTACGGCCGCTGGCGGAGCGCGTGCGCCGGCTCACCTCCCTGCCACTCGCTGTAGGATTTGGAATCTCCACGGCTGCACAGGTCCGCGAGGTCCAGTCGCATGCCGATGCCGCCGTGGTGGGCAGCGCGGTGGTGCACGCCATCGAAGAACACTATTCCCAAGAAGGACCGGCGGCGATTGAACAATTCGTGCGCGGGCTCAAAGCCGGGACGGGGGGTGAACCCGCATGAACGATCTCGATGGCTGGCGCAAGCGAATTGACGAGATCGACAAGCAACTGGTGAAGCTTCTGAACGAGCGGTCGCAATGCGCGGTAGAGATCGGGCACTTGAAGAAAGCCCTGGATCTCCTCGCGTGGCAACCGCAGCGCGAGGCTGAAATCCTGCGCAACGTCGTGAAGGCAAACGAAGGACCTCTGGATGATGCCGCCATCCGCCGCCTGTTTGAACGCATTATTGATGAGGCGCGGTCGCTCGAACGGCATTCCATGGACAGCGAAAGTTCCTTCCGAAAGGAGTGATCCCTTATGGTGGTGGTGATGCAGGAAGGCGCGACGGAAGAGGACGTGCACCATGTCATCAATAAATTGATGGAAATGGGCTTTGATATTCACCGCTCCACGGGGGCGCGCCAAACGGTGCTGGGGGCGGTGGGCGCAAAGGTGGACTTCGACACCCGCGACATCGAGTTGTTGGAAGGCGTGGAAGAGGTTTTAAGAATCAGCGCGCCGTATAAGTTGGCCAGCCGACATTTCCGGCCGGAGGGCACGGTTGTGGATTTAGGCCGGGGTGTCGCCATCGGACGCGAAGAGGTGGTAGTGATGGCCGGGCCGTGCAGCGTCGAGAGCGCCGGGCAGATCGAAAGCATCGCGGCATCCGTGGCGGCGAATGGCGCGCGAGTCCTGCGCGGCGGAGCTTTCAAACCCCGCACTTCGCCTTACAGTTTCCAGGGGATCGGCTCCCAGGGGCTGGAACTCCTGCGCCAGGCCGCGGACAAGCACAACCTTTGTGTGGTTTCCGAGGTTATGGACCAGACCCAAATTCCGATGATGCTCGATTACGTCGACATGCTTCAGGTGGGAGCTCGCAACATGCAGAATTACAACCTGCTGAGAGAGCTCGGTAAGGTGGCCAAGCCGGTTTTGCTGAAACGCGGAATTTCCGCCACCATTGAGGAGTTACTCCTCTCCGCCGAATACATCATGGCTGGCGGAAACTACAACGTCGTGCTGTGCGAGCGCGGCATCCGAACCTTCGACAGTTATTTGCGGAACACCCTCGATATTTCCGCCATCCCGGTCATCAAGAAGCTCTCGCATCTGCCCATTGTGGTAGATCCGTCGCATGGGACGGGCCGGCGCGATAAAGTTGCTCCTATGGCCCGTGCCTCTCTGGCCGCGGGGGCGGATGGCTTGCTGATCGAGGTCCACAATGATCCGGAAAAAGCGTTGAGCGACGGCGCGCAATCCCTCTATCCCGAGCAGTTTGAGCAACTGATGAAAGAATTACGAATCATTGCGCCGGCGGTGGGCAGAAAAGTGTAGGGCGAAGGGCGAAACTCGAAATTCCAAAGGCGAAACTCGATCGATAGCTCATGAGTTTCGAATTCCGGGTGGCGCAGGATGCGAGATCATTCTCTGGAAAACGGAGCTTCAGGACCACGATTTCGGCGTGTGGCGATTGTCGGCTTGGGCTTGCTGGGCGGTTCGTGGGGGCTGGCCCTGAAAAAATCGGGTTTCACGGGCCGCATCGTGGGCTACGCCCGGCGCGCCGAGACGCGCGAGCAGGCTCTCAGCGCGGGCGCGGTCGACGAGGGATTCGCCGATGTGACCGAGGCCGTGCACGGGGCCGATCTGGTGATCCTGGCAACGCCGGTCGCGGCGATTCTCGATCACCTCGCGCGCCTGCGACCGCACTTGTCGCCGCAGGCCCTCATCACCGATGTGGGCAGCACCAAGCGGCGGATTTGCGAGCGGGCGGCGGAGTTCTATGCCCAGCGGCCGCTGTTTCTGGGCGGGCACCCGATGGCCGGCAAGGAGCGCGCAGGACTTAAGAACGCCGACCCGGAGCTTTTTGAAAACGCCCGATACGTGCTGACCCCGCTCAAGGCGGAAGATCTCGACGACGGCCGCGTGCAGGCGTTTCGCGCGCTCGTGGCATCCGTCGGGGCGCGTCCGCTCGCGAGCGATCCGACCACCCACGACCTGGCCGTCGCGTATCTTTCCCATCTTCCCCAATTGGTTTCCTCAGGCCTGGCCAGCCTGATTGAGGAGAAGCACATGGCCGAGGACCTGTCTCTGGAACTGGCGGCCTCGGGTTTCCGCGATATGACGCGCCTAGCCGACAGCCCCTACTCGGTCTGGCGCGACATTTGTCTAACCAACACTGAGAATATCCAAATAGCGTTAGACGCGCTGATTCAGAATTTGGAATTCATGAAGGATCACCTGGGTGACCGCGAACTGGAGCGCGAGTTTCTTGCGGCCCACCGCCTGCGCGAAAAGCTGCGCGAGATGAGCTGACTCAGCCGCAACCGGACGTTGCGCCCGGAGGTTCCTTGAACAAGGTTTATCCTAATGCTGAAGCAGCGATTGCCGATCTCCCCGACGGCGCCACAATCATGGTGGGCGGTTTCGGCCTGTGCGGAATTCCCGAAAACCTGATTGCTGCGGTGCACCGCAAGGGCATTCGGGACCTTATCGTCATCAGCAACAACGCCGGCGTGGACGAATTTGGTATCGGCCAGTGGCTGACCAACCGGCAAATTACTAAAATCATCGCAACCTACGTGGGCGAAAACAAATTGTTCGAGGAACTGGTGCTGAAAGGGCAGCTTCAGGCCACGCTGGTTCCGCAAGGGACCTTTGCGGAGTGCATCCGCGCGGGAGGCGCGGGCATCGCGGGCTTTTATACACCCACTGGCGTGGGCACGGTGGTGGCGGAGGGAAAAGAGCTGCGGGAATTTGACGGGCGGAAATATTTGCTCGAACGGGGCCTGACCGCTGATTTCGCACTGGTCAAAGCCTGGAAGGGCGACCGCTGGGGAAATTTGATCTACCGGGGAACGGCGCGGAATTTCAATCCTTTAATGGCGGCCGCGGCGAAGGTGACGATCGCCGAAGTGGAGGAACTGGTCGAACTCGGGGAACTCGATCCCAACGCCATCGTCACGCCGGGGATCTATGTGAAGCGAATCCTTCAAGGCGAGAAGTATGAGAAGCGCATCGAGCGGCGAACCGTGAGAAAGCGAACCCATGGACAAGCGTGAAATCATTGTGCGGCGAGTGGCACAGGAGCTGAAGGACGGCTTTTTCGTGAACTTGGGAATCGGCATGCCGACGCTGGTTGCCAACTATGTGCCGGACGGGGTGGAGGTCGTGCTGCAATCGGAGAACGGCATGCTGGGGGTCGGCCCCTACCCGTGGGAAGGCGAGGAAGACGGAGATTTGATCAATGCCGGCAAGGAAACAGTGTCGGAAATCCCCGGCACGGCGTATTTCTCCAGCGCCGATTCCTTCGCAATGATTCGCGGGGGGCACATCGACCTTACAGTGCTCGGCGCCATGGAGGTCGATCAGCAGGGGAACATTGCAAATTGGATGATCCCGGGAAAAATGGTCAAAGGCATGGGTGGCGCCATGGATCTGGTAGCCGGAGCCAAGCGCGTCATCGTGGCCATGGAGCACACCACCAAGGACGCACGTCCGAAAATTCTGAAAAAGTGTGCGCTGCCCCTGACCGGCGCAGGCGTGGTGAATACCATCATCACCGAACTGGCTTACATCGACGTCACGCCCGTCGGCTTGGTGCTGAAAGAAATCGCTCCCGACACGACCGCCGAAATCGTACAATCACTCACCGAGCCCGCGCTGAGGATTGATCCAAACCTCCGCCGGTTCCCCGTCTGAGGTGAAATCCCGACAAAGACAGGGAGGATTCTAACGCCATGCTGATTTCGAGATTCCTGGTTGCCGTCCTTGCTTTAGCGATATTGCCAGTCGACTCGGTGAGTTACCGCACGCAGATTGAGAAATGGCGGCAGCAGCGGGAAGAGAACCTGAAAGCGGAAAATGGGTGGCTCACAGTGGCAGGGCTCTTCTGGTTGAAGGAGGGCGAGAGCACCATAGGCACGGGCCGGGAGAATAATTTTGTGCTCCCTTCAGGTTCCGCTCCGGAGAAAGTGGGAACGTTTGATTTCCATGGCGGCAAAACGGTCTTTCAATCGGCGCCCGGCGTCGCGGTGACCGTGAATGGCAAGCCGGTGTCCACAGCCTCGCTCGCGGCGGACTCGGCAGGATCGCCGGACGTCCTGCGCATTCGTAATCTCTCCATGTTTGTCATCCAACGCGGGAGCCGTTTTGGGGTCCGTTTGAAGGACAAGGACAGCGAAGCGCGACGAAATTTCGCGGGCACCCACTGGTTTCCTGTCGCGGAGGAATATCGAGTGACGACGAAGTTTGTGCCTTACACGCCGCCCAAGCGGATTCCTGTTCCCAACATTCTCGGCGATGTGGATCAAGAAGCGAGTCCGGGCTACGTGGAATTCACGCTCAAGGGGCAGCAGTTCCGGCTCGACCCTGTCAGCGAAGACCATGTCCTCTTCTTCATTTTCAAGGACCTCACTGCGGGCAAGGAAACTTATCCGTCCGGGCGTTTTCTGTACGCGGATTTGCCGCAAAATGGCGAAGTGGTCCTGGATTTCAACGAAGCTGTAGATCCACCCTGCGCCTTCACGCCTTATGCGACCTGCCCGCTTCCACCTCCGCAGAATCATCTGCCTGTCCGCATTGAAGCGGGAGAGTTGCGCTACGGCCATTAAAGAGACCTCCGCCCCAGGTGGAGCCTCCCCCGCGACAAGATTGCTTTACGAGGTGGCGGGCGCTAAGCTGCACGCAGAACTCGTGGCGGGTTCTCCCGGAAGAGGGCCCGCGCGGCGCGGGGGCGTCAGGCGCAACCGCATTGGACAGGAGGCGCGCGTGGACATCAACAGCATCGTCATTGTCAGCCTCATCTCACCTAAAGAAAAAGTGTGGGGGCAGCTTCTGCTGCTGGAGTCGAAGGGTATCACCGTGCGGGGAATCGAACTCGAGGCCTTTGACGACTTTATCCGCCAGGTCATTCAGCAGGAGGAAACCGCCGTCGGCTTGAACACCGTTTTCTTCCCCATGCATCGGCTGGAGCGCATCATTGTCGACGAGCCCAGCGGCTCAATCCCTTCGCTCTCCCAGCGATTCCACGCCAAAGTCGGGCTGACCATTCAGGAGTACCTCGGCATCGACGTCCCACGGATTTGAGTGCAAGGAGCTGAACGCGGATCAAGCCGTCAGGTCGGAGGGCACAAAGCGCGGGAGGAGCGTCTTCTCAGGCAAGCCCTTCTTCGGCAGGCATCGGGCTTGACTGTGAAACATGGGCCGCAACTCGAGAACGAGAAGTGGTTCTGATAGCGCGTAGGTTATTCCCCGCGTGGCACCAGGGGGCAGGAATGTGCCTGCCCTCACCACTCCTCGATTTATCACGAGGGTTTATCTAAATATCCTCTGACTGCGGTCTACTGGCGGCAATGAATTTGGAACTCGGCTTTATTCGAACGCATGTTGCCGCTTCCGATCTGTGCCCATCCGCTAAAGTTCATGCCTGGCGCGCCCAGCCTCCAAGTGAAATGAACACGTTGGGATCCTGCGGAAGTGAAGTGGAGCGTTTGTGGCCCTTCGCCTTTCCCCCCATCGGACCGGGTAATGCCATAGGTGACAGTATTGGGTCCATCAACGGTGATGGAGCCGTTGAAATTGATGGTAACCGGGCAAGCCCCACCCCAATTATTCGGGGAGGCCCTCAAGCTCATCTCCGTAATCTGCCCATATGGAGCCGAATTACCAGCCTGAGGGGTCATGAACGCCAGACACGCACCCAGAACAACCAAGGTTGCGAGAATCCTACTGCTGCGTAATGACATAGCGGAATACCTCCTGGATTGGATTTGACATTGAGTTTTTCCTCCACCCCAATCCGACACTCTCGGAGGGTCAGATGGATCGATGAAAGAAATTACCCTTGCCCCTGCCTGCCCTTCTGTGCGGGCGACATCAGGCATAGACGCGTTCAATTTGAGACATGACTCAAGGGCCGGGCAGCGGATTGAATGATACTCGGCGCCAAACTGCTTTGCAAGCGGCGCCCCGCTTTTCCAAACCCCTTATGAGAAATGCGCGCTGCGAGTTCGGGCAGAGCCGCGGCTTTCCTGCGAGGGTTGCTGATTGTGATAGTATTGGAAAACCGCCAGGGGAAGGACGTAACCACGTCCCTTGCCGCGATTCGTGAATCTCAAAACTTATCTCGGCGCTCAGCCGGGCCGGTCTCCCGTCGGCGGGAAAACCACGGTGGAGGGGATGGGACGAGGGGCAGCTTGCGGGGTTTTGCCATGAATTGTGCAGAGATTCTCCAACTGCTTGCATCTCGCCCTGACCCCCACGCGGTGGAGGGAATGGCGCGGTTCGGGATTGTGGCGAAGAAAGTTTACGGTGGATGGTCGACTCCGGCGCTGAAGAAGCTGGCGCGCGAAATCGGCTCCCACCACGCCCTGGCGCAGGAATTGTGGGCTTCGGAAATTCACGAGGCGCGCGCTCTGGCCACGCTGATCGATGAGCCCGAAAAGGTCACGCAGCGTCAAATGAACCAATGGGCGAAGGACTTTGACAACTGGGCGGTGTGCGACGGCGCCTGCATCAACGTTTTTCGCTACACCCGGTTTGCCCATCAGAAATGCGTGGAGTGGAGCGCACGGCCGGAAGAGTTCGTCAAAAGAGCGGCGTTTGCTCTGATGGCGGGCTTGGCCGTGGCCGACAAAGCCGCGAGCGACGATGCCTTCCTGAAGTTCCTCCCCCTGGTCAAACGCGCAGCGGTCGACGAGAGAAACATGGTGAAGAAAGGTGTGAACTGGGCGCTACGACAGATCGGAAAGCGGAACGCGCGACTGAACCGGGCCGCCCTCGCTGCGGCCGACGAGATTCATCGCCTGGATTCTCGGGCCGCCCGCTGGATTGCCTCCGACGCTCGGCGTGAGCTCCAAAGCCCAGCGGTGCAGCGAAGACTGAAAATGCGGAGGGCGGCCGGCAAACGGCGAGGCCGCCAGGAGGCGGGCAGCAGGGCCCGGACTGACCGTTTTCAAGCGGAGCCGTTGAAATAACTGGAAGGTTATGGCCACCCGAATCTTAACGCCCTCGAATGAGATTACCCTTCTGCGCTTGGTGTTTGTGCCGGTGTTCGCGATCCTGATCCTGGACCGGCACTACCGCGCGGCGCTCGCGGTGCTGACAGCGGCGGCTCTCTCGGACGTTCTGGATGGCGCGCTCGCCCGTCTGTTGAAGCAGGAGAGCCCGCTGGGTGTGGCGCTCGATCCGATTGCCGACAAGATCCTCATGACCACCGGGTATATCACCCTGGCGTTTCGCGGGGCGTTACCCTGGTGGCTAACGATCATCGTGCTGAGCCGGGATGTGGCGATCATCATGACCGCGCTCTTGATCTCCCTGGTGGCGGGGTACCGGCCCTTCCACCCCACCCTGCTGGGAAAAGCTTCTACCGGAGCACAGGTGGCAACCCTCTTCGCGGCGGTGTGTCGCCGCGCGCGCGTCCCCTACATCTCAGCGGAGGTGGTCACCTTTTTCATTTACCTCACTGCCGCTCTGACGCTGGCCTCGGGTATCCATTATGTGTTTGTGCTGCGCCAGCGGTTCGGGCATCCGGAGGTCGAGGATCCTGCTGAATCCGGCCCTCCCCACTAACCCCTGGCCCCGCCGGAGATGAGGGTGCGGGTGTGAAATCCTGCCGCTTTTTTCGTTTCGTTAACCAAAATGCGTGCTAAAATCCCCACGCAGTTTGGTAATACCGCTGTGTCTCGCAGCAGCCCTACGGCTAAAACAGCATCTGCTCTCGCGACCCACGGGATTACGCGGGGTTCTCGTCTTCATGCATCGTCCCTGCTTCTCAAATTGCCATTCCAGCAATGGGTATAGATCGGGTCGTGCAAATCTAAAAGGCGAAGGTGGCGGATCGAGGCCGCCTCACCATCGGGAGCATCTCATGCCGCAAAAGTTGTTCGTGGGGAATCTTCCTCACGAAGTGACAGACAATGAACTCCATGAGTTCGTCAGCAGTGCAGGCTTTCAGATAGCTTCGGCCGTGGTCATTCGCGACAAGACTACGGGACAATCGCGGGGCTTCGGATTCATCGAACTGGCGGAGGGCGAAGACATGGAGCGGGCCATTGCCGGGCTTAATGGGCAAACCTTGCAAGGCCGCCGATTGACCGTTAACGAAGCGCGTCCGCCGCGCACCGACTTCGGGGGACGTCCCCGCGGAGGCAGTGGAGGTGGCGGGGGCCGCCATCACGGGCATTCGGGCGGGGGCGGCGGGGGCGGCGGTCGACGCCGCGACTGGTGACATTGACGATCGCCGATTGACGATTTTCGACTTGATGTCGTCATTCGCCGTAAGAGCTTTTGCGGAAAACTGAGGCCGAAGGCTGAGAACCTCAATCGGCAGTCGAAAATCGCAAATCGTCCATTATTCCGAGCCCACCAAGCGGCGGTAGACGTAGCGAAGCTGCTGTTGTGTCTCATGGAGCTTCCCGGCCAGCGTCTGCCCCTCAGCCAGCAGGTTCCAGTGCTGTGCCACGCTTTCAGCCGTCTCTGCTTGGGCTGGGTTTTCGGGCAGACCAATCGGCGCCTTCCCCGTCACCAGCCGGACGATGTGGTCCACGGAGCGCAGGAATCCGGCGCCCTCCGTCAAGGCTGCGGCGTCCTCAGCGGAAATGCCTTCCGCCGCTCGCAGGCCCGCAATTTGTTCCGCCATGTTTGCTCCCGGCAAGGCCGCCACACGCTGCCGCAACCGCATGTAGGAAACCGCAAAGTCCACATCGTAATAGCCCCCGGGGGCGGTTTTGGTGTTGCTGCTCGGGACCGCAACTTCGCGTTCCAGCCGCCGCCGCATTTGATGGAGTTCACCTTCAAAATTATCATAGGTCGAAAACCGGTGGAAAATCGCCGCCTGGAGCCGATCCACGGCTGCTTGGCCGAGTTGCGGATTTCCGGCCAGGGGATGGGCCTTCAAATAGGTGAGCAACTCCCATGCCTGCGCGTCTTCGGCGATGTAGCTGAGAAACCCCTCCAAGGTCACCACCAATTCCCCTTCTTGTCCGCGCGGCCGCAGGCGTGTATCCACGGAGAATAACGTACCCTCGCGGGTGTAACTGGAAAGTACCTCAATCGTCTTCTCTGCCAGGTGGGTCCATTGTTCCAGGTCTTCTCGTTTTGCCTCCGACCCGGCCACAAAAACCAAGTCCGCGTCCGAAGCCAAATCAAACTCACTGAGTCCCAGGCGGCCCATGCCCAAAACCACGAAGGGCACATCGCCGCCAGGGGCCAGCTTTTCGTGCTTCCAGGAACTGCGCGCAATCACCTGGGCGCTCGAAATGCAACGCGCGGCGTTGACCGTCCAGCCCTTCAACATCGGGAACGGGGGGCCGCCGGCGGCCAAGTCGGCAGAGCCCAATTCCAGGAGCCGGGCACGGTAGTGGCGCCGCAAGATGGCCATTTTTTCGCGCAGATCCAATCCCCCGTCGAAGGCCCACGCATGAGCTTCGGGCATGGAAAAAACATCCAGGCCCATATCCAACTGCCCTGCCGCGGCGCCATGGGAGGGCACGAGTCCAGGGGAATCGAGGAATTCCAAATCCTCAGGATGATGGACCAGCAATTCTGTCAGGTAGGTGCTGGTGCCGGCCACTTCAATGGCGCGCCGTAGGCTGGCCGGCTTGGCGCGTGCCAGGGCAAACCGCTCCGGTGAGCTGGCCATGGCCATCAGCAAGCGGATCGTATTTCGTCGCGCGCGTTCCGGCAGGTCCGCTTCGCGCACTAGGCGGGCTACCTCCGGCGCTTGAATATCCAGGAAGCCCAGCAGCGAATCAAATGTCTGGCGCCCGGAATCGGGAAGAAAGGTGGGAGCAGGCTTGAGCTCAAAAGCTGTTCCCGGCACGGCAGCGTCCCCGGGATGAATCACGCGCTGGTAAATTTCATCCACTACGGCGAAGGCTTCGCGGACTTTGCGCAGCAAAACATCGCCCGGGCGCCCGCCCGGCGCGGCCTCCACGCCGGTCCTTCGTCCCAGCCGATCGAGCGCGTCCGGGTCAGCCGGAAGCCGATGCGTTTGCTGGCCCGCTTCCATCTGGATGCGGTGCTCCACCTTGCGCAGGAACTCGTAAGCGGAGGTCAACGCGGCGTAATCCCGATTGGAAAGCCAGCTTTTGTCGTTGAGTTTGCGCAGGGCGAAAAGGGTTCCTCCCGACCGCACCCAGTGATCCTGCAAACCGTGCAGCCGCTGCAAGCACTGCACCAGGAACTCGATGTCGCGGATGCCACCTCGATGGCGCTTAACGTCAATCGCCTGCCCGCGGCTTTCCCGCAGTTTTTTGGAGATTCTTTCGCGCGAAAGAAGGATGCTTTCCACCGCCACAAAATCCCCGGGAGAGCGGTAAACATACTCCTCCACGCTGCGCAGGAAGTCGCGCGTCAGCTTGGCGTCGCCGGCGGAATGGCGCGCCTTGATGAGCATCTGCAATTCCCAGTCCCGCGCCCGGTGTTCGTAATACTCGCGGGCGGAATTCAGTGAAATCGCCAGGTCGCCCTGCTCGCCCTCGGGGCGCAGCCGGAGGTCCACGCGGAAGACCTCGCCTTGCGACGTCGCCTGGGTGATGGTGCGCGTGATGGCATGCGCCACGTGCACAAAGTATTCTTTGTTGGTGGTGACGGACTCGCGCTCGTTTCCTCCCGCCGTCTCACCGTCGTGGGAATAGAGGAAAAGCAGATCGATATCGGAGTTGTAGTTCAGTTCGTTTCCGCCCAGCTTGCCGAGAGAAACAATGCTGAAGCCCGCGCGCACGATGCGGCCCTGCGCATCGCGGTACTGCGGTTGTCCGTAACGCTTTTCCAGCTCGCGGTCACAAAACAGGTAGGCGTCAGAAAGAATCACATCGGCAAGGGTTGAGAGCTCGAGCGTCGTCTCGCCCAGTGTCGAGAGCCCCAGCACATCCTTCAGCACGATGCGGAGGTAGTTCCTCCGCTTGAAGCGCGCCAGCAATGCTGCCAGCCACGGGTCGGGATTGGTGGTGGAAAACCGTGCGAAGTCCTGCATCAGGTCTTCCTTGGATTTCAGCTTGGTGAAATTCCGGTCGCGCGCGAACTGCACTGCCAACTGGGGTTCTGACAGCAAAGTCTCAGCCAGGTATCCGCTGTAACCAAAAATGGCAATGAGATAGGAGAGGGCGGCGGGGTAGCGCGCCAACTCGCCCAGCACCTGAGGTGGAGCGCCCTGCGCGTAGCGCTCCAATAGGTTGAGCGCGCCGTCGGGATCGGGCGACTGGGAAAGCAGCGAAGCCAAAGGTGTCAGCAGCGTGGGCGCCAACTGCTCCTCCAGGCGCTCCAGGTTGCCGGCGGCTTTGCCGCGATCCTCAAAGTTTATTGCCGCGAATTCCGGTCGCATCCGGGAGATTATAGCTTGTATTGGGGAAAGTCCGCTGTCAGTTGTCCGTGGTCCGCTGTGCGCGGCCGATTGATTGCTCCCGGTTGGAGGTCATGACCGAGTAACGGTAGACGAATAATGCGCCGCAGTAATATAGAAATGGCCGCCAGAACGCCATCGAGTGGCGTCCCGGCGGCCAAGAACGGTGATCTGATGCCACCACACCGAAAACGGGGGATGGGGCACAGGGCACTAACAGTTTCTTAGATGTCGTAATACAGCGCGAACTCATACGGGTGCGGGCGCGTATTTATGGCCTGCACTTCGTTCTTCATTTTGTACTCGATCCAAGTTTCGATTAACTCCTCGCTGAAAACGTCGCCCTTGAGCAGGAAATCGTGGTCCTTCTCCAAGGCGCAAAGCGACTCTTCGAGCGAACCAGGCATCGAGGGAACTGCTTTCATCTCCTCCGGGCCGAGGTCGTAGATGTCCTTGTCCAGCGGTTCGCCGGGATCGATCTTGTTTTCCACTCCATCCAGTCCCGCCATCATCATCGCGGCAAAGGCCAGGTAGGGATTGCAGGAGGGATCCGGCGGACGGTATTCCACGCGCTTCGCCTTGGGATTCGCCGAGTACATGGGAATGCGGCAGGCCGCGCTGCGGTTCCGGCGCGAGTAAGCCAGGTTCACCGGCGCTTCGAACCCTGGCACCAGGCGCTTGTAGGAATTCGTGGTGGGGGCAATCAACGCCGCGAGGGCCGGAGAGTGCTTCAGCAGCCCGCCAATGTAATGGAGGGCCAGTTGGCTCATGCCCGCATAGCGGTCACCCGCGAAAAGCGGCTTGCCCTCTTTCCACAAACTTTGGTGGGTGTGCATGCCGGAGCCGTTGTCCTGGTATATCGGCTTGGGCATGAAGGTCACCGTCTTCCCGTACTGGTAGGCCACGTTGCGGATGACATATTTGTAAATCATCATTCCGTCCGCGGATTTCACCAGGGAGTTAAAGCGCTGGTCAATTTCCGCTTGCCCACCCGTGGCCACCTCGTGGTGGTGGCACTCGATGTCAAGTCCCGCTTTCTCCATCTCTATGACCATTTCGCTGCGCAAGCTCTGGTAATGATCGGTGGGCGGAACCGGGAAGTAACCTTCCTTGTAACGCGGCCGGTAGCCAAGGTTATCCTTCTCGCGGCCGGAGTTCCAACGGCCTTCCTCGGCGTCAATGAAGTAATAGCCATGTTGCTGGGCTTGATCAAAGCGGATATTGTCAAAAATAAAGAATTCCGCTTCCGCCCCGAAGTATGCCTTGTCGGCAATGCCCGTGTAGGCAAGATAGGTCTCGGCTTTCTTCGCCACGTTGCGCGGATCTCTGACGTAATGCTGCTTGGTGACGGGATCAACGATGTCGCCGATCATGACCAGGGTGGGCGTGTCGGTAAAAGGATCGAGCATGTACCAGCTCGGATCAGGCACCAGGAGCATGTCGCTTTCATGGATGGCGGCCCAACCTCGGATGCTGGAGCCGTCCATTCCAAACCCCTCCTCAAAGGAGGACTCTTCCAATTCATGAAGCGGATAGGAAACGTGGTGCCACAGGCCCGGCAGATCTGTGAAGCGAAGATCGACGATCTTGACGTTATTGGCTGCTGCGAACTCTAACACGGCCTTCGGGTTCATACTCCCTCCATAGAAAAAATTTTTTCCTGTTATCAGGAAAACTTATGCAGGCTGTAGTGAGACGAAGCGTCAACATATCCTGCACTCTGAATTTAGTCAAGCCCCTTTGAAAGCCGCATTTTTAGCGGTCATGAGCGGCGTGCGAGGGGAAATTCCCGCCCGGCGGAGAATACGGATAATTGTTTTCGAGTCCCTGACCATCCTGGGCTTGAGGTGTGCGGGCATTATGACGGGGCTGAACAACCGCGACTGGGCAGAGTCATACCGACTGAGTCATACACACTTGCCGAAAATTCACGATCCTGTTATTTTAGTCCAGCATTTAGCGCATATTACATGTCTCGCGAAGCGGAACGGTTCGGATTGACTGGGCTGTCGCGTGGTTTCCGGGCGGTGGTTTGTTTAGCTCCGGTCACCGCGAAGGGGAGAAATAACGAACGATGATTACATTTCCGAATCGAGTCGTGTTCGTCGGCTTTGGAGCGGTGGCGCGCTGCACGCTGCCCATCCTGATCAATCACCTCAATATCGATCCCAAGCGTATCACCACGATTGACTTCGACCAAAACGACGAAGCCCTGAAGCCTTGGATCGCCCAGGGCATGACTTTCATCAAAGATCGCGTGGCCCCGGAGAACATGGGGAGCCTGTTGGGACAGTACCTTTCCACCGGAGATATGCTTATCGACCTGGCCTGGAATATTGATTGTTGCGAAATCGTGCAGTGGTGCCACGACCGGGGCATCCTCTACGTGAACACTTCGGTAGAACTCTGGGATCCTTACGCTGGAGCCGACAATAAACACCCGACCGAGCGAACCCTTTACTGGCGCCACATGAATCTGCGAAGGATGATCTCCAAGTGGAGTGGGCCGGGGCCGACGGCAGTGATCGAACACGGAGCGAACCCCGGCCTGATCAGCCATTTCACCAAGCAAGCACTCCTAGACATCGCGCAGCAGGCGCTGGCGGAAAAGAGATTCAGCGGGGCTCAGGCGGAGGAGATCGCCCACCACGCCAAGGTGGGGAACTTTAACCACCTGGCCCGCCAACTCGGGGTCAAGGTCATTCATTGCAGCGAGCGCGACACGCAGATCACCGACCAGCCGAAACGGGTCAACGAGTTCGTTAACACCTGGAGCGTTGAGGGCTTCCGGGAAGAAGGAACGACCACGGCCGAGATGGGCTGGGGCACCCATGAAAAGGAGCTGCCCGCCTTCGCCTTCGAGCATGCGGACGGTCCCAAGAGCCAGATCTGCCTGGCGCGGATGGGCATCAATACCTACGTTGCCAGTTGGGTGCCCCCGAACCACGACATTGTCGGCATGATCGTGCGCCACGGCGAGGCCTTCACCATTACCGAGAAGCTGACCGTTTGGGAAAACGGCAAGGCGATTTACCGCCCCACGGTCCACTACGCTTATTGCCCGTGCGATTCGGCCATTGCCTCGCTCTACGAACTGAGGGGCTACGACTACCGGTTGCAACCGAGCATCCGCATCGTGACCGACGAAATCATCAGCGGCGCCGATATTTTGGGCGCCCTGGTGATGGGGCACCCCTACCAATCGTGGTGGTGCGGCACCGACCTCGATATCGAGGAATCGCGCCGCCTGGTGCCGCACCAGAACGCTACGACGATGCAGGTGGCCATCGCGGTTGTCGCCGCCTGCCTGTGGATGGTCGAGAACCCGCGGCGGGGGCTGTGCGTGCCTGACGACCTGCCCCATGACTTTGTGCTCGACGTTAGCAAGCCCTACCTGGGCAAGTTCGTTTCCGTGAGCTCAGATTGGACCCCGCTCAAGCACTACTGCAACTTCTTCCACGGATTTAACAAGCCCCAACTCGACACGTCCGACGTATGGCAGTTCAAGAACTTTTTGATCACGGAAGGCGATGGCATTTGAAAGCCAGCGCGGCGCGACGGGAATTGGCGGGACTCGAAATGAGGTGTTAGGCGCGCGCCAAGACCGCGATTGACCGAAACCGATAACCCATGGAAAAAAAGAAACTGATTCAATTGGCGAAGAAGCACGGCACGCCGATTGTCGTCGTGGACCATAAAGTGCTGCGGAAAAACTACAAGCAATTCCGCAAGTACTTGCCGCGCGTCCAGGTTTACTATGCGGTCAAGGCGAACCCTGACCCTGCGATCGTGCGGACATTCTACGAAGCCGGAGCCAGTTTCGACGTCGCCAGCTTGGCCGAGTTCTTGACCGTTCACGAAATGATCAAGGATCTTCCGGCGAAAGAGCGGCAGGATTTCATCTGGGATCGCATCATTTACGCCAACCCGATCAAAGCGGTCGAAACGCTCGAACAGTTGGATCCCTATAAGCCGTTGGTCACCTACGATAACCGTGAGGAGGTGATCAAGATCGCACGCCATGCGCCGCACGCGGGCCTGGCACTGCGGTTGAGCGTCCCCAACACCGGGTCAATGGTGGAGCTGTCAAGCAAGTTCGGCGCCTCACCCGGCGAGGCCGTGGACCTGATGGCCTTCGCCCACGATAACAATCTCGTGGTCGAGGGGCTGAGCTTTCACGTCGGCAGCCAGTGCACGAACCCGGGGAACTACAGCCAGGCACTGCACCTGGCCGCGAACATTTTCGCTGAGGCCCGGACGCGTGGCTTCAATCTCAAGCTGCTCGACATCGGCGGTGGTTTTCCCGCCCACTACGACGAAGCCATCCCGCCCTTCAGGAGACTTGCCAAAACGATCACCGCCGAGTTGAACCGGCTATTCCCCGAACCGATCGAAATCCTCGCTGAGCCCGGGCGTTTCCTGGTGGCCACTGCCGTCACCGCCATCGCCCAGATCATCGGCAAGGCCGTCCGCGAAGGCAAGCTTTGTTACTATATCGATGACGGCGTCTATCACACCTACAGCGGCCAGATCTTTGACCACTGCCAGTACCACCTGAGAAGTTTCGAGAAAGGTCCCACTCAGATCTGCTCCGTCTTCGGCCCCACGTGCGACGCCCTCGATACCATCACCCTGGCTGCACAGCTCCCGGATTTGGATATGGGCGATCTGCTCTACTCCGAAAACATCGGCGCCTATGCCGCCGCCAGCAGCACGTCGTTTAACGGCTTCCCACCGGCCAAGGTCGTGCATGTGAATCAGTAATGGCGGGGAGCCGCAGCCTTGACTCATTTTTCGATCGCGATGGGCGTATCTGCTATAGGCCCCGGATCCAACGCATCCTTCGTTTTAAAATGGTTGATTCTTGAAAGCCCCCCGTCCTTCCACTCGAAAGTGGTGACATCATATTGTTGCACGCACCAGACACATAGCCCTCCCCCGTCAGAGTCCCACACTTGGATCTTCCCACTTCGAAGTACCTTGAACCGCCCCTGAGTCGTCCTTTCTTTCCATGCGACTTCGTAGCGACCATCACGTTCGGTCAGAAGCACAAAAAGGGTTCCAGCGCCGTCGCCAATATTCCTAAAAGCTACGATGAAAACGTTCTTGTTGTCCGCCGATAGGAACTGCGAGGCATTAAAGAGTTCATAAGATTCGCCGCCGCCATGTCGATGAAACAGCCTTGTCAGGGCGAAATCTGCTGCTCGCTGACCACTTTTCACGACCGCCACATGCGAGTGCGGTTCGAACTGATTGCCCGTGTCGTAGACGACCACCTGCTCCCCGTCAAGTGCCATCTTCGTGAGCTGTACTAGGCGAACCGTCGCGTTCTTCGGCAGTACTGATCGCAACGCTTTGGAAACTTGAACTTCGCGATGCGGCGTAATTAAAACGCCCAGCGGGCTCATGGTGCTTTCCTGCGCCCAAATATGGCAACCAATCGCCAGAAGTATAAAGGATGAGCATATATTCTTCATACTACGATTGTACCCCGCCGGCGGAAGCGCGGCCGCCTCCGATCAAGCTACGCGGCGACTTTCAGCTTCTTCACCAGAATTTTCGAGTTCCGTCCGCTTTGATCGTATCTCTCGCGGCGGTCCGGCGGAAGGTCATCAATTACACCTTCGGCGAAGCCACCCTTCGACTGGAAGTAGGTAAACGCCTGCGTCGAGAGTGCGATCAATTCCGTCAGGCCGGTTTCGAGAGCTTTATTCTCGACGAATTGAATCAGTTTTCGGCCAATGCCCTGGTTTTCGTGCGAGGGATTGACATAAAGGCTGGCCAGTTCGCCCTTTTGTTGCGCGGGATAAATGTGCAGCGCCACGCAGGCAACCGGGTTCTTATCGATTTCAAAAATGTAGTAATTTGCCAGGTTCTTCTCAATGTCGGCGCGGGTCCGCCGGACGAGTTCGCCCGCCTCCACTCCCTTCTTGGTCAACATCTGGATGGCCCGGATATCTTTCTTCTTGGCCGGACGGATCTGTTCGTATTCGTTGGCGTAGATCAGCGTGCCGATGCCCTCATTGGAAAACACTTCGGCGAGCAGTCCTTCGTCCTCGCGGCCATTGATAACGTGAACACGCTGCACACCCACCGCGCACGCGGCAGCAGCGTGCTGAGCCTTGGATAGCATTTCCGGCGCAAATCCCCCGCCCGCGGTCTGAACAAGTTTTTGCAAATCCCCCACCAGCATCTGGCGAATGATTTGATCGTTATGGCGCAGCCCGTCCTGCGCGGTAATGAAAATCAGCTTGATCGCCTTCAAGGCATCGGCCACCGCGAGGGCGATGCTGTCGGAGTTGGCGCGGTACGTCTTGCCGTCGCCATCAAAGCCCAAGGGCGGCAGGACAGGAACAATCCCCTGGTTCAGCAAGGTTTGAAGAAGTTCAGTATCGACACGCTCGACCTTGCCGGTGAACAGGTGGTCGACGCCCTGGATGATCCCCAGGGGATGGGCAATAATGGCGTTCGGGCAGGCGCCGCGGAGGTCGTTGGCCGAAAGGCCTTCAAGAATCTCGTGGGTGAGACGGTTCGCAGCGTCCATGGCCAGTTCCAAGGTCGGGCCATCGGTCATGCCGGTGCCATCGAGGTTGGATGCCTGAATGCCCTGCTTCTCGGCGAGAGCCTTAATCTGCGCTGACGCCCCGTGCACGAGCACCACACGGATGTTCAAGGAACGCAGCACGGCTACATCCAGGAGGATGTTGGCGAAGTTCTCATCCGTGACGATGACTCCATCCACGGCAATAATGAAAGTCTTTTCCCGGAATTGAGGGATGTATTGAAGAATTCCGCGCAAGTCTGTTAGCTTCACGTTAGCACCTTGTCGGTTGTCTTGTGGCCTTCGGCCAAGTTTAAAATTGGAAACAGCTCCACTTTACACCAAACATGCAACAGACGTGTAACATCCTGCAAGGATAAAGGTCCAAAAATCCATTGACACTTTTCTAAAATTCTTGCTACGGTAAAAGTCTCCCGTGAGAGAGCGGAAATTCCTTTCCTGGGCCCCGATTTTATCGTTTTGCAAGGCACGATCATGTCCAGGAGAAGGCAGGCAACGGAATGTTCGTACCGAAGCGGATGTTCCTTACGAAAGGTGTCGGGAAGCATCGCGAGAAGCTGACTAGCTTTGAGCAGGCGTTGCGTTCCGCGGGGATTGCGGCATGCAACTTAGTGCGGGTTTCCAGCATTTTTCCTCCCAAATGCAAATTGATCACCCGCGCGGAGGGCGTAAAGGAACTGCGGCCCGGGCAAGTAACTTTTGTGGTGATTAGTGAGAACTCCACGCGCGAACCGCATCGTTTGATTGCTGCCTCTATCGGTGTCGCGCTCCCCCACGACCGGAACACCTTCGGCTATCTTTCCGAGCACCATTCGTTTGGAGAGACGGAAGAGGTGGCAGGGGAGTACGCGGAAGAACTGGCCGCCGAGATGCTGGCCACGACGCTGGGCGTTGAATTCGACCCCGACCGAAGCTGGAATGAGAAAAAAGAGATCTATCAGATCTCCAATAAGATCGTCCGCACGATGCACATCACGCAATCGGCGATCGGTGACAAGCGCGGCCTCTGGACCACGGTGCTTTCTGCCGCCATCTTGCTGGGAATTGACGAGTGATTGAGGGGCCCGCCGCGCTTCTCCCGTCCACCCTCCTGACCACTGCGGGGAGTTTCAGCCGCAAGGCCAAAGACGGTTAGACCCTTAGGGGGCGAAATGCGCAAGAATAAAATCCTCTCCACACCCACCCGGCCATTGAAAATCGATGGCAGCAAGAGCGTCTCTTCGCTCCTGGAAAAAATGCAGGGCATCTCTTTCCAGGGCCGCAACCTGGCCACCGCCTATCAGGTCTGGAAGAAGATGCTGGGCGACCGCGTCATGATTATGATGGGGATGTCCGGCGCCATGGTGCCCGCGGGGATGCGGCGGCTGGTGGTTTATATGATCAGGAACCGCCTCATCGATTGCCTGGTCACCACCGGCGCCAATCTTTTTCACGATATTCATGAGACCCTGGGCCGGCTGCACTTTCAGTGCTCACCCAACATCGACGATGTGCATTTGCAAAAACACCTGATCGACCGCATGTACGACACGCTGGCGGACGAAGAGGAATTTCGTGAAGCCGACGCCATGATCGGGCGCTTTGCCGCGACGCTCGATCAAACGCGCCCTTACACCACGCGCGAGTTCCTTTACCTGCTGGGGAAAGAACTCTCCCGGCGCGCCAAAGAAGACGGTATCGTAACGGCGGCGTATCGAGCGAGCATTCCCCTTTATTGCCCGGCGGTGGGCGACTCCTCCATCGGCATTGGCATTGCCGAAAACCGCTACGAGGGGAAGAACCAGTTCACTTTCGACGTTATCGGCGATGTGCTGGAGACCGCGCACCTGGCCAGCGATTCGCCGAACAGCGGCGTGGTTTTTTTCGGCGGGGGAACACCCAAGAACTTCGTGCAGCAAACCGAAGTCACCGCGGCGTTCATGCGCAACTCCACGGAAGGGCACAAGTATGCGGTGCAGATCATAACCGACGCCCCACATTGGGGCGGGCTGTCGGGCTGCACCCTGGAAGAAGCGCAAAGCTGGGGCAAGATCGCTCACGACGCCAGCATGGTAACCGTACACTGCGATTCCACCATCGCCATGCCGGTCCTGGTTTCCGCCCTTTCGGAGAACGCTGCGCTCATCCGCAGCCGCAAGAAACCGGTGTTTTCCCTGGGGCGGGAACTCAAATTCTCCTTTCCGAAGTAGCGTTCCTACAGAATGGGGTTGACGAAAAACAGGGTAGCGCCGACCCTCAGCCCGGCATTGTGCAGTCAACAACTGCCGCCTGCTTCCTGCTTTCTGCCTTCTTTCTACTGCTTACTGCCCACTGGAGCCTGCCCTTCCAATCGGAAATTCGGCCCAGTAAAACCGTCATTGCTAACGTGCTCGTAAAGCGCTTTACTATGGGCCGCGCCCGGGGGTAAAAGATAACCGTCCGGCCTGATTCATAGCGCTTCATAGAATGAGGACTCATGCGAAGACGAGATTTCGTTAAGAGCCTGCTGGCAGCAAGCGGGGCGGCAACCTGGCGGCCTGCTTTCTTGCACGGATTCCCGGCCACCTCGGATGCGCCGGAGGTCAAACGTGTGCTGGTGATGTTCAAGTGCCACCTGGACGTGGGATACAACGACACGCAAGCCGCGGTAATGCACAAATATTTTGACGAGTATTTCCCCCGCGCCATTCAGGTGGCCGCGACGATGCGCCAGTCGGGCATGGACCGCTATGTTTGGACCACGGGGTCGTGGCTTCTGTACGAATATCTGGAACAAGCCTCCACGGACCAGCGCCAGCGCGCCGAGCAGGCCGTAGCCGCGGGCGATCTGGCCTGGCACGCGCTGCCTTTTTCGTGGGAGACGGAAGCCCTGGATCGTTCGATGATCGAGGGCGCATTAGGATTGTCGCAGTCGCTCGACCGGCGATTCGACCGCACCACCACCGGCGCCAAGGCGAGCGATGTGGTGGGCCAATCACGCGGACTGGTGGGCCCGCTGGCCGCGCAGGGAGTGAAGCTGCTTGATATCGGCGCCAACGACATCTGCACTTTCCCGGACGTGCCAGCGTTGTTCGATTGGCAGGACCCGGAAGGAGCATCCCTGATCGTGATGTACCACCACAGTTACGGGGGAATTGTGCAGGTACCGGATTCCGATCTCGCCGTGGCCGTGATGATGCGCGGCGACAACGCGGGGCCGCATTCGGTGGAGGAAATCACCAAGATTTACGCCGACCTCCGGAAACAATTCCCCCAGGCCCAGGTGACAGCGGCGAACCTCAGTGAAATCGCGGCAGCGCTTGAACCCTACCGCAGTCAACTGCCCGTGGTGACCCAGGAAATCGGGGACACATGGATTTACGGAGCCCCCAGCGACCCCATAAAAGTGGCCCGCTATCGCGAGGTGGCCCGGCTGCGCAAAGAATGGCTGGAGCAAGGCAGATTTCGCGCGGGTGACTCCCTTGACTGCGCCTTGTTGCGCCGATTACTGCTTTGCGTGGAACACACCTGGGGCCTCGATACCGCACTCCTGAAGGACTATCAACACTACACGCCCAAGGATTTGGCGGCGCTCGACTTGCCGAAGTTCCGCATGGCGGAAACAACCTGGGCCGAGAAGCGGAAAAATATCGACGATGGCGTTGCCAATCTTCCGGAACCTTTGCAAAGCGAGGCGCGCGGCCGACTGCGCGCGCTCGAGCCCGTCGAACCTGAGCGCGCCGGCCTCCATCCCCATATGGCCGGGTCGGAGATTGAGACCGCTCACTGGGTCATTGCGCTCGACCCCAAGACCGGCGCTATCCAGAAATTGCGCGCGCAAAGCACCGGGCGCGAATGGGCCTCCTCGGCGCAGCCACTGGCGTTGTTCACTTACCAGACGTTGTCCAAGGCGGATTTCGATCGTTATTATGACGACTACGTGCTCCTCCAAGCCCCGTGGTCGCGGAGGGAACTCGGCAAGCCCAACATTGAGAAGCTTGGAGCGCAGCACCGCGAGTGGACTCCGGCGCTGGCCGGATGCTGGTCCGGGAAGGTCGAGGGTGGCCATCGGCTGCTGGCCCAATTGCGGATTGACGACCCTGAGGCGGAAAAGTCCGGTCTGGTGGCGTGGCCAGGGAAAATGTTTCTGGACTTGCTCCTGCCCGAGACCGAGCCGGTGGTCAGGATTAATTTCCTTTGCTTCGATAAGGTGGCCAATCGGCTTCCCGAAGCGATGTGGCTCAGCTTCCTCCCCCAATCCCCGGAGCCCAAAGGTTGGATGCTGGAGAAAGTGGACCGCTGGGTATCCCCGTTTGAGGTAGTTCGCGGGGGGAATCGGCAGATGCACGCGGTTTCACGTGCGGTCCGTTACCAGGATGCGCAGGGGAATTTTTTCATTGAGACGCTCGATGCACCGGTGGTGGCGCTGGGGGAGAAGTTGCCGATTTATTATTCCCCGGCTCAACCCGAACTCCTCAAAGGCATCCACTTTAGCCTGTTCAACAACGCCTGGGGAACGAACTACGTCCAGTGGTTTGGCGAAGACACGCGCTTTCGCTTCATTCTGCGGGCGTGATTCTGAATGATTGGAGTGGGCACCTTCGTAGCGCCGGGCTTCAGCCCGGCATGTGCCCCCCTAAAGGGCGGCGCTGCAACGGCAAATTTATTGGCGAGACACCATAATAGAGAGGAACTTCATGAGAAGACGAGATTTCGTAAAGAGCCTGCTGGCGGCGAGCGGGGCGCTTGCCTGCCAGCCTGATTTCTTGCGCGGATTCCCGGCCGCAGCGGATGCGCGGGAGGTCAAACGTGTGCTGGTGATGTTCAAGTGCCACTTGGACGTGGGGTACACGGACACCCAAGCAGAGGTCATGCGAAAGTATTTTGACGAGCATTTCCCCCGCGCCATGCAGGTGGCTACGGCTATGCGTGAATCGGGCATGGATAGATATGTTTGGACCACGGGGTCGTGGATTCTGTACGAGTATCTGGAACAAGCCATGAGCGATCAGCGCCAGCGCGCGGAGCAGGCCGTGGCGGCGGGCGATCTGGCTTGGCACGCGCTACCTTTTACCTGGGAGACGGAGTGCCTGGATCGTTCCATGATCGAGGGCGCTTTAGGGTTGTCGCAGTCGCTCGACCGGCGTTTCGGCCGCACCACAATTGGCGCAAAGATGACCGACGTGCCGGGCCATTCGCGCGGACTGGTGGGCCCGCTGGCGGCGCAGGGAGTGAAGTTTCTGAACATTGGCGTCAACGATGCCGCCGCTCTCCCGGAAGTCCCGGCGTTATTTGTTTGGCAAGATCCGGAGGGAGCATCCCTGATCATGATGTACCACCACAAATACGGGGGAATTGTGCAGGTACCCGATTCCGATCTCGCCGTAGCCGTGGAAATGCGCGGCGACAACCAAGGACCGCACTCGGTGGAGGAAATCACCAAGATTTACGCCGACCTCCGGAAACAATTCCCCCAGGCCCAGGTGACAGCGGCGAACCTCAGTGAAATCGCGGCAGCGCTTGAACCCTACCGCAGTCAACTGCCCGTGGTGACCCAGGAAATCGGCGACACGTGGATTTACGGAGTCCCCAGCGACCCCATAAAAGTGGCCCGCTATCGCGAGGTTTCCCGGCTGCGCAAAGAATGGCTGGACCAAGGCAAATTTCGCGTGGGTGACTCGCTCGACTGCGCCATGTTGCGCCGCTTGGCCCTTTGCGCGGAACACACCTGGGGCGTCGATTCCAAGCGCTTGAAGGACTATCAACATTACACCCCCAAGGACTTGCCGCAGGCGCTCGACTTGCCGATGTTCCGCGTGGCGGAAACAAGCTGGGCCGAGAAGCGGAAGAACATCGACGATGCCGTGGCCAGCCTTCCGGACCCAATGCGGAGCGAGGCCCTCGACCGATTACGTGCGCTCAAGCCCGTCGAACCCGAGCGTGCCGGCCTCCGTCCCCACCGCGTCGGGTCGAAGATTGAAACCGCTCACTGGGTGATCGCGCTGGATCCCGAAACCGGCGCTATTCAACGATTGCGTGCGAAAAGCACCGGGCGCGAGTGGGCCTCCGCCGCGCACCCGCTGGCATTGTTCAGTTACCAGACGTTGTCCAAGGCGGACTACGATCGTTATGCGGAGGACTACGTCGCCAGCAAAGGCTGGTGGGTTGCGGGGGATTTCGGCAAGCCCAAAATTGAGGATTTTGGCGCGCAAAGCCGCGTGTGGACTCCGGCGCTGAAAGAGTGCTGGTCCGGGAAGGTCGAGGGTGGCCATCGGCTGCTGGCGCAATTGCGAGTTGATGACGCCGAGGCGGAGAAAGCCGGTCGGGTGGCGTGGCCGGGAAAAATATTTCTCGACGTGCTTCTGCCCGAGGCCGAGTCGGTGGTTAGAATCAATTTTCTTTGTTTTGATAAAGTGGCCAACCGGCTTCCCGAAGCGATGTGGCTCAGCTTCCTTCCCCAAGCCCCGGAACCCAAAGGTTGGATGTTGGAGAAAGTGGACCGCTGGGTGTCGCCGTTTGATGTTGTCCGGGGGGGGAATCGGCAGATGCACGCGGTTTCACGTCATGTCCGTTACCAGGATGCGCAGGGGAGTTTTTCGATCGACACCCTGGATGCACCGGTATTTGCGCTGGGGGAGAAGTCGCCGATTGCCTATTCGACCGCTCAACCCGATATCGCCCAAGGCATCCACTTTAGCCTGTTCAACAACGCCTGGGGAACAAACTACATCCAATGGTTTGGCGAAGACACGCGCTTTCGCTTCGTCCTGCGGGCGTGATGATTTTGATCCTTCTCGGGGGGAGAGGGAGCCCCACGGAAGAAGGCGGGTGAGGGGGGCATTTTCGACTCCGCTGGACTTTGACGAGGCCCTGTTCAGGCAGCCGCGGGGCGTTTCCCCATGTATAATTCCGGGCGGATGAGTCCGCGGGGGTCTTGTCCCCACAGCTTACGGCCATGTCTGACGATCAAATTCCCAGCCCGCACGCCGCCGCGAACCCTCAAGAGGTTGAACGCTTGGTGCGCGATTTTGAGGAGCGCTCGCTGGTGGGACTGGAGGGGCATTTCAACCAACTTGTCTATCTCGCCTCGTTACGCGACTACAACACCGGCCGTTACCACCACTACGGATTGGAGACACGTTACGCGGCGGAAGCTGTGGACGAGGGCCTGCGCCGGTGCCATGTGCGGGTTTTTGAAGAACTCGTCGCCTTGCCGCTGAAGGAACAAACCGAGGACCTGTTGTATTTCTTCGAATCCTTGAAGGAAGACAAAGCGCGGTTGGTCAGTGTCTGGAAGCGGCTGAGGTCCTATCAGGTCCTCCCGCCGGAGAACTGCCATCCCCTGGCGCAGGAGCTTTTTGACAAGAATATTGAGATTATGCTGAGAATCCTGCGGGAAACCGACCTCTGGCCCTTACTGCACGATCCGCATCGCGACGCCGACGACCTGCCCTAGCACTTCGCCCTCATCGGGGATCCGCACGGTCTGCGGCCCGGCGGGAGACAGCGGGTGGGGAAGCAAGGTCACTTCCTTGCCGCGCTGGTAGCACCAGCAACACTCGTAGCTGTAACGCAGTTCCAGGAAATAGATGGGGCGATCGTATTCGGTCAGCCACCCGGAGTTCACAATTTTGCGCCGCGAGTCGTCAATCTGCACGACGGAACCCGGGCGCAGGATCGGAACCATCATCTGATCTTCCAAGCCGATAAAGCCGTAACGGTATTTCTTCAGATCGAGCTGGCTCAGCAATCCCGCGGGAATCTCTCCCCAAGTCTCAATCAAGCGGGAGAGGAACGCGGTCTTCTCCGGCCGGAACCCCGGATCAAAGCGCACGGGAAAACGAATAGGCCGCGCGGGGTCGCCGACCTCGACGGTGAAAAGATGCGTCGAAGACTGTAGGGTAGCGTGGCGGTGTTCCTCCATCTTGCCCAGATTGATTCCATACAACGCCATCATCTCTTCAATGCTCAGCCGGTAAGTGACCGCCAGGCTGTAAAACTTGTAAATACTGGGGAGTGAGCCGTCGTTCTCAATCTGGTTGAGGCGCGCGGTGGAAACCACGTACTCCGAGCTGCGCTCTGTGTCGGCGATTTCCAGGCTGGCTTCCTCCACTTGGCGCAGAGTCAAACCCAAGCGCTCGCGGATTTGCTTCAGCCTGAATCCGGCCTTCTCGCTGAGGGTAACCGTCGTGGGGGACGGTATAACGGGAAGTGATTGCGACATATTCTATTTTTCTGCACAAACAAAAATATTCCCCCGCCCTCCGGCCCCCAGGGTGCCGCATTTTCGGAGCGAGGAGATGAAGCAGTGTGCCGGGGCAGGAGCAGTGCCCGGCATATTGTACTATATCGTGGGGTCAGAAGTTACAATCCTTGCGCTCGGGAATCGGGACCCGGGATTCGGATTCCACGTGCGCGGTTCGCGAGAGTCAAAGGGCTGGCCCGGCAGGATTGGTCTAAACCGTCTTAAATTTTGGGCGATTCAGTTGCCTTAGGACAAAGGTGGGCGTAGATTCATGCTCATGGAAACGCAAGCACAGAAAGCTCTGCGGATTGCGGTGGCGCTCCTCGTGGCCGCCGGGATGATTTGCTTCGGATTCGTGGTGTCCCTTGCGGGGTACCACTTCATCAGAGAATGGCGGTACGTCGGCGCGGCGTTAGCGGGCTGCGGGGTATTATGGATTCTGGCTGGCCCGGCAATGTTTGTGGCGGGCTGGTGGGTGCTCGGGTCACTGGGGCGGCATCGGATTCCGCTGTGGGTGGGCGGCACGGCCGCCGTGGTGGCGGGGAGTGTGCTGGTAGCGGGTGTGCTCGCCCACGTTATCCCTTGCTCCGGCCCGAGTTGAGAGCGCAGCAACTTTACCTCCGGGGGAGGTTTGGTGCTTATTGGGTTGTTGGCGATGCTCCACACCCGCGCACGCAAGTCGGCGTAGCGGGCAGCCACGATATGCTCGCAGAATGAGGCTCAGTCAAAAGCTCACGGGGGATCCAAGCGGCTTACAGTTCACAAAAGGAAAAGGCCCCGGATTAACCGGGGCCTTCCCTTAGAGGCGATGTTCGTGCCGCGGCTAGGATTGATTAGCGAGGTGTTCCACGATGCGATGCGCCTCATCGATGTGTTTAATGACCCGGCCTTGGAGACCCTGGGCTTGGGGATCGTCTTCCTCCATGGTTACATCTCGATGCGCCGAGTCGAGCAGTTCCAGCACCTTGTGATAGCGGCCGCCTCTTAAGCTAGCATCGATCGGCGGGTGATCGTCGAGGCTCTTGCCGTCGTCGATGGAAGCACGTTTGATCTCGTTAATGGCGTCATTGATTTTGCGAATAGCATGGTCTTGCTCGTCGGCACGACGCTCGTTGTCAGTGCGATGCTCCAGGTACGCGCGGGCAAGGCGTAAATCGGACAGTGCGTGCAGGTAACGGGGATGGCGGGCCGGATTGCCGGCAAAAGCCACTCCCAGACAAGTGCTGATCAACAAACTCAAAAGCATCAAACGAATGAGAGTCTTCATAGTCTGCCTTTCCTCCTTGTCAGAATTTAACAAATCGTTCACAGCCTTTGTATGAGGTCCTTGAGAATTCACAGAGTATCTACTGACTTTACGCCGCCTAATGCCTGCTTCCATGCGGCCATGCGCTGACACTACCGTCGAGGGCTTGACAGCTCGGAGTGGACAGCGATGAGACCGGCTTTTCTCCCGAACGTCCAAACTCTCGATTCGCGTTTATAATACTGAAGTGGGTACAGAAAAGACTCCTGCCTAATACCATAGGCCAGAATGTCTGGTCAAGCATCTTGTGCAATAAGCGGGCCACGGTGTCGCCGCGGCGACTCGTCCTGGCCGTACGCTTTCCTGCTGCCCGTTAGGCCCCAGCGGCAAACGCACGTCGTCAATCTGGATGCGGCAGGTTCCTACCGTGTCACCCGCTCAGCATCATGGCCCACGTAGCGGGCGGGCAGGAACCATTTCGGACAATCAGAAACCCACCCAGAGGATATTTTCCTCGTGGCAGGAAGCACTTCCGACTTTTTGTCACAATCAATAAATCTTTGCGCGCAGGTTTTTCCAGGCGCGTCGAGTGTGTCAGTACGCCTTCGGCGTGCCGTTGGGCCGGGCGAGCCCAGCCCCTACGAGACGTGCTTGCTTCCGCCCGCCGATTCCATCCGCCTTGGGGGGCATTTTGTCCACTTTGTAGGTAGCATAACCTAGCCCCACTTTCCTATTGACAAAGCCTACGGTAGTGTATATACTTATCTAGTTTATAAGAGCTAGGAGCTAGCTCGGATTATTCACGAATTTTCTCGAGAGAGGAAGGAAAGGGTTCTCACAGAGGTCACCGAGGCAAGGTTCAGAGATCACGGAGAGGTCTCCATGATGTCCTCTGTGGTCACACGGTCCGACAATTCCATGGATGAAGGGCTCCGTGAACGCTGTGTGAACTTTTCTTATTCTTACCTCCGCGTTTTGCTTTCATCAATAATCCAGGCTGAGGGCTAGTCGGGAGGTTTTGTGTTTGGCGGTGGCGAAGCGGAAATGGAGGAGACCTACTTGCGCCGGATGTGGCGTCTTTTCAATGATTTCGGAAAGGTTAGGCGGGGGATTCTGCAAAAAAAGATGTTATAAAAAATACGTTCGAAGCCGGAATGTGTATGAAAACAAACAGACCTCAGACAAAATGCCTGGGAAAAAGTCGGACATTTATGTCTAAGATTCGGACATTTGCGTCTAACCGACATGAATTCTGCGAAATTTGAGGCGAATTTACCATGAAAGGGCCGCATTTTCTAATGCAACACTTGGCCGCGGGCTCGCTCGCCCGAGAGTTCAAGGCGGGCGCAACCGCCCCGCTGGGTCTGCCGCCAGAGCAAGATCTCACGATTCCCGCGGAGAGAAGGGCCCGGTTTCCGGAGGGAGGGATTCCCGAGAGCCCTTCACCAGAGGTTTGGAAAGTCATCTACGCTTGCGGCGCGGCCTTTTCCAAACCGGCCCAATGACCTGTTCAGTGCATCACTTGACAGCCTATGCGGTGGTGCCGATAATCCCAAGGTCGCGACCGCTTCCTCGTCTGCGGCTCACCGCCCGTGCTCGGCTTTTGGCGCCAGGACCCGAGGACCTGGAGGATGTTGCCGCGACGGCCGATCAGCACGATCATATTTTTTGGTTCGCGAGGCTTCACCCCATGATTTGCTTTCAAAAGACCGGATACCTACTCGTGTTCGCCATTCTCCTTCCCTGCGCCTTCCTGATGGCCGCCGATGGAACGGTGAAGTTGCAAAAGCAAACGGATTCCGTCGAAGTGCTCATCGATGGGAAGGCCTTCACCACTTTCCACTTTGAGAAGGATTCACCCAAGCCTTACATGTCTCCGTTGCGCTCGGCCCAGGGCACCGTGGTGACGCGTGGATTCCCCATGCGCAAGGACATCCCCGGCGAGCGCCATGACCATCCGCACCATCGCGCCTTGTTCTTCGCTCACGGCGACATCAACGGAATCGATTTCTGGGGCGAGGGCGAGCCCACCAAGGCAGCACAGACGGCCAACGGCGTGTTTTACTCGAGCGAGTCCTTGCCCAAGGGAAGGACCGTCTTCCGCAAGCTTGATGAGGTCAAGAGCAAAGGCCAGAGTGGAACTTTGAAGGCGGAGTTCGAGCTGGTGGGCCCCGACGGCAAAGCCATCGGCAGTGAAACTCAGGAATATACTTTCTCGGGCGATGCCACCTCACGCATCATCGACTGCGCCTTCACGCTGACCGCTGATAAAGGCGTGCCGCTGAAAATGGGAGACACCAAAGAGGGCACCTTCGCCATCCGCGTCGTCAATGGGCTCACCAAGCCCGGCCTCAAGATGGTGAACTCGGAGGGCAAAGTCGGAGTAAACGAAATCTGGGGCAAGCGCGCCAACTGGGTGGATTATTCCGGCGAGGTGGATGGCGAATCCCTGGGCATCGCGATCTTCGATAATCCCGCCAACGTCAAGCATCCTACTTATTGGCATGCGCGCGATTACGGGCTCTTTGCGGTCAATCCCTTTGGCGAACACGACTACTACAACGACCCCAAGCGCGACGGCAGCGTCACGATCGCGAAAGGAGAATCGCTGACGTTCCGCTACCGCGTGGTGATCCACCACGGCGACGCGGCCGAGGCCCAAATCGCCGCAGCGTACAACCGCTACGCGGGGGGAAAGTAAAAACCGTGGTTAGTGGTCAGTGGCTAGCGACCAGCCACTGCCCGCTAACCACTACCCACTACCCACTAACCACTGCTCTTTCGAGGTGCTTATGGATCGTCTCATCAAAGCCCGCAAAAATGGAAAGTTCCAACAAATCGTGGCACCCGGCACCATGCGGTTCCTCGACTTCGCCACCTTGCGACTGGATAAGGGCGAACGCCACTCTCTCCAAACGGGCGCTCGCGAATACGTGCTCGATATCTTCTCCGGCACCGTGACCCTGACGATCGACACCGTCGGACGCAGCAAGGAGATTTATAGCGGCATCGGGAAACGCGTGGACGTGTTCACCGGGCCGCCGGTCATGAGCTACATCCCGCCCAACTCGCAACTGGAAATCAAAGCGGACTCGGCGGCGGACCTGGGAATTTTCTCCGCTCCCTCCAACTCCCATGCCCCGGCCGCGCTGCTGGAAGGGTCTACGGTGATTACCAATCACGTGGGCCGCAACAACTGGCAGCGGACGGTCTATTCGGCCTTGGGTGAAAACGTACCGGCGGAGCGCCTCCTGGCTGGCGAGACCCTTAACCCCCCGGGCAACTGGTCGAGTTTTCCCCCTCACAAGCATGACCGCCCGAATCCGCCGCAGGAAGCTGTGCTGGAAGAGATTTACTACTTCCGCGTCAAGCCTGCGCAGGGTTTTGGGTTTATTTGGACCTACACCGCCCCCGGTGACCCCGAGGGGTTCTCCAATGTTTTCGTGGTGGGAGATGGTGACACCGTCCTGCTGCCGAAGGGCTATCACCCTGTGGTGGGAGCGCCCGGCTACGAACTGCAATACACCTGGGTACTGGCAGGTGAAGAGCGACGATATGGCGCCTGGGCCGACGACGCGCAACATGCTTGGGTGAAGAATCCCTGAATGAGTCGCAGCCACGATCGGGGCCTGCCCACCCCACGCCCTCGATGGAGATACTCACCACTCGATTGCTGATTCCTCGCCGGAAGGAGAAACGTGCTTACTCCACCCTCAGACAGAACTCCCTCAGAATCCGCTCCGCTTTCCTCCCGCTCGTTTCGGATACCTTACCTGCGTTGGTTGATCTGTGGCATTTTGTTTTTTGGCGCCGTCATTAACTACGTTGATCGGGGCACCATTTCGATCCTCTCCCACCACGTGCAAAAGATCTTCAGCATGTCGGAGAGTGATTACGGTTGGATCATCTTTTCTTTCCAGCTTAGCTACGGCATCATGTTCCTGGTGTTCGGGCGGATCATCGACCGGTTGGGCACGCGCGCGGGCTTTGCGCTGGCCATGACCTGGTGGTCGTTCGCCGCGATGGGGCAGGCCTTGGCCCGCGGTGTGGCTTCATTTGCGGTGGCGTGCGGTTTGCTGGGGATGGGAGAAGCGGGGAGTTTCCCCGGCTCCATCAAAGCCGTGGCCGAATGGTTCCCGAAGCGCGAGCGGGCTTTGGCCACAGGTATTTTCAACTCCGGCACAGCGGTGGGGGCGGTGATATCCTATCCGCTCGTGGGATGGTTATTTCTCAGATGGGGCTGGAAGGTGGCCTTCGTCGGGACGGGTGCGATGGGCTTAGTGTGCGTCGCCCTCTGGCTGCTTTTCTACCGCCTGCCGCGTCAGCACCCTTGGATCACGCCGGGAGAACTCCAGTTTATCGAGACCGAATACGGCGACGATTATGATGCCCCGGGCGCACGCCTGTCGTGGCGGAAAATACTCGGTTACCGGCAGGGGTGGAGCTTTACCCTGGCCAAGTTCCTGACCGATCCGGTTTGGTGGTTCTATATCTTCTGGCTGCCCAAATACCTCATCGAGGCGCGCCACTTTTCGGTTGAGAACCTGGGGCTTTTCGGATTCATTCCTTTCCTGGCGGCGGTGCCCGGTTCGGTGGCGGGCGGCTGGCTCTCCGGCCATTTACTTCGCCGCGGCCGGTCCGTAAACTTCGCACGCAAAACCGCCATGTTGGTTTGCGCCCTGTGCATGCCTTTGGGAATCCTGGCGGTGTTTTCGGCTAGCCCTTGGAAAGCCCTGGCTTTTATCTCGATCGGGACCGCCGCCCATCAGGGCTGGTCCGCCAATGTCTTTACCCTCGCTTCAGATATATTTCCGAAGAGGGACGTGGGTTCGGTGGTAGGAATCGGAGGGGCCGCCGGGGCATTCGGAGGAGCAACCCTGGCGTGGGTGTCAGGCCATATCCTCCAGCATCACTCGTATCTCCCGTTGTTTATCATTGCCGGCGTCATGCATCCCCTCACCATGATGGTGGTGCAATTGCTGGCCCCGAAAATTGAGAAAATGCCCCAAACGGCTGCGCCCGCCGTTTAGACCTTGGCCGGCGCGTCAAGCTGCGCTTTCCTGCATCTTGCCCCGGTCGTACTGGACGTGCCCTCGCACAAACCGCAATAATTCCGCGGGGGGAACCGGCTTCTCCAGGTAATCGATGGCGCCCATTTGCATGGCTTCGAGATAACATGGCATATCCATACAACGGGTTACCACCAAGACGGGCCGTTGGCGGTCTATCTGCTGGGCGCGGTCCAACACCCTGCGCCCCTCAAAGGCTTGCGTGCCTTGGCTCACCACCACGAAGTCACAAGGCTCCGTCTCCAGGCATTGCATGCCGGCTTCATAGGACGTGCAGGTGAGAACTTCGAATCCTTGGCCTTCCAGGATCAGGCGAAGAATCCTCAAGTCGCCTGCGTCCTCATCAACGAGAAGGACTTTTGCAATTCGCGCCATGGGAGTTCTCCATGCTTGAATGAATCGACCCCTTGTCCAAGTCGGATTGATTTATCGCTCGGTCTTAGGGGGGAGAAGGGCCGCCCTCCCCGTTTTCGATCCGAGGAAGCTAATCAACCTACGTTACTTCGTAGATTTCACTGAGCGTGAGGGAATCATGGTCGCCCCCTGGGTAAGGAAAGGGGAGCCTGCCAATGTGAGGAAATGAAAATCAGCGTGGCACGTTATATGAGAGCGGCGAACCTACCCAGGAGAAGCCTCCGATCATTGCCACTCTTAACTATGTGGCCGATTGAAAGCCGCGGGTCAAACACGAGCCGTAGAGGAACTCGAGCTGTGATGCCACCTACGGGGCCGAACCCCAGCGTGATTATTCCGGTCTGACTTTTTTGCCGCAGAGCACAAATTACTCCCAGAGAGTAATTGTTCGGTAACTAGTTGTCAAGAGGTTTTTTCGATCCTGAATCCCCAAAGAGCAAATCGAAGCACAGATTGGCGTAAACAACAGATTCTAAATGTATTATAAGACAGAATACGAGGCGAAGTAGGAAGGTTCTGGCCACGCAGAAGCCATTCCTTCCAGGATTTGACTTGGAGGTTTCGGTTTCGCGTCGCCCTCCTCTCCCACATGTTTTGAATCTAGTTAATGGACCGAGGATGAAAGATGAATAGGGCTAAAAAGGACCTGCGGCGCCGAGCGCAGGAAGCTGGGATGCGTGCTACCGGGGACCGACCTTCCCTGGTCAGGCCGTGTGGCGCATTCCCAACACGCGCGGCCGCGAATGCGTGGTTACTAGATGTTCCAGCTCGGCAGGCGGCAGGGGATTTTTCTAGCTGGGGGCAGTTTTGTTCTCTTGATCTTCCTGTATATTGCGATATGCTGCCGCAACCTTGCACACAGAGATAGGGAAATGAGCAAACCAGACAATGCTGCTTCGGTCGAGCGCGCCTCCGCCGTTGGCCTCTTGGCTATTTCCAATTCGCGGCGTTGGGCGGTCATCGGCCTGATCTTTGTTGCCTCCTTCATCAACTATCTCGACCGCGCCACGATTTCCGTAGCCTTGCCACTCATTTCCCTCGATCTGCATTTCGGCCCCGAAACGAAGGGATTGCTGCTTTCCTCTTTCTTCTGGTCTTACGCCCTGCTGCAAGTCCCCGTTGGCTGGTGCGCGGACCATTGGAATCTCCGCTGGCTTTACGCAGGACTTTTTGCCGCCTGGTCGCTCGCTTGTGGGCTGACGGGCTTCGCCGGTAGTTTGCTGGTCTTGATTCTGCTGCGAATCCTGCTGGGCATTGGTGAGTCGATCTATCTTCCCGGCGGAACCAAAATCGTGAGCATTCTCTTCCCTTCCGCGGAGCGCGGCTTTCCCTCCGGGCTGTTTGATAGCGGCACGCGCCTGGGTTTGGCGGTGGGGGCTCCGCTGATCGCGACGCTGATCGTGATTTGCGGCTGGCGTAAGATGTTCGCCCTGGTGGGGTTCACGGCCGTCATTTGGCTGGTACCTTGGCTTCTCGCCGCCCCCAAGAATCTGCAAGGCGTACGCAATCCGGCTGCGGCAGTCGGCTCGCCTCCGGCGCTACCGATTCACTTTAACCGTAATCTGCTGGGCATTTGCCTGGGATTCTTCTGCTTTGATTACTACTGGTACCTGCTGGTCACATGGCTTCCCGACTATCTCGTCACCGTCCGCCACTTGACGCTAGTGCGCGCTGGCTTTTACGCGGCGTTGCCCTATTTCGTTTTCGGCGCCTGCCAGCCGCTGGGCGGATGGATCACCGACTGGTTCATTCGCTGGGGTTGGGATGAGACCCGCACGCGCAAGACCATGCTTACGATCGCGTTTCTTTCTGGACTTCTGATTATTCCCGCCGCCCGCGCGGAGAGCCCCCTCGTTGCTCTCGCCTTCCTCATAGGAGGTTCGCTCGCCGGGCTGGCCACGGGCAACATGTTCGCCATCCTTCAGTGCTGCGCGCCGCCCAATGAAGTGGGCATCTGGACTGGCTTTGAGAACTTTGCCGGGAACATCGCCGGCATCCTGGCGCCCATCGCTACGGGGTTCTTGATTGCCCGCACCGGCACCTACCTTCCGGGCTTCGCCCTCGCGGCAGGCATCCTGGTGGCCGGGCTGCTCGCCTATTGGTTCATCGTCGAAGAACTCAATCCCACCACGTGCGTAAGGCTGTCCGGAAAGAATGGGAGAGGTTGAACGCAAGGAATTTGGCGATGAGCCACGCCGCGATCACGGGATCGAGAATCCGGGTTTTGAAAGACCAGTTCTGATATTTGTGTCATCGAGCTGCCAACTTTATTTCGCCAGGGTTTTCCTTTTTGGCACGTAATCAAAAAATGTTTCGGTATTGCCGCCGGAAGTCCATTCGGAGCGAAGCCTGGTGGCCTTTTCAACTCTTCGCAACGCCGATAGCAAGGAGCGATTAAGGTCCCGCGCATTGTCTCCTCGAAGCTCTGCTTTGACGAGAAATTCATCTGTATCCGCCTGTTCGGTGGCGCCCTGGGGAATGGCTTTTTTTAGAGCAGCATGAGTAGCATTGGGATTATCCGTGCTGACTTTACCGAGGAGAATGAATCTCTTTTTCGCCATGTCTTTCCCCTTGTTTGATCAGATCGTTCCCGCACGGCCCCGGCGTTCTCCGGGTGAAAGGTCGGCATTTCTCGCGAATGCCCGGCCTACTCGACTATACTCGATGGCGAATCAAACCGACCATGGACACCTTTCCACGGCGCTCGAAATTCCGTCGTTGAGTTAGGGATATGGTGAGCCGTGAGGGAATCGAACCCCCAACCTACTGATTAAGAGTCAGTTGCTCTACCAATTGAGCTAACGGCCCATTTGACTCGAAAGCAGGGAGAATTCTAGCACAGTTTGCAAATGGCTTGGAAGGCTTCGCGCAGAGGCCAATGACTCATTGGGGATTTGGGGATGTGCTCGGCCATTCCAGATTCCATCGGACGAATTCTCCTCCCTGGTAACAGGACAGGCGCAACAATGGCCGTTCGAAAACAACCGTGGCTCTCGTCTTAACCCCGAGGCTGGTGTTATTCTAGACGAGCGCGCCCGATCGATGTGGGCGCGCAGCAGACAACCCACGGGGAGGGGCATGATGAAACTTCTGAATCTGGAATTTACTCGCATCGCTCATGACACCTTCAAAATCAAGGGATCGAAAGTCATCTATACCGACCCTTTTAAAGTGACGGGCCGTGATGAAGCCGACATCATTTTGCTCAGCCACGAGCACTTCGACCACCTCAGCCTGGAGGATCTCAACAAGGTGATCTTTCCTGGCACCACCATTGTGGCCAGCCCGCTCTGCAAGGACGGACTTAAAGGCGTGCAGGTGAAGGAGACCCGCTTCCTCGATCCAGGCGGGAAGTTCTCCGTCGGCAAGGTGGAGATCGAAGCCGTTCCCGCTTACAACGTGAACAAGTTTCGCGAGCCGGGGAAGGCCTTTCATCCCAAGGGAGAAAAGCGTTTAGGGTTTGTGATCACCATGGACGGCACGCGCGTGTATTTCGCCGGTGACACGGACTTCATCCCGGAGATGAAAGACATCGCCGTCGACATCGCTCTGTTGCCGGTTTCAGGAACCTATGTGATGACGCCGGAAGAAGCCGTGCAGGCGACGTTGGCCATCCATCCCAAAATCGCCGTGCCCATGCACTACGCGGCCATCGTGGGAAGCGACGCCGACGCCACCAAGTTCAAAAGTCTCGTGAAGCATTGCCAAGTCGAAATTGTATAGTCCGGAGCCAAACTGAGGCTTGAGACCCAACGGTGCTTGGGCTTTGTGTGGCGACGATAGCCGGAACTTCGTGGTGGTTCGGTGCATCGAATCTCACTCGTGGTTGCGATTCTCCTGTTCGTTGGCGCACAGGTGTGCATGATTTCCACCAGCCTACAACTACTCGAACTGCAATGTGAGGTCAACGAGAGACTGCCCGAAAATGAAAAGTTCGAGCCAATGGGTTGGCACCTTGGAACGTATCTCAAGTTCTGGAAATTACATCGTCAAGTTCTGCCCGAAAGCCCGCGCCCAAAGTTGATCCTTCGGCTGGGCATTGCTGGCTTCAGTCTGTTTTTTTCCTCGATCATCACATTTCTGCTGAGGTAAAGCCATCTGGCGCAGTTTATTCAAAAGCATTGTGAGCGGCCTTTCAATGGCGCGATGACCAGATGGCCAGATGACCCGATCAGTAAATGACCCAATGACCCGATGGTTCAATGATTCAATGTGCTTGGGCCCATGCCAAACCGTCGGCGTTGCGCCCGGCGTCAATCAATTGCACCTTCCACGTTTGCAGATTGATCGCCGCCACCTTCTTGCTCTCATGACAGGAGACATAGGCCACCTGGTTGTCGGGCCGCACCAGGACTTCCTGCGGTGATTTCGGCACATCCACCGAGCGCACCACATTCATTGAGCTGAGGTCCACCACGGCGACCTTGCCGAGCTTGGGCAGCGTGACGAGCAGCCATTTGCCGTCCGGCGTCGCGCCGGTACCGTAAGCGAGACCCTCAAGGGGAATCCATTTCGTAACCTCGTTGGTTGCGGTGTCGATGACGGCCAGTTGCGGCTGAGTCTGGTCGGCGGTAAACACCCAGCGATCGTCAACGGAAAGCGCAATGCGCTGGGCGTGCGGCGATACGTGAATCAGCGCGATTTTCTGGCGCGCCTCAAGATCCAGCACGCTGATGGTGCCCACATGAACGTTTGACGTATAGCCGCGTTTGCCGTCGCGGGTAATCGCCAGCATGTGGGATTCGGGTTGGCCGGTGGGCACCGAACCGATGATGCGCAGACTTTCGGGATCAATGATGGTGACGGAGTCGCCGAGTTCGGTGGTGATGTAGAGCAGGCCGTTCTGGGGTCCAAAAACCGCGCAGTGAGGCCGCAGCCCTTTTCCCAGGTTGATCGTATCGATGAGTTTGCGCGTGGCAAGGTCAATCACCGCCACCGTGCGGCCGTCGGTGCCGGGCGAGCCGACGCCGGAATTGCCGTAGATGGGCACGAAAGCGCGCCGGCCGTCGGGTGAAGCCGCCACCTCGTGGCCGGTAATCCCGCCTTCATCCACCGTGGCAATTTCCTTTCCCTCCACCGGGTCGATAATACCCAGCGTGTGATCACCTTTATTAGCAACTAGTAGCAGCCCGCGTGACGGCGCAGGATCGCCTGGCGCGGCCGCGCTCAGAGTTACGATCAAGAACACCCCTGCGGCAAGCAGAAAACGGAAAATCCAGCTCTCCATGTGTAAAGCCCTCCTGGGAGAAGTTAGAAGCTAGAAGTAAGGAGCGAGAAGTTCTGGCGTTTGCTTTTCGCTCTTAGAATCCCACCTCCTAGATGTCGACCCTTGCCTCTATATTCTGGCTTCTAACTCCTAGCTCCTAACTTCTGATCCATCCCGCAGAGCCGCGCAATCCGTACAAGGGCAAAGGGTGCGAAGGTACGCGAAAGTGTAAATGCCGCTCGAGTGGCTGTCGCTCCAGTAAATTTGCAGGGCATAGCGGCCCACCAACTCGGCGCGCTCGGGGTGCAACGGTTTCTGGCCGAGAATCGGCAGGCCGCCCACGGCCTGCTCCGCCACAGGAGCCGTTTCACGGCAGCCCGCGCAGGGACACTTGCTGCGCAGGTAGCGATAGGGATACGCGCTCTCGTGGCCATCCGACCAATGAATCGCCAAGGTGTTGTTGCCGGCAGCGAGTTTGATCTTCGTCGGAGTCGGGGGCATGGCGGTAAACAAGCCATCAGCGATCAGCTTTCAGCTCTCAGCTAAAGAGTTTGATGACAGCCGACAGCTAACCGCTTCCTTAACTAAGCAATTAGCTTTCAGAATTCAGCTTTCCGCTTTAGCTGATGGCTGAAAGCTGACTGCTGACAGCTATTCAATGCTAATGTCCTCCTGCATTTCATGAGTTCCGATGCTGATTTGCGCCGCCAGGGCTCCGGCGACTTTCTGGAAGGCTTTGCCATAAATCGTCGAGTCGTCGAGCGCCACCGGCTTGCCGGAATCGCTTTGCTCCCGAATCGACACGTCGAGCGGGATTTCGCCCAGGAACGGGTAATTGAGCTTCTTCGCGGCTTCGCGCGCGCCGCCGTGGCCAAAGATTTCCTCGCGGTGGCCGCACTTCGGGCACAGGTAGTAGCTCATGTTTTCCACGATGCCCAGGATCGGCACGTTCAACTTTTGGAACATGGCGATGGCTTTGGACGCCACGGTCAGCGCCAGATCCTGCGGCGTGGAGACAATCACCGCCCCGGTGAGCGGAATGGTCTGGGAAAGACTTAACTGGATGTCGCCCGTGCCCGGCGGCATATCCATGATGAGATAGTCGAGTTCTCCCCAGCGCACGTCGCCGAGAAACTGCTGGATGGTTTTGTGCAACATGGGCCCGCGCCAGATGACGGCTTCGTCCTTGGGGAGGAAAAACGCCATGGACATGATCTTGACGCCGTACTCGACGGGAGGCTCGATTTTGCCCTCTACCACGGTGGGCCCGACGCTTCCGCCCATCAGGACAGGCACGCTGGGCCCGTAGACGTCGGTGTCCATCAGGCCCACCTTGGCGCCTGCGCGGTGCAGAGCCACCGCCAGGTTTGCCGCTACCGTGGATTTCCCCACGCCACCCTTGCCGCTCGCCACCGCGACCGTGTACTTCACTTGGGGAATCAGCGAGTGACCGGGAGAGCGCGCCGGAGCCGGCGCCACGAGGCGAACTTCCACGTCGGCAACCCCCAGCGCCATCACCGCCGCGCGCGCCTGCGCCATCAGTTGATCACGCACCGGACAGGCCGGCGTGGTCAGTTGCAGCGCGAACGAAACTCGGCTGTCGCCAACTTCCAGTTCCTTGATAAAGCCCAGCGTCACGATGTCGCGCCCCAGGTCGGGGTCCTTCACCGTTCTAAGGGCGTTCAACACATCTTGCGGGCTGACTTGGCTGCTCATGCATCTTCTCCATCCAATCTCAAATGCCCTGAGCTTTCATTCTGGAGTGCAGTCGTGGGTTTGTCAAACATCGCTTGTGCGCCTTGCTCGCATATCCGCAATCAGTAATGGGTGATTGAGGATTTGCGATTTTTGAATTTCGATTTCTGAAGTCGGCAAATCGATTCATGTTCTCACCTGACACCGCCGATAACCGAAGCGGGTTAGTGTGGGCGGCCGGGTTGATTGTTAACGTGCAGGGCTACCCGCCATTCCACTCTCCGCCATTCCACTCTCCGCCCTCCGCTCCTTGTCCTCGGCCCCTCACCCTCGGCCTTGGACCTTGGGCCCTTGTACCTCGGACCCGGAGTGCGGGCTCTGGTTTTGGCCACTCGTCAGTGCCATCAATAGCCTATCCAGATCCAACTTACCACTGGCCCGTCGTCACTGCTCGTCAATAACCCCCTTTCTTTTCATCAACTTATTCTCAGGATGATTATAACTAGCCTTGTTTTCAATAACTTCTGCTCAGAGCCAGAAACTGACATTTTTTCTGTATTTGTTTTCAGTGACTTAGAGGAGAATTAGCCCATTTTTTGTCCCCCCCTTTTTGCGGCCCTGACTGCCGAAAATGGAATAACTGCCTTAAATTCAATGAGATATATTTTTGACAGATTTTTGTCATTCACCGCTAAACCCTTTTGTTTCTAGTACATAGTTTGAAGTTGATCTCTTTTTCTCGTCCGGGTTCCCGCAATTGAGGCTAACCCTTTTTATTTGTTCGAGATAAGGGCTTTTGGAGCTTTTGTCGCTTTATCGCTAACCCCCTTATTTTCTGGTATTTATTCAGAAGCCCCGATCCTTTTGTTCATTCACTCCCCTCAAGAGTTCTGCCTGACGCCTCCGTTTGGTCTTTATGATCAGGCTCTCGCGGCCCAATCCAGACGGTCGACGGTCCGTCCTTTACATCACCACCGCAGCGCAAACCTGCTTCAGGTCCGCAGTTCTTCGCGTCGGCCCCGCGGGAAAGGGCCACATGGTATAGTGTACATGCGATTATTACCCTTATCAAGCACAATTTGGGCTACACTCAACGGCCCACGTGTCGGTACAAATGTCATGGCAAAACATCGTGAACCGAGATCCAAAATGCGGGGAAGCCGGAAAGAAAAGATGTAGCGCATGCCTCGCTCTCCCGTCCGTCGATATTAGTGGTGGACGACTTTCCCACCGCAGAGCTTGTCCTTGCGCGGTTGTGCCCTTCCTGATAGCTATAGTATGATGCGCGGCACCGGGCAGCTACTTCGACTTGCCAAGGAGCCCGATGCGCGCCTGCCCCCCATGCCCGAGAACGTATCCCGACAACACAGATTTCTGTCCGCGCAACGGCGCGCTGCTTCGTAGGGGCAACCCTCGTGGTTGCCCAAGGGCGGCCACAAGGGCCGCCCCCACGGAAGAACGAACCGGCGGTCATAGACCGCCGGGAATTGTAGCGGCGGTCTCCGACCGCCGTTCGGCGATCGGAGATCGCCGCTACAGGTTCGGAGGCCGAACGCCGTTCGGCCCTACATTCGCGACGCCAGACGCGCGGAGGATTTGCCGTTGTGACTGAGATCGACGCCCATCTCGCTGCGAGTCTTGCGCACCGTTTCCGGTTGGTCCGCCGCGTGGGCGAAGGCGGCATGGGTGCGGTCTTCCTCGCCGAGCAGATCGCCGTGGGCAACCGTCCGGTGGCGCTCAAGGTCCTGAACCGCAAGCTGCTGGATGACCCTAACTTCCTGCTGCGCTTTCAGAACGAAGCGGCGTCGACGGGACGCATTCATCACCCGAACGTGGTCACAATCTATGAATCAGGCCAAGCCGATGACGGCACGCCCTACATCGCCATGGAGTTTCTGGAGGGCGAATCTCTTGCTCAGGCCCTCACGCGGCGAGGTCCGCTTCCTGTGGCCGAGGTCGCGGAAATTCTCCAGCAAGCGGCGCGAGGCCTGAACGCCGCGCACAAGCTGGGTATCATTCATCGCGACCTCAAACCCGATAACATTTTCCTGACGTATCCCGACGACGCAGCGGCGCCCCTCGCGGGCGCCCACGATGTAGGGGCAGGCCTCGTGCCTGCCCTCCCTGTCGGCATTGCCGACGCGGGGCGGCCACAAGGGCCGCCCCTACGACCCGTTGTGGTCAAGCTCGTCGATTTCGGCATTGCCAAGCTGCGCGAGTCCGGCGCTCACACGCAAACCGGCATGGTGCTCGGCACGCCCGCGTATATGTCGTTCGAGCAGGCTTTCGGCATGAGGAGCGATGAACTCGACGCGCGCTCCGATGTCTATTCGCTGGGGGTGGTGGTGTACGAGATGCTTACGGGCCGCACGCCGTTTCGTTCCGACACGCCGGTCGGATACCTGCGCATGCACATGCAGGAAGACCCACCGCCCTTCCGCGCCGTCAAACCGGACCTCCCCGCGCTGCCCCAAGTCGAAAGCGTCGTGATGAAGGCACTCACCAAAGACCGCGTGCGGCGTTCTGGTTCCGTATTGGAACTCGCCCGCGAGTTTGCACAGGCTGCCGCATCATCGGATCTTCTCGACAGCGAAATCGCTGGATTCAAACCAGGAGGGGGAGTTCACGGACCCACTCGCGCCGTCGCAATTAACCCTTTCGTGCTAGTACGCACAATTGCCAGCGATCAGAGCAAGGTCGTTTGGGTCGCGTTCAGCCCGGGTGGGAGACTGCTGGCCTCCGGCAGTCTGGACAAGACGATTAGGTTCTGGGATGTGGCCACTGGGGGGCTGAGACATTCGTTAAAGGGATTCCTCGGGTATGTCAATTCTGTCGCCTTTAGCCCAGATGGTAAATTCCTGGCAGCCGCTGATGTGGACAATACGATTAAGCTCTGGCTTGTTGCGACAGGGCGCCTGTGGCGAACTCTGACAGGGCACGCAGCGTGGAGCTACTCGGTCGCGTTCAGCCCGGCGGGAGGACTTCTGGCCTCTGCTGGAGGTGCCGATAGGACGGTTAACCTTTGGGACGTGGCCACCGGGAGATTGATGCATACGCTGAAGGGACACGCAGACCAAGTCGTGGCCATCGCGTTCAGCCCGGATGGGGACCTCCTGGGCTCCGCTAGTTGGGACAGGACCGTTAAGCTCTGGGATGTACCCGCAGGGACATTGAGGCGTACACTTACGGGTCACGACGAAACGGTCGAGTCCGTGACCTTCAGTCCAGACCCAAGACTCCTCGCGTCCAGCGCCGGCAAAACGATCAGGCTCTGGGATGTGGCTACTGGGAAGCTTATGCACATGCTAACCGGACACGCAGACCACGTTCAATCCGTCTCCTTCAACCCTGATGGGAAACTCCTGGCCTCGGCCGGGACCCTTGACAAGACGTTCAACCTCTGGGATGTGGAGTCCGGAACCCTGATGAAGTCGTTGACTGCACACGAGAGTGCTGCTTGGTCCGTCGTCTTCAGTCCTGATGGGAGACTCTTAGCCTCCGCAGGTCTTGGCAAGACGGTCAACCTCTGGGATGTGCCCTCGGGGACATTGAGGCAAACGTTATCGGGACACTCCGACAAGGTCACATCCTTTGCGTTTAGTCCAGATGGGAAACTCTTCGCCTCGGGAAGCTACGACAGCACTATCAAGGTCTGGCTGGTGCCGCAATGACACTGTGCCTCCAGTTTTCATCATCGCCTGTGTCGCGACATCTAAAAGGAGGAGATGGAAAGCGTATGCCACACCATGAGCAGACCTTGCAGCGTCTCGGGCTGAGTTTCACCGTCCGGGATATCATGATTCCTAAGGAACATTTGGTTTCCGCGTCGGCAAATGCCGAAGCGCCAGCGATCTCCAAACAATACCCGGACTACAACATCATACCTATTCTGGACGAGGGAGCACTCGTAGCATTCTACGAGCGTGACAAGAAGGCGTCGCGGCCAATCACGGTTCAGGACCTCGTGGGTAGCGACACAAGTATCATGGATCTTGTTGAAGTTCTCAGCAACCGGGAGTTTTGCTTCGCATTGGTAGGAAACGAGATCGGTGGATACGTGCACTTCTCTGATTTGAACAACCCTCTCGTTAAGCTGACGTTCTACGTCATTTTCGAAGCGTTTGAGCGACACTTGCTAACAGCAATAAGTCCGTTGACCGAACCAGGAATTGAGCATGTCTTGGGTACTAAGCGACTAATCCGAATCAGAAGAGAGATGCGAAAAGCTCAAGCTGATCGTGCTAATTTGAGCTTGGAAAACTTCCTATTTCTGCCAGAAATTCTGAGGATAGCTGTTGCTAAACGCAAACTGTCACCGGATAAGAAACGGGACGAATGCATCAGGATGTTTCGCAACAGGGTCAGCCACGCAGGTTGGCTGCTTATTCAAAAGCACGGAGATGTGAAGACCTTGATTGAGGCAAAGAAGAATTGTTTGGCAGTTCTCACTGGCGCCCCCCCCGCCATCCCCACTTAGGGGCCTGTTGGAGGAAGCGCGGGTGGCGCCCCGACGCTTCGGGCGCCCCACGAACCCGGGCAACATCTCAGTTACTGCGTCCTATGCGTGGCCGGTTCTGGCTTCTTAACGGTGGCACCCCGATGCATCGGGGTGCGCTCCGCATGGGAGGCATCAGCGAGCGTAGCGCATCTCTGAAACCGCCATGCCGTGTCAAGCCGATTTTTTGAATTTCTTGTTCGCCTTTGACAAACTTCTCCCCTCGACTTCAGAATGGCTGGCAGCCGGTGAAGCGGAGGCAGGCTCTGCTGGCGAGCAACCCGCTGAGGAACAGCCGGTCGGAGGCTGATCGCAACGATACGGGGGCGGCCGCGGGTCGCCCCTCCTCCTGGGGTTTCCGAGCAGCTTCCCCATGCCTGAAAAACGCGCCGTGCCCGTTGGGTGAGGTGGCGGGTTGCGGACCGCGCCGTCGGCTGCCATTCCGTACATCCTATCTAATAGGATTATTCTAAGTTATAGTCGTTCCTCCTTTATGTAGAGCCCGGCGGGCGGGAAGCGGTGGGCTTCCCGCCGCCTGCCGGGAATGAAGCACGGCCCCGTGGGCATTGGATTCTTGCTCTTCGGGCGCGAGTTTTCCGAGTCGGCTCGGTCCCAGTCATCTCTGCGGGCTCGCCAGGTTGCCCTGGCCCCCATGAGGTTGTCCGGGAGCAGGTCCCTATCAGACCGCGGTCTTGGTGGACCTAGCGCTACGCCGGGTTTCCTGCTCCAGTGCGCCGACTTTGCGGCCCCAACGGTCTTCCCGATAAGGGCAGCCGTGCTTCAAAACTCCATACACACAACGCGCCAAGGAGTGCGCGATGGCGGCCTTGGCCACGTTGGGTTTCTTGCCGCGGCGCAGGCGGTGGTAGCGCCGCGCGAAAGGATTGCGGTACTGAATGGCCACGTTGGCGGCGGTGACGAAGGCCCAGCGCAGCCAGCGCGATCCCTGGCGGGTGATGGGACCCGACACCTGCACGTCGCCACTGTCGTAGTAGCTGGCCACCAGCCCGGTGTTATTGGCCAAGGCCTTGGCGGAACGAAAGCGCTCGATCGTGCCGATCTCACTCCAGATCACCGGCGCCAAGATCGTGCCAATCCCCGGGATGGTGCGCAGCAGGGCGAGCTCGGGGAACTGGGCCTCCACGGCCTGCAAGTACTTCTCGCTGATGGCGATTTCCTCTTCCAGGAGTTTCAGCAGGCGCTGAATCTGGGGGAGGCTCTCGGTGAGGGGCAGCGGCAGGGTTTGTTGCGCCAGCCACTTCTGCCCGGCCGCTCCGAACGGATCGCTGCCGGGCGGTAGCAGACCATGCATCTGCAGTAGACTCTGCAGGTGATTCTTGCACTGCGTACGCAGCAAGGCGAGCCAGCAGCGGGCGCGCGCCCGCAGACGTAACGCGCGGATCTCCGGGGGCGGAAACCACGCCTCCGGCAGCGGGTCCAGATGGTGCGCGGCCAGCTTGCGCGCTAACCGTTCGGCGTCCAAGCGGTCGTTCTTCTGCCGGCGGTTGCTGTCAATCCCCGCCGTGTGCACCCAATGCGTGCGCTCGCGCCACCCCGCTTCTTCCAGCACGCTCATGGCAAAGTAGCCCGCCGTGCTCACCTCCAAGCCGATCTCGGCATCGGGAGGAAGTTCCGTCAACATCTCCAGCCACTCCTCCCGCGTGTTGGCGATCGGCTTCCGCACCTTAATTTCTCCCTGGTTCAGCTCCACCACCTTGCAGCGACGCTTGTGAACATCGATTCCCACCGGCGTACCAATGGGCGTTATACTCGTCTTCATAGCTTTGTCTCCTCGATGCAAAACTCTCGGTCTCGACCCGAGGGCCCGCTAAACTGGACCACCTCCAGTTTAGCGGCACCCGAGGAGGCATCGCGGCTTTCATAACATCAGACCGCCGTCTTTGCGGTCTGCGGTTCTTCCTTAGATTCACGCCCCCGAACCCGAGGGCAGGCTCCTAGTTTTGAGATTTGTGGTTTTTCGTACTGAAGAACCGCGGACCCCAAAGACGGGAGTCCGGTGCGCCGGGATAAACCGGCAGGAAGCAGAGAATGAAAATTTCTCACGAGGAAGGAGTAGCGATCCACTCGGCCCCGAGTTTTGCGCTGGGCGCCGCGAGGCGCACAGTGAAGCGTAAACAGGGGAATAGGTGGGCTGGGTATAGAGCTTCGAAAACGTACAATCAGGACGCCGACGCTATCGGACTAAGCGGAAGGCAACATGCCTCAGGGGCGCCAGCGCGAGTCCCGGAGCAGTGCTGCGTAGTCGTAGACCCCAGACACGCCTAGACACTTTCTGCACGAGAACCGGGAGACCTCGGAGGCACCGGCCGCCGCATCGGGTGGCCGGTCGGCGGGAAAAGGCGATAGCCGTACAGCCCGCGTGCACGCCTTTGAGGAGTCGGACAGCGGCATAGTACTGATGAACCATTCGAACCAAGACGGAAGAACGTCGGCGGAGAATGCGGAGGGAAGGCCGCTGATCAAGGAGAACACTCGTTGGCCTAACACGCAGCCGACACAGAGCGGGGGACGCGTGTCCCAAGGGTTAGCGGGTGTGCGGAAAGCCGCGAAGGAACACCAGGGAATGAAGTTCACGGCCCTGCTCCACCACTTGACGGTCGATCTGCTGCGGGAAAGCTTTTACGCGTTGAAGCGGAAAGCGGCACCGGGGATAGACGGCACGACGTGGCAGGAGTATGAGACCGGGCTGGAGGGTCGATTAGTTGACCTGCACAGTCGGGTCCACCGCGGGGCGTATCGAGCGAAGCCTTCGAGAAGGGTGTATATCCCAAAAGCCGACGGGCGGCAGCGCCCGTTGGGGGTTGCGGCGCTGGAGGACAAGATTGTCCAACAGTCCGTGGTCACCATCCTCCATGCGATCTACGAGGAAGACTTTCTGGGCTTCTCGTATGGTTTTCGACCGGGGCGCAGCCAGCATCAAGCGCTGGACGCGCTCGCGTATGCGCTCACGGTGAAGCACGTGAACTACGTTCTGGATGCGGACATTTGGGGATTCTTTGACTGCATATCCCACGAGTGGATGCTCAAGTTCGTGCAGCATCGCGTGGCCGACCGTCGGATACTCCGGCTGATTCAGAAATGGTTGAAGGCCGGGGTGATGGAGGAAGGCCAATGGTCGGAGACGGAGAGAGGGACGCCGCAAGGGGCGGTGATTTCACCCCTGCTGGCGAACATCTATCTGCACTACGTCTTCGACCTCTGGGTGAACGCGTGGCGGAGGAAACACGCGCGAGGGGACGTGATCGTCGTGCGCTACGCCGATGACACGGTCCTGGGATTCCAATCGCAGACCGAAGCCGACCGTTTTCTAGAGGACTTCCGGGAACGGCTGGGGAAGTTCGAATTGGAACTGCACCCGGATAAAACGCGCCGGATTGAGTTCGGACCGTTTGCCGAGCTCTACCGGAAACGACGAGGGGAAGGAAAGCCGGAGACGTTCGACTTTCTGGGCTTCACGCATATCAGCGGGAAGAACCGGAGGGGGCAATTTACCGTGAAGCGCAAGACGATCAGCCAGCGTTTACGGGGGAAGTTGCAGGAACTCAAGCAACAACTCCGGCAGCGTCGGCACGATCCGGTGGCGCACACGGGCCAATGGCTCCGGTCGATCGTGCAGGGCTACTTCAACTACCACGCGGTACCGGGGAACCTTGACCGCCTGCGAACCTTCCGGGACCGGTTGACCCGGCTGTGGCGAACCCAACTGCGCCAACGCAGCCAACGCCACCGCCTCAACTGGAACCGACTCGGTAAGCTGGCGGCCCGTTGGCTGCCCGTTCCGCGCGTGCTGCATCCCTGGCCATCGCAGCGCTTCGCCGCTACACATCCGAGATAAGAGCCGTATGCGCTAGCGAGCGCACGTACGGATCTGTGCGGGGGGCAGTGGGCAACCACTGTCCCTACCGCGACCGCTACACGAACGGATTCGCGGGTGGCGCCCCGATGCATCAGGGCGCCCCACGAACCCGGGCAATCCCGCTGGGCGGGATCACCGCGTCCTATCCCTGGCCTGTTCTGGCTTCTTAACGGTGGCACCCCGATGCATCGGGGTGCGCTCCGCATGGCAGGCATCAGCCTTGGGCACAGGCAGGAGTGCCCGTGCCACCCGAAAACTGATTCACGATGGTTGCCCCTTGCTATTCCTTTCGGCACGGGCATAATAGAGGCATGAGCAAACAGAAGAAACTTCTTTCCTATCAAATCAGCCTGATTCCCGAAAAGTCTGGGGGTTACACGGTCCTTGTGGCGACGCTTCCGGGTTGCGTTTCTTACGGAAGCACCATTGAAGAGGCAACGCAGAATGCCCGAGAGGCGATCGAACTTCATCTCGAAAACCTTGCCGCCCATAAGGAACCCATTCCCGAAGATAACGAGACGGTGCCCGTATTCACAACTCTCGTTCAGGTGACACCGACGTATGTCTAAGGAACTTCCCGCTTTGCGCGCAGGGGAAGTTGTGCGTGCCTTGGAAAAATCAGGTTTTTCCCGCTGGCGCCAGAAGGGCAGTCACCTCACGATGTTCCGAGAAGCAGACCGGCGCGCGTTGACGATCCCCATACACTTTTCCAAGACGGTTCCGAAAGGTACACTTCGAGCCATCATCAAACAGGCTGGCCTATCCCCAGAGGAATTCCTGCGCAACCTTTAGCATGCGCCCCACGAACGCGGGCAGCATCTCTGTCACCGCGCCCCATCCGTGGCCTGTTCGGGCTTCTTGATGGTGGCACCCCGATGCATCGGGGTGCGCTATGCATGGAATGCATCAGCCATGGCCCAGGCAGGACCCCGATGGATCGGGGCAGGTTGCCTGTGCCAATCACGGTTGTCATTGAAACCCTGACGAAGGGCCGCTATGATAGGGGAGGGAATGAGTAGGATGAATTCGTTTTCGGTAAAAACTCGCCTTAAGCCAGATGGGACTCTCCAGGTGGCCATCCCCACCGGTCTCCCAGAAGCCGACGTTGACGTTCTGGTGGTGGTACGGCCATTGGACGCCGGCAGCGGGACAGCCGCCCCGAGTGGTTCCTGGCCCGAGGATTTTTTTGACAAGACTTACGGATGCCTCGCCCAAGACCCGTTGGTGCGCGAGCCTCAACTTCAGCACGAAAGCCGCGAGAAGCTGCTTTGACCTACCTCCTGGACACTAATACCTGCATTCGCTACCTGAACGGGCGATCTCCCCAAGTTAAGAGCCGTCTCCAATCGCTCCGCCCGGAGGACGTTGTCCTGTGCTCAGTCGTCAAAGCTGAATTGAACTATGGAGCGGCCCGGTCTCGTGACCCCGAGCGCACCATGGCCCGTATAGCAGAATTCGAAGCGCCCTTCACTTCGTTGCCTTTTGATGACTCTTGTGTGCCCACGTACGGTCATATTCGCTCCGAGCTGGAACAGGCTGGCACCCCCATCGGGCCCAACGATTTGATGATTGCGGCCATCGCCCTTACCCACGGCCTCACCTTGGTGACTCACAACACCCGCGAGTTTAAGCGTGTTGCCCGTCTATCATGGG